>BNJU01003640.1_pt1 | contig 208428 bp, 310 predicted proteins | sample 8539281 | NCBI WGS metagenome assembly BNJU01 (sample SAMD00202456, study PRJDB9452) | human saliva metagenome | isolation source: human saliva | place: Japan | reverse complement strand
TGAAAGAATTAGCTATATCAAAAATACCAACATTAAATATGTTAACATTAAAAAATAGATGAAACTATATAGTAAAGCTCAAAAACTTTATAGAATATTTTGGGGTTCAAAATAATGAATTTTCTTATGAAAATTATAGATATTGATTCAGAAGTTGGAGCAGGTTCGCTTCCAACTCAAAAATTGCCATCTAAGGCGGTCAAAAGTAATTTCAAAATCATTTACAGAAAAATGAACTAGAAGAAAAATTACGAAATAATAAAATTCCTATAATCGCAAGAATTTCATAAAAGGAAACTTAATTTTTGATATAAGAACTATTTTTTTGAAAAATGAATTTTGTATAATTAAAGATGCATTAAATTCATTAATAGGGAGAATAATATGGATAATAAGAAAAATATTATCGTTGGAACATGCAGGGACATATAGATCGTGGTAAAACAACTTTAATAAGAGCATTAACCGGAAGAAATACAGATAGACTAAAAAGAAGAACAAAATAGAGGTATATCTATTGAATTAGGTTTTACTCATTTTGACTTAACTGATGAGCTTAGAGTTGGAATTATTGACGTTCCTGGTCATGAGAAATTTATAAAAAAATATGTTATCCGGCGTTTGTGGTATGGATATGATAATTTTAGTTGTAGCTGCTGATGAAGGAATTATGGCTCAAAACTAAGGAACATTTAGATATTCTAAATTTAATAGGTATAAAAAAATGGAATTATCGCTTTAACAAAATGTGATTTAGTTGATAAAGATTGGATAGAACTTGTTAAATTAGATATAGCTGACGAAGTTTCTGGAACATTTTTAGAAGATGCTAAAAATAGTGAAATATCTTCAACTGAAAAACAGGAATTGAGCAATTAAAAATGAAATAATAAGAATAGTGAATACTATTACCGGAAAAAGATTTAAATTCAAATCCTAGATTATATGTTGATAGATCTTTTCTATAACTGGTTTCGGTACTGTCGTTACAGGAACATTGATTTCAGGAACATTAAATCTTGATGATGAAATCTTGATTTATCCACAAAATAAATTAACAAAAATAAGAAATTTACAGGTGCACGATAATAATGTTGATATAGCTTATTCAGGACAGCGTGTTGCTGTAAACCTGGCAAATTTTAAAAAGAAGATGTACCAAAAGGTTCAGTACTTATACCAAATAATACTTTTACTGAAAGTAATATTATTGATGTTAAATTAAAGACTGTTAATTTACCTTTTGAAATAACTAACAGAACAAGATTTCATTTATACTTAGGGATCTGGCGAGGTTTTATGTAGAGCAATCTTATTGAAAACGAAGAATTGGAATCTAATAGAGAATATATTGTTCAGTTAAGATTAGAAGAACCAATTATAGTAAAAAGAAATGATAGATTTATATTAAGACTTTTTCTCCACTTTATACTATAGGTGGGAGGGATATATAATTGATTCCAATGCTACTAAGAAAAAGATTTAATAGTTATGATATAGAAGAAATAAAAATCTTGATAATTGTAGTTTTAAAGAATATATTTATAATTATGTAGATAGATTTAGTGATAGATTTTATCTTGAAAAATTATTACAATTTTATCTGATTCATCTAAAAATATTTCGAAATTGATTGACGAATTAGTTGAAGAAAATAGAGTTGTTTCATTTGGAAATACTCCTGATAGACTAATTTTATCAGATAGATTTATTAAAAAGTTAATTAAAAATATAACTAAATTTATAGAGAATTTTCAAGAAAAATATCCAAAAGAATTGGAATTTCAAAGAGACTATCAAAATCAAAATTTTTGACTCATTAAGTGGAAAAACAAAAATGAATTTATGAATTACTTAATTTCTGATAAATTCAAAGTTTTTCAGATGAATATGTTTCTACTTTTAGATTTTAATGTTTTCACTAGATGATAAGATTTTAAAAATCTTCAAAATGATAAAAAATACACTTTAATTCAAATAAATTTTTAATTGTAAATTTTGAAGATTTTAATTTAGATATGAATATTGAACATTTTTAAAGGAACTTATTTTTGTATTTGATAAGTAATAAAGAGGTTATAAAATTAGATTCAGGTTATATGCTCAGAAAATTATGATTTAGCTGTAAATATGATTAAAGATTTTATAATAAAAATGGATCTATTTCCGTTTCAGATGCAAGAGATCTACTAAATTCAAATAGAAAAATCAACTATGGAATTACTTGAATTTTTAGATAAAGAAAAGATAACTTTAAGAAAAGATAATGAGAGAATATTGGTGAAATAGGAGAAGATTATGAAATTAAAAATATTAATGGCTTTACCTACGGATTCACAAATAAATGACTTAATGTATTCGATGACAGAAATGAAAATATGAAATAACAACTTCTAATAATATTGAAGATACTATTATTTTAGCTGACCAGAAAAATTTTGATATGATAATTATGGATATGAATTTTTAAAGGATGGTACAGGATTAGATGCTTAAAAGAAAAATTAAATGAATTTTTGTGATATACCTACTATTATTACTACCACTTTAAAAGATGATATGTAGAAAAATTTTAATTTTTGAATATGGAGCTGATGATTATTTAATTTATCCATCAATATTCTTGAATTAAAGGCGAGAATTCGAGCTATCATGAGAAGATTTGGTCAAAAGAAGAACAGATATCGATAATTTAATTTTGCAGATGATCTGAGAATTTAATATAGTAGGTAGAACAGTAAAGTTCAAAAAGGTGAAGAAGTTGATTTAACAGGAAAAAGAATTTGACATATTGTATATAATGGCAATAAACCCAGAAAAAGATTTTTAGCAGAGAGATATTGCAAAAACTAGTTTGGAAAGAAGAACATGTCAGTGATTATAGAAAGATTGACGTTCATATTACGGGAGTTGAGAGAAAAAGATAAATATAGGGCGATGTTACCTATATTCAAACTAAATGGGAGAAGGCTATTATTACATACAAGGTTAAATAGGAGATAAGTATGAAAGAATTAATTAGTGAAATTTAAGATTATAAGTGAAATTAAAGAGTCGTGTAGATAAAGAATTCTTTAGAAGAACTTAGAAATTAAATATTTGGATAAAAGGAGAATTTATGCAAGTATTCTAAGGAAATATGGCAAATGTTTCAAAAGAAGAAAGACCAAGAATAGGAGAACTTATAAATTTAACTCAAAACAGAAATTGAAAATATAGATAAATGAAAAAGTTGAAATGTATAATAAAATTGAACTTGAAAAAGAATAAAGGAAGAAACTATAGATGTTACAATAAACATTCATTGATATGGGACATAGACATCCTTTTGAAATAAAACAATGGAAGATTTGAAAATTTCTTTATTTCAATGGGATTTTCTGTAATTGAAGACCCTGAAATTGAAACAGTAGAAAAATAATTTTAATAAATTAAATTCTCTATGGATCATCCATCAAGAGATATGTCAGATACTTTTCTATTGATAAAGATTTATTGCTAGAACATCACATCTCCTGTTCAAATTAGAACTATGATGACAACAAAACCACCTATAAAAGATGGTATCTGCTGGTAGGACTTTTCAGATTTGATGAGGTTGATGATACTCATTCACCAATGTTTCATCAAATTGAAGGGACTTGTAGTAGATGAAATATAAATATGAGTAATCTAATTGATACACTTAATACTTTTATTAAAGAATTTTTGGAGAAGATATGAAAACAAGATATAGACCTCATTATTTCCCATTTACTGAACCAAGTGCTGAAGTAGATGTTTCTTGCTTTTAATTGCAAAGGGGTAAAGGATGTAATGTTTGTAATAGGACAGGATGGAGTATGGAATTATTAGGTTGTGGATATGGTACATCCCTAATGTTTAGAAGCCGATGGTATTGATTCAAAAATATTCAGGATTTGCTTTGGTATGGAATTGATAGGATTATATGGTTAAACATAAAATAAATAATATAAGATTATTATATGATAATGATAAAAAGATTTTTTTAGAACACTCTAAGAGGGGATTATATGTTACTACCAATAAAATGGGCGAAAAGAATATGTTGACATAAATGATGATATAATGAATATATGTGACAAAGTAACACTTACGGGATCACATGTTGAATCTATTGTAAAATTAGGAGACTAATATAGATAACATCGTAATAGGCAAAAATTATTGATATTTATAGACATGAAAGACTCTAATAAATTATGGATTACAAAAGTTGATTTAGGAAATGAAATAGTTCAAATTGTTACAGCTGCACAAAAATCTAAAACAATTTGATTTTGTTCCAGTCGCAAAAGTTAACTCTACGCTTTGCTGATAATACAAAAATTAAAGAAGCTAAATTAGCTGGAGAGATTTCTCAAGGGAATGTTTTGTAGTTATAAAGAGTTAGGTTATCCAGATTCTATCATTCCAAAAGAATATAAAGATGGGGTACTTAGAATTATTGATGATAAATATTGTTTTAGGTACAGATATTAGAGAGTTTTAGATTTAATGATACTGTTGTGAAATTTGAAATAACTCCAAACAGACCAGATTGTTATCTATAGTTGGTATGGCTCAGAGAAATAGCTGCAAGTCTTTGATAAAAAAATTAAAGCCAATTAATTTGTATTGATATTGAAAGAAATTGAAAATAAAAGTCATTAAATATTAATATTCACTCAGACAAATTGTAAAGATATTCTGCAAGTATAGTAAAGAAATGTAAACAAATAGAGGAATCAGATAGAAAAGTTCAAAACTATCTATTAAATTCTGGTATAAGACCTGTGAAACAATATTGTTGATTTAACAAATTTTCTTTAATGCTGGAATTAGGTCAACCTCTACATGCTTTTGATTTAGATAAATTAGAAGGTAATATCTCTATTAGAAACGCTATAGAAGGAGAAAAAGTAGTAACTCTAGATGATGTTGAAAGAACTCTTTCAAGTGAAGATATGTTGATATGTGATGATGTAAAACCCTATTAGCTATTGCTGGTATTATGGGTTTAAAAAAATTCTGAAATTGATGAAAATACTAAAAATATTTTAATTGAGTCTGCTTATTTTTACAAAAAGACAATTAAATCTACATCAAAAAGATTGGGGTTAAAATCTGAAGCATCAATAAGATATGAAAAAGGATTGACTCATGATCATACAATGAAATGTTTCTATCTAGATTTTTATGTTTACTTGAAAAAAATGTTGAATGTAAAAATTGACTCAATATTTCGATGTAAAAAAAGAAAGAAAACAGTCAATAAAGTAATAGAATTTGACTACAAATCTAGTAAAAAGATTATTAGGAGTTGAAATTAAAAATCTGATATTATAAAATACTTAGATTTAGTTAGAAATAAAAGACGGAAGTCAAAGGTGATGTTATTATTTGTACTATTCCATATTTTAGAACAGATTTAGTTATTCAAGAAGATATTGTTGAAGAGATTGGTAGATTATATGGATTTTCTAATCTTAATCCTACACCTATTTTAGCTCCAAATACGATAGTAGAGAAAAAGTAAAAAGAGAATTTTTGAAGATAAGATTAAAAAGTATTTTATTAAATTTGGGGATTATATGAAATTACAACTTATTCATTTTATATGGTGGAAGTATTATTGAGAAATCAAAGATGAATACTCAAAAATACAGTTAAAATTTTTAAATCCACTGAGGAGAAGAATTTAGTATTATGAAAGTCCTTTGATTCCAAATATTATTGATGTTTTATCTAAAAATTTAAATTATAAAAATGAAGATTTATTGAGTTTATGAACTTGGTAATACATTTCACACTATTGACAATGATGAAAGTTCCATTGAAAGAGAAAAAGATTGGTTATAGGTTCTTATGGGAAAGTATGATTTTTACTATATTAAAGATATTATATTAAATTTACTTTATATGCTTTTAAACATTTACAATTTAGAATTTATAAAAAATAGTTCAATAGAATATTTTTCATCCAGGTGTATGTGCAGATATATTAGCTAAACAGAGAAAAAGTTGGGAGAAATCGGACAAAGTTTCATATGATGTTTGTAAGAATTTTTCAATTAAGAAAAATATATTTGTTTGTGAAATTGATATTGAAAAAAATATAGAGATAAAAGCAAAGTTTAACAAAAATCTATGAGCCATTAATCAAGTATCCTGCTGTTAAAAAGAGACTTTAGCAATAATAGTTGATAAAGATATTGATAGTGGTAGAATTGAAAAAGAATATTCAAAAAATAATTCTAATAATTTATTAAAAAAATATTGAACTTTTGATATTTATACCGGAAATCAAATTAATAAAAGCAAAGAAAATCAATGGCTATAAATTAACTTTTCCAATCTAAAGACAAAACTTTTAGTTGATGAAGATATAAATAGTATAATTGATAGTATATTAACTGATTTCAAAGAACAATTAGGAGCATATTTAAGATTTTAAATAGGAGAATATTATGAACAACAATAAAAGTAAATATTGCTGGTATGTTTATACAATTATAGGTGAAAAAGCTAAAGATGAAGTAGAGGCGATAGCAAAATTTTGTTGATGAGGAAATTAAAAAAATTACATCTCAAAATTATCTTTATAAATTCTACAATGGCTGCTACTTTAGTTGCATTAAATATTTCAAGTGATAATTTTTGATTTAGAAAAAGAGATTAACTTATTAAGTGAAGATAGTGAATTTCCTATAAAAAGCAAGAAGAATTTTTAAAAATAATCAAAAATTAGAAAAGAAAAATGAAGAATTAAAACAGATAATAAAGGAATTAACTAGATAGAAAATAATGTTTTAGTTCGTACAATAAAGTACACTTGAAAAAAGATATGAAAAATTTAGAAAAAATTTCTTATGATAACTTTTTATGAATTAAAAACAAAAATGAAAAAAATTATAGAATTACAAAATGAAATTTGTAAAAATAAAAAATGAATATATTAATAAAATTATTAAAAATGGAGAAAAATAATAATAATGAATAATAAAGTGCTAAAAACTTTAGATTTTTATAAAATTATAAATATGTTATTAGAGCGTTCTCAAAGTATAATAGGAAAAACTATTAAAAAACACGAAGTTTCTTTCAGATATAATAGAGAGTACAAAAGACTGTTAGATGAAACTGATGAAGCCTATAGATTTATAATAAAACATAGATTACCTGAATTTCTAATATTGATGACTTAGAAGAAGACTTTTAAACTTTTTAGAAATAGGGACAATATTTTTACTCCTAGAAAAACTTTTTAGAAGTTTGGAAACTTCTTAATACTTCAAGATTTTTTTAAAAAATATAATTTCTGAAGAAGAATCATCTGAATATAAAAATATTTTTGGACTTATAAATTCTATTAAACATAGCTGCTCAATTAGAAAAAGATATAGAAATCTCTATAATATCTGAAGATGAAATTTCTGATGATGCAAGTTCTGATTTAAAAAGAATAAGAAAGATGATAAAATCTAAAAATGACTTTGATTAGAGATAGACTTAAATCAACTTATTTCAACATCAGATAAGTTAATGGATAATATATATACATTTAGAGATGGCAGATATGTAGTTCCTGTAAGAAGTGAATTTCAAAAATTCTTTTCAAAGGTATTGTTCATGATCAATCTGCATCAGGACAAACAGTTTTTATAGAACCTATGTTTGTAGTTGATTTAAATAATGATTTAAGTTTAGAAATTGATGAAGAAAAAGAAATTGAAAGAATTTTTGATTGAGTTTTTCAAGACGTGTTTTAGAAATTTTACCTGAATTAATTTCAAATTTAAATGTAATTGCAAATATCGATTTTTATATTTTTCAAGAGGAAAATTGGCATATGATATGGAAGCGATTAAACCTATAATAAATAATAAAGGTATTATTTCATTAAAATCAGCTGAGACATCCTCTAATTGATAAAGATAGAGTAGTTCAATTGATATTTCTCTTGGAAATAGTTTTAATACTTTAGTAATAACAGGACCAAATACTGGTGGTAAGACTGTTACATTTAAAAACTGTTGGTATTTTTAACTTTAATGACTCAATATGGACTTATGATGTACCTTGTGCTGATAATTCAGAAGTAGCTGTATTTGATGAATTATTTGCAGATATTGGTGATGAACAAAGTATAGAGCAATCTTTAAGTACTTTTTCATCTCATATGAAAAAATATAATTGAAATAATAAAAATGCAAAAGAAAATTCCTTTAATATTATTTTGATGAACTAGGGATCTGGAACAGATCCAGAAGAAGGATCAGGTCTTTCGATTTCGATATTAAATTATTTCTTAGAAAAGAATATTAGAACTATTGCAACAACACATTATAGTCAATTAAAAAGTGTATGCAATGTCAACTGAAAATGTTCAAAAATGCCGCAATGGAATTTGATGTTGAAAAAGTAGAACCTACTTATAAATTAATTATTGGAATTTCTGGAAAATCAAATGCTTTTGAGATTTCTAAAAATTAGGACTTGATGAAAGCTTTTTATTGTTAATGCTAAAAAGTTTATATCCAATAATGAGTTATCTTTTGATAGAATTAGTTAGTAATGTTGATAATAGACGTAAAGAATATGAAGAGCTTATTATTGAACAAAGAGAGTTATTAAATTTTAATAAAAAAATTAAAGAAGAATATGAAGAAAAACTTGAGAAATTTAATAAACAAAAAGAAAAAAGATAGAAAATTAGAAGAATATATTGAAAAATTCAATATATGAAACTGAAAAATTTTTGCAAAGAAACTATTAATCATATAAACAAAGCAAGATCAAAAGAGCAATCTGCTAAATTGATATCTGAAGAAATATTAAAGAAAATAGATAATATTAATCATTCTAAAAATGATTAAAAAGAAAACAAATCTAATATATTAAAATGAACCTTTAATGTTGGGAGAAGAAGTTAAAGTTTCTAAGTTTAAATGAAAATGGATACATACAAACACTACCTGATAAAAATGGAAACTTTACAGGTTAAAATTGGAATTTTAAAAAGTAAATGCAAATATTAGTGATATTATTAGAATTGAAAAATTATTGATAATATCTAAAGAAAAAGCATCTTATTCTAAAACTCAATTTTATTAAAAAGTGATAAAATGTATAATAATAAGATAGATGTAAGAGGATATAATACAGAAGATGCAATTTATGAAATTGATAAATTTTTAGATGATTCTTTTATAGCTAATTTAAATGAAGTAACTATTATTCATGGCAAAAGGTACACTGGAGTTTTAAGAAATAATATTTCAGATTTTTGAAAAAACATAAAGTTGGTTAAATCTTTTAGCTTTGGTAAAATTTAATGAAGGTGGCGATGGAGCTACTGTTGTAAAACTAAAAATAGGAGAAAATTATGATAAAATTTTAAGGATATAGTTATAGATACTATTTTTGATTTGGATATAAATTTGAAATAAAGAAGAAATTAGAGAATTGATAGAAATTCCCCTAATCCAGAAATGGGAGACTTTTCATTTCCTTGTTTTAAATTATCAAAAATTTTTAAGAAAAGCACCAAATATCATTTCTGAAGAATTGGTAAATAGAAATTAATATAGATAATAGTATATTCTCAAATGTAAAAATGTTGGTCCTTATATTAATTTCTTTATTAAAAAACTCAGAATTTTCTAAAAATGTTATAGAAAGAAATATTTGATAAAAAGGAAAAAAATATGGATCATCACAAGATAATTTAGACAAAACTATTGTTATTGACTATTCTTCAACAAATATAGCTAAACCGTTTCATATTGGACATATAAGAAAGTACATTAATTGGAAATGTAATTAAAAATATATATAAATTTTTAGGTTATAATACAGTTGGTGTGAATCATCTTGGAGATTATGGAACTCAATTTGGTAAAATAATAGCTGCATACAAATTATGGGGGAATGATGAAGAGATAAATGCTGATCCAATAAATCAGTTGTTAAAAATTATATGTTGATTTTAATAATCTATGCAAAACTGATGAAAAATATGTTAGAAACTGCTAGAGATTATTTTTAATAAATTAGAAAAATGGTGATGAAGAATCCGTTAAAACTTTGGAATTGGTTTAAAGACATTAGTTTAATGGAATTTCAAAAGGTTTATGATAAATTAAAAGTTGAATTTGACTCATACAGAGGTGAAGCATATCATTCTCAATTTATTGATGATGTTGTTAAAGAACTTGAAGATAAAAATTTATTAGTTGAAAGTGATGGATGTAAAATTGTTAATCCTAGATAAATATGATTTGCCTCCAGCTTTAATTTTAAAAAGCAACTCTTCTAGTACTTATATAACAAGAGATATTGCAACTGCATTAACTAGACTATCATTTTTTATAAAAATATTTATGTAGTTGCAACTCAACAAAAAGTTACATTTTCAACAATTAAAAAGCTGTTTTAGAAGAAATGGGATATGAATGGGCTAAAAGATTGTATTCATGTTTCATTTGGCATGGTAAGTGTAAAAGATGATTTTTAGGAACTTCTGCAAAACTTAGTACAAGAGAAGGAAATGTTATATTCTTAAATGATGTACTTGAAAAAAAGTGTAGAAAAACCCTAGAAATTATAAACGAAAGAAACTGTTCTCTTGAAAACAAAGAAGAAATTGCTAAACAAGTAGGAATTGGTGCTGTAATATTTCAAGAACTATTTCAATACTAGAATTAAAGATTATTCTTTTGATTGGAATAATGTTCTTAATTTCGAAGGAGAAACAGGTCCGTATGTTCAATATTCTGCTGCAAGAGCTAATAGTATATTAGAAAAGAATGATTTTTATTTCAAAATTAAATAGTATCGATATTTCTAAAGTTTTCAATTACGAAATGAATATTGATGAATTGTCTTTTGATAAAATCAATTTATAAATTTGAAGATATTTTATTAGATTCAGCTAAAAAAATATGAACCTTCAATACTTGCAAGGTATATAACTGAAGTTGCAAAATTATTTAATAAATTTTATAATTCTTGTCCTATAAATAATCAAGAAGAGAATATTAAAGAATTTAGACTTGTACTAACATATTGTACAAGATTACTTATTGAGATTGGATTAGGGACTTTCTAGGTATGGATACTCCTAAAAAAATGTAGGTGAATATGGATAATTTATATAATTATTTTAGAAAATTTTTCTAATAAAGTATATTTTCTTACAGTGAAAAATATTGAAATTAATGAGAAAAATTTATGAAAATATTAATTTTCCAATTAGTTCAAATGTTCTTTATTTAGAAAATATTAAAAATAATAAATTTAATGAAAATATTAATTTATCATATTTTTGAAGGGATTTTATTATTAAATGGAATAGATTCAAATTTTGATAATATTAAATTTTTAAATGATTTTTATAAATTCAAAAAAATATTAACTTTGTTAGATTTTGTCAAATCGAAAATTGATTTTAATGATAATAATTATGACACCATAATATATAATTTATTAATTATTAGAGGATTAATTAATTTAGAAAAATGATGATTTTATTTATAAAAATTATATACTAAATATCTTTTAATGATTTTTAAATTATGATAACAGTTATTATAATATATTTATTAATGAAATTAAAAATTTTCTTAGCTAATCTAGAAAATAAAAATGAAGATGATTTATTTTACTAAATATGCTTTTATGGTGATTTATATGTAAACGAGAAAATTTTTACATTAAAGCTAATATATTTTATAAAAAGCTATAACTAATTCAAAACAAGAAAATTGATAATATTATCAATAAAAAATACAAGATATTAGTGTAAAAAGTTAAAATTGAAGAGCTATTACAACTGGTAGATAGATTTAAGTTTGAAGACTGTTATAAAAATATTAGAAAATATTGATAATTTTAATCTAGATAAAGAAGATTCTTATTGGATTGGATATATATATAATAAATTAAACGAAAATGAAAAATCTATTGAGTATTATGAAAAATCATTGGATTTAAATGCCGATTTTTAAATATTTTTATAGAATTAGAGTTATTATATTACAAAATCAAAAAATCGAAAAAAATCGCTTGAAATTTTCGAAAAGAGGACTATCTATATATATAGATGATGAAAAAATTGCTATTTAATAAGATAATATTGGAATTAAAAACTAAAAAGATTCAAAAAGCTAAAAGAAGATATCGATAAATTATTATTGTACGAAGATATAGATAATTCTATAATGAATGATATATTATATTTACAAGAATTATACAAAAGATGAGTTAAAATAAGCATAAAATCTTGACTTAATACAAAAATATAATATAATCTATGTAAGATAGAGTAGAGGCTTTAAATAAAGTCTCTTTATCTTTAATATTTTCGCAAAATTATAGTTTCTATGCGACGTTAAATATGGCTCACAAGCTAGTGTTTGTGAGTGGGCCAGATAGTAATGAGAAATATTTAATTTTCTCATGTCGCACATTTCTTTAAGCTCATTATATATAACGGCACTTTATTGTCAAAGGCCTACTTGTTTTATAAATTTATTAATTGTTTGATTTGTTAATATAATATATTATATTATATATATATATTTATTCTATATCTTATATTTATATCTTTCTTTTAATTAAATATATATATATATAAAGTTATTTTTAGCTCTTTTGCATGCAAGTGATACCAATAGCCACAGGTGAAGATATAAAACAACATTTTCTAATAAAAGTAAACAAATTTCTATTTTTAATATCTCTAAAATAAAACATCATATATATATGTTGTAAAGTTAATTTATGAGTATTATAAAGACATCATTAAAAAGGAAGTGTTGAAACGAAAGAACTTGTAAACTTATACCAGCTGAAATTAATACATGGTTGCATTACCTTTAATCTCAAAAGACCATGATTTGGCTAATGGCCATATGATTCAAAAATGAAAGATGAAGAATTGAAAGCAGCAAGTTTTGATTTTGAGTATTTAGAAGATTAGCTACTATGATATCTGTCAACTTCCGGAAAAATTTGTATTCTGATTTACACGCTAATAAACTGCTTAAATGTGTTTTTGGTTGGGAAAATGAAAAGAAATAAGAAATGATTTGTATATTTACCAAGTATAAAAATTGACATGAGGACAAAAGACTGTTAATATAGCTGTAAATGACAGATTTTACTGGGTACTAAAATGAATGACCAGAAATTTGGCTAAATTTGAATTATCTGAATTTATAAGTCTTAAATCAATACATATTCAAAAGAGTGTTACAGAAGACTGAAACAACATAGAAATACTGAGTGGATAGCTGAAATTGATGCTTAGGTCCTAGGAAGATTGTTAGATATTCCAAACTCATATAACCGGGGAATATTGATCAAAGAGTTTTAAACCCATCTTTAAATGAACTATCCCCTCATTTTTAAGGATTTTCAGAACTGAAAAATAAAGAAAAGGAAAAGAGAGTTCTATTAAAAATTTTCATTTATTCCTTGAAGCAAAAAGACATAGCTTTACTTTAAAAGTGAAGACGAAGCTGTAATTTATGCTTATGGAGACTGGTAAAACATACAAAATTTGAGATAATATTTTGATACAAAGGCTATTTTGCTAAATCTAGTTACTATTTACTAAAGTAGTCAACTATTATACAATTATCTAAAGAACTATTATACGAAAGCAAGTGCAATTTAATGTCCCCTTGCTCGAAGCTATACTTTTAATTCTTGTTGTTGATTGCGTTATTGAAATTGTTTAAAGATTTTGAAATAATCTGAATATAGCAAGTGGTCACAGACCTTGCTTTTTCATTTGCACTTATTAATACGTGAGATGAAAAATGTCCTCTATTTTAATCTCAACTATATATCACCTCACAATTTCATAAAAGCCACCTTTTTATAAATTGTTTTACAATTTTGTATATAATTAAGCACTAATATTATAAATTATTTTATATTTTTAATCAATAGTTTGAACTAAATTCTTTGCTTTTATAATCAATCAAGCAATTTTTGATATTCTTTTCATACTTTTATATCTTCTTGTAAATTTTTAGTTGTATTTTTAGCCAAGTTCCTAAATATTCTTAATGCTGAACCTGTATTTATCTCTTTAGATACATTTATATAATTTTCTAGTTTTTAACTTATAAACTTATCAATCTTTATCAATTTTTATGTTTTTGTATAATTTTTTATTTATTTTTGACTCTGCAGATATTTCTGCAGAAGTGACTATCTTCAGTGTTTAGAAAACTTTATGTGATTTTAGTTCTATTCTTTGTTTTTGATAAATCAATATCTTTTAACTCCTTCAGTAATTTATTTGCTGTTCTTGAGCAAATACTTCTAATTTATTGTTTTTATAATTGTTAGATGTATTTGTTTTGTAAATATAGTGCTTTTTGTTGTCCGTATATCCTAGTAAAATTCTTTTTCCTGTTTTTCCAAAAATATTTTTAATTTTTCAAAATTGTCGCTATGATATTTGTTTAAATAATTTTTAGTAAATGTTTCTATTTGTGGTGTTTATGTTAATTTCTTTTTATTATTAAATTGCCCACAAATTTTTATTCTCCGGGAGCTTTATTATAATGTTTTGTAATTCTTCCACTGACTTTAGAAAAATTTTGAAAATTTATATCACTTTTTAGTAGTTTTTATTTCTATGATTTTGAATTTCTTTCAAATTTTCGTAATCATTATTTTAAAGAATTATGAATTTCTGATTTTGCTTTTTAAAATCGTAATTTTAAATTTAGCATCTTTATATTTTTCTTTTATCAGTTTTTGCATTATAATTTTATTTTTCATGTTGGTCTTGCTTCAATAGTGTAAATATGACAATGGATATTATCTGTAATCTACATGACATTGCTCAGAAAAGATAATCTTTTAAATTTTCATTATTTAACATTTTAATCATATAGAATTTCTAACTGTTGATTTTAATAAATTTTCATATAACAACATTAGAAGTTACTATTATCTAATATCCATCTCTCAAGAAATGTAAGTTTTCATATAAAAACTACCATTTCTTTTGAGCTTCACAATTGTATATCGATTCCATTTCTTTTATCTATGTTATTGCTAAATTCAGAAAATGTATAATCTGAATTTTCTTGATATATTTATTTGCTGTCTATATATATTTCTGTTGAATAGTCAATAACTTTTGTAAAACTCACATCATTATTTTCAATATAATCTTCGTGTTTTAGACCTTTAATACTTTTGCTTTATATTCTTGTGTCGAATATTCTAATTCATCAGTAAAGCATCTACTTTCTTCTGACTTCTAAATTTAGTTTTTATTACAATATTAGCCATTTTTTATTTATCCTTAATTTATTAATCTTTAATCATTTCTTTATGTCTTTTCTTCTAACTTATTTTTCAGACTGTAAACTTTCTGAAAAATTTAAAGATAAATCTAAAATTTTATCTCCAAAATAGACTCTATTTTTCAAATTCTTTTATTGAAAAAGAGGTTTAACATATTTAAAATAATTTCTTGATTAAATTTAACATTATCTAATTCTTTTTAAGATTGCTTTATCGTTTTTAAAAGAATTATTTTTCATTTCTGAATAATATTTTTATAATATTTGAAAAATTTTTACTATTATATTTTTCATATAAAAATTCTAATAATTCTTTTTCAATTCTTATTGATTTAGTTACACAATTATTCATAAATTATTTCTCCTAATTCCTTTCTATTGTTTCTAAAATTTCAATATTTTTCAATTAAAACTTTTGTGTTAAATCTGTAATACTTTTAAAATTTTCTTCCATAGTTTTTATAATCTGAAAATAAAAATATAATTATATAATATTTCTCTAATCAGTTTACTTCTGCTTATTTTCTTTTCTTTTGCAATCTCATCAAGTACAGCAACTATTTTACTATCGACTGCTCTTATGTAAAATTTGTTTCATATTTTAACCTCTATTTTTATTTTTAATTAGTATTTGTGTATTAAAATGTATTACAAACGTTAAAAACTAATAAAAAGCTTATTTTTGTATTAAAAATGTAGTACAAAAATAGCAATTTGTGTTGCACTTTTTCTTGATTCTTTAAAATCGTTAGAAATGCTCGTTTCCGCCAAGCTTGCACAAAGTGCAAGTCACATTTTCTTTATCCTGTTTATTATATATAATAAAATAAGATTTAATAAGATTATATATAATAATATATAGTTGGATAAAGAGAGATTTTGCACTCAACACTTTTGATATAATCTCAAGGTGTAAATCTACCAACTTCCGTTCTATGCTTTTTATCGTTTTTCTCGACTTTCTTTATATCAGAATTTGGAAGTATTATTTTGATTATGTACTTTTAGTTTCATCATTTTATTATTATTAATCGTAGAATTGTTATTTTTGTGTTAATTTTGATTTGTTTTATTATTATTTGAGCTAGAATTTTTATTATTTTTCTTCTTTCTTTTTATTATTATTTATGTCATTATCTTCTTTCCTCTCTCTTCTTCTTCTTTTATAAATTTCTTTAGCATCTAACCACTCAGTCTATTCATTTTCCGTTTTATCTGATACAAAACCACATCTTCCTCCCTGTTTGCAATAAATTTTATTTCAGCATTTAACATTAAATTTTGCTGTAATGTAACTATATTATTAGTCATATTTAACATTTCATCTTTCACTTTTCGATAATATTTTTAACATTTTGTATTTTCTGTTTTGTATTATTTAATTCATCTCCAATTTGAAACTCTGTCTGCGAATTTAGTTCTTCAATGCTCTTTAATATTTATTTCATTATCATTACTTTGTTCATCTATCGATCAATATTTAATCCTTTATACAAAAATCTAAATACATCCACTTTGCAATCTTTTAACATATCTACATTCTTCTTCTTTATAATTTTTAATATCAATAAAAGTTTATAATCTTTTATCTTTTTCTCTTGAAAAATTAAATTTGTAATATCTTATTATTTTTCTTAACTGGAATTTTCGCTAGGTAATATACTCCTGAAATCTAATTTCTTTACTATATCATTAGTTAATTCTCGCTATCAAAATTAGATTTAATATTCATAACGTCATCATTATTTAACCAATCTTTCAACAAATTCTATATTTTCTTTAGTTTTTAATTATATCTTTTGAAAATAAATTCTATTACCATATTTATTACTGTGTCATATCTCACTATGTCACTTTTATATATATTTGAAAATAATAGAAGCATCATCATAACCATAATAACAAAAGGTATTAGAAATAACTTTTTCTATTAGAAAAACATAAGTCCACCTCCAGTTAAAATAAGTTTAATTTTGCATTAAAGGTAATTCTTTAATGCTATGACATGCCTTTTAATTAAAATAAAAATTTTGGTGATTTCGATCTTATTTTATTATGCCACGGACTACCAATTCTTACGAAATATTTTCTTCCATCATTCTCACTATCAGCTATTTTTACTTTCCTTGAATTTGCGTATTTATCATTTTTCCACTCAATATATATACCTAACGTGTGTTATAGAAGTTTGAAGTATTATAAGTGCCTTTAAAATAGCTGACGATCTCCACTTTCTAAATCTGAAATTTTTGTTTTGGGTTTTCATTATTTGGTGTAACAGCTTCATATTGTCCTTTAGGCACTGTGAGAAAAATTAATACTCAATTTTATAAACTCGCATAGGTAAAAGCTTTTGACAATCAATACAATACGGTGGATTATTTCATATAATTGGTAAGGCACTATTTAAGAACGAATATGCTTCTACTAATCACTCAGCTACAGTAGAATCAGAAATATTTTGTATATATAATCTCTTTCTAAAACCAAATATCTAAAAATAGTTGCTGTATATATTTCACATCTCCGTACACTCATAATTCCACCTGCAAAAGTTTCTTTTAATTTATGTTTTAGAAAAACTTCGCATTTTCTTCAGTCCACTTTCTTCCGTTTTCTTTCTAAACTCCAGTCTTAAATAGCCGGAACCATAATTATGGTTGTCTGGAGAATAAGCTCTACAGAAAATACTACTTTTCTCAATTTCATCAATTATTTCTCGCCATCTTTTCATTGTGCATGCTCAATACCTCGTCTGCTGCTTTTTATCATTCCCCATTCTACCATTATATTTACTCTCTCTTGAAGCCTGGAAAATGTCAGGCCTGTCCTCCTGACTCTTGAGTAGCTTGAGCTAAATGCATGGTAGGCACTCACTGTGAATATTGCATTTCGCATATTTTATAATTGTTTTTATGTTTTGAAACAGATCTGAATATTTATTGTATTAGCTGTAATTTTGTTTCTTCTTCATCATAATTTAAAACTAAAAATATACTAGGCAAATTAAATACTAATAACTAACCCATAGGAACCAAAAAATATTATAAACTTAATAAATTTAAAAATAGTTGAATTTTTCTTAAATTTATTTTAATATCAGCCTATCCATTATTTACCACCAGTTGCAATTAGTTCCTTTTCCTCATCAAGACTTCCAAATCACTTCTTAAATATGATATTGCTTGATTATGCAAATATAAAATATATTCTCCAATTTTAAATTTAGAAATCGTGACCATCTCATTTCTACTAAAATTGTTTTTAAAAAAAACACAAGTAGCTTATTTTTAACTGATTCCACCAAAAAATCTGTATTGAGATACAAATTAAAATAATTGATTCACTTTACTCTTTCTTCTTTCCTTATGGCATCAACAATTGTGTTAGTATGAAACAACAGAACCCATATTTTCTAGCTTCATTGAAAATCACAAAAATTTAATTATTTTATCATCTAATTCATCATTTAGCATTCTATGAGCTCATCTAAAAGTAAAAATATTTTTTAATATTAAAATCATTCTATTCCATTTTTCAATATCAACATTATTTATCATTTCTTCCCAAGACCACAGAATATTAAAATAACAGAAAATTTTTGCATAATGTTGCTAATTCTTTTATAGTATTAAAAACAACCAGGTCTTTCATTTTGTATATCTATTGTTGAATATCCATCAAATAAAATTCCGTTGGAATTTGCTAAGTTTATTAATTTTAATTTAATTTTATCTATACGTTTTTCTGAATTCATCTAGTTCTTTATCATATACTATTTTGACATATTCTTGAAAATCACTTAATACTGGATAATCTTTCAGTTTTACGACTGTTAAATTATTAAAATTTTTAATTATTTTTTTCTTTTCAAAACCAATACTTTCATAAAATTCGTCTAAAAGTATTTCAAATTCATCTAAATATTCTCCTTCAAATCTGGGAGGCTATTTCAAAAACAAAGTAATCTTTAGATATATGGATTTTGATAAATCATTTCAGTCTTTTCGTTCAATTAACTTCGTAAGTTCACTACTCATTTTTCATCTTCAGAAGCATCAATAAATTTGATTTTATAAACTTGTAAAGGACATATATTTTAGAATTGTTTAAATTTATAATTTTTCCGTCAGCATAATTTATAAGTTTTTAAATTTCTCCTGAAGCATCAAATACTCTAACTCTATTTCCTTTAATATATTCATTTAATGTTAATTTTTTTAAAAAAAGTTGATTTACCTTGAACTCATCTGTCCTATAATATTCCACAGCATGATTTTCTAAAGTCATTTTTCAGAAATGGATTAGTATAACTGCCCCATTAGTTCTTGTCATTCCAAAAAGTGCCTTCATCATCATCTAGACTCAGCTGATAATCTATTCAGCCCAAGCAATACTCTAGAATTAATTTCTTTTCCATATCTTTTAGTAAATTTAGTTGATTGAGTTGTATAATTATTATATAAAGATTTATATTCAGCTTTCTAATTCATTCAGATAGATACCTGCTTTAAAATGTTTTGCCTTTAAATAATGTCACTTTTTGTTTATATCACTTTCTAGGGTTTTCTAAAGATCTGCAAAGGTACAAAAATTCTAATGTGTACTAATTTTATAGTTATTCCGGAAGTATAAATTTTTGATGTAAACTTACACTATCATCAAAATCAGTTCCACTTTTAATTTTTCTGTTAATTTTCTTTTGTGATCTATCTTAAATTTTCTATTAAATTTGTTTCTCAATTTTTATCAGCCATAGTATTTTATCCCATAGTCCACATCTATTGGTTACTATTACATTTTCCATATCTAAATCATCAGTTACTGCTTTTAACCAACATTTTCCAACTTCTGTGAGGACAAAGCAGGCGGATGCTAGGTTCATCCATCACCTGCTAGAAATGTGTCTCTTTAAAAATTATATTAGTTTTGCTTGAATAGTATCTTATAAATTCGCAATCTCATCTTATTTTCTTCCTCTTGTACTTACTTTCTTTGATCTACGTCTCTCTCATGACCTTTCGCTTTAATTAAAATATTTGCATTTAAAAATTTTGACTCAAGTTATTAAGTTTCAGCCAAATCTTTTTGTTTCTTTGTTAGTATGTTCTAATTTTAAAGGAAAAGTATCTTTACAATTCTTTAATACTTTTCAATTAAATCTAGTTTCACCATTCGAATGCTCAACAAAAGAATGATTTTTATATTTAAAATTTTCTAAAAATTTCAAATTCTTCGAGTTTTAATTTTAACATATGTTGCTTAAATTTATTTCTCTCTTTTCAATTTTATTAATTAGAAATTGTTTTTGTTTAGATCAGTCATTAGGATAATTAATATAAATTAATTTTACATCATTACTATAAGATAGATAAAAATCTGAATTCTTGTCTATCAAAACTTTGTTTATGCGGGATTTCATGTATTATTTGAAATTCTGAGGTACGATTTGCGAAATTTCAATAAAACTGCCATCTATGTTTTATAAATTTATTATTCTTTAATTGATAAAAATTCCATATAATCTCAAAGTTGACTATCCTTAATCTTTAATTAATTCTTTTTATATTCGTTCTTTCAATTCTCTGCTATTTAATTTATCAATAGTTACAACAGTTTTATACTTTTTTTTAAAAAAATATAATACTTTGTACTATAGTTTTATCAGGTTATTAGGACTTGGTAAAAGGTAAAATGTAAATATCATTCCAACAAAACATAAAAAATTTAATCAATAAATTTTTAAAAATAATGAAGTTATTGATAATATAACAGATACTAGTGCTTATATTTAAGATATAAAAATTTTGTGAATTTTGTTTTATAGCAATATTTTATTTATTTTACAAGAATATTTTATCTCCTAATCTTTTTTATTAATTTTATCCCAAAATCTTTTTTATCATTTATATTTATCTTATAGTAGCGCTTTTTTAAATTCTCAGAACGATTTTTCTTTATTTCTTCCCAAACATTACTATTTTCAGAAAAAATCTTCTCGTTATTATTATTATTTTATAACTATTTATATCTTCAGTATTAGTTCCACCTTTACAAATTCAAATCCAGTATTATTATCTGTTCCTGTATTGTTATTTCTTTCATTCGTTCCGTTTCTATAACTATTTATATCTGATTTAATTGTTTGATCCAATTTATTTGTAAATTGTTCATTTGTATTATTATTATTATCATGTTCTGTATTGTTATTTCTTTCAATATTATTTCATCATATATTTTCGATTGCTACCTTATCACTACGAGAGCTTGTTAAATTTTCAAATGACCTAAAGTATATAACCAACCACTACACAGACTACGATGACTACATTCGCTATTCCAAATGCTTTTCTATTAAATCCTGAACCTTTAAATACACCTGCAGTAGCTCCGGCAATAATAAAATTTTCTTGAACAGAATTAATTGAGGCTATCGACATAGCTTTGCAAAATCGCACTGTGGAGCATATAAGAATGAAAATGTAAGTACAACTATTGTCATATAACAAATACCAGTCTCACGAATTACACTTTTCTTTTTCTCTCCGGTTTCTACGCATCAGTAGATACAATACTAAAGGAGACACAATTTTATTATAGTCAAGTTCATAAAATCAGAACAGAGATGGTAAAACCACTTTTTAACATACAATTAATAGTAAAATCATAAACATACACCATTCAGATACAAAGTTAAATTTCCAACGGCATATCCTTCTAACTCTAAAACTCGGAACTAAAACTGCCATTTCTGTTACTCAATTTCTTTATCATATCCTACAAGCCTCCATATTCTAATACTTTATGAATAGGAATCCTATCTTTTATGAAGCTATTAGAATTGATTTTAATTCTAAATCGTCTATATGTAGGCTGTTTCAATAATATCTAAAATCTTTTATCAACCAAATTTTCTTTAATATCATGTAAACATATTTTAAAAACATTATCTACTATAGTTTCTTTTACTCTTTGGTGCATTTTCTTTGTAGATCCTCCCAAGTTTCCAAGAGTCAGGTAAAGATTAGTAATATCACTTCAGAATTAAAACCTTACAAAATTAAGTCCGCCACAGTTAATTTCTCGAAAGCTTTTGTCACAGTGTACAAGGGATAGCAATTAAAACAGCTGAAAATAATCGCATATTATATTCTTTATTTACTATAGATAATATTGATTTTTATTGACAGCATATGATAATATATAAAACTATTATTGAACCTGTAACTCACGCACTTTTGCTATATATTCTATTTATGGACCAAACTATATACAATCTGTGCAATAGAACTGCACATATGCTAAACTTGCTATATAATATAAAACCTTTTTAAAATTGAAAAGTTTTATCCACTGAATATATCAATTATAAAACTTCTTTCTGTTAAATATTCAAAAGTATTTATATAGTATATCTGCTATTTCAGCTTTCAGTAAACTTAATAAAAATTAAATTTACAGAATTTTCCTTCTTTTTATATATATAGTATAATCTTTTAAATTTATTTTATCTTTTGATTTCTCATCATAGTTTATCTAAAACATAGTTTATATCAACATTCGTATCAAAATATTCGTTAAGATATTCAAAACGTGTGGTTTCAATTCCACTTTCTCTCATTAAAAATAGGAGGCGGAATTATCTTCCTTTCTCACTCGTTCTTTTTAGAGTTCTAGAAAAATGATCGTTTCATTCTTTTGTGGAATTTGTGTAAACGTCTTGTGTAAAATTATTCTTTTATTTGTTGCTGAAGAACTTTCTTTTTCATGAAATATCCATCATATCCAGATTTACCTGTTTTATTATAGTTTCATCACCACATTTTTCAGAAATTTCTTAGCAGCATCTTTATCGTTTGTATGCAATAAGATTGTGCTTTCGAAAACAATTATTTTTATAATTGTCCCGGACTCTTTTATATAATCTTTTGTTGTAGATTGAATTACAATAATAAATTTAATTCTTTGATAGAGACATAGTAAACTCATATTAGATAGATTTTTATATACAGGTAATTGTCCCTAATTCTTTCCAAAAACAACAAATACATCTCTATCACAAGCCTTTATTTTTATTTAAAGTTGCCTATGCTAATACAAAATATGCTTTGTTCTATAAATAAAGTTGCAATCATATGATTTTATCAAAGTCAGGAATTTCCATAGCTTTAGGGTTTACTCTTTCTCATATTTTCAATTACATTATATTTAAATTAATAAATTTAATAGACATTCATTAGATAATTTATAACTATTTGGTATTAAAGTATACTCTCAGTTTTTGTATATTATTCCATCATTAGTATTCATTTTATAACTAATATCCAACGCACTAATTAAGCAATTTGAAAATTATTTCTAAAGTCTCTAGTATTTGATAGAAATTTTTGAAAAGACTCATTTATATCATTTAACGAAATTGTTAAATTAATTTTAGTAGTACATATTAAAATCAAATTTTGTACCTATCTCCTTTGCTTTTGCAATCAAATTTTTATTTCATTATATATCTATCTTTATCTTGAATTATTGCTGCAACAATCTCGTTTAAAAATATCATTTATTAAGCAGTTTTCACGTTAAAGAGACAATTTATATTTTCTTTATATAACGTCCAATTTCTTCACTCAATAGTAGATTTTGAAGTTAAATAGCAATGTCTTTATTAGTAAAAGACGTAATTTAGATTTAAAAGTCGCTAACACTCCGGAGCCTGTTTGTTTTGCTCGGGAGTATCTGAAAAGTAGAATACATTAATCTAGGTTGATAATCTCAAATCGTATTTTGCAAAAATGTTCTCATCTCAATTTTATAACCCACATCATCTTCGTTATTATCTCAAATGCTATTTCAAATTCGTCATAACGTATAGAAGTCATCATATCAATAACAAATTTTACAACCGAATATGACAAATCCTTTGCCTTTTCTCCTAAAACTTTCATCAATTAAATTCTAATGTAACACCATTAAATAAAGATATACCAGCTTTCAATCACAAAATTCTTCTTTAGGCGTACATTTTGTTTAAATATCTGATTTTGAAACACTTTTCTAAAACAGTTATAGCTTCTGTTTCATTTCTCCATTCGTCAACTACTAGCGTAAAGGATTAAATTAATACCACGTTCAGGGTTAATTAAATTTAAGATTCCAACATCGTAACCTCTTTTTAATTAAAGTATTATATGATGCTGAAGCAAGTTCAAGTTTTGGGTCATTAGATAAAAACGAAGGTTTATTTTCTCTGCTCTTGTTATTGTATCTAGTGTTGGAACAACCAGTCTTCCTCTTCCACTTCTTGACATTCCTATTAACAAATTGTTGTGTGTACTGGAGAATCATCAATAAATATATTATTTTTGATATCTACTGTGACTACACCAGGATTACTCTTTTATATTCTCTAAATCTCGAAATCGCTTTTATATTGTTCTGAATTTCTTGTAAAGTTGTAAATCTATTAGTTCTGTGTTGACTCTTTATTAATCATCAATAGCTATAAAATATCTTAAAAGATTATTATAAAATATACTAAAAATTATTAAATTAATTATCGAAAAGTAGTTGTAAATTTTATATCTAAAAATGCTTTTATATATTCAAAATCAGTTATTATTTTTAATTTTATATTTGTTGGAATATATTAAAATTTGAAAAGACATAACACACATTAAAATCCACTTAAAAACAAAAAGCAAAATATATATCATATTTTTACCTTTTTATTCATTTGGATTTTATCTTTTCATTTCTTCGCGCTTTCAAAATTTTCCTCATTTCTTCAAGTTAGTTAAAACTACACCTCATTTTTGTACGAGATTTATTCCATCTCTCTAATACTCGTTTATATTCTCTACCGTTCCAACTTACTATTAGATTTACTCTCTCCATTCCTCACTCTCTGTTAATGTTATTAATGTTTCTTTTATATCAAATTTTATTTCTGCCATATTTTTAAATTTCCTATCTTTCTAAAAATCTTTTTATACTTTTTCAATCATATTTTGTAATTAATAATTCATTAGATCTTTAACATTATCTAAGAAATATTTGTCTATATTTTTGACTTTTAAATTACGATTAAGTTTTTCAAGATTTTCAGCTATTATTTTACTTGCTTTTATTCCAGCCTCATCATTATCCATTAATATATATTTGTATTTTTAATATTATTTTCTTCAATATGATGAATTAATCCTTTGTCAGTTGTTGCTGAATTGAAATATAATTAAATTGTTCCAAAACATTTCATAAACAAGAAACTAGCATCAATTTCCTCCTTCACAAACCAAAATATCTTTTAGCTTTATTATTAATAACAAAGGGGTAATTTTATCTCCACCTTTTGACGCAAAAATTCTTTTGTATCAATTCTCCTTTTAGTAATATTTTTCCATTGTCCTTCTTTTATTTGTTGCAAAAACAACATATATCTAATTTATCAAAAGCTAAAACTTTATGATTTTTAATTAATTTCAAACTGTTGAAGGTTCAATCGCTCATTTTTAAAAATAATTTATCATTTTGATAAATCAGTATTAAAAGGTGAACTTTTAATTTTATCTCTTCTGTCTCTTTCTTCTACTGTCTGAACTATGAAATAATTTAAAATTATTTTTATTATAGTTATAATATAGTTTTCAGGAGTATAAAAACCTTTTTATTAATTAAATATGCTTCAGGAAAAGTCGTATACAAATTGTACTAAATTAAAACTACTTCCCTTTTACATTTATTTCATTAACTTTTGAATAAACAAAAGAATTTGTATCAGTCCAAAAGGCCTCTAACTGATCGTGTGTGTTTGTCTTTTGTAAATATTGTTGCTAACAGGATAGGATTAAATCTCATCCCTAGCAACATCTAAAATATTTATTTTACTACTATCTTCATAGCTCATATTTAATCCTCCATTTTTATAAACCACTCGTTTATAGCACTTTCGTATATAATAGCTATTGTTTTTGCATCTACTCCTATTGAAACTGCAATTACAATTCCAATATAAACTTTTGCTGTTGACTTATATTCAGCACCCATTATAGCCCATACTATAGAATTAATAATTGATGCTAAAATTCCAGCTGGAATGACAATTACTACTAAAACCAATCTATTAACCAATTTATTAAATTTACAAAAGGATTAGCTTGACTATTAACTGTCATCAGTAGTGCAAATAAAATTATATTTGATAAAATAGTATTTTTCATAATTATTTATTTTCTCCCTTTATAATTAGTAAAATCTTTTTCTATCATTTCATTAAGTAATTTCCTGATGTTTTTAGCTAACCAATCATTATATTTTATATTATTTTTAGCTAAATACATTTTCTACTAAATTTTAATTCCTTTTTATTACTCTTAATTTTATTATCTTTCTATCAGTCATATCTCCTTATTCTTTTCTTTCTTTCAGTTTGTTTTTGTTGTAATTTTTCCAAGTTCTTCAGCCTTTTTCTTTTCTCTTCTTCAGCTTTTCGCAAGTTCTATTTTTCTCTTCTTTGCTCTTTTCTTTGCTTGTTCTTCAGCTTTTAGTTTTTCTTCTTCAATATGCTTTGTTGTCAAAATTTTTATTAAACATCTCCTTTTCACTCTTTTCAATTTTTAAATATTTAAATAGCTTTAAAACGCACTCTATTTTGCATTAGAATAATTTTTAATGCTATGATATGCCTTTAATTAAAAATAAAAATTTTAAATTATCTTTCAATAATCGTTCTTTTGTTTTAAGTTCTTTATTTTTATAACAAAAATCTAATCTATCGTTCAAAATCTAGATTAAATTTAATTCCTTTTTGTTCTAAAGATTTTATAATTTCAAAAATTTTTGTAGTGTTCTAATAGGATTATTTATTAAATTAATTTCTTTTAAATTTTTGAATTTAATTAAATGTTGTATATCTTCTAAAGAATTATTTTGTATATCTATCAATTTTTCATAATCTTTAAAAGATGTTAATTCATTAATATTTTTAATTTAATACGTTCATCTATTTTTAAATAAAGTTCTATTTAAGCAATAATTATATGATTATTTAAAAACTACTTCAGGAATTTTATTAAAACCTCATCAGATAAAACTACACTTCCTATTGTTTTTATCAAATATTACTAGAGCATCAAGCAATTTATCAGTTACTAATTCATCTTCTTGACTTTGAATTAAATTTCTGAAGGTGGTTATGATATAATATATGATGTATCTTTTTACTTTATCAAAACATCTTTCATAATTCTATTAAAAGGAATTATTGCAGAATTTTGTCCACTCACTTGAATATTCCTTTATAGAAGAAATATTATAATTTTCATCTAAAAAGCAATTAAACCCATTTTTCATATTCTAAATACTGATATGGAAGTCTTAAACTTTCTAAAAATTTTATCTTCATTTGAAAATAATTTTAACCTATATTTTTCTTGTTTTATATAGTAATTAATAAAATCATCATAACCTTTTAATTTTTAGTTAAATCTTTATATAAATTTTGATTTTCTTTTTCTAAAAATTCTCTCTCTTTTATATTTTTTAAATATTTCTCATAGTTTTATCAAAATCATTTTTGAATTTTTATAGGATATTCATCGTACATTTCATTAACTACAAACTCATTATTTATTTTTGAAATCTCTAACTTTGAAATCTAGATTATAAACATATCTCAAGTTTTTGGCTCTTAATTCCACATTTCTGTATTATCTATTAATTATATGTATTATTACACCACTTAAAAGATTTTATATTTAATTTTAAAAACTTCCTTCATATCTATATTTAAGTCAATTTTTGTTTTGATACTAAATTAAATAGTATCTACACCTGATATATATTTCATTTTTATTAGGCAAAAACTCATTAAGTATAATGCAAAATTTTAGGACTATTAATAAATTTCTTTCACTTTTCTTTTAGAAAAGTCAAATAAATTCTAATTCTTTAACTTTTCGTCATTGTAATAGTTTAGATAGTTCAAATTTAGCTCTTTACATTAAAATATTCATGAAGAGTTTTATTGAAATCTAATTAATTTTCTTCTTTTCACCTAAAAGTAAATCCAATCGTCTTCCTCGAAGATAATTATGTTTGATTTTCTAAATCATCTTCCCTACATCAATTCTGATATGTTCAACCGTTTTATTATTTGTGATTATGAGTCAAAATAAAATGTATAACCACTCTTCAAACTAAGAATGTTTATCTAAAATTTTTGATTTTACTCAGTTCAATTCTAGGAGTTATAATCTCAAGTAGCAAAATTTTATGTCATCAGTTTCATTCAGAATTCAACTATCCAAAATTATCTTTAATCTAATCAACCTCAAAAATTATAGATAGATTATCTCTCTATCTAATTTTCTTCTTGTTTTTATCTTTTAAAGTACAAATCCTACTCCTAATCCACTAACTCAAAAAGCAAGCACTAAAAATCATGACTTGAACTATATAAGTTAGTTTTTGGCATTAATTGAATTTTTATCGTTATATAAAACTTGTTCAATTTCTGCACCCATCTTTCAGTTACATTAAATTTCTAAAACGTTTTTATGCTTTTTATATAGCCATCAGGTGCAATAGTTTCTTCAAGAATATACGTTCCATATCTTAATTTTACTTTTATCTTTTCCCGTTTTTCAGTCGGTTTTCCTCTAAAAACTTCTTCTCAGTTTCTGCATTAACTATTTTAACTTCACAATTTGGAAGAACCTTTTTAGTAGTATCTTGCTTTTGTTAAAATGTAGTCTGATGTAATAGGTTGATTCCTAAACACTTCTTTATTTTGCTCCATTTTCAGTTACATTAATTTTTGCAAATTTTTCAGCTTTACTATAGCCAACTGGTGCGATTGTTTCTTTGTAAATCCATTCTCCATAAGTTAATTTAATTTTTAATTTTTCCGTTTTCGTCAGTTATAGCAGTCTTTTCTTTTCTTTAGTTTTTGTGTTTTCAAATTCAACTGTCGCACTTTCTGCACATTTTTCCATATTCATTGTATCTTTTTTTGTTAATTCAACTTCAGTTGTAATTTTATCATTATCAATTTTTCTTTCTTCAACTACTTTTTCAACTGTTTGATTTTTATATAAATCTAAATTAAACTCTGTATCTTTGAGTATATTCATTTCATAAAATAATACTTTCATGGTGCTTTTAATTTTCTCTTAAAAATGTACTTGCCTAACTCTAGACTATCAATAGCAAGTTTCCTTCTGAATTTGTACAAATTTTCTCCGATTAAGTTAGATTTATCAACTGAGATTTTTATATAATTCAAATTCAGCACCAGCAAGACCTTTTCCGGTACCTCTTATCAACTTTTAAAACCCTAATTTCTCCCTTTGCCTTTTTATTAGTGAGTCTAATTCAACGTTGCTACCATTAGTAACCTTAAAAGTCTTGACTTCATCGACTTTATATATAAGTGCTGGAACAAATTTTTCTCTCTAACATAAAACAGTTTGCTTTTGTTGAGTCCAATTATCTAAATTTTGTATATCCATCATCTCCTCGTTTTTGTACTCATAAACTGTACTACTTTAAAATCTTCACTATAACACATTTCAAAAATTGCACCTTTTACTTTTTCATCATTTCTCCAACTTTTAAAATTTTTGCTTTTGTTGGCTTTTCAACGAAGTTTACAAAATAACGTTTAGGAGGATCAACACCTAGTTAATTTTTGCAAACTTTTTGTGAACCAGCTTTTTATAAAGTAATGTTAAGCCTTTACATCATTATATTCAGATATATTTTTGTAATATTATTTTTCCCGTCTTGTGAATTTTTCTGTATATATATATTAATTTTCCAGCTTCAGCCCAAACTTTAGTAATTTTCTGAATTTAAAACTTAGAACCTTCAATTTTTCCCTTCTCCGTCAAGTGTTATAGTACTCCCGAGTTTTTGCTTTTTACTAGTCTTTCCGTTCCAACTAGGAACATTCATTAATTGATTAATTTTTTTATTAACCATTAAGCCACTTTCATATTCTCCTCTTTAAAGTTATTTGAACCATTACTTGTTCCTAAACTGAAATAGACCTAACTCTTCCCAAATAGCAATTTCGTGTAAATGCTCTTGACTGTCATTTTATTAGACAGTCAAATCCAAAATGATGAATAAGTTCAATTTTTCTTAACTATTTTTCTCCAACCATTTTCTCTAATATTTCCTTTGCTAAATCCTGAACCTGTTTTAAAAACGTGTTCTGGGATCTAGACAAAAATACATCTTCATTAATTTTAAAGCCTATCCATTTGTCCATTGTTTCCACCTCTACACTATAAAACATGCTGGCATCCAACTTGAGAGCTTCATCTTCAGCTCTTTAAACTAGGTATAATTGTTATAAAAACTTAATAAAAATGCTAGAATAAAAGCTGATAATGTAATTTTCTTTGATTTTATTCATAAACAAATCCTCCTTTTTGATTTTTATATATATGAAAGTATTTTTACTTCTCATTAATTTATTTTTATTTATTTTTAGTTATTTTATAAAACTAACAGTCCAACCAATTTTTCCATTATGTTTACATTGACCTACCCACCAGCTTTTATATCCATTTTTCCAATAAACACTATTTTCATTAGCTATTTGAGACTTCGCCCAAGCAGTAGCTTCAGTTTCTTGTTGAAAAAATTTTACCTGTATTTCCTATTTTGAATAAGTGTTTCATCTTCTTCAACTTCAAACTTTATTACCGTTGTTGTTGATTGTTGTTATCATTATTATCTTTTTCTTATTTTTCTTTGAATTTTCAGTCTTTTTGAAGTTGAATTACTATGAGTTTCTTTCTTTATTGAATTTAATTTGTTTTCTATAAATTATCTCTTTCTCTTTTATCAACTTCAGCTTTTTGCTGTTCTACTCTTTGCCTTTTCTTCTTCAGCTTTTTTAGTTTTTCTTTTCGTTCTCAAGCTTTTCTTCTCTAACTTTAGCAAGTTCAATCTTTTTCTTTTTCTTCTTGCTGTTTTCTTTAGCTTGTTCTTCAGCTTTTTCGTTTTTCAATTCTTGCCTGTTCTTGTTTTTCTGCTCTTGTGCTTGTGAATTTAAGTAAAATCAGCACTGGCTAAAATTGTTAATGCTAGAAATTGAAGATACTATAATTTTATCTCGACTTTGAAAAAGTTTTGATAGTTGTTTTTCATTTTTAACTCTCCTTAATTTTTCAATCAACCCTTTTTTCTATTAAATTTTTAAACTTTATTTCAGCATTTACGACATATACTCTTTCCATTCTCAATATTTTCGTCGCATCTTGAAGTCTAAACCAAATGAATAATACTGCATTTTTAATCAAATTTTCATAGTCATTTTTTACTTCATTATCAGCTAATAGTTATTTTAAATCGTTTTAGCTACAGTTGATTTTCAGCCATTATCTTTAATCTCTCTCAAGTAATTCGTCCTCAGAAATCATTTTAAACATCTATATCTTTTCTATTACGTTCTTCAAAATTATTTCCATAGTTACTCTTTTCTCTTGTATGTTTTGTTTTTCACTGACAATATATTATATAAATATAAAACATATATATGCTATAATTCTTCTCCACTATATAACTTTTTGCTTAAAACTTCATATTAACATATTTTTAATAAATATATATTATATTATAATGATACATAAAATATATAATTTTCGTACAACTCAGTATAGTTTTGCGAAAAATATATTAAAAATTTTAGGAGATATTATAATGAAACATTTTGATGATTGTCCAATAATTTTAGATGACTATTTAAATTATTTATTAACTATTAAAGGACGTTCCAATCTAACTGTGAAAAGAATATTATTATGATTTAAAAGATTTTTAAAAATTTATTATAATGAGAAAAAATTATTTGGATATAATTTAAATTCAGATATAAACTCTGTATCTATTTTTGTCAATTAATAAAAGAGATATTTTAGATATAGATATAAGTGATTTACATGCATATATTTCTTTCTGTGATTCTAACTATAATGATTCAACTAAAACTAAAGCAAGAAAAAATTTCAGCAATAAAAATCTTGGTTTAAATATTTGCATAATACAGTTGAATTAATCAACAAAAATCCTGCAGAAAAATTAGAATTACCAAAATTGCAAAAAGAAATCCTGTATATTTAACTCTATCTGAATCAGAAAAGGTAATTAATTCTATCAAAGAAGAAAAATGAATTTAATAGAACTAGAGATTTATGTATAATTTTGATTTTTAACCTGTGGTCTTAGAATTTCTGAACTTACCGGTATAAATATAGAATCTATTAAAGATGATAAATTAAGTGTCATAGGAAAAGGAAATAAAGAAAAGGATAGTATTTTTTTAAATGAAAATTGTATTTATGCTATAAAAAGCTATCTACAACTTAGACCATGTACAAAAAAATACAACTGCCCTATTCTTAAGTTCATAGAATTTCTAATAGATCAATTCAATTAAGATTAAAAAATATATACTATTAGCAGGATTAGATCCCAAAAATATATACTCCTCATAAATTAAGGCATACTGCGGCAACTCTTATGTATAAATATGGAGATGTTGATATAAGAACAATTCAGAGTATTTTTAGGGTCATACAAGTGTTGCAACAACCCAAATATATACTCACCTAGATGATGATGATATAGGAATTTCTAAAAAAATCCTATTTCAAAAATTAAAAATATAGTTATTATAAAAACTAAGAGAATTAAGACCAATTTAAAAGGAATGTGTTCTATTGATTGAATAGATTACATTCCTTTAAATCTATTTAGTATCTTTTTGGTTCATTTTAAATATATATTTTTAAACTCTTGAAAAGATATTCATTAGTTCTTGTATCAATTTTAATTTTATCACCATTGTTAATAAATAAAGGAACCGTAATAGCTGCACCTGTTTCAACCTTTTGCAGGTTTATTTGCACCTGTAGCTGAATCTCCTTTAACACCTGGTTCAGTTTCAACAACTTCTAATTCAACAAAGTTCGGAGCATTAACTTGGAAATGCTTTACCATCATGAAATCTTATAGTTGCATTATCATTTCTCTTAAATATAGAAGAGCTTCTTCTACAACATCAAAATTTAATGGTAATTGTTCATAAGTTTCGGTATCCATAAAATAATATAATTCTCCATCTGAGTATAAATATTGCATTTCTTTAGTTTCAATTTTAGCCACTTCAAATTTATCATTTGGATTAAAAGTCATTTCTCTAGATCCACCACTTTTTAACTGATTTTATCTTAGTTCTTACAAACGCAGCTCCTTTTCCAGGTTTTACGTGTTGAAAATCTATAATTTGATAAACATCACCATCCATTTCAAATGTTGTACCTTTTTCTAAAATCTCCTGCTGATATCATTAACTTCCCTCCTAATTTTATGAATAATTTCTCAAGTATTATAACATAATATAAAAAAATATCCATATTTTAATCTACTTTTAATCATTATTTTTCTTTTTCTTCTGTAACTGCTTTTTAGTTCCAACTTTTGACTACTTGTTTTTAGGCTTATAATAATCACTATTTAATAGAACTGGTTTTTCATTTTCTTTTTGTTTATAAGAAGACCCTCTCCAACCAGGGGAATCCTTTTTCGACAACAACTCTTTTACCTTCTGGTAAATTGGGATCTTTAATTTCTTCAATAGGCATTGCTATTCTAGACACATCAGACGTAAATAATTTAATATCATAATTTTTCTTATCAGTATCACCTAAGATTTTAAAAGTTAATTCTCCTTTTTGAAACATAACATGTATAACTACAGGGAAAATCAAATTTGTTTCTGAATTTTTAAATCACTTTGTCCATCATAATACATCGCATCTAAACCAATAGTACAATAAGGTACTCTCATAGAATGTTGATTCCTTTCGACTATTTCTAAATCGGATTTTTACTAATAGCTTGATACAATGTAGAACTAACCTGACAAATTCCTCCCCCTATCAGATCTACGACTTTTATTATTAAGAAAAGTTCCTGCAGGGTTTATAACCTGTATTTTTCGAAACTTCTCCTAGTTCTTTAGAAAAAGAAAAAGTTTCTCCAGGATTGACTACAAATTCATTTACTTTACCAGCAGCAACTTTAATGTTATTATTCCTATTAGGTTGATTGTCAAATTTTGTAGTAGCTTCTCCTATTACTCCTTTTATAGAGGACAATAAAGTTTTTATCTATCTTTTTATATTCTGTAATAGTGGCAGGTATTTGAAAATCAAACTTTACTGGAACTGTTTTAAAAATTATCTACTATTTTTTCGTTTTCAACTTTAACTCCAACTTTACCTTCAGTTACAGATATTTTGTCATTAGAAAATGAAAAATTTCTCATCTATAGGGTCAGAATTTAGTTTTTCGGATACTTCTGAAACAATTTCATTTCAATTTTGATAAGTCACAAAGTAGCTTTTATTTCAAATTTTTCGGATTTTTTAATAAATTTTTTTAAAATTTCTATTCTTTCATCTTCAGTACCAAATCTGCCTATATTAAAAGCTTGATAAACTAAATTTTTCATAAATTATACGAAAAAAATCTATATCTTTAGGTAGAAATTTTAGTATAATTATCTCGTGTCAACGTAAATTCGTTTTTACTTCTAAACTTTGCTTTAATTTTTACTTTATTGCCTCTTCTTTTGTTAGACCTTTTAAGTCAATATCATTAATAAAAATTCCTTCATAAAAATTTATCATATGCTAAAAGTTCTTCTTTTTTTAAATTTTTTTGTTTCTCAGTAGCATTGCTTAACGGATATCTATTAAGTAAAAGTAAGCCGTTATTACTCCTATAGTAATATTCCTGATATTCAGATACAATACCAAATACTTTTTAGATATTTTTTTCATATATCCTCCTACAAATTTTTATAATATAAAGCATTCAGAATTTATTATACATTTTTCACAATTTGGTTTTCTTGATTTACATACTCTTCTTCCATGAAAAATAAATAAATGATGAGCTTTTATTCCATGTATTTTTCTTTAGCTTCTTCATTAATGCAAATTCAGAATCTAAAACATTACCTTCATTTATAATTCCTATTCTGTTTGTAACTCTAAAAACATGAGTATCAACTGCAAGTGATGGAATACCAAAGGCACAAGATCTAACTACATTTGCCGTTTTCTCCCAACGCCTGGCAACGTGGTTAGAGATTCCATATCACTCGGAACTGTAGAGTTGTATTTTTCTACTAAAAATTCTACAGGTTTCTAAAATATTCTTACTCTTTGAATTATAAAAAAACCACAACTGTGTATATATTTTGATAAATCTTCTATATTTAAAGTTAAAAAAATTCTTCAGGAGTTTTAAAAATCTCTAAATAATTTTTCAGTAACCTTATTAACTCTAACATCAGTACATTGAGCAGATAATATAGTTGCTATCAACAGCTCGAAAACTATTAGAAAAATTAAGTTCTGGTTTTTGCATCAGGATATAATTTTTCTAATTTTTCCATTACAATGTTTATTTTTTTCTTTTGATAAACATTTCAAAACATTCCTCCAATATCATATTATAATCTATCAGTTATAGTTTTTCATAAAGTGTAAAACTATAACTATTATACCATAATTTATATAAAAATACTTTTTAAAATCACTATAAATTTATATATTTTTTTTATCATAAAATATATTTAAAACATTAATTAATGCAATCTTTAGTTTTGATAGAAATTTGAGCCCACCTTGATAATAAACGTTATATGGTTCTCTTAATGGTCCATCAGCACTTAATTCAATGCTTGAGCCATCTATAAAAGCTTCCTGAAGCCATGATAATTTTATCAGTATATCCGGGCATATCCATGGATGAGGGAACAACGTGGCTATCTACACAACAAAATTCTTGTATAGCTCTGCAAAAAAATCTATAACTTTATTCTCATCATTTAAAGTAATTACTTGAATAATATCACTTCTTTTTCATTATATTTAGGAATTGTTTTATATCCTAACTTTTTCAAAAATATATGATACTAATATTTGCACTTTTTACTGCTTCTAAAAACTATATGAGGTGCAAAGTATAATCCTTGAATAATTGCTCTTGTAGTACCAAAACTTACACCTACATGCTTTTCCAAGACCTGGAAGTAAGTCTATTAGAAATAGATTCTATAATATCATTAGAGTTTGAAACTATGTATCCTCCATTTAAAGTGATTCCTGCACCTAAATTTTTTTAATAATGATCCTACAACTATGTCAGCACCAACTTCTAGAGGTTCCTTTTTCTACAAATTCACAGTAGCAATTATCAATCATTATAATTATATTGGGAATTTTTGCTTTTATTTTTCTTAATAACTACTTTCTAATTCATTAATGGAAAATACATCTTCTGCTACTATATCCAGGAGATCTTTGAATAGCTAATAATTTAGTCTTTGAATTGATTTTTAGATAATACAGTTTCTACATCAATTTCATTATTTACTAAATCAACCTTATTATACTTTATTCCATAATCAAGTAGTGTTCCCTTTTTCATCTCCACTAATACCTATAACCTTTAAAAGTGTGTCATAAGGAGTTCCAGTTATATAAATAAACTCGTCTCCTGGTAATAAATTTACCTTGCAATGCTAAAGATATTGCATAGAGTTCCACAAGTTATTTCTTGCCTTACTATAGCATCTTTTGCTTTAAAGATGTCGCAATATATCCTTTCTAATTTCTCTCTTCCAAAGTCACCGTATCCATATCCTGTTGTCCAAGAAAAATCAGTAGCAGATAATTTTTGCTTTTTAAATGCATTTAAAACTTTTAATTGATTATATTCTTCTATTTCTTTTAAAGTTTTCAAATTCTATTTCTATTTCCTTTAGAACATTTGTTTACAAAATTAATAATTTTAGAATCAAAATTAAAATCAGTATCTAAATATTTTTCCAATTTATAATTCTCCTTTAGTTAAAAATCTTTTACTAATTTTTTTAGATTTAAATAGAACTTCATCATATCCATTTTCAACATCAATCCAATGTATATTTTTCATTTCCTATTAAACCAAGTAAATTGTCTTTTAGCATATTTTCTTGAATTTTGTTTTATATTATCAATACAAGATTCCAGAGTAATTTCTCCTTTAAAATATGGAATAAACTCCTTGTATCCAATAGCAGTAAATGGTTGTGAATACTTACCATATTTTTTATATAGACTTGATGCTTCTTCAACAAGTCCATTATTAATCATTATATCGACTCTAGAATTTATTTTATCATATAATATTTTTCTATCTAAAGTTAATCCTATTATTAAGTAATCATACTTACAATTATTATTTTCATAATCTTTGCATTGTTTGGAAAATTCTTTTTGTATTTACACAAACTTCTATTGCTCTAATTACTCTTTTTATATTGTTTTTATGAATTTTTTTCTCTACTGAATAGTCTAGATATAATAATAAATCATAAAAGCAAATTTTGCCCCATTTTTTCGTAAAATTCTAATTTGTTCTCTTAGATTATTCGACTCTTCAGATTCAGTAAATTTAAAAATCATATAATATAGAATTTTAAATAAAGTCCTGTTCCTCCGACAAAAATAGGAATGTTATTATGAGAATAAATTTCTTCAATGTAGTTCTCTCGCTATTTTTTTATATTCAGAAACATTAAATTTTTGATTTCCATCTAAAAATATCAATCATATAATGATTAATTCCTCTTACTTCCTCTTCTGTTATCTTTAGCAGTTCAATATTAAATTCTTTATATATTTGCATGGAATCACAAGAAATAATTTCTCCTGAAAAATTCTTTTTGCTATATCAACGCTTAACTTTGTTTTTCCGACAGACGTAGAGCTAACAATAAATATTATTTTTTCTTCATTTTTATTCCTTAAAAATAATTTATCAAAAATCTTCTTTAGATATTTTTCTTAATATTTTTATCATAGAAATTTATATCTAGATTTATTTTAGATAACTGTGACAATAATTCTTGTACTTCAAAATCTGTTAAACTAGATATTTATTCGTTTTTACAAACCATTTTTGTATAATGAGTCTTCAAACACTCTATTATCTTTAAATAACAGTTCATCAAGCATTTTCTCTAATATCTTCTTTATCTAAATTATCATTTTAATAAATTAGGCATTGTCCTTATTGCGATAGAATTTTCATCAAAAATATCAGCTTCTATACCTAAATTATTCAATTTATCTTTTAATAGTATTAAACACACTCAATTTATATTCATTTAATTCCAAAAATTATAGGGAAATAAAAGTATCTGTTTTGAAATAGTACAATTATTGTAATTATCCAATAAATTTTCATACAACAGTCTATATTTAGCATTTAATATATCTATAATTATAAACTCATCATATCGGACAATAAATATATTTTTGAAAAATTTTACCTATAATTTCATAATCTAAAATATTTTTGAAGTTTCAGTATTATCATCAAGTTTTATTTGTTCTCAATACTGGAGTATTTTCTACTTTTTCGTCCTCAACAATATAATTTTTCAATATTATCTTCTTCATTTATCATTTTTATATCATCTTTTATTTACTTTAAATAAATCATCATAAGAAAACTTATTTACAATATTTTGTGTATTATAATCATCATAAATTATAGTTTCAATAATATCTTCTTCTGAAGATTGTTCGTTATTAATCTTTTTCTTCGTTGTATAGATTTTTCTTTTTGTTCTTCCTTTACAGATATAAAATCACTTGTAGTATTTTTAGAACAATGTCAGTAATATTATTATTAAATAAATTTAGTAACTTGTCTTCAAAAATAAATTTAATCTTTTCTTTTTATTTGGATGAACGTTTATATCTATTAAAGCTGGATTTACTTCAATAAATATTACAAATGCAGAAACTTTCCTTTTGGTATTAATGTAGCAATTGATTTTTCTATTATATTTCTAATCTTTTTCATCAAAAATATATCTTCCATTAACAAATAAAAATTGTGATGCTCTACTACCTTTATAAAAAGTGATTATTTGAAATATATCCATAAATCTTATAATCTGAGTCCTCAATATTTACAGAAATTAAATTCTTATAAAAATCATCTTTAAAGATATATTTTATATCATCTTTTAAGTATTTTTTTCACTTGTTTCGAATACAACTTTCGAATCTTTATATATTTAAAAGATATTTTTTGATTAGCTAATGCAAAAAGTACATCAACATTGTTATGATTGAGTTTTTCATATGCATCTGATTTTAAAAATTTCTTTCTAATAGGAACATTGTAAAATAAATCTCTAATGTAAATTGTTGTTCCTAAATTCATCCCTATCTTATTTTTTTCTAATAATCTTTATTATTTTCAAGATAACAGTGAATTCCAAATTCACTGTTCTTTGATTCTTGTATTTAATGTCAACTTTTGAAATTGCAGATATACTAGCTAATGCCTCTCCTCTAAATCCATAAGAAAAGAATTGAATATATATCTTCAAAATTATTTAATTTAGATGTAGCATGTTTGGTAAATGCCAACTCTATATCATCTTCTTCAATTCCACAGCCGTTATCAGAAATCATAATTTCTTTTTGCCAGCATTTTTAATTTCAACTTTAATAAAATGTTGCACCTGAATCTATTGAATTTTCAACCAACTCTTTTATTACAGAATAAGGATTTTTCTATAACTTCTCCCTGCTGCAATTTTTGAATTGTATCTTCTGACAATAATTTTATAGACATATAAATCTCCTATCTATTCATTATCACTTTTAGAGATATTTATTAAATCATTTAATATTCAAAAAGCTTCCATTGGGACTTATTTTTCTATATTTATACTATTTAAATTAGTAATTATTTTATCATTGACCTTTAGTTTTTATTTACATTTGAACTATCAATAATATCTTTTTCTATTTCAATTTCATTTATTTTTTTCAATACTATCTAAAATAACTTTTTGAACGATTTATAACTTCCATTGGAAGTCCCTGCAAAGTTTTGCAACTGCTATCCCATAACTCTTATTAGCTCCACCATCCATTATTTTTCTTAAAAAGACTATTTCATCATTTTCTTTATCTTCAATAACTTGAATATGTTTTATTTTTATGCAAGCAAAAAGTATGTTCTAAAGTCAATTAATTCATGATAATGTGTAGCAAATAATGTTTTTCGATTTTATATTTTTTTGTAATATACTCAAGAATTGCCCAAGCAGACTTAATCCATCAAAAGTTGAAGTTCCTCTTCCAACCTCATCAAGTATAAGTAAAACTATTTTTGTAGCATATCTTAAAATATTATTAACTTCTTTTCATTTCTACCATAAAAGTGTACTTTCACCTTTATATAGATTATCTGAAGCTCCAATTCGAGTAAATATCTTTATCTACTATCGAAATATTTGCACTATCAGCAGGGTACAAATGAACCAATCTGAGCTAATATAACTATGAGAGCTATCTGTCTTATATAAGTTGATTTTCCCACTCATATTAGGTCCTGTTATAATCTGAATTAAATTATCACTTTTGTCCAATATTTGTATCATTAGGGAATAAAATTCATTTATTGAACTTAAAAACTTTTCTATAACAGGATGTCTACCATTTTTATATCTATTATTCCTTCTGAATTTAAAGTTGGTTTACAATAATTATTTTTAAACGCAACTATTGATAAAGAAAATATGGAATCTATGAATGAAATAATATCTGATAATTTTTGCAATATTTTTTTATATTCATTTTATTGTATTTCTTATTGAAATAAATAATTCATATTCTTTTTCTATAATATCACTTTTCAGATCCGAATATCATATTTTCAATAGTTAGAAGTTCATTTGTTTTATACCTATTTGCATTAGTTAAAGTTTGTTTTAATTCAAAAATATTCGGGAACTAAGTTTTTGATATGATTTTGTAACTTCAAAAATAACCTGTTTTCTTATTAAATATTAATCTTAAATTTTTAATTCCAGTAATATTTCTTTGATCAACTTCATATTTAATTAGCTTTTTCTTTTCCAACGATTTTATTATTTCTAATTTACATCAAGTTCTTCATCATATCCAATCTTTTATCAAATTTCCTCTTTCAATAAAAATTCCTACAGTCTTCAAGAATAGCTGAATCTATGAGATTATAGATATACTCAGTATCAGGGAATATTTAAAGCTATATTAGAAAAATAAAGTATTACTATCTAAAGAATAATTTTTTAATCTTTTGGAACAGCTGATAAAAAAATTTTTTTAAATGAATTAAATCTCTTGCATTACAATTTCAAAAAGAAATTTTTGAATTTATTCTTTCTATATCAGAAATACTTGCTAATAGTTCTTCTAATTCATTTCTTAAATTAGAATTTAAAACTAAATCTTCAACCAACGATTGCCTTCTTTGAATTTTTTTCTATTTCTAGAAGAGGTTGATCTAACCATTTATTAAGCAATCTAAAACCCATAGGAGTTTTTAGTATAATTTATAACTGATAATAAAGAGCCATTTATGTCATTACTAAAAATTATTTTTAAGTTCCAAATTAATTCTTGAATTAGCATCAATTCTTAGATAATCGCTTAATTTATATAAATTAACTTTTTAAAATCATTCAATTTAACATTAAATCTGCAAACATATTTATAAAAGTTATCTATTGAAAAAGTAATATTTTATTACTAAGATTATTAGAATAAAATTCTTCATTATTATCTCTTAAAAGATTTAAAAATCTTGATCTATATCTACTTTTTGTATAAATAATTCTTAAATTTTTAATAATTTAACAACACTTTTTCTAATGATTTTAATATATTTGAATTTATTATAACTTCTGACGGAGTTGTACGAATTACTTCTTCCTCTAAAGCTGTAATTAAATTATCTCTGTTCATTTCAAAAATACTTGTACAGAATATTTCACTGGTTGAAATATCAGAATATGTGATACTTAAATTTGTAGAATCCATATAGATACTCATAATATAATTATTTTTATTAGTAGCTAATTCATCAAATTCATCAATAGTTCCCTGGAGTTACTAGTTTAATAACTTCCCTCTTTACAATTCCTTTTAGCAAGTTTTGGATCTTGAACTTGTTCACAAATAGCAACTTTAAAACCTTCAGAAACTAACTTATATAAATATTGATTTACAACATGATGTGAATACCACACATTGGTGCAGTTTTTACCACTACACAATCCCTCTTAGTTAATGCTAGATCTAAAATTTTTGAAACTATTTTTGCATCTTCAAAAAAACATTTCATAAAAATCACCTAGTCTATAAAAATAATACAATCATTATAATTAGATTTGACTTCTAGATATTGTTTCATCATTGGTGTAAAATCGCTCATAATTACTCCTTACTAAACTATCTCTCCTTCAAGTGCGAATGAATTATGTCCAGTTATTTTTAACGTTAACTAACTGTCCAATATTTCTTTTTCCACCTTTAAAATGTACTAATTTATATCCTCTTGTTCTACCTGTAAGAATATCTGAATTATTTTTACTAATTCCTTCAACTAACACTTCAAGAGTTTGTCCTAAACATTCTTTGTTTTTCATAAAAATTTTTATACATAGAATCTATTAGTCGCTGAAATCTTTCTTGTTTTTACTTCATGGTATTTGATTTTGCATTTCAGCAGCTTTTGTACCTTTTCTTATAGAATATGAAAAAGTAAATCATGAGTCATATCCAACCTTTTCCACCATGCTAATGTGTCTTCAAAATCCTCTTCAGTTTCTCCTGGAAATCCAACAATTATATCAGTAGAAAGAGTAATATTAGGTACTTTCTCTTTTAATTTTCTGATTAATTCTAAATAATGTTCTCTAGTATAAACTCTATGCATATCTTTTTAATATCTTATTACTACCAGACTGGGAATGGTAAATGAATATTTTCACATACTTTATCCAAACTTGCCATAGCATCTATTAATTCATCAGAACAGTCTTTTGGATGACTTGTCAAGAATCTAATTCTTTCAATTCCATCTATCTCATTAACCATTTTTAATAATTCTGGAAATGTAACTTTTAGGGTCTTAATGTTTTTCCATATGAATTTACATTTTGACCTAATAATGTTATTTCTTTATATCCTTTTTGCTAAATCTTTTATTTCATTAATTATACTTTCAGGTGTTCTACTAATTTCTTTTCCTCTAGCATAAGGAACTATACAAAAGTACAATAATTAGTACAACCTGTCATTATATTTACATAAGCAATAAATGGATGTTCTCTATTTATAGAGTTTCATCATCAATTATATCTTCCTCTTCAATATCTACGATTACTTCTCCGGTACTTCTATGTCTTGTGATAAGAGAGGCAATCTAGATATATTTTTCGTTCAAAAATTATATCTACATGTTTTATACTTTTGAAATTATAGTAGCTCTTGCATCACCTGTTTGCATCATACAACCACAAACAGCTATAATCATTTCCGGTTTCTTTTCTTTTAAATTTTTCAAAGCACCAAGTTGTCCATAAACTTTAAGTTCTGCATTCTCTCTGACTAAGCATGTATTATAAATAATAAAATCTGATTTTTCTAAATCATCTTCTTTTGTATACCCTAAAGTTTCTAATAAATATGATATTTTTCTGAATCATGATGATTCATTTGACAACCATAAGTTATAATTGTATATTTTTTTGCTCAAAAAATTCACCTCTATTTATATTTGTTTTTAATGCATATTGTATCTTTCTCTCGTGTTCTTTTTCAAGCATACTGTCTCTCTTATCATAATGCCACGAGCGAGTGCAATATCAAGTTTTATCCATCCATTCTTTATGTGAACATCTAAAGGAATTAATGAATATCCTTTTTTTCTTTTTGTTTGTCCAATTAATTTATTAATTTCTCTTTTATTTAAAAGTAATTTTTCTTTCCCTTGTAGGTTCTAAATTATATATATTTCCATGATCGTAAGGCGTTATATTCATTCCGAGAATAAAAACTTCTCCATTCTTAATTGAACAATAACTCTCCTTAATAGAAACTTTTCCTTGTCTAATACTTTTTAACTTCAGTACCTGATAAAGAAATTCCAACTTCATAGATATCTTCTATAAAATAATCATGTCTTGCTTTTTATTGCTCGCTATTGTTTTTATAGTCGTTTTATCTCTCATAATATCACCTATTTAAATAAAAATTTATTTCATTAGTTATTTCATTTACTTTTTGCAACAATAACTTCTACTCCCATCCCTATATCAAATACATTTTTGTTCTTCTACCAATAGCGGTTAATGTTTGTTCATCAAATTCATAGTAATCATCCATAATGTCCTCATACTTGACAAGTCCTTCAACAGTATTTTCTAATTGTACAAAAAGTCCAAATGAAGTAACTGAAACGATAATTCCCTAAAAAAACTTGACCTATTCTATTTTTCATAAATTCGACTTTTTGATATCTTCCAACTTTCTTTCTGCATCAATAGCTAATACTTCAGTATCATTTATATGATTAGAAGTTATATCTAAAGTAACTTATATAATTTTTAGGTATTTCAATATTTGAATGTAAATAATTTTTTTAAAGTTCTATGAACTGTTAAATCTGCATATCTTCTTATAGGGAGAAGTAAAATGGCAATATAAAAATGTTGCTAATCCAAAATGTATATCAATATTTGGAGAATATTTAGCTTTAGTCATAGATCTTAAAAATAGAATAATTTATAAAATCTGATTTATTTGTATCTTTAAATTGATCTATTATTTCACTTAAATACTTTGAAGAAATCATGTCTATTGGTTTCATTTTTATATTTAAACGACTTAAATTATTCTTTAAAAATTTCCAATTTATCTTCTGGTGGTTTAGAATGTATTCTATATATAATCAGTATATCAAGTTCTCCAAAATGCTTTACCTACAACTTCATTAGCACAAATCATAAAATGACTCTATTATTCTATTTGCTAGTCCATTTTTCTTTTTTTGGCTATATTTTCAACTTTACCATCTTTACCAAAGGTAATTGCAATTTCAGGAAAATTAAAATCTATAGTCCCTCTATTTATTCTTTTTATTAGTTAAAATCTCATCTAACTCTTTCATAACTAATAAATTTTCTTTTAAAGTTTCATCATCGTAAAAATGCTTTTTACCTTCTAAAAAAATTTGTTACATCATCATAAACTAATCTATAATTACTATTTATAACGGATTCATAAAATTTATATTCTTTAACATTACCATTTTTCCAATAATCATTTTTACAGTAATAGATAATTTATCAGTATTAGGATTTAAAGAACAAAGATTATTAGAAAAGCACTTCAGGTAACATGGGAACAACATAATCAATTAAATATACACTATTACCTCTTTTATAGGCTTCTCTGTCCAATTTACTGTCTTTTTTTACATAATGAGATACATCTGCTATATGAACATAAAGTACATAATCATTATCTTTTTTTATCAATAGAAATTGCATCATCAAAGTCCTTTGCATCAGCTCCATCAATAGTAACCGTAAATAAATTTCTAAAAATCTACTCTATTTTTAATTTCTTTTTAATATCAGTTTGCGTTAATTCTTCTAACTCTTTATTTATCTTATTTGAAAAATTTGTATGGAATTTCCATATCTTTTAACAATGAAAATTATTTGAGCATTTTTGTCTTTTTATTTCCTATTACTTCAATAACTACTCCTTCAGGATTTTTTTCTTTTTATCCGGAAATTCAACTAATTTACACACACCTTGTCATCAGTTTTTGCACCATTTTTATCACCTTTTTAATAAAAATATCATAATTACATTTAATATCATCGGGAACAACAAACCCAAAATTTTTATTTTCAGTAAAAGTACCAACAATTAAGTTGCTATTTCTATTTAAAACCTTTAGTACTCTACCTTCAGCTTTCGAATTCATCCTTTTTCTTTTATTATTTCTATTTCAACATCATCATTATGATTAGCATGATTTAATTCCTTTTTGGAATAAAAAAATATCATCAATGTCTTCTTCAGAAATGAAAAACGCATTACCTTTAGTTGTAAAAGAAATTTTTCCTTTTAAAGTTTCTTTTTGATAAATACTATATTTATAATCATTAAATGAAACTTTTTACTATTAACAAGAGAATCTAATAATTTAAAAATTGCTTTAAACTATTAAATGAAATATTTAAAAGCTACAGCTAGTTCTTCCTTTGTTAATGGAATATAATCTTTTTTTCATAAAAATTTAATAATTGTTTTTCTAAATTCATTAAAATCTCCTTATATGTAAAAAGTAAAAATATAAGGTAATACCTTATATTTAATTATAAATATTAAGCAAAACTATAAGCCGTGTTCTGTATTAGACAATCATCTATCTAGACAAATTGTTGCCAATTTGTTCAAGCAATCTACCTATGAACGTAGCGAGCAACTACAAAAAGTTCAATCTTGATCTTGCACCGAATGGGGTTTACATAGCCATATAGTCTCCTATATGCTGGTAAGCTCTTACCTCACCTTTTCCACCCTTACCATTATAAATGGCGGTATATCTCTGTTGCACTAGCCTTAGGGTCGCCCCCACTGGACGTTATCCAGCATTCTACTCTATGGTGCACGGACTTTCCTCGTGATTATCTCACGCGATTGTCTGTTTTACTTAATTAAATTAAAATATATTTCTCTTAAAAAAATATTATTTTTCATAAAGCAATATCTTTAAATCAACATTTTTTTACTTATCAAAAATTCTTTTTAAAGATAACAAGCCAAAAATTTCTGACTCAAAATGACCTAAGTCAACAATATTTAGATTATTTTCTAACGATAATTGAATATCATGATACTTAAAATCTGAACTAATTAATAAATCTACTTTTTTTGAAATTGCATTTTTAATAGAAAAATGCACCTGAACCTCCTAATACTGCAATTTTTGAAATACTTTTTTTCAATATTCCCAAAAATATAGTATTGGATTTTTAAAAATTATTTTTTTAGTTTTGTAAGATAATTTTTTTAAATGTTTCATTTTCAATACTTCCAACTATTCCATAACCATAACCCTCTTTATAATCAACAAAAAAACTTCTTGATTATTTAACAAACATTTATCTGCCAAATATTTGTTTACTCCATTTAGATGAATATCTAAAGGTGTATGGAGAGAAATCACATTAATTTTATTATTCATCAATAGTTCAAGCTTTTTATAATATTCAGAATTCACATTTAAATATTGAATTTTTTTCAAAAAAATAAAGGATGATGTGTGATAATGCAATTAATATTATTTGATACCGCATAATTAATTGAATCAATTGTAATATCAAGTGCTAGTAAAATTCCTTTAATTTCATCTTCGAGATTCCCAATCTGAAATCCTGAATTATCCCAATTTTTCTTGTAAGGAAAAATGAATATTCAGTATCTAATAATTCTATTATATCACTTACTTTAAAATTCATCTAAAATCCCTCTAATTTTATTGATTAAATTAGTAATTTCTATGATTCTTTTATTATTTTTACTTTCTATACTAATTTTATCTATAATATCCCTATATTTTTTTAATTCATTTTTCTAAAAATAACTTTTAAATTCTCAGATTTGTTCTTTATAAGCAACTTACCATATAAGTATTCATAATCATTTCTGTAAAAAAATCTTTTACCTCTTTTTACTTTCAAAATTTGATAATATTTTTTTATTTTCTATTACATCATCTTCTTTTTCGATAACAAAATTATTTTGTAATAAAAACTTTCTTAAAACATCTAATGAATTATTCGGAGATAGAATTAAATTATTTGCTGATTTTTGCTACTGTTAGATTTCTTTTCTAAAATTTCTTTGATAAGAATACCACCCATACCAGAAATAATTATCGTATCTACTTCAAATTCATTAAAAGCAATCCAAGCCGTCAGATACTCTAGTTTCAATATTTACTATGTTACTATTATATATTAGCTTTTTGTTCTAACTTTTCTAAAGAATCTCACTAATATCAGTTGCAATAATTTTTTGTACTATGATTTTTTTGACAATTCAATAGGAATTATTCCATGATCAGTTCCTATATCTGCAACAATTGAATTTTCATCAACTAAATCACAAATTTTTTTAATCTTAAACCAGCCATATATCTATTCCAAGAAATCTTTTAATTTTTGGCTTCTGCTTGGATGTTTTAATTTTCTAAGTGCTTTAGCCTCAATCTGTCTTATTCTCTCTCTAGTAACCTCAAATTCTTTACCAACTTCTTCTAAAGTTCTAGGTGTACCATCATTAAGTCCGAAATCTAAGTTCCAAAAACTTTTTTTCTCTATCTGAAAAGAGTACTCAAAACTTGATTTAATTGCTCTTTTAACATTGAAAAAAATTTAGCTGCCTCATCCGGAGCAATTGCAGTTTCATCTTCGATAAAAATCTCCTAAATGGCTATCGTCTTCTTCTCCAATTGGAGTTTCTAGACTAACAGGTTCCTGAGCAATTTTTCTTATTTCATTTACTTTGTCAACTTCAATACCCATATGTTCTGAAATTTCTTCGTTTGTCGGTTCTCTTCCAAGTTCTTGGACTAATTGTCTTTCAATTCTAACTAATTTATTTATAGTTTCAACCATATGAACAGGAATTCTTATAGTTCTAGCTTGATCAGCTATAGATCTTGTAATTGCTTGTCTTATCCACCATGTAGCATAAGTACTAAACTTAAAGCCTCTTCTAAAATCAAACTTTTCAACCGCCTTCATTAGACCCATATTTCCTTCTTGAATTAAGTCTAAAAATTGCATTCCCTCTTCCAACATATCTTTTTAGCTATACTAACTACAAGTCTTAAATTTGTTTCTGCTAATTTTTTCTTAGCTTCAATGTCTCCTGCTTCCATATTTTCAGCTAAAATTCTTTCTTCATCAGCGCTTAATAAAGGAATTTTTACCAATCTCCTTTTAAATACATTTTAACAGGATCATCTATATTAAAAGCCCTTTAAATCGGAAAAAAATCTTCTAACTTTATTTCTTCGTCTTCAGCATCCTCTTTTTCATCTTCTAAATCTATTAAATCATTTCTACGATTTCAATATCTTCTAAATTTTCACCTTTCATCTATAAATTCTACTTGATTTTCAGCTAATTTTAGATTTTATCTCTTCAATATCATCAATATCTATCAAATTAAATAAATCTAAAGATTCAAGATACTTGTTATTAACAAAACCCACTATGTTCATTAGCATATTTTGTAAGTTCCTCTATTATTAGAATTTTTTTACTTCATCATATTCAATATCGTTTAACTTTATTATTCATGATGAACCCCTTTCTCAATATTTTTTTAGATTCCTGTTTAATTCCATTAACTTTTTCAACATTAAAATTCAAATTGAAATTACAGCTTCATTACTTTTATCCATTTGTCTTTAATTTTTCAATGTTTATAGTTGTTTTTCTAATTTCAAAATTTAAAATAGTTATATCAAGCAATCTAATATAGTCTAAAGTTGATAACTTTTAATTTTTCATTATAACATTTTAACAATATATTCTACTATTTTTAGATTATCTATACTATTTTTAAATTCATCTATCAACTACAGATGGAACTAGTTATGGTATTATTTTCAGCATTACTTTTTAACATAACTAAAAATATCATATAAATTTGAATTTTTTTGAAAATTCTTGTAGTTTATTACTTATATTCAATATATTATTGTCACATTTCATCAGTAGTATGATACCCATTATTAAAACTTTTTTTGTCAGAATTTAATAATAAATCTTCCGTTTTATAATTTATTTCAGTTTCTTCATTCTTTTTTTTCTATCACTTTTTCATTTTTATCAAAATTAAGAAAAATCTTCTTTTAAAGAATTTCTATCTAGTCCAAATTCATTTGAAATTTTACTTTATATATAAATCTCTCAATATATTAGTATCTACTTTTGTTAAAAAAATTCTAAAATATTTTCATAAAAAAATTGTATTATCTGTTATTGAATTAGAATTTTTGCTTTTTTTCAAATATTTCATAATTAAAAGCCATTAATATCATAGGGAGTTTATCTAAAAGTTTATTGAATCCATTCAATCCCATATTTCTTTTATATAATCATCTGGATCCAACTTTATCTGGAAGAATTATTATATTAGGTTTTAATTGAAATTTCATTAAAATACAGAGTTAGTTTTATTTGTTGCACTAATTCCGGCATTATCGCCATCATAGCACAAATATACATTATTTCTAAAATATCTTTTTAATAAGTCTTGCTTGATTCTCTGTAAATGCGGTTCCGAGTCCTGCAACAACATAATTAATCCCATTTTGATACAGAGATATTACATCCATATATCCTTCAACAATTAGGACTTTTACTTTCTAATATTATTTTTCTATAATTTTATCAATAGCATAAACATTATCTCCTTTTTTTAAATACAACACTTTCAGGAGAATTTAGGGTATTTTGCACTATCATCTACAATGGTTCTTCCACCAAAAACCTATTATTTGTTTTATTTATGTTTAGAAATAGGAAACATAATCCTATTTCTAAACCTATCAATATAATCTCCTGTTTTTAGTTTTTATTATGAGTCCCAAGTTCTTCTGCAATCTTAATATCCATATTTTTGATTTTTAGTTCATTATAAAGAGATTTCCAATTCTCATCAGCATAACCAATAAAAAAAGATTAATTGATTTTTTTGATTAATACCTCTTTTGATAAATATTGTTTAGGAACTGAAATTTTCCATCATCTTTTTATAGTAAAACTTTGCTACAAATTCATTCATTTCATAATATTTATCAAAAACTTTTTATTATTAGCATTAAAATAGTTATCATATTCTAGTACAATCTCAAACTTTTTCAGCTAATTTTTTTAAAAGTACTAACATAATCTAATGACTCCATTTCCATAACAAATGAAATACTGTCTCCCATGTTTACCACATCCGAAAGCAATGGAAAGTATCTGTTTCAGGATAAAAGAAAAAGAAGGAGTTTTTTTCACTATGAAAAGGACAATTACCCATAAAATATCTTCCACTTTTTTTAAGGATACATAATCACTAACAACTGAAACAATATCCGCTTTTTCTTTTAATTTCTTCAATTTTTTTCTTTTCTTTATATAGGACATTTTCTCATCACCTTATGTTAAAAACTGTTTTAATTTGATATATGTTAAAATTTAAGCATAATGCATTTATCAATATTCCAAGAATTCTTGAAAAATTTCACGTTAATATCAGTTTCAAATCTAATATTTTTCAAAAGCTCTTTGAATTATATAATGAAATAAATATAATCGTATTCATATTTCATCTAATACATAGTTATATTTATAATTAAACTTTTAAGTTTGAATTTACAACTAATTCAGATATATCAAAAGTTATAATTTCTTCATATTTTTACAATTATCAAATAGTATATGATATCCATTAAAAAGCAAATATTTAATTATAAAAATAGGCTAATATATTTTATAATCTGATTTTTCTGAATACTCAACACTTCATTTTATGAGTTATATATCTCTAGATTTTTAAGTTCTGCACACTAGTCTTTTAGAAATTATCTCTGAAAGAATATTCAAAAACAAAATATGTTCTTTGGATTTAAAACGGAATAAAATTCTGTCAAGTTCATATTCATTACAATAGAAAAATCATTTCTATAATTTAATTTAAAATTATAATTAGAATACATGAGAAAAATACATTTCAATATTTTTTTAGTGTAAATTGAGACAAGTCCAAACTCGTCAGTATATACTTTAAATATTTTTACCCTTTATTTAAATATATATTTTCTGAAATAACAAATATCCATTTATATTATTATAAATACTATTTTCTAAAATATCCAAATTCTTTCACCTTAAATTGATTTATTCCTCCAGTCATCATCTATTTTAACAAATAACTTCAAATTGACTTTTGAATCTAAAACTTTTTCTATATCTAACCTAGCAGATTTTCCTATTTTTCAAATATCATATCACCATCTTTTCCGATTACAATGCCTTTATGTGATTTTTTTCAATCAAATAATTGCATCTATATCTACAATTGGTTTATTTTTCTAATTGAAAATTTTTTTCAATTAATACATTAATTCCATGAGGAATTTCATCTCTTAAAAAATTTAAAGCTTTTTCTCTTATTATTTCACTGACTATCTCTCTTCGGTTTGATCCGTAATCATATCATCTGAGTAATACTTTGGGTCCATAAGGTAAGAAAGATTTTATACAATCTATCAAATTATATACATTAGTACCCTTCAGATGCGGATATAGGTATAATTTTTTTCAAACAATTCCATATACTTCATATTTTGAAACAAGTTTAGAAAGCTCTTCAGAATTTCAATGTATCAATTTTATTAATAATACAGATTTTTGGAAGATTTATTTTTCTCAAGATATCAATTATCAAATTATCTAATTCTCCAATTTCAAAATTAACATCGACCATATAAAAATTAAATCTACATCTTTAAGAGAGCTTCTGGATTCTTTCAGCATAAATTCTCCTAATTTATTTTTAGGGTTTTTGTATACCCGGAGTATCAAGAAATACAATTTGAGAATCCAATGAATTATATATTAATTTTAAATTTGCTCTTGTTGTCTGAGGTTTTGCTAGAAATAATTGAAATTTTCTCTCCGATTATTCTATTTAATAAAGTTGACTTTCCAACATTTGATCTTCCAACTATTGTAACAAATCCTGATTTTATATTGTCCATATTATAAATCCTTTGGACCAAAAACTATAAGGTAAAATTTCTGAAAATTTTATTATCTTATATTCTTGCTCGTTTCTTATTATAATTATCTCACAATCGTCAGTGCAAAAATTCTCTCATAACTTGTCTACAAACTCCGCAAGGATATGTTAAAGAATTTTTCTTTTCCCAACAACTGCTATTTTTTTGTAATCTTTTTTTCTCCATCATATATAGCTTTAAATATAGCTACTCTTTCTGCGCAAACTGTAGGAGTGTATGATGCATTTTTCTATATTACAGCCACCATATACTTTTTACCTGAATCTGTTAATACAGATGCTCCTACATTAAAAATTTGAATAAGGTGTATATGCTTTTTCTGACTTTCTAAAGCACACTTAATCATTTTTATAAATATTCATCTAATCACCAACATAACTAATATTTTAGGGAATAAATATCAAAAAGCCCAACTATTACAGAAATAAAAGCCGAAACTAAAACAGCACCTGAGGACATATCTTTAATAATTTTTATATTTAAATTATAATCTTTACATAAAAAAATCCATAATATTTTTCAATAATAGTATTAATAATTTCTAAAACTCAAAACAATTACTATCATAATCAATATTATAGATAATTCGATATAAGATAAATTTAAAAATTAAAGAACACAACAATACTAACAAAAGAAAAACATTACATGAAATTTAAAAATTTCTCTCTGTTTTAAAAATATATACTATCCCTCTAAAAGCACAAAGAAAACTTTCTATAAAACTAAAATTCTTTTTCATTTTTAAAAACTTCCATTAATTTCATAGTTTCTTTTTCCTTATTTCTCATAATTATTCTGTCTGACTCTTCAATATGATCATATCCTAATAAATGAAAACACCGAATGACAAACTAAATATAAAATTTCTCTGTCGATACTATGTCCAAACTCCTGTGCTTGTTCGATTGATTTTTCTGTAGAAATTATAATATCACCCTAAAATAAAAGGCATACCTTCTTCCGAAAAATTCAAAATCCATTGGAAAAGAAAAGTACATCTGTTTCTTTATCAATATTTCTAAATCTAGAATTTATATTCTTTATTTCTTCATTTGTAACAAAAGAAACTGATACTTCAATATTACTCATTTCTCTATTTTCAACTCTTCAAAGCTGTTTTCAATACATTTCTATGATTTTTCTTAAGAGTATCTGAAATAACAAAAAAATATCTTGTCTATCATCAAAAAAACATTCACTATTTTTCTCCACTAAACTATCTTCATATTTTTGTATAAGCATCTATTATTTTCATTACTATACTATGCCTTACAACATCAGAACTATCAAAAATAATTAAAATTTAATTCCATTAATATTATTCAAAATTTTTACTTACTGAAACAAGACTGAACTTTTTCTTCTACCTAAATCAATTTGAGTAATATCTCCAGTTATAACTGCTTTAGACTCAAAACCTATTCTTGTTAAAAACATCTTCATTTGCTCATTAGTTGCATTTTTGAGCTTCATCAAGAATTATAAAAGGCATCATCCATGTTCTTCCTCTCATATAAGCTAAAGGTGCAACCTCAATAATGCCTTTTTCTTTTAATCTAAGAAAAATTATCATATCCTAGAAATATTATATAATGAATCATACAATGGTCTCAAATATGGATCAATTTTTTCTTGTAAATCTCCAGGTAGAAATCCCTAAATTTTCGCCAGCTTCGACTGCAGGTCTTGTCAATATTATTTTTGATACTGAATTGTTTTTAAAGCCTTAGCTGCCATTGCAATAGCTAAAAAGTTTTTTTCCCTGTACCTGCAGGTCCTATACCAAAAAGTAATTATATTTATCTTCTATTGCAGAGATATATTTTCTTTGTCCCTAAAGTTTTTGGCTTTATAGGTTTTAAGTTTTGCATTTAAACAAATAACATAATCTAACCAATCATTTAATATCTCTTTATTTTCAGATTTTTACTTTTCTCAACTATATAAGAAAGTTTTTGTTTATCTAAATTTTCTGATGATTTATCTTTAACTAAAAATTCAATAGCTTTTAGATACATAATAAAACCATTTTTCATCTCCTGTAATAGATAAACCTTCTCATTATTTTTTTATAGATACATCAAATTTTTAGAAATAAAATCTATATTAGAATCTAAATTTCCAAATAAATTCCTAATATCATCAATATCTAAAATCAAATTTTTCAGTAACTTTATTCATTCTTTTCTCCAATTATTTTTCTTAACTCACTTCTGTTATTATCTAAAACAGTAATTAAATCTCTCAATCTTTTTCTTGAGTTTTTAGATAAAACATCATCGACATAAGTATTAGTTTGCATTTTTATAGTCTTTGCATTTTGTTCAGCTTTTCAATATAATTTCATTTAGCTTTGCTTTCAGCTGCAACGACAACATCACTTTTCATTAATCATTTTTCATATCTTGATTCAGCATCAGCTTTTGATTTTGAGAAGCTTCTTTTATTAGCTTGTTCTAAAAATTTGATTTGCATCTTTAGTAGCATCATTTAAAATTCTATCTTTTTCTTCATGAATCCATTCTGCTTGTTTAATCTCTTCTGGAATATTTTCTCTCATTTCTTTTAATATGAAAAATAAAGCTTCAGAATCTACCATAACTTTTTTTGAAAAAAAGGTAAACTTGAACTTTCTTCCACTAGGTCTTCAATACGATCAATTAATTCTAAAATTTCCATTACTCATTCCTCCTAAATTTTTCACTTAATATATCTAAAAACAATTTTATCCACATATAAATTAATATTGCCACCATTAAAAAAATATATCCTTTAACAATACTGGAACTTATATAGTCCTCTGAATCATCAGAAAACAAAAATTGTTTCTACACCACAAAAGTTGTTTATTAACTTTAGCATTTATCTTTTCAGATTCAAAAGTCTAAAAGTATTTCTAACCCTCTTACTAAAACATTGATGTTATTTTTTTCTAATATATTCACTTAATAATCCACAGTAAACATGAACATCAACATTTTTATATTCTTTAAATATATTTGATATAATTTTTTTTCTCTTCAAGAGAAAAAAGTGGATTTTTATTAATATTATTTCAAAAATCACAATATCTACGGAATCAAAAATATTTAATGCCTTTTAAAACAATACTTTTTATGTCCATTAGTTAAACGGATCAAAAGCTTCCAGGAAAAATTACTTTCATAATTATTTTTTTCCTTTCTAAAAAAATACCACTCTGATTTTAGAGTATTTTTTTCTTTTTATTACTGAAAATTTTCTACAAAAATATCCTTATTTGTTTCTAAAATAATTATTCCATCTTCTTTTTAAAATATTGTTATTCCAAATATAATCTAGAGTTTTTTTCTATATACTCATATTTATAAGATGGATCTAAAAATATATAATCAAATTTTAAATCATTACTGTAAAAAAATAATTTAAACAATCCATATAGTCTCATAATTATCGATTTTGTTAATAATCCAGTATTCTCAAGATTTCTCTTTTGTGATTTTTATACTATCATCAGAAAAAAATCACAAAAATAAACTTTTTCAGCTCCCTCTACTTAAAAATTCGATACCAATCGCTCCACTACCACAAAATAAATCTAAAACAATAGAACTTTTCATCTATTTCAAAACAAAAATATTAAAAAAATAGATTCCTTAATCTTGTCAGTAGTTGGTCTTACTCTATAATCCATAGGGGATAATAATTTTCAATCCTCTTTTTTTACCAGATATTATTCTCATTTTTCAACCTTAATCTCAATATTTTTTTACTTAGTATACACAAAATAAAAAAAATAAAATCCATTCAAATATATTCATAATAAATTGTATCATAAAAATATTAAATTTTCAACATTTTATTAGAAATTTTTAAGTGTAAATTATATACTATTAAGTATTTTTTTATAAAATGTAAAATATGATATAATGTATTAAGATATAATTTACAAAAAATATTATAATAGGAGGAGATATATGAACTTAAAAGAAAAATTCTTTAGAAAAATAAAAAGTATTGCTAATGAGTTAAAAATTTCTTTAGAAGAAAAATATTTTTTTCATTTAAGAGATATAATTTATGATACAAATGAAGTAACACTTGCAAATATTTTTGAAGAATATTTTTGAAATTAAAGACATTTTGTTTATGTTTAAAGTTATTAAAAAGAAAAAACTGCCGAAATTTTTGCTTATCTTCCTCAAAATATGAAACAACAAGTAATAAACGGTTTGCAAGATCATGAAATAAAAGTTATGTTGGATTATATGTTTACTGATGATATTAGTGAATTTTTAGAAGAACTCCCTGCAAATATTGTAAAAGAGTTTTTAAATTCTGCTTCTAATCAAAGACGTAGTGAAATCAAATATGATTTTAAACTTTTAAAAGAAAAATAGTGCTGGCTCTGTAATGAGTACTGATTATGTTGAATTAGATCCTGAAATTACAGCTGATGAAGCACTAAAAAATGATTAAAGATAAAGAAAGACTTGCTGAAACAATTTCTTATTGTTATATAACAAATGAACAACATATTCTTTTAGGCTTTTGTTTCAATGAAAAGTATATTATTAGCGTCTTCGAACACAATGATTTCTGATATCATGGAAACAGATGTTATATCTGTTGAATGTGATGAAGATCAGGAAGAAGTTGCAAAAATATTTACTAAAATATGATTTATTAGTATTACCTGTAGTAAATGACCAACATCGTCTTATGGGAATCATAACTATTGACGATGTATATGATATCATTCAAGAAGAAGTTACAGAAGATTTACAAAAAATGGGTAGGTATCACACCTATAGAAGGGCTCATATGTAAATATGTCAATAGTAGAAATGGTCAAAAAGTAGGATAACCTGGCTTTTTAATTCTTATGATTTCTGCAACAGTTTCAGGATTTATTCTTGCAAAAAAATACTGATTTAACTTTAAAAATTTCCATCTTTGGTAATTTTTCATTCCAATGTTAATGGATACTGCGGAAATGCTGGAAGTCAATCAAGTGCAATGGTTGTAAGAGGTATTGCCATTGATAATCTAAATATTAGTGATTTTAAATATGTAATAAGAACTGAATTTCTAAATTCTTTTGATTTTTGGGAGCAATATTATTTACTGTAAATATATTAAGAATTTTTAATATTTTATGCCTCAAATTTCCATATCTATTGCAATTTTAATTTCTGCTACAATATATATAATCATAACTATTGCAAATTTAATTGGCGGAATTTTACCATTATTAGCTAGCACTTTAAAACAAGATCCTGCTTCAATGAGTGGTCCAATTCTAACAACAGTTTGTGATGCTATTTCACTTACGGTATACTTTTCACTCTTGCATCTTTATTTTTAGGAGGTGGAATTTATGGAATATAATTTTTTTAGAATATAGTAAAGAACAATTATCTTCCCTACTTCCTGAATTAATAAAAAAGAAAAAAAGTATTACTAATAAGAGAAATTTTTGACTGAATACAATATAGTAGATTTAAGTGAAATATTTAGTGAATTGGAACTAGATGAAGCAATTTTTTATTTTTAAAAATTTTACCAAAAGACATTTCTGCTGAATTATTTACTTATTTAGATCCATTACACCAAGAAAGATTGATTTCAGCACTATCATCTATGGAAGTAAAAGGCATTTTGGATAATATGTTTAGTGACGATATAATTGATTTTTCTTGAAGAAATGCCTGCAAATGTTATTAAATACATTCTAGATAATGTACCTTCAGAACATCGAAAAAGAAATAAACACTCTTTTAAGTTATGAAGAAAAATACCGCTGGCTCTGTAATGAGTACAGATTTTGTTGAACTATATGAAAGAAAGACACTGTTGAAGAGGCTATAATAAAAAAATAAAAAGAACAAGCTGAAATTGCAGAGACTGTCAATGTTTGTTTCGTAATCGATCAAAAAGAGTTCTAGTTGGGATAGTAAACTTTAAGAGATATTATTGTTGCAAAAACAATAAATTAATTTCAGAAATAATGGATAAAAAACATCCATTATGTATACACAAATACAGATCAAGAAGAAGTTGCACGCCTATTAAGCAAATATGACTTAACAACTATTTGTGTGTTAAATGACCAAAATTGTTTAATCGGAATTGTTACTGCCGATGATGTTTTGGATATACTAACTGAAGAAGCAACAGAAGATATTCACAAAATGAGTGGTATTGTTCCTACAGATGGATCTTACTTGAAAACAGGAATTAAGAAATGGTAAAATCAAGAATATCTTGGCTTTTTAATTTTGATGATTTCTGCTACTTTTTACAGGATATATTTTACAATATTTTTGAAGATAAATTAAGTGCATTAGCTATTTTATCAGCTTCAATTCCTATTATAATGTCAACAGCCGGTAATGCAGGAGCACAAAGTTCAACTATGGTAATAAGAGGAATAGCTGTTGATGATTTAAACATAAAAGATATTTTTATTGTTTTTAAAAAAAGAGTTAGCTGTTGGGCTACTTTGCGGTGCAATATTGTTTGTCACGAATTTTTATAAGATTATATATTTTTGGATCAAAAAGCACAACATTTTCTATAAGTTTTGTTGTTAGCCTTACAATAACAATTTCTTTGATTTCTGCAAATCTAGCGGGTGGAATACTTCCTTTGATTGCAAAAGAAACTCAAAAATGGATCCAGCAAGTGCCGCTGCACTCTTATAACAACTATTGTAGACGCAACTAGTTTAATAATATATTTTATGCTAGCTATAGCTATTTTTAAAAATTTAGTATTTTGATATTAAAAAGTGTAGATGAAATAATAAAAACATCTACACTTTTTATATTAACATGTATATTATAATTTACTATAAATTAACACAATACATAACAACTTTACCTAAATATACTAAATTCATCATCTTTTGAAAATTTTAAAATCTGTAAATGAATGATAAGTAGAACACGGTCTAAAAATTATATCTTCTCCATCTCTAAAAAAATAATTTTAAACTATATTCTCCATTTCTCAGAAAAAACTACAATATCTTCATCTTCCAAATTATAAATAGGATAATTCAATTTAACTGCAATATAACTTCATTAGGTATTATCTTATTCATACTCTCTCCGTTAACATGCATTATTAAAAATATCATCATCATTTGCATAAGGTCCCATAACAGAATCGCTAATTTCTATCTTTTTCAAAATCAACATCATAATCAGGGTCCTTCAGGAGTCCGCCGAAACTCCATAAGGCAAGTAATTATATATTGATGCTTTTGTAGAATTAGGAATATTAGAGTAATGTTCCCATCCCTAAAAATTTCAATTGGACTTGAATTATAAATTTCAGCTAACTTTACTAATCTATCTATTGGAATATTTGTTATTATATCATTTTCATACTTAAATAAATTCTGCTTTACTTGTACCAATGAGTTCACCGGCATCTTGCAATGTAAGATTAGCTTTTTGCTCTAAGCTCTTTTAATCTTTCTCCTGTAGTCATACTATCACCTCTACTATTCTATCAATAATTATACAATAAAAATAACTTAAAAAGCAATTTATTTTTATAATTTTTAATTTTTATTCAAAAAGTATCTTGACAAGTTATTTTTGTGTTGTATAATAAAAAGTAACTAAAAAGTGATTTATTGATTGGAGGAAAAAGTTATGCAAAAAGAAAAAAACTAGAAATTCAGAGTTCAACACTCTAGAAATGCTTAAATTACTATTAACTTTTACAACTTTTACTTTATCTTGTTTTTATGATAATGTATGGAGTAACTGGAAAGTTGATTTAATATAAATTTTAAATTATTAAGGAATAATTTTATATTTTATTAAAAAGTTGAGTAATGCTGGATTAAAAAAACATCTTACTATTGTAAAAATATTGAGATGTTTTTTTATTTTTGATATAATTTAATTATTATAAATTTATTAGGAGAGTTTTATGAATAATTTTAATATTATTTTAGCTAGTAATTCACAAAGGAGAAAAAGAGCTTTTTAAAATTCATATTTAATGAATTCAAAGTAATTCCCGCCAATATTGATGAAAGAACCTTAGAACGAAAAATTTTTTTAAGTAAAACAACTAAAGATGATAAATCAAAATATAGCGAATTGTGTGATATACTATCTTTAGAAAAATGTAAAAAAGTAGCTAAAGATTACAAAAGTTCTTTTAATTGTTTCAGCAGATACAATTGTCTATGATGATAAATATTTATTTGGAAAACCAAACAATTATGAAGAAGCAAAACATATGTTAGAATATTTATCAGGAAAAGAACATATTGTTCAAACTTCAATTACAATATATTTTAAAGATACTTTCTCAACATTTTCCGAAAAAGTTATGTAACATTTTATGATTTAGATATCGTTCAAAAACACAATTGAATCATATATTAAAAACGAAAATCCTTATGATAAAGCTGGCGGCTATGGAATACAAGACGGTGCTAGTCTTTTTAATAAAAACGTATAAATGGTGATTATTTTAATATTGTTGGACTTCCTATTTCAAAATTAAATAGAAAATTATTAGAAATTTTATATTAAAGACAAAAATCTAATGGCTAAACCATTAGATTTTTGTCTTTATTTCAATTTAGTAATTTTATAATAAATCTAGAAGAATATGTTTTAAAATAGATATAGTAAAATAAATCCAATCACAAATTAATCATCGCTATCAGATTTATAGAATATATTTATCATCTTCAAAAAGCTTTTCCACTCTCTTCAGAAACAAGTTCTCCAATTCCAATAAAAATATTATCGCAGTATATTTTAAATATTCCTTCTTTTTTCAATATCGAAAAGTTTTTCTAAGCCCATTTGAAATATGTTTAAAATATTTTTGTCAAAAGTCTATTCTTTCATATTCAAACACGTCTTCTATCTTCATTAAAGAATTATATAACTGATTTTTCATCAAAATTTTTTTAAGCCTTTCTAAAGAAAAATGCATTTTCAATCTTAAAAATCCCATATTTACTTCTACAAAGAGAACTCATATAAGCAAAAATTATCTGTATCTGATGCAATATCGTTAAATAACGAGCGGATATATGTTCCTTTTGAGCAATTTACTTCAAAACGTATTTTATTATCATAAAAAATTGAGAATTATAAGAGAATAAATTTCAGCCTCTCTTTTTCTCTTTCTACTTCAATTCCTAATCTTGCGTATTCATATAATCTTTTTCCATTTTTCTTTTAAAAGCAGAATACATTGGTGGTATTTGAGAAATTTTTCTTATTATCGTATTCTTTTATAACTTCAAAAAAATTGATTTTTATCTAAATAAACTTCTTTAGAATTAAGACTTCCTCCCCAAATATCTAAAGTATCAGTTTCTATTCCTAAAGTCATTTCTCCAACATAACATTTCCCCATACTTTGAATATATATCGACAATCTTTGTAGCATTTCCAATTGCAATGGGTAAAACTCCAGTTGCATTGGGATCAAGAGTTCCTGCATGTCCAATCTTTTTAGTTTTATATATTTTTCTAACAATATTTACTATATCTCTACTTGTAAATCCTTTTTGATTTATAGACATTTAATATACCATTAAAATTCATTTGTATACTCACTTTTTAATCTTTCTAAAAAAATAAATTAACAACAGATTCAAAAATCACCATCTATAATACAACCAGCAGCTCTTGTGTGTCCTCCACCGTTAAAAATAACTACATACTTTTAGAAACATCAACAAATTCTTTACTTCTTACACTACCTTTTAAATACATTTTTTCCATTTCTTTAAATAGAATAGAAACTTCAAATCCATTAATATCTCTGTAATAATTTTACGACATCATCAACCATATCCATTGTTAAATCGGTACCTTCAAAAATCAGATTCAAACATTCCTATTACTGCAACCTTTATTGTCAAAATATAATTTTGCTCTATTTATTAATTTATTTTTAGCATTTCAACTTCAAAAAATATTATTTTGATAAAGTTTTTATAAATATAGTCTTTATCTGCACCTAAATCATAAAAGATTAGCACATACTCTTAAAGTAGAAGACGTAGATGATTCATATAGAAAATCTATATGTATCAGTATTTATTCCTACTAATAAAGCATTCACTATATCTTTTGAAATTTTAAAATTAAAATCTTTAAACAAATTATAAACTATTTCACAAGTTGAGCTCATATTAGGAAATACATAATTTAAATCTCCAAAAATAATCATTAGTCTTATGATGATCTATATTTATAGTTTTTGGCTCTTTTTCTAAAAAGTTCTCCAATATCTCCAGGTCTATCTACCTCTCCACAGTCAACATAAATCAATAAGTCTAAATCTTGTTCTTCAGCTTTCTCTAATATTATCAATAGTATCAAGAAATAACAAGTTTTGTGGAAAGTTATCTACTTTTTATCCCAAATATATTTTTATTCAGATTTTCTCTAACCCTAGTATTACGGATATTGTAGAGCCAATATTATCTCCATCAGGATTTTTGTGAGAAATAACTCAATATTATCAGATGATTTTATTAAGTTTAAAATTTCTTCAGTACTATTGTTCTTCTTCATTAGCATTACCATATAATTCTCTTTTTCTCTGTCCTCTTTAGAAACTTTTATTATTAATTCGTTCATTAAAGCAGCTTTTTCAAATGATTCATCTAATTTAAAAATTAATTTTGGAGTATGCCTCAAGTCTAAAGTCTCAGAAATTCTTTTTCATATATCCAGTTGCACTTTCAAGACCTTTCATAGTTTTTTTCTTTGGTTTTTGATCTCCAAAAACACCAATGCTAACGTAACAAATGCCCAAATCATTTGTTACGCTAACTTTTGTTATATTTGTTATTGATGGATCTATTCTGTTATCTTTAATTCCATTATAAATAGCATCTGATAAAACTCTATTAATTTCAGATTCTATTCTTCCCAAGTCTTTTTGCATTCATAAAAAAACCTCTATCTTTCAACTTCCTTATCAATATAAGCTTCAATTATATCTGTTTCTTTTTAAATCATTATAATTTGCTATTCCCAATCCACCTTCATATCCAGTTAAAAAGCTCTTTAGCATCATCTTTAAATCTCTTCAATGAACTAATTTCACCTTCATGCAAGATAATTCCATCTCTAAGAAGTCTTACTTTTGCATTTCTAGTAACTTTTCCGTTCAATACATAAACTCAGCTACAGTACCTATTCCCGGAACTTTAAATGTCGCTCTAACTTCAGCTCTACCAATTACTTCTTCAACAAAAAGTAGGTGCTAACATTCCTTTTACAGCTAATTTAATATCTTCAATTGCATCATAAATTACTCTATATGTTCTGATATCAACATTTTCATGTCTTGATAAGTCAATTGCACCTTGTGAAGGTCTAACATTAAATCCAATTATTATTGCATTACTTGCAGCTGCTAACATTACATCAGATTCATTAATTCCTCCCACTGCACCATGAATTATATTAACTTTAACTTCTTCATTACTTAATTTTTTTCTAAAGAATTTTTTTAACTGCATCAACTGTTCCTCTAACATCTGTCTTAATAATAATTTTTAATTTCTTTTAAATTACCATCTTGAATTTTTATCAAAATAAATCATCTAAAGAAACCTTATTTCCGAAGCAATCATATTTTTCCTTTTTGTACATTTAAAATTCTTTGTGCATATCCTCTTGCTGTTTTTTTCATCTTTAACTGCATAAATGAAACTTCCCGCTTCAGGAACTTCTGAAAGTCCTAAAAATTACTGCTGGCGTTGAAGGAGTTGCCTTTTTTTATTTTCTTTCCTTTATCATCAAACATAGCTCTTATTCTACCTGTAGATGTTCCTGAAATAACTATATCTCCTGAATTTAGAGTGCCTTTTTGTACTAAAATAGTTGCAACAGGACCTCTACCTTTATCAAGTTGTGCTTCAATCACCGTTCCAATAGCCATTCTATTAGGATTTGCTTTTAGCTCTTCTACTTCAGCAACCATAAGAACCATTTCTAACAATTCATCGATTCCTTCTCCCGTTTTTGCAGAAACAGGTATTGTAATTACATCTCCACCCCAATCTTCGGGCAATAATCCGTTATCGGCAAGCTCAGTCTTTACTCTTTCAGGATTTGCACCTTCTTTGTCTATTTTGTTAATAGCTACGATAATTGGAACCCCAGCATCTTTTGAATGATTAATAGCTTCAATAGTTTGTGGCATAACACCATCATCAGCTGCAACTACGAGAATAGAAATATCTGTAACTTTTGCTCCTCTTGAACGCATAGCAGTAAACGCTTCATGTCCAGGAGTATCTAAGAACACAATTTTACTATTATTTATATTTACGGTGTACGCTCCTATATGTTGTGTAATTCCACCTGCTTCTTGACTTGTAACCTTTAGACTTTCTAATATAGTCTAATAATGAAGTTTTACCATGATCAACATGTCCCATTACAGTTACAACAGGAGGTCTTGTTACCAAATCTTCTTTTTTTGTCTTCATAGTCCAATGATAAAATTTCATTTTCTTCTGTAATTTTCAGGTGTTTCTAAAATTACAGTTTTTTTCCAAATTCCTCAGCAATTAAACTTGCACAGTCAAAAGTCAATTTCTTGATTTAGTCCTGCCATTATACCAAGCGCAATTAATTTTGAAATTACTTGAGAACTATTTATACCTAAACTTTCAGAAAAATCTTTTACAGTTATACTTTCAGGAATTTTTAATTTCTCCAACATTTTCTATCTTGTTTTCAAATTCTAAATCGCTATTACTTTTAGTTTTATGATTAGCTTTATTTTTTTCTTTTTTAGCAGGTTTTAATATAAGATTCGGATTTCTATCCTCTCTCATTTTATGTTCATTTAAAGATTTATTTTTTTCTTGTTTTTTTCTTGACCTTGTAGATGTGTTTTTCTAGCATCTCTTTTTTTCAATTGCTGGATCAACTACTTCTACAACATCATCTAAAAATTCTCTTTTTTCTATCATCAAACTTTCTGCCAAAAATCTTTTTATCTTTTCCAAAGTTTCTATTATCTTTATTGAAACCTTCTTTTTATCTTTATTAAAAGGTTTATTATCTTTATTGAAATTTTGTTTTTTTATCTTTGTTAAAACCTTCTTTTTATCTTTACCAAAAATTTCTGTTATCTTTACTATAATTACCTTTTTTTATCTTTTATTAAATATCTTATTATCCTTACTGAAATTTTTGTTTTTTTATCTTTATTATATCCTTCTTTATGTCCTTTATCATCCTTTATTGAATGATTTATTATCTTTTTTTATAACCTTCTTTTTGAATTTTTTTATTATCTTTATTAAAGTTATCCTTTTCTTTCTTTACTTTACATTATTTTTCTTTTCGTCAGACTTATTTTTCAGTTTTAACTACTTTTTTTCGTTCTTCTTATTTTTTTCTGCTTCAATTTTTTTCTAAAATGTCCAATTACAATTTCCAAATCTTTTCCTTCAAGAATAGACATATGACTCTTTACTTCTACCCCAGTCCGTTTATTATATTAATTAATTCCTTGCTTTGAAGATTTAATCCCTTTGCAAGTTCATGTACTCTAACTTTACTCATACTAGCACCCTTTGCTATTAAATAGAATCTACATATTTTTCAATTCTTCATAAAATTCACTACTAATTTCTGATTCTAATGCAATATTTAATCTTTTATTTTTTTCTTAGCTTTATCAACACATTTATTTGAAATACAGATATAAGCGCCCTACCATTCTTCTTTTCCGCTTATGTCCAATAAAACTCCTTCATCTTTATTATTTACAATTCTCAATAACTCTTTTTTCTTTCTGCTCTCCGCAAGCAACACATTTTCTCATAGGAATTTTTTCATTTTCATACAATCACCTATAATTCAAAACCGTTATCTATAAATTCCTGTTCTCCATCAAAAGCCAACTTCTATCAACCCATTTTCAATGTCTTCTTTATATTTTTTTCTAAAGCCTTTAATATCTATTCTCCAATTTGTAAGTTTAGCAGCAAGCCTTGCATTCTGTCCTTCCTTACCAATAGCTAATGATAGCTGTGAATCAGGAACAATTATTCTAGCTCTATTTTCACTCTCATTAGTAAAAACAGCTATAACTTCGGATGGACTTAAAGAATTTGATAAATATTCTTTTACGTTCTTACTATAAACAATAATATCTATTTTTCTCCTTTAAGCTCTTTAATAATTGAACTGACTCTTGATCTCTTATAACCAACACAAGCTCCTACAGGATCTACGTCATCATTTTTTTAGAAAAAAACTGCAATTTTTGTTCTACTACCCGGTTCTCTCGCAATAGATTGAATTTCTACTGTTCCATCCAGTATTTCAGGAACTTCCAACTCAAACAATTTTTAACACAAAAATTTACATCAGATCTAGAAAGTAAAACTTGAGCTCCTTTAGGAGTATTTTTTTACTTCCTTAACGTAAAACTTTTAATCTTTCTCCAACACGATAAACTTCACTCTTTATTTGTTCCGGAGGAGTTACGATAGCTTCAAGTTTTCCTAAATTTATAAATAAATTATTTCTGTCAATTCTTTGAATTTGTCCTGAAATAAGTTCTCTTTCTTTATCTTGAAAAATCATTGTAAATTACTTCTCTTTCAGCATCTTTTAATCTTTTGAATAACAATATTTCTTGCGGTTTGAGCAGCAACTCTACCAAAATCCATAGTTTTAATTTTATAGAAACTTCATCACCAAGAGAATATTTCGTGCTAATGGCTTTTTGCATCATCCAAAAGAAATTTCAGTTATATTATCTTCACAACTTCAACTACAGTTTTTATTGCAAACAATTCAACTTTTTCCTGTTGTTCTATTAATATTTATCTTTACATTTTCATATTCTCCAAAGTTTTTTTCATAACTTTTTAAAAAGTGCTTTTTCCAAAGAATCAAAAATTATCTCTTTTGAAACTCCTTTTTCACGTTCAATTTCATCTAATGCTCTTAAAAAAATCTGTTGTTCCTTTTCATCATCTTCTCCTTAAATTTCAATTTGTGATTTTATTATTGCAATATCTTTTCTTGAGAAAAATAATACTTGATTTACCTATTTCTAAAGTTAATTTTTTTCTCCGTCAAAAAGATTTTAAATATCCAATAAATTCCTTTTTCATTATTTATTTTTATAACATTTTACTAAAACTTTTTTACCAATAAAAGTTTTTAATTGTTCATCGCTTTTTATTTCTCTTTCTACTCCAGGAGATGAGACTTCTAAGAAATATGAATCTTCTATGGGATCTACTTCATCTAGCCAATCACTTATAATATTACTTGTCATTTCACAAGAATCCAAATCGACTCCGCCGTCTTTATCAATAAAAATCCTTAGTACATTTCCTTTTGGCTCTTTCACATATTCCACGTTCACAAAATAAATTCCTTTCTCCAAAAGAATAATCTTAAAGTTTTTCAATAGTTTTTAACAATTCATTTTCTTTTTCAAAATTTTTCTCCTTTCAACCATTAATTAAACTAAAACGAAAGAGTGGGACAACCCACTCTTAATTTAAAAAGAATATCTTCAATTATTATAACATATAATTTTTGTTTTCAACTATTTTTATAATAAATTACATATCTCTACTTGCAACAATATTTACGCCAGTATTTAATACATTTTTCTAAAAATAACATCTCCCACTTTTATTGGAGAAACAACTTCAATTTTATTTAGTTCTCTCATAATATCAAAAATCATATTTTTAGGAATCTCTGAAGAAGTTTTTACAGGTAGTCTATTATGAATGGCATTCTTTATCTTTACAGTGAAGTTATAGTTCTAGTTGGAAAAAGTTAATTCTTTTTTGCCATAACTTTGCACCCTTTGGACATTTATTTCCAGTTACTTTCATAATCGCTATCTTCATCAACTGATATTCTACATCCAACAGGGCAAACAATACAAACCATATCTTTCATCGTCATTCAACTCCTTTTTCATAGATATAATTATCCTATCTGTACTTACAGACTCTATTTGCTTTTTAGTTAAAGAAATTTTTTTCCATTTCTGCAGGAGCAACGTGAGGTCTTTTAAATTCTTTTTACAATATTTCCATTTTCGTCTGTAACAGAAATCACAATATTTTTTTCAACACTCTTTAACTCTGAAAAAAATATTTCTAATCTATTTTCCATATTTTCAACTCTTATATTCTGAGGAACGGTATAAAAAAATTCCTTCTCCATTTAGAATTTCAATTTTTCTAAATTCTGAACTAGAATTTTTCTGAAAATATATTTTGCTGCAGCCTTCCCCGCTTTTTGACTTTCTCCTGTAACAAAATCAACTAAATCATGAACATGACACACATTTCCACAAGCAAAAACTCCGTCCATACTTGTTTCCATATTTTTCAAAAACAAAACGCTCCTTTTGGTTCTTGCATCAATATTTCATTCCAATTTCTCGAGTAATTTCATTTTCAGGAATTAACCCTACTGAAAAGTAATAGCGTATCACATTCTAATTCTATTTCAGTATCCTTTTATAGGTATTCTATTTTCATCAACCTTACTTATAACAACTTTTTCAAGTCTTTTTTACCAATTATATTTGTAACTGTATGTGATAAAAAGTAAAGGAATATTATAATCATTCAAACATTGAACAATATTTCTTGCAAGACCGTTCGAATAAGGGCATAAGTTCAACACAAGCGATAACTTCAGCTCCTTCTAAAGAAAGCCTTCTTGCCATAATCAACCCAATGTCGCCTGAACCTAAAATAACAATCTTTCTTTTCCACACATAAGTCCTTGCATATTAACATACATCTGAGCGGATCCTGCTGTTAAAACTCCTGAAGGTCTATCTCCCAGAATTGAAATTGCACCTCTTGTTCTTTCTCTACATCCCATCGCAAGTATAATTGCTTTTAGCTTGTATTATTTGATACCCATAATCTTTACTTATTGCGTGAATAACTTTATTTTTCATCAAAATTAAGAACCATTGAATTTAAGTCTTATTTCAACATTAGATTCTTTTTGCTAAATCTATAAATCTTTGAGCATATTCAGGACCTGTTAATTCTTCTTTAAAATAATGTAATCCAAATCCATTATGAATACATTGATTTAAAAATTCCTCCCGCTTCTTTGTCTCTTTTCTAAAAATTAATACTTTATCTATTCCGTTTTTTTCTTAGCTTCACAAGCAGCAGCAAGTCCTGCAGGCCCTCCACCAATAACAACTAAATCATATTTTTCAATATTAGACATATTGATCACCTTCTTTTTGTCTTTCCAGTTATAATATAACTACAAAATTAGTATTATAAACTTCTTCCGGTTTAATATCTAACTCTCTTGAAATAATATCTAATACTTTTTGGACCACAAAACCACCTAAACAACGTCCCATACCAGCTCCTGTTCTTTTTTACAGCTCCAAGTGTTCTAGGTGGTAAAGGCATTTTTAAAGAATCTATAATTTCACCTTCAGAAACAGTAATACATCTACAAATTATATTTCCATAAAGAGGATTTTCTTTGATTTTTCAGCTCTTTCTTCTGGAGATAAATGTTTTATTCTAATAATTTTTCTACTATCAATATAATTTTCTTTTTCTACAAAAATCAACACCAATATTTTTAAAATATCTAAACACATTAATCCAATAGCTGCGCATGAAGCTAGCCCTGGAGATTTTATTCCTGCTAAATCAATAAAATTTTTACAACTTTTAGCCTCTCTGATTATAAAATCAGATTCTGTACTATTTGCTCTTAACCCAGAAAAATTATTTATGTTTTCCCAATATGGAACGTCAGAAATAGTTTTCGAAATTTTTCCTTTTACTTCATTTAATCCTTCAAAATGTAGTAGATTTATCTGAAAATTTTCTGAATTACTTTCAGCATTAGGACCTATTATAATATTAGTATGTGATGTTGGAGCGATTAAAACTCCTTTTCCAAGCTTTTGATGGGACATTGAAATAACACATGTTTAACTAAATCTTTTTGGCTTTTGTCTAATATAAAAATATTGTCCTTTAGAAGGCTTTATTTCAAATTCCTTTTCACAAAACCATATTATGAACTTTATCTGAATTTACTCCTGCTGCATTTACTATATATTTAGATGTATATGTATTATCATTTAGTTTTTATTATGAACTTTTTCATCTTCTTTTAATAATATCTACAACTTCACTGTTCAATTTTAATTTCAACTACCATTTCGAAACTGCAACTTGAGACATTGCAATACACAATTCCCATGGATCAATAACTCCCTGCACCTGGTGAAATATAATGCTTTTGGTAACTGTTTTTGTTTATGTTTGGTTCTAATTTTTTTCAACTTTCTTCTTTATCAATAATTCTCAAATTTTTCAACACCATTTTTAATTCCATTATCTAATAATTTTCTCTAAAGTTTTTTTCATCTTCTTTGTTGAATGCTAAAACCAATGAACCGCATTCATTGTATTGAACATCTAATTTTTTTACCAATTCTTTAATTCTCTTTTGAACCTTCAACATTTAACTTTTGCCATTAATGTTCTGGTTCAGGATCATATCCCGAATGCAAAATTCCACTATTTGCCTTTGTAGTTCCATCAGCAACATCAATTTCTTTTTTTCAAGTACTAAAACTTTTTAGATTATACTTTAGATAATTCATAGGCAACACTTGCACCCTATCACTCCCACAACCTATCACTATAATATCATACATTTCTTGTATCTCCCTATTATTATTCATATTTTTTTCATAAATGGATTATTTTCTCTTTCAAATCGTAAATTACTCTCTGCACCGTGACCAGGTAATACTCTATAATCCTTTTTAAATTATATAGTTTCTTTATTGAATTAATTATTTCGTCAAAACTTCCAGTGGGTAAATCACTTCTTCCCTATGCTCATTCTAAATAATGTGTCTCCTGAAAACATAACATTCTCCCATACAGAATACAAATACTCCAACTGTATGTCCAGGTGTTTCCATTATATAAAGTTTTTTTCCCATAAAAATCAATTACCTCTTCATCATAAAAGCCATTTATCAGCTATCAATTCTATTCCTTTAAAATGGCGGAATTGATTTTTGATAAATTTACAATAGGGATCTTTTTAATAAATCTTTTTCTTTTATACTAGCATAAAGTAGGTAATTTATATTTTTCTTTTTATAATATTTTACAGCACCAATATGATCTCCATGTCCATGAGTAAGCAATATAAATTTCTAAATTTTATATTTTTCTTCATCAATAAATTTAATAATATCATCACTATCTCCACCTGGGATCTACTATAAATCCATTTTTATTATCATTATAAACGATATAGCAGTTTACTGCATATACTCCAGCAACTATTCTCTTTTATATTCATAATTATCTCCTAGTAACTTTTTTTAGAATCTAACTGAATTGTAACAGGTCCATCATTTTCTAAACAATACCTTTCATATCAGCTTGAAAATATTCCAGTTTTAACTGTAATATCATTATCGTAAAACAATCTTTCAAAAATTCTTCATATTTTTCTCTTTAGCTTCAAAAACTGGATAAACTACTATCAAAAGCTAGGGTCTATTACCTTTTCTACAATCTCCATATAAAGTGTAAATTGTGAAACAATCAAAATTTCATATTACTTTATCCAAAAACAGATAAATTCATTTTATAGTTTTTGGTCTTCAAAAATTCTAAGATTTAAAAATTTTTCTAAAAAAATATACTTTTAAATCATCATCAGTATCATCTTTTACCAAAGCCAACAAAAGAAGAAGTCCCTTTATTTATTCTGGACACTTCTTTTTCGTCGACTTCTACACTTGCAAAATTAACTCTCTGTAATATAACTCTCATTATGCTCTCACCCTATACACATCAAGTATACCCTTTTAAAGATTTTATTTTATTTATTAATCTATCAAGTTCATCAATATTTTTTTATTTCAACTATAATATTTGTAATAAAAGTTTTATCTTTTCCGGTTTTTGCAGTTATTCCTACTAAATTTAATTTTTGATTCTGAAATAATATGAGCTACATCTGCCAATGCTCCAACTTGATCCAAAGAAATAACTGCAACTTCAACTTTATAAAATAAATTTTTAGTATTGGTCCATTCAACTGCAATAAGTCTGTCTCGATTTGTAACATTTTTTTATATTAGCACAGTGCAATTATGGATAGAAATCCCTCTACCTTTTCGTAATATAACCCTACTATTTTCATCTCCTGGAAGAGGATTACAACACTTTTGCAAAACTAACTTCTATATTGTCAATTCCTTTTACAATAACTCCTTTAGAATTATAGTTTACTCTCAGATTTTTCACTTTTTAACTCTATTTAATTATATCATCAGCTGATTCTGATAATAATCGCTATAAAAATTCTTTTTAATCTAGGAATAATCTGTTTTTAAATTAATGCTTCCAAAATCCAATTCCAGCATACATTTCATCAATTGTATTAAAAACTTTAATCTTTTTGCTATTTGTAAAAGCCAATCATCTTTTAAAAATCTTACTATAAAGTAAAACCCTAATCTTCTAACTTTCCTTTTTCAAGCATATCTCTACCTTGAACGATATTTAAAGCTTTATTTCTCTTTTTAAACCATTGTTTTATTTTTGTTCTTAGCTTGAGATGACTTTAACTATCTTTAAGCCAATCCTTTACTAGGATCCCTGATGAATTAGGGTTAGTAAGTATTTCTACTATATTTGCCATTTTTTTAACTTTGTAATTTAGTGGAACTATTCTACCATCAACTTTAGCTCCAACACAATTATTTCCCAACTGCTGTGTGAACTTTATAAGCAAAAATCTATGGGTGTTGCTCCAGCTATCAAATTTATAACATCTCCTTTTGGAGAAAAAGACGAAAAAACCTCATCAGAAACAAAGTCTTCTTTAAAAAGATGTAATAAATCTCTATTATCATTTGACTTCTCTTTTGCCAATCCATAAGTTGTCTAAGCCATGTTAATTTATCATCAAAACTTGTACTTCTATCAACACCAGTCTTATATTTCCAATGAGCAGCTATCCCATATTCTGCGGTTTCTATGCATTTCAAAATGTTCTAATTTGAACCTCAAAATACATCTCCAGAATTACTAATGAGTGTATTATGCAAGATTGATATAAATTAGGGCTTTTGGTACTGCAATGTAGTCTTTAAATCTTGAAGGTATTGGTTTCCATTTAGAATGAACTATTCCTAAAACAGCATAACAGTCACTAATTGTTGGAACAATAATTCTAATAGCTGTTAAATCAAAAAAATTTCATCAAAACTCTTATTTTGTTTATACATTTTTCTTATAAATACTATATAAACTCTTTGGTCTTCCACTTATTTCTCCTTGAATATTATGTTCTTTTAAAACTTATGCTTATTTCTTCAATTATATCATTTATAATCTTTTTCTCTTTCACTTCTCTTTTTCTTAACTCTTTCAGCTAAAGTCATAATATATTTCAGGTTCTAAATATCTTAAAGATAAATCTTCAAGTTCCCATTTTAACATTACTCATACCTAGTCTATAAGCTAAAGGTGCATAAATTTCTAAAGTTTCTTTTTGCTTTTTCCAATTGCTTTAGCTTTTTCATATATTCCAAAGTTCTGATATTATGAAGTCTATCTGCAATTTTTATTATTATAACTCTAATATCTGAATTCATAGCTAAAAGCATTTTTCTCAAATTATCTGCTTGAGATTCTTGTTTACTTTGATACTTAATTTTTTTAAGTTTTGTAACTCCATCTACAAGATTTGCAATTTCTTCATCAAACATTTCCTGACATCTCTTCAAAATGTAACTTCAGTATCTTCAAAATATCATGCATAAGACCCAGCAATAATTGTTGCATCATCCATATATAAATCAGCTAAAAATATTAGCTACTGCAACAGGATGGATAAAATATGGTTCTCCAGAATTTCTAAATTGACCTTCATGACATTCTTTAGTAAAATTATATGCTTTTGTAATTTTTTCAACATCTGTATTTGGATTATAGCTTTTTAATTTTTGATAATAATTCATCTAACATTGTCCTCACCTCCTACCTTATATCTTTTATTAGTAATTGTATCGATTTTGTATTCATATACTCATTAATCACAGGAGTATATAGAAATATCTATAAATTTATCTTTTTAATATTATTCTGTTCTGATATTATATCATTAGTTTTTAAACTTTTTCATTTAAAATACTTAATATATTTATCATAAATTAGTAAAAATAATTCCACTAAATTCTATACTATCTTGACTTAAAATCAATTTTAATTACATTTTTTTATTTTTTTCCTATAATTGATATAGATTTTATTTCTACATTTTTAGTTCCAAATAATGGTTCCGGATTTGCTTTTCCATAAGGTTCTAATAATTTTAATTCATCCACAATATTATAATTTAATAATCTAAAATCTAATGAACAATCTATTTTTACTTTTTCTATAAAAATTTTCTGAAATCAAACTCTAGAATTTCTTATTTAGTTCATTTCTGCAACGTATCTAAATTTTTCTTCTTTTATTGAAAATCCTGCAGCCATAGCATGTCCACCTAATTTTTCAAAAAGATTTGAAAAAAATCTCTAAGTTTTTGAAATTATATCATAACCTTCTATGCTCTAGCACTTCCTTTTAAAAATACCTTCTTCTTTTGCATTTTAGAAAAAAACTAAAGTCGGTTTATAATAATGATCCTTGATTCTTCCTGCAACAATTCCAGCAATTGACTCATGAATTTCATCATCATATACTACAATAATATCGTCATTCAAAATATTTCGTTTTCTTTAATTTTTCGAGTTTACTCTAGAATATGCTTCATTCGTTAAATCTTTTTCTTTTTTCATTTAATTCAACTAATTTTTTAGCATAATTATCAGCAGATTCTCGTCTTCTTCTAAAAAACAATTCTACACCTATACTTGCAGATTCTAATCTACCAGCAGCATTAATGCAAGGTCCTAATTTAAAACCTAAAGAAGTTGTTGTAATTTTTACCTATTTCATTTCTCAGTTTTTAATTTATTTATTCCAATATTTTTCACTTGAATTTAATATTTCCAATCCTTTTTTTACAAAAAAACCTATTTTCATCTACTAAATCAACCACATCACAAACTGTCCCCATAGAAACAAATTGTAATAAATCTATCAAATAATTTTCATCTCCACCCTAACTCATCAAATAATGCCTGCATTAATTTAAATGCTACTCCTGCACCGCATAATTCTTTAAATGGATATTCACAATCAATCCCTATGAGGATTTATAATGGCTTTTGCTTTGGGCAGTATTTGATTTCCTTTATCATCAAAACAAACCTGATGATGATCAGTTATAATCATTTGAATATTCATAGAATTACAATATTCTGCAACTTCAAATGCAGATATTCCATTATCACAAGTTATAATCAAATCAACATTATTTTTCTTTGCGTTATCTACAATTCCTTTTGAAATACCATAGCCATCTTCTATTCTATGAGGAATAGAAAAGCTAATATTATCAGTGAAAAAAACCTATTCCTTTCATTAAAACAACAGTTGAAGAATTGCCATCCTGATCATAATCTCCAACAATTTGTATATGTAAATTATTATCTATAGCATCAACAATAATTTCAATAGCTGTATCTAAATCTTTCATCAAAAAGGATTATGAAGGTATTTATAATTAGGATATAAAAATTTTCTTACATTTTTTTATAATCAATTTTTCTATTTGCCAAAAGCTGACAAGTTATATAAGAAAAATTCACTATTGTTTTTTTGAAATTTTTCTTTAGTCAATCCATTATCTGACTTAATAAACCATTTTTTTCATAAATACCTCCTTTACAACATTATCTATAAAGAAAAAAATAGACGAAATCCGTCTATTTAAGTAAAATTAATTTTTCTTCACTATCTTCATCTGTATCTTCTTCATCATCATTCTTCAGAAGATTCTTCAGATTTGCTAACGATAGAATGAATAGCAGATTTAGTAAATTCTATTTTTGTTTCATCATCAGATGTTTCAATTACAACGTCAGTATCATTAAGTTCAACAATCTTACCTTTGATTCCTCCGATTGTAATTATAATATCTCCTATCTTTTAAATTATTTCTCATATCCATTATAGCTTTTTGTCTTTTCTTTTGAGGTTTTAATCATAAAGAAAATATGCAATAACCATAAAACCACCTATCATAACTAATTGCATAGTCACCTGATCCATAATATTCCTCCTAAACTTAAATATACGACTATATTTCTAACACAAAAATCTATTATTTTTCAAATATTTATAATGTTTTATAACAAAAAAATTATTATATTAAACTATTAAAAATTAGAAAATAAATTAATTGCCTAAGTACTTTAATAAAAATAGCTTTACAAATATTACTATTTTAAAGTAATCTATGAAAATATTTTTTTAGTTCATAATTAAAGTTGAGGATTTTTCTCTCCAACCTTAGTTACTGAACCATAAAAAAACGCAGACAAAATTCATACTCTGTCTGCGCCAATAAGAAAGTAAAAACTCTCTTTAATTTATTTTATACCTAAGAAATATATCCTTCTTTTGATAAGATTTCTTTTGATTTCTCAAGATTTGCATCATTAACCATTACTACAGGTCCAGTACAACCCATTCCAGTTTTTGCAAATATATTATTTTTTTCCACAAAGCAACCTTTTGCATCTTCGAGTTCAAGAATATCAATTCCACCAATAGTTGCAGTAGCTTGTTCTTCAGCAGGACATTTAACGTCTTCTTCTGGTTCAGCTTTTTAGCTCCAGCTGAAGTTATTTTTCTAAAATTGATTTTAATCCTGCTTTATTAGCTTTTTCAAATTCTTTCTTTGAAACTTCTTTGATATTTCCTCTAACTAATTGTCCAGCATAAGTCATAGCATTAGCAATTACAGGGAATCCAGAAGCTCTTGATACTATTAATACTAATCTATCATATCCTTCGCCAATTCCCGGACCATATCCATAACCCATAGCTTCAAAACCGCCGCCAGTAGTGTATGATGAGAATACTTTCATTAGAAGATTTCCTGTCAATGTATCATTTACCATAACATCAGGAACTCCTTGTAATAAGTCATTTCCTCTCATTAATACTCCGCCATCAGCTCTATTTGATTCAGCAAAAGTTCATATCATATCCATTTTCTTTTAATTCTTTAAATGCTCTTTCAACTGAAAACTGCATTATCAACATTCAAAATACCAACTGTTGGATTTTCAATTCCTAATGCCTTTGCAACTATAATTCCATAAATACCATTTTTTTAACCATACCTTCTACTCTATGTGCAGAAGAAGTCCCAGTAGTAGTTGCAATAATCATTTCTTTAGCAGCAGCCGGAGTAACAACTCTACCTACAGTAGAAACTCCTATTGGAAAACTATAATGCATTGTTACACAACCATCAATTTCTCCACTATCTAAAAGTGATTCCATTTTTGTAACCTTCATCTTCATTTTGCAACAACATATTGTTTTTAAAGAAGTTTTTACTTCCGGTCCAATTATACAATATTCAACACTTTTATCTCTTGATTGAGCAAGTTCAGCTCCTTTAACAACATTATCTAATCCATGTTCACTGCCTAAAGTTGTAACAGCAATCCTTGGTCTTGTTCCAAACGCACCTGTTTCTAAACCAGTAGCAATTTCTTCAAAGACATTACCTATTACTTTTTATATCAGACATGAAATCACCTCTATTCTTCAATTAAAGAAGATGCAAAATTTCTCATTGCTTCAGCAACTAATTTCTTAACTTCTTCCTTAGAAACTCCAGAGTTGTCTTCTAATTTACCTGAATTTCTTTCTAAAACAATTGATACACCATCAAACAAGTTAGTCATTCTACCTAAGAACAATGAACCTTTACCAATAATCATAGCTCTATTTAGGTTACCTGAAGTTAAATCTTCACGACAGAATCCTAAATAAGGAACTCCTGAAGGAATATGTCCTTGAGTTGGAGCCCAACCTTCCATACCATGATTTTCAATAAAACTTGCAATTTCAGCTTTTTCTAATTGTTTTTTCATTACTCCTAATGCACCAATCATCTTAAAGTTTGCATTTGGAACATCTCCTGCTCCTGCTGGTTTTGTAATATCAGGGTTTTGCATTTCTGCTGAATATTTATCAACATCTTTAACTGTTAAATTAGCTTTTTCTAATGGTGCAGTAACCAATGCTGACATTACAGCTTGTGGTGAAGAACCAGTTCCAACAGTATGTCTACCAACTATATCAGTTCTTAATACCGGGTTAACTCCATCATTTTCAGAGATTAATGCAGCAAATCCACCAATACAATCTTCTAATATAGGTAAGCCTTTTTTAAGGTGATCTTTTTCCGTTCATACCTAATTTAGCAGTACAACCACCTGCAACTATAACAACATTTTTGAAAGTTCCAGAATGAACATGGGAAGATGCAGCAATTAAAGTATGAGTTGGAGCAGCACAGAATCCTCTTAAATCAGAACCTGAAGCACTATTAAATCCAGCTAATTCAGCTATAGATTTTGCAAAGTTACCACCACCTCTTTGGTTCATATCTCCGCATGCTTCTTCTGAACATTCAATAATATATTCAACATCATTAGGATCTAAATCATTTTTATCTACTAAATGTAAAGCAGCTAATAATCCAGATGCTTTAGTAACTAAATTTTCTAACATAACATGTGCTGACAAGTTAACATCAACATCATGTGCTCTAGTAACAACACCTACCAACTTATCTTCAAAATATAAACCTTCAGCGTGGTTATCCATATGTCCTTCAAGAACAGATTGTTCCACACCTCTTTTAATCTAGCAATTAATGACTCATTAATTAATGGATGTTTTTTTCCAAATCAGCTTTTTACAGATTCAGTGAATTCTTTATTAAGATAAACTAAATCAAAAGCATCACAAATCTTCATAAGGCCAATGAATTCATTTTCAGGCATTATTTCACCATATTTACCAACTCTTGGAGAATCAGTCAAATATTTTTCTTTATCTGACCAAGGTTGTGGTACAGCCTTTTAAATCTTCAGGTCTTTTTATTTCCAATATAAACTTGATTTGGTAAAATAATTTAATACTTCTTCATATTTTCTAATATGTTTTGGTATTTCTTTTAGATATTCTGAATTAGGATTTAAAGCCTTTTTCAGTAGTTTGAGTTGTTCCATTTTGAATTATCATGTCTGGTGCATGAACTAATACATAGAAGTTCCTTTTAATACAGGAAAAATTCATCTTAATTACCTCCTTTTAATATAAAAAAACAGATAGCATAGTATGTATTATATAAGCCAACTACCCTTACATAATAGAATGCCACTAAATTAAAAAGGTGTCAATACTGACACCTTTTTACTTAAAAATTATTCAAATATTGTTTGTCCATCAACTTCCAGTTGATAAAAGCTTTTAATGCTTTTTTAACAATACCCATTCTTAATGCATATTCTTCTTCATGGCTCAATTTAGGATTACCTAATGGATGAGGAATTGCTATAGCAGGAACAATTCTGTTAGCTCCTACTGTTAATGAAATTGGAGTTACAGTACATACATGTACTACTGGAATTCCAGCTCTCTCAATTTCTTTTACCATCGTTGCACCGCAACGTGTACAAGTACCTCAGGTAGATGTTAATATAACTGCATCTACTCCATCAGCAACCAATTCTTTGCTGTATTTTTCTGCAAATGCTTTTGCAGAAGCTACAGCTGTACCATTTCCTACTGTAGTATAGAAATATCTATGAAGACTTCCAATTTCACCCTTCTTTTCAAGTTCTCTTAAAACATCAACAGGTAAAACTCTATCTGCATCTTGGTTCGCATAAACTGGGTCATAACCACCATGTGCTGTTTCCCATTCGCCTTCTTTAAGATCCATTACACCTTCAATATCATATTTACCATATTTTGAAGCTGATGAAGATTCAATATGATCCGGATTTCCATGAGGAACAATACCACCTGATGTTACCAAAGCAATCTTAGCTTTTGTAATATCTTTAACAGCTGGATTTGGATCTACTCTGTCAAAGTGTGGCATTGGAAATTCTGTTTCAAATTCCTCACCTTTTTAACTTTTTAATCATCATATTTACAGCTCTCTTACCACCGAAATCTTCTCTAAATATGTTCTTTCTAACTCCTCTTTCAATGTAACCTTCTTCAGCTGGAGAACCAATTTCTTCTCCTTTAACAAGTTTCATTGCAAGTGGAACCATTTTGCTTACAGCATCTTTCATACCTGCAGCACTATTTTTAGTTGAAACTATATATATGCTCTTTTTGAACATATCTGCACCTGGGTTTTCAATATACATACCAGTTAAAGCCGGAATACCCAATTCATTTTGAACAGCTTCAGTAATTGTACCAGCAGCAACTCCATAACGACCAGCATTAAATGCAGGACCTGCTATGAATAAATCTGGATTATACTTTTTAACCATTTCTAAAACTTCTGCTTTAGCTTGGTCCATATTTTTCACCAAAATAGCTGTCTCCGCAAATAACTGTAGCAACTATTTCAGCTTCACCCTTAAAACCGGCATTTAATGCTAAACCAGGTCCAATTTTTTCTTCTCTGATTTCTGGTTTATAATCTGCCTTTTCTTCTCCACCTATACCAGCAAAGAATTGGTTTATATAGTGAACTACTCTTAATTTTTCCACACTAATCACCTCTATCATATATTTATATATGATTTTTCTATTACAAATTATAATGAATTTCTAATTTCACTTACAGCTTCAATGATAGCATCACAGTCAAGAACCATTTCCATCATACCAATTTGGTCATCATAAACTGATTCATCAACTTCTGCTTTAAATTCAGGTTCAACTGCGTGATATACTTTAAGTCCTAACTGAACTCCTGCTAATGGACCTGCAAAAGTAGGGTCTCCTGTAGTTACAGTTTCAGCTGCTAATGCTGCTGATTCTGCTTCAGATGCTCCTAAAAGAACTAAACAATTTTCTGCTCCGTATTTTTCTGCTAATTCTTTTACCCTTCTTTGATTTTCTAAGTCCATTGCTCCTGCTGCAGTTCAGACAAAACATTCAGTTGCTGAAAATACTATTTCTGCAGGAGTTGTAGCGACACATTCTTCCATAGCTGGTCCTGGTATACCATCTCTATCACCGATTATGATTACTTTTGTATTTTCTGTAAAAAGTGCCATATCGCTAACACATCCTTTCTATATATTTTATTTTCGTTTAATTTTATATAATATTCCATTTTATTTAATAAATTCTAATAGCCAGTAGCTGATAATCTATTAAATCCTAATTCATTTGTTGCACCTGTAATTGCTTGTAATTCAACCATAATTGAACCATCTTCTCTTAATGATCCATCGAATCCACCTGCAATAATGTCAACATAATCTAAAGTTCCAATAACTTTGTCCATCTTAGGTAATACAATAGTTTCGTTAGCATTACCACCAGTTACTACCGCATTTGCAGCAACATCAGCATCAGCTAAAGATTGACTTGCACCGTCTCTACCAGCATATTCATCAGTAATGATAACTGTTTTAACGCCTTTACCTTCGATTTTCTTACAGTTCATAATTAAATCTGTATCCGGGTTACCGAATCCTTCTTGTGATACGATAGCTCCATCAAGATTTAAAAATTCACATAATTTAGCAGTCCAGTTTGATGATCTTTCTTTATCTGCTAAATATACATTTTCGTTAGTAATAATAACACCAACAAAATTGATTTCTTTTCCGTGTTGTTCGTACATTGCTTTAACAACAGGATTATTTAAGTGATGATAAGTTGTATTCTTATCACAAGCAGATACACAGTTACCACTTAATATAGCTCCATCCATCAATTCTGTTGGATATAATAGTGTTGGAACTATTTGTTTTGCATCTACACCGTAAACATATGTATCATGTAATAATCCTTGAGATTGCAACATTTGAACATAAGCAACTTTTTGGTAAATGTTTTAATTCTTCAGCTTGTTCGAATAATGGCTTTAGTTTCGAATACTTCTACTTCATCAGGTTCAACTTCTTTACCAGCTAATCCTAAATAAGTAGCAGCTTTTAATCCTGCCATTCTAACAGCTTTTCGTAAGCATGAGCTTCAACACCTTCAGCTGGTTCCACAATTAAAACTATATTATTAGTTTTTAGAGAATGGTGTAAATTCAGCTCAGGTCCTGCATATCAATAATACCTTCTTGAAACCTACTATTTTACCAACTGTCATTACTGCTGCTCCCTTAAGAACATGAGTTCTTCCTGAACCAACTACATCAACTTTTGAAATCATTCCAGGGAATACTCCGCCTGCTCCGTTAACCTTTACTCTTGGTTCTACAACATCCTTAACTGGAGTAATTCTTACACTTTCACCTGGTTTTGCAAGATCTACGTCTACTGATTTTAAGTGTTCATCATCCATTAAATGAGCAATTAATTCCTCTTTATTAATGTACAAAAACACCCTTGTCAACTTTTGTTTCTGAACAAAAACTTAACATCGTTAATTAAGATTTTTCCTAATTCTAGACGCATATACTCACCTCCTTAAAATTTATATATTTAATCCTTTCGAATTAAATTCAATTATTTTTAAACTTTCAACATATTTTCTAGCGTTAATTGCAGCAATAGCCCCATCATTAACTGCTGTAACAACTTGTCTAAGTTCTTTTACTCTAACATCGCCGGCTACAAACACACCTTCGACACTAGTTTTCATAGTTTCATCTGATACTATGTAATTTCTATCAGTTGTAACTTTTCGATCAAAAAGCAGTACTTTCCGGAATATATCCTACAAAAAATAAACACTCCGAACATCATATCGCCTTCTTTTGGAACAATTTTTGTTTTTCTCCGGTTTTATTATTTACTATATTCATAGCTCCCAATATTCCAGATCCTTCAAAACTTTCAACTTCAACATTCACATAATACTCAGTTTCTCACATTTTAATGCTTTTTCTTCTATTGATTTAGCCACTGATAATTTATCTTTTCTTACCAATAATGTAACACTTCTACCAAACTTAGTAAGATACATCGCTTCTTCAACTGCAGCTTCTCCTGAACCAACAACATAAATATCTAAATCTTGGAAAAATGGTGCATCACAAGTTGCACAATATGCAATACCTTTCCCTGTAAATTCCTTTTCTCCTGGAACATTTAATAATCTCGGATTAGATCCGGTAGCAATAATTACAGACTTTCCTTCATAAGTATCATTTTCTCCATAAACTACTTTGGTAGTTCCAGATAAATCAACATTAATAACTGTATCAGTAATAAATTCAGCACCAAAAGACTTTGCCTGCTTAATCATTCTTTCAATTAATTCCGAACCCGTAGGTAAGTCTTCTACTCCGGGATAATTTGCTATTTCATCAGTTTTAGCAATCAGACCTCCCGGTGTTCCTTTTTCAATTATTATAGTTTTCATACTAGCTCTAGCAGCATATATACCTGCACTTATTCCTGCAGGACCTGCTCCGATTATTATACAATCGTACATAATTTTACCTCAATTACAGTATCAAAATAATAAACTGTAATGAAAACCATACCCGTCTATTATTATATATTATGTTTTACCCAATTGTAAAGTATTTTTGACAAAATCGTAATAAAACTTTTTTTATAACTTTAAGTATTTGTATATAAAATTCACAATCTTTTTAAAGTTCTTTTTCCTAATGTGTAATTTGCAATATTTACACTATGATCTGCAATCCTTTCAAAATTAGACAGTATATCTAAAAACTTCACTCCGGCATTTGTATCACAGATTCCTCTATTAATTCTATCCATATGATTTCTTCTGTAAGTTTCTTCCAATATATCTACTTCTTCTTCTATATTAATACAATTTTTGCTAATTCAAGATTGTTATCTTTATATGCATTAGTTGTGTCAGTGACAATTTTTCATAACATCAGATGAGATTTTATCATATTCATCAAAAAGCAGTCTTACTAAATACTGAATTTTTCATCTTTTATTTCTTGAATCAATTCAATAATATTTTCACAGTGATCTCCTATTCTTTCATAATCATTTATAGAATACATCATAACAAAAGACTTTATGTTTTTCCTCATCTGATAAATTTTTTTATCAGCTAATGGAACCAAATAATCAATAATTTCCTTTTTCTAATCCATTAATCATTTTTTTCTCTATTAAGAACAAATTCTATATTTTTTTACTACTCTTAGTTCTAAATGCTTCTATAGTTTTTCAAGAGACTCAATTACAACTTCTCCCCATTCTTGAGACCTCTTTTTGTGCTTGTATAATTGCAATACTCAGTGTTTCAAAAATCTCTTGTCTAAATGTTCAGAATAGCGTTCTTCAACTACATCATCGCCTTTAATAACTAATTGAAATTTTAACTAAAAAAATTAGAAAACGGTAACTGGATTAAAACATTAATTATATTAAAAAAGTATGTGCATTCGCAATCTGTCTTTGAACATTACCTGGAGATATGTATTCTACTAAATATTGAACAGGAATCCTCAATATAGTCATAAATATTATAGTGCCTATTAAATTGAATAAAAATGGATAAATGCAGCTCTTTTTGCATTTTTTTACTGGCTCCTATACTTGAAATCATTGCTGTTGTAGTTGTTCCTATATTATCTCCAAAAAGTATTCCAAATGCCTGATTTATATTTATTGCACCTTGCATTCCCAGTGCTTCAGTAAACCTATTGAAGCTGATGATGATTGTAAAAACTGTAGTTAATAAAGTCCGGCTAATACTCCGATGAACGGATTATTTAATTTTACAAGTATTTCTTTTAAACCATTCTTCTTTTTGCAAGTGGTGCTAAACCATTACTCATAATTGACATACCTAAAAATAAAATACCAAATCCAATTAAAATTTCGGATATATCTTTTTTTCCTATCACTTTTGGCTCTCATCCATAAAAACACCAACAGCTATAACTAATGGTGCATACTAGAGATATCAAATGCAATAATTTGCTGCAGTTATAGTAGTCCCAACATTTGCACCTATTATTATTCCAACAGATTGAGCTAAAGTCATAAATCCTGCATTTACAAAACCAATTGTCATTATTGTAGTTGCCGAACTTGATTGAATAATCATTGTAACAAAAAATACCAACAAGAACAGCATAAATTTTATTTTTGTAATTGCAGCAATTATTCCTTTTTAATCTTTCACCACAAGACTTCTGCAGCCCTGCTCCCATTAGATTCATTCCATACAAAAATAAACCTAAACCTCCTAAAAACAGAAATAAAAATAGACATACTTCCTCCAAAATTATTAAAAATAGTCAAAAGATTAGCTCATATATTTTATACAAACTTATCAATAATAGTATACCATAAAATCAATTAAATGTTTTATTTATTTAAAATAATTTTATAAAAATACTTTCTTAACATTTATATAAATAATGAGCTAAATAAAGTTTATTATTTTCTATCAATATTGTAGAATGCAGACAGTCCTAAAAATTTAGAATTTTTCCCCTAATCTATCTTCAATTCTTAATAGTTGATTATATTTACAAATTCTATCAGTTCTAGATGCTGAACCGGTTTTTATTTGTCCTGCATTTACAGCAACAGCTAAATCTGCGATAGTTGTATCTTCTGTTTCTCCAGATCTATGTGAAATTACACAAGTATAACCATGAGTTTTAGCAAGCTCTATTGCATCAAGTGTTTCAGTTATTGTTCCTATTTGATTTAATTTTTATCAAAATTGAATTAGCAATTCCTTTTTCAATTCCCATATTTAATCTTGAATAATTAGTAACAAATAAATCATCACCAACTAATTGAACTTTTATTTCCAATCTTTTCAGTTAAAAGTTTCCATCCATCCCAATCATCTTCAGATAATCCGTCTTCAATAGAAATAATAGGATATTTTTTTCAACTAAATCACAATAATAATTTACTAATTCTTCTGAAGAATAAATTTTTCCTTCTCCTTTAAAAATTATATTTTCCATTTTCATACATTTCACTTGATGCTACATCCAAAAGCTAAAAAATATATCTTTTCCTGCAACATATCCTGCCTTTTTCAATAGCTTCCATAATTGTTTTTAAAAGCTTCTTCATTAGAATTTAAATTTGGAGCAAATCCACCTTCATCACCAACAGCTGTATTATATCCTTTTGATTTCAAAACAGATTTTTAGATTATGAAAAACTTCAGTTCCCATTCTTAGAGCTTCTTTAAATGAACAAGCTCCTGCAGGCATAACCATAAATTCTTGAATATCTACATTATTATCAGCATGTTCTCCACCATTTAAAATATTCATCATTGGAACAGGTAAAGTTTTTGCATTAACTCCACCTATATATTCGTAAAGAGGAGTATCTGATTCAATAGCTGCAGCTCTTGCAACTGCCATAGAAACTCCTAAAATAGCATTTGCACCTAGTTTTGATTTATTTTCAGTTCCATCAATTTGAATCAAAAGCTCTATCAATTCCAACTTGATCAAAAACATCAAATCCAATCAATTCTTCAGCTATAATTTCATTAACATTGTTAACTGCATTTAAAGTTCCCTTTCCTAAATATCTTGTTTTGTCACCATCTCTAAGTTCAACAGCTTCATGTACTCCTGTTGAGGCTCCAGAAGGAACAATTGCACTTCCAACTGTACCATTTTCAGTTGTAACCTCAACTTCAACAGTAGGATTTCCTCTTGAATCTAAAACTTCTCTTGCATAAATTTCAACTATTAAGCTCATAATATTCTCCTTATAAATTATAATTTATTAGTGCACAGAAACTTGCACTTTCTAAACAAGCTCCACCAACTAAAGCTCCATCTACATTCTCTTTTTGCATTAAATCTTTTATATTATCTGGTTTTAACACTACCTCCATATTGAATTCTTACATTTTACAGATAAATTCTCATAAATATCAGCTAGAATATCTCTTATAAATTTAATCATATTTTCAGCATCATCAGAAGATGCAGTTAAATCCAGTTCATATCGCCCAAATAGGTTCGTAGGCAATTATTACTTTTTCAATGTCAGTTTTCACTAATTCCATCTAGAGCATTTCTTATTTGTTTTTCAACAATTTCTTTTCTAATCTTGAATTTCTTTCTTCAAGCGTTTCTCCACAACATAATATTGGAATTAAGTCGTTTTTGCAACTGCAGATTTTACTTTCTTATTTATCATCTCATCAGTTTCATTGAAAATAGTTCTTCTTTCGGAATGTCCTAATATCACATATGATACTCCACAGCTTTTCAACATTATAGGAGAAATTTCACCAGTAAATGCACCTCTATTTTTCAAAATACATATTTTTGAACTCCTAAACCTACATCAGAACCTTCTAACAATTTATTAACTTCTGTAACATAAACAAAAAGAACACATATTACTTTCTCCACACCATTATCTAACTTCTCTGATACAATTTCTTTTACTAATTTCTTGGCTTCATCCAAATCTTTATTCATTTTCCAGTTTCCAATAATAACAGGTTTTCTCATACTACCTCCAATTATTTATTATCTATTGAATTAATTCCTGGTAAAATCTTTACCTTCTAAGAATTCTAAAGATGCACCTCCACCCGTTGAAATATGAGTTATTTTATCTTTATAACCCGATTTTTCAGTAGCAGATGCACTATCTCCTCCACCAATAATACTAATCGCTTCACTTTCTGCAATCGCCCTTTGCAATTTCAGAATGTACCCTTTGCAAAATTTGACATTTCAAAAACTCCCATTGGTCCATTCAAACAACAGTTTTTGCATTACTAATTTTCATCTGAAAATAGTTTAACTGTCTTTTCTCCAATATCTAATCCCATATAATCATCTTCTATTGAATCTATATTAACTGTTTTAAATTCAGAATCATTAGAAAAATTCTCTACTAACAACGACATCTATAGGTAATAATATCTTAACATTTTTACTTTTTGCTTTTTCAATCAACTCTTTTGCTAAATCGATTTTATCTTCTTCCAATAAACTTTTTACCTACTGAATAACCTAAAGATTTTAAGAATGTAAATGCATTCCTCCTCCGATTATTATACTGTCTACTTTTTTTCAATCAAATTTTCAATAACAGTAATTTTATCAGATACTTTTTGCTCCTCCTAAAATTGCTACAAAAGGTCTTTCAGGATTAGAAAGAGCTTTTTCCCATTATAGAAATTTCCTTTTCTACTAAAAAAATCCCACAGCTGATGGTAAAAACTTTGCAAAGTCCAACATTTGAACAATGTGCTCTATGACTTGTGCCAAAAGCGTCATTTATATATAATTCACCTAGTTCAGCCAATTCTTTAGAAAAAAATCATCGATATTTTTTTGTTTCTTCATTTCTAAATCTTGTATTTTCTAATAAAAGCAACTTCTCCATCTTTTTAATTTTAAAAACTTCATCTTTTACATTATCATCCACTACTAAATTACTTTGTAAAAATTTAACATCTTTATTTAAAAGCTAGATAATTCTTTAGCTACAGGGTGCTAATGAAAATTCTTTCTTAGCTTCTCCCTTTGGCCTGCCTAGATGAGATAATAAAATTATTCTTGCATTATTTTTCAATTAAATATTTAATAGTTGGCAATGCTGCTACTATTCTAGCATTATCAGTAATTTTACCTTCTTCTGTTTTTTTGACATAGGAACGTTAAAATCAACTCTTACAATAACTCTTTTTGATCTCACTTCTAAAATCAGTAATAACTTTTTATTCATAATTACTCCTTACTATACAATATGAGGTGAAAAATCTCCACCTCATATTATTATTAAAATAATAAAATTCCAAAAGCATCATTAAATGCAAGTATAAATAAATTTTGGAAATTCTTATTTATAAACTATTTTGAAAGATTAACTAAATATTGGAAAGTACGAATTAGGTTTGCAGTATATGACATTTCATTGTCATACCATGCAACTGTTTTAACTAATTGTTTACCATCAACTTCAACTATTCTAGTTTGAGTAGCATCAAATAAAGAACCATATTTTATTCCGATTACATCTGTAGAAACTATAGGATCTTCAGTATATCCAAATGATTCACTGATGCTTCTTTCATTGCATTGTTAATTTCTTCAACTGTAACAGTTTTTTTCTAAAACAGTTACCAATTCTGTCAATGATCCTGTAGCAACAGGTACTCTTTGGGCAGAACCGTCTAGTTTTCCTTTTAATTCAGGAATAACAAGTCCAATAGCTTTAGCTGCCCCTGTTGTATTAGGAACTATATTTATTGCGGCAGATCTAGCTCTTCTCATATCTCCTTTTCTATGTGGAGCATCTAAAGTATTTTGATCTCCTGTATAAGCATGAATAGTAGTCATAATACCTTGAACAATACCAAATTTATCTTGTAAAACCTTAGCCATTGGAGCTAAACAGTTAGTTGTACAAGATGCGCCTGATAAAATTTGTTCAGTTCCATCCAAAATCTCATGATTTACACCATAAACTACAGTTTTCATATCTCCTTTACCTGGAGCTGATATAATAACTCTCTTAGCACCGGCATCAATATGAAATTGTGCTTTTTCTTTTGCAACAAAGAAACCTGTACATTCCAATACTACATCTATATCCAATTCTTTCCATGGTAAATTTTTAGGATCCGCATCTGAGAAAACTTTAATTTCTTTTCCATCAATAGAAAAGCTTCCTTCTTTTACAATGACTTCCTTTCCAAACCTTCCTTGAGTTGAATCATATTTTAATAAGTGAGCTAACATATTTGCATCTGTTAAATCATTTATAGCTACAACTTCAACTCCTTCTAAATCATACATTAGTCTAAATGCCAATCTACCTATTCTTCCAAAAACCGTTAATCGCAACTTTCATTTCGATTCCTCCTTAAAATTTTTATAAAAAAGCTTTCACTTATAATATATTTAAAAATCTTTTTAGCTGATTTTTTTATCTGTAACTAAAGTCATATCTTTTCTAATGTTACAAATAGAAATAATCGCCTTATACTTTTCTCCATAACCAGCTATTGCAATTACTTCGTCAATCTTTAAATACTGTTCCATATCTAATCCTATAGTATTTGAACTGTATACTATATTACCATCAATATCAAAATAATTCCCAAAAAGCCTCACTTACTGCATTTTTCATTTAATATTTTTATTTCATCTTCAGTTAATGAACGTCTTTTTGCCATAGCATCAGCTCGGCCTATTCCAAAAACTAATATGTTTATCTTATTTAAATATCCAATTAATGTTTTTACTTCTTCTAAATCTTTTAGCCTATCAAATGTTAATTCATCCAAATAGTCTGGTAAAAAGTTCCAAAAAATTTTGCCTTTAAGCTTTTTGATAGATTATTAGCCACAACATTTGACTGATATTCTAATCCGTTTCCTAAACTCCCTCTAGCTGGGATAACAGCAATTTTATTATATTCTTTTTACATTAATTATGTCTACAAATGACTTAACTGTTGTCCCACCAGAGATAGCTATTACATCATTTTCAGAAATTATATTTAAAAAAATATTCTGATGCTACTTTTGCAATTTGTTCCTTACCTAAAGACTCGTCATCATAAGAATCACAGACTATCACTTTTTTATTCCTAATTTTCAACCTCAGTTCATCTGCGATATCTTGATTTTTCATTAAAATTATTAATCAAATCCCTAAGTTCTATAAGTATAGACTCTCCAAGATTAGTAATAAAAAGTTCGGATTTAATTACTTCAACAAATTTTTCCTCAGTAAGAAACTCTAGTTCATTTCTTACTAAACGCTCACCAACATCTAAATATGATGAAATGCTTCTTCTACCAATAGGAGCATTTAGTGAAATATATTCTAAAAATTTTATATCTAAAAATAAATTTATCTATTAAATCTGGAGCAAATTTTTATATAATCTATATCTTTCATTATTGTCCCATCGTTTATTATTTGTCCCTATATTTTATTTTTTTATTAATTTTACAATATCTATAGTATGATTATACTCTTATTTAATAAAAATGCAATATAATGCAATATAATAAGTAATAAAATTTTTATAACTATTAAATATTATTAATTATACTATTCATACAATGATTGATCTGTTAAAATCAGTGGTCCGTCTTTTGTAATGGCAAATGTATGTTCATATTGACAAGAAAGCCCACCATCAATCGTTCTGGCAGTCCAACCATCATCATCAATAGTGCATCTCCAATCACCTGTATTTATCATAGGTTCAACAGTTATTACCATTCCTTCAACAAGTCTAACTCCCTTGTAGCAGTAATATAGTGCGGAACTTGAGGATCTTCATGCATTTCTACTCCAATTCCATGTCCACAAAAATCTCTAACTATAGAATAGCCTTTTAGGTTCAACAAAATTTTGTATTGCTTTTCCTATATCAACAATCCTATTTCCAATTACAGCAGCTTCTATTCCTCTATACATTGCCTCTTTTGTTACTTCCATAAGATTTTTTTAACCTCGTCAGAAACATCTCCAACAGCATAACTCCAAAGCACTATCTGATAAGTAACCATCTAAATCTACAACCATATCAACAGTAATTAAATCTCCAGATTTTTAATTTTTGTTTGCTAGGAAATCCATGGCAAATCACATCATTAACTGAAGTACAAGTTGCATAAGGATACCCATGATATCCTATTTGTTTAGGCTTGGCTCCATGTTTTAACATAAAATCATGGCAAAATTTATTTATTTCTAAAGTTGTAATACCAGGTTTTATTATATCTCTTAGACCAATATGAATTTTTGACAAAATTTCACCTGATTTTTCATACCTTCTATTTCATGTTTACTTTTTTTATTGTTATCATAATTATCTCCTTGTTTTTTTATAAACTATATATAATTTTTATTAAATACAAATTTTATATAAATATAAAACATTTATATTTCACAACAAAAGACATACCAAAAAGTATGCCTTTATTTATTAATCTTCTAATTTTATATATGGAACACCTGCTGAAGATGGTCCTTTTGATTTTCCTACAAAGAAAATGAGTACTAATAATGTACTAATATATGGTACCATTGGTAAAAATCGATTCAGGAATATTAATATTCAAACTTGGTAATAAAATTACTAATTCTTGAGCTGCTCCAAAGAATAAACATGCTCCCAAAACACCATATGGTTTCCATTTTCCAAAAATAACTGCTACTAATGCTATAAAACCATGTCCAGAAACTAAAGATTGTGAAAAATTTGATACAGTGGCTAAACTCATAGTTGCGCCACCAAAACCAGCTAACAATCCAGATATTATTACAGCAAAATATCTATATAAATAAACATTTACATTTAATGTTTCCGCAGCTTTTGGATGTTCTCCAACAGCAATTAATCTTAAACCAAATTTTGTTTTTATAAATATATTGATATCAATATGACCAATCCTAAGGCTACATATGTTGTAACATATTGTCCTAATACTTTATCTATAAAATCAACACCAGTTAAAGTTATCAAATATTTTATCATTTTTCCCTTCACCTTCTGCTACAGGGATAGTTTGCTTTGCTCCGTCAAACAATAATGAACAAATGAATAGTGACACTCCTGGACCTATAAAGTTTATAGCAATACCTGAAACAACTTGATCAGCACCAAATGTTATACTAACGATAGCGTGAATAAGAGCAACCAAGGGACGCTGCCACACCTCCTGCTAAAAAAATCCCAACAATGCACTTTTTGTAAAATATCCAACAGCAGCACCAGCAAAAGCTCCTATTGTCATCATTCCTTCTAAACCGATATTTGTAACACCCGCTTTTTCTGTAAACATTCCACCTAAAGCAGTAAATAATAATGGAGTTGCAAATAATAATGTATCAGATATAAATAAAAGCTATTTTTAATAAACTCATTACTTTTTACCTCCAACTTTTTTTAAATTTACTTGAAATAATTTTTTTATAACTAAAGGCATTGAAATAAATAAAACTATAATACCTATAATAATTTGAACAATTTCATAAGGAACGCCTAATAATTGCTGAACTCTAAATCCTCCTCTTTTCAAAAACACTAAAAAGAAACCAGAAAAATTGATCCTATTGGATGACTATTAGCCAAAAGAGCGACAGACATTGCATCAAAACCATTACCTTCAGCAACAGTAAGTCTTTGCAACATTTTCCTGCAAATCCAAGAACTTTTACAGCTCAGCGACAGCACACAGTGCTCCTGATAATCCCATAGATAAAACTAGATTACTTCCAACATTTATACCACCAAATTCTAGCAGCATTCGGTTTAAACCAACAGCTTTTTAATTCATAACCTTTTGAAGTTTTATTTAGTAAGTAATAAACAACAAAGCTAAAATAATAGCTAATATAATTCCAAAAATTTATATCTGCTGAAAAATCTTTTACAAACGGAATAGAAGAATTTCTTAATCCTTGAAACATTTTTATACTTGCGGTTGATTGAATATCATTTGAAGTTTGTCCTGTTTCATTATAAAAAACTTTCCAAAAGTTACAACTAAATTAGAAAAAAATATAAAAGCTATCCAATTCAACATAATTGTAGTAATTACTTCATGAACTCCAAATTTTGATTTAACCCAACCAGCAAATCCACTTCAAGCCATTCAACTAAAGCTGCAAGTATAATACATACTATAGGATGAATGATTGGTGGCAACTTTAAAAAATATCCAAAAGAACGCAGCTGCTAAAGATCCCATTATAAATTGACCTTCTGCACCAATATTGAAAGCTCCTGTTTTTAAAATGCCAAAGAGACTCCAATACTTCCTATGATTAAAGGAACTGCATCCACTAATGTTCTAGCAAAAAATTTCGGCCTTGAAAAAGTCGTTTCTATCATTATTTTATAGTAATTAATTGGATTAAAACCAGCTATCATAATAACAATAGATCCTACAACAAAACCAATCAATACAGAAAATAAAAGCATTAATATCTTTTTTCTATTATTCATTATTAATAACACCTCCTGCCATCATAAGTCCTAATTCATTTTCGTTGGCATCTTTTGCTGATTTTTCGCCAACTATCTTTTCCTTTGTAGATAACAGCAATCCTATCTGATAAGTCCATGACTTCATCCAGTTCAAACGAAAATCAAAAAGAACAGCCTTACCTTTATCTCTTTGTTCTACAATATATTTATGAATTATTTCAATAGCTCCGACATCAAGACCTCTTGTAGGCTGAGCAGCTATTAATAAATCAGGATTGTTATCAATTTCTCTTGCCAAAAATAACTTTTTGTTGATTACCGCCAGAAAGACCTCTTGCAGTAGCATGAATATCATTTGGTCTTATATCAAATTTATCAATCATTTTTTTGAGTATATGATTCAATTTCTTTAAAGTTTAAAAATTCCATTTTTAGAAAAAGAGCCTTTCCTCTTTTTTTCTAAAATCATATTTTCAGAAACAGAAAAAATCAATACTAAACCATGTTTATGTCTATCTTCAGGAATTGTACTAATTCCACTTTCAATTATATCATAAACTGATTTATTCGTAATATCTTTTTCCAAGTATAGAAATGCTTCCGGATTCTACTTTTCTAAGTCCAGTTATAGCTTCAATAAGTTCTGATTGTCCATTTCCATCGACTCCTGCAATTCCTAAAATTTCTCCTTTTCTTACATTTAAACTCAATCCACTCAAAAGCAGGTAAATTTCTATTATTAAGAACGTTGATATCTTTAATATCCAAAACAACATCTCCAACTTCAGTTTCTTTTTATTTACACTGAAATTAACTTCTCTACCAACCATCTTTTTCTGCAAGTTCTTTTTGTGATGATTCAGAAACGGTAACTTTATCAATGAACTTTCCACGACGAATAATTGTACAATAATCTGCCATTTTTAATTTCATCCAATTTATGTGTAATTATAATGATAGATTTTCCTTCATTTCTTAAATTATTACAGATATTTATAAACTCAACAATTTCTTGTGGTGTAAGAACAGCAGTAGGCTCATCGAAAAATAATAATTTCAGCACCCTTATAAAGTGCTTTTAAAATTTCAACCTTTTTGTTGAGAACCAACTGTAATATCTTGAATTTTTTTCATCTAAATCTATGTTAAATCCATATTTTTCAATTATTGAAATAACTTTTTTCGTGACTTTTTCAGGTCAATAAATAAACCTTTAGTATCTTCCGTTCCCCAAAACTATATTTTGGATAACACTAAAAGGCTCTATAAGCATAAAAATGCTGATGAACCATTCAATTCCATTTTCAACTGCTATCTTCGGGTCATGTTTGTGTATTTATTAGAATTAATATAAATTTCTCCAGAATTTGGTGAATATAAACCATAAAGAATATTCATTAAAGTAGTTTTTCCGGCACCGTTTTCTCCTAAAAGAGCATGAATTTCTCCTTTTTAATTCAAAGTCAACTTCATCTAAAACTTTATTCTTTTCCAAAAAAATTTTAGTAATACCTTTCATAACTACAATATTATCATTTGTTTTGTTATCAGACAAGTTAAAACCCTCCTCTAAATAATATACAATTTTTATATCATTAATAGATATTATACAATAAAAAAATTATTTTAATACAAGGAAAAAAATAATAAAAATGTAAATTTCATATAGAACGCAATTAAACAATAGTTTTAATATATGCATAAAAAAACGTTTATAAACTATTCAATAAATACTGAACCATAATTTTCTTCATTAATCTTAATGATGCAATTATCTGATGTTTCATTAATCATAATATTTTTTTAACCTTTCAAATTTGTCTTTTCTTACTGACAAATTTATTTTGACTTTTCGAGATATTCAATATTTAAAATTTTTAAGTCAAAATTTTAGAATATTCTCAATTTTCCCTAAAAATATAATCTAAAACTATATCCAGATTGTAAAAAGCTCTTTTCTTACAATTTTTGGACTTTTCAACACTCCACTATAGATTTAGTATATGCCCTAACAAGTCCTCCCGCTCCTAGTAAGATTCCCACCGAAATATCTAGTGGAAATCACCAAAGCAATTAGTTAAGTCCTTTTTCTTAAAACTTCAAGCATTGGAATTCCGGCAGTTCCTGAAGGCTCTCCGTCATCAGAATACTTTTGTATTAACTTATCCACTCCAATTATATATGCAAAACAATTATGAGTTGCGTCTTTATACTTTTCTCTTTATTTTCAGAAATATATTTTTCTGCCTCATCAACACTTTCAACATAAAAAAAGCATGCCCAATAAATTCCGACTTATTTATTGTTAAAACTATATGATTGATTACTATGAATACTTAAAAAAATTTTCTTTATTTTTCATTTACTTCATATCCTTTGTAAATTTCATAATCTTCCTTTTTAAAAGAGACTTTTAAAAAACTTCCGGTTTTCAATGTGTTCTACAAACTCAGGCATATAATTATTTAAAATATTACTCACAATTTTTTTGTTTGTCATAAGGAATTAAAAAGTTCGGTTTTTACTAATGACGAAAATAAAAACTTTTTCAATTTCTTTTCAAAAGCAAAAATTATATCTTCATCACTTTTTGTACTTATAAATAGCTTTATTTTCAATATTTGCATATTGCAGTTTAATATTTTCATCTATTAATTTATCTACTTTATTGAAAAACATAAATTACATTTTTATCTTCACATTCAAGTTTTTTTATCATATCATTGGTTATTTTTAATTTGTTCATCTACATTGACATTTGAAATATCGACTACATGCAAAATTAAATCTGAATATTTTATCTCTTCAAGCGTGCCTTTAAAACTTTCAACTAAATTATGCGGAATATCAGAAACAAATCCTACAGTATCTACATACATTACTTTTTGAGCCATTTAAAAGCAGCCCATCTCTAACATAAGTATCTAATGTAGCAAATAACATATCTTTTAACAAACACTTCTTTAATTTCAGAATTTTTCATCTTTCCCATATGAAATCAACTTATTTATCAAAGTTGACTTCCCTGCGTTTGTATATCCGACAAGAGAGATAATTGGCTCTTTTGAATTAATTCTCTTTTTCTAATTTCATTTCTATTCTTTTCAATCTCTTTTAAGCTGTGAAAGTAATACTTGAAATTTCTCTATTTATAGTTCTTCTATCCAATTCTAGTTTGCTGTTCACCAATTCCTTTACCACCAATTCCCCCTGCTGTCTAGAAAAACCACTTCTAAGTGCAGATAATCTAGGTAAAGTATATTTTTAATTTTGCAAGTTTAACTTGAAGTTTAGCCTCTTTTGTCCTTGCTCTTTCACTAAAAAAATATCTAAAAATTAAATTAGTTCTATCAATAACTCTAATCCTATAATTTTCTTCAAGATTTTTTTACTTGAGAACCTGTTAATTCATTATTAAAAAAACTACAAATTCAGCATCTAATTTTTTTCGCAATAATCTTTAATTTCATTTTACTTTTCCTTTTCCAATGTAAAAGGCCTTATCTACAAAGGATTTATTTTTGAGTCAAACTTAAAACTACTTCTCCATCCAAAAGCTTGCACTAATTTTTCAAGTTCAATTACTTTATCTTCTAAAGTTTTTTTCATCCATATCTATATTTACAGTAACAGTAATAACTTTTTGATTCATAAAAACTCCTTTATTATTATTGTCTTAATTGTATCACAAATTAATATATAAAACAAATAAGACCCCCACCCTTCACGATGCTTCGCATCAGGTGGGTTCCCAGAACCTTGTTGTTTCACAACAAAAGATATGTAGCGAAAACATATCTTTTAAAAATAAAACAATTCTTCAAATTTTTATCTAAGTAACACACAAAATCAGGCAAGTTTTGCAGTTGGATTAAATTGTCCAGTTTCAATAGAACTAATAGTATTTCTTGAAACTCCTATTAAATCAGCAAGTTTTTGCTGAGACATCCTTTTTCAACCTAACATTTTTAAATTATTTTTTTAATTTTAACTCTTCATCCATAAAAACCTCTTATTTTTATTAAATATAACATAACCAAGCTAGATAATATAACAAAAAAATAAAAATAGAATTAAAAATCAGGTCTTTGATTTTTATAATAATAGTATCTTATTAAAAGTTGTCATGCTATTTTTGATATGCTTTATTATATAGAATACAACATTTACTTTCTTATAATAAAAATACACCCGTAAAGAGTGTACTTCGATTAAAATATTTTACAACCAGCATTGAAGAAAAAAACCTCTCCAAATTTTTTTATTTAACTCAGTGGATATTGTAAGAGCAAGTCTTATGTCCGGAATGAAACTTCCATTTTCTATTGAAACAACTGTTTCGGTTGAAACACCAATCAAATTAGCTAATTCCCTTTGGAAAGTTCCTTTTCAACTCTAAACTTTTTCAACATTATTCTTTTCGGATAATTTATTATTCATAAGCTCACCTCTCTTATAAAAAACCATATAATAAAATTAAAAAATATATTACACAATCATTTTATCATTAAAAATTTTAAAAGTCAATTAATTTTAAATACTAAAAATAACAAGAGTTTTTCTCAACAATTTACATTTAGCAAATAGTCAAAATTATTGTAATTATATAAATAAAAAGGGAGATTACTCTCCCGTTAATTACAAATTATTCCGCACTATATGGTAATAATGCAACTTGTCTAGCTTTTTATCGCTGCTGTAATTTCTCTTTGTTGTTTAGCAGTAGCACCTGTTACTCTTCTTGGTAAAATTTTTACCTCTTTCACTAATAAATTTTTTTAGAGTATTTACATCTTTATAATCAAGTGGTTTACTGTTATCTGAGAAATATGCAACAACTTTTTCTTGGTCTAAATTTTCTTTTGCATATTTTTATCTCCTTTAAAAATTAAAATGGAATTTCTTCATCTGATGCATCTTGAAAAAGGTAAATCAAATCCATCATCCATTCCAGTATCAAATGAACCAAATCCTTGTGTTGCAGCAGGTTTTTGAGCTCTATCGCCCCAATCAATAAACTGAACTCTTTCAGCCCAAACTTCTGTAACAAATCTTCTAGTTCCATCCTGAGCAGTGTAGCTTCCTGATTGAAGTCTTCCTTGAATTGCTACATTTCTACCTTTTTGCAAATATTTTTGGCAATTTTCAGCTTGTTTACCCCAAACAACAATATTTATAAAATCAGCTGTTTGTTGACCTTTAGCTTCCAATTCCTGTTTCTTTTCTTTAGACATTCCTTTATCTACTGCAATAGTAAATCTAGCATAACTGCTACCGGATGCTTGAGTATATCTTAATTCTGGATCCTTAATTAATCTACCTATTAAAATTACACTATTCATAAAGTTCCTCCACTAAGCTTCTTGCTTAACAACCATATATCTAATAATAGCATCAGATATTCTTGATCTTCTTTCTACTTCTGCAACTACTTCAGCAGCAGCTTCCAAAATTAACTATAATATAATATCCCTCTTTAATGTAGTTAATTTCATAAGCAAGTTTTCTATTTCCCCATTCATTAATTTTCAGTAATAGTCCCATTAGATTCAATAGCTGCTTTGATTCTATCAAATGCTTGGTTTCTCACTCATCTTCTAAATTCGGTTTTAAAAATAAAAACTCCTTCATATTTTCTCATTACATTCACCTCCTTATGGTCTCCGGCTCTTTTTATCGAGCAAGGATTTACTGGTATATTATATCATACATATATATGTAAAGTTTTTAGGTAAAAAAATTACATACACTTCATAGATTTATAGAATATTACATTTTTTTCCAATATCTTTTTCTATATTGTTTTGTTTCAAATGATATTTTTTTCAATATTTCTATAAACTTTTTCTCTGATTTCATCATAGCTATTACCAAGTGCTGTAATAGATAAAACTCTACCTCCATCTGTCAATATTTTTACTTTCCATTAATCTTAGTATTATTATGATAAACATAGATATCCTTATCAACAGAATCTATTCTGATATTTCTTTTCCCTTTTTCATAATTTTTAGGATAACCTCTGGAAGTTAAAAATAACTGTTAAACATTTTTCTTTTTCCACTTTTAAATCTTCTCTTTTCTAAACTACCATCTAAAGATTTTTTTCTATAGCTAAGAGTAAATCACTTTCCATTCTAGGTAAAACTACTTCCGTTTCAGGATCTCCAAACCTTACATTAAATTCTAAATACTTTAGCATCTTTCATCAATCATAAATCCAATAAAAAGTATGCCAGAATATTCTAAATTTTCTTTTTTTAATCCATTTGAAATTTTTCTAAAAGTTTTTCAATTTTGTAATTTTAATTCTTCATTAAATAACTCACTTGGCGAATAACAGCCTACACCTCCTGTATTTTCACCTTCATCATTATCAAAAAAATTCTCTTATAGTCTCTTGCACTTTCCATAGGAATTAAATTTCCTTTAGATACAAAACAAAGTAAAAAGCTTCTTTTCCCTCTCAAAAATTCTTCAATAACAACTGTGCTCCCTTCTTTCCCAAAAATTTTATCTTCAAAAAGTTCTTTGAAAATAATCTAAAAACTTCTTCTTTAGTATTGCAAATCCTAACACCTTTTTCCTGCACAAAGTCCATCAGCCTTTATAACTATTGGATATGAAAAAAATTTTTCAATAGCTTTTTCCTTCTTCTATTGATTTTTATAGTTTTCATATCTTTGCAGTTGGAACATCATATTTTTTTCATAAATTCTTTTTGCAAAAGTCTTTACTACCTTCAAGTCTTGCACTTTTTTTATCCGCCCCAAAAACTTTTATATTACTCTCTTTAAACAAATCAACAATACCTTCACAAAGTGGAGCTTCAGGTCCTACAACTACTAAATCAATATTATTATCTTTTGAAAATCTAAAAATTTCTTCATTAGAATTTAATTCTACATTTTTCAGCATATCTAAGAGTTCCTGCATTTCCCCTTTTGAACAAAAGAGTTCAGTACATTTATTACTTTCAGATATTTTTTTACAAATAGCGTCTTCTCTTCCACCATTACCAATAACTAAAACTTTTCATAAACTTCCTCCTAATGTCTAAAAATGCCTTGTAGATGTAAATACCATTGCTATCCCATATTCATCACATAATTTTTATTACGTTCTCGTCCTTTATAGAACCTCCCGGTTGAATTACAGCTTTAATTCCATTTTCTTTTTAATAATTCGACAGTATCTTCGAAAGAAAAATGCATCTGATGCTAAAACTGCATCTTTTCAATTTTCTTTTGCTCTTTCCAATCCTTCTTCAACCGCCCAAGAACGTCTAACTTCTCCTTGTCCTATTCCAATAGTAGCATTATTTTTACTATTACTATTCCGTTTGAAGAAACTGTTTTACAAGCTTTAAAACCGAAAAATTAAATTTTTAATTCTTCTTCAGTTGGTTTTCTCTTTGTAACAACTTTTAAATCTTCTTTAAATAAAAATATTATCATAGTCTTGAACAACAATACCATTTAAAACTTCTTTTATTGTTGTTTTTGGAAGTTTGAAAATCTGAAATATTTCCTACTTCAATTAATCTAATATTTTTTTCTTTTTGAGTTAAAATTTCTATAGCTTCTTTAGAAAATTTATTTGCAATTACAATTTCTACAAAAACTATTAATCTTTTCTGCTATATATTTTAGTCACTTCTCTATTTAAAGCAATAATTCCTCCAAAAAAATCGAAACTGAATCACAAGCATAAGCCTTATCATAAGCATCATCAATATTATCTGAAATTGCAAGTCCACAAGGATTGTTATGTTTGACCGCAACTACACAAGGTTCATCAAATTCTTTTAACAATTTTTAATAGCTGAGTACATATCAGTTAAGTTATTATATGACAATTCTTTTTCCATGTAATTGTTTTAAATTCTGTTTTTCATCATCTTTAACATATACTTTTTTTCATAAAAAGAAGCATTTTTGATGAGGATTTTCTCCATATCTTAAATCATTAACTTTTTATAAGTCATTGTTAATTTTTTTCTGGAAAATCAATATTTCAATAAATCATTGAAATAAGATGAAATCAAAGCATCATAGTATGCAGTATAATTAAAAAGCCTTTACAAGATAAATACAATCTAAATTCTTTATCCAATTTATCTTCCTTTAATCTTTCGATAATTTCAGAATAATCTTTAGGATCAACAACAATAGATACATCATTATAGTTTTTAGCAGCAGCTCTAATCATTGAAGGTCCCACCTATATCAATATTTTCAATTAAATCTTCATGTGTTTTTATTTTTCACTATTTAAAAACTTTTTCAAAAGGATATAAATTGTTTACAACCATATCTATTGAAGAAATACCAAGATTATCAACCGTTTCAACATGACTTTGTTCATTACGTTTATATAAAATTCCACCATGTATAAAAGGATGTAAAGTCTTAACACGACCATTTAAAATTTCCTTGAAAATTAGTTACTTCATCAACTTCAATAACATTAAGTCCACTTTCTTTTTAAAAATTTTATAAGTTCCTCCAGTTGAAATAATTTCCCATCCTAATTTTACAAGTTCACTTGCAAATTCAACAATATTTATCTTTTTCAAAAACACTTATTAACGCTCTTTTTGACATCTTATTCCTCCACTATGAATGCTCTATTATCTTTAAAAAAACAATCTTATTATCACAAAATGCCTTTACTGTCTTCACCAATATTTTATGTTCTATTTCTAAAACTCTTTTAGCAACAGTTTCAAAGTCATCATTTATAAAAAATCGGAACAACATCTTGCAAATATTATAGCTCCGGTATCTACATTTTCATCAACAAAATGTGTTGTAGCTCCGGTAAATTTGACACCTGATTTTATAACTGCTTTATGAACATTTTCTCCATAAAATCCCGTCTCCACAAAAAGAAGGAATTAAAGATGGATGAATATTAATAATTCTATTTGAATACTTTGAAACCAACTTTGAAGATAAAATATTCAAATAACCTGCAAGTATAATCAAATCAATGTTTTTCTTTCTAGCTCTTCAAGTATTCTTTCATCATATTCTTCATCACTAAAAAAATTTCTTTCTATTCAAATAAAAATGTATCAATACTTTTCATTTTTGTGCTCTTATAAGTCCCATAAGCATTTTTTTCTGTTTTGAAAAAAACCAATTTAATCTTTTCCATTAATTTTATTTTCTTTAATAGCGTCAATAATGGCTTGTAAATTTGTTCCTCCACCTGAAATAAATACAGCAACATTCATCATAATTTACCTTTCCTCAAAATTACTTATTTATTTTTCTTTCTAAAATTCTTCTTTGAATATCAGTTAAAGAATTATTAAAAATCCTCTTCATAATCGTACAATCCCTGCTGGATAGTCTCCATTAAAAACAATCCATACATAATCCGTTATATGGAGCATCAAACTTAAGACCTATTGAATCTACAAGTCCCTGTTCACTCAAATATCCTAATGAATCTGCTCCTATTATTTCTTTTATTTCTTCCAATGTCTTATTAGCAGCAATAAGTTCTCCTGAAGTAGAAATATCTATTCCATAAAAACTTGGAAACGCAAAAGGAGGAGATGCAATTCTAACATGAACTTCAGATGCTCCTGCATCTTTTAGAAGTTTAACGATTCTTTTACATGTTGTTCCCTCTAACAATTGAATCGTCAACCATAACAACTCTTTTTCCTTTAACAACTCCTTTTACCGCAGATAATTTCATTCTTACACCTTGCTCTCTAAGCTCCTGAGTAGGTTGAATAAAAGTTCTTGCAATATATTGATTTTTAATCAATCCCATTTCATAAGGTAGACCACTTTCTTCTGCAAATCCGCTTGCTGCAGAAAGTGAAGAATTAGGTACACCAACTACTATATCTGCATCTGCAGGGCATTCTCTTGCAAGAGTTCTGCCTGTGTTTTTTCTTGCAGTATGAACATTTACTCCTGCAATATTCGAATCCGGTCTTGCAAAATAAACATATTCCATAGCAGCAATAGAAATCCTATCAGGAGTAGTATAATTTTCAATTTTAAGACCGTCTTTATCGATTATAGCCAGTTGACCAGCTTTTTACATTGCAAAAGAAATTCAACTCCTATATTATCTATAGCACAAGTTTCACTTGCCATAACATAGGTATCATTTTCAGTTTTTCCAATAACTAGCGGTCTCAGAGAATTAGGATCAACTGCTCCATATAAAGTATTTTTTTAGTTAAAATCAAATAAGTAAATCCTCCTTTAATTTTACCTAAACTCTCTTTTAATTTTTTTCTTCAAAAGTTTCTTTTTTTACTTCTTCTGATTAAGTGAATTAATACTTCAGTATCTGATGAAGAATGAAAAAAATAGCACCATTTTTTCTAATTCCAATCTTAAAGTTTTAGCATTCACTAAATTCCCATTATGACAAATACCAATACTCATATCATAAAAAGTCAAATAAAAATGGTTGAACATTTCTAACACTATTATCTCCTGCAGTTGCATACCTTACATGTCCTATTGCAGAACTTCCAACTAAATTATAGAGAATTTCTTTATCTTTAAAAAAACTTCAGAAACTAATCCTAAATTTCTATAACTATAAAAGTTTCTCCATCGGAACTTATAATACCTGCACCTTCTTGACCTCGATGTTGTAAACTATGAAGCCCAAAAATATGTTAACTTTGAAGCTTCCTTATGATTCCAGACACCAAAAAAACTCCACATTCTTCATTAATTCCACGCACTTGTTATTCTCCTTAAAACTTCTTCATATGCATCCATAACTCGAACCTAAATTTCTACGAAAACGATCTTTGTCAAGTTTATTTCTCGTTTTTACGTCCCATAATCTGCAAGTATCAGGAGAAATTTCATCTGACAAAAATTATTTTACCGTCACTTGTTTTTCCAAACTCAATTTTGAAATCAACTAAAATCAATCCCGCTTTCAAAAATTTTTTTCAAAAAGTTCATTAATTTTTCAGTTTCTTTTTATAAAAGAAAGTTCTTCTTCTGAAAACAATTCCTAAAAGCTATTGCATGGTCATCATTTATTAGAGGATCATTGAGTTCATCATTTTTATAGCTCAGTTCAAAAATTGGCTTTTTAATTTCATACCTTCTTCTAAACCATATCTTTTAGCCATAGAACCCGCTACTATATTTCTAGTAATAACTTCTAAAGGAATAATTTTAACATGTTTACAGATTTGATCGGTATCATTCACTTTTTAATAAAATGAGTTTCTATTCCATTTTTTCTAAATACTCAAAAAATAAATGAGGTGATTGTATTATTTAAAATGCCTTTTTATCAAATTCCTCCTTTTTCTCCATTAAATGCAGTTGCACTATTTTTATAATGAATATATATTTCTTCATTATTTTCACATTGAAATAATTGTTTTGCCTTTGCCTTCATATAAAAGTTTCATATTATTTTTCTCCTTTAAAAATAATTTACACCATTTCTAAATATATTTTTGAATTCCTTTTATAGTTTTATTTTTATATAAACCGGTTCCATAACGCTCACTATGTCCCATTTTTCCTAAAACCAATCCGTCTTCACTTATCATACCTTCGATGGCATATAAAGAACCGTTAGGATTAAATTTTTCCATTGCTACTTGCATTACCTTCAAAATCGCAATATTGAAAAGCACATAAATTTTTAAATTTCTCAATATTGTTTCCAACAAGTTTTCCTTCACCGTGACTGAACATAATTTCATGTAATTGTCCAATTTCAAAATTTTTGAGTCCAAGGAGAATTTACATTTGCAACACGAGTTATAGCACTTGTTGAAATATGATGATAACTATCATTTCTATATAATGTCAAGTCATCTTCAGTTAAAGACTTTATTCTTCCGTAAGGTATAAGTCCTGACTTAATTAATGCTTGGAATCCGTTACAAATACCCAAAATTAATTTTTTATCATCTAAATGTTTATGAATTGCATCTTTAACTTTTTTTCATTTTTAAAACATTTACTATGAACTTTGCACTTCCCATCAGGGCTCATCTCCACTTGAAAAATCCTCCTGGTATCATAATAATGTGCATCTTTTATTCCATTTACCAATTCTTCAATTGACTTTTCAATATCATCTTCCTTTTTATTTCTAAATATAACAGTTTTTGTTGTAGCACCTGCATCAATAAATGCTTTTTCTACGTCATATTCACAATTAGTTCCAGGAAATACAGGAATTAAGACATTTACATTTTTCAATATATTCTTTTATAATATTTTTTTCAATTTTTGTCATTAGATAAATTTTCACATTTGCACAGATCTAAATTTTGATATAAAGGATAAATTTTATCTAATGTCTTTTGTATATGCATTATATATTTCATCATAATCAAATTTAATTCCATTTATAGATATTTCTTCACTAACCATTCCAATTTTTCAAAAGGTAATTCACAATTTGATTCTACAACAATTGATGCAGGATCAAAATTTAAAATATTTTCCTTATTAACTGTGAAAACCTAAACCATTTCCAACTGCCATTTTTACTAGAGAACTTACTACACTACCTTCTTCCTGAACATATGCTGATAAAATTTTACCTGATTTTATAAAGTTCATTTATTAGTTCATAGCTTTTTCAATGTTTCCTTTAATTTCAGGATATCCTTTTCGAATTTTTACAACAGGAACATAATATATATAGTTTCCAATTGTTTTTAATTCCGGAGAAATTACATTCTTAATTTTTAACAGGAGTACATGCAAAAGATATCAAATGTTTCAACGACATTTAAGTCATTAAATGTTCCTGACATACTATCTTTTCCTCCGATACTTGGACATCCTATCTCATTTTTGAGCATAGATAGTTCCGAGTAAAGCTTTTGAGTAACTTTTTCCCCATTTTTTTACTGTCTTTTCCCAAGTTTTTTTCAAAATATTCTTGGAAAGAAAAAAATATAAATTACTTTTTATCTCCACCAACAGCATAAACTTTGCAACTAGATTCTAAAAACAGCATAAATAGCTGATAAGAATGGAGAGTAACGAGATATCTTTGGAATAAATCCATAACTCAAAAATTGTAGCTGTATCACTTGTTGAATGAATTGTAGGTAATGCCTGAATACCAGCTTGAACAGGAGTTAATTGATTTTTACCTGAGAAAGGGCATTAATACAGTTGTTGCACCTATTGAAGCATCAAACCTTTGAGCTATTCCTTTTTGACAAGTTACATTTCAAACGATGATAATTCATTTAATACATTTTCTTTAGAAATAACTTTATTTTCAAAAGGATTGTCTCCATTATTGTCGCATAATAATGCTTTTTGAGTGTTGTCTTACTCCACTTGTTGCCAAAAAGTCTGCGCTAAATCCATAACCTTATCATCATAATAATACATCTCTAGTCTTCTTCTATCGGTTATAGTTGCTACTTTAGAATATTCTATATTTTTCTTTTCACATTCTTTTATAAAAATTTCATAATCATTTGGCGATATTACGACTGCCATACGTTCTTGTGACTCACTTGTGGCAATTTCTGTCGGATTTAACCCTTCATATTTCAATAAAACTTTATCTAAATGAATTTCAATTCCATCAGATAATTCTCCAATTGCTACACAAACACCACCCGCACCAAAATCATTACATTTTCTTAATCAATTTTGTAACTTCAGGTTTTCTAAATAATCTTTGAATCTTTCTCTCTTCGATGGCATTTCCTTTTTGTACTTGACTTGATGCTGTTTCAAGAGAATCATTTGTATGAATTAAACTTGAACCACTTGCTCCTTGAATACCGTCTCTACCTGTTCTTCCTCCAATTAAGATTACAATATCATCTTTTAACAGGAGTTTCTCTTTTGAAATCTCCGTATTTAACCGCTCCAACAACTGCTCCAACTTCCATATGTTTAGCAACATAAGAATCATCATAGAGTTCCTTTTACATAAAGTTGTTGCAAGTCCAATTTGATTACCATAAGATGAGTAGCCACTTGTAGCTTTTGTAGAAATATCAACTTGAGGTAATTTATGCTCCAAAGTTTTCTTCTCTTTTTGTAAAATATTTCCACAACCTGTTACTCTCATTGCTTGATAAACATAACTTCTTCCGGACAATGGATCTCTAATTGCTCCTCCAACACAAGTACTTGCTCCACCAAAAGGTTCAATCTCTGTAGGGTGATTATGTGTTTCGTTTTTAAATTGAATTAACCATTTTTCTGTTTTCTCCATTATTTTTCAATATCAGTAAAAAATGAACAAGCATTAATTTCTTCACTAACTTCTATATTTTGATCATTTAATACTCTTTTATGATATTTACCGAATATACTTGCCATATCCATTAGAGTTATAGGCTTTAGTAATATTTAATTCTTTTTCTAACATTTAAATAAATATCAAAAGCATTTTGCATTTCTTTTTGGAAAAAGCTTTAGATTCAATTTTAATATCATCTAAACACAGTTTCAAAAGTTGTATGTCTGCAATGATCACTCCAATAACAGTCTAAAACGTAGATTTCAGTTTCAGTAGGTATTCTTTCCTTCATTCTTTAAAAATAATCTTGAATGAAAACTAAATCCTCAATATTCATCGCTAGAGACATTTCTTTTTTTAAATCAATTAATTCATCTTTTGAAAAAGAAGAAAAAGCCTTTTAAGTCTTTTCATTTTTCATTTCTGAACTCATTGAAAAACTCAAAATATTCATATCTTTAACTCTTGATTCAATAGGATTAACCAAATATTTTTACTTTTATCCATTTCATCTTGATTTAAAAACTCTATCAAAAATTATAAGTTTTTCCGCTTCTTACAGTAATTTTTGAATTATTATCTAAAGAGATACACATTGAACTGCACTATCAGCTCTTTTGATCATATTGAGCAGGTAATGTTTCATAAGCAAAATATCTTCCATCTTGTAGTATTATGTCTTCAACTACTTCATCAATCATTACTTTCTGAAAAAAACTGAATTTTTAGCTAATTCATAAGTTTCTTTTCATTGATATTGTAAATATCATATATAATATAAAAGCTCTAAATCTTTTTATTCCTAAATTATATTCAATATTTAAATTGTATTTTAAGATCTAAAGCTTCCTTATTATATCCATCCCTCTTCTTAACAAAAATTCTCTTATCCATAATTCCTCCAAAATTTACTAACATAAAATTACTTTTAGAATTTCCTTCACAACTTCTCCAACTTCGTAAATTTCCTCATTCATTTCTTTAAATAAAGCTCTTTATTCCTTCAACATCTTCTTTCTACAAAAATTAACATTCCTATTCCCATATTAAAAGTTCCATACATTTCTTCTTTTGAAATTTCTCCCCATCTTTTTGAAGAAGTGAAAAATTTTCTTTTTGAGGAATATTTTTTTCAAATAAATTTTAGCATCAACATCATCACCCTAAAACTCTTGGTACATTTTCATAAATTCCTCCACCTGTTATATGACAAAGACCATTTACCTTTAAAATTTTTCTAACAAATTAACTATTGATTTTGCATAAATTTTTAGTTGGAGTCAAAAGTTCTTCCCCTAAAGTTTCTTCCTGTTTCTATCAGTATCGTTTAATGAAAAAGTTTTTATAATCAAAATATTATCTTTCTGACTAAAGAAAAATCCATTACTATGAACCCCTGAAGATGGTAATGCTAAAATAACATTTCCTTTTTTTACATTTTTTTCTTACCATCAATTATTTTATCTTTTTCAACAACACCTACACAGAAAACCTGCAATATCATAATCTTCCTCTTTGTATATTCCAGGCATCTCAGCAGTTTCTCCACCAATTAAAGCACTTCCTGCTTGAATACATCCTTCAGCAACACCCTCAACAATACTTGCCATTTTTTCTGCAACTAAGTTTTTCCAGTAGCAATATAATCCAAAGAAAGAAATAGAGGTTTAGCACCTTTGACATAAGATATCATTAACACACATTGCAACACAATCTATTCCAACTGTATTGTGTACATCCATCATTTGAGCTAATTTTACTTTTGTTCCAACTCCATCAGTTCCAGAAACTAAAACGGGATTTTTTAAATCTTTTCTAAGTTCAAAAAGTCCTGAAAAACCACCCAAATCTGAAAGAACTCCTTCTGTATAAGTATTTTTATAAATTTTTAATCAAATTTACTTCATTATATCCCTTCATGTTTATTTACTCCTGCAGATTTCATATGTTAATGCCATTAGAAATATCCTCCATTTATATATCTAAATCATTGTCCATTTTTACTTGTTCTTTTCATCTCAAGCTTATATTCTTTTAAGTTTAACTTTTAATTCATCATATTTTAATGAAAGAATTTGTGCTGCTAAAATACCAGCATTTTCTGCTCCATCTATTGCTACTAGTCGCTACAGGCACTCCTTTCAGGCATTTGAACAGTTGAAAGTAGAGCATCTAATCCATCAAGTGTTGAAGCTTTAACAGGTACTCCAATAACAGGTACAGTTGATATTCCAGCTAAAACACCTGCTAAAGTGAGCTGCTTTACCTGCAAATGCTATAATTAGTTCAATCTTATTTTCTTCCATTTTATTAACAAAATCTATTGCAAAATCAAAGAACGATGAGCGGAGATAACTCTTGCATCATATTCTATTCCAAATTTTTAAAAATATCACAAGTTTTTTTAGCAATATCTTTATCAGAAATACTACCCATAATAACAGCATACTTTTCATAATTACCTCCAATAATTTTTATTAATATACAAAAAGCCGGAAATATTCTCCGGCTATAATTATTTAACCAAAAAGAATATAAATCAGTTGGTGCAATAATGTTTGTCTCCATTGTACACCTCATATTTCCACCAGATATTTCATCAATTAATACAACTTCTCCATCAACTTTTACCAAATTCCAACTTTAATATCGTATAAAGTAAGTCCTTTTCTTTTTAAAAACATCTCTAATAATAGTACAAATTTCTTTAGTAAGTGCTACTAAAGTCTTCATATTCCTTTTTCAGTTAATATATTTTAACATAACAAGTGCATCCTTAGTAATTAAAGGATCACATCTTTCATCATCTTTTAATGTAATTTCAACATAAGTATCTAAATCATCATTAGGGTTTTAGCATATAAACCATATCTTCTTATAAAACTACCTACAGCTTTTAAATCTACAAATCACTTCTAACCCTTTTACCAAAAACTTCACAAGGTTTTACAGTCATTGTATTCTCGTTTAAATCGCAATCATATAATGAGTTCTAATTCCTTTTTCCTTTAAAATTTTCAAAGAAATATTTAGTAATCTTTAAACCTTCATGTCCTACACCTTCAATTGATAAACCAACAGTATTAGCATCCAGGATCAAAAAAACCCATTTTCACCTGTAACATCATCCTTAAACTTTCAACATGTAATTTCCATCTTCGCTCTTGTAAATATCTTTTGTCTTTCCAGTGTAAATTTTTCCATAAAATACCTCCTAAAAATTAAACATAAGAATAAATAAGCCCAGCAAAGTAGGGCTTCAAGCGAAACCTACCTCCTGGGCTTTTCTCCCTAGGTGTAATACTTAAAAAGTATTCGTATCGCTCGGACCAGCAAATAAAATTCGGAACCCTAGATACTCTTTCTCTCATAGATTTTATTTCATTTTAAGTAATCGTAATTAACTTACAACTAAATGATAGCAAGAAAAATATATTTTGTCAATATGACTTTTTAAAAAATATTTTTATTAAAAATCAAATGAGTTTTTATCTATAAAGTAATTTTAAATTTTGATTAAATTAATGACAAACTTAAAAATTTAAAAGCTATAATTCTTTATATTTTTCTAATTTATGTTATCATTATCTATATATTTTTAGAAAGGAAATAATATGTTTAAACTGTTAAGAAAAAGCTTTAAAAATTTATTAATTTTTGACTTATTATATCAACTGGCTTTTATTGTTATTTTTATTGCCTTTTTGCAAAAGAATTTTTCATATATTTTAAAATTAACTAAATTTGGCTTTTTCTATATAGAAAGTCCTAGTATTTTTGCAAAATCTCCAACAAAAATATGGTCTATTTTTAATAATTATTTTTCATTTTCCATAGTTAAATTATTTGAAGTAAGTGGGATTTATATTTACTACAAAATCAAATAAGACTTGGGAAAATGAAGTTTCTATTTTAGAGATTTTTCAATAATTCATATAAACTAGTTAAATCTAAAATAAAAAATACAAAATTATTTAATTTTGATATTAGTATCCATAAATATACCAATATCAACATCAATTCATAAAGGAATTAAAAATTCTAATTTTATTACTGAATATATTTTAAATTCGACTACAGGCATAGTTTTATTTACTATCATAATTATTTTAGCAATAATTTTTTCAATAATTTTATTGTTTGTTTTACCATATATATTTTAGAAAATAAAAATTTTTATAGAAAGCATAAAAATAAGTTTTAAGAGAATTAAACAAAATATCTTCAAAAAGTATAAAAAGTACTATTAATAATAGGAATAAAAATTTACTAATTCAAATAGTAAAATTTATCTTCTTATTTATTATAATATTAATATTTTATATGCAAACAAGTAATAAAAACATTAAGTAATATTGAATAATAGCTTATTTATCTATAGCAACAATTTTAAAAATTTTCTACAAAATGTTTTATCAAATACAGTTACCTTTTTATGATTTATCAAAAATTTTTATTTTAAAAACTTCAACAATGTTGAATTTAGTAAACATAGTCTATCCCTACAAATAAAAATTAAACTAAAGATGTCTCTTGTAATAATATTTCTAATTTTTGCCGGAATTTTTAGTAAATACAGAAACTCAAAATGAAGAAATTAAGTTTTATCATACTTTTAGAAATTTAAAACCGGATATTATGGCTCATAGAGGAAGCACAAAAATTCTGCTGAAAAACACATTGGAATCTATAAATGAAGCTATACAAAACGAAGCAGAATTTGCAGAAATTGATGTTGTATTAACCAAAAGACAATGTAGTTGTTTTTATCGCATGACCATAATTTGAAAAAGACTTACTGGAGTTAATATTGAAGATTTAACTTTTGAAGAATTAAAAACTATAAAATAATTGATAAAAATTCTAAAAGAATATAATTTTGTTAATTTACAAACTGTTCTTGAAAAACTTCAGGAAAAGATAAAAATTAAATATAGAATTAAAAACCTTTTAAGAATAATGAAAAGAATTTAGCTAAAGAAGTTACAAAATTAATCAAAGATAAACCTTATGATGTAATTGTTTCTTCATTATCTCCTAAAGCATTAAAAAGAAGTTAAGGATATAGAGCCAAATATTCCAACGGGACTAATTTTAGCTTTTTAGTTATGGTAAATTTTTACAACATGAAATTTGTAGATTTTTCTGCATAGAAAAAGAAATAGTAACGAACGAAATGATAAGAAAAATTCAAAAATGGAAAAAGAGTATATATCTGGACTGCGAATACTCATGAAGATATCACAAAGGCATACTCTAGTGGTGCAGACGGAATAATAACAGATGAAGTTACTCTTTCAAAAGAAATTTTAGAATTGGAAAAATAATTTTAATTTTCGAACAATTAATAATTAATAAGATAATATCATTAATTCCATAAAAAGACGTCAGTAAAATGTGCTGACGTCTTATAAATATTAAATAATACTATTTTTAAAGGAATTTTCTTAGTTAATTCTTCAACTATTTTTCAATGCTTTTTCTTTACCTTCTTCTCCATTCTTTATAACTTCGGCAATTGCTTCAGCTATTAAATCCATTTCTTCTTCTTTAAATCCTCTAGTAGTAATTGCTGGAGTTCCAAGTCTTATACCACTTGTAACAAATGGTGATCTTGGATCATTTGGAATAGTATTTTTATTACAAGTAATACGAACAGAATCTAATGCCTTTTTCAAGTTCTTTACCACTCATATCATAATCTCTTAAATCAACTAGCATTAAATGATTATCTGTACCATTAGATACAAGTTTAATTCCTCTATTCATTAATCCTTTTTGCTAATGCTTGAGCATTTTTCAAAACTTGTTTTTGATATTCTTTAAACTCAGGCTCTAACGCTTGTTTAAAAAGCTATAGCCTTTGCAGCTATTATGTGTAGTAATGGTCCACCTTGTGATCCAGGAAATACTGCTCTATTAAAATTAAATTTTTCATTTGCAGCAGCATTGGACAAAAATAAGTCCGCCTCTTGGTCCCCTTAATGTCTTATGAGTTGTAGATGTAACTACATCAGCATAAGGAATTGGTGACTCATGTAATCCTGCAGCAACAAGACCTGCAATATGAGCCATATCTACCATTAATACTGCACCTACTTCATCACAAATTTCTCTAAATTTTTTAAAATCTATCTTTCTTGCATAAGCAGATGCACCTGCTAAAATTAATTTAGGGTTTACATTCTTTTGCAATTTTTAAAAACTTCATCATAATCTATGAATCCATTTTCATCTACTCCATATGGAACTGGATGATATATACTACCTGAATAGTTAATAGGGTTTCCATGTGTTAAATGTCCACCATGATTTAAGTTCATACCCATATAAGTATCGCCAGGCTTTAAGATAGCGAAAAATGCAGCAAAGTTAGCTTGAGAACCTGAATGTGGTTGAACGTTTGCATATTCGCAACCATAAAGTTCTTTAACTCTTTCAATAGCTAATCTTTCCGCTTCATCTACAACTTCACAACCACCATAATATCTCTTCCCAGGATATCCTTCAGCGTATTTATTAGTTAATATACTTCCTGCTGCTTCTAAAATCGCATCATTTACCCAGTTTTCAGAAGCTATCAATTCAATATGGCTGTTTTGTCTTTCTAATTCTTTATCCAACACTTCAGCTATAGCTGGATCAACTTTTTTATATTCTCATTTGAAAACATTTCTAATACCCCCTAACAATGATATATTATCACATTTTAATTATTAAGTCACACGTTTCTAAAAAGTTAAAATATAAAAGTATAAACGTTGAATTTATAATGATTTTTCAATAAAAACTCTATGATTTATATTATTTAATTAATATTTACTTTTTGTTAAAAAAATGTTATAATATAAAAATATATAAAATTTACATCTAAGGAGGATTTTATGGACTTTAAAACAATTAGAAACTTTTATTACCATTGTAAAAACAAAATCTTTTACAAAAACCGCTGATGTTTTATACATAACTCAGCCGTCTGTAACAAATCATATACAAGCACTTGAATCAGAGCTAAATACTTCGCTTTTTGTAAGAACAAGAAGAAGTGTTACTCTTACACAAGCTGGAGTATAGTATATAAACATGCTCTTAATATACTTGCTTCTTATGATGAAATTATAAGAGATTTGGACATATATTCTCAAAATTTAAAAGGAACTTTTGAATATCTGTGTTTCTTCAGTTCCCAGAAAGATTATCTTGCCAAATTTGATTGAAAAATTTTTCAAAGTTATTTCCAGATATATCATTCAATATCAGTAATGACGATTCAAGAACTGTAATTGATAGTATTTTTAGTAGGAGAGACAGACTTTGGAATTGTAGGATTAAAAAATCTCTAATCCAAAATTGATTTACACTCAAATTATGGATGATCATATTGTGTATGTAGTTAATAAAGATGCTTATCCTGATTTAAAAATTATTCAGTCATTAATATAGAAGATTTGAGTAACGATAAAAATTATATTGAGAGAAATAGGCTCTGGAACTAGACAGATAGTAGAAGATGAATTAAAAAGAAATAATTCTTTAAATGTCATCTCTAATAGCGTTGCTACTATTCATGATACCAATACTATTTTTAGACCTTATAACTAAAGGTGTTGGTAGTGGATTTATATCTCAAAGAATGTTAAATCTATCCGATTTTAAGGATAAAGGTTAAGATTTTAAATATAAAGAATCTTTATTTAAACAGAAAATTTTATTTTGTTTACAATAAAAATTTACAATTTTCAATATTAATAAAATATTTAAAGATTTTATGATGGATGAAATTAACGAATTAAAAAAAGGACTAGACATAAATTAATATAATGAAAAATCTCTATGTATTACATGGAGATTTTTACATTGATCAATTAATTTGTTTTATTTTTAAGAATTCTGTATATGTCAGCTCACTGCTGATTGAATTTATCCATTGAAAAGTAACGACCTCTCTTCTATTTTTTTAAACTCGTTGTAAAAATAGGTAGTGTCCCTATTTCTTGATTTTTATTTCATACATTGAGATATCATCAGCAGTTAAAATCACAATCATACTCTCATCCGGAGAGACGAAATAATCAAGTACATTTTGTACTTTTTCCTTAACTTTCAATTTTGAAATTTTACTGGATTTATTAGAGAAAAATATCAACATTTGGAATCAAATCTAAATCAATCTCACTTGAAACAAAATTATCACGAGAATAATTACTTAATATTCCTTTTTAAAAATCCAATTAAAATTATTTCTCTTAACTCCAAAAATTTTTCATATCATATATATTGATATTTTCACTTGAATATCCAAGTTTTCTTATATTATTAAAATATGCTTTTTCCCCTTTATCTCCTGCAATATCTTTAATAGACATTTGGTTCTCATCTGATAATTCTCCAATTTTATAAATAGAATAATTTTTTGTTAGTTTCTGCATTATAAGACTCAAGACTAATATAATTTTACTCAAAAATTTATAGTGGAATTCTTTACATCAAAATTAACTTTATTTGAATTATTTATATAATCATTAGTCATATAAATATTATCTCCAATTGCATTAACAAGGAAAAATTTATTTTTATTATTTACTAAAAGCCCTCTATTTTATTTACTGTCGGCTTTTCATCACCATTTTTCTAATTAAAAATGTTTCATAATCAATATCTTTTTGTTCCTACACTTTTACTCCTATTAAAAATGATGTATCTTTTGAGTTTTTGAAAGTTCTCATTCAAATTTAATTCTCCAATTAAATTTTCATCAACATTATCAGAAATTTTTCAAAAATATAATATTTTTATTATGAATTGTAGCTATTTTATTTTTTTATCTAAAAACTATAAATTCCTTTATAAAAAAATTCCTCTCATCTCTTATAGAAACTACAATAACTTCATCAGAATCAATACTAATCTTATCAGTTATAACTCCATTATATAACAAATAGTTTTTAAAATTAACCTGTCTAAATTTGAATTTAGGATTGGATGTCCCGGTCTTTTCAAAAATAAACAAATTTTTCACTAATATACAATTTATCATCTGAACTTTTTGCCTCACTACCATCACTTAATGAAGTTACAGAAGTTAATTTCCATGTTCCAGAAACTAGCAGAGAATTCGTTTTAGGTTCTGAAATCATAGAATTTATATCTGTATATCTAAAAAAATTACCTCTTAAAAACAAAAAAACAGCAAAATTATTAAACCTATCAAACTTATCCCAATACTACTAAATATTAATTTTTATGCCTCATTTTGAATGTCTCCTTTTTCAAGTGGTAACTCTACTCTAACTACTGTTCCCTTTTTCTAAAACACTTCTTATAATTAGATTACCATTATGAGCTTTTCACAATTTCTTCACAAATAGACAATCCAAGACCTGTATGTGAATTACTGTTAGTTCCCTTTATAAAATTTACCCAGTAACCAAAGAAATTTCATCTTCAGAAATTCCACAACCATTATCTATAACTTCAATAATAGCTTTATCCTCTTCAATCTTTTATATCAGTTAAAACAACTCCACCTTCATCTGTGAATTTTTAAAGCATTGTCCAAAATATTGATAAAAACTTGTTTAATCCTATCTCTATCTGCCATTACCATAACTCTTTTTAGTTTTCATCATAATTTAAAATCATATCTATTTTTTTAGAACTTGATTTTTGGCATTAATTGTTTATTTATAAAAAAATTCCAAGTTCATTTAAGATCAAATAGTTCTTTATTCATTATGAGTCTTCCACTGCTAATTTCTGAAAAAAATCTAGAAAGTTCAGTAACCATATTCCCCAATCTGTCACTTTCTTTTTCAATAATACTTAACCCATCCTCTAAAAAGCTTATTACCTTTGCTTCTGGCTGTAAAGTAAAAGCCCATCCTTTTATTACAGTAAGTGGTGTCCTAATTCATGAGAAACACTGAAATAAAAATCCTTCTTTAATTGTTCTTTTTCACCAAATTTTCACTCATCAAATTCATTGTACTACCAAGCTTAGAAATTTCATAATCTCCGACTTCATCAGCTTTCTCGTTTAACTGTCCCATCAGCTAATTTTTAAAAGCAACATTTGTAAGCTTTTCTATAGGATTAACAATCTTAGTACTCATAAAAATACTTATACTCACTCCTATAATTATTACAAAAGCCAAAAAAGGAAAAATACAAAGATATCTTTTGAGCAATCATACTATCTATATTTTCCATAGATATAATAAATCTTGCAATTCCAACTTGTTCATTACCATTATTAAGAGGAATTGATACAGCTAGTTCATTTTTATTTGAAATAGAATTTTTATATATATTTGATCCATTACTTCCATTTTTAGCTGAAATAACATCACTTGTAGATAAAATGCTTCCTACTTGATTTCCATTTACGGTATCTAATAATACTTTTTCCTGAATTATTTAAAATTTGTACTTGTGCATTTACTTCACTATAAAATTCTTCAATATCATCTAAAAACAAGTTCTGATAAACTTGAATTGGCTAAATGAATTTCATAAAGTTTTGCACTATACTTAGCTTGACTTTGAATTATTCCAGTAACTCCTGAATAGTAATAATTTTTATTGTAAATATCAAAAATATCTCAAAAGAAAATAACTATTAAAACAATAACCATAAAAACTGAGTCATTATTCTAGTTCTTAAAGACTTTTTCAACATAAAATCTTTTGATATTATTAAAGATTTTCAACTAATTTTGTCATATTTTTAGTTTGAATTCCATCTATACCCAGTCCCCCAAACTGTTTCAATATACTTTTGGTTTACTTGAATTATCCTCAATTTTTGCTCTAAGTCGTCTTATATTGACATCTACTATTTTTTTATATCTCCTTCAAAATTCTTCTCCCCATGTCATATTCAAAAAGTTCGTTTCTGGAAAAATGCTCTTTCCAGGATTTAGACATAAAAATAGTGATAATAGTAAGCTCAGTTGGTGTAAGTTCAATTTCTTTTTCCATCTTTATAAAAACTTTTTAGAGTATAAATCCAACCTAAAAAGGATATATATTTATCAAATCACTACTATTTTGAATTGAATCAAGACGTCTAATTAAAGATTTTATTCTTAAAAATAAGTTCTACCGGATTAAAACGGTTTACTTTAAATAATCATCCGTTCCGCTTTTCAAGACCGTTAATTCTATCAACATCTTGAGTTTTTGCAGTTAGCATTATTATTCCCAATCTTTAGGGAAGTTTTTTTCTAAGAATTTTACAAACTTCAAAACCATCTATTCCCAGGTAACATAACATCCAAAAAATAACAACTTGTGGATTATATTTTTAAAGCAAGCTCTACACCAATTTCTCCACTTTCGCTTCTAAAAACTTCAAAACCTTCTCTTTCAAGATTTATTTTTGTAAACAATCTTATATTTTCTTCATCTTCAACCAGTAATATTTTTACTCATTATTTCCTCCTTAAAAACTAAATAAATAGACTACTAATAGTATATATTAAATTACAACAAGTTTCAATAATAAACTTTATAATAAATATAAAAATTAGAAGTATTATACTCCCCAATTTATATTATCAATTAATTTTTCTTTTGACTATTTAACTAAACTATTTCATCAACCAACTCATTTAAGTTAATAAATTTTTCGCTTTCCAAACCCTTATCAAGTTTATTTACTTTTTTTAATATTTACAGCTGTTACTTTATATTCAGCTGTTTTTTTGTTATTGGATCATAATGTGCACTTGTCAATTGGTTTACAGGGTGTTTCAGCAAAGTGGAAATGTCATATAAATTAATCCCGGTTTTACTTTTTCAGTAATCTTAGCTCTACCAACTACACTACCTCTTCTAGAAGTAACTCTCATAAAGTCTCCGTCTTCTATGCCATATTTTTGAGCATCTTCTCACAAATTTCTATTAATTCGTGTGGAAGAATTCCATCAAAGTGCATCTGAGTATCTTGTCATTACATTATAATGATACAAAGTTCTTCCCTGTTGATAAAATTATTGGATATTCTTCATTTTCTAAAGTTCCTTTTGGTCCTCATACTCAACAGGGTACCATAAGAGCTTTATCGCCTCTTGTAAATTTACCTTCATGAAGATATTTTGTTCCCGGGATGTTCTGCTGTAGGACATGGCCACTGAACTCCATTTAATTTATCAATCTTATCGTAGGTAATTCCTCTATAAGTTGGCATACATTTTCTGATTTCATCGAAAACATCTTCTGATTTTTCCCAATCAAAGCCTTTACCACCAAGTCTTCTTGAAACATCTGCCAATATAGTCCAATCCAATCTAGCTTGTCCCGGTGCTTCAACAGCTTTTCTAACTCTTTGAACCCTTCTTTCAGATGCTGTAAATGTACCATCTTTTTCAGCATAACAAGTAGCAGGTAAGACTACATCTGCAAGTTTCGCAGTTTCAGTTAAATTAATATCTTGTACAACTAAGAAATCCAAATTACTTAAAGCATGTTTTACATGGTTTGCATCAGGGTCTGAAAGCACAGGATCTTCTCCCATAATATACATAGCCTTTAACTGAACCTTCTGCTGCTCCATCAAGCATTTTCCGGAATTTTAGTCCCATTTTTCCCTATTTAATTTACAATCCCAATGTTCTTCAAAAAGTTTAACATTATCATCATCTAGTACATTATAATATCCAGGGAAATAGTTAGGTAATGCAGCCATATCACATGCACCTTTGTACATTATTTTGTCCACGAAGCGGATTAATTCCTCCACCTTTAATACCAATATTTCCACATAGTAACGCTAAATTTGAAAGATTCATTACATTTGATGTACCTGTTGTATGTTCTGTTATACCTAATGTGTAAAATATCCCTGCTCTCTCAGCTGAAGCATTACATTCTCGCAGCTTTGTAAATTTTTTTCAACAGGAACTGTAGTAATTTTACTAACAAGTTCTGGAGTATATTTGATACAAGCTCCTTAACATCTTCAAATCTTTCCACTTTATTTTCAATATATTCTTTATCATACAATCCTTCTGTAATTATTATATTCATGATACCATCTATCAGAGCGGCATCAGTTCCAGATTTTAATGAAAGATGTAAATCGGCTTCTCTTGCAATTTCAGTTTTTCTAGGATCCACTACTATTAATTTCTTCCCTTGTCTATGAGCTTGTTGCATTTTATTACCAATTATTGGATGTGCTTCTGTTGTATTCTGAACCTATAACAAACATCAAATCTGTATCAAAAACTTCATTAACAGAATTTGTCATAGCTCCTGAACCTAATGTTGTTGCAAGACCTGCAACTGTAGGAGCATGTCAGGTTCTAGCACAGTGATCCACATTATTTGTACCTATAGCAACACGCATCATTTTTGAAATGCAAAATTGTCTTCATTACAAGTTCTTGCAGAGCTTAGTCCGGCAATAGAATCAGGACCATAATTTTCTTTTTATATTATTAATCTTAGATACAACCAAATCTAATGCTTCTTCCCAAAGTAGCTTTTTCAATACACCATTTTTCTTAATCAATGGATCTGTAAGTCTATCCGGACTGTTAATTAAATCAGTATGAAAATCGCCCTTTACACAAAAGTTGAGTTCCATTAATTGGAGAATCTTCATTTGGTGTAACTCAATAACTTTACCGGTTTTAACATTTACATTCAAATCAAAATTACAACCTGTACCACAGAATGAGCAAGTAGTTCTGACCTTTTTATTTCCCAAAGGGTCTAGTTCCCATTAATTGTTTATTAAGTAATGCTCCTGTTGGGCAAACACTAATACATTGTCCACAGAATCTACAATTTTCAGTACTCAAATCTAGAATTTTTATGAGTGCCGATATAGCATTAAATCCTCTCTCCACAAAATCAATAGCACCAGTAACTTGAACATCTTGACAAACTCTAACACACTTTTCCACATAAAATACATTTGTTTTGATTTCTAATCATAACAGGATTATTTGCATCAATTTTATGATTTTGAACTTCACCAATCCAAGTGCCTTTTTTTCATTTCCATATCTATAACAATATTCTTGTAATTTACAATTACCAACCATATCACTAGTCAAACAATCACTTGGGATGATTTGGAAAACAATAAATCCAAAAATATTTCTTCTTATTCTAGTTAATTTTTCACTTTCAGTATTTACAACCATACCTTCTTTAACAAGTGTAGAACATGCAGTTTCCAATTTTCTACTTCCTTCTATTTCAACAACACACTTCTGCAACCGGCAAAAAGCAGTAAGGCTTTTTTTCGTAACATAAATTAGGAATATCAATTCAACTTTTTAGCAGCTTCAATTATAGTGGTTCCTTTTTCAACACTAACATTTTTGCCATTTATAGTTAAATTAATCATATTAGCCATAATATACCTCCGGAACCTATCTTCTAATTATAGCATTAACTGGACATGCAGCTTCGCAAGATCCACATTTAATACATTTAGATGGGTCAATAACATGTAATTCCTTTTGAACTCCGGTAATACAATCAACTGGACAAGCTTTTTAGCACATTTAGTACAACCAACACATTTTGTCTGTAATAAAAAATTCTAAAAGTGCTTGACAGACACCTGCAGGACACTTCTTATCATAAATATGAGCTTCATATTCATTTCTAAAAATAATGAAGCGTACTAACTACCGGATTAGCAGCAGTTTGTCCAAGACCACAAAGAGATGCAACTAGTAATAGTTTCTGAAAGATCTTTGAGTCTTTCAATATCACCATCTTCACCTTTTACCAGAAGTTATCTTTTCTAATAACTCCAACATTCTCTTCGTACCTTCTCTACAAGGAACACATTTACCACAAGATTCCTCAACAGTAAAATCTAAGAAAAATCTTGCAATATCAACCATACAGTCAGTTTCATCCATAACAACCATTCCACCTGAACCCCATAATAGATCCAATCTTAGCAAGGGATCCAAAATTCTACAGGGAGTGTCAAAATAGTCAGTAGGAATACATCCACCTGATGGTCCCACCTGTTTGAACAGCTTTTACTTTTTATCATTACCGGTACCACCACCAATATCATATACTATTTCATTAATAGTAGTACCCATTGGAACTTCAACAAGTCCAGCATTTGCAACCTTTCCTACAAGAGCAAATACTTTAGTTCCAGAACTATCTTCAGTACCAATAGATCTATACCAATCTGATCCTTTATACATAATTTGAGGAACATTTGCAAAAGTTTCAACATTATTTAAAACTGTAGGCTTTTGAAAAAGTCCTTTAACAGTTGTTCTATAAACTTTAGTTCTTGGCATACCACGCTTACCTTCAATAGATTCTATAAGAGCAGTACCTTCTCCACAAACAAATGCTCCTGCACCAAGTCTTAATTCAACATGAAAACTAAAATCTGTTCCCATAATATTATCACCTAAAAGATTTTCATCTTCTGCTTTTTTAATTGCTTCTCTTAGGTTTATGACAGCCTTAGGATATTCAGCTCTAACATAAATAAATCCTCTATCAGCACCTATTGCATATCCACAGATTGCCATTCCTTCCAACACAGAATGTGGATCTCCTTCAAGTATAGATCTATCCATAAACGCACCCGGGTCTCCTTCATCTGCATTACATACAACATACTTTTGTCCGGGTGGTTGTTGCATAGCACCTTCCCATTTTCTACCTGTTGGAAATCCGGCACCTCCACGCCCTCTAAGTCCTGAATTTTTCATTTCATTAACTACTTCTTCAGGAGTGTAACTACTAATAACTTTAGCTAAGGCATAGTAACCTCCCTAAAAGCTACGTATTCCTTAACACTATGTTCATCAACAATACCAAAAATTCTTTTCAATGCAATTCTGGTTTGCTTTTTCAAAAACTCTCCTTTTAGACGAATACCATTTTCGTCAATTATGTACTTATCAGGTTCTTGCTTTTAACCTTTCAATTAATAGAGGATAGTTTTCTTCTTTGATAGAATCCAGCATTCTAATATCAACTTCAGTCTTTATCATAAAAATCACCCCTATTTATATTTTCTCATTATTCTTCTGATATCCGCTTTTTATATGAGCATAGACATCCTCATTTATTGTAACAACAGGCGCCAAATTACATTCGCCTATACAACGAGTTTGAGCAACCGAAAATTTTTAAATCTTCACTGGTTCCTCCAACGTCTACACCTATTCTATCACAAAACTCATCTCAAAATCTCTTGAGCTCCTTTTACATAACAAGCAGTTCCCATACAAAACAGAAACTTTGATACTTACCCTTAGGAATAAATGAAAATTGTGAATAAAAAGTCGCAACCTCAAAAAGACTTTAGCAGAAATATTTTCATTCTTTTTAGCTATCAAATCCATTATTTCTTCCGAAGATATCCAAAAATACTTTGTGCTTCTTGTAAAACTGGCATCAAAGCTCCTGGAATATCTTTTTCTTATCAATAAACTCACAAAGTTCATCTATTTTGTCTTGATTTTCTTCAACACTAAAAACAAAAGCCATAACTTTGCCTCCTTTTTATAAAAGTTTTAGAAAAACCTCATACAATTATATAGCAAAAATAAATAGTATATGTTTTTAAAACACTCAAATATTAAATTGTAACGTCTAAAAAAATATCAAATATGTACTCATTTTTGTATATAACTAGTATGCAGTTGTTCTATCTAAAAATATAGTGAAAAAAATCTAAAGCTATACTATACTTAAAGTATAGCAAAAACCACAAAAATTTTTTCAAGCATTTTAGCTTTTTAAGCATTAAAAATTTTGATATATTTTTCATAATTTTTATCCAATACCTAATTTTGCCAAATAAATTAACAATATTTATTTATCGTTTTGTTAACGGTTTAGTAATGTTTTACTGACAAATTAATTGTACAAAAATATTTATCTAAAAATCTCTTAAAAGAGACTCAAAAATAACTTTATTTCCATTAAATTGTATAAAAATTCTCTTCAAATCTTCTGAAAAAATAAATCAAAGATTCCATAGCTTGTCTTTTCATCATCTCCAGATATTTCTATTTCTATTTCTTCGCCATTTAGCCACTTGCATTGATAAAATACTCAAAAATACTCTTTCCGTTATATCTGTTATTATCCTTAATCAATATGATATCAGAGCTAAAATTTTAACTGAATTTCCTCAAAAACATAGAAGCTACTCTGGCATTAAGTCCAATTTCTGAATTGACTACAACCTTTTCCTTTAACATAATTACCTCCTTTATTTTTCACTGCTCTTTCCTAAATTATATCAAAATAGCGAAAAGTCCATACATAACATCTTTAAAATTATTTTATTTGATCTTATTATAATAGTGTTTTAAAATAATGTTTTCATTCATATATCACCAATAAAAACGAGTTCAGTAGAATATTGTTGTCATAATAACTTCACGATGCTTTTGCATCAGTGGTTCTCGGGAACCTTTTTGTATTAACAAAAACTGATTAATTAAACAATCAATCAGTTTTTATATTTAGGCTATATATTTTTCCTTCTTCAAGTTTTTTCCAGATACTCATAGTATATACTTTGTCTGCATATTCAAGACATGCAAGATCATGAGTAACAAGTATAATTGTTGTATTATTTTTATTTATTTTCTTTTTAAAATTTCTAGAACTTCTTTTTGTATTTTTCTACGTCTAAATCTGAAGTTGGTTCATCTGCAAGAATTATTTTTGGATAATTCATCAAAGCTCTTGCAATCGTAACTCTTCTGAGTTCTCCTCTGATAATTCTCTAGGATATGAACTCTCCAAATGTTCTAATCCTAATTCATTTAGAAGATATTTTTCCCTCGTCCAACTGCATCTCCTTCTCTTTTACTTAAAGAAAAGAAAGGTAAACAAACATTGTCAAGAACATTTTAAAGTAGATAATACCACAGTAGATTGTGGAACAAATCCCATCGAATCATTTCTGATAAAAGATTTTTCATCATCTGAAAGAGCACTAATTTCTTCATTATCAAAAATATTTTTCCCACTTGTAGGACTTAATATTCCAGAAATTATATTTAAAAAGAGTTGATTTTCCACTTCCAGATTTCCGATTATAGCTATAAACTCTCCACTTTCAACTATCTAAATTAACATTATCTAACGCATTAAATTCTTTTGCTCTAATATATGTTTTATATAACTGTTCAATTTTTAGCATCCCTAATCATTCTCCCTCATTGTTAAATAAAGCATCTGTTTTAGCTAATCTTTCTAGTAGCATTTAGAGACGATAAACATCCTACCATAGTTCCAACGAATAAACTAAATATAGACACTAAAAACTAAATTCAGTATTGAAGGGTCAAAAATGGCAAATTTAGATCTTTTGAATAATTGGTATTATCGAAAACACTGAGATACGATCTCGACAATTATTCCAAGTATTGAACCATAAAATCCTATATATAAAGACTCATATAATTATTTTTGATAATTTTTCTTAGAAGTACCTAAACTCTAAGAATACTGAGTTCTTTCTTTCTCTCATTAACTATAACGGAAAAATACTACCGCCAAAAGAATCATTGACATTATCCAAATAACAGCTATTGAGATATAGATATAACTTGAAATGACTTTTCAAATTTGAAGATACTTCATTCACGAAATTTTTACTGAAACATAGCAAAAGAAATTCCATCTTTTAGTATATTCTTTACATTATCTTATTAGCTACTTCTGAAGCACTATAGTTCAGGTTTTAATTTCAGCAAAAAGGTGAAATTTTTCTCCTTCCGATGCAGGATTTTTGTATTCTTTCACTAGCCCTCTGCAAGTCTCCTAGCAGTTTCTCATGTTACACAAAAACAGTGGCATCAAACCCCATTCCAGTTTGTTCAAGTTTTCCCAACTATATCAGTTTCTTCTTCACTTAACCTTTGAATTTTTCTCCTACAATATGATTACCAACAATAACCTCACCATCTTTTTAACTCTCGCTTAAGAGTTTTTGTCACCAAGGTTTAATCAAAAATCTGAATCATAATTCTATCCTCATAATTTGTACTGGATATGAACAAGATGCAGAAAGTGTTGCTACATAGAGCTGTGGTGTAGCTGACTCTATTCCTTCAATCTTTTTAATCTTTTTGCTAAAGAATTATCTGGAAGATAAAAATTCACTAGCTCTCCCTTTTAATAAAAACACTTTCAATGTTTTGCCTATAACCTTCGGGAACAACTATAATATCTGCACCAAGTCTATTGGAAAGGTTATTCACTCCTCCTGAAATACTTGATGATAAAATGGTTCCACAGAATAAAAATAAAACAAAAATGGCAATTATGCTAATTAAAGAAATACTCCTAAGTGGTTTTTCTAATATTTTCTTTTGCTAAGAAACTTTCATATCAATTTTTCCTATTACTCATAACTCTTTTACCCTATAAATTAATTCTTTCTTTTTATCAAAAACATAAATCAAATACATAATTGAAATAATAGATATAGCAATTCCTAAAATGAAAACCATTGTAAAATGTATGATGTTTGTATACACTCCATAGTATCTTTCATACAATATCCCATAAATCTGGTGTTCCATCTTTTCCCATTCCAATAGAAATTTTATAATTTTATTTGGTACTAAATAGCACATAATTCCTGCATTATATTAACAATAGCTAAAAGATAACGATTAACAATGTTTACGAAGAATTGAAATTAAATGAGGTTATAACAATTCCTATTCCAACATATGTAACAAACAATCCACTATAATAACAACTCATTCTCATTCCATTTGCCATTACAGGACAAACCGGAGCAATCATAAATGGTGTTAAAGCTAAAATCGCTCCAATAATAAAACTATAAAATTTATAACACTTTTTTCTTTAAAATTTTCCATGAAAATCCTCCTTAAAAATTTTTATTTATTCAAGCATCTTTTTACAGCACTTTTAAATCTCTTATATGAAACTAGTGGCTCCACTAACTGAATCAACTTTATCGATATCTTGAACTTCAACTAACTTTAGCATATCCTTCACTATTTTTTACAGCTTTTTGAGCTTGTTTATAATTAAAATCAGCATCATCTTTTGCGTAATTTTCATCTTTTATCTTATTATTTTTATTGTCTCTTTCTTCTCTTACACAATCTACAATCTTTTTATCTTTGACAGTAATTACAACTTTAACAGTAGCTTTCATCTTTATAATGTCCTTCAAATACTCCATCTTTTTAATTCTTTTTAGAACTACATGCTAACAAATATTGTAGATAAAATTAAAATAATACAAAATTTTTAGATCTTTTCATATATACCACCAAACACATTTTTAACATCAACAATCTATATTGTCAATAATTTATCATCTACAATTTTTCCCATAATCTAGAGTTATTTTTCTCATTTGCTTCATCTCCAACCTCAGGATCATGAGTAACAACAATTATAGTAGCACCTTCTTTATGAAGTTGCTTTAAAAATTTCTATAACCATAATTTCATTAGCTTCATCCAAATTTCCCTGTCGAGCTCATCTGCTAAAATAATTTCAGGATTATTTATTAAAGTGCTCTTGCTATAAACTCTTTGTTGTTCTCACTGATAATTGACTTGGCAAATGCTTAGCTCTGTCAGCAAGACCTACTTTTTCTAAGTGCTTCCATAGCTTCTTTTCATCAATCATGCTATGGTAATAGTGAGCAAACCATGACATTTTCAAAGAGCGGTTAAATAACTAATCAAATGGAAATTGTTGAAAAATAAGTCCAATTTTTCTCTTCTTATATTTGTAAGTTTTTTGGATTCCTTTGAAATATCAATACCATCTATTAGATACTTGTCCATTAGATGGCCTGTCCATACAACCCTATTATATTCATCATAGTTGTTTTTCCCCGAACCAGATGAGCCCATTATAGCTATCAGTCACCTTTTTACTTTTAAATTTATATTGCTAAGACGTTAACAGATTCATAAATCTTTAGAGACATCTCTAAGTTCTAATATTACTTTATCATTATCCATAGTTTATTCTCCTTTTTAATACTAAAGTAGGATCAATTTCAACAGCCTCTAACATGGCTAATATACAACCCATGTAGTTACCAATACTGAAATAACAGCAATTACAGGAATTAAACTAAATATTGGAATGTAATTGTTCTACCGAAAAACACTAAGACTTACTCTTTGAGCAAACATAAAACCAAACCAACTCAATAAAGCTCCTCCCAATCAATCCAAGCAATACGCTCTCCAATAAAATCCATTATAATTTCTTATTATGAGCTCCAAGTGCTTTTATATCTATCTCTTTTCTTCTTTCAGCAATTATATGCCATCATAGTTGTTGAAACGGATATGGTTGTCAAAACTAAAATTACAATATTTACTAATAATATAAGTGCTGTCAATTTATTTTAAAAACAGTATCTTGAGATTGAGTAACTCTCTTTACAGGTGATCCAATAACATTTGGTAATTTAGCATTTCAACTCTTTTGGCTAAAACTATCCAACTCACTATGATTTGCTTCATACTACATTCAATAGAATCGATTTTTCGTCGTATCTTCAACAATTTCATTGAGTTTTTCAAGATTTAAAAATATAAAAAGATTCTTCTTTTACCGCCACCAGTTGTAATTCCCTTTTACAGTCAAAGTTATACTCATAAAAATCATCACCTGTATCTTTATTTTCTACTTTTTTCTGCAGAATCATTTACATCCGATGCAATAGCACTCTTTCCCATGTTTTCACTCCACTTACTTTTAAATTTATCTCCTACAGATAGTCCTAAGGTTTTGGCTATTTCTTTTCCAACCATAACCTCATTTGAATCAGCTATTAGTAGCCCATTCTCCTTCAATATACCAAATGGACTATTTTTGCTCCCATCCATATCAGTACCTGCAAGAATATATGGTTTTTGATTTATTTTTGTTGTTTCATATCTGTATGGAGCAATTCCAACAACATTTTTATTTTTATAAAGTTCTTTAAATTTATTATAATCTTCTTCATTAATCTTTCCTTTCATTAGGAAGACAAATAAGTTAGCTCCATAAGATCTAAATTCTTTTCCCAACTGTCTGGGAATATCAAAATATATGGTAATAAGCCCTGGACATAATCGTAGCTCCAATTATAACTGCTAAAAAGAGCCACTATCATTCTAGATTTTCTTCAATGAAAGAACTTAAAATCATTTTTAAATACATTTTTTTCTTTAGTCATTTTTAATCCTACCTTCCATGAAGAACTTCTGTCGGCTTTAAGTTTGAATAAATAATGTATAGCAGGAATACTTCCTAATAAAGAAACGCTGATTACCAAAGCAACATCTATGGAATAACCATAACTGCAGGTTCTATATATGAACCAAATACTGTAATACCAATAATTTGAGTAAATCCAAGTCCTATAAAATATCCAGCTATACCACCAATGATACCAGTTATAACTATTTCTGTAAGTATAGAACATTATTCTTAATTAGACCTCAATTGCTTTTATAAGTCCAATTTCTTGACTTTTTTTCCATTACAGTAGCTGTAACAAGATTTGAAATACCAAGTGCTGATCCTGACTGAACCCAAATGCTAGTAATTAAAATCATTAGTAATTTTTGTCTTTATCTAAGATCTTTTCCCTTCTGACTCTAGCAACTTGTCTTATAGGTTTTGCTACACTATCTTCAACAACCTCTTGAATTTGATAACAAATAGAACTAACATATGCTGTACAATACCAAGTTTCATATTCAGTAGGTGTCAAACTATCGGATCTCTAGTCGCCTTTTTTGCCAATTCATTATCAGGAGTTGTAAGGTGCTGAAACCTCAATATTTGAAATTTTTCCCTTCAACTCCATATAATTCTTGAGCTGATTTTTAAAGTAGAAAAATATTTAAATCTTCATTTCCACCAGATTCAAATATCCCTTTTAACATTATAGACTTTAGTGTCTTTTTACCATTATTAACTTCTATTTATCCCCAACTTTAATTCCGTTTTTCCTGCAAATAAACTTCCAACCATAACACTGTCATTATCGTCTTCATTTAGCCATTCTCCATTAATTTTTCCACCAATTTTCAGATTTTTCATTCCAGTATCAATTTGTTCACCTGTTGATAAATCCATATGTTTGGCAAAACCATGTACCAATAAATTTATGTTTTTGATTTTTAACTTTTGCAGTTTTTCAAGATACGGAGTAAAATCACAATTGAAAATCCCCAAAAAATTTGTTTAATTTTTGGTAAATCTTCTTCTTTTCAAATATTTATCATTTAGTTGCAGTTTCAGAATTTTTCTAATTCATATAAATCAGAAATAGTGAAGCATCCTTTAGAAACTACATTTATATTTGCTCCATAAGTTTTAAGTTCTTTATTTACTTTATCTCCAACTCCAAGCATTACATTTAACATTCCTGTTGCAAGAGAAACACCAAGTGCAACAGTAAAATGCTATCATAAACATCTTTTTTCGTTGTCTGATTAAAGTTCCAAAAACCATTCTCCAAAAACATATTATTCACCTATTGGAAATCTTTCTTTTCTTTATCTAAAACTTTTTATCAATTATTATCTTTGAATTTTTCAATTTTATATTCAAAAAGGTATTGGATTACATCCACCTTTAAATCCTATAGTTGCTTTATTCATAACAACATCACACCTTTTTGCAGACTATATCATTTTTCTTTCAAAAATATCCCTGCAACACCACATATCTGACAAGCATCAAAGTCCAACTCCATAAGATGTACTATTAGGCTTTTTAACTACTATAAATCTAATATCATGCCCATCTTTTTATATGAAAAATCTATGCAAATGTCCATCATCAACATCAGATAAAGGAATAATAATATTATCTCCTTCTTCTTGATAATGGCTGTGCAGCTGTTAATTCAACAGGTTTTTGTAAGTAGATAATTTAAGTGTTGCAGAAAATAACATAACAAAAGATAAAAAAATCGTAAAAATATGCCCATCTTCTATTTACGATTAGTCTCCATTTTCTTTTTCTTAAACTGGCCTTATTTTTCAAAATTTACCCTTTGACTTTTAAATTATTATATACGAAGAATATACTCCTAATCAGTATTATTATAAAAAGCAACTCTATAAAATATGCATTTCACTTTTTATCTTCAAAAATCATTAAATCAAAAAACTTTTATTCCAAAAATATTACTTTTTCAGTTAAAATTGGAGTCATATTAAAATCTTTTTCAAATATTCTTTAAGTCTAACAGTAGCAGTTATACCTTTTTATGCATATTCAAAAAGTATTAACAAATATTGCAAACAAACATTATAATATATTGTTTTTACTACATCTTATTAAAAACTTTATAAAAAGCTAATATAAGTACTCCCAGTTAAAATTCCAAGAATATAACCACTAACCTAAATAAAGTCACTGTACTTACAGAATCTTCTCCAAATGCAATAAATTCCATTGCTTGAGTTAAAAGTCTTGGTATTATTAAATAAAATCATACATAGAAATAGATATAAACATTAATACAAATTCTAAAGAAGTAACTATTTTTAGAAATTTTTCTATGATTTTTTTCACAAAAATACTCAAAAAGTAAAAATACTCATTAAAATAAAAATAAATAAACATAATGCAAAAACATATCTATTCAATTTTGTAACTGTATGTATCATTTCCTTTTTATTCTTCACTCTAAGTATATGTATGTATAAACCCTAAAACTAATTCCTATTATAAGAACTAGAAATGAAATTATTTTATTTGATAAGATATATTTTTCTCTTAAAAAAGATAAACACTAATGCAAAAGAAAAGAAAAATGTACATATAGTAAAAATTACATCAACATAAAATTTTCCCAAAATAAAAACCTCACTTCTAAAAATATGGCAAAAACTCTCTTAAAGATTTTTAAGAGAGGATTTGTCCATATATTAATACTATTATTCAAATATTAATATTATTTATTTTGTAATTGTTGTCCAGTATAATTCCCATTCAAACTCAACAGTTTGTTTTTCATAATATTTTGATGCTGCATCTTTTCCACCATCTTTAATTGCAGGTACACCTGTTTCTTCATCAGTGTGTAATAAATAATCAGATGAAGGTTGAATTTCGATACTAATTTATACTTACCAACTTTAAGAACATTCTTTTTGATATTTGTTCCGTAATGAGCACCATCATCAGCGTTCATTGGCATCATTGATCCTGAAGTAACTTCTTTTCCATCAGTTGATAATACTTTATAATTTACTGTTAAATATGCAGGCCAAATATCATTTTCCACTACCAAAACCATATTTTTACCAGCTTCTTTAGTCAAATGAATATCCAGCTTCTAAGTGCATATCTGATTCAGCAGCACTAGGTTGTCTTCCTTCAGGAATCATATCAACCCTTGAAAATAAACTGCAGCAACTTGGAAAGGTCCTACAATTTTTCTTCTCTATTTTTGATTTTCTTCAAATCCTGATTCACCTGGTTTTTCAGCATCTTCAGCTTTTTCCATCTTCAGCTCCGGCATCTTTTAATTTGTCGTTCAATTCTAGCAATTTTTATCTTTCTCTTCAATTGACTTTTTGTAGTTCAGTTTAATTTTTGCAGTGTCATTTTTGACATCCAACTAAACCTACTGACAGCTAATAATGCTAATGTTACAACTACTTTTTGATTTTTCATAAATAAATCCTCCTAAAATTTTTTTCATAAAAAATATTTTCAATTTTTATCGAACAGAAAATTAATTTGATTTCTTAATTTTTCTTAATTTGAAATAGTGCCCCTAACAATATCCAAACAGTAATTATCACCAACATAATTTGTGGAATTAAAGGTTTCGGCTCTATCATAAATATTCAAAATCGGAATACTCCAACCTTGCATTGCAGGTATAACTGTTGAACCAGAAATAACTCCTGCTTCAGTTAACTCAAGAACTCCCTTTTTCCCATAAATGAGATACACATTAAATATAACAGTATGCTTGTAAACAAGAAAAATGGTTTAAGCGGTAATTTAACTGATGTAAATCTAAAAAGTAAAAATACCACAACTAAAACAGCTGAGGCTGCAATCAAGTCCTCCCATTGGATATAATATTTTACTTCCTCCTGAAATGAAGCCTTGTAAAATAAAATTAATTCTGCTCCTTTTCTTAATAAACAGCTAAAAAGCAGCAAAAACCAAAGTCCACCTACTTTTTGTTATCCATTGATTTTTGAACTTTAGACTGAATATAATTTTTCCCATGTCCCTCTTCTTCTAGATTTTGATAAAATCCAATTACTAACATAAAACAAAAACTATAACTGCTAAGAACATAGTCCAACCTTCAAGTAGTTCTCGTCCAACTCCACCTAATAAATAATTATATTAATATGGCTAAACCAAAACTACATACAACTGCAGCTCCCATTCCAAAGTAAACTGACTTGCAAAGATGCTTATTACCTGTCTTAACAAGATAAGCGATAATTGCAACACAGACTAAAATTGCTCTCCAACCCTTCTCTAAGCATCAATCCAAATGATGTTAAAAATCTTGAATATTTTTAGCTTTTTCTCATCTCCTTTTTAATCTCAGCATCTCCAAATACAGCCTTTACCTTCAGAATCAGGAGCATTTTTGAAATTACCTTTATCTAAAACAAGTGCATCTCTATAAACTTTCATATCAAGCTCATCTATTGACGCCTTAATTTTTCAACAGAATCACTTGTATTTCCCTAAAAGCATGCTTAATTTCTCAAAATGCTGCTTCAATTTCATTTACTCTGCTATTAGAAATTGCAACCATAACATTTTCAAATCCTTGTACTTCATAATAATCAAAATACGCAGAATCCATAGCTTTATACACTTTTAAAATCTTTTTATCCGCATACTCTTTTGCTTCTGTAAATTTTATATGCATATCTTTAGCAACTCTTGCCAGCTAGAATACTTTTTCTTTTCTACTTTGGCTTCTACATTACCAATATTACATACAAATAAATACTACAAATTATTAAAAAGAAAATATTTTTATAACTTAGCACCTCCCTAAAAAATAATATATGATAAAGATAATACTATATCATATGGTAAACAAAAAGTTAAGCACTAATTAGAGATAATTAATGCTTTAAGTTCAATATTAAATTTACTAAATATATATTAACATATTTGTAAAATTTCAATAAATTAATAAAATTTTTAATTGTTAATAAAACTTTTTAACTCATTATTATTTAACAATAAATATCCATGTATATCTCACTATTTTATAAAGTAGATATTTTTTCATAAAAGACTATTGCAAGTTAATTTTACAATAGTCTTTCTTTATTATCTTTGTCTTTTTGAGTTATTAAATACTTTTCTAACTCTAAGAATTGTATATAACATATAAATAACAGTATATAATACTATTGACTAGTATATTTTTTCAGGTTTATGCATAAACAAAACCATTAAGTGAACATATATCAAGTAAATGGATATGCTAATTTTTGTAATTTTTCCAATTTTTAGCTTTCATTTTATTTCTTACACATTTGAATGAAGTAATCATAAGTGAGTAACATCATTGATATAAGAATTAAAGTTATTATTGTTTGCTGTTTTAGTATACTATTCATTTTTCTGAATTTGTAAAAATTCAACAAAGTATCTTATTCCAAAATGCTACGTTATGGCAAAGTGCAGCAAAACATCCTATAATTGACATTTCTCTCTTATACTCATAAGTTTTCCTAGTATATTTATTATGAGTTGTAATAACTCCTAGAAACATTACTATCATAAATGTTACTGTTGAGAATATTCCTCTTCTGAATATGTCCACTAACATATTTTGTAAACCAAATTGGCATTTCTTTATAAAGCTTTAGTTTCATAATATAAAACAACTGGAATTATCAATACATAAGTTGCCATATAAAATATAGTTGGATATTTTTATAATATTTGCAAAATAAAATATAAAATAATGTTATTACAATTAATCCTATTATTAAATTCATCTACTCTTCCTTTCATCATTTTTTAAAATTTTGTTTTTCAGATGATTCATTAAATAGCTTTTTAATTCACTCGTTTAAACTTATTTTTGACAACTTATCATTAGCCATTTCGTTATTCCTCAGTGGTTTTATCTACTGTAGAACTGTCAACATCTTTAATTTCTTTTTCAAATCCATAACTTTTTCTGGTTTTTATTAGTATTATCCTTATCTTCGATACTTTTTCCATCTTTGGTTTCACAGGATTTTTAGATTCTTTCCAATCATCAATATTTGTTATTGTTATTTTTAGAAATTTCTACCAGTGCACCCCTCATAATCATGAATTAAATTTTCACAATATGCTCCAACTGATAATTTTTGTTTTTAATAGTGTACTTATTATACTATTATTTTCAATTTCTTGAATCTAAATCTACAACTTTAATTCCAAACAAGTGAAAATCAGAATAAGGTATATCTAAAACAGGTGTTCCAGTAGTTGCCCAATCGGATTCATTTTCCAATTTATTAGAAATAAAATAATGTTACTTTTTAAATCATTTAGATTGAACTCTATCTTCTAACTTATACTATGTCTTGTTGATGTTGTTATATATTTTATATACAGGATATGGAACTATTTTTACTGAAATTTCCAATTCAAGTTAGATCCATCATTAAAGCTTAATCTTATCTTTCCTCTTTGATCTCCAAGCTTTCGATCTATCCGGTTCTTTTAACACTTCATAGTGAAATATCTGCGATCGAGATTTCAGTTTTAAATCTCTGATTTATAGAAAAATCTGAAAAATGCACCCCTCATTTAACTGTTTCTGCAAATTTTTCCATATTTCCATATTTAGGTCCTTTTACTACTACATTTACTATTTCATTTTTATTTCAGGATACAAAATCTTAAATTCTTCTGCTTTGTTTGGAGCAGTATCTTTACTATAACATTAATTGATATATTCTTTGTACTCTTATCAGCAAATTCAAGCCTTACTTTCCATTAAAGTACCCTTTTCATTTACTTCAGTTACATCAGCTTCTTCAAGAATCTCAATTTTAGTACCTTCTGGCAAAATCATCAAAATGGTTTTTCAAATGACTTAATTTTACTTCTTTACCTTTAATTGTAATCAAATCTTTTGGTTTATAAACATATTTATCCGCCATAGAGGTAACTTTTTTCTTTTACGATAACATCTATTTCTAGTTCTTTTTCACTACCATCATCAAATTCTAAGTTTAATTAAAAAGCTTTTTATGGTACTGTTTCATTTGCTTTTATTTACATCTACCGGTCTTAAAACTGAAATTTCAGTTCCATCTGGTAAATCTTTAAGAACACCTCTTATTTTACCTTCTGTTATTTCTTGTTTCCTTTTGATATAGTCAAAGTTTCAGGTGTTTCCTGTAGTAAAATGCTTTAGGAATCTTTCCTTCAACTTTTTGTTTTTGATACGGAAAAGTATTATTGAATAACACACCTTTTATACTTTTCAATAACATCTAATGTATATTCTCCATTAACAAAAATCCGCGATTAAAAGTCTTATTTTGTGTCTTGTCTTAATGGAATTTCAATTTCTTCAGAAGACTTTTTATCTTTAGCAACTATCTTAAATTCAATCTCTTTTATCATTAAGTTTTTCAGCGACCTCTTTTGAAACAGTAATATTTTGAATAAAGTCTCGTTGTGTTATGACCCTTGGTATCATATCCACTCAGAACCATCCTTAGCTTTTATCTTAATTCAGAAATTTCCAAAATTTTTATTCATATTTTAGATATAAGAATAGTGTTTAAAAATTTAAAACTTTTACTTTCTTCATGAATTACTTTAAGCCTCAATCCATCTGTCACACTATAGCCTAAGTTTTCTTTATTCAAAACTAATCCCATCTTTAAGCTCTTTTATTATACTCATCAACTACTTTTAACCCATATTTGTCAAAAGTAGAATATGAAACTTTAATTTTCTGATTATCTTTTATATATAGTAACTTTTTAAATCTTTTAAATCAAGTTTATCACCTTCTTTATCAAAGTTTTAAAGTTACTATCATCAAGTCTCCTATCACTAAAAATCAAAGTTTTTAGCTTTTTAACAATGCATTTTTAATAGATGTAGCAGTTCCTGTTGCAGTGAAAGTAGCACCACTTACTGCATCATAATCGCTACCGTCATAACCTAGTTCTTCTCTAGCATATATTTTAACTAATGAAAATATCCTGTCATGAATATTTTCTCTCCCTTTAAATGTGACTGATCTTATAGTAAGTCCCCATTTACCGAAAATTATGTTTTTCCAATCACTTTATCCAATGCAGCCTCTATAAACTTCTACTGTTTGTTCTTTCCCACGTGCTTCTTCCATAACCTTGCTCGTTGCATCTCTTAACACTTCAAAATTTATATATCAAGATTCAAATTTTTGCATATTTTTAATTCTATCAATTATAGTATAAAATTTTCTGGAATATTTCCACCATCATCTATATTTCCAGGCGATGTTACTCCTTTAATCTATTTAATTCCTCTTTAACAAGCTCTACATTTTCACTTTTATTGTTCTTAATAGTAACTTTTACAGGATAGAGCTTATTGGATACAAATCCATAACTTTCGTCACCATAGTAAACTCCGTCGGATAATTTTACATTTTATCAAGATTTTTAACTTCCTCCGCTGATAAAAAATTTTATAACTTCCATCCACTTTCAGAATTCACCAATACAGGAATTTCTACAATTTTTACTGTTATCCTTGAATACAAGTTCAACTACAATTTTCGTTTTTACCTTCAGAACTTGTATCTGCATTACTACATTAATTTGTAGCATCTTTCCGTAACTTTTCACGCATCTCTTTATCTTTTGTAATCAATAGTTTCTACATTTGCAATTATAGTCTTAGAGAATAAATATATTTATCAGCATCACTTCCATTAGAATCAACTGCTCATCTATAACAGCATACATTATAAAGCCTTTTTAGATGACGTGTAGCCCTTTGAAATTGTATCTATATTTGTAGATTGGTTTGAAATAATCCTATCTCCTAATATACCTTTTTATTATCAAAATATGATTCATCATCTTTATAATCAATTCTATTTTTGCTATTTTTCCATTTTAACAAGTTACTTTTAACTTCAATTGAATTTTGTAATATCCATTTGACTTTCCAAAATAAACTCCATTTTTAAACCTTTAAAATATTTTTATTTGTTCAATTTCATGTCTATTTTGTCCTGGAATATTTTTGTTCTGTTTCGCTAGGTGAATTAATGTCAAGATTGTTTCTACCGTTACTTGCCTTTCTTAAAGCATCTTTTACAGCATTTAATATTCCTCATTTGAAACTGTTGTCTCTGACACTGTGTCAATACTCGTACTTCCTGCTTATAACTTTACTAAGCACACTAGACGCCCAAGTAAAAATATGGATAATCATCGACTATGACTTATAACTTGCATCATAAATTACTCCATTTTTACAGAAATAGAACCTCGATTGTCCATTATATCCACGTCCAACTCAATAAATGTACCATCTTTGAAAGATTATTTCTATTAAACCAACTTTACCCGCAACAGCTGATGATTGTTTTGCTAACAATTTTTGCCTTTTTCTTTATCTCTTAATTCTCATTTTCCTTTTCAAGATCTTTCAGCTACTCACTTGTTTTTGCTCCAGCTTGAACAAGTGCTTTGTAAACAGCCACTATTAATTGCATCAGAAGTAACTGTAGTTCGGAAATTGAATCAACATTAAATGTATACAATGAGTTTGTAAAATTTTTCGACATTTCATAATATTCAGGTGTTTCATTATGCGAAAGCACTTCTACTATCTTACCTTCTTTAATTACAACTTTTACTGTTATAGACCTCATATCTCTCAGCATAGCAGTATATTCTCCATCCTTCAATTCTGTTTTGGAGCCTTTACACTGTCGAGCTTTGTAGTTTCATTTGCTCTATGTTTTGTCTCATCAGAATAAACACTATTGCAAACAGTATAACCTCGCTCCGCAGTTGTAATACAAAACAAAATAAACTACAATAATCACTATCACAAATCCCTCCTTGATCTATTTTCTATAGTATTTATAAATCGTCTACTATTTATAAATATAACAATACACGTTATCAATTTTTACTAAAATTAATAACTTTTTCAATAAAAACACCAATTTTAATATGAAAATTTCTATCAATTAATTTGATGCAACTATAAAAATATCTTTTATTTGCATATTTTTCTAATTGCTTAATTGATTATATTTTTAAAATCATTTTATATTTTAATATTTTTATCAAATTTATTTAGTTATTAAGTGTAATTATACTTAATTTATTATAGATTTTTATTTATTAATAATTTTAATTAGAAATTTACAAAAAGACATAGTTTCAATGAGATTATCTGAAACTATGCCTTTTTAATCGCACAATTATTTATTTTTAAATTTTTTAGAACCAAATATATATTAATATAGAATAAACAATTACTAAAAGTCCTTGTAAATCATAGCACAAATTATATATAGCATCATTTATAAAATGTCAAACAAAATCAAATATCCCAAAAATATAATATAGTTTGAAGATTTCTTTTGAGCTATTTCCAATTTTCCTTGTTCTTACTTGATTTTTAGTTCTGAACCATCATATTCCTGAATCGAACTTTGAGGAAAATACCTTCATAATAATCCTCCTGAGATAAATACGATTGCACAATATACTCATAATAAAACATCCAATCTATATTATCAACATAAAATTATATCTACTACTATCTAATCTGAAATCAATTTCTTCCATATACATTGCTTTTTGTTGATAAAATGCATATTTTATTATCTACAAATTTGGACAATTAAAATAGAAAATAAAAAATCATCGTACTAAACTAAATACCAACTCAATCAAATCAATCCCTTTAAAATTAGGAGAGCTATATTGACCAATAATATTGAAAGTATAAACATTAAAATAGGAAAACCATATAAGAAAATTGAATATTTTCAATACAATATTACTATCTACTCCCATATTCTTACATAATCTCCAACTGAAACATCTAATGTTTTTCATAACAATATGCATTTTTGAGTTGACATCCTCCGCAAGTTTTATAGGTTCCTTATATCCGCTTATTCTTGAAATTAAAAACTTTACACTTATCGTCAGGTAAGATTTTTGTTACATATCCTACTTGTTCCATAATATCAAACTTTACTACTTCTGATGTAATAATAGTCCCATAGTTGATGAATAAAAGCTATACTGTGAAGGAGATGATTTTCATTCTTATCAGATTCAATTACTTTCTCCACTAGAAATTTCATCAGAGCAAACACATTTTAATTTTTTACTCCAAGTTTCTTTTTAATTCTCTTCTCATTACTCTTGCAAGTGGACAGCCTGATGTTTTTATAAATATCTACTAATTTTAAATCTTGTAGGATCCAGTGTTACCCGCTCCCCATTGCACTAATTATATTTTATATTATTTTTCATAACAACATTTTATCAGATAAATTTTTGAAGTAATAATATCTATCGCATCTACAACATAATCATAATATTTCAAATTAAAAGTTTTCGACATTATTTTTATCTAGCTTTTCTTTAAATATATTTACTTTTATATCAGGATTGATAAGTTCTATTCTCTTTTCATTTCATCTACTTTGTATTTTTCCGATATTATTTGACATTGCGTGAATTTGTCTATTTATATTAGTTATATCAATAGTATCAAAAATCCACGAGTGAAATTTCTCTATTCCACATCTACAAAGAGATTCAACCGTAAAACTTCCAACTCCACCAATTCCAAATACGATAACTTTAGAATTTTTAAAATATTAAGTGAATCCTTCCTATTAGACTTTCAGTTCTTGAATAAATATTATTTTTCCAATTTTTAAATTTAACTCTCAAGTTGTCTCTGATACAATACATGGTGCATCTGTTAATAAATCAGATGCTGATTAGTGTCTTTGGAAAATGCTATTACATCCTTTATATTGTTTGTACCCTGCAAGCAGCATAATCAATCTATCAAGTCCAAATGCAAGACCTCCATGTGGTGGTGTTCCATATTTTAAAAGCCTCAGTAAAAATCCAAATTTTATTTCAGTTTCCTCTTTAGTAAGTCCTAAAGCTTTTAAACATTCTATTTTGTAAATCAGAATTATTAATTCTAATTGGACCTCCACCTAGTTCATCTCCGTTTGTCATAATGTCGTATGCTTTTTGCATAAACTTTTCGGGATTGCTTTCTAAAGTATTTAATATCTTCATCTTTCGGATGAGTAAAAGGATGATGTTTTGAAACATATCTTTTTCTCTTCTTCGTCATATTCAAAAGTGGAAAATCTACAACCAGCATAAGTTATATTCATTAGATTTAATAAATTCATTTCTTTTTGCAATAACATCTTTAAAGCTCCTAGTGAATTTAAAACATATCATTTTTATCTGCAAGCATTAAAATTAAATCATCATCTTATGTCACCATTTTTGTTTTATATTAGATAATTTCTTCATTTAAAAACTTTTGGAAATAGAAGATGTAACTTCTCCATCGTTTTGATTTTTATCTCAGAATAAATTTTTGTACCATAATCTCTAATTGAGTCAATTAATTTATCAATTTTTCTTTCTAGTATATTCTCTTTTGAATATTTTCCCGATTGAAATTGCTCTATCACTTCACTGAAGCAATTGCATTTTAAATAAATCCAAATTCAACTTCTTAACACAATCTGTAATATTTCTAATTTCAAAACCAAAACGTAAATCTGGTTTATCACTTCCATATTTTCCATTGCATCATCATAGTTTCATTCTTTTTATAGGTAATTCAATATCAATCCCTTTAATTTCCTTGAATAATAACATTCTTTCATTTCACATCACAACATTCAACATCAACAAAACTCATTTCACGATCAACATGAGTAAAATTCAGGTTGTCTATTAGCTCTTAAATCCTCATCTCTAAAGTTAATTTCAACTATTTGAAAATATCTATCCATTCCTAGAAATCATTAAGTTGTTTCATAATTTAGAGATTGTAGAAACATACAAAATCTCCTGGATTTACTCTAGATGGTACGAGATAATCTCTTGCCCCTTCAGGTGTAGGTTTTATTAAGATATGGGTTTCTATTTCACAAAATTATTTTCAGTGTAAAAATCTCTGATAATCTTACATACTTTAGCTCTTAATTTTAAATTATTTTTGTAAACTTTCTTTTCTTAAATCCAAAAATCTATATTTTAATCTTAAACTTTCAGAAACATTGTCGTCATCTTTAATATAAATTGAGAGAGTTTGAGCTATGTCTAAAACTACTAATTCACTTTACTTTCAACTTCAATATCTCCAGTAGGTATGAATTTTTACTTTCCTTTCACTATAACTCCTTTAACAGCTAAAAACAAATTCGATCTTATTTCTTTTGCACTATTAAAAACACTTTCTCCCAGTATCTCTCTACAACTATTTGTGAAATTCCAGTAGTATCTCTTAAATCCATAAAAATTAATGAACCTAAATTTCTTTTCCTTAGCAACCCAGCCCATCAAAATTACTTCTTTACCAATATCTTTCTTTTCTTAAATTACTACACATGTGTTCTTCTTAAATTCTCCCATTTGTATATATTTCCTCCTCCTAGAAAAATCACCAAAATACGTAGGGACGAATTAAATCGTAGTCACCCTAATTATAGGTATATCTCTTTTAATACTATAACAGCTCCAGATTGTCCCATTTTTGTACATCTAGCAATTTTCACCAAATATTACCTTCTAAAAATCTTAACAAAACTTTTCTCCTTCATAGCTTTAACATGCTAATGTTTCAGATAATTATAACAGCCAAAATCATAAAAGTCAACTAATTATATAAAATAAGAACTACACCTTCCACGATGCTTTGCATCAGGTGATTACTGAACTATTGTTGTTCACAACAAGGAGTAACATTTATACAACCACCCATTTTCTATTAATTTTGTTTCATCTGTAGATGAATGTTCCATCATCATCTTCATCTTCACCTTTCATGCTCTTCGTCGATAAGTTCAACGTCACCATCAGTATTTTACTAAAACTAGATTTCCACATCCCGCAATTACAACAAATATACTATACAACACTAGATAAATCCATGAAAATTATCAGATAATTTAGAGGGTATATCTTTGAGAAATTTATAAAATAGTAAAATGAACGATGATATCTGTTAGCTATACTTAATGAAGTGGTATTATAATTTCAGCTAAAAACATTGAAGCACATGAATTGAATTGATATCACAACCTACAAGTTTTGTTAATACTTCTTGATAATAATTATACATAAAAATTGCACACAAAGAGCAACAAATCCTGATCCAAGAACTAAATACTCTAATCATAGTCAATCCTACATAGCAGCTCCAGGTAAACTTCCAATTGTTCCTATCAGTCTAATAAAAATATTACCTTTTCATATGTCTCCTTCCATATTTATATATAAAAAATATTTCATAAAATATTTTTGAAAACTTTTTAATAATAACTTTTAATATATCTAATGCCTGCCTTGTTGTAATAGAATAGAAACACAGCATAAGTGAGTCAGCAAATATCAGTGCAATTAAGAAACTTAAATTAGAAGACAATTTTATATTTAATAATATAAATATTATTTTTGATATAATTACCATCAAAAATAACCGAAATAAGAACTTTAATTCCATTATTGATAATTGCTCTAGACTTTATCTTTTCCAATTTGTTTTTCCAGTTTATATATATAAATTTATAGCACCAAAATAGTTGCAATACTTGAACCAAGTACTAGGCCGTTAAGTCCCATAAATCTTGATAAAATTATTGACATGATTACATTTAAAATTACCATTTCAACAGAATTAATAAGTGGTATTCTAGTCATTTTTAGTGCATAAAAAGCATTGAGAAAGCACATCTCTTATCCCTAATCCTATAAGTCCTATTGCATAATGAAAAATAAGACCCCAGAAACCAATATAACATCATTTTTCATCAAATTTTTCCTCTTTAAATATCAAGTTACTATTTCCTTGGAAAAATTAGTATTCCTACACAAGCAGGTGTTACTAGATATATAATAGTTGAAAGAGTTTTAGCAATCTGTACTTTTAAAACTTTTGTTTGATTCTGCAGCTAGTTTACTAAGCGTAGGAAAAATAGATGTAACAATGGATACTACTAAAATTCCCAAACAAACTCATTTAATTTAACTGAATAAGATAAACAGAAATATCTCTCACGGAAATAAAAGATGCTAAATTTTTATCGATAAGCTGGTTTATTTGATTTACTGCAACTCCAAAAATAATAGGAAGTGCTAATAACTTCTTTTATATTTTCTATCTTTAAAATTAACAATAAATCTATGTCTTTATATCAGTACTCATAGTGCAGGAATATATGGAATATATTGATTGTAGCAGTTACTCACCAATAGGTGCCAATATTGGAGTTTATTTTATAACTTATTATTATATATAATAACAATATTATATATAAAAGTCCTGTTGAACCTGGAACTACAAAATTCCCTTTTTATATTTAAATATCCTTTTAAAATAGAATTTAAAAGTTGTACCAAAGCATTCCAAGTATAGTAATTCTGAGTAAAAGTGAACAGATAATTCAAAAATTTCACTAGAATATCCCATTGCAAAAGAAATACAATTTGTCTTTGTAAAAATATAAGCAAAAATAGTTGCAAAAATAGAGATTATAAAATTATATTTAAAATATTACTTGTAAATTTTTCAGATGTTATTCTTCCTTCTCTTTTTCCAGAAGTATATGTCGGAATAAAATTAATTGAAATCCCAGACATAACAAAATCCTAAAATAGTATATGGAACTAAAGTGAAAATTTGAAAAAGCTGTTGCTATTTCACCTGTCCCATAAAAATAAGATAATAATACTTCTCTAAAAAGCCTAATATTTTTAGATAAAATATTTATAACCATGAGCAAAAATGCTGTATACCCATAAAAATCTCCTATCATAAAAAGGTCAAAAACATAAGTTTCTGACTTTAGTTTTTATATCTACTTGTTACTTATCATTTAATCCATACCATATAAATATTCTTGATGTTTTATATAAATGTTCCATAAATACTTTATTTATATGATTATAAAAGTTTCTCCAATTCTTTTTTGTCAAAATTTTTCTTTTTGTAAAACATAATAATTATTACCCATAAATTCCAATTTTAACTGCTTTACAATATAATTGTTTAGATTAAAAACTATATTCTTTTTATTACATTTCAAAAAATCATTAGCTTTTTCTTCAAATTTTTATTTAAATTATAATAATCTATAACATTATTTATAAGTCTATTTCTAAATCTATAATCTTTTGAAAGTCAATTTTCCTAACAATGAGTTTTTGCTTTCTACTAATTTCTCAAATTAGGATAATTAACTAAAATAATTCTCTAATTCATTAGCAAAAACATTTGATTTCTTTCCATAAATATAAGAATCAACAATCAATACAATTTCTAAACGATTAATATCATCATATACAAGTTTCTGAACAGCGCTTTTTATATATTCTCTATCTGATCTATTTTTATAAAAATACGTCTAGACTTTTTGAAATCTTATTATTGCTTGTCTAAATCTTACATTAAATCCACGTTGTTCTGTTGAGTGAGGAAATAAATATATCAAAAAGCAACCGAGATCCTTTAAATACAAAAATTGTATTCAAAGCAATCTTAGTATCTTTATCTAATAAAAGCATTCTTTTTCCCTCCCCTAATCAAAATTAATATGTTTCATAAAAATATAGTTTTAAGCTATTTACAGAGCTTCTAATATCATTGTTTATATTCCTTAAAAATTTTTAAAAACTTCACTATATTGAGAACTTACTAACTATTAGAAGATCTTGTAACATCAACAACTATTGTATTGAATTCGTGATTTTCAATTTCAATTAAATATTGATATCTTCTAAAAAGTTCTTCATCTTCTTCTTTTTCAATTTTGTGAAATTGAACAAAAGTACAATATAAGTCTTTGAAAGTTAAATCAAGAACAACTTTAAAATCTCAGATTTACTAAAGAACTTAATTTGCTTTAAAAACATCAAGTAGACTATTTTCCTGCTTTAGAATTATTTCCATAGTATCTTCGTTTGAAAGAATTATCAACAGAAATAAACTATGCAGTCAGATTCAATATCAAATACTTTCGCTAATTACTCTAATATCCATAACAAAATCTCCAAAAAGCATATAATAAAAATAGTACAACTATTATATATTTTAGATTTAGATCAATACTAGGAACACATAAAATTGATAATTTTTATGATTATTATTTTTAATTAATACAATGTTAAGTGATATAGTGTATATAGTAAAATTACTTACTTTAACTAATGTATTTTTAAAATAATAATCTTTAAATAATTTTAAAAAGGAGAATTTATGAAAAACTCAGGAATAATTGCTAGAATACAATCCATTTCATTTTAGGACATAAATATCAAATAGATAAAAATAAAAATGAATTAAATGCCAATATAATTACAATAGTGAGCGGAGATTTTGTTCAGCGTGGAGAATGTGCAATCTAGACAAATATGCAAGAGCTAAAAATTGCAGTAAATAATGGAGTTGATCTCGTAATAGAACTTCCATTTTACTACAGTTTACAAAGTGCTGAAAATTTTGCAAGGTGGAATATCTATTCTAAATAAACTAAATATCATTGACTATCTTTGCTTTGGTTTTGATATGCGAAAAAGAGGATACAATAGAAATTGCAAAATTCCAACAAATACAAAAATGAGTGAAGAACTCTTAAACTATGAAATGAAACTTGGAAAAAGTTATGCAGTTGCATATAAAGATGCTTGTATAGAAATCAACAGAAAATATAAAGTTTTAGAAATACAGATGACTTTTTATTTCAAATAATATTCTATCAATTGAATATGTCAAAAACTTAATACTATCAAAAGTCTCAAATAACTCTATTTCCTATAAAAAGAAAGGAAAAAGTATAATGATGAGGATTATAACTCAAAGGATCAATTAAGCGCTTCAGCAATAAGAAAAGCAATTTATGAAAATAATTTTGAAAAATTGAAAACTTTATAGATAAAAGTACTTTGAATGAATTAAAATTCTGTAAAGAATAATATTTTTACCGAATGAAAAAATTATTTTAGAAATTTTTAAAATACAATATTTTTAATAAATCAAATAAATCTGAAATATCGTAAATTACGAATGGAATCTTAAATTTAATTATATTTATTCAGTAAACTCGATAGAAGAGATGTAGTATACAAAGTAAAAAGATATAAAAGTTAGAATAAAAGATTTATTTACAATTATCTATTAAATATAAATAATAAAATAAAGGAAATATGTTCTAAAGATATTGACATATAACTATTTTAGAGCTTTAATAAAAAGGACAGAACTGATTAAAGAAAGTAAAAATAAAAAACTAATCTAGAAATTGTAACAACAAATAAAAAGCCACAAAATCTATCGGATTTTCAAAACAAATTTGAAAATTGAACAAAATTCAAGAAACTTTATAAGCTATTCACAAATAACAAAAATAAAACTGAGTTTATATCTTTTTGCAAAAATAACTACTCGAATTTTTCGGTAGTTATTTTAATTACATAATATTAAATTTTCTAACTATCAACACAAAATTATCTTTTTACTATACTTCTGTAATCAAAACTTATTTAGAAACTCTAATTTCACAATATAATCAAAAGCTTATTAGTCTATAAATAATATGTTTTAAAATTACTAGTACTATTTTTCACTAATAATCTTTTAAATATTTATTTTCTTCCATTGAAATTGTATCATCTAATCTTTTTAAAAATAATACAATCATCTATAAAACTAAATAAAGAAAATATACTACCTAACAATATAATACTAGTAAAAGTAAAATAAACGATTACTCGACATGCAAACATCCCCTATTCTTACGGTAATTTAACAAATTTTTGTCATCATAAAATAATTCCTCCTGTAATCACACTAAATCCGAGTTGTTTTTCCAGCAAGTCTCATAAAGCTCATAGTAACTCTTGAACGACCAGTGTCTAAAGCTTTATCTATTAAATCACACCATCGAAATCCATCTTAACATAACTACTGTTTTTGTCTATCAATTATATCAAGCCTTCCTAGTAGAAATGAAACTATATGCCTGCAAAACGATGATAGGTAATCGCTTTAAAGTTTCTTTTCGATATTTCCAATATAATAACTCTTATATATTTTTGTGCTATTTCTTTAAGTTCATACCTTGTAAATGTTCTGAGTTCCTCATAGATTCTGTGAATTCCTATCATTGAGTCATATCCAACTAAACATCTTGACTCAAATAACTAGTTTAATGAATTTAAGTCAATATTTGAAATTCAATATCATCTAAAGTTATTCCTAATTTTTGCTTGTTCTTCAGTAATTCAAATTTAGTTTTTATTTTCTTCTTTTTGCTAATATGTTTTCTTTTAAACAAATTCAGAAAAGATTATACACACAAATAACATAAAGATACCAATCCTTTTTAATACTTTATTATTCACTAACTTACTCTATTTTAGTTTTCTATTATATACTTTTTATTAAGATTTTTAAATCATAATATCTGTTTATATAGAGCGAAACCATCTCCGTTTTTATACCTATAAAAATTATTATAATTCATTTCTATCCTCCAACCACAATAATTTAAAAATAAATTTAATATTAACTTAGTCATTATAACAGGTTTATTTATCTTGTCAATGTGTTTTTATATTTTTGTTTAATGTTTTTGTTATAATACAATTCAACTTTAGTTACTGAACCCTTTTTGCACTAACTACCGAATTTTCGGTAGTTATTTTAAAATACTAATATTAAATTCTCAGTCTTCTAAATTATAAAATATATAGTCTGATTTGTTATCCAAACTGTCAACTATTGCTAAATCATGAGTTACAATAGTGTGTTTTTCATCTTTTTGCAATATTCTTAATATAATTGATTGCCTTTTGCCTTTAGTTTACTGCTTAAGCACTTGTAGGTTCATCTAAAATTATAACTTCTGGATCGTTACTATCGCTCTTGCAATAGCAACTCTTTGCTTTTCTCCCCTGATAATGTTTTTGACTTTTGATTAAGTAATTTTACTATCCAAATTTTCACATACTTCATTTATTCTTTTCTTCTTTCACTTCTTTTGTACTTTTTAGAATACATCAAAGAATTACAATATTATCATAAGCTGTTTCATCCTCTAATAAATTATACTCTTGAAGAAAAACCCGAATACTTCATTTTCTTGGTCTTTGCAATTTCTGTAGAAGACATTGAATTTATATCTTTATCTTCTATTTTATAGTCTCTGAATAATTTTTATCAAGTAGTCCAAGAATCTTTAAAAAGTAGTTTTCCAGCTCCATTTCTCCAGTTATAATAATTTTCGCCCTATATCTAAATTACACTCATTTAAAACAAGCAATTTCAGATTTTTATTTCATTATACACTTTTCTTAAATTTTTAAAGCTAATCAATTTCTTCACCTCCATTAGAGTTGTGCCAAATCTTCTCTAATGAGCATATTTAAGATAACAAATTCTAAAGTTAAAATAAAGACAATATTTATCCCTATATTTATAAAAATATAATATCATAATTAAATCTATTCAGAAAATTAATTATCATAAAATTAAACACAGTCAATGACAGAACAAAAAGCTGAATTTCTAATAAATATACTTTTTGGTGGCACCACATATTATATGAATTTTTATATTCTCTAAGTAATCTTTTATATAAATTTTTAATGAATATTCAAAAAGAAAGCAGCCAACAAAAGTAAAAATACATAAAATATATATACTTTAATATAAAATCTACATCTGTCATATTAACAGAATTAATGACTAAAAACATATCTGAGTTTAAAATCGCCTTTTCAAACTCCTCATCCAAACCATTTTGTAATTCTTTGTCAGTAAAGTTTTGTACCTTCTATAAATCTTTTTAATTCAGCAGGATTTAACTTAAAATCGGATAATGAGTCTCTCTTTTTGTACTTCCAGAAAAACCAAATTATCGTCATCAATCTCAAGGTCAACACCAAACTGTTTTTGAATTTTATCTTATCTAATTCATCAGCTGAAACTACTTTTAAAGTTTTTCCTTTGCTAAATAATTCCTAAATCTTCCGAGTTTGTGAACAAAACCCTATTTTCGGAACTCTTTTTGAAATTTTTCCAATAAATATTTGGATAAAAATTCCTTCTCTTCATTTACATACTCAGATACAAATTTTGTGTATCCACCTTTTTAATAATTTATCTACTCTATCTTCAACTTTTATAAAATCTTTCATTTCATAGGAAACAGGAATTGCAAAATAACTTCTTCAGTATCTTTCGATTCTTTGAGAGCCATTTAAGCATAAGTAGAGAATGACAATATAACACTAATAGATAAGATTAACAATCCGAATAATATAAAAATTCTTGTATTTCGTTTTTGTCTCTAAACCCTAATTTTATATTATCTATAACCATACATCACCTCATCGTTCGCTTTGTCTTTTTAATGTAAACGAAAAATTTTGCTCAAAGTTAAAACCATTGAAGTTATCGTTATAAATATCGGAATAGCTAAAAAGTTCTGTAAATGATAAATATTTCATATATGATTCAAAATATATACATAAATATTGAGGATATTAATCCCACTATTACATTGAAAAGTAGATTTTTGCTTTAAAGTTTTAACACCTCTTTAAATGTGGCTCCACATTCTAGACATACTCATATTTATTATATTTTGAAAGATAAACTACAGACACATAACAGAATAATAAATAGTAGCTTTACCACTCTTGCAATATAAATTTTGCATATCTATCACTCAGAAAATTAAATATTGGTTATCAAAGGTTTCTGTTGTTAAATCTATTAAATTCAACTTCATCATATCCTAAATTTTTATTTTTATCCTTAATTTCTTCCAAATGTTTAACATTATCCGAATCAATATAAATAGTGTCAAGGAAGTTGAAGACAAGGCAAATAAATTAGCTACAACTCTAAGTCCATCTTTGTATATGATTGAATTCGAATCAAAAGTATAATATACTCCATACCTTTTACTTCAGGGTATATCTAAAATTGATGTATCCTTAGTTTTAATACCATTATCAGGAGATATTTCATCTATATTAATAGCTACTTTTTTCTTTTCTATATAGTCATCCATAGAAAAATATCTAAAGCCTGCCTAATGCATTAAATTTAGTGGACTTCTGTAATAATAATCCATAGTTGGATTATATAGACCTATCAGTCCATTTCAGATTAGTTTCTGCTATAACCTTTATATCATCATATTCAAGCAAAAAATCAAAATCATTTTTCTTATTGGAGTTATTCCATTTAATTTTTAGTTTTTACAAAATTTTTCACTCTATACCATAATCAGGATAAATTAAATCTCTTCCTACAATATAATTTAACTTAAAGAACCACAATACAATTTAAAACCAGTAATAGGAAGATTATATATTTTGACATCTTCATAGCTTTTTACCTCTTAGTATAATTATTTTATACACTATTGAAGTTAATAATACATATATTATTTAAATTGTCAACGCGTTTTACGATTAAAAACAAAAAAGCCGATAAAAATATATTTGTTTTTATCAGCTTTTTACTAAATAAAATTCAATATTAAAGGAATTGAAAATTACAGCTAAAATTCCTGAAATTGATATTGAAACTGTAGCAATAGACCCTTCAATTTCTCCAATCTCCATTGCTTTTGCAGTTCCTAGAACATGACTGCATGATCAAGTGCAACTCCTTTGCAACTTTATCATCTATTTTAAAATCTTAAAAATCAACTCTCCTACGCTATAACCTATAATTCACATATAACTCATACATACATTTCCATAATTGCTCCAATTTTTCTTTGAAATTTCATAACCTATCATGAGATGTAACTGATTTTGGTAACATTGAAAGCAAAATTTCTTTACTAATCCCAAAAATATTACATAATAATATTCCAACAATCGCTCCAACACTTATTCCAACTAAACATCAAGTAATATTGGAAGAAAATATTTTTATAATATTTAAATTTTTATATAATGGTACAGCTAGTACAACAGTTGCCGGAGCGACAGTTAATATATCTGCCTTGTTTTATAATTAGTATATGGAATTTTTAAAAATCAAGAGAACTAAGATAATTAAAACTGAAGATGTAACCATTGGGCTTAAAAATTTTAATCCTAATTTTGCTTGAATTTCATATCCTATAACAAATGTTATTATTGTTAAAAATCCCAAAAAAGCGGACTGTTAATTATTAATTCCATTTTTCTCCTTTTCAAAAATTTTCACAAAAAGTTGTGAAAGCTGTAACAATCATAGATACAACTTCACCATAAATAAAAATTAAAAATATTTGTAAAAATTTCCCATTAAAAATAGTGGAATTTATCTATACTCAATTACTAATGGTGTCATAAACAATGTAATACTTTCAAGTAAAAATTCTGAAACTTTTTCTATTTTTAATTCAATTATTTTAAAAATACAACAAGGCAACTAGGAATAACATCGACAAAAATAGTTGCAGGTATTGGGGATTTAAAAATAATCTCCAAAATAGTCCCAATAAATAAAAATTAAAATAATTAAGAATTCATAAATATGTTTAATAAAAATCATCTCCTAAAATAATTTAAGGGTTATTTCTAACCCCTAAACTTCAAATTATCATACTTTCCATATAATTCATCAAGATAAATAATAGCTAAAAACAGAAGGCCCAGTATGACAACCTATGACTGCATCTACTCCAGATATTAAAATATCATCATTATTAAATTCACTCATTAATAATTCTTTTAAATCATTTGCCTTATCTTCACAATCTCCATGAAAAATAACAAGAGTTTGTTTATCTAAAACATCTGATTTACTTTTTATAATATCTATCAATTTTTCTTAAATGCCTTGTGACCTCTAACTTTATCAAAAATTTAGTTTTCCTTCATCTTTTTGATATATCTAAAATTGGACATATATTCAATAAATTACCAATTATAAACTTAGCCTTATTTAATCTTCCACCTCTATAGAGATAAGTTAAAGTCGTCAACTGTAAAAATATAATTTATATGTTTTTATAAAAATCAATATATTTTAATATTTCTTGAATACTTTCATTCTCTTCAATCATCTTTTGCAGCTTTTATCATAGAACACCATACCCAAAACTAGCTCCTAAACTATCTATTATATGAATTTTTCCTTCGAAAATTCATCAAAGCAAATCATTTTTACCATATTAGCAGTATTATAAGTTCCAGAGAGCCCTGAGGATAAAAGAAATATAAATAATCTCATTTTTAGCTAATAATTCTTCTTTAAATGTATCATAAAAATCTTTATAAGTTACTTGTGAAGTCTTATAAGTAATTTCCTTAGCCATATTCTCAAATAATTTATATTTATCTATATCATAATTTAAAATATATTCATTTTCTCCATCAGTAACAACCATGTTAAAAATTTGATTTTATATTTTTTTGCAATTTCTACTGGGATATCGGCTCCCATATCGAAAAATAACTTTATCATATCTACCTCCATTTTTAAAAACTTACCTAGTTTATATAATATACTATTTTTAAATTTTTGCAAGATAGCTTTAAAATAAAACTATTTTTAAAAGTAAAATATTTAATTTGTAATTACTAAATTAACAGGCAAATCAAATTCGTTTTGTTGGTACTTTCTCCACTATTTGTTCTTTAAAAGCTAGAGAAATAGTATATCCTTTATAGTCCTTTAAATATCTGTCATAATATCCTCCACCAAAGCCAATTCTATAATTATTATCATCAAATCCTACCCCAGGTACTAATATTAAATCAATATTATTTTTAACAATATTTTTCTATTTCAGGAGGTGTTTTAATTCATAACATCCCTCGATTAATTCATCTAAAAATTTATTTTATAAAAAGTCATTTTTCTACTTTCTTTTCACAAATTGGCGAACATACTGTCTTACCATCTTTCAATAATCTTTCAATTATTGGATAAGTATTTATTTCCGTACCAAAAAGGAATTGTAAGTGCAATACAATTTGCTTTTTAAAATTTTCATTTGCAAATAATTTTTTTATACAAAACTTCTTCAAAATTTTTTTCTATCTTTATCAGATATAGTTTTTTTCTTGAATTTCTTTTCTTATAATTTTTATCCATTAATAATCACTCACTCCTAAAAGTTTACGAACTTCTCCTACAAAATACAAAGAGCCAAATGCTGAAATAACATCGTCTTTACTTGACATTTCAAATGATTTGTCAACAGCATCTTGATAATTACCAAAACTATAAACTTTCTTTTCAGTTAATACTTCAATTTTTCCCTTTAATTCATAGATTCCATTGCTCTTTCAGAATCCGGTCTTACAGTTAAAAATATCAAAACAAGGAATAATCCTTTCAAACATTTCATTATAATCCTTGTCTGCTAACACTCCAAAAATTGCAATTTTTATTGTTTTTATAGTAAAAATTCATATTTGAGACAAATTTTTCAATTCCATCAATGTTGTGAGGCTCCATCTAAAATGAAATCTGGACTTTTTGAAACAAGCTCAAATCTACAAGGCCAAGTAACTATTAAAAATCCATATATATACTTTCATTTGAAATCTCAAAACCCATTTTTCTAAGTTCTAAAAAGTAATTCAAGAGAAATTGTAGCATTTTTAACTGATGTAATCCAAAGTAGTTTATTTTTCAATCTTTAAAAATCTTTATAGTCAATAATTTGTCAGATTTATTATTTTTCCAATATTTTAATTTTTGATAAATCATTTCTATAACGAGTTTTTACTTTTAGCTACTCTTATTATATTATCCATAATTTCAGTATCTTGAAAATATAGAACTAGAGGAACACCATCTTTAATTATCCCAGCTTTTTCAGAGATATTTCTTTTATAGTATTTCCCAAAAATTGTTGATGATCGAAAACTAATTGATGTAATTAATGTAATTAAAGGTTTATCACAACATTTGTGGCATCTAGTCTTCCACCTAGACCTACTTCCATAATTGCAAAATCACATTTTTCTCTATAAAAATACAAAAGCTACAGCAGTTACTAGCTCAAAATCAGCTGGAAAAACTTCAAGAGTATTTGCAATCTCCTAACTTCATCCATTAATTCTATTAATTTATCTTCTGGAATATTTTTGTTGTTAATTCTAATTCTTTCTTCAAAATTGTAAATAGAAGGAGAAGTAAACATCCCAACTTTGTACTTGTGAAACCAAAACAAATTTACAAAAAGTGCAGGAACCCTTTCCATTGGTTCCTGCAATATGAATAATTTTAATTTATCTTGTGGATTTCCTAGCTTTTCATAAGAGTTTTTATATTTTGTAAACCTAATTTAATTCACTGCAAACTTCTCCTCTGAGTTTAATCATTGCAGTTTCATAATCCATATTATTTTACCTTTTTTCTCATGGCAATTAAACATTTTTCTGCTAAAACTGAAGTTGTTATCGATCCAATACCACCTGGTGCAGGATTAATATAACTTGCAATTTCAGAAACTTCATCGAAATGAACATCGCCGGTTACCTTTTCCATTTTCATCATAATTTGTTCCGACATCAACTACTATCGCCCCTTCTTTTACAAATTCCTTTGTAACAAAATGAGCCTTACCTATAGCTGAAACTAAGATATCTGCATTTTTACAAACTTCTTTTTAAGTTTTTGAGTTCTACTATGACACTACAGTAACTGTTGCATTTTTGCTAATAATAGCATTGCAACAGGGTTTTTCCAATAACATTACTACGACCTAATACAACTGCATTTTTACCACTTAAATCTAAATCATAAAATTCTAACATCTTTATAACAGCAGCACGTACAAGGAGATAAACTATCTTCTTTAGGATAGAAAACTTCTCCAATATTATATGGACTTACTCCATCAATGTCTTTTTAGGATTAATTTTCATTCCAACCAAATCATCGTCAATATGTGAAGGTAATGGTCTTAAAAGCAGAAACCATCAACACTATCATCATTTCCAATTTTTCTAGTTCAGATATAAAATTAGCTTCAGTAATATCTTCTGGATAGTGGAATTGGACACATTCAATTCCCAAAGAAGATAAAAGCTTTTATTGCTGCATTTTCATAACCTATAGAATCGCTTCTATCTCCAACTCTAATAAAACCACAAGTAGTAACTTTTCCTTTTTCTTTAAGTTCAGCAACTGCTTTAATCTTTTCCTTAAAGCTATTCTTACTTCTTTACCTTTCATTATTGTCGTCACTAATGGTCTCCTTATTTTAAAAATCCATTAAATAGTTTCTTCAAACGCCTTATTAGCAAGTTCCATTCCATCTTTTAATAATTTCTAGATTTTTCGTTTATCATCTTAATATTATCTTCATTTTTCATTGAAGAAGTATTTGCAAATACACTAAACTTGCACCCTTTAAGAGCAGATTCTAAAAGACAGCTCTGTTGCAACATCTCAATAAAGATTTTTATTCCCAATTCTAATAAGTCTGTCAACTAAACAAAGAGCTTCTTAAGATTTTTCCATTATTTGTAAAGGAATCATAGCAGCATTATAAAGGTTTTTCTAATGCCTCTCTTTAATCTCTTTTCTCGTCAGTATTTCTTGGCATCTTATAGCATTGAGAAAGTGGATAAAAGCATCCATCCCTTGAACTAATTCTTTTAAAGAATAATTAATTCGTTATATATAGTTTGCTCTTTAATTTCTTCTTCAACATCTTTAAATTTTTCATTACCAGTAGTATAAATTGCATCCATATTTAATAGAGCAACTCCCAAAAGCACCTACAAGGCGGATGCTCCTCCGCCCCTGGTACTGGTTGTTTATCTGATAATTCTTGAATAAATAAATTTATGGTTTTTATCACATTTTTTTGTTCCATAAATTCCTCCTATTAACTAGAATAATCCAACTATCTTTCCATCATCAGTTATGTCAATATTATTTGCAGCAGGAACTTTTGGTAATCCAGGCATGGTCATAATATCTCCACTATAAGCAACAACAATCCTGCACCTGCAGCAATCTTTTATATTTTTGATATTTGCTTTAAATCCTTCTGGTCTACCAACTTTATTCTTGTCATCAGAGAATAGAGTATTGTGTTTTTGCCATACAGATTGGTACATTTTTAAATCCTAATTCTTCTATAGTTTTAATTTTCTTTTTTTAACTCCTGGAGAGAATGTTGCACCAGATCATCCATAAACCTTTTTGAACAATTTTTATTTAATTTTTCTTCTAAAGAATCTTCAATATCATAAATTTGATTAATTGGTTTGTCATTTTCTGAAGTTTACAATTTCATTAGCAAGAATCAACTGCTCCTTCTCCACCTTTTGCCCAAACATCTGAAAGAACTACATTAACACCCTAATTCTTTACATTTTAGTTTCAATTAATTTGAATTTCTGCATCAGTATCTAATGGGAATTTGTTAATTGCAACAACACAAGGGAATACTAAATAGATTTTGCATATTTTCAACATGTTTTTAGTAAGTTTGGAAGTCCTTTTTCCAAATGCAACTAAATCTTCATTTTTCCTAATTCTGTCTTAGCTAAGTCCACCATGCATCTTTAAAGCTCTTACAGTAGCAACAACTACAACTGCATTAGAGTTTAAACCTGCAAATCTACATTTTAATATCCAAGAACTTTTTCAGCTCCCAAGTCGGCTCCAAAACCTGCTTCAGTAACAACATAATCGGAATATTTTAACGCTAATTTTGTAGCAATTATACTATTACAACCATGAGCTATATTAGCAAGGTCCTCCATGAATAAATGCAGGAGTATGTTCTAATGTTTTGAACAAGATTTGGTTTGATAGCATCCTTTAATAATGCTGCCACTAGCCCCTTGAGCATTCAAATCTTTTTGCAGTTACTGGTTCTCCTTTTCTATTATAAAGCAACAATGATTTTTCCTAGTTTTTCCTTTAAATCTTTTAAATCATTTGATAGACATAAAATAGCCATTACTTCAGATGCAACTACTATTTCAAATCCATCCTCTCTTGGAACACCATTCGCTTTTCCATTTAATCCATCAACAATAAAAACGAAGTTGTCTATCATTCATATCAACAACTCTTTTTAAAGTAATAGTTCTAGAATCGATATCTAACTCATTTCCGTGATTAATATGATTATCTAACATTGCAACAAGTAAGTTATTTGCAGCACCAATAGCATTAAAATCTCCTGTAAAATGCAAATTTATATCTTCCATAGGAACTACTTGAGCATATCCACCACCTGCAGCTCCACCTTTAACTCCAAAAACTGGTCTAAAGAAGGTTCTCTCAGTGCAAGAGATGTTCTTTTTTTCCTATTTTATTTAATCCATCACCAGTCCAACAACAGTCGTGTTTTACCTTCTCCTGCAGGAGTTGAGTTATAGCAGTTACTAAAATTAACTTTCCATTTGGTCTTTCGTTATAATCTTTCAATTCATGAATATTTAACTTTGCTTTATAATTTCCGTAAAGTTCAATTGCTTCTTCCAAATCCTAAGTAATCAGCTACTTCTCTGATAGGTTTCATGTGCTTCTTGAGCAATTTGCATCTGTCTTCATAAAGCCCTCCTTTTTATTAAAAAACATTTATTGGAATCGTTATTCCCCATAATCAGTATACAATTTATTTAATAATATGTCAATATTTTTATTCTAAAAAGAATCTTATATCATTGTAAAATAAATTACACACTTATAAATTAACTACCCTTATAATTAATAAGCAAAACAGATTTTTATAAATTTTTATAACTATCAATATTATGATGAACGTTTTTATAGTATTAATATATCGGATAAAGAGCCAGCCCTTTTTACTATACTTTTGCATCGAGTAAGTGCCTCAAACTTTTCTTGTTATGCAATAAAAAAGTCAATTATTGTTTAATAATCCAACTTTTTATAATATTTTTAATTTTCTATTTCTTTCTTAAAACTTTGAAACTTCAGCAACAACAAAAAGGTAAGAATGCAAGTGGTATTGCAACTGCTAACTCTTTTTATTCCTAAAGAAACAGTATCAAAATATGAGTTATAAGAAAAGGTACATATACAACTACTAGCATCATAAAAGAAAGATAATGCTGTTCCATATACCAATGTTTTTGTTGAAAAATATTCCAATATGGAATAATGTAAATCTACTACTTCTAACAGAATAACTCTAGTAGTTCTGCAGTTATAAGTGTAAAGAATGCAACTGTTCTTGCTCCTTCAATATGATTAGGATAATGATGCATTCCATAGAAATACGCTCCAAGTGTTGCAACTGTAATTGCTAAAGATTGAGAAATTATACTATACATCATTTCTTTATCTAAAATTGGTTCATTTGAGTTTCTTGGTGGAACTTGCATAATATCTTCATCACCCTTTTTCAACACCAAGTGCCAATGCAGGAAAAACTGTCTGTAACTAGATTTAACCAAAATGTGAAATTGGTATAAAAAGGTACTGGTATATTTAAAAGAATAGATATTAAAACTATTAAAATTTCTCCTACATTACAAGATAATAGGAAAAGAAACAAACTTTTTAATATTTGAATAAATATACGTCCTTCATGAACAGCTGATACTATAGTAGCAAAATTATCATCTGTTAAAAATTACATCTGAAGTATTTTTGCAACATCTGTTCCTGTAATTCCCATTGAAACTCCAATATCAGCTCTCTTAATTGCAGGTGCATCATTTACCCCATCTCCAGTCATTGCAGCAATATGTCCATTTTTCTTTAAAGCACTAACTATTTGCACTTTATTTTTCAGGACTTACTCTTGCAAAAACTCTCGTAGTTTTTACAACTTCGAAATTTCTTCTTCAGTCATCTTATTAGTTCGTACCATAATAGCCTTTGAATTTTTCATCCAAAATTCCTAAATCTTTTGCTATAGCAACTGCAGTTTCTAGATAATCTCCTGTTATCATTATAGGAATTATTCCTGCTTTTTACATTCTTTGATAGCTTCTTTTTGCTTCCAGGCCCTTGCAGGGTCAATCATTCCCATTAGTCCAACAAAAACCATATCTCTTTCTATATTTTCTGAAGTAATATCTTCAGGCAACAAATCAAATTTTCTATAAGCAAAAGCTAATACTCTTAGAGCTTGTTTTAGCAAACTGACTATTTTGTGAAAGAACTTTATCTTTTATTTCAGAAGTGAATTCTTTTTCTTTTCCATTTATTAGAATATATTTACAATTATCGATAACTATATCAGGAGCACCCTTTGTAGCGGAAATAACATTAGATGAAAAATATTTTCATTAAATGTTGTCATCATCTTTCTAGTAGAATCAAAAGGTATTTCTGCAATTCTTTGTTTTTAACATTTAATCATCTTTAGATATATCAACTTTTTCAGAAACAGTAAGCAAGGCTCCTTCAGTAGGATCTCCTGCAATTCTATACATATTTTCATCTTTAAGTAGTTTTGCATCATTAACAAGAGTTGAAATTTTAGAAATGAAATAAAATCGTCAATTTCTTTTAGCATTAACATTTTTCTCCATTTAAAAATACATCTCCAACAGGCTCATAACCAGTTCCTTCTACATCATAAAACTAGATTATTTACAAAAACTTTTTTCAGTCATTTCATTTTGAGTAGAGTTCCTGTTTTATCTGAACAGATTACTGTTGTAGTTCCTAATGTTTCGACTGCTAAAAGTTTCTTTACTATAGCATGCTTTTTACCATTTTTGTCATGCCAAGTGATAAAACTATAGTAACAATTGCTGGTAAAACCTTCAGGAACCGCTGCAACAGCAAGTGAAATTGCAGTTAAAAGCATAAAGTAAAAAACTGTTGTTTATACAAAAAGCCCAACTATAAATACTACAATACAAACTCCTATTGTTATTAGTCCAAGAGATTTTTGAAAGACCAGCTAGCTTCTTTTGTAGTGAGTGTCTTCATCTTCAAAAAGAATCAAGAGTTGTTGCAATTTTACCAATTTCAGTGTTTTTCTCCAGTAAAACTACTACTCCCTTTCCTCTACCATAAGCAACAATAGTAGAAGAGTAAGCCATATTTTCTCTATCACCAATCTCAATTTCTCCATCATAAACTTTATCTGCAAATTTTTTCAACAGAGTTTTAGATTCTCCCAGTTAAAGAAGCTTCATCAATCTTTAAAATAAAACTTTCAATTAATCTTTAAATCTGCTGGGATAATATCACCCTGTTTCAAGCTCAACAATATCTCCAACTACAATTTCTGGGGAAGGAATATGATTAATTTCCATCTCTATAAACTTTGCCATTGGACTAGCCATTTTTGCAAAGCTTCTATTGCCTTTTCGGCTTTTCCTCTTGATTAAGTGAAAGAATCGCATTATCATTACAATCGCTATGATTATAAAAGCATCTGTTATTTCACCAACAATAGCGGACATAATACAAGCTCAATTAGAATTAAAAATCATAGGGGTCTTTAAATTGGTCTATAATTTTTGAAAGAAGTGATTTTTATTCTTTTGTTTTTAATTCATTTCTTCCGTTTTTCTCTAAAAAGCTCTACAGCTTTTGTCCTTGAAAGTCCGTTTTTAGCATCACTTCCAAGATTATTGATACATTCATCAATCTTTTTTGTTGTACCAAAACATAATTTATCCTCCTTGAATTAAGGCTTTTTGCATAAAAAACCTTGTTTAATAAATTAAACAAAGGTCTTGCTTCCTATTGAAATAGTTAGGTGTTTAGCCGGGATAAACCGTACTGACGACTAAACAAAATTAGCTACTCCCTTCATTGAGTATATTATACTAAATATAAAAATTTTTTTCAAGTAAATTTAAAAGGTGTTTTAAAAATTTTTAAAACACCTAAAAATTTATTTCTTTATAATTTTAACAGCAGTACCTGAACAAGTAACCATCATCATACCATTTGATGCTCCAAGCATTTCATAATCCATTTTTAGACCAACTATCGCATTAGCACCAATTTCATTTGCCCTATCAGTAATCTCATCTAAACTTTCATCTCTTGCTCCCATTAATTCTTTTTCATAGGAAGATGAACGTCCTCCAAAAATATCTCTTAGGCCTAGCTTTAATATCTTTTAAGAAATTTACTCCAGTAATTACTTCACCAAAGACAACTCCATATATTCAACAATTTCCTATCCTTCAATATTATTTTGTAGTTGTAATTATCATAAACATATCCTCCTTTAAAAGAATAACATATTTTCTAAATTTAATCAAGATATTATTTATCTTTGTTTTAAATTCATATTATAGTTTTAACTTTTATTTTTCTAAAACAATATTACCCTTTTTTACATCCAAAAACAATTTTTCATCATTAGAATTTGGTCTTTTAAAATTTCATCTGCAATTTTTATTTTCAAGCTCAGATTTTATAATTCTTTCAAGAGGCCTTTGCTCCGTATGCTTTATCAAATCCCATATCGGATAATATGATTTTATTACTATATCCAATATTGACTCATATTTTTAAGTCTCAACTTTTTCAAGTAAAAGCTCTGTAATTTTCATTATATCTTTTTCATCTAATTTTGAAAAAACTATAATATCATCTATTCTGTTTAAAAACTCAGGTTTAAACATAATTTTTAATTCAGAATTTACAATCTCTTTTTATTCTATCGTATTCTTTTTCTTGTTCATCTTTCTTTGAAGAAAACCTAATGAGTTTTTTCTTTTTCAATTACAGATGCTCCAGACATTTGAAGTCATAATAGTACTGTATTTTTAAAGTTGCTGTTTTTACCTTGAGAATCTGTAAGCCTTCCATCATCTAAAAATTTGAAGAAGCATATTGAATACATCAGGGATGTGCTTTTCAATTTCATCAAATAATACTACACTATGGTTTTCTTCTTACTGCTTCAGTTAAATAACCTCCCTCTCCATATCCGACATATCCAGGAGAGGAAACCTACTAGTTTAGAAACCGTATGTTTTTCCATATATTCACTCATATCAATTCTAATCATATTTTCTTCAGATTCAAACAAAAGATTTGCTAAAGACTTTTGCAAAAATAAGTTTTACCAACCCCAGTTGCACCAACAAAGATAAAAACTACCTATAGGGTTTACTGCCCAAAGAAACTCCTGCTCTTGATCTTTTTATAGCACTTGTAACTCTGTCAATTGCTGTACTGTCCAATAACAATATTTTTAAATTATCAGAAAGAGACAAATACTTTTGACTTTCTTTAGCAGTTAATTTATTAACTGAATTTTACTCCAATCTGAAACTATCTTTTGCAATGTCTTCATATTTTTTAAAGTTAAGTTCTCATTGTTTTTCTTATCTTTTATTTCTTAAGTTTCTTTATATCTTCTAAATTCTGTTCATACTTATTTTTAGATTCTTGTGCCTTTAAAACTCTTGACTTTCAACAAATTGTTTAATTTCTGATTTTAGTTTTACATTTTTCATCTTTCAAGAAAAATTATATCATCTGGATTTAAATATGATTTTATTCTTAACATTGACTCGCTTCGTCAATTAAATCAATAGCTTTGTCTGGCAAAAATCTGTCTGTTAAGTATCTATGAGATAATTCTACAGCTGCTTTTATTGCTTCATCTGTAATTACTATACCATGATGATTTTCGTATTTTTCTCTTAATCCCAACAATATATTTATCGTCTGACTAACCGTTGGTTCAGAAAACATCAATAGGTTGTAATCTTCTTTCAAGAGCTGAGTCTTTTTCAATATATTTTTCTGTATTCATCAATTGTTGTAGCACCAATTAATTGAATTTCCTCTAGCTAAAAAATGGCTTTAAAATATTTGCAGCATCAATAGAACCTTCACTTCCTCCAGTTCCAACTATATTATGAAATTCATCAATAAATACAATTACATTTTTATTTTTCATAATTTCATTCAAAGTATCCTTCACTCTTTTTCAAAGTCTCCACGATACTTACTTCCTGCAAGCATAGTAGGTAAATCTAAACTATAAATTAGTCTTATTTTCTAAAAATTCTGGTACTTTCCCTCTATAATCCTAAAGCAAGTCCTTCAACAATCGCAGTTTTCCCGACGCCAGCTTCTCCTATCAAAAATTGGATTGTTCTTTTGTTCTTCTAAGTAAAAATTTGTAAAATTCTATCAATTTCTTTATCTCTACCTATTACCTGATCAATCTTCCCATTCTTAGCTCTTTCATTTAAATTTACAGTATATTTTTCTAAAGTTTCTGTTGTTGCTTCTCCAATTGTTTCAGAATCACTCTCAAAAATTTATCTTTTCTTTTTATATCAGCTGAAATACTTTCCGGACTGATATTAGAATCAATAAGCATTTTATATGCTAACCCTACTTTTAATTCCATTAATGAAATCAAAAGATGACAAAGGCAAAACTTGAATATTGTCCGATTCCATTGCAATATTGACAGCATTATCAACAACTTTCTTTGCATTTTTTTGATAATTTACTCGCTACATTAGAAAAATCTCCAAATCCTCTTTTTATCTATCAAATAACTTTTTAATGAATTATAATTTGCTCCCCGCAGAAACAAGACATTCAGTCTCTCTACTATTAATTTTCAAAAATGCAAGTAAATATGTTCAGTTCAATATAATCATCTTTTAAATAAAAACGCTTCATTTACAGCATATCGGATAAATTCATCAACGCTTCTAATTACATTTTCATACATAAAATCACTACTCCTATACTAATTTCAAAATCACATTTTAAAAGCTCTTCTTCTCTTTCTTCTTCATCTAAAAAGTTGAACTTCTAACTGCCATAAGACATTCATACAATACCTTTATATCATAATCAACAATAAGCTCCAAACTTTGTAATAATATACAAAGAGAAATATATTTACTAACTACATAGGATTTAAATTTTTCTCATTTATCATAATTTTTTTATATTTTTCAAATTTTTCTCTATAATAGTCAGTTTTTATACCTAAAAGCTTTCTACGATTATCAATTTTCCAAATTTACAATTTCTGTTATATATTTATCCATTTTTCTAATTGCAGAAAATTCATCGAATTCTGTTTATAAAAATTCTGCAATATAAAAGTCTTCACAAAAGTCCTATCATGGATAAAGAGTAAAACTTAATTCCCAAAATATTCATTTTCTTTTCTAAAAATCAGTTGTTTTATAATATTTTAATGATGGAATATGTAAAACTCAATCATTTTTAATCCATTACCAACTAAGTTCACATCTTTAAAAACATATCCAAAATTTGTATTAAAAGAAAAATTAAGTTTTTCATCTAAAATCAGATTCTACCCCATAAGCAAAAATTACCACATCTGAAAAAATTAACTCCTGAAGTTTACCTGTTATCCTAAGATGTTCTTCAATATTTATATTAATAAATATAAATTCATCATCTCTTGAAAGCAATGTATGAATTTTCCCTAAAAATATCATTTGAATCTATAAAAAGCCCTTATTATAATATTTCAAGATTTGCTTTCTTGATTTACTTTTTCAAATGTAAATCTATCACTATAATATAATTTATAAAATGAAGAATCAAATTTTTGTTATATAAATTAATTTCATCTTCAAAAGTTATATATATAATTAAATTTATATCCTTTTATATTTCTATAAACATCAACCTGACTAGAAAGAGAAACATATTTTTCGGATATTTTTCCCAGAAAACTACTCATTTATTCTCCTCCTAAGCTTTAAATTTTTCTTTTTAAATCTTCAATTGTATTTTTAAAACTTCACATTTTACGAAATTCTTCTGTCTCTATACTATGCTCCAACTCTCTTTTCCAAATCTGAAATTTTTATTTCATTTTTAAAAAACGCATTGGTATATTCTGGTCTTTTTCCTTTATATTTTTAAAATCATTACATATTAGCATTTTAATAAAAATTCGAATAAACAAGTGTAGGTTTTACTTTCTTGTTTTCTATTAGTTTTATATATTGTTTCAAAACAGCATGGACAAACAGTTAAATTTGTGTTAATCATTTCTTTTACAGAAGTTTTACATTTCCTACATTTAACATTTGAATTAGAAATCTGACCTTTAAAATTACAAAAACTACATCTTTTCATCAGATTTTAACGAATTAAATAAATTGTCATATTCAAAATCTGATATTTCTTTTTCATAACTAATTGTTGCAATTTTTTACTCATTTTTCCTCCCGAAAGAATATAGAATATTTAACAATATATTTGATCTTAAATTATCTTTTTGTTTTAGCATCTATGCAAAGCGAATTATCACTATAGCATGTAAAATAATAAATCTTTCTCTTTTGTAATATATCCTAATTCAAATATTCTATCTATAATTCTTCGACCTTCATTAAAAGTTATCGTATTTTTGTTCTAAATACTCAATAACTGAATTAAAAATACATCTTCATTTAAAAGAGTTGAGATTTTAATGTAACACTACCTCCACGATGACTTTCAATGTAATATCCATTTGTAGAAGAAAATCTTGTTGTTAAAACATAATTTATTTGAGATGGAGCACAAGAAAACTTATTCGCTAAATCATTTCTGCCTATCTCAATAATTCCATTTTTCTGAATTTTCTAACATTTTCTTTCAAAAATTTTTCTATAATATCACTAATACCTGCCAAAAGAACACCCTCTGACCTACTTGTGCTTTTTATATTATACCCAATGAATAACAATATTTTTACATTTTAAAAATAATCTTATTAAAATTTTTACTAATCTTTATAGATTTAAAAAGATTTATAATTTACTCAAAAAATATATATAATATACTGATATTATTTTATCTATTAAATTTTTGATTTTTTATCGAAAAGTTAACTTTTGTCAAAAATCTATGTGAATACTAAAAATTTGTATTGACAATGCTCAAATGTAGGTTTATAATATTTCTGCAATATTTATTAGTGTGAAAAATATTAAAGGAGGTTTTTATTGTGAAAGGTTTTGCAATGATTGGAAATTGGTTGGATTGAAAAAGAAGAACCATTTTGTGGTCCTATGGATGCTTTAGTTAAACCATTAGCCTATCACCTTGCACTTCAGATGTACATACTGTTTGGGAAGGTGCTATTGGTGATAGAAAAAGTATGATTTTTAGGTCATGAAGGTTGTGGTAGTTGTTGTTAAAGTTGGTGAATTAGTAAAAGATTTTTAAAATTGGAGACAGAGTTATGGTCGCAGCTCATAACTCCTGATTGGAATTCTTTAGAAGCACAAGGTGGTTTTGGTATGCATTCTGGAGGGATGCTTGCTGGTTGGAAATTTTCAAACTTTAAAGATGGTGTTTTGGAGAGTTTTCCATGTGAATGATGCGGATGAAAATCTTGCATGTTGCCTGATGAAATTTCTCCAGAAGCATGTATGCTTTCTGATATGGTTCCTACAGGTTTCCACGGAGTTGAACTTGCTGATGTTCAATTTGGAGATACTGTATTAGTTGTTGAATTGGACCTGTTGGTCTTATGGCAGTTGCTGGTGCTAATTTAGAGGAGCATCTAGAATAATTTGTGTCGGTACAAGAGAAATATATAAACAAGTTGCTAGGGATAGGTGCAACTGATTTCATAGATATAAAGAGGGTTTCTATAGACGAACAAGTTTTAAAACTAACAAATGGTGTTGGTGTCGATAAAGCTATAATAGCAGGTGGTGGAGTTGAAACTTTTGAACCTGTAATAAAATGTTTAAAACCAGGTGGAAAAATTGGTAATGTAAATTATTTAGGTTCAGGCACCCTATGTCAATATCCCACGTATTGAATGGGGTGTTGGTATGGGACATAAACAAATTCTAGGTGGACTTATGCCTGGCGGTCGTTTACGTTTAGAAAAACTTGCATCACTTATTGCATGTGGAAAATTAGATGTTAAACCTTTATTAACTCACAAATTTAAAGGATTTGAACATGTTGAAGATGCTTTATTGTTAATGAAAGATAAACCTGCTGATTTAATTAAACCAGTGGTTGTTCTTTAGTCAAAATTAAATTATAAATTTTGGGAGGGGTTAACTCCCCATATTAATTATTGGAGTAATATGAAAATACTAATTATATCTGGATTTTTAGGTTCAGGAAAAACTACTTTTATAAAAAGAAATGGTTAAAAACACAATTCGTAATTGTTGAAAATGAATTTGGAAAAACTTGGTTTTAGATGGAAACCTAATAAAAAGAAAAATTTTAATAATGAAGAAATAAAAATTTGGGAATTAACAGAAGGTTGTATATGTTGTTCATTAAATTTAGATTTTACACATTCTATATTAACAATAGCAAATACCATAAATCCTGAATATTTGATAGTAGAACCAAGTGGAGTCGCTATGCTAAGCAATATAATAGAACAACTATCGAAAATATGCTATGAAAATATAGTACTACTATCCCCCATAGTGATTATAGATGCAAATAACTTAAAAATAATTTAGAAAAATTACTCTGAGTATTTCTTAGACCAGCTAAATAATTCTTCAAAAGTAATTTTAAGTAAATCAGAAAATTTGTCAGAGTAGAATTTTCAATATTAAAAACGAACTAGAGATAAATCGAAAAATTAGTAAATTTCAATCTAACACATTATTCAAATTGGACAAAACAAGATTAGAGAACTTATTTAATAATGAATATTCTATAAAAAAGATCACAAAAGGCGAATTAAAAAGTAGTATTTAATAAAAATAGAAATAGACAAAGAACAAATACTTGAAATATTTCTTTACTAAATATAAAAATAAAAATATTCCTGAATTAATTTTTAAATTAAACGTATTAATGTCTAAACAATTAGAAGTAGTCGAGAGCAAAAGGATATTTTAACATAAAAGATTTTTGGTTTAAATTTGATTTAGTAACAATAATTATGAGATATGTGGATGCAATCAATGGAAGATTCAAGAGTTGTAATAATAGGAAAAATTAAATAAAAATACATACATCAAATTTTTAACAAAATAATTTTAAAAATTAAATCTTAATAAAATATATGTATACTGCATCCATTTCTTATATCAAAATTTTTGATGCAGTTTTTCTCCACAATTTTAGCTATTAAATAAAAATACTTATATAAATTCAACTTATCTCAAATATTATCCAACAGCGTCATTACTTTTCCCGATATAATAAATTCGCATAAACTAATGCTCCAACAAACAATAGTCTAAACAAAGAAAACAAAGAAAGAGAAAAATATTTCTCTTTGTATCTCTATAAAACTTAAAATAAAAAGTACAAAACTTACTATACTGCACTTATTATAAATATAATTAATCCAAATCTAAAAATAATTCCTAACATAGCCTATTTTATAGTTTCCCAGTCCAAATGCAAAATCCTATTACAAAAACACAATAATAGAAATATATCTAAAAGCTATAGAACCCCAAAGTAAAAATTTTCATCAATTTTTCTCTATCATTTATAAATTTTTCATAAATTCAACATTTTTGTTTCCACACTTATCACCAAAATATTTTTATAAAATTATGTTGATTATACAATATATATTTTCTATATCCACTTATAGAACATTCCATTATAGAAAGCATATACTCAGTTTTAGTACACAAAAACAACGGATTTTATCACCCGTCGATCTTTTGAATTCATACTATTTTTTACTTTTTAAAAAGTTTCTAAAAATATATCTAACTGTATTTTCACATTATCTATAAATTTTAGCAAAATCCTTTAGTTTTTAGTTGGAAATTCCTTTCCATATAAAATTTCATAAGCTTTTAGTGCTTTATTTACTTTTATTTTACATAGTTCTTGGCCTCTGCAGAAGGAATATTGTAAAGACTAACTCATCACTTTGAATATTTTAGAATCCTTTAACCAAGTATTTACATTTCCTATTCCACCATTATATGCTGCATAAACTGTATTCATATTACTAAAATTTTTGCATTAAATATTTTAAATAATATGTTCCTATTTTACATTAGTTTCAGGATCGTTTTCAAGTCTAATAGAATTTACATCAATATTTAACTAACTTTGCGACATGTTTGGCAGTATCCGGTAGAAACTTGCATTAAACCTTTAGCATTAACTTTACTTTACGCATCGCTCTTTGAAATTACTTTCAACTCTCATAATGGCTAAAACTACTTTGGGATCTACTCCATATTCACTAGAATATTTTTGAATTTCTTCAATATAACTTATAGGATAATTCTTTCCCACCATAATATACTGCTCCCAAAAAAATAAAGCTTTACATATAATTATCACAGTTATTAAAGTTAATAATACTCCATATTTTTCATCTTTTTCTTTTTCTTTTGCCTTTATCATTTTTGTAGCTTCTTCTATATTTTCTTCATAGTAGTATCTGAATTAATACTATCTTTTTACAGATTCAGTATTATGCATTTGATTATCACGTAAAGCACTTAAATCTAGTTAATTTCGTCTTTTCTATTTAATGAATTTTGACTTTTCTAAATCTTTTTAAATCAACACTTTTCAGTACTTTGATCATTTGGAAAAATGCCGAGTTGTACAAATTCACCAAGTGTTCCTCACTATTATCTAAATCTTTACTTTCAGCAAAACCATCATAAGACTCATCAGTGTTGCTTTTTAGCTTTTAATTCTTCTTCGGATACTTTTCTAAACGCATCCAGTATCTCCATTCTATCCTCGACAATTTTGCTTCTTCAATATCTTCTGATTCATTTTCTTTGTTTTTGTTTTTCTTAACTCTTCCAAAAATCCTGATTTTTTCTCTTCATTAATACAACTATTTTTAAAAAGAATAAATCAACTTTATCTTTTACTCCTCAAAATCACCATTATTTTTCAACAGATAAAATATCATAGCTTTCATTTTCAAACTCAGATTGTATCTCCATAATTCTATGAGCAATTTCTTCGGTCATTCCCTTTCTTTCCATTAGCCTTTTAAATCTAACTTCATCACTAGCTGTCATATTCACACTTTCATCAATATCAATTAATTTTTCTAATCTGGCTATTGATTCATTTAATAGTGAATTTGTAAAAATACAACATCTGATTCAGATTTTTTTAGCAAAATCAACCATGTTTTTAGAAATGACAGGATGAGTTAAAGAATTAAGCTTTTCTCTATTTTCATCATTTCATAAATACTGTTCTTCTTAACTTTTGATTTTGAAATATTACCTTTTTCATTTAAAATGACTGTCTCCAAACTCTTTTACTAAAACTTTATAAAGTTCATGCCCCTCTTTTATACAATTCTTTATTTGATCATCTGCATCTAAAACTAAATACTTTTCATTTCTTTTCTTTAATTAACTCAGCTAGACTACTCTTACCACTGGCAATCTGTCCTGTTATAACAATAAATTTTTTTATTTCGACTCATACCAATTTCTCCTTCACAAACATCTACTTTTCAAAGGTAAATCTAATTTATATACATTTTCCATAGAATCTTTTAAAATATTCTTAACAATTTCTTTTTCCTTTCTTCGCATTCTATTATAAGTTCATCATGAATTTGTAATATCAACTTTTGCATTAACTTTCTCATTTTTCAGTCTTTCATAAACTTTAATCATATGCAGTTTTTATAATATCCGCTAGCACTTCCCTGTATTGGAGTATTCAATGCAATCCTCTCTCAAAACTTCTAATATTAAAAATTTTTGAATTAATTTCGGAATATATCTCTTTCTGTCCAATATGGTTGTTACAAAAGCCATCATTTTCTTAGCTTTATTTAACTATTTCTTCCATATAATTTTTATACTGGATAAGTATTCAAATATCCATCAATATATTGTCTTGCTTTCATTTCGTGAAATATTTAAATCCTTTTGAAAGACCATAATCGCTTATACCATAAACTATTCCAAAATTTACAGCCTTGCACTTCGTCTTTGATTGTCAGTAACTTCACTAATAGGAACTCCAAAAACTTCGCTTGCAGTTTTATTATGAATGTCCAAATCATTTTTTTAAAATGATTCAATCATAACTAGAATCCTTAGACAAATGCGCTAAAACTCTAAGCTCAATTTGTGAATAGTCTGCATCTATAAAAACTTTATTTTTATCTGCAGATAAATACTTTTCTAATATTTCTTCCTTCTTCACTTCTTAATTGAATATTTTGTAAATTAGGATCAACAGAGCTAAGTCTTCCAGTAGCAGTAATCATCTGCTTAAAAGAAGTTCTAACTCTACCCATCATCCATAATATATCTATATTCCTTCTAAATATGTTGAAATTAACTTATTTAAAGATCTGTATTTTAAAAATATATTCTGCTATTTCATGCTTACTTTGATAATTTTTCTAGAACTTCAACATCAGTAGAATATCCTGTTTTTGTCTTTTTACAACAGGTAATTTCATTTTTCAAATAGAACTACTCCAAGTTGTTTTGGAGAATTTAAATTAAAATACTTTCTCCAGCAAGTTCATAAAACTTTTTCTTCATACTCATAGCAAGTTTTAGAATACTCATCAGTTTAATTCAATAATCTTATTTCTATCTACTAAAACTCCTGTGTTTTCCATATCAGCAAGAACTTTAACAATGGTTTTTCAACATTTTCATATAATGAGATAAGATTATTTTCTTTTAACTTTTTCTATAAAAAATATATATAAATGCTGAAATGGCAAACACATTTTGTGAAATATAGTTAAAAATACTATCTCTCATCCAATTCAAAAAAGTCTTTTTGTTTTTTTCCTTTTCCAAACATTTCTTTTTAAATCTAAAATTTCTAGATGTAAAAATTCATTACTAACTTTTTGAAATATCATAATTTCCCTTTTATTTGAATCAATTAAATATTCTAAAAATCATAACATCTTCATAATTTTTAAATTCTAAATTATTCTTTTAATGCAAAAATATAATTCTTCCTTTATGTCATAACCAATTATCTTTATATCTAAATTACAAAAACTTTTCAAAAATCTGATAGCTTAAAATTCCTTTACAAATATATGCCTTTCTTATTAAAAGTTTGAATAAATTCCAATATAGAAATTTCTTCCTATAGATATATCCTTCATCCGAGAAAAAATTTAATTGATATCAGACTCGTCATTTTTATTTTTTCAAAAATTTCTGAAAAATCAATTACCTCAAAAATCTATATTTTTGATTTGTTTTTATAGTATTATCCTTTTTATATCTTTAAAATGCTTATTTATAATACTCTTAAATTCTAATTTTTCCAATTTTTAATATATTCATCAGAATTTACATCTTTAATTTCAAAATCTTCAATATTTCTATCAATGGAACATCTCAAAAAATCTCTCCAAGATATCTGCTTAAATAAGCCTTATCCTTTTCATTTCTCAAGATTTTCTTTTTAATTTTACCCTTTAAGTGCATCTAAATTTTCATATAAATTTTCAAGATTTCCATACTCTTGAATTAATTTTAATGCAGTTTTTCTCCAACTCCCTTAACCTGCATATTATCTGAACTATCTCCTGAAGAGCCTTTAACATCAATCAATTGTTTTGGAGAAAGATCCATATTCTTCTAAAATTGATTTATTATTCATAAGTTTAATTTCACTAATACCTTTTTTAGTCAAATAAACTAAAATATTATCATCAACTAATTGTAAATAATCTCTATCTCCTGTAAAAATATCTACTTCAAAACCTTCTTTTTGAGCAAGTTTTGCAATTGTTCCTAAAATGTCATCAGCTTCATATTCACTCAAGTTCCAAAATAATTTACATTCATAGAAGAAAGTAAATCTTTTAAAAATTCTGAATTGGTAAGTTATTTCATTAGGAGCATTATCACGAGTTCCCCTTATAATCTGCTAAACTCATTATGTCTAAAAAGTTTTTGAACCCTTATCAAAGGCTACAAAAATCATGAGTAGGCTTTATTAATTCCAAAGCCTTTGTAATACATATTTAAAAAGCCATAAACTCCATTTACAAAAACTCCATCTTTTAGTTGTTAAATTTCTTATTGCATAAAAAGCCCTAAAAATAAGACTTGATCCATCTATTAAAAAGTATTTTTCATTTTATTCTCCAAAATATATTTTTATCATAAAACTATAATCAATTATAGCTATAACTCCTACATTATAACTCTTTATATGTTATTATGATGAAATTATTATAGTTTTTACCATTCGGCGTAAAACTATAATAATTATAACTATAAAGTTGAACATTTTAAAAATTTTATTAATAATATTGACAAGTTTAATTTTGTGTGATATATTAATAATGTAAGAAAGTTGAAATAAATAATTTTGATTGTATTTATGGAGGTGCAATATGAAAAATTTTTAATAGTTTGTACTTTGATTTTTATCAATGGGATTAGGGATGCAATATAGTAATGGCAAGTGAAAGTTTTTGAACCAACTCACAAAAACACTAAATCAGGAAAGAATATGGAATTAAAGAAGAATATAGAGTTAGAGAACTAGAAAATGAAAAATTAGAAATTGAATATAAAAAGGTTTTTACAATTGTAAATAAGGATGAAATTTCTACAATTTGTGATTTGGATGCTACTGAAGATATGACATCTACTGATTCATGTGAAATTACAATGTTCTAATACATAATACAGTAAAAATTTAAAACTATAAAAGGTTCTGGGAATTCATCTATTTCCCATATAATAAGTATTATGACGAGTATGACAATGATGCAAATTGTTGGTATGGCAATAACTTTTAGACTAAAAAGAGATAGTATGTAAAGATGAAAAATACTTATGTAGCTATTTATGATGAGATATTAGTTATAAAAATGTAAATAAATATATATATTTTTAAAAAGAGAAGTTTTTTCCATTTTTAGTTTTTAAGATAAAAATTTGGCATATATATTACTTTTTATGATATAATTACAGTAATTATATTATTTTTGAATGGAGTTATTATGTTTAAATTTGATTTTAATGATAAAAAAATACAAAAAATATACATTTCATCGGTATTGGTGGAATTAGTATGAGTGAATACTAAACTACTTTTAAAAAGGGATATAATATTTCTGGAAGTGACAGAAATACTTCTAAAGAAATTCAAATATTAGAACAAAAATGGTGCAAAAAGATATTTATAGGTCAAAAAGGAAAATATTGAAAATCCTGATTTAATTGTATATACAGATGCAATTTTTACCAGATAATGAAGAATTAATTAAAAGCAAAATCTATTGGAGTTCCTTGCGTAACAAGAGGGACAGTTTTTAGGTGCATTAATGAGAAATTATACTCATTCAATTGCAATTTCCGGTTCACACGGAAAGAGTACAACAACGAGTATGATCTCAAAAATTTTAATTAATTCTCCATTTGAACCCATCAATTTTAATTGGTGGAAATTTAGATGAAATTGATGGAAATGTTCTATGTGGTAAATGAAGATTATCTAGTAACTGAAGCCTGTGAATTTAAAGCTAATATTCTACATTATTATCCTAGTATGGCTATCATTTTAAATATTGATGAAGATCATTTTAGATTTTCTATAAAAATCTTGGATCATATTGTAGATACTTTTATAGGATATATGAAAAATCTTGGATGAAAATTCAAAAGCTATAATTAATATTGACGATCCAAACTGTCTTCCCTATTAGAACATATCAAAGGAGAAACTATTACATTTGGTATAAATAATGAAAATGCTACTTATAACATTACAAATATAAGTTTTGATAAAGTTGGTCATCCTTGTTTTGATATTGAAAATGAAAAATTTGGAAAACATCATTTTTGTTTAAATATAATAGGCAGACATAATATTTACTAATGCAGCTGCTGCGATTATAGCTACTTATGAAACAGGAATAGATGTTGAATATATTAAGAATGCTATTTCAAAATATAAAAATTTACACAGAAGAATGGAAGTTTATGGAGTAATCGGTAATAGTAAAAAGCTACTATTCTAACTGATTATGGACATCATCCAAGAGAAATTAAAAAGTTGTTTAAGTTCAATTGCTGAACATAAAGAAGGCGAGACTTGTATGTATTTTCCAACCACATACTTATTCAAGAACAAAAGCTTTATTAAATGACTTTTGCAAAATGTTTTGATGATTGTGATGAAGTTATTGTTACTGAGATTTATGCTGCAAGAGAAAAAAATTTCGATCCTACTATTCATTCAATAGATTTAGTTGAAAAACTAAATAAAAACGGAGTAAATGCTATATACCTAAAAACATTTGAAGAAGCAAGAGATTATATCTTTGAAACTTTTAAAGATAAAGATACTATAATTACAACAGGATGTGGAAATCCACATGAACTTGCAAGAATGATTGTAGAAGACTATAAATAATTGAAAAGAGACAGAAAATATAAAAATTTTCTGTCTCTTTTTATCTTAGTAAAAACCAACTTTTTATAAACTTTTCTAAGTGTTTTATTTGCATAATAGGATGCTTTTATCTGCTCCTTCTTTCATAACTTTTTCAAGATATGCCTTATCTGAAATAAATTCTTTATGTTTTTCTCTTAGCGGTTTTAAAACTATCTGCAAATTAATTGTCCTAAATCTTCTTTAAATACTGAATAATTTTCAGTTTTTATATTTTTGCCACAATTTCATCACTTGTTTTTACCACTGAAAAGCAATATACATATTTATTAAATTTTTAGTCCTTTTTGTTCATCATTATAATCGAAATTTCCAATACTATCAGTTACAGATTTTTCTAATTTTTTTCTCTTTGATAGTTTCTTCATCATCAAGAGTAATATAAATGAATTAACATCTTCATCAGATTTACTCATCTTCTTTTCAGAGTTTTTAAGACTCATAATTTTTACCTGTTTCTTTTCCAATTATTCCTTCAGGAACCACAAAAGTATCAGAATATTTATTATTAAATCTTTCAGCTAAAGTCTCTTGCAAGTTCTAAATGTTGTTTTTGATCACACCAACAGGAACTAAATCTGTTTTGATATAATAAAATATCTGCAGCCATTAATACAGGGATAAGTAAAAACAAACCTGCATTTAAATTTTCTTCTGATTTTTGAGATTTTTCTTTAAATTGAGTCATTCTACTAAGTTGTCCCATATAACTCATACAACTTAAACCCAAGAAAGTTCTGCATGTTGAGGGTACATGTGATTGAACAAAAAGAGTTGATTTATCCGGTTCTAATCCTGATGCTAAAAATATAGCCATTAAATCTAATGTTCTTTCTCTAAGCAATTTAGGCTCTTGTGGTACTGTTATAGAATGTAAATCAGCAACATTAAAAAACAATCATATTGGTCTTGTAAGCTCTTAAAAATTTTTAATTGAACCCTAAATAATTTCCTATTGTTAGTTGACCTGAAGGCTGTAATGCACTGTAAACTATTTTTCCCATATTCAAAATCCTCCTTTTATAAATATTAATAAAAAGGTCATTTCTAAATCTAATTAGAATATTGACCTATTATGTTATTTATTTTCCTTCTTTTCTTTTTAGGCTTTTTCAAGTAAGGCCTTTTCTTGACAATTTTAATCTTTTCCTTGATTGTCAATTTCTATTACTTTAACTTCAACTTCATCTCCAACTTTAAATAAGTTTTCAACCTTTATCAAGTCTTTCATAGAGTCATATTTGAAATATGAAGTAAATCCTTCTTTTCCTTTAATTAAGTTCAACGAATGCTCCAAAATTTGTGATTGTCGTAATTACACCACTGTAAAATTTCTCCAACCTCAATTTCTTTAACTATTTCGTTAATCATTTCTTTTTGCTCTTTCACCATTTTCTCTTGAATCAGCAGTAATTGCAATACGTCCATCATCAAAAGTATCGATTTTAACTCCTGTTTCATCAATAATCTTATTGATAACTTTTCCGCCTGGTCCAATTACTTCTCTAATTTTTCTGGTAAAATTTTGCATAGTAAATATCTTTGGTGCATATTTTGACATTTCTTCGCTTGGAGTTGCAAATACATTCATTCATAATTGATAAAAATGTGAAGTCTTGCTCTTTTGCTTTTTCTAGTGCTGTTGCCAAAAATTTCTCTACTAATACCATCAATTTTAATATCCATTTGTAAAGCTGTTATACCATCTTTAGTACCAGCAACTTTAAAGTCCATATCTCCAAAAATGGTCTTCTAAACCTTGAATATCTGTTAAAATAGCAATTTTATTTAGTTTTTTCATCTTTATAAGTCCCATAGCAATACCTGCAACTGAATCTTTAATAGGAACACCTGCATCCAATAATGAAAAGTGTTGATCCACAAATACTTGCTTTGTGAACTTGATCCATTTGAAGATAAAACTTCGAAAACTAATCTCATTGTATATGGAAATTCTTCCTCACTTGGTAGAACAGGAACTAAAGCTCTTTCAGCTAAAAGCTCCATGACCAATTTCACGTCTTCCTGGACTTCTTAAAGGTCTAACATCTCCAACGCTAAATGGTGGAAAATTGTATTGATGCATATATCTCTTATCATCTTCATCAATAACTCCATCTAAAACTTGAACTTCTCCAGGGAGCTCCTAAAGTTGTTAAAGTTAAAACTTGAGTTTGTCCTCTTAGTAAATAAACCTGATCCATGAGTTCTTGGTAAAAAGTCCTCTTTCACAAGAAATTTTTCTAACTTCATCAAGTTCTCTATCATCCGGTCTAATTCCTTCTTCTATTATTAATCTTCTAACTTCATCAACTATAACTGATTCTATAGCAGAATTAATTTCACCTTTTTGTCTTCATAATCAGGTAAAATTTTTCAAAAATTTCTTTTAGTAATTTTATCTAAAGATTTTCTTCTCTTTCCATTTTGTTTGGAGTTCTAGAGCAGAAATAATTTGTTCTTTACCAAATTCAATAATTGAGTTGAAATAAATCTTCATCCTTTGTTTTTATTATAACTTCAGATTTTTCTTTACCAACTTCTTCTCTTATTGTTTCTATAAAAGTTACAAATTGATTTAATTTCTTCATGTGCAAAAAGAATTGCATTTAAAACTTCTTCTTCACTTAAAATATCAGCACCTGCTTCAACCATCATAATAGCATCTTTTGTTCCTGATACTGTAATATTAAGTCTTGATTTTTCTCTTTGTGCAATTGTCGGATTTATATATTCTCCCATCAACATATCCAACATTAACAGATACCTGTAGGTCCGTTAAAAGGAATATCTGAAATTGTAAGTGCAATAGATGATCCTATCATTGCAAGTATATCCGGTTGATTATCTTGTTCAACAGATAATGCTGTTGCAATAACTTGAACATCATTTCTATATCCTTCTGGAAAAAGTGGACGTAGTGGTCTATCTATAAGTCTAGATGTCAATATTGATTTTTCACTTGGACGTCCTTCCTTTTAATAAATCCACCAGGAATTTTTCCTACTGAATAAAGTTTTTCTTCAAAATCACAACTTAATGGGAAAAAGTCAACTCCTTCTCTAGGTTCTTTTAGAAGCCAAGCATTTACTAAAACAACTGTTTCTCCACATTGTACAAGACAAGATCCATTTGCTTGTTCTGCTACTTTTTCCTATTGTTACTTTTAAGTTCTCTCCACTTAAGTCTATATATAAATTCTCTAACCATTTAATCCTCCTATGGTCTTCTAAAAATAAAGAGCGAAAAATCGCCCTTTAATAATTATCCTCTTATTTGTAATTTGCTAGTTAATTCACGGTATCTTTCGATATCAACATTACTAAGATATTTTTAAAAGACCTTTTCTTTTGTCCGATTAATTTGAATAAACCTCTTCTTGTTGCATGGTCTTTTATGTTCTTTTAAGTGTTCAGTTAAAGTATTTAATTCTGAAACTTAATAATGCAATTTGAACTTCTGGAGAACCTGTATCTCCTTCACTTCTTTTAAATTCATCAATATTCTTAATTTGTCTTTCTTTAGTTATCATTATAACTACCTCCTAAAATATAATTCACCGTAGCAATGTAAAGGTCGAGTTTCCATAAACATAGCAACAGTACTTGATAAGTATAACATAAAACGCAATAAAAGTAAACTATTTTTAAAAACTTTTTACCGAATATCATCGAATTTTTTATGTTATCGTATATTATAATTTTATAATTACTATTAATTCTTAACTTGTTTTTCCACTCATCTTTTTAAAAATTCCATATTTCATTGAATCATAAAATATATTATTATGGTATCTAACTTTTTCTAATTCTTCCTTCGAGTATCATACCCAATTTTTAAGCTACATTTTCATCATTCCATATATTTCCACTCCCAAGTCGTCAAACCTATATGTTCTAAATTTATCTTCAGTATTAAAAAATTTCATCTATCCATAACGAAAGTGCCTTTGAGCCGATTCCTTTACTCCAGAAATTATCATCAAAAATTACATTCCTATTTCAAGCCATCTAGTTTTTCATTTTCCCAATATTTTGAAACTATTCCTACTAGAATATCGTTAAAATAAATTCCTTTTACTCTTTCTCCCAAAAAGAATTCTATTTCCTTTGATAGATATAAATTCATCATAAGTTTTAAATTCAAAATCATCGAAAATATGGAGCATCATATTCTTTTCCATTTAGGCGTTTTTACTTGAATATTCTATATCATATAATCGTCTTAAATTCATCTCTTTTGAATTCTTTTTAGTTCAATCATAAATTTCTCCTAAATTTATTCATCAGATAATTGCTTTCTCATTATATCCCAAGGTTTTACTTCAAATGGTAAAAGGCATTTTTATAATTTGTTTTGCACTGGGTGCAACATCTATTTCTTCGCCTTTATCATCATACATTTTTCTATTTTAAAAGTTTCAAAACCATCTCTAGGGCCAAAAATTTCAACTTCATCTCCAACAAAAAATTCTATTTCTCTGTTCTATTGTTGCAATTTTTGTTTCTTATCATAGTCTAAAAACAAGTCCAACAAAATCATAAGTTCTTATATATGAGCTTGAATTGTAAAGTTGATCATTTTCATCCGGCTTTTTATAGTAAAATCCCTTTTGTAAAATCTCTATGACTTGCTTTTTATATCTCAAGTAAAAGTCTTTCTGCCATTTCTTTTTGTATAAGTATCATTTTTAATTGCATCAAGTGCTAATCTATAACTTCTTATAACAGTTGCAACATAGTATTGAGTCTTTACTCTTCCTTCAATTTTTAAACTATGAACTCCTGCTTTGATAACATCTTCAAGAGAATCCAACATACATAAATCTTTACTATATATATAAAAGTTCCTTGTTCTGTTTCTTCAATAGGATAATACTCTCCTGGTCTTCTCTCTTCAACTAAATTATATTTCCATCTACAAGCATGAGCACAATCTCCCTTGTTTGCATCTCTTCCACACATATAGTTGCTCAATAAGCATCTTCCTGAATATGAAATACACATTGCACCATGGACAAAAGCTTCAATATCAACTTCAGGTACTTCCTTATGTATTAAATTAATTTCTTCTAAAGACAATTCTCTTGCCATTACAATTCGTTTAATACCTAAATCATACCAGAAATTTTACAGTTCTATAATTTGTAACACTCGCCTGTGTGCTCATATGTACTTCAATATCTTTACTTACAGAACGAACAGCAGTGTATATTCCAGCATCTGCAACGATTAATGCATCTACACCTATATCAACTAGAAACTCTTACATATTCTTCAAGACCTATTAAAGTCATCATTATGAGGAATTATATTCATTGTAATATATATCTTTTTACCTCTTTCATGAACAAAATCTAGTAGCTTCTTTTAATTGTTCAACTGTAAAATTCTTAGATGCTTTTCTTAAATCGAATGATTCACCTGCAAGATAAACTGCATCAGCCCCATAGATAATTGCCATTTTTAATTTTTCTATATTCCTGCAGGGGGCTAATAGTTCAACTTCTTTCATTAATTATTTTCCTTTAACTATTAAATAGGAATCCAAGAAAACTGGATTCCCATTATATATTTAATCTATTTTTATAACATATAGCCATACCATCGTCTATTGGTATTATAGTAGTTGAAAATTTCATCACTATTTCGTTATAATTTTTTTAAAAATTCTTTCAATCTTTTAACTATTGTATTTTTCTTCTTATATTATTTTTCTTTTTGCAACAAGACCTCTAAATAAAAATATTATCAGAAACTAATATTCCCCATGATTTAATCTTTCAATGGATTTTTCAAAAAAACTTATATACTGTCCCTTTTGCAGCATCCATAAAAATCATATCATATTGTCTGTAATAAAATCTAAAGCATCATTTGCGTCAGCATATATGAGATCAATATTCTTTCTCACAACCTGCTCTTTTTATAAACTCTTTTAGCTTTTAAAAAATTTTTTCATCAATCTCAATAGTTGTGATAATAGAATCAGGATAAGCTCTATTCATAATTATAGATGAATAGCCAATTGCTGTTCCAATCTCTAATATTCTTTTTGGCTTTTTTAACATTACCAAAAAATTCTAAAAATCTAGCAACTTCTAACCTCTATAATTGGACTTTATTTATCTAGCATATTCTTCCATTTCAATTAAATATAGGCTCTTTTACTTTGTTCTAAACTCCTGATATATTCAGAAACATAATTTTGCAACTATTTCCATTATTCTGCTATTGTTTCTTCCAACATTTTTTACTATATCATTCATTATAGTTGAAATCCTAACTTCAGCAGACCATAAATTCTGATATTTCAGAATTGCTCATCAAAATAGCATTTCAAATTCATTTAGTTGCTTTTTCTTTTTCAGCAACATCTTCTCCATTTTGTTTTGCAATTTGATAATCATATAATTTCTTATGAAAATCATCTATAATGTTTTCAGGATTTTCATCAATCTTTTTCTTTAATCTCTTAAATTCTTTAACTTCATCACAATTTTTTTAAAATCATTTGAAAAAGTTAAAATACTATTATAAATATTCATAATCCTCCTAAAGTTCTGTAATTATAGGAATAATCATTGGACCTCTTTTATTTCATGATAGATATAAGAATTTAGATCTTTTCCTTATATTATATCTCATAGTTCCAATATCTGTTATAGAATCTTCTTTCACAAATATTCAAAGTATTTTTCAACAACTTTTTCTCATTTCAGAAACAAGATCTAAATTTTTCTTTTACGTAGATAAATCCTCTTGAAACTATTTCAGGTCCCGAAATTATTTCTTTAGTAGATTTTTCAAGAACTACCATAACAATTATAATACCATCTTCTGATAGATGTTTTCTATCTCTTAAAACTGCACTACCAACATCACCAACTCCAAGACCATCAACTAAAAATATTTCCAGATTCAACAGTTCCGGATATAAAACCTTCTTGTTTATAATTAAATTCAAAAACAGTTCCATTTCGTCCTATGAAAATATTTTCTTTCAGGGCATCCCCATCTCAACAGCTAATTTTGCATGTCTTTTTAAATGTCTTGATTCTCCATGAACTGGAATAAAATACTTTGGTTTTTACTAAATGTATGAATTAACTTTTAATTCTTCCTGACAAGCATGACCTGAAACATGAACATCTGCAAGAGAAGAATGAATAACTTTAACTCCCATTTCAACAAGACGATTTACAAGTCCAAAAAGATTTTTTTCATTTTCCAGGAATCGGTGATGCTGAAATATTACAGTATCATTTTCAGTCAATACAAGTTTTCTATGTTCTCCCATAGCCATTCTGTTTAATGCACTCATAGGCTCACCTTGACTCCCTGTCATCAAAAAGTACAATTTTCAGATTCATCATATTTATTAATATCTCTTTAAGTCAATAAGAGTTCCTTTTTCTATTTCTAATTTATTGAGTTCAGTAGCAACTTTAATAACATTAACCATAGAACGTCCTGAAACTGCAACTTTTCTTTTAAATTTTTCTCTGCAGCTTTTTATTATTTGTTGTACACGATGTAAAGTTAGATGCAAATGTCGCAACAATAATTCTTCCATGAGCTTTTTACTAAAAAGTTCTATAAAAGTATCTCCTACTGAACTTTCACTCATATGTATAACCAGGTCTTTTCAACATTGGTACTATCTGCACATAAAGAGCATAACTCCATCCATTCCCCATTGAGCAATACGATGTAAATCCATTTTATCTCCATCAATAGGTGTATAATCAATTTTAAAATCTCCTGTAAAAATAATATTTCCCGACCGGTGTTTTTATTCCGAAACTTACACTGTCAGAATACTATGACAAGCTCTTATATATTCAACAGAAAAAAATGTTTAGTTTTTATCGTTTCTCCTGCATTTACTAAAGTGCAAATTTTCTTTACTAAGATTATGTTCCTGTAATTTTACTTTCAACTAAGACCCTAAAGTTAATTTAGTTCCATAAACCGGTACATTTATTTTTTTAGTATATATGGAACGGCTCCGATGTGATCTTCGTGTCCATGTGTCAAAAAGTGCTTTTTACCCTATCAATATTTTTTTCATTAAATAGGTAATATCGGGAATTACAATATCTATTCCTGGCATATCATCATCTGAAAAAGTCATCCCACAATCTAAAATGATAATTTCATCATCATATTCCAAAATAGACATATTTTTACCTATTTCACCAACTCCACCTAAAGGGTATCATCTTTAAAGTTTCTTTTTATTTTTGCACCACAACAATCCCCTACTTTTTTTCAAGATTTGAACAATCTGAACACTTTCCATAGAATTTTAAATCGTGGTTTATAATTTTAAATTTGTATTTTTCTTCAATAATTTGTTCTAAAGTTTCTAAATAATCTTCTTCAACTTCAATTATCTTTTCCACAATCCTTACATAAAAGATGATGATGTTGATGTTTGTCATCATCTCTTATGATTTCATATCTATATCTTTTATCATCAAAATCCAATTTATGAACTATATTCATCTTATCAAAAATAACAAGAGTACGATAAACAGTAGCAATTCCCAAATCTTTATCATATTTACTTGCTATTTCATGTAGTTCTTCTGACTTAAATGATTACCTTTGTTTTCGTTTAAAACATTAAAAACAATTTCTCTTTGTTTAGTAATCTTATAGTTGTTTTCAACTAACAATTTTTTCATGTCTTTTACTTCCATAACAATTCTCCTTTTTCTAAATTTTTCTTTTTCTGACTTTAATTCCTCATAAACTTTCTATCGCATCGGAAAGTTCTTCATCATCATACCTTCCAAATTAATATTTCCATCCTTTATCATATAATTTTTCAAAATATACGTGTTTACATCATCTTTTCGAATTTAAAACTGCGTATTCACTATCATTCATACCAAAAGTTTCAACTAATTCAAAAATAATTTTTCCCATTTTCATCAAAAGCTTCAAAACGCTCCAAAATATCACTCCTATTTTTCTATCCAAATATGACTGTAAAAATGTAAGTAGCTAGCGACTTTATCTATTACTTTTTTCTCTTTTTCTACTCATATTTCCTTCAATTAAAAATTCTTTCAGCACTCACGGTTGTAAGTCTTTCATCTTGCATAATTATCTCTATATCTAAAACTATTTTTTTATAAAAATCTTTTCAACTCATCTACAAAAGATAAAAACTTTTTCGCCTTAGTGGTCCAATTGTATTATTCATATTCTTAGGAAGTCCAATAACAATTTTAATTATATTTTCTTTTAATAATTATGTTTTTAATGACTCTAAATCTTTCTCAATACTTTCCCTAAAAATTGTACTATGCCCTTCCGCCATAATAAACAAAGGATCACTAATAGCTACTCCTATAGTTCTATCGCCTACATCTAAAAGCCATATATCTATTCATAAATACCTCTTTTTAATTGCATTATGTAAAAGCCCGACAATTTTGCCGGGAAAAATTTAATCTTTTATATAATTTTCTAGAAAATTCTTCAAGTATTTCATCTCTACTAACTTGTCTAATTAAACCTCTAGCATTATTATAACTAGTAATATAAGTAGGATCCCTGAAAGAATATATCCTATAATTTGATTTTTAGGATTATATCCCTTAATTTTCGAGTGCTGAATACACGATTTTTTTATTATTTCCTTAATACTTTTTCTTATCATTTGGTATTTCAATTCTCATTGTTTCATTAAATTCGTTTGACATATAATCCCTCCTATTTTTTAAAATTGAGATTTTAAAATCTCTTCTACCTGTTTTCTAAAAGCAAAAATCAACTTTATCTAAGTCTTTTACCTCCAGCTGATGCGATATCAGGTCTACCTCCACCGTTTCCACCAACAAGTTTTTGCAACTTCTCTAACAATATTTCCAGCATTTATTTTTCTTGCATTCAAATCTTTACTTACTCCAACTGTAAAAGTAAGTTTTCCTTGATAAACATTAGCAAATACTATTACACTTGTACCCAATTTATCTCTTAATTTATCAATTAAATCTCTTAAATCATTTTGATTTTTCAAATTCCACTTTTTTTAGCTATGAAAGAAATTCCATCTATATCTTTCTTTTCAGCTATAAAATGATCTAAAACTACTCAAAGTTATTTGAGATTTTAATTTCTTTTAATTCCTTTTTCTAAAGATTTAATTTCATCATCATAGAAATCACTTTTAGAAACCAAACTCAGGCTTTTTACATTTTAATACATTTGAAACTTCTTCAATTTGATTTTCAGTTTTTCTTTTAGATATTCATAAACACTTTCTTCCTGTAATAGCTTCAATTCTTCTAACTCCAGCAGCAACACTTGATTCAGAAATTATTTTAAACATTTGAATTTCCTGCTAACATTTTTACATGTGTTCCACCACAAAGTTCTATTGACCAACCTCCAAATGAAACCACTCTTACAATATCTTTATATTTATCTTCAAAAAGTCCAATAGCTCCATTTTTGAAGATTCTTCTAAAGACATTTCTTTTATAATTGTATTTCAAGATTTAAAAGCAATCTTTATCATTTACAATTTGTTCTACTCTTTTTAAATCTTCTGGACTTATAGCTTCAAAATGAGTAATATCAAATCTTAATTTATTTTGCATCTACTAAAGAACCAGCTTGATTAATATGATTTCCTAGAACTTCAATTAATGCTTGATGTAAAAAGATGTGTTGCAGAGTGATTTTTCATAATATCACGTCTATTATTTACATCTATTTTTAAATGTTAATTCATCATTTAAATTAACATTTCCACTCAATAACTTCTACACTATGGAAAATTCCATTATTTTTGTTTTTCTTAGTATCTAAAAACTTTAAGTTTACAATGCTTGCCTTCTATAATTCCAATATCTCCTACTTGTCCACCACCTTCTCCATAGAAAAACAGTTTCTATCAGATACTAAAAGTGCCTTTATCTCCTTGATTTTAAAAGTTGAAACTTCTATTCATCTTTAAATAATTTTATAACTTTTCCCAATACATACATTATCAGTATATCCTAAAAATTTCAGTAGTTTCCAAATGTTTTTAAATAATCAGTATTTTTCACTCCAACCCTGCTGATGAAACATTTCTTCCTTCTCTTGCTCTAATCTTTTGATCTTGCATATTTTTATTAAAAGCTTCTTCATCAACTGTCATTTTTCTTCTTCTAAAATTTCTTTTGTCAAATCCAATGGAAACCATAAGTATCATACAATTTAAAAGGCTTTATCTCCGGATAAAATCTTTGAATTTTTTGATTTTTCATCTTCTATATAAGAATTTAAAATACCTAAACCTTGTTCTATAGTTTCTTGAAATTTAGATTCTTCAGCATTTAAAAATCTTAAAAATTCTTTCACTATCTTCTAATAATTCAGGATATTCCATATTATATGCTTCCATAACAACTTTTTGAAACATCTACTCAGAAATTATCCTTAATTCCCAACAATTTACCATGTCTTGCAGCACGTCTTATAAGTCTTCTTAAAAACATATCCTCTTTGTTCATTACTTGGAATTACACCATCATAAATTAAAAATGTCATAGCTCTAGCATGATCTGCAATTACTCTTATGGAAATATCAGAAATTTCATTTGATTTGTATTTAACTCCTGAAATTTCTTCTATTTTCTTAATTATAGTATCAACCAAGCCTATCTCAAATATATTATCTTTTTCTTCTAAAACTAGAGTAAGTCTTTCAAGTCCCATTCCGGTATCAATATTTGGATGCTCTAATCTATGATAATTTCCCGTCTTTATCTTTATTAAACTGAGTGAAAAACTAAATTCCAAATTTCCATAAATCTATCATCCGGATTTGTATATTTTTCTCCTCTATCATACATAATTTCAGAACATGGGACCACAGGGTCCAACTTCTAATTCCCAAAAATTATCTTCTTTTCCAAGTCTTTGAATTTTTTTCAGCTGAAAGTCCAACTTCATTTCTCCAAATATTATAAGCTTCATCATCTTCTTCATAAACTGTTACAGATAATAAATTTTTATCCATTTCAATCTTTTCTGTCACTCCCAAGCCCAAGTTATAGCTTCTCTCTTAAAAATAATCTCCAAAGAGAAAAATTTCTAACATTTCAAAAAAGTTCCATGTCTTTGAGTTTTTTTCCAACGTTGTCAATATCAGCTGTTCTAATACATTTTTGACTGGAAGTAGCTCTATTTTTTTACTCATTTTTTTACTCTGTAAAATAATCTTTTAACGGAGCCATTCCTAGCATTTATAAGTAATAAACTTTTATCATTATTTGGAATTAAAGGATAACTCTTTTCAAACGTAAATGTCCTTACTCTCAAAAAAACTCAAATATTCTTCTCTAATTTCATTTTAATCCTAATCTTCTCATATATCCCTCTTAATTTGTCAATTTTTATCTTTATATAAATATTTTTACATATGGTTTAGTATGTTTGTAAATTATCTTTATAACCGCAGCAACTAGTACAGAGAAAAATCATACCTAAAAACTCCAAACATTCCTCCACCAATAATCAATAATATCAAAACTATTAGTGGGTGCATTCCTGTACTATCTCCAAGTATTTTTTTGGATCCCCAAAGATATTATTTTCAAGCCATTGAACAAAACAAAATAGTACTGCAACCCAAAATGCAGTAAATGGATCCTTTAAATAATGCAAGTAAAACAGCAGGTACAAAAACCCTAAAAATGGTACCATATATGGAATAATATCTGCACACATGTTATAACCCCTATTACAAAAGAGAAATTCAATTCCAAAAAGCCATTAAATATATCATAGTAGCTACTCCTACAAAATAGCCATTATAATTCTACCTCTTACAAACATGGATAATGATTCATCTATTTCTCTCCATATTTTAACTAAAAAAATTTTCATACCTATCAGGAACTCTTTTCCTATTGCTTCAAAAATTTTATCTTTTTCAAGCAATAAATAAAATGTTATTACAGGAATTAATATAGTTGAATAACTATTCCTATAAAACTCGATATTCCTGCAACCATTCCTGTTATCCCAAGTTGCAGAAGATGATAGTAATGTATTAGCAATTTTTACAAGTTGACCATTTATACTATTTATCATTTCATTAATAAAAGGTGTATCTGTAAATAAATTTTGTCTAATACTATCACTATAATCAACAAAATTTTTGACCATATCAGGCAAAGAGAAACAATAAATGTTTAAATTGTCTAAATGTACTTGGAAATATTCCAATCGCCCAAAAACAAAAATTGAAAAGTGCAATTATAATATAAATAAGTATTATAGCATATATCTCTTTTATGTTTTTCTCTCAAGAAATTTCATAAATGGATTTAAAATATACGCAATAATTACTGATGCTAAAAATGTAACTAAAGTTATCCTTAAAATTGAATAAATTCTAAATAGATAAATCATACAAAATATGATAAAACTATATAACATCTATTCTTAAAATTTTTAAACTTATTAAATCTTATTTTATCTTCATTTTCTAATTTCTTTATTTGAAAATTGAATGAATACATAAATTCCAACAATTAATAAAATAGAACTCAATATTTTTATAGTAATATTTAAAAATTAAAATTAAAATCTAACATATTACCTCCATCTAATCAATTATTTCTTTTAAAAGCTATAAATAAACTCATCTATTTCTTCAAAAGTATTATTTTTCACCAAAACTAATTCTAATAGCGCTATTCTTTTTAATTCCTCTTCAATTCCCATAGCATCTAGAACATGAGAATTTTCAACAGCACCACTACTGCATGCAGATCCTCCGGAAATACAAATTCCTCTAAAATCCATACTCATAATTAGCATTTCCTTTATCTACTCCAGAAAAGAAATATTAATATTTCCCAGAATATCTATTTTCAAGAGAACCATTTATATTATAATCTACTAAAAGTTTTTCTATTAAGATTTTTCAAAAATATCTCTTAAAAGCAAATCTTTTTAGAAACATTTTTCTCTCTGGAATCTCTTAAAATGTCTATAGCTTTTGAAAAACCCAACAATCCTGCAACATTTTTCAGTTCCTGCACGTCTTGATCGTTCTTGACTCCGCCAAATATAAAATTTTCAATATCTGTTCCTGATTTTATATATAAATGCTCCTATTCCTTTTGGGTGCATGAACTTATGACCAGAAATAGAAAGTAAATCAACATTTAAATCTTTTACATCAATTTTTATTCAGATAAAGCTTGAACTGCATCTGTATGAAAAACTATATTCGGATTTTTTTCCTTTGACAAAACTACAAATCTGTCTTTTATATCTTGAATAGTTCCAACTTCATTATTAACATACATAACAGATACTAAAAATGTATCTTCTCTTATTGCATCCAGCACATCTTTTTGCATCTATAAAACCTTCTCTATCAGGGAAATAAATAAAAGTAACATCAAAACCTCTATTTTCTAAAAAATTTTTGCAGTTTCTAAAATTGCAGAGTGTTCAAAGGCTGTCAATATAATATGACCATTTTTCTCCCTTTAAACAAAGTCAGTCCCATAAAGAGCCCAATTATCTGCTTCTGTTCCTCCTGATGTAAAAACAATTCATTTTTATCAGCATTTATGTAATTAGAAATATTTTCTCTTGACTTTTTCAATAGCAACTCTAGACTTTTTGTGAAAATTCATAAAGAGATGAAGGATTTGAATAATTATAAATTAAAAATTCTTCATTTGATCAAAAGACTTCTTCATTTCAAACTTGTAGTTGCAAAATTATCAAAATAAATAATATTATCCATATACAAAAACTCCATTTTTAAAAAAATATTACTATAATTATACTCCAAAATACTATAAATTACAAGAAATCATAGTAAAAAGTCATAAAAAACTTTCTAAGATTACGCATATAAAAATCAAATTTGTTTTTATTTTGTTACACTTAGTCGTTTAAAAAACTATTCAAGCTTTTAGACATATACTTTAAAGATTTTGAGTTATCACAATACTATTCTATTTTCATAAAAAAAGACACTGAATTTAATCAGTGCCTTTAGTAAAACTTTTTATTAAAATCTAATATTAGCTTTTAAGCAAATTATTTTTACTAATTCTAAAATCGCTATTTCAGCTGCGTCCCCTTGTCTAGGTCCTAGCTTTTAATATTCTTGTATATCCACCATTTCTTTTCTTTATAAAGTGGAGCAATTTCTTCGAATAGCTTATGAACTGTTTCAGTCTTGTAAATATAAGCTAAAGGCTTGTCTTCTTGCATGAAGATCGCCTTTTTACCAAGAGTTATCATTTTTTTCAGCTACTCTTCTAGTTTCCTTTTGCTCTTGTTAACGTAGTTTCAATCTTTCCATTTTCAATAAAGAGATTGAACTTGATTTCTAAGCATTGCATCTCTATGGTCAGCTCTACGTCCAAGTTTTCTTAAATTAGCCAAAGTACTACCTCCTCTTTTTTTATTCTTCATCTAAAAATTTTAAACCTAATTCATGTATTTTTATCTACTACTTCTTCTACAGATTTTCTTTACCAAAGTTTTTTTAATTTTTCTTTAGTTGTTCTATATCTTGTGAAATAATGTCTTTAACTGTATCAAGATTTGCTCTTTTTCAAACAGTTAAAACTTCTAAGGGATAAATCTAATTCTTCAACACTCTTTGATAAAAACACTGTTAGTGTCTAAAATTTTTACCATCTTTTATACTTGAATTATCAAGGTTAATGTCTGGTAGTGATCTAAATAGACTTAAGTAATCTATAAAAATTCCAGCACCTGTTGAAAGAGCTTCTTGTGGAGTTATAGTTCCATTTGTCCAAACTTCAATTTCAAGTTTATCAAAATCTATACTTTGTCCAACTCTGGTATTTCCCACGATAAAGTTTACTTTTCTTTTACAGGAGAAAAAGAAGAATCAACCGCTATTGAATTAATATCACAATATTCTTTATTCAAGTCACTAACTCTGTAGCCTTTACCATTTAAGACTAACAAATCCATTCTAATTTCTCCCTCTTCATTAAGAGTTGTTATATAATGATCTTTATTAGCTATTTCAACATTTTGATTTTCAGAAATATCTCCAGCTGTTACAACTTTTTGGGATCCTTTTACATTTCAATTCTAATATTACAGGTTCATCATTGAAATTTCTTTAATGCAATTCCTTTAATATTTATTAAAATTTCTGGAACATCAGCAATCGAACCTTTAATAGTTGTAAACTCATGTCCAACACCATCAATTTTCACAGTTGCTATGGCAGATCCAGGAAGAGAACCTAAAAGCACTCTCCTCATGGAATTCCCTAATGTAGTACCATATCCTCTATCAAGAGGCATTATAGCAAATTTACCATAGTTTTTTTCAAGATCTATATCTAAAACTTCAATATTTGTATTTAAATCTTCTGTCATAGACTTTATCCTCCTTAGTCTAATTCATATTGAAACTTTTAAATACCTTTAAAAGTTTACAATTACACTCTTCTTCTCTTTGGTGGTCTACAACCATTATGTGGAATTGGAGTAACATCCTTAATTAAACTAACTTCAAGTCCAGTAGCTTGTAATGATCTGATAGCAGCTTCTCTACCTGATCCAGGTCCTTTAACATAAACCTCTACAACTTTTAGTCCATGTTCCATAGCTTTTTTGCAGCTTCTTCAGCAGCTTGTTGTGCAGCAAATGGAGTAGATTTTCTTGATCCTCTAAAACCTAATTGTCCAGCACTTGCCCAAGAAATTACATTACCGTTTAAATCACTAAGAGTTACCATAGTGTTATTAAATGAAGAAACGATATGAGCTTGTCCTTTTTCAATGTTTTTACGCTCTCTTCTTTTAACACGAGCTTTTTGTTTCTTAATTGCCAATTAAAATCCCTCCTTATTTACCTTTTTTTGTACCAGAAACTTTCTTTGGACCTTTTCTTGTTCTGGCATTATTTTTTTAGTATTTTGTCCTCTTACAGGTAAACCTCTTCTATGTCTGATTCCTCTGTAACAGTTAATTTCTCTTAATCTCTTAATATTCATAGCGATTTCTCTACGTAAATCACCTTCAACAAGATATTTATCTATTTCAGCTCTTATTAAAAGCAACTTCAGCTTCAGTTAAATCTTTAACTCTTGTATCTGGGTTTGATTCCAGCATTTCTAAGAATATCATTTGAAGTCTTTCTACCTATACCATAGATATAAGTCAAACCTATTTCTACCCTTTTTTCTCTTGGTAAGTCGACACCTACAATTCTTGCCACTGTTACCTACACCTCCATCTTCATTAACCTTGTTTTTGTTTGTGCTTTTGGATTTTCACAAATCACCATTACTCTACCTTTTTCTTCTGATGATTTTTACACTTTTTCGCACATTTTTCACTGATGGTCTTACTTTCATTTAAGTCCCTCCTATGCTACTTGTTTCGCCAAGTTATTCTTCCTTTTGTTAAATCATAAGGTGAAAGTTCAACTAATACCTTATCTCCCAGGAAGAATTCTTATATAATTCATTCTTAATTTTCCTGATATATGAGCTGTTATTTCATGACCATTTGCAAGTTTAACCTTGAATATAGTATTTGGCATAGCATCAATAACAGTTCCTTCAACTTCTATAACATCCTTTTTGGACATTTAAAGAACCTCCTATTTTTCTACATTATCCTGTATATATGATTTTTAATAATTTTTCTCAAATTAGAATCATTAAATGATAATGGATTCAAACTAAAATCTTTAAGCACGTCATTATAAATTTGCAAATGCTTTGACTTTTTTTAAGTTTAGGTTTAGAAAGAGGTCTGTTACTACCATTAGCAACTTTTTACTAATGATGAACTAATTACCTCAACTATGATCATTACTTCGCCTTTGTCACGGCCCTTAAGTGATTTTTACAACCTGACCTACTTTTAAAAATCAAAATTTAGATCCATAGTATACTCTCCAAAATGTCAGACATTTAAGAAAGAGACTCCTTAATTTGTGAAAAAGACATCCTCAATAGACAAAGTACCATCAACAGTTAAAAATCAATCCTAAATTCTTGTAAAAAATCAATTAGTGGAAAAGTCTGCTTTTTCATATACTTCTATACGATCTAATACAGTTTTTTTCATTATCATCTGCTCTTTGAATAACTTCTCCTGAGCACTTTATCACAAACTCCATCTTTTTAATGTTGGTTTTATTATCTACATGATAAGTTTCTCCACAGTTTTTACAAACTCTTCTTCCAGAAAGTCTCTTTTACTAAAATATTTTTATCAACATCAATGTTTATAACCTTATCTAGTTTAAGACCTCTTTCTTCTAAGCCTTTTTGTAAAGCTTCTGCTTGATTAATTGTTCTTGGAAAACCATCTAGTAAAAATCCTTTTTACAGTCATCTTTGATAATCTGTCCCAAACTAAATCAATAGTAAGTTCATCAGGTACTAATTGACCTTTTATCTAAATATGACTTTACTTTTTCCAAGTTCTGTTTCATTTTTAATATTATGTCTAAAAATATCTCCTGTTGAAATATGAGTTATACCATATTCAGCAAACGATACTTGACGCTTGAGTTCCTTTCCTGCCCCAGGGGTCCTAACAAAATTAGTCTCATATTTTATCTCCTATAAACTATTTATTTAAAAAACCTTTATAGTGTCTCATCAACATCATAGATTCTATTTGTTTCATTGTTTCAATTACAACACCAACTATAATTATAACTGATGTTCCACCAAAATTTATTTTCATTCCACTCAAACGAGAAAAGAACTATTGGAGCTGAAGCAACTAATGCTAATATAATAGAACCTGAGAAAGTAATTCTATTTGATATTTTTTTGTAAATATTCTCCAGTAGGTTTTCCTGGTCTTATTCCAGGAATAAAAGCCACCATACTGTTGTAAATTTTTGCATATTCAACAGTATTAAACTGAATTGATGAATAAAAGAATCCGAATAATATTATCAATATAAAATTCATTATTGAATATACATATACACCAACTGAGCCTTCAACAGTTAAATACGAACTAATCCAACTTGGAGTTCCACCAGAAAATAACAATGAAAGAGTTTGTGGCATAGCCAACAAAGATGATGCAAAGATTACAGGCATTACACCACTCATATTAACCTTTTACAGGGAATGTGAGTAGCTTGTCCACCATACATCTTTCTTCCAACGACTTTTCTTAGCATATTGTACTGTTATTTTTTTCTTTCACCTTCATTTATAAGTACAACTATTACAACTATTAAAACAGCTGCTAGCACAATTCCTATTATTGTCAAAAATTCCAACTGTTCCAGTCATAATTCCATAAATAAAGGTTCCGATTTGTGTGGTAAATTTGAAACTATTCAAGGAAGATAATAATTGAGATACCATTACCAATTCCTTTTTCAGTAATTATTTCACCTAACCAAACTAAAAACATTGAACCAGCCAATAAAGATGTAATAATTAATGCTGATTGAATATATCCTTTAGCAACTATTGCCTTAGCAAATAATCCGTTTGCTATTGCCATAGCTTCAAAAATTCCAAGATTACTGCTCCTATTTTTAGTATATTTTTGCAACTTTCTTTCTACCCATTTCTCCATCTCTTGCAATTTCTCCAAGTCTTGGAAATGCAATAGTAAGAAGTTGAACAACTATTGATGCTGTAATATATGGATAAATACTAAGAGCAAAAACACTCATTTGTTTTAAACTACCTCCGGCAAGTAAATCTAATAGATTTACTAAACCTCCCAACATTACTACTCATAAGTTTATTAACAACATTTTTATCCATAAAAGGAATAGGAATAATGTTACCAAGTCTATAAACAACAATCATCAATAGCGTAAAAATCATTTTTACTTCTGATTTCTTTTTATTCTCCACGCATTTGATAGAGTCTTGAACATATTAGATCACCTCTACCTTTCCTCCAGTGCTTTCTATTTTTTTCGACAGCACTCTTAGTAAATTTACTGCAAGATACAGTTAACTTTTTAGTTAATTCTCCATTACCTAAAAATCTTTAACACCATCTTTTGCCTTTTAGCCTTTTTAGCTAAATTAACTTCAAATATTAATTCTTCAGTAACTTCTGTACCATCTTCAAAAATATTTAATTGTTCTACATTTACTTCTGCATATTTGTTTAGCAAAAAATATTTGTAAAAACCTCTTTTTGGAAGCCTTCTAAATAGTGGCATTTGTCCACCTTCAAATCCAGGTCTTACTCCACCGCCTGATCTTGAATTTTGACCGTCACGTCCTTTACCACCATACTTACCAAGTCCGGAACCGTAACCTCTACCAAGTCTTTTTCTTGCTTTTGAGCCTCCACCTTCAGCAGGTCTTAAATCATGTAACTTCACGCTTTATACCTCCTTAAATTTCTTCAACTTCAAGCATAAAACTAATTTGATTGATCATACCTCTAATTGATGGAGTGTCTTCTTTAACAACTGTTTGACCAACTTTTTATAAACCTAAAGCTTCAACATTTTTAATATGTTTTTCTATTCTACCAATTTTACTCTTTTTAAGTGTTATTTTGAGCTTTGCCATTTTAAAAGCCCTCCTTAACCTAATATTTCTTCTACGGATTTTCCTCTTAATCTAGCTATATCTTCAGCTCTTTTAAGATTCTTTAACCCTTCCATAGTTGCATTAACTATATTTCTAGCATTAGTAGTTCCCAAAGATTTACTTCTAACATCTTTAATTCCTGCAAGTTCACAAACTGCACGAACAGGACCACCAGCGATAACTCCAGTACCGGCTCCAGCAGGTTTTAATAAAACTCTACCAGCTCCAAAAACTCCAACAATTTCATGAGGAATTGTAGTATTTACAAGAGGCACTCTAATTACATGTTTCTTAGCGTCTTGTACACCTTTTCTGATAGCTTCAGGAACCTCAAGCGCTTTTCCAATACCAACACCAACATGTCCATTACCATCTCCAACTACTACAAGAGCGCTAAATCTAAAGTTTCTACCACCTTTTACTACTTTAGTAACACGGTTGATGGCAACTACTCTTTCTTCTAATTCTAATCCTTCTACTTCTTTAATTAAAAGTTCCATTAATTACCCTCCTGATACTAAAATTTAAGTCCAGCTTCTCTGGCACCATCAGCTAATTCCTTTAACTTTTCCATGATATAAATATCCACTTCTATCAAAAACTACTTCTGTAATGCCTTTTTTTCAATAGCTTTTTACCAATTGCAAGACCAACAGCTTTTAGCAGCTTCTTTATTTGATTTTTGATTCTAATGAAGCTAATTCTTTATCTAAAGTTGAAGCTGAAACTAAAGTTACACCTTTAGTATCGTCTATAATTTGAGCATATATATTAGTATTACTTCTATATAAATTTAATCTTGGTTTTTCAGGAGTTCCAGAAACTTTTTTTCTTACTCTAGCATGTCTTGCTTTTCTATTTTCATTTTTGTTAATTTGCTTTTAACATTAAATTTCACTCCTTCCTATTTACCAGTTTTACCAACTTTACGTCTGATATATTCTCCTTCATATCTAACACCTTTACCCTTATAAGGTTCAGGTCTTCTATAAGCACGAATATTTGCTGCAAAGTTTCCAAGTTTTTTTGTTTATCAATACCATTAATCACAATTTTTGTTGGTTCAGGAACTTCAACAGTAATACCTTCTGGATCCATTACTTCAATTGGATGAGAATATCCTAAGTTTAAAGTTAATTTCTTTCCAGATTTTGCTGCTCTATATCCAGTTCCTTCAATAATCAAAGTTTTAGTAAATCCCTTTGAAACACCATCAATCATGTTAGCAAGTAATGTTCTTGTTAAACCATGAAGTGATTTATGTCTTTTTATTTCAGAAGGACGTTCTATACTTATTGTATTTCCTTCCATTTTTAATGTTCATTTCTCTGCTTAATTGTTGATTTAATTTTCCTTTAGGTCCTTTTACTTCAACAAAGTTTTCTTCACCTAAGATTACCTCAACTCCAGCAGGAACAACAATTGGTTTTAATCCAATTCTTGACATTGGTTTACCTCCTTAGTTTTAATCCTTAAAATGTTACCAAACGTAACAAAGAACCTCTCCACCAATACCTTCTTTTTCTAGCAACTTTATCAGTTACAACTCCCTTTTTGATGTTGAGATAATTGCAATTCCAAGTCCTCCTAAAACTTTAGGAATTTCGTGGCTTCTAGCATAAACCCTTAAACCAGGCTTTGAAATTCTCTTAAGTCCTGAAATAACTTTTTCGTTGTTCTTTCCATATTTTAAGTCAACTGTGATGATTCCTTGTTTGTCATCTTCAATTACATTATATCCTTCAATAAAACCTTCATCTAATAAAATCTGTACAAGATTTTTCTTCATTTTTGATGCGGGTATTTCAACAGATGAATGTCTTGCGTTATTACCATTTCTAATTCTTGTAAGCATATCTGCTATAGGATCAGTCATCATATAAGCTTCCTCCTTTATCTAATATTACCAACTAGCCTTTTTAACGCCAGGAATTTCTCCCTTGTAAGCTAATTCACGGAATACAATACGGCTGATTCCATATTTTCCAATGTATCCATGAGGACGTCCAGTTATTTTACAACGGTTGTGTAAACGAGTTGGTGAAGCATTTCTTGGTAATTTACTTAAACCAACATAGTCCCCTTTGGCTTTTAATTCTGCACGTTTTGCAGCATATTTTTCAACTAACTTTTGACGTTTTAATTCACGTTGTACCATTGATTTTTTAGCCATTAAATTTCCTCCTACTACTTTTTAAAAGGCATTCCTAATAGCTCTAAAAGTGCTTTTGACTCTTCATCAGTCTTAGCAGTAGTAACTATTATAATATCCATTCCTCTTATTTGATCAATCATATCATATACGATTTCTGGGAATATTAATTGTTCTTTTTATACCTAATGCATAATTTCCTCTACCATCAAAGCTTGAAGCGCTAACACCTCTAAAGTCTCTTACACGTGGAAGAGCTATATTAACTAATCTATCTAGAAAATCATACATTTTTTTCTCCTCTAAGAGTTACTTTAGTACCAATCTTCATACCTTCTCTTAATTTGAAATTAGCAATTGATTTTTAGCAGTAGTTATTACAGGCTTTTGACCTGAAATAATTTCCAAAGTCTCTTAAAGCGCTTTCTAAAACTTTTGGATTATCTTTAGCTGAACCTAAAACCAATATTGATAACAATCTTATTTAGTTTAGGAACCTCCATAATATTTTTATATTTAAAACGTTCCATTAAAGCAGAAACTATTTCTTCTTTATATTTAACTTGCATTCTGGAAGTCACTTAAGATTCCTCCTTTCAACTATTTATCTATTTTTTTTGAACCACTTTTTTTACTGATTCTAACTTTTTTATCTCCTTCAAGAGCATAACCAATTCTAGAAGGTTTATTTAACTTTAGTATCAAAAGTACATTACATTTGAAACATCAATACTTCCCTCAATTTTTGATTAAACCAGCTTCATCTTTAGGACTTTTCTAGCTTTCTTGTGTTTAGTTTGAATGTTTACTCCTTGAACTATTACTCTATTTTCTTTTACTAAAGTTTTTAAGTACTTTTCCAGTTTTTCCTTTATCTTTTCCTGCAATTACAATAACAGTATCTCCAGATTTTATTTTCATTCTAACACCTCCTATTATAATACTTCAGGTGCAAGAGATATAATTTTCATAAAGTTACCAGCTCTTAGCTCTCTTGTAACTGAACCGAAAAATTCTTGTACCAACTGGGTTCTTATCATCTTTTATAATTACTGCTGCATTATCATCGAATCTAATGTAGCTTCCATCATTTCTTTTTATACTATTTGTTGTTCTAACAATTACCGCTTTTTACAACGTCACTTTTTCTTAACAACTCCACCTGGTGTAGCACTTTTAACAGTACAAACTACTATATCGCCAACTTTTTGCATATTTCTTATTAGTACCACCAAGTACTCTGATAACAAGAAGTTCTTTAGCGCCAGAGTTGTCAGCAACTTTTAAAACGACTTTCTGTTTGAATCATACGATACTCCTTTCCAGATGAAAAATTATTTTACTCTTTCAAGTATCTCAACAAGTCTCCATCTCTTCTCTCTTGAAAGAGGTCTTGTTTCCATAATTTTAACTCTATCACCAATTAAACATTCATTATTTTTCATCATGTGCTTTTAAATTTTGTAGTCTTTTTCATTTGTTTTTTTATAAAGTGGGTGAGATACAAAAGTTGCAACTTCTACAACTATAGTCTTATCCATTTTATTAGAAACTACATTTCCTATTATGACTTTTTCTACTATTTCTTTCCATATAGTATTAAGCCTCCTTTCCAGCATTAAGCTCACGTTCTCTGATAATAGTCTTAACACGAGCTATATCTTTTTAATGCCACCAATTCTCATAGGATTCTCTAATTGTCCAGTGGCTAATTGAAAACGTAAATTAAATAATTCTACTTTTAAATCCTTTTAATTTTGCTTGTAAATCACTATCATTCATTTGGCGAATTTCCTTTAATTTTCATTAGCTTCACCTTCCTTCATCTCACGAGTTATAAATTTAGTCTTTACAGGTAACTTATGAGCAGCAAGTCTCATAGCTTCTCTAGCTACATCAACAGGAACTCCACTCATTTCAAATAATACTCTACCTGGTTTAACAACTGCTACCCAGTATTCAGGAGCTCCTTTACCAGAACCCATTCTTACTTCAGCAGGTTTTTTTAGTAACAGGCTTATCAGGGAATACTTTAATCCAGATCTTACCGCCTCTTTTTTATATATCTTGTCATCGCACGTCTTGCAGATTCAATTTGGTTTGCAGTCATCCAGCAAGGTTCTAATGCTTGAATTGCATAATCTCCATAAGAAATTGTATTTCCTCTTAGAGCTTTACCAGTCATTCTGCCTCTATGAACTCTACGATATTTTACTCTCTTAGGCATTAACATAGACTCTTTTCCTCCTTCCAGTAACTAAGCTTCTTTCTTAGCACCAGTTTTATTAAATCTTTTCTTATTGTCTTTCTTGTTTCTTCTGTCTTTTTTTGCAGGTTTTTCTTCAATAACTGCAGCTTTCATTCCTGGAAGAACTTCTCCTTTATATAACCAAACTTTTACGCCCAATTTCCCATAAGTTGTATCAGCTTCAGCAAATCCATATTCAATGTCTGCTCTTAAAGTTTGTAGAGGAATTGTTCCTTCAGAATATCCTTCAGTTCTAGCCATATCAGCTCCACCAAGTCTACCAGAAACAGCAGTTTTAATACCTTTTGCTCCTGCTTTTAAAGATCTTTGCATAGCTTGTTTCATAGCACGTCTGAAAGATACACGTCTTTCTAATTGTCCAGCAATGTTTTCAGCAACTAATTGAGCACTTAAATCAGGTCTCTTAACTTCTTCAACATTAACAATTACTTTTTACCAGTTAATTTTTCAATCTTAACTCTTAATTCTTCAACACCAGCACCTGATTTTCCGATTACCATTCCGGGTTTAGCAGTAAAAACTGTAACCTTTACTCTATTTGCTGATCTTTCTATTTCAACTTTAGGTACTCCTGAAAGAGCTACCTCTTTTTAACAAGTTTACGAATATTGTGGTCTTCTACTAATAAATTACCAAATTCTTTTTATCGGCAAACCATCTTGAGTCCCAATCTTTTATTATTCCAACTCTTAACCCATGAGGATTAACTTTTTGACCCATTTTTTTATCCTCCTTATACTATCTTTCTGCTACCGTTACACCAATATGACTTGATCTTTTTCAAAATTGGGTAAGCTGAACCTTTAGCTTTTGGTCTCCATCTTTTCATAACTGGAGCATCATTTGCATAAGCTTCTAATACATAAGGTCTTTTTCTATCTAAATTATGATTATTTTCTGCATTAGCAACAGCTGATTTTAATACCTTTTTCTAATAATCTAGCACCCGCTTTAGGAGTGAATCTTAGAATAGATAAAGCTTCATCTACATGCTTTCCTCTTATTTCTCTACAAATAAAGTTTACTTTAAGAGGTGAAATTCTTTGATATTTTGCAATTGCTTTTAGCTTGCATGTTATCTCCTCCTTATCTATTATCTTACTTTTACTATTTTTTTCGTTTTTGCCAACATGACCCTCTGTAAGTTCTAGTTAGAACGAACTCTCCAAGTTTATGTCCTACCATATCATCAGTAATATATATTGGTAAGTGCTTTCTTCCGTCATGAACAGCTATAGTATGTCCAACAAATTGTGGAAAAATTGTACTTCTTCTTGACCAAGTTTTTACAACTTTTTTCTCATCTGCACTATTTAATGCATCTATTTTCTTTAAAAGATGATCATCACAAAATGGTCCTTTTTAAGAGATCTACCCATTTGTTTTCCTCCTTAATTAGTTTTTAGTTCTTCTTCTTACTATGAACTTATTAGACTTTTTATTTTTCTTTCTAGTCTTAAGTCCTAAAGCTGGTTTACCCCAAGGAGTTGAAGGTGCTGGACGTCCAACAGGAGTTCTACCTTCCCCACCACCGTGAGGGTGATCTACTGGGTTCATCGCTGATCCTCTAACATGAGGTCTCTTACCCATATGTCTTGATCTTCCGGCTTTCCCTATAGTTATAAGTTCATGACTTAAATTACCAACTTGACCAACTGTAGCTCTACATTCCAAATGAATCAATCTAAATTCACCTGAAGGTAATCTCAATTGTGCAAATCTTCCTTCTTTACCCATCAATTGAGCTTCAGAACCCGCACTTCTTACAAGTTGTCCACCTTTTCCCTGGTTTTAACTCAATATTATGAACATTTGTACCAACCGGAATATCTTTTAATTTTAATGCATTACCAATTACGATATCAGCATTTTCGCCTGATTCTATCTTATCTCCAACTTTTAATCCTTCAGGAGCTAAGATATATCTCTTCTCTCCATCTAAATAATGGATTAATGCTATATTAGCAGTTCTATTTGGATCATATTCGATAGAAGCAACTTTTCCTGGTACTCCATCTTTATTTCTTTTTAAAAATCTATTATTCTATATTTTCTTTTAGCACCGCCACCTCTATGTCTAACGGTAACTCTACCTAATGAATTTCTTCCGCCTGATTTTTGATAAAGAAACTAATAAAGACTTTTTCAGGTTTTGTCTTAGTTATTTCATCAAAAGTTAAAACGCTCATTCCACGTACACCAGCAGAAGTTGGTTTATACTTTCTAATAGCCATTAATATTACCTCCATATTAAATACTTTCAAAAAAATTCAATTTCTTTTAGAATCTTCTGTAAGAGTAACAATGGCTTTTTCCAATCAGGTCTTTTGCCAACATTAGCTCCCATTCTTTTTCTTACCAGTAATATTCATTGTATTTACTTGTTTAACTTTTTACACCAAAAATTGTTTCTACAGCTTTTTTTATTTCTGATTTATTAGCTCTAGTATCAACTTTGAAAGTGTATCTTTTTGATTCCATATTTTCCATTGAACGTTCAGTTACAACCGGTTTAATAATATCATATGCTGTCATTATGCATACACCTCCTCAATTTTTGATAAGGGCATCTTTTACGATTACAAGATTATCAAATCTCATTAAATCATAAACGTTCATATAATCTACAACAACAGTTTCAACTTTTGGAAGGTTAGCAAATGATTTAATAATCATATCATTTCCTTCTGGTAAAACTATCATAGTTTTTGTTTCTAAACTCAAATTTTTCAAAATTTCTTTTGCTTTCTTTGTGCTGAATGCATCAATTGTTAAAGCATCTAAAATTCTTAATTCTCCTTCAAGAACCTTTTGAAGAAAGAACTGATTTCATAGCAAGTCTTCTTACTTTTTTAGGAACTGAGTATCTATAACTTCTTGGTTTTGGTGCGAATACTACTCCGCCACCTTTCCATTGAGGAGCTCTTATACTACCTTGTCTAGCACGACCAGTACCTTTTTGTCTCCAAGGCTTTCTTCCACCTCCACGTACTTCTGCACGAGTTTTAGCTGATTGAGTGCCTTGTCTTCTATTAGCTAAATGGTTTTTTACTACTTCATAAACAACATGTTCATTAACTTCAATACCAAAAATAGCTTCGTTTAATTCTATATCACCAACAACTTCTCCAAGTTGGTTATAAACATTAACCTTAGGCATTATTTATCCTCCTTAAACTATCTTTTAACCGCTTCTCTAATTGTTACTAAACCACCTTTAGGTCCTGGAATAGCACCTTTTACAAGAATTAGGTTCTTTTCAACGTCAACTTTTACAACAACAAGATTTTGAACAGTACTCTTTTCATTTCCCATTTTTCCACTTGCTTTTCTACCTTTAAGAACTCTACCTGGATAAGTACCTGCACTTCTAGCTCCGGCTACTCTATGAGATTTAGAACCATGTCCTTCAGGACCTCTTCCGTAATTCCATCTCTTTATAGCACCTTGAGTACCTTTACCTTTTGAAGTTCCGATAACATCTACTTTATCTCCTTCAGCAAATAAGTCAACCTTAATTTCTTGACCAGTTTCAAAAGTTTCGCCTTCGTTTAATCTAAATTCTCTTACAAATCTCTTATATCCAACACTTACTTTTATCAAAATGTCCTCTAAGAGGTTTTTGTAACCTTCTTTTCTTTTTTTGTCTACATATCCACATTGGATTGCATTATAACCATCAGTTTCAACAGTTTTAATTTGTGTAACGAACATAGGGCCCGCTTCAACAACTGTTACAGGAACAACTGCTCCATCTTCAGTAAAAATTTGAGTCATTCCAATTTTTTTACCTAAAATACTCTTCATTGAGTACACCTCCTATTACTTACAGCGGATTGATTTTACAATCATTCTAAGATTTATAACTTAATTTCGATATTCTACACCACTTGGAAGATTTAATTTCTTTAAACTTTCCAAAGTTTTTTTGGTTTCGGATTTAGGATATCAATAAGTCTTTTATGTGTTCTTTGTTCGAATTGTTCTCTACTATCTTTGTATTTGTGAACAGCTCTTAAGATTGTAATGATTTCCTTTTCTGTTGGTAGTGGAATAGGTCCTGATACTTCTGCACCAGTTCTCTTTGCAGATTCCACTATTTGTTGTGCTGAGCTATCAATTAATTCATGATCGTAAGCTCTTAATCTAATTCTGATTTTTTGCTTGTTTGCCAATTTTTTTACCTCCTTATTTCGCATGTTTTGGCATCATGCAACTAGGTCCTCCGTATCAACTCATCCGTGTGTTCCATTTTTACTTCCAAAAAATACGGCGACCCGTCGCCGAAATCTAGTTCGACATACTCAGAAATAATTACCTCAAAATGCTGGAAAATAGCCATAATTTGAGCAACCTATTTCGTCAACGCCTATTATGTGCATATGAGCACCCATATATTATACTACATCA
>BNJU01001727.1_pt1 | contig 208452 bp, 238 predicted proteins | sample 8539281 | NCBI WGS metagenome assembly BNJU01 (sample SAMD00202456, study PRJDB9452) | human saliva metagenome | isolation source: human saliva | place: Japan | reverse complement strand
CCCACTGGCCAAAGCTGCATGAAATAATTTATCCCATAGCCAACCTTCTAGCAAACCACAGGGCTAAAGCTGACAGGTTATAGATCTTGTGGGTAAATCTCAGCTATCACTCATTGCCGTGGAAAAACGAAACAAAGCCATCGTGCAACTGCTGTTGAAACATGGTGCTAAAAAGAATGTGAAAGACACGAAGGTTTCACACCACTTTCATTGGCACGAAAATTTGATATACAGAAATCATAAGACTCCTGGAGAACAAAAACAAATAAAAAGGCAGAAATCGTCTAAAACAAAAAGAACATAAGGTGCAAAAACAGTATTTTTCCATCTCGCATTTTTGGAACGAGAGAAGAATAAAAAGGAATTTATTCTCAACATTTTATTAAAATTTAACACTGAATTCAAACAACATTGGTAATATTTAACTAAATTTTGCATCATCAAAAAGTATTAACTGGGTTTATCCTCAAATTATTCAGTTAAATTTCGAGTTAACAGTCATGCATTGCATGATTAGTGGCGCTTGATGTTGTTCTTTGCAACATCCCTCGCGGCGCAAGTAACAACATCAGCATTAACGGCAAGGTTGTCGCTGCCGGAGAAACAATTATCGGAGCTACGGTGACAGCTGTTCACGTTCCTTCAGGAACAACCTACGATGCTGTTACCAACACCAATGGTCGTTACACATTCAAGGTATGCGTGTAGGGCCCCTACACCATTACGACTCCTACATCGGTTTGAAGATGAGGTAAAGAAAAACATCAGCCTCACCTCGGTGAAAGCTCCGTTATCAATGCAGATCTGAAAGAAGCGCGAGCATAGCACTCGAGAAGTCATTGTTTCGGTGTGGCAGGAAAAGGGCGGCATGGGTGCTGCCTCAAACTTCAATCAAAGACAGATTGACAATGCACCCTCCATTGACCGTAACATCTATGATGTTGCAAAGCTGTCTCCGTTGGTGAATACTTCCAAAATCGGCGGTATTTCTATTGCGGGATCAAACAACCGTTTCAACTCTTTCCAGATTGACGGTATGGTCAGCAACGATGTGTTTGGTTTGGCAAGCTCGGGGCACAAACGGTGGTCAGACGGGCACCAATCCTATCTCCATGGGATGCCATTGAGCAGGGCAGGGATTGTTTAGCTTCACCTTTCGATGTAAGACAAGGTGGCTTTCTACCGGTGGTGGTATTAACGCCATTGGCAAAGTCCGGTACAAATAAATTCCACGCGTCAGCCTATACCTTAATATACCGATGAAACCTTTTATGGTCGTTGGAACCAAAAGTTGGATAAGAGCGAAAAATTAGGCAAACAGTCTACGCAAGACCATTGGTGGTTCTGTGTCAGGTGCATTTGTAAAAAGATAAGTTGTTCTTCTTACAACGTTGAATACAAGAAGAATTCCTATCCAAGTTCTATCTATCCGGCTATGCCTCTGAGTATACTATCACTGAAGCAGAAGCAAAGCAGATTGCTGACGCTTACTCACAACTACACCGGTGTGAGAGAGAGACGTGACAGAAGGGACCTGAATTCCCGTTCTGTTTCTGCTTTGACCCGTTTGGACTGGAACATTGATGATTACAACAAATTCACCTTCCGTTATCAGTTAAACGACTCTTACAAGAAGTCTTCGGCGGAATTCCAAGACCTATGTTCAACAAGAGTGGTTACACCATGAATAACCGCACTAACTCTTTCGTTGCCGAAATTTGAACTCACGCATTGGCGATGCTCTTTACAATGAGGCACGTATCGGTGCATCTTTCGTACGTGACAACCGCAGGATAGACTATTCTGCACCTAACGCTAACCATTGACGGTCTTGGCCACAGGGGTGGTATGAGAGCTCACATCGAGAACAGAATACTCTTCAGGTGCAAACCACTCTCAATCAAGACATCTACACTATTGAAGACAACCTGAGCTGGACTTTTGGGCAACCATAATATCACTTTCGGTACACATATGAGTTCTATCACTTGCAGAACCTGCTTTATTCAGGCCAACACCGGTGCATATTACTATAAATCTTTGGCCGACTTCTTAAACGATAAAGCATGGAAATTCGCCTATAACTATTCTGATGTAGCGCTGACGGGCACCACCAAGTGGTCTGGAGTCGTAGAAGCTGCACAGTGGGCATTCTATGTTCAGACAAATGGGACATCAGCAACAACCTGAACTACCTATGGTCTGCGTCTGGATCATTCCAGTGTATCGAACCATCCTACAAACGTAACACTTCAACAGCGGTGCTTGCGCTACCAACAATAATGTAGCCGTGGGCGATGTGCCATCTACCAAGATCATGTGGTCTCCACGTGTAGGTTTCCGTTGGTATACCAACGACAGTCACAGCATATTGTTCCGTGGAGGTGTAGGTCTGTTTACAGGTCGTGTGCCTTTTGTTTGGTTGTCTAATGCGTGGAACAACACCGGTGTAGAGATGAAGGAACAACCATTCAGACTGCAGAGCGTTCTTCGTTGCAGCATTGGCACAGATGCATACGCAGCAGCAATGTCTGCACCCGGACGTGCATCCAAACCAACCATCAACACCATCAGCAGGCTGAGTATCGCAGGTGCATCCTGCAAACTGGCTATGGAGACTATGCTTCCGGCGATATCAAGATGACTCATGAGGTCTTTACTCAAAAACGCTGAACAATGTATGGTTTGATAACCTTGCATTGAAATCTGATGGAACAACCTATGCCGTCGATCCAACAGTACCTTCTTCTGCAACTCCTCACTTTAAGGCTAATGCCGGAGACTATTATGCTATTATCAATCTGAGATACCAATAAAGGGTTACAGCTACAGTGCAAGCGCTACGCTTGAAAAGAACTTTGCATGGGGTCTCGACTTGATGGCATTACACCTTCGGTCACTCTTATTCTGTAAATGATGGTACGTCTTCTGTTGCATATTCTAACTGGAAATACAACTATTGTAGTTGACAACCAACAGAGATGAGATTGCAAAATCAATGTTTGATATTCCTCATCGCGTGCTGGCGTAGCTCTTACACTCCGAAGTATGGAAACGGTCAGCTTTGCAACCAATATTTCTCTACCTTACAATGGCAATTCAGCAGCACTACAGCTTGACAATGAAAGAGGAAGCCGACTTCAACGGAGATTCTCAAAATGGAAACACCTACCGATGTTCCTACAGAAGATGAACTTGCGAAGATGAACTTCAAAACTCCTGCTGACAGAGAAGCATTCGGCAACTGGATCAACAGCCATGACTTTGCCAAGAAGAACGGAAAGTATTCTAAACGCAATGCAGCACAGCTCCATGGGAGAACCGCTTTAACTACACTTTGCAGAAAGCTTCTTCATCTGAAAGAACGTGGAAGCAAAGGTGAGCTGACTTCGACATAGAGAACTTCGCCAATCTGCTGAACCACAATTGGGGTACAAGTTACGAATCAGCTTACAGTGAAACAATTCTCAAAGTGGAGAAACTGACCAAGTCCGGCAATGATTATGTTCCTACTTATTCATTCCTTGGCTATGGCCCAAGCAAGAACGACATCTTCAGCCGCTGGCATATGCAGCTCGGTCTTCGCGTGACATTCTAAATCATCTTCTACAGATTGATTTACATATAAAAACAAGGTAATCTCTTCGGGGATTACCTTTTTTTTATTAACTTTGCCCAAATCAAACAGCACATAGAACATGATTATTGATTTCAAAGATATAGCTGAAGTGAGGATTAACGGCTTCAAGGGCGGACAAGGCGAACTCGACACGCGCAACTTTACCGACGAAAAGGTAAAAATAATGAAGAGCATTCTCAAGCTGGAGCCCAGCAGTGGCCTCCACACCCATGAGGGGAACTGCGAAGTGATGTATATCCTCAAGGGCGAACTCACGTATCATTACGACGGTAAGACAGAGTGGCGCACGCAGACGTGTGCATTATTGCCCGATGAACCACAATCATTATTTTGAAAATCTCACCACTGAAGATGCAGAATACTTGGCCATTGTCCCTGAACATCATTAATTCCTGACCACATGAGCATTGTTATTGGTATAGATGTAGGCATCAGTACAACGAAAATCGTAGGTGTCAACGAGCAAGGAGTGGTGACAAATCCCTTCCGCATCAAGGCCACCGACCCCATCACCTCACTTTATGGAGCCTTTGGGAAGTATCTTCACGACAATAAAATCAAACTCGAAGAGGTCGAGCAGATTATGCTTACAGGCGTCGGTTCGGCCTATATCGATGAAGACATCTACGGACGTCCAACGGGCAAGGCACAGGAGTTTATTGCCGATGGATTAGGGTGCACGCTATGAAAGCAAACCAAACGCATGATTGTTGTCAGCATGGGAACAGGCACAAGTCTTGTCAAATGCGACGGCAACGACATACGACACATCGGTGGTATAGGCATTGGAGGAGGGACACTTCAAGGCCTTAGCCGTATCATGCTCAAGACGGATGACATCAGACGGGTGGCGAGTTTGCCATGAATGGCGATATTTCGAAAATCAATCTGCTCATCGGTGACATCAGTGCCAAACCGCTTCCGGGACTTCCCATGAATGCCACGGCAAGTCTTTTCAGCAATGCCAAGACCAATGCCACACGCGAAGATATCGCTATCGGACTCATCCATATGGTGCTTCCAAGCCGAGGTCAGGGCACAATTCTCAGCAGCTTGGAAAAGCGGCATCAAGGACTTTGTGCTCATTGGCAACCCCACCCTGCTGCCTCAATGCAAGGATGTTTTCCCGCAATGGAGAAACTTTACGGCGTCCATTTCCGCATCTCGAAAGTACAGCGAGTTCTGCAGCTATCGGGGCTGCCCTATCCTACATCCAAGAACGATAGCACATGCTCTGCAATCCTATCCACCTGACATGAGAATGAATAAGAAACTTCTTTTTTCCCTGCTTTTTCTTTGTACGCTCTTACACGCTCTCCAGGCCCAGCCCAAACGCGAAGTGAGGGCCGTCTGGCTGACAACTATCGGCGGACTTGACTGGCCACACAACTATTCCCAGCACAAGTTGTCAATGGAAAAGCAAAAAGCAGAACTTCGAAAATATCCTCAACAAACTCCAGAAGGCAGGCATCAACACCGTGCTTTTGCAGACACGCATCCGTGGAACGGTCATCTCATCCGTCTGACTATGAGCCTTGGGACGGTTGCTTGAGTGGCTTTCCGGCACCTCACCGGGCTACGATGCACTTCAGTTTACCATTGAGGAATGCCACAAACGAGGCATGGAACTCCATGCCTGGGTAGTCACTATTCCCGTAGGAAAGTGGAATGCTTTGGGCTGCAAACGCCTGCGACAACGCTTTCTCAACCTTATCGTGAAGATTGAGAAGACGGATATATGAATCCCGAAAAAGTCACAAACGGTGACTATCTCTCACTAGATTTGCCGGAAATCACCGAACGCTACGAGATCGACGGTATCCACTTTAGACTATATCCGCTATCCTGAAACATGGAAAATCAAGGTCAGCGGTGACCATGACGTAGCCTCATATCACGGGCATTGTGACAAAGATTCATGATGCCGTGAAGTCTGTAGCCGTGGTGAAGATGAGTTGTTCACCCATTGGAAAAGCTGACGATCTGGCAAGATACTGGAGTCATGGCTGGAAATGCACGCACCAAAGTGTTGCAGGATGCCCAGAACTGGCTGCGCGACGGACTGATGGATGAACTCTTCCCGCGATGTATTTCAAGGACAACAACTTCTACCCGTTTGCCATAGACTGGCAGGAACAGTCGCAAGGAAAAATCATTGTGCCCGTCCGGCATCTATTTCATGTCGCCACGTGAAAGAATTGGGCCCATGGACATCACCCGAGAAAATACATGTCACACGCTCTTAGGCATGGGACACGCCTTTTTCCGAAGCAAGTTCTTCACCGATAACCTCGAAAGGTATCTATGATGTTGCCTCTCAACGACATTGACAGCAACCCGCACTCGTGCCTGCAATGACATGGCCAACGCCACAAAAACCACAGAAGCCGACTCTCTTGCTGTGAAGAACGACCGCATTGAATGGCTGAATGCAACGGACTCACCTATAATATATACAGCAGCCGCACGTGGCCTGTTGACATTTCAAAGGCCGAAAACCTGATGCTTGGACGACAGGAAATTGGTTGTCTCACCATTCCCGATGATCCTTCGCATTATTATGCCATTACTGCCATGGACAGATATGGCAACGAAAGCGAAGAAGTGCAATGCCAGAAGCGAGCCAAAGAGAGCCACAACAAACTCATTCCCAATGACGGCAAGCGCGCCATTCTGCCCGAGTGGACCCGTGAAAACGATGGTCTCATCATGCTCAGCGACCTGCATGGCAACCTCATCCGACGCCTGCCACACCGTGAAAACACGGTGAACATCGAGCAGGTGGCCAACGGTTTCTACCAATTGCGAAGCCTCAACGAAAAAGGCATAAGCCACAGGTTGGGATATATCATGGTGAAAAGATTTTAGCCAAAACATTTGGTCGGTCAGCAAAAACAGATTAACTTTGCAATAGTGGAATAACACTTTATCGCATTATCAATAGAAAACATATTGGGGTTGTGTCGGTTTCGATCGACACTATCAACAAATTCGAAAACCGAGGAAGCTCTTTGTTAATGGCGGGCCACATAAACTCAACGGCTTTAAGCTTTCAGGCCGGTGGATTACAAAGACGGAGAGCTCTCAACCATTGAAAATGCTCGAGTTTCATCACATCATCGAGCAACCCCTTTTTCTTCTTTTCATTAAAAGCATAAAATTCAAACCTATGTTCAGTGGTATCGTTGAAGAAATGGCTACACTTGTAGCGATGACGAAAGATAAAGAAAAACATTGACTTCACGCTGAAATGCCTCGTTCACAGACGAACTGAAGATTGACCAGAGCATCGCTCACAACGGTGTCTCGCTCACTGTGGTAAGCATGGAGAACGACACCTGCACACGGTGACGGCGATGAAAGAGACCCTCGACCGCTCCAATCTCGGCCTGCTTCAAACAGGCGATAAGGTCAACATCGAACGTTCAATGCTCATGAACGGACGCCTTGACGGACACATCGTGCAAGGCCAGCAGACCGGACAGCCAAATGCATTGGCATGCGTGATGCCGGACGGAAGCACCTATTTCACCTTTGAATATCCATTTAACAAGGCCATGGCCCAAAGAAGGGATACTTCACGGTTGACAAGGGTTCGGTTACGGTAAACGGAGTTTCTCTCACGGTCTGTGAGCCTACAGAAAACACGTTTACAGTGGCCATTATCCCCTATACGCGTACCAACACCAATTTCCATAGACATTCAGGTAGGCAGTGTTGTCAACATAGAGTTCGACTATTCTCGGAAAGTATATCGCACGGTTGCAGACCCCGTGAGCAAGTCTAAGACTACCTCCTATCCTCGTCAATTCATCCGATAAGCTCCGTCAGATTTCATCTTCTTTCTGAAAGCGAAACCTGCCGGCAAAGAAAGCATTCTGATTTGCGTCAGTTTACCGTGTAAGATGACGCAGATTACCACGCATTCTGACGCAGATTGCGTCGCTTGACGCAAATGGCATGATGAAATGCCTTGAATGGTGAACACAGAGGCTTTCTAGGACGCAACGGGCAATGGGAAAACTAAATAATGTTAATAATATAGCCCGTCCGTAAACTTCTTTTATCCGCAACAAGTCTATACGTATATGAATTTTTGTAATCAGAAATAAAATTGAGACTGAATATGGATCAGAATTTGAGACATCTTGTCATCGCAGCTGCATGCGTGGTCACTGACAACTCTCTAGCAAAAGCTGGATACTTGAAAGCTCAGATTGACTATGCAATGCAGAATAACATCACGCTTCAGAAAAACCGTTTTGACGAAAGTGTCAGCACAGAAGATATCAAGGAGAGCCAGGCTGCCCTCCTGCCCTCGCTTTCTCTCCACTTCGCAGAATGTTTCCTACAATCCCTGGCCTCAATCCAACAGCTCTATTGTTGCAGGAAACCGCGCAGAGCAGTGTCGACAAAGCATGCTATAATGGCAGTTATTCGCTCAGCACAAACTGGACGGTGTGGAACGGCAACCGCAACCACAATCAAGTGAAGCTGAACAAATATGCCGAACAGCAGGCCGACCTCACCGTTGCAACCTATGCCAACTCACTGACCGAACAGATTTCACAGCTCTTCGTACAGATTTTATACTCTGATGAGGCAATCAAGGTGAACCGAGAAAGCCTTGCCACAAGCACGAAAAACGAGGAACGGGGCAAGGAAATGTTCACTGTCGGCAAGATGAGCAAGGCTGATTTGGCACAACTTACCGCACAACGGGCACAAGACGAGTATGCCGTTGTGCAGGCAGAAAGCAATCTGAAAGAATACAAACGCCAACTGAAACAGCTGCTTCAACTGACAAATGGTGAGGACTTTGATGTCACTGTGCCCGAGACTACCGATGAAATGGCCTTGGAACAGATACCTACACTCAACAGCGTTTACGATCAGGCAGTGGCTATGCGCCCTGAAATCAAGAATGCAGAATTAGGTGTTGAGAGCAGCGAACTCAACATCAAGATGGCCAAGGCACTGCGTTTGCCCACCGTGGGCGTGTCTGCAGGCGTGAGCACCAATACCACCTCAATGAACAAGAGCGGTTGGGACAGGCAGATGAAAAACAACTTACATTAGGCGGAGGCATTAATATCAGTGTGCCACCTTTTGACAACCGACGAGCTAAGACAGCCGTCACCAAGGCCCAGAGATACAGCGACAGAACTATCTGCTCGACTTGAAAGACAAGCAGACGGCACTCTACTCCGCCATTGAGAACTCGTGCGTAGGCCAACAACAATCAAAGCATGTTGCAAGTGCAAGGATAAGCACTGAAAGTGCTAAGGAAAGCTATAATCTGCTGAGTGAACAGTTCAGACTTGGACTGAAGAATATCGTCGAATTAATGAACGAAAGGATCACACTGAAAGCAGAGCAGAAACGAACTGCAAAAGCAAACTATCTGGCAATCCTCAACATCAATACGCCAGTTTTATGAAAAGGAAGCATAAAATAGGAAAAAGCCATCGCATCAAAGCCCCTTGTTTCATCAAATATCCAATATTTCAGACGGCTTTCTACAAAGGTAGCAGCACCATGCGCAATGAGAAACTGTCTGCTTCGAAGCCCCATTAACACACTGATCATGTGGCATTCCACTGTCTTGGCAGTCATAATATCGATATCACTGTCACCGATATAGACAGCTGTTTCGCGGTCTGCACCTAACTGTCTCAAGGCTTCATTCACCGTGTCGGGAGCCGGTTCTTGCGTGATATTCTCGCGTTCGCCGATGGCTACACTAATCTTTTCGCCAAAGAAATGAGCCACAAGCTTTCCTGCGTTGCCGCATAGAATTTGTTGCTGACTACGGCAACATGCTTCCCGAAGCAATCAACTTCTGAAGCATTTCATCACACCTGCATAGGGATGCGTACGATCAGGTTGTGAATCATATAATGTTGGCGGAAAATCCTGATAGGTTTTTATCAAACAAAGGATTAGCAGACCATTGGGAACTGCGCGTTCCATAAGCTTTTTCACACCGTTACCGACAAACATCCTCACTTCTTCGAGCGTACGTTCGGGCATGCCATTCGCAGTGAAGCGCATAGTTACAGCTCAGTTCAAGATCGGTAAGTGAATCCAAAAGCGTACCGTCTAAATCGAAAATATATGTCTGATATGTCATAATCCCAAATAAAAATCACAATTCTCTAACATGTGCAAAAACATTGCAAACGAGCGCAAGGAAAAGTTCTTTTCAAATTGTCGAGTGCAGCTATATGTTTATGCAAAACATTGCAAACGAGCAAGGAAAAGTTCTTTTTCAAATTGCCGAGTGCAGCGATGTTTTATGCAAAAACATTGCAAACGAGCGCAAGGAAAAGTTCTTTTTCGAAATTGCCGGAGTGCGAGCTATAGTTTTATCAAAACAATTGCAAACGAGGCAAGGAAAGTCTTTTCGAATTCGCCGAGTGTAGTTTTATAAAACATGCACATTGCAATGAGTGCAAGGAAAAACTTTCTCGAAAGCCGAGTGCAGCTATGTTTTTATGCAAAGAGTAAAAAAGCATTCCTCTACCTTAGATATGGTGTAACTTTGTACGATTTTTCAATATAAGATGATGAATAAAATTTCAAGAAAAAGTACTTCATTCTCGCCCTTGGCTGTATTGTAGTCATTGTGGGAGTGGTTTATTATTATTTCTTCTGCTTTCTCAACGAAGCACGAGACTGAATATGTCTACATTGATAATGACGACAACATTGACTCTGTATATAGCAAATTGAGCCTTTTGCATCAAAACACGGCATGTGTGCCTTTCAAAAACATTGGCCCGCCACTTTGATTACGAGAAGAAAAATCAAGACAGTCGCTATGCTATCAACAGCAGTGACGGTGATTAAAAGTCTTCAGACACATGAGAAATGGTCTCCAGACACCGGTGAACCTGACTATTCCGAGTGTCAGAACCATGAGCAAGCTGGCTGACGAAGTGTCTGAGCGGCTCATGATTGACAGCACTAACCCCAAGGCACCTCACTGACGAGGCAACTTGCCGCGGTATGGCTATGTACACGCCACTATTGCCTGCATGTTCATACCGAACACCTACGACATCTATTGAACATATCGCTTTGACAAGTCTCTTTGGAACGTGCGTAGAAAGAGAGCAAGAAGTTCTGGAATATCGAGCGTATGCAGAAGGCCAAGCAGTTAAATCTCACCCCCAACCAGGTCATCACGTTAGCCAGCATCATTGATGAAGAGACGGCTAACGACGCTGAAAAAGCCCATGATTGCCGTGCATGTATTACACCGACTCATGCTCCGCAATGCTGAATATCCACAGGGAATGCCATCTGCAAAGCCGACCCAACTCATCAGTTTGCATGGAAGCGTTTCTGAACTCAAGCGCATTTACAATAATCTGCTACATATCCAAAGTCCCTACAATACTTGGCAAAGTATCCGGGACTTCCTCCGGGGCCTATTCGCATTCCATCGGGTTGGTAGGTGGCTGATGCCGTCTCAATCGCGTGCATCATGACTATTCGTATATGTGCGCAAAGAAGACTTCAGTGACGCACAACTTCGCCCGCACGTATGACGAACACATGAAGAATGCTGAAAAATATTCAAAAGGCTTTGAACTAAGGTATCAAATAACTTTAACAAATTAAAGGACAAAAACATAAAACAAAATCGCCGCTTTCTTCACAGAGAGCGGCATTATTCTCAATAGGTATTAGCTTTTTAGGTAAAAGAGTTGTATTCAGGATAACGTTTACAAAGGTGAGACGTTTTTTACTTTTTACATGCAAATGTATGTTTATAAACATGTTTTCAGTTATTCCTGATATGATTTGGTAAATGGAAAGAATCAAGAAAGTACACTCATATCTGATATTCAACAGTCACAAGATACGTTTTTCCTTTGCTTTTCCAGCCGTTTCATTACCTTTGCAATATAAAATAAATAATGTATATACATGATGACAATGAAAGAAAGAAAACAACGAGAAGAAGAAAAGCATTAGCTTCGTAGAGCAACTGGTTGAGGAAGACTCGAAAAGGCAAGAACGGAGGTCGATCGACCCGTTTTCCGCCAGAACCTAACGGCTATCTTCACATCGGACATGCAAGGCGATATGCATGGACTTCGGTGTTGCAGAGAAATACAATGGTATCTGCAACCTCGCTTTTGACGATACAAACCCGCTAAAGAAAACAATGAGTATGTTGAGAACATTCTCAACGATATCAAATGGCTTGGTTTCAAATGGGGTAACTATACTATGCCTCTGACTATTTTTGAAACTGGGATTTTTGCCATTTGGATGATTAAGAAAGGACACGCATATGTGGACCAACAGACGAGTGAAGAAATCGCTTCACAGAAAGGAACGCCTACAACCCCCGGCACACCAAGCCCATATCGTGACCGCCCAATTGAGGAAAGTCTCGCTCTGTTCAATCAGATGAACACGGCAGAGGCCGCTGAAGGCAGTATGGTTTTGCGTGCAAAGCTCGATATGGCCAATCCGAACATGCACTTCCGTGACCCTATCATGTATCGAATTATTCATACTCCACACCATCGTACGGGTACAAAATGGCACTGTTATCCAATGTATGACTTCGCACATGGCCAGAGTGACTACTTCGAAGGCGTCACACATTCTATCTGTACCTTAGAGTTTGTGCCTCATCGTCCGCTATATGACAAGTTCATTGACTTTTTGAAAGAAATGGATGGAACTGCAGATAACCCTGCAAGACAACCGTCCCGCCGGATAGAGTTCAACTGTTTGAACCTCACCCATAACCGTGATGAGCAAGCGTAACCATATTCCTGGTCGACGAACACCTTTGTAATGGTTGATGACCCACGTATGCCGACACTCTGCGGTATGCGTCATGCCGTTACAGTCCTGAAAGTGTACGTATGTTCGCTGACTTATCGGATATACCAAGTTTGATGCCTCAACGAGATGGCTCTTTCGAGCCAGTGTGCGGAAGACTTGAACAAAAAGGCCACACGTGTCAGTGCAGTTTCTCGACCGTGGAAACTCTGTTATCCCAATTATCTGATGGAAAGACTCGAGGAAATGGATGCTATCAATAATCCAGAAGACGAACAAAGTGGAAGCCACAAGATTACGTGTCTCTAAGAACCTATGGATTGAGCGGGCTGACTTTATGGAGGATGCACCAAAGAAATTCTTCCGCATGACACCTGGAAAGGAAGTCCGTTTGAAGAATGCCTACATCATCATGTGCACCGGTTGTACGAAAGATGCAGCAGGAAATATCACTGAAATTCAAGCTGAATACGACCCCCAACAGCAAAGATGTGCATGGAGGGGAGCTAACCGTAAAGTGAAGGGCACTTGCACTGGTGCATCGGCTGACCATTGCCATAAGGCAGAAGTTCGCGAGCATGATCGTCTTTTCAACGTAGAGAATCCATCGGCCGACGAGCGTGATTTCCGTGAGCTGCTCAACCCGGAAAGCTTGAAAACATATACCAACTGCTACGTTGAAGACTATGCCGCAAGCCGACAACCGGGCGAATATCTGCAGTCCAGCGTACCCGTTCTTCCATGGCCGACCTTGATTCTACTGCAGAACATCTAGATATTCAACAAAGACCGTTGACTGAAAGATACCCATGGGCAAAGCAGAATAATAAGCACTAACAGGTGAACAGAATATACAAGAACATTGAATCAATCAAGATCATTTGACAGCAAGGCCTTTCCAAAGCTTTACTGTACATGAAGAAGCACCGCAGGTCAGAGAAGAAATCTATCTTGACTCGGATGTACTTTACGAGTATTGCAGAATACTCGACCGCAACAACGACTGCTGAGGCTATCGAAACGATTGATTATGCCATCCGTCTGTTTCCCGGTTCAGTGTTGCCACTCGTCTTCAGAGCACGAATGGCCTGGATGATTGAAGACAACATTGAGGGTGCCAAGCAGTATCTTGCATGCGTGCAGACAAAGATTGTTTAGAATATTACTATCAGCTAGCCGGAAATCAAAGATTACAGAAGGACTGTCAGATGAAGCCAATCAGTATCTGTACGACCATATTTCAGATGTGGAAGACGATGAACTCGACAGTTATTTCATTGAGTGGCCATTTGTTTTGCCGATTATGATGAATTTGAATTAGCCAACCAATGGATGGAACGATGTGAAGACGACACAGACCCTGACTATTGGGAAACTATGACGGATAGAAATGGGGCTTTGGACACTTGGAAGAAAGCGAGTGTATCTTTCAGATTGATTGATAAGGGACCCCTTCGTGGAAGCCCACTGAACCATCTGGCCGCCACACAACTGCTGGAAAATAAGTTCATTGAGAGCATTTCGAGCAGCGGATATCTCTCTTAGCTATCAACCAAACGATGCTGAGCCCTGCTCAACAAGGGCAATGGACTTTGCCTTGGGACAGAATGAAGAGGCACTGAAATGCTTTTGAGAAGTTCACGCACTCTGTCCGAAAGGTCAACGGCGAAATGATGAAAAGGATGGTATTGGCCGATATGAAGAAAAACGACGAAGCTCTTCTCCACCTCTACAAAGCCGGAGTCACTTTGTCAGAAGAATGACCATTTCAAACTCCGCAGATTTATGAACAGATAGCCTATATCCTTTCCAAGGCAGGTTTATTGATGAAGCTTTGACCTACGTTGACAAATGCAGAAGGCCTCCGCTAAACTAGAGCGTTTGAACTGTCACTTTTCGTGACATCTGTCTCGAACATCAGGAAACGGGTACAAGTAAGATTTTCCACGAGGCTTTTGGGGCAAAAGTAAAACACCAGAGATGTATTTGAAGATAGCAGTGTCGTTTCTGGATAATGGTTATGCTGACTCTGCCTACGAAATTCTCAAGAATATGTCGGGAGTGACAACGCGGGACGACAACTGCTGTCTATCCCTTATCTTGCCGTCTGCTGCCCTGAGTTAGGTTATCAGCAGAATATGAAGAAGCTACAGAAAGCAGTATGCTACACCCGGCGAGGCAAAAATTGTTTGGACCTTATTTCCCTGATGAAATGGAGCCTGAAGACTACTATCATTATCTTATCAACAAAAAGCAATTTCTCATGAATTGGTTATCAAACACCATTGAAACCTCAACTAGGTAATGATTTTCCCACTAATGTTTCACTTGGAAAGTACAGTCATCCCAGTCCTTCTGAATTCGTTGTATCGCCAGCAGCCTATCATGCAGCAGGCGGAAACTTGGGGATATCTGGCTCGGTTATCCTGTTTCAGACTTGAGCAGACTGGGCAACCATCAACTACCTTTGCAGCACCTTAGGTCGCCTGATTATCTATCGCTTCTGCTAACGGTAAATGGGGCAAGATGTCTACTCAATCAGCATAAAAGTCGAGAAAAGGAGAAATATTTCTATGACCATGACAGGACGACGTACCGGCTGCCTTGATTCTGGCATACGCCACCTATTTTCCATTCCTGCGGGATTAGCAAATGAAATATTGGCAATTCCTTCTACACAACAATCGGTGCGAGTGCTGGAACCGCATCCTTGCAGCTCTCGTTGGTATCTGCATTCTGCTGTACCGAAAGATCAACCCAACGATAAAAATCATGGAATATGGCGATTATATCAAGTTCTTCACATGGTTGCAGTCGCCATTGCCTTTTGTCTATTTCCTCTTTTCAGTGGTATTTCAATCGGCAGAAACAGCAGGTTGGAGGCAGACAGAGGAAAAGATGAAAAGAGTAGTGAAAACAGACAGTTTGTCATCCTGGTACTTTCTTATCTCTTTACTTTCATCCTTTCTCGAGTAGCAAACCAGACAACCCCAAATTCAGATTGTCTCTCACGTCGCGAGGATGAGTCCGAACCTGCACGCCTGGTCCCAAACCAGGGAAAGCGCCAATGGCTGCGCCAGCGACCCCGCTACCATCAAAGAATAAGAAATTAAAACATGGGGCGACAGTTCGAACCTGCGGCCGCCTGGTCCCAAACCAGGAGCGCCACCGGGCTGCGCTACACCCTGCTTTCATAAAGTCTCTCTTTTGCGAGTGCAAAGGTAGCGGTTTTATTTCACGTAGCCAACATAAATATATACTTTTTCAAATTTTTCATCAAAAAGGGTTGCAGCAGCGCTAAACCCTTCTATATTCTATTGTAGAAAAACAAGCTTTTACCTGATGATTCGCTCATCAAACAGATTTTCTTTCAATGCTGAACACCACCCACCTCTTCCTTCCGTGTGACTCGCCATCAAAGCCAGCAGCTAAGCAGTCTTGCGGAGCCATCGCAGGAGGAATGGTATGGCTGAAGATATCCGGCATCAAAGGCCAACTTCGTTACAAGGAATGTCTTTTTCAACACCGCACATACAACGAATGATAGGACTTTCGGTTTCGCCGATCTCAGCGCTTCTTCACAAAGGATCCAAAGCATGCTTGGTCACTCCCAAAGTGCTCAATGCGCCTGGCTCCTCCTGGATGATATGAAGTGCTCCATAGCTGCTGCTGTTGCTGCGGGAGTGTTGACGCACTGAATATAGGCATGGGCAAGTGGCGGCAGGAGTTGATGGTATCCTTTAGTCGCTGGCACAAAACCGCCGATAGAAGCAGACTTTTGAGAAAGTTCCCATAATCAAATCAATCTCGTCCAGTCAGTCCGAAAATGGTCACAAACACCACGCCCCTGCTTTTCCAAAGACACCTAAAACCATGGGCTTCGCCCACCATGCACAGAGCAATTGTACTTGTTTCCGTTTCTACTATCTCCGGCAACTGGCCAAATCACCTCCATGAGAACACCCGTCAACGACCATCAGCATGTGCTTTCGTGGGGAAGACCTTTCAACACACGCCCAAGTCTTCCATATCGTTAGCGATAGTGAAGCTGGCGGGCAGAAAGAAAGGCACGACCGTCAATAATACCATGGTCCACGATCATCGCAGATAAATGAAGTCACCTTACCTACCACTCAGCCAATATCTCCCTGATTAATCAGAAACCAGTAGAAACAAAGCGTGTCATCCTTGCATGAATTCGCAAGTTCTTTTCTCTCAACTGCACGTGAATATCAAGTACATGGGTCGGAAACGACTTCGCAACCCAGAACCATACTTGTCAAGGGCTTGCACCTTCTATCACACGTTTGTCACCAGTAAGTCGGTGATAGTGCTTGAACAAACATCAATACCTTATGACCAGCCACTATCAACTTCTGTACCCCTGCTTACTGGTTATAGCGCGGAAAATATGTTACACCAGCCTTCATGTGCTTCTGAGGCTCCACGATACTCTTTGTATCTTTTTGTAATTGTCCCATTCATTGTGTAGAAAAACTGTTCTGAAAACAATTGGCTGCAAAGATGTGCAAAAACAACATAAACATTATACACTTTTAAAAAGAAATATGCTATTTATGTAAATTATGAGCTGCGAGATGTTCTGAAAGATAAAATTATTATTCTTTTGCATAAGATATAGCTGCACTCGCAAATCTTCGAATGTTCGTTTTGCACTCATTGGCAATATCATTGCAGAGATATAGGCTGCACCCGGTTTTGATCAGCAGCACTGCATCCTGCTATTTGAAAGTTTCTTTTTCATGCTATGCGAATGCTTTTCAGTTAAAGAAAAACAGCAGATGGAGAAAAGAGATTATTTTTCGTCATGACCCATTTCGGGAACGGCCAGCGAGCCGGAATTCCCAAACGATTGAACGCTATCTTGACCACGAAGCTTTCTGACATGAAATCAAACTCACTGAATATGCGGGACATGCCAGCTGATTGCCACCGAAGCGAGGACTAACCATGTCGACATTGTCGTTGCTGTGGGGCGGTGACGGAACGGTCAACGAGGTGGCACGCTATCGTTCATTCACAGACTGCCTTTCGGCATCCTCCTCGCTCGGGAAATGGGCTTTCGCCCATCATTTTGCTGTTACCCTCAACATGGCTAAGGGCAATCAAGATTATCAACGCCTGCGAAAATTCATCAACTCGATTGCGGCATCAGCTAATGAGCACCCGTTTTCGCACCTGTGGCATGGGCTTTGACGCTTTGCCTCAGCCATGCGTTTGCCGAAGCAGGCAAAGGCGGCCCTATCACCCACGTAGACGTATTGAAAGAGGCCTGAAATCAAAGCCCTGAAACCTATGAAATCCGGTGGATGAAAGCGGCACCACACGACTAAAGCCTTTCTCATTTCGTGTGCCAATGCCTCACAATATGGCAACAATGCCTATATTGCACCGCAGGCCGCCAGAGCGACGGACCGCCGGGATATCATCGTCATGCAGCCTTTTGATGCCTTTGAAGCTACCGCGATCAGTATCGACATGTTCAACAAGACACTCGACAAGAACTCTAAAATCAAGACTTCTCGCTGCAAACACCTACATCCACCGCGATAAACCGGGCTATATCCACTATGATGGCGACATGACCGTGAAGACATTGAAGTGGAATTGAGAGAGAAGGGCATCAACATCGTCGAACCCTATGGCGACAAACGACTGCGTAGACCAAAACGCAATTCAGAATGCTGCAGCTGACCTTTTCAATGAATTCAACAGCCTTCGCAAAGATATCAACCGCCAGAGCAGGCACATATTGGCAATCAACAAGAAAGATACAAAGGAGATTGAATCTCTAAGAAAACGCAATAAAATCAACCATTCTTCCCTGACTTTCCTATGCGAAAAACATGATATCATGGGCAAATTATAAGTTTCAATAAGGCTTTCTGAATGGCAGAACAGAACTAAACTCAACGCTTATTTGTAATTATATAACCAAAAAGACACCTTCAGAACTCCACAAATAGAAAGAGTGCTTTTCAGGATGCAACAGCGTTTTGACTGATATCGTCCTCCACTTCAATCTCCCGATGCTGTAACTTGACGCAAAAGACCTTGCAATCTGATGCAGATTACCGTGCTGAATGACGCAAAACACAGTGTAAAACAAGACAAATCAGAGGGTAAAATGACATGAAAACAGCACCTGTTTTCTGTGCCTTTTTCTGAACTGAAATCATTCGAGAAGTACAACACCTTGTAGCGTCAGAGCATTACAAACCCATTCAAAACCTCGCGTATTTGAAACGGAAAACTTTTTCGTCGGGGAATATTGAAAATCTAAGACGATGTTTTTGTTAAATAAATTACAATATGATTTTCAAGAGGCTACAAATAAAAATCTTCTGTCAGACATTGATACCTATCTCGAACGCTCCCTTGCTGCATCAGACAGACGGTTTCTCTTCGCGCTCAGCACAATATGCCTGCTGAAACCCAAGAGATAACGCTCACGTGCTCGCCCACCGTTTTCACGCCACAGACACGCGAGCAGAGAAAGCCCGTGAGCGTAGCCTCAGCTACAAACTGCGACTGGCAGTCGGCAGGAATAGCGGCTGAAAAAGCATCCCAAAGGAGTCAACAACCGCTTCACTCCGGCTAAAAAGCACGCGATAAGGGCAACGTGGCAGTATGGCGCCATGCCGCGAGCGGCATCGACGGCAGAGAATTAACGAAAAAGGAGGATTGCTGACAATGCAGTCAAACCGTTCGGCACTTTCAAACCCTCGCAATGAGCTCTGCTCCACCTGCATCTGATGTGCAAACGGACTGGCAGAAACGTTTTCCTTCGCCGGCAGGCCTCTTCTGCAATGTCGATCGGCCGTTATCTTGGCTTCGAAAGCGCTGGGCCAGCATCAATGCAATCACCCCGTACCGTTCTGATGTCAAGAACACGGTTTCCACCACGCGCCCACGCCCCCAACAGCACGCCATCAGTGTGCCTACTATGCCACACTGGTCTTGATTGACGGCAAACTTTTGAATTTGAAGACACTGTTACTCATATTCCTACCTCTTTTAACGTAGAAATTGACCGTTTATTTTATACATTTTACGGATTTACACATTATTAAAAGCATTTTATACTGACGTTTGCCAAGTTTCTGATTAAAAAGCGTATCTTTGCACCATTAGTTTTCAAGTAGCAAAATGAACAACAAAAATACATCAATACAAATGATTGCCGACTACGAAGGCGACATTTTCGAATCTCCTCAACACGAATGTTTTGGGCGAGGTTCCCGACTCTACCACTTTCGCAATCTGGTGGCTTTTCTGCGTTGTCTCCCCTATTCTTGTGGGCAGAGAAGCCAGCGTGAAACTCATCAAGCATCTTGACAAGCATCCGGATACCATATTCTGCATCTTCTGTCAGCGCGACTTCAATGTTGATAATCCTGTTTCAACGACTCCACACCACCGGTGTATGCGCCAAAGTGGTCAAAGTGATTGAGATGCCCGCCGGGAAACAACCTCACGGCTATCGTTCAGGGACTCGGTCGCTGTATGTTGAGAGTCTTACGAAGATGAAACCGTTCTTTGCCGGTATCGTTTCACCAAACCGAGCAGCTTCCTCGAGCGAAAAAGAAAAGGAGTTTATCACTGTTTGTGAAACGGTGAAGAAGAGTGCCAAAGAGTATATCGGACTCCGAATGAAGACATGCCCGACGAGGCACAGTGTTGCTGTCGAGCATTCAAAACAAAGCGGGTCACCATCAACTATGTGTGCAGCACGCTGCCGTTCAGCATCAAAGACAAGATGAAAACCGCTTGAAATTGATGATACAGAAAACGGGCTATGGGTCCGCTTAAAGATACTTTGACCGCGAAACTCAACTGCTGAAACTCAAGCAGGAGATATGTCAGAAGACACGAATGACCTTGATGAGCAGCAGCGCGAATACTTCCGCAACAGCAACATCAAGAATATCAAGGAAGAACTTGGCCATGGTGACGGTTCACCTGAACATCGTGAGCTTTTTGGAGAAGGCCAAGGATAAGAAATGGAAAGAAGAAGTTGCGACGGCATTCTACAAGGCGCGAACTCGACAAGTTGGAGCTTTACAATCCGCAGAGTCCTGAATACTAGTGTGCAGCTCAACTACCTGCAGAACATGGTCAACCTGCCTTGGGGGGTCTATACGAAAAGACGATCTCAACCTGAAGAAAGCAGAGCGGGTGCTCAACCACGATCACTACGGTATGGAGAAAGTAAAGGAGAGAATTCTCGAATATATCTCTGTACTGAAACTGCGTGGCGACTTGAAATCACCCATTCTTTGCCTCTACGGGCCTCCCGGTGTGGGCAAGACTTCATTGGGAAAGAGCATTGCCGAGGCCATGAACCGCAGAAATATGTGCGCATGTCATGGGCGGACTTCACGACGAATCTGAAATCCGCGGACACCGCAGAACCTATATCGGTGCAATGCCGGGACGCATCATCAAGAACATTCAAAAGGCCGGTTCGATAACCAATCTCTCATTCTTTGACGAAATAGACAAAGTCACCAGAACACTATCAACGGTGACCCTTCATCGGCATTATTAGAGGTGCTCGACCCCGAACAGAAATCAATGCATTCCACGACAACTATCTTGATGTTGACTATGACTTGTCGAGTGCTCTTCATTCGCTACGGCCAATGACCCCACCATTCCCCGCCCACTGCTCGACCGTATGGAGTCATCAAGTGAGCGGTTATATCACGGAGGAGAAGATTGAGATTGCCAGCGACATCTTGTCCTCGTGAGCTTGAGAACAACGGACTTGCGAACAACGAACCGAAGATAAAAGTTCAACAAGGCCGCACTTGAAAAAGATTATCGAACAGTACACACGCGAAAGCGGCGTGCGCCAATTGGAGAAACAAATCAATAAAGCCCTGCGCAACTAGCCTATCAGAAAGCGGTCAAGGGCGAGATTGAAAATTCAGATCACAGCAGACAAGATAGAAAACCTGCTTGAAAAGGCCCTTTCTATCGCGATATCTCATCAAGGAAAACGACCATGTTGGTGTGGTTACGGTGGTTGGCATGGACCAGTGGTAGGCGGAGAAACTCTTTTATTGAGACCTCCTCAACCGGGCGTGAAGGGCAACAAGCTCACTGATGTGCAACTTAGGCGACGTAATGAAAAGAGTCGGCTCATGATTGCACTGCAACATGTCAAGGCACATGTAGACAAATTGGGCATTGACTATCGCGTTTTCGACCAATTGAACATCCATATCCACGCCCGAAGGAGCCACTCCGAGAGACGGCCCGTCGGCCGGTATCACGATTGCAACATCGATAGCCTCAGCGACTTACGCAGCGCAAGCGCAAGAACACGGCCATGACGGGCGAGATTACCCTGCGTAGGCAAGCTCCCCGCTCGGCGGTATCAAGGAAAAAGATATTGGCAGCCAAGCGTGCAGGCATTACAGATATCGTGATGGTAAGGAAAACATGAAGGACATTGAGGAAATTCCAGAGAAATACCGCACGAATGTGGAGTTCCACTATGTAGAGAATATTCAGCAGGTGTGGGATTTCGCCCTTACAGACAAGTTGGTTGACAACGCTGTTACACTCACGATACCAGAAAGAAAGAAAGAAAAAGAATGACATTTGAAGTTCAGCATACCGACAACGCCAGTGATGCAAGGACGGGCATCAATACGACAGACCACGGACAAACTCAGACCCAATCTTCATGCTCGTGGGAACGGCAGGAACAGTAAAGGGTGTTCATTTCAGCGAACTACGCGAACAGGTGAATGCCCAGATTATTCTTGGCAACACATATCATTTGTATTTGCGTCCCGGACTTGACATATTGCGCCAAGCCGGAGGTCTTCATGGCTTCAATGGATGGGAACGTCCCATCCTGACGGATAGCGGAGGATTTCAGGTCTTTCACTCGATCGGGCATCAGCTTACAGAAGAGGGCTGCACTTTCCAGTCACATATCGACGGAAGCAAGCATATCTTCACTCCGGAAAACGTGATGGACACGGAAAGGATTATCGGTGCGGACATCATGATGGCTTTCGATGAGTGTCCACCCGGCAAGAGTGACTATCAATATGCCAAGAAAAGTCTCGGTATGACACAGCGTTGGCTCGACCGATGTATCAAGCGTTTGCCTAATGAGACCAGCTTCTCATGGCTACAACCAGAGTCTTTTCCCATCGTGCAAGGCTGCACTACAAGCGATCTGCACGACGTGAAGCAGCCAAGTTTGTCGCAGACAAAGGGGCGGATGAAACGCTATCGGCGGTCTGGCTGTAGGCGAAACCGACTGAAGCAATGGGCGAGATGATTGAGGTTGTCAATGAAATTTGCCGAAAGACATGCCTCGTTACTCATGGGGGTAGGCACCCGCAGAACATTCTCGAAGCTTATCGAGCGCGGTGTAGATATGTTGATCGTGATGCCTACGCGAAAACGGACGCACGCATTGTTTCTTTTACCTATAATGGTACGATGAACATGCGCAACAAGAAATGGGAAAACGTTTACTTTACACCGATCGATCCGAGGGCTTGTGATGTTGACAGAGTCTACACCAAAGCTTATCTTCACCACCTCTTCAAGGCGAAGGAACTGTTGGCCATGCAGATTGGAAGCATTCACAACTTGGCTTTCTACCTGCGCTTAGTGACCGATGCACGGCAGCATATTGAACAGGGCGACTTCGTCACATGGAAGAAGTCGGTCATGATCAGCTCGGGCAACGTTTATAAAATCAAGATGACTCAACTCAGTAAGATAAGGAAACACACCAAATGGTATCGCGTGTTGCGCTGGATGAGCAAACATCCGCTTGGCTGACTGTTTGTTTCGCTGGCTCGAGGCCCATACTCTTTGGCTGCAACGCATGGCGAAACGGATTGGCAGGAACATGTCGTGGCTCCGTTTCATCAATCCTTTCCGCTACATCAAACGCTTGGATTGGTATATCATCAAGAAGTTCATAGGAACTTATATCTATTCCATTGCACTGATTATCAGCATATCAATTGTTGTTGACATCAATGAGAACTTGGCAAAATTCAGCGAATACCATGCGCCATTGAAAGCCATTGTGTTCGACTACTACATGAACTTCATTCCCTATTTTGCCAATCTGTTCAGTCCGCTTTTCGTGTTCATCGCCGTGATTTTCTTCACCTCGAAGTTAGCCGAGAACAGGAGATTATAGCAATGTTGGCCGCAGGTGTCTCATTCAAACGGCTGATGCGCCCCCTATATGATTACATGTATTCTGATTTCAGCCGTGTCATTCTACCTCAGCGGTTACGTGATTCCGCACAGCAATGTCATACGCCAAGACTCGAATCTCTGTATAAGAACAACAAGAAAAATACGGCAGCCGACAATGTCATGCTGCAGGTTGGGAGTGGGGTTATCGCCTATATCCAGCAGTATGACAATAACACCAAACGAGGTTATGGCTTCTCTTTGGACAAGTTTCAAGACAAGAAACTCGTAAGCCGCATGACAGCAACGGAGATACAACACGACACGATCAGTGACCTAGCATCATTGGACAGCATTGAACTACAAGATCAGGAAGTTCAACGGCTATCGGGAACAGATTGAAAACGGGGAGAAAAAGGACACAACCATCATGATGGAACCAACCGACCTCGTATATTCCAAAGGCCAACAGGAGACTTTCACAAACCCCGAACTGAGTGATTATATCTCCAAACAAATCGACAGAGGATCAAGCAATGTGGTACAGTATCAGGTGGAATACCATCAGCGAATAGCAGCCAGTTTCGCATCCTTTATCCTGACCATCATCGGTCTTTCGCTCTCCGCCAAAAAGAGAAAAGGCGGCATGGGCTTGTATCTGGGCATCGGTCTGGCCCTGAGTTTCGGGACACTATGTTGCAGACCGTATCATCAACGTTTGCTATCAATGCCAATCTTCCACCTGTTATTGCCGCATGGATACCAAACTTCATCTTCGCCGTTGTAGCTTATTTCTGCTACAGACAGGCGCCAAATTAAATGATTATGTATTTTGACGAATTAGAATTAAACGACAATGTCCTTGATGCACTCTATGATATGCGCTCGAGAGTGCACACCGGTGCAGGAAAACTGTATTCCTGAAATCCTCAAAGGCAATGATGTTCTGGGGAGTGCACAGATGGAACCGGCAAAACGGCAGCCTATCTGCTCCCCTATTCTGAGCAAACTTGACGACGGAGGGTATCCTGATAAAGCCATTAACTGCCTCATCATGAGCCCTACACGAGAGTTAGCCCAGCAGATAGACCAAGCCATGCAAGGCTTCGGCTACTATCTTAATGGCGTGAGCAGTGTGGCTGTTTACGGCGGGAATGACGGCAACCGATACGACCAAGAGCTGAAAAAGTTCTGTAATTAGGAGCCGATGTTATTATCGCTACTCCGGGCCGTCTTATCTCACATATCAGCTTGGGAAATGTGGATTTTGGCAAGGTTTCGTTCTTCATCTCGATGAAGCTGACCGCATGCTCGACATGGGTTCTCTGATGATATCATTAAGATTGCCAAGAACTTCCCTACAGACTTGCCAGACCATTATGTTCTCGCAACGATGCGATAAGATTGAAGACCCCTGCAAAGACATTGCTCAAGAACCCGAAAGTCATTAAACTCGCTGTCAGCAAACCCGCAGAAAAGATTAAGCAGAGTGCGTGCATGTGCTGAAACGCAGAAGATGGCATCATTAAAGACATCTTCAAGAATGGCGATCTCGAGCGTGTCATCATCTTCTGTGGCAGTAAGCTGAGTGCAAACAGGTTGTAGGGGCCTTCAACGCAAGCATATCAACTGCGGTGAAATGCACCTGACCTGACCAGGCTACCCGCGACGACGTCATGTTCAAGTTCAAGAGCGGTCAATTCGACGTGCTTGTAGCCACAGACATCGTGGCCCGAGGAATTGATATCGACGATATCGCCATGGTCATCAACTATGATGTGCCCCACGATGCCGAAGACTACGTGCATCGCATCGGCCGTACTGCACGTGCAGCGCGCGAAGGATCAGCCATCACTTTCGTTCTCGAAGACGACATTTATTACTTCCAACAGATTGAAAAATTCCTTGAGAAAGAAGTTGAGAAGACACCACTGCCGGTTGGATTGGGCGACGGGCCAGAGTATAAGTCAGCAGGAAAGCCGAAGCGTGGCAGTTCTGCCAAGAGCCGACGTCGCGACAACCGAGACCGCACTTCGCATAAGGACAAGAAGCAACAGAACCGCCGTCAGCGCAACAACAATGCTGAAATACAGTCCAACGGCACTGAAACAAACAAGGAACAGCGCAACAGCAAAGAGCGCAATCCACAAAACAACAGGAACCAGCGGGGCAACAGAAATGCCGATACCCGTGGTGACAAACGCAACAACGAGCCACGCAACGGTAGGCCTAACGAGTCGAGAAATGCAGCAAAACCGCGTAATGGTGAACAGCAACAACGCAAAAAGCGTCGCGGAAATGTGGAAGGTAACTACAAGAAACGCAACAATCCACAGGCTGAAAAAGCGCCAGAACCGCTCACAAAGCAACCCAACTGTCACACAGAAAACAAAGTCGGAAAGCGGCATCAAGAAAGTTCTTGAAGAAGATTTTCAGAATGAAATAAGTTGCGCTAGGCAACATATTATGCAAGAGGGAAACCGTATAGGCTTCTCTTTTTATTTAATACAAACCATATCAACCTCTATAGTAGCGCTGCCACCTCATCTTTCTTGTCATCAACTAACTATTTCACACTATTCAACAAAAACTTTTTTTGTTTGCATTTCAAATAGAATTCTATAACTTTGCAATCACAAAATAGAGAAAGTTATTCGAGCAAACTATAAAAAGGAAAAAGATTATGAAAGCAACAGAAGTTGTAGAAAAACTGAAGGTCAGATTTCTAACGAACCTGAATATATTCAGGCTGTCAGTCAGGTACTTGGCACGATTGAAGAAGAGTACAACAAGCATCCTGAATTTGAAAAAGCGAACCTTATCGAGCGAATTTGCATTCCCGACCGCCTTATTGAGTCTCCAGCGTTACATGGGTAGACGACAAAGGAAATGTGCAGACCAACATGGGATATCGCATCCAACACAACAACGCTATCGGCCCATACAAAGGCTGGATTGCGCTTTCATCGCTCTGTAAACCTCTCTATTTTGAAGTTCCTTGCCTTTGAACAAACATTCAAAAATTCATTGACAACCCTGCCGATGGGCGGTGCAAAAGGTGGTTCCCTGACTTCTCCTCGTGGCAAAAGTAAGCTGAAGTCATGCGCTTCGCTAGCTTTCATGAACGAACTCTATCGTCTACATCGGGCCGAACGAGGATGTTCCGGCCGGTGATATCGGTGTGAAAAGTGGCCGCGAGGTAGGCTATCTCTTTGGGCCAATATAAAAAGCTAACCCACCAATTTCTCAGGCATTCTTACCGGCAAAGGACAGGAGTTTGGCGGTTCGTTGATACGTCCCGAAGCAACAGGATATGGCAACGTTTATTTCTTGGAGAATATGCTCAAGACCCGCAATATCGACCTGAAAGGCAAGACAGTCCTCGTGTCGGGAGCCGGCAACGTAGCACAATATACCATTGAAAAGCTGCTGCAATTGGGTGCAAACCCGTCACCCTGCTCCGACTCTGACGGCTACATCTACGATCCGGATGGCATTGATGAGGAGAAACTTGCCTATATCATGGAACTTAAAATCGTTGAAAGAGGACGTATCAGGGAATATGCCGAGAAATACGGAGTCAAATATTCTGAAGGCAAACCATGGTTTGAAAAGGCCGACATTGCAACGCCATGTGCCACACAGAACGAAATCAACGAAGAGGCAGCCAAGGCGCTTTGTTGCCAATGGAGTGATAGCCATCAGCGAAGGTGCAAACATGCCAACCACCCCCGAAGCTACCAAAGTGTTCCAAGACGCGAAGATACTTTATTGTCCGGGAAAGGCTTCCAATGCAGGCGGTGTAGCTGTTTCAGGCCTTGAGATGAGCCAGAATTCAGAACGTTGAAGTGGTCACGTGAGGAAGTTGATGCCAAGCTCCACGCCATTGATGGACGATATTCACGCCAATTGTGTGAAATATGGCACCGAAGCTGACGCTATATCAACTACGTCAGGTGCAAACATCGCCGGTTTCTAAAGGTTGCCAAGGCAATGATGGCGCAAGGAATTGTCTGAACGCAGCATCGCTTATAACAAAATAAAAAGGGAAGAAACCATCACGGTTTCTCCCTTTTCTGTTTGTCTATCATCAGAAAGAAAGCACCAAGGCCTTCCGTTTTTCAGTCTTTTTAATGATTTCGCAACAGCCTCTTCAACCTCTTTCATATCAGCAGTAGGCTCAAAACGTGCTATCACTTTTTACCTTTTCCTATTGATAAGGAATTCTCGTGAAATTCCACTTGATATCCGGCTTCGAAGCATACATAGGATCGCTCTTCTTGAGCATTTTATCCATGAATTCTGCTTTTCCAGCCGAAACCCACGAAACCCGCCTCTCGCTTCAAATAAGAATAGAGCGGACTTTCATGGGACTATTCACTCAATCTTGGCAAACTGAGGAAATGAACATCAAAATTCGCCGTGCAGAACTGATGTATCTCTGCACTGCCAGGTGCCTGCTGTCCAAATTGATTGCATGGAAATCCAAAAGTGCAGAAACCCTCTGCCTGATACTTCTGATACAAGGCCTCAAGTTCCTTATACTGGGGGGTGAAACCGCATTTCGTTGCCGTGTTGACAATCAACAACACCTTACCTTTCCACTGTCCCAATGTCACTTCCTTATTATTTTCATCGGCCACCTTAAAGCCGTAAACATCGCTCTGTGCTGATGCTGTCAAGGCAACATAAAGCCAAGAATACTACGAGAAATCTTTTCATCTTTTACTTATTTTTAGTTTTAGAGTTGTAAAATCATCTTTTGTATGGTCTTTCAATCTCGTTGATTACCTCATCAAGAAGTGGCACCAATCGGAACACTTCTTCTTTCTTCAGTCCGCAATCAGCGAAATGTTCAAGCATACAGGCAGGCACTTTTTAGCAGCCTCTTTCTCCATGGCTTTTCCTTCCTTGGTCAACGAAACGATGCGCTGTCGCGTATCAACGATGCCTTTTTGTACGGATGACCAATCCCATTTTCTCCATGCGCTGAATGAGCGGCGTCACCGTGTTGGTCTCCAAAAAGCAGCTTAGTGCAATGTCATAACAGGCTGATTATCGGTCTCCCAAAGCACCATCAGCACCAAATACTGCGGATATGTAATCCCCAGTTTAGTCGAGAAACGGCTTATACGTCTGCGTTACGAGCCTGCTTGCCGAATAGAGTCGAAAGCAAATCTGACTACTTAATTTCAATTGTTCAAATGCCATAATACGCTATTCTGAATGATTATATTTTATTCCTTGTTCACATCTAATACACCGAAAAGTATCACATCAACAGCCACATATCGCCTGTTGTCTCTGAAATTTTCACGTGTCAGCCTGTTACATATATCGTCTTCGATGCGAAGATACGTAAAAAGTCAAGCAAACAAATAAAAGCAATCACATTTAAGCCTTATTAACTCTCATCGTAAGCGATAGAACAACATTTAATTTTAAGTAAAGACAACCCCTGTAAAAAAATGTTGAAACAGAGGATAAAATACAACACAGAAACATGCTTGAATAACAAAAAACATTGTAACTTTTGCAGCCTTAGCAGCATTTAATTCCATAGGAAATGAAAAAGACTACATGGCATAAACATCATAAATGGCTGGGTATTCTGCTCAGCTTCTTCCTGCTCATGTTTTGTCTTTCAGGGCTTGTGCTCAACCATCCCTGCCCTATTCAGCGACATCAACATCAGCAGATCGTATCTTCCCGAAAAGCTATCAATACAGCCAATGGAACCGTGGACTTCTTCGCGGCACCGTGAAATGGCACGACAAAGTGCTCCTTTATGGAAACGCAGGAATATGGCAAACCGACAGCACAGCCAGGTCGTTCAATGATTTCAATCAAGGACTGCCGAGCGGAGCCGACTTTCAGAAAACGTGCGTGGAATGGCCTTCATGCTCTCTGGAAGAGTCTTTGCTGCAGGACAATACGGACTATATGAACTCATAGGAAACCGCTGGAAAGCATCAATCTGCCCATCGGCAATCACGAAAAACTAAGTGATATCACAACAAGAGGCGACTCTTTTGCTCATCACCGGACGCTCTTTCGTCTATCTCAGCACCCCACCTTACCGGCAGTTTCAACGCATCATGCTCCGCCCCGCAAGCAACAATGACGGCAAAGTGTCGCTTTTCCGCACCGTATGGCTACTGCATAGTGGCGAACTGTTTGGCATCTTCGGTGTGCTTTTTGTAGACTTCATAGCCCTCATTCTCATTTTTCTTGTTCTCACAGGCATTATCTACTGGGTCATCCCAAGTGGGGAAAAGAAAGATTCATCTATATCAGAAAGCAGGCTCATGGCACAATCACATCGGACGGATAAGCATTGTTTTCACCGTGTTTCTCTGTGTCACAGGGTGGCTTTTGCGCCCTCCCTGCATTGCTTGCCATCGCTTCGGGAAGGGTGCCGGCCCTGCCATTTTCGGTGATGGACAGCAACAACAGCTGGAACGACCAACTGCGTTCGCTGCGGTATGATGCAGCACAAGGCGACTGGCTTCTTTACAGTTCTAACGGTTTCTTCACGCTTAAAGACCTACAGGCTACGCCCCACCCCATTACACATCAACCTCCTGTGAGCGTCAGCGGCATCAATGTTGAGACACAAGATGAAAAATGGTTACTGGCTGATTGGCTCGTTCAGTGGCATGTATATGGGACCGCACTCACGGATATCATTGCAGATTACTTCACGCATGGCTCCCTGCCCAAGCGCCCAAAGGCATACCTATCAGCGACCATGCCATTGCGGGTTACAGCAATGATTTCGGCAAATATGAGTATGTAGTCGACTATAACACAGCTGCAAGAGCATTAAAATGCCCGTAACCATGCAGAAGCTGCCCATGTCGTTGCGCAACCTTAGCCTTGAAATCCACACGGGACGCATCTATACCTTCCTCGGAATAGGCAATGTTCTCTATATTTTCATCATCGACGCCATACTATGGTGCCTCTGGAGCGAGTTGGAAAATACGCTGTCAGCGTCGGGAAAAGAAAAAAGAAACAGCATGATAAAGGGTTGTTTTGTAAGAATTAATTGCAGAAAAAAGTGCCTCTGATTTCTGTGCAAATAGAAATCAAGAAAACGATTATCCAGCGATTATTGTCACAAATAGCAGAGACGGAAACCTTTTCGGCCTACTTTGAAGACTAAATCAGGCAAATCAGCTTGTAATATGCACCAAATTGCATGCTGTTTTGACTCAGTTAAAAGGGTGATTTGAGTCACTTCACACGCTAATCTGACGCAAATCACCATCTGTTTTGCAGCAGAACAGCGTGCAAAAATAAGGCTAACAGCTCCAACACTCTGTATATCAAGCGGTTGCTTCGAAAGGCTCAAAAACTCGCGTATTTCCAACGAAATGGTTTTTCTTTTTCAAATACGTTAATCTCTGAAAAGGCTTTTTGTAAAGAATAATCATCAAACGGAGATGCCGTGAAAAAGTAAAGCACCACGAAGGAGCATCAGTGTCTTTTACAGACAAAAGAACCGCTGCAAAGACTCATTCCTGCAGCGGTTATATTTCTTCAAATCAAGCGGAAGATGAGGGATTCAAACCCCCGATACGCGGAAAGCGTATACCGGATTTCGAGTCCAGCGCATTCGGTCACTCTGCCAATCTTCCTGAATTGTAATGCAAAAGTAATGAAAAAGATGAAAGAAACTCGATGAAAAAGACTGAAAACACGGATTTAACAGACATTATACATTCATCATTCAAATGAAAGCTTGTTGAGTCGTCCTCAATTGCTCGGCCTCACGCTTACGGATGCGCAAGGTGATGCTGCAAGCGTTATCAAACTGCTGGTCAACCACCTGTGGCTGCATTTCTTTCACAATGCGCATGACATCATTCATCATAGGATATGTGAAGTCATATTTAATGGTTTCTTCCACTTGTCTCACTTCAATTGTGGCGTTGGCACGGCATCTGCAGCAGCTGTTCGATAAGCAACAATCAGTCCGCCCTGTGCCTAAATTCACGCCTCCGTAATAGCGGACAACCACAATAAGAATATCAGTCAGCCCCGCACTGTTGATTTGTCCGAGGATAGGTTTTACCCGCAGTAGAACTCCGGTTCGCCATCATCATTGGCACGAAATGCCTTTTGTTCCGGGCCAAACATGTAAGCATAGCAGCAATGTCGGGCGTCATAATACGCTTGCGATAGGCAGAAACAATGCTTTTCACCTCTTCTACCGTTTCAACATGATGCGCAAAAGCGAGGAACTTACTCCGCTTCTCGGTGTAATATCCCTCGCCTACGCTGTTTTCTGAAATTGTGTGATATTGGTCTTCCATCTTTATTCCAATTTATTGATTACTAATCCACTGCGCAGCTTAGGCTCAAACCAAGTTGCCTTGGGTGGCATAATCTTACCACTGTCGGCAATATCCATGATCTGCTGCATGCTGACAGGGATACAAGGCCAGTGCCATTTGCATCTCACCGCTGTCCACTCGGCGGCGCAGTTCCTGCAAACCACGCAATCCGCCAACGAAATCTATGCGCTTGTCTGACCGTAAATCCTTGATGCCAAGCAGTTCATCGAGGATTAATCTGCTGGAGATGTCTACATCTAAAACGCTGATAGGACACATTATTGTATGTCCCGGCCTTTGCCTTCAAACTATACCACTGCTTGTCAAGGTAAAGTGAGAACTCGTGTAGCTCTTGAGGACGATAGTCTTCATGGCCTTTCAAGGTGACGATAAAGTTCTTTTTCGAGTGCATGCAGAAAGGCTTCGGCCGACATTCCATTGAGATCTTTCACCACACGGTTATAGTCTAATACCGTCAACTGACTGGTCTGAGCATACTGCCATAAAAGTAATTATAAAGCTTCACAGCCTGTATGGTTCGGATTTTGCTGTGCTTTCTCTGCTCCGACAAGTGCTGCTGCAGCAGAACGATGGTGTCCGTCGGCAATATAAAGATTGGGCATACGGTCAAATTCAGCTGTAATGGTGGCGATATCAGCATCATCACTGACCACCCAGAACTGATGATGAAAGCCGTCAATGGGTGCTAGGAAGTCGTATTCGGGCTTGGTCTGCGCGTAACGGCAAAGCAGTTTGTCGAGCACTTCATTGTCCGGATAGGCCAGCAGACCGGTTCCATGTTGGCATTGCAGGCACGGACATGCTTCATTCTGTCTTCTTCTTTTCTCGCGACGAGTCAGTTCATGCTTCTTGATTACACCCGACATATAGTCTGAAACGCTCTGCCCACGACAACCAGTCCCGTATTGAGTTTCACCGTTCATTGACTGTGCATAGATGTAATATTGTCCTTTTCGTCCTGCATGCTCAGCCTTTCTGCTGGAATTCTGCAAATTGTTCGGCAGCACTTCCATAGACCCGAGGGTCGTGTTCGTCAGTACCTATGGAAATTGATTTCAGGTCGAGTGATATGATAAAGGCTTTTCGCTGGTTCCGGCCTTTGCGTGCTTCTTCAGAACTTAAGACATCGTAAGGACGACTTTCTACGAACTCAACGAGCGCCTGAGGAGGACGCAACTCCTTGAAAGGTTTGATTTTTACCATAGTAAACAGATATTGGAAAATAGGGTTAACAATGTCCCAAGCCTCTTTTGTCATGCCACAAAAGACCTGGAAGGTATGGTCAATCTTTGCTTTATTTGTTCACTTGATACTTTGTGCAACCGTCAGCAAAGTAGGTATCGATCTGCTTTGCAGCTGCTATACCGGCATTAATGTTAGCTCGGCAGTCTGTGCACCCATTTTTCTTAGGCGTAGAGAAATAGCGACCTTCAAGCTTCTGAATGCAGCATCGGCGTCAGGCATGATATCCGTGACGTATTTCAGGTCGGTTCTGTCGGCCAACAACTTTAACAATTCGTCTTCATTGATAACTTCCTTGCGAGCAGTATTGATGAGAACACCGCCTTTCGGCAACTTATTGACCAACTGATAGCCAATACTTTTAAGTGTCTCGGGCGTTGCAGGAAATATGCAAACTCACGATATCGCAGCCTCAAAGAGTTCATCCTGGCTCACAAGCATGCACACGGCAGCCTCAATGACATCAGCCGGACAGAAAGCATCACAGGCATAGACCTCCATACCGAAGCCTTTGGCCACGCGAGCAACATTGCGTCCCACATTACCGAAAAGCCAGAATGCCAAGGCGCTTGCCTTTCAATTCCGTGCCAGACTTGCCATTATAGAAGTTGCGTACAGCCATTACGAGCATTCCAAACACCAATTCGGCAACAGCATTAGAGTCTTGTCCCGGTGTGTTTCTCTGCCACTACATGATGCGAAGTGGCTGCTCAAGTCGATATTATCGTAACCCTGCACCCGCACGGACAACAATCTGCAACTTCTCGGCAGCGTCAAGAACTCTGCGTCAACCTTATCTGAACGGATAATCATGGCATCTGCGTCTTTTCACGGCATGGAGAAGCTGAGCTTTCTCGTATATTTTTCGAGCAGAACCAACTCATGTCCTGCACTTCCACTTCTTTCTTAATGCCTTCAACAGCTGCAGCTGCAAAAGGTTTTTCGGTTGCAACCAATACTTTCAGGTCATTTGATTTAGTATGTCGTAGGGGCGGAAACGACGTCCGCCTACAAGTAAGATTTCACTCAATGCTGTGCTTTCAGTCTCTCATGGTCTGTAAGGAGTGCATTTTACACCTCCATGGTCTGCGCATTATAGCAACTTGCTACGAAACCACCCACAGAACGATGTCCCTTGATGCCTACCATGCCACGCTCTGCAGCGAAGTCAAGGAATGGTTTTTCAGCCATAGCCTTCGTTCATGACAAAACAAATGTTCATCACAGAACGTGAAAGCCTCTTCAACCGTGCCCTCGAAGAGCTTGTTGCGGTCAATTTCGGCATAAGTGCTTCAGCACGCTCATGAGCACGCTTGTCGGCAGCCTCTACTCCACCATGCGTTTCTTCAGCCAACGCAGGTTCTCAGCCATTGAATGAGCCGTACAACGGGAGGAGTATGAAACAGATCCCTTTCAACATGTGCGCGTAATCCATCATTGTGGGGAGCTCACGCGGGGCTTTTCCCAAGGCCTCGTCTTTCAAGATGATGACGGTCACACAGCCATGGCTATGTTTTTCTAGCACCTGCATGATACGTTATACTTGGAAACGTCAACGGACGACTCATTATATCCGAACTCATGTCGCAATCAAAGGAACTTTGACTCAAAGTCCTTTGAGATACTCGGTACCACGTCGTATTGTTCGAGCAAATGTGCAGTAGTCAACGTCAGACGGCACATCTGACTCGAAATTTCTTTAGGATAGAACGTGTAATTGGAAGCGGCAGAAGAAGCCACCTCTACAACCTCTCCGAAGAGTTTCGCCTCTTTTCATGGCTTTCTTTGCCCATACACCAGAGTTCACATAAGCAGCCTTCTTTGATGAGGAAGTTAGCGGTATCTGCATGAACTGCAACGATGCTCCCCCTAAGAAGATGACAGAATATCCGTCAGGAATGCTCAACAAGTCCTTGAAAAGGGCTACACATTCATCTACACATGTGCTGAAAAATCCTTTGCACGGTGACTGATTTCCATCAGTGAAAGACCGCCTCCGTTGAAATCAAGGAGTTGTTTTGCGGTGTTTTCTACTACTACTGCGCGGGAAGCATTGAGGGGCCGCATTAAAGTTATACTTCTTCATCTGATTAAAAATTTTAAGTTCTGTTAATGCGTGATATCATTGGTTTTACAAATGCGAATGTACGCCTTTTATTTTCAAAAGCAAATTATTTCTCATTATTTTACAGTTATTCTGCCGAATTCAACTATTTTATTAAGAAGTAGTACCTTTTGCTAAAAATAACCATTGTGCAGACCTCATCTTCCATAGCGCATCACTAAGCCGCGCAAGATGAGTCATCTTACACCGTAAAGTGACGCAACTCAGGCGCTGAAACAGGCACTTTACACGGCAAAATGCGTCATTTCAGAGTACATGCAACAAGTTGACTATCAACGACTTTCAAATCATCCTGCAACAGCATTTCACAATATCAGCGAACCTCCTCAACCACAGTTCTGATACCTTTGATCTTCTCGCCTTTCGTAAGCCGTAACACCTGTTTAGCCTTATCTCTTGCAACGGCAGCATAGGCATAACGGTCGTTCACATCAATACGGCCTATCTCATCAGCACGCAGGCCTCCCTTCTTACAGAGAAAGCCGACGATATCTGCCTTGCTCACTTTGTCTTTCTTTCCCTTACCGATATAAAGTGTGATATTCCTTGGAAGTGCCGGGCGAAGCGGGGCATCTGAGACGGCATAGTCTTCGACTTCGGCATCCACATAGGCAGGTATCTGCTCCTGACTATTCAGGATGAAGAAAGCCCTTCCCTGCTTGTCCCAACGCGCAGTGCGCCCAACACGGTGGATATAGCCGTCTTCACTCTCCGGAATATGATAGTGGACGATATTGTCTATATCGGGAATATCAAGGCCACGCGATGCAAAGATCTGTGCTGATCTAAGATGTTCGCACTGCCGTTCGAGAAACGATAAAGAGCGGTCACGCCGTTTCTGCTCCATGCCTCCATGGAAGAAACTCACACTGAAACCTGCTTCTATCAGGAAAGCTGTCCGTCTGACAGAATCACGATAGTTCAAGAAGACGATTGTGCTTTGTCCGGCAAATGAAAGCAACAGTTGTTGCAGCGTTTCGAGTTTGTCTTTCGTCGGATTCTTTCCACCTTATATATATGCACACGGTCAGGCACCTGCTCTGCCTCGCAGAAATTGAGCACTCTTGAAACAGCTGTTGATCATCTTCTGGTCGCCAAGTTCCTCTGCAGGAGTGGCTGAAAGAAGTATGCTTCTGACCTCTTTGGGCCACCTTAACATCAGTGCCTGCATCTCATCGCGAAAGTCCCATTTCAAGACATTTGTCAAATTCATCGAGGATAAGAAAGCGGATATCCGATGCAAGAGATTGCCCTTGTCAAGACGATCGCTGAGTCGGCGGGCGTTGCAAATACAATCTGTGGTTTCACTTCACGCAAACGGCGATGCTCATCCATTGCGCGCGGCCACCATAGCATGCCATTCCACGCAGACCGGAGCCCATATCCTTCAGCACTGTGGCCGACCGTAGGGCCAATTCACGACCTGGAACCACGACAACAGCCTGCACTTCATCGGATTGGGCATCGAGCAACTCGTGTCAGAGGCAATAGATAAGCCAGGGTCTTTTCCAGAGCCGGTGGACGACAAGACTCATCATATTGTCCTTTTCATTCAACATGGCTTCATGGCTGCCTGCTGCATTTCATTGAGCCGAATGCTCAACTTATGGATTATATTTTCTATCTTCATATCAACTTTGTCTATTTCATCAAACTGTTTGCCCATATTCAAATTCAGATATATTGTATAGAGGCAATGCCCATTTATCCTTCTGGTGCGGTGCCATGGCACGATATTTCTCTAAAATAAGGCATGGCTTTTCTATACAGTTCGCGATCTGATTATACTTTTTGAGCCAGACTGTGTCTTCTATCCAATCTGACAGCCCTGATCGAACAAAAGCCAAGCCAGCATTCAGATAGGCATCAGCAAGCGTATCATTCTCGGCTATCAGCGCCTTACTGATAGCAAAACTCGCTTATAACGCCCATTGTCAACAGCAAAGAGCTTTTTGGCATAACGGAAAAGTGCTATTGACAGAGTCTGTCTGCAGCGCAAAGCTCGATCACACGACTTCATGACTCTCATCATAAGCACCGATATGGCTGTAATAATCATCAGTCGCGGGAAAAAGAAGGGGAATTTAGTATTTGAGAAACGTCGCTAGTGTCTGCACATAACGTGCCGTGTCTTTTCTCCAATTATAAGTCTCGGCAAGATACTGTAACATGTAAGGCAGATGCACAGAGTCCTTCAATGCCCGGTAGGGCATGACGCAAAGTGAGCTGCTGGTTTCTCCAATCTATAGCCACAATAGCTGGCCCAATAAGCGCTTCGGGCAATCGCTTGTCACGCCTGCATATTGATAGCGGGCAAACATCGGCTTTACAGCACTGTTGATATAAGTATCGAAGAAATCATAGGCACGTGAGAAAGTCGTGCTTTTTCATGAAGAACACGCCACCATTGAACAAGTCGACGGTATATGTTCAGCAGTTCCGCACTACGGTCACGATATTTCAGCTTCACCTTCCACGTGCATCGAAAGTCATCGCGAGCGAATCAGGCTTCTCCTTCTGAGCGTATGCAAACACGCGCCCGCCCACGAGGAAACAGAGCTGCTGTGTCATACCTCTCTCTTCAGGCAGAGCTGTTTCGCTCTTTGGCTCATATTGCCTTGCGCTGGGCCTCAAAGAGCAACAGCCACACCTGCTCGTACCGTCGAGACACGAGTTCTCTTCAGCAGGTCGCCATCACCTCGGCCTTTTACTCGAGATTCCTCACTCTTGATATAGTCCTGACTTGGGTCGATCGTCTTCTCTCTGTCCCCATGCCAACGAGCGGAAACGATGAACACATACTAATGATAACCTCTTCATTTCGCTCGCAATCCTAAAACTCATCTACCCATTGATCGGGCATCTTTCCATTCAATCAATCCGCCGGTTTGCAGCTAATGACCAGTGTACTGACGTGACCAGCCGTCTGTGCTCCCTGGATACAGTTCGCTTTATCCGGGGTTGCGTCTTTTACGCTCATCTTTGCGCCGGCTGTCACTCCAAGACTGTCACGCAGTTCTTCGGCTTTCGAGACATAGCAAATGCCCACATCATAGACCGCCCGCACATAGGTGCTGTCCAATCGCCACGGCCTGCTCTGAAAGCACGCACATCGCCTCGTCCCATTCTGTATCCTCAGCGTCTCAATCTCGCCTTTCAAGGCCCGCGCACGCTTGTTGTCGGGCCGTGATCCTTTGATCATCTCATCTGCAGCAAATTCAGACATTGCTGCGTGCCTGCTCTTTCAATCCCGCATAGCAGCTCATCATATCATTCGAAAATACACGTCATTGGTCGCGCCGCTGTCGTGAAGCTGCAGCAGAGCCGTGATATATCTTTGGCGGAGTCCACGCTGCGATTCGAGATGCGAGTCTTCACGCAATCGATCTTTTGATTTTCATGCCGCATCTTTATGCATAATTGGCAGTCTTTTCAAGGCCACATCGGCATAGCGCTCCGCTTTCATGCATCCTCTTTCCATAGGAAAGTCAGGTTGACAATACAGGCCACCAGCATGTTATTGTCTTTACATGGAAAAGAGCACTGCTCAACGCAGTCCAGATAGAGCTTTGAAAATCTCCATCGCCTCGTCATCTTTGCGCAACGCAGTATTCGATACATGCCGCATCTAACATCACAGAGAGAGGTAAGCTGACAGCCGCTTATCATTGGCTCATGCGATATGCGATCGCTCTTCCTTTCTTATCGTATGAATCGAAAATGATCGCATATCACTGCGTCTTTCATCAACTGCACAATCGCCTTATAAGCCGCTATCATGCTATCAGACTGAGCAGAGGCAGATTACTGCACCACTGCATCGATATTTCCGCGTTCAATCGTCTTTGCAGTGCGCCTCGTGGCACGCTACACACGGCGGACGAAACACACCATGCAGTAATAGAAAGAGACAAGATGACACAACGCTTCATAAAGGAGAATATAGCAAAGGACAGCATGTCATGCAAAGACCGCACTGCTATCCCTTATTAAAGACAGAATATTATCAGTCAGACGCTTCCATCTCTTTTCTGGTACGGCTGTCTGGGCAGCAATCATATGAGGCTGTAGTGACACGGCATGGAGCGGATAACCCAGCTAGCTTTTCTCTGCTAGATCGAGGCCATGCGGGCCTGCTCAAGGAGCTCTTCTGCTCTCTTTGTACAGCTTTTCTGCTGCTCAGTCCTTGCTGCTGTCTGATAGCAGCCTGCGTGCATTGGAGACAGAAACCAAGGGCAGGTCGAAGACGATAACATTCTACCATCCTTTCGCTAACGGACTTTTAAAGAAACAGTCCACGGCTTCCTTTCAGGCTTTGTCGCATTACATAGATCTCGACTCTTTCAAAGCCCATGCCAGAGCATCTCGTCGATCAGCAGCCAACTCCATCGTTCAGCACTGTCCCTGCTCCGCGGTCACTCAGACTCGCCGTACATCGTAACCAAATGTAGAGAAAATCCGCTCGTTATTGGTATCCCTGCATAGAGATCTTTCAGCTGTTCACATACTGCACAGGAGTCTTCCTTGGTCTTTTCAGACGCTGCACGATGTAGATGCTTCAGGTTCAAAGCGTCTTTGTAAAGCAGCAGTGTCCTCTGCACGCAACGTCGCATACTTGTAGCCAAGAACCATAATTTACGGCCCGGAAAAGCGTAAACACTCGGCTACCACGGCGCACCTCAAGTTGCAGGTATCGCCTACCTTTCGTCAACGCTGTTAGGACATGGATTTAACGTGCACCTTCCACATACATCCGCAGAACTCAAGGCTTCAGCCTGATTGTTGCTGCTAAGGCCTGCAGCTCCGACGCATTAATCACTGATTGGGACGCAAAACCGTAAAGATGAGTGGCGTTGTTGCTCTCAAACTAGGGCTTTACCTTTACCTTTTCGTTTCGGCTCGATCGTACTCTTATTGCAGCATGAACGTCATTGCTGATGGCATCATAGACGCTTTGCTGGAAACCACGTAAGTCATAAGGTGCTTTACCCTGCTCTCAAGTCAAACTGCTTGGCCATCTGACTGAAGTAATCGGTACCTGCTCCTCAGAAACCTTTCTCCATAGCGAGGTCTACAAGTTTATTAGTATGGCCTTAGCCTTCTCTGCATCATTGGGCAAGCTGGTCCAGATTAAGCCACCAGTCTCGCGGCCTCAGCATAGGTCTTAGCCTTCAGGCATTTCAAAAGGCTCACTTGTCACCGTGAGCAAAAGCAGCAGGATGTGCTGATGCAGCATCACGGCTGCAAGCATCACTCATATTCATATTTCTGTTATGTACAGTTGTTTGTTGTTCTGTCTCATTGTCTGTCTGCCTCTGCAAGTCAACGAGCGCGCATCTTCAGCCACGTTTCGCCTGCAATTTCGGCGTACCTCTTTTGATTTCTTCCAGACCTGTTGACCCATTGTGCACGACTTTCCTCTTCAACTGCGGCCTCACTCGAGCTCATCACCTGCAGACACGCTGGCAATGGCGTCGTCTCTCTTGGCCAGATTGATGAGAGGCGCACACCTCGCGGTGGAGCGCGTCCCAAGCAACGCGAACATCGGCAACCGCCAAGCGAATAACCATCACTCTTTGTTGATAATCATCGATCGTTTCTCATCGGTCACGTTCTTGATGCTCACCAGTCGACCGGTCTTGCTCGGTGATATGAGTGTCTTGACACCCTTTGGCCGCCGCGGTTCGCATGCGATAGTCCTCAACCTGACTGCGTTTTTCCGTAGCCCTGCTCGCTCAACCATTACGGTTTCGGCCCCGGCATCATTGACCGTGATCATACCCACAACTCATCATCGCCCCATCGAGCCGCATTCCGCGCACACCATGCGCTGTTCGGCCCATTGTCCGAATGGTATTCTCGTCAAATCTACGGCACTTCTCGCTGCGTTTGCCATGATCAGCTCGTTCTTTCCATTGGTCAAGCGAACGTCTACCACCTTCGTCTCCTCAGCTATTTAGTGCAATCACACCGATGGCACGCGGACGACTAGTAAGCTTTCGAGGCTGGTCTTCTTCACCGTTCCGTGCTTGGTAGCGAAGATAACATAGTGACTGTTGTTGAAAGTTTCCATCGTTCAATGTCGTCAATACAGTATCAGCATTGATGGCATCATCGCTCTCATGTTGAGCATATTCTGAACGGCACGCCTTACTGTTGCGATCTCCTCCGGAATCTCATAGCATTTGAGCCAATAACAACGCCCTTTCTTCGTGAAGAAGAGCATCGTCTGATGCATGGTTGCAGGATAGATGAACCCGTAAAGTCCTCGTTCGCGATGACGGGCTGCTTTAGCTCCCACCCACCACGAGGCCTGCTTTCGGAACTCGCTCAGCGGTGTTCGCTTGATATATCTATGGCTCACCGTAATTACAACCGGATCGTTGGGATAGAAGTCTCCCGGATTGAACCCTTCGCTTGAATATTTGATTTCAGTTCGGCGCATCGCCATACTTTTTCCTTTACTTCATTCAGCTTCATCCTTCATCACCTTTCCACAAAGTTCAGGGTCATCAGTATCTGTTGAGTAAAGCTATCTGTCGTTCTCAACTCCTTCATACTCCGCATGGAGCTGGTCCATACGCAGGCCGGTCTCAGCTGACTCGGCGCATATCGACAATGGCCTCTGCCTGCACTCGTCGAGTTTGAAACGCGTTTCCAAGTTGCGCTGGGCCTCAACCGGTCTTACTGCCACGAATATGCACAACTTCGTCGATATTGTCGCAAGCAATAATCAGACCTTCGAGGATATGGGCACGCCCTGCGCCTTTTTCAAATCATATTTCGTGCGGCGAATGGTCACGTCATGCCTGTGCTCCACGAAATACTTCACACATTCTTTTCAGGCTCAACGTGTGGACGACCCTTTCACAAGGCAATACACTCACGAGAACGAGCTTTGCAGGGGCCGTCATGCTGAAGAGCTTTGTTCAGAATGACATTGGCATTGGCATCGCGTTTCACGTCGATGACGATGCACCTCGTCGTCCCGACTCATCATTCGCGTTACTGATACCGTCAATCCTGCCTCTTCTTTCACGAGTTCGGCTATGTATTCGATCAGCATCTGCTTGTTGACGCCATACGGAATCTCCGTTACGACAATCTTATCGTGGCTCTCTCCGCTTTTCGATCAGCTTTGGCACGCATCACGATCGTCCTCTTCCCGTCTCATATAGCTGACGGCACGCCTTGTATACCATATATATATGCACCGTCAGGAAAGTCAGGAGCCTTGATATACTGCATCAAATCGTCGAGTTCAATGTCGGGTTATCGACATAAGTACAGCAACCATCGATCACTTTCCACAGGTTGTGAGTCGGTATGTTTGCGTAGCCATTCCCACGGCGATACCGTTACCTCCGTTCATGACAAGATTAGAATCTGTCGGCATGACACTCGGCTCGACCATGAGCGTGTCGTCAGAAGTTGCTGGCCATGTCTACGGTATCCTTCTCCAAAGTCGTCCATATACGTGCTCGCCCATCTTAGCTGAGTCGGCACTCCGTATAACGCATGGCGGCCGGCGAATCGCCGTCGATGGAGCCGAAAGTTACCTCGCCCGTCGACCAACGTATAGCGCATATTCCAGTCCTCGTCCCATGCGGACAAGCGCACCATAGACCGAGGAGTCACCACGAGGATGATACTTACCGAGCACCTCACCCACGACGCGGGCACACTTCTTTGTAGGGTTTGTCACTGGTATTGCGATGCCCAGCATATCCGTAAAGAATGCGACGATGCACCGGTTTGAAACCGTCACGAACATCCAGGAAGTGCACGAGCTACGATCACCGACATGAATGGTCGATGTACGAAGACTTCATTTCTTCCTCAATGTTAATCTTTTAAGATTCTGTCATTGTCAATTGTCTGATTTTTCGTCCATTGATACTCATTGATAATGATTTATTTTGCACAACCACAGCAAAGCTGGAGCAAAACGTCCCAAAGGCCGTTTATTTTCGTTCTAAGCCATTTTCCATGTCTTTTCAAGGGTGCTAATTTACTACTTTTTGATATAGAGCCGTCATAGGCCTTAAAATCGCCAAATTTGCGATCATTTACTAACAAAGAAGAGTCTATCAGCAAGAGAAGTATTAAATATCTTCCCAAAAAGACACTGGTTTTATCAGAACACTCAATGCTTTTCTGCACTTGCTGCTGGGACTCCGCTCCCAAACTCTGTCAAGTTCTTCTTGAATTGATAATAAAAGCATAGTTTTTCCCTTTTTCACTTTGTTTTCTTCAACTATTGTACCTTTGCATAAGATAGTAGCTGCACCGGCAAAATAGCTAAAGCGTTTTCTTTTGCACTTTCGTTGGCAACATCTTTGCATGAGTGATAGAGTCGCACCTTTGGCAAATTGAGCAATCTTTTCTTTGCACTCGCTGGCAACATCTGCACAACACACACAGTATTGGCGGGTCATAGAACACTGGATATGTTCATGTCTCTCGAAAGATTGGGATCCAGCGTTCGATTCCGGTCGAGACGACGGAAAAGGCCACAGATCCTCAGAACATTCTTTATTTCTGACTTAATCCTCACACCATGCTGGAGCAATTATAGGAGATACGATCGGCTCACGCTTTGAGCTTTCAGCAAACAAAACCCGAGTTTCAACTTTTTACGCCTCACGTGACTGTCACTGACGACACCATTTGCACGCGTTATTGCTGGATGCTGATACCAACCGGCTGAAGCCTTATGCGCACAGCGCTTCATGATTGGTGCCGACGCTATCCGACGCCAATGGGAGGCTATGGAGACAAGTTTGAATTGTGGGGTTGAGAGTGACAACCGCAGCCAGATGGCAGCAGTGGCAGCCGGTTCGGCCGTGCGCGCGTGAGTCCCGCCGGCTGGCTTTTGACGAATATAAAGAGGTGTTGAACGAGCAAAGAGAGCAGTCGTGACGCCTACAACCACCCAGACGGCATCACTGGTGACAGCAGAGTGGCCACGCTCATCTATTGCCTGCACTCGCCAGTCATCACAAAAGATGAGATAGAGAGTGATCAGGCGCAACCTGGCTAACATATGACTGCTTCCGCAATATCTATAAGATTGGCAGTGAGGGCATTTGCACCGCCGCGCAATGAAACCGTGCCCTATGCCACATCAGTCGTTTCCTGAAAGTCAGAACTTTGAAGACGCCATCCGCAAGGCAGCTGTTGCCAGTGGGAGACTTACTGATACGAAGGCTGCTATATGTGGTTCCATTGCCGAAGCCTACTATGAAATTTCCGGAAGAAAATGATAGAAAAAGCCTACCGTCTGTCCCTCGACGACATGTCAGATATCATCACGCAGTTCCCGACAAGATACAAAGCGAACTTGATTTCAATCTTTGCAAAGAGCCGATTTAGATAATATATTTTACTATGCAAAGCGAGTAGAGGCATAGATTGCACTGAAAGGTGCACCATTTTGACGTCTGATTACACGGTAATATGACGCATTTCAGCGCATGAAATGACGCAGATGACAACGTCAAATGACGCAAATGGCGGATGTAAAGTGGAGTCGAAGTTGCAACGCAAAATGGGTTAGATGAAAGTAAGGCAGATTCATAACTGAACAAAAGAGACCGCCGCTCAGAAAGCACAAAAACATTCCCTTTTGAACACTAAGCTGCCCACTTGAAAGAAGGAAAAACAAGAGAACAACCCTGTCGTTTGAAACGAAAGATGCGTATTAGTAAAATAAAGAGCCGGGCGTTTGCACAGAACACTCGACTCTTTTGTAACAGATATCATAAGGATATAAAATCCTATGCGGCAAGGAACTTCCTTTATCCATTCTATTTTGCCCTTCTGCCTTTTACAGCTGTGTGCCCATGTCCCGCATAGTCTTTTGCAATTATCCGACATGCCATCCAGCTCTCCATCAACCTTCCAAACCTTTACTCGTCTACTTCATACAAAGCAGTTGATGTAAGGGGTTGCGTAGTTCTGCCGCAGTTAATGCCCGTCTGTCCAAAAGGCGTGCTTCGCTGACGGAACCTTTTCAGGAAGAAACCGTCTCGTACGCCTGGTGCAGCACCAATATAGTAGCTTTTCAGTGAATGAAACTTTCTTTTATACTCGGCTTCTGCAAACAAGATACCATCAATATAGAGCAGCAGTTTGTTGTTGAGAACACTCCTGCGACATGATACCATTCGTTCTTTGCCAACGTGAAGCCCAACTTACCGGCATAAACACTCCATTGTTTAACACCGAACATAAATACCGGAACATTACCGGCTCCGCCCACACGGTCTGGAGTCCCGTCAACAAAGAGCCAAGCACTCTTCTCTATATTCTCACTTTCAGGAAGCTGATGATTCCCATGAGGTTTCCACCGAGTATTTCGGGAATTCACATGCTCACATGCGCCTCAATGGTAAACGCATCAAGGTTTTGGAATTTGCTGACATCATTGTCTTTGAAATTCACTTTGAAATAGTTCTCACCGTTGAACTTAGGCACATTCATCAATAGTGTCCGTTGATAACAACGTAAAGCACATCACTTCCCGGCAGGACAGGATATCTCTTGGCATTGCTCACCAAGCGAATGGGCACAAGATAGTTTACATCCTTTTTCAAAGCTTTCAATGTCTTTTACGACTAAACTTAACCGCTTCTGAACGATAATTACTTACAATCTTGACATGAGTGTCGAAAGCTCACAAACTCCATTAGCAATGATTGGTAATCTTCACTATGAGCACTGCTATAGTCTGCCACCAAAGCATTTTTCAAGACAACTCTCCTCTATATCAGACTTTTAGCTATCACAGCACTTGAAATCGTGATACCCAGTGCATCACACCCTTTTTTAGCTGCAAAAATTCTGTTGTCGCGTATTCCCTCTGCCGCTGTTATATAAATGGAGTCTACAGAAACATCTTCGTTACAAGCCGAGAACATCTCCTATACTCAGAACCATTAACAGTATTATTGGATTAAACATGGTTTCTATTTCTATCAAAGTAAAAATATTAATAAGTCTTCATTTTTCCACTTCCGGCAGGATTCACGATCTGAATTGTCGTCGCATAGAAGTAATTATTAGTGGAACAGGTTTATTCAAATGATTTCCTTCGGCATAAGCAAATTGCAAAACATATGCCCCATAGCCAGCAGTCCCTTTATCTACGGCAAATGTGCCATTCCCCATAAGCTGGGGATTTCTTCATCCTTATATTGATAGCTCACACCACCATGCCCAAAAGCGTTACCAACCTGACTGGTCCATTTCACAGAATATCCCTCTTTTCATTAGGAAAACCCTTGCCGTAGTCTTGTGATTTCATCATTCCAATCTATAAATGTGAATACTCACTACTGGCATTATAAGCCTGACCGATAAACACCGAAGCGATCGGCATAATCTTTGTCAGCCACTGACCGTCTACTACTAATAATTTATGTATGCCATTGACCTGATATTCTTTATCACATTTAGGCCCTATGTACTTACTCATTACATCAATAAATGTACGCATCATCTCTGTAGTGTAGGCACCTCCAAACCAAGGTTCATAATCAAGTCGAAGCCATCCAACCAAGTAAAAATGGAATCAACTAAGTTCTTAGCATACACTTTCATTGAATCCAGATTGTTCGTTCCTCACCGGAAGTACTGAAATAGGTTCAGGCCACATCGTAAGCAACACTCTTTTGTTCCCCTGATGTTCCTGCAAAATTTCGTCGCTTCTGTTCTGTTCGTTGTTAACGTATCCTGTAAAGAAGGAAAACAATGTCAAGACTATCGGGAATACCTCTCAATCGCGTTTGCATTGATGACGTTGCCGGACTCGTAATTCATCCATGCAAAGAATATCTTATGGTCTGAATTCTTATATTTTTATCAAATCTGCTTCCTGCTGGGGTGTTAAGGAATGAAATTGAGTTTGAGGTAATGAAACGGGATCGGCCTCAGTCCAACTGCTGCAACCAACAACTATAAGCAGTGATTAATAAGCAGAGTGCTGTTATAAAACAATTTCTTTTTCATCTCCGTATCTTTATTGTATTAATATTCATAGGTTTATTCGTTTCTCTTTATCCCACCAGAGTTTTGTTCCTCCATTATCTGCTCCATTCAACTGTTGGAAGTGCTTGGATACAGCTTGTAGTAATCTGATTTGATGTTGGTGGGATAAGCAAGTCTTGCACTTGTTTTTGTGTATTGATATGACTTCACTATAATTGATACTGTTGGGAATTACTTTGCGGACAGCCCGTCCGACGAAACTCACTCCATGCCTCTTGCCCGTCAGGATATAAAGCCAACCACTTTTGAGTGATAATCTTTTCAAGCTAAAAGTTTCTTCATCATCAGCGCGTCTTCCCAGCTGACAGACACCTGCCCTGTGGCAGCATCATAGCTATATTCTGCATTCTTCACATCAACATAGGGTTCTGGCATTGATGTTCCTGAATATACTCAGCATCACCGGCTTGTATCATTGGCACACACTGGGTTGTGAAACGCAGTGCGTATTCCATCCTCATAGAATGATTGAGCACTCTTTCCTCCTATATCCCATTTGCGAAGAGCAGCTTCGGCACATAAGAAGTAAACTTCAGCTGCAGTCATCAACTGAATGGGAGTACTTTCCGACACATTCAATAAAGAAAACACCTTGTATTCATTACCCTCAAAAGCTATACCGTTTTCTCACACCATTGTAATCGGTTCCTCCGGAAACTTCTGATGGTAAGAACCACAGTTTCATTCTGGATCTTATAACCTTTCAAGTAAGATTCCATCGTAGCACCCAATCGTGTGTCATTATAGGTATGACTAATCATATAGAGCGGATTTACAGTAGAAGACCCATCCACTTGAATCAATGCATTATCTTCTATTAGATGTAAAAACACCAGCCTGATAGCCTCTTCGCCCTTTGATTTCGCTTTTTCGGATTGGCATAAACAACACATAGCAAGACGTAACTTGTAATGAATTGCAAACTTAATCCATTTATTAAAGTCACCTGCATATACTTTATCATAAGCAGCCAATGGCTTTTGTCTGGATCGCCTCTTATAAGCATTCAAAACAGTAGCTCATCAAGTTCATTGAAAAATATCATAAATTTCATCCCAGTGGTGTAAAGGAACATCTAGAAGTCGTACAAAATTCTTATATGGATAGGCCCATACATATCTGTTATTCGATGCATTCTCATAGACCTTCAATATCTCGCCCGACAGCAAAGGATGCTGGATTTACATATCTTTTCTTAAACAAATTATACCAGGGTTCATGTAGTTTTGATACGCCACTGTATAAGCAGTCTTGCACCAATCAGGGTCATGTTGTAAGTAGTGTTGTTACGTCCATTGTTTTCAAACATGTTTTGAAGCACCTTGATGCCCTGAATAAATATCTCCCGCAAGGCTATCATCTTTGCAATTGTTTAATCCATTCTCATCCTTGACAATACAAGGAAAACATTTGATACTGCATTTGTGTAATCAATGAACCAAGTCCTAGATTATCATATCCTAATTCTTCTTGTGTAGCAGCATTGGATCCGTATGTGTCAAAGAAGCTATCTGTACAAGAAGTAATCAACAAAAGAGCAAGCAACAAATGAATGCCCTTCATCTTGAAAACAATTATTTTTAATTGAACTTTTCATCATTAATTTTAAAAGGTTATAATGAAAATCTTACATTAAATCCAAAGCTTCTGAGACTTGGCATCAAGAAATAATCAATACCTTGATAATAAGTTCCAACAGAAGATGTCAGCTAGACCGAAAAGGAGCTGTTATAAATCATCCACAAATTACGTGCTGTTATTGATAATGTAAAACCTTAATGATATTATAGAACAGAGGTTTATCAAATTTATAGGATAAAGAGGCTTCTTAAACGAATATTCGTGGCACTATAACATAGTTTGAAAGAACGCCGGAGCCACCTCCACCCTGCTTATAATAGGTTTCAGCATCCATTAACACCCGTTTACATCTACTCGCGGTCTCTTGCTTTCTTTGCACTCTGTTTGATGCGCCAAAAAGAATCAAGGATTGCCTGCGTTGAAAGAAACAACCACCTCCTATTCGAGCATCGAAAAGAAATGAAGTGCAGCGTTTATACTTTAATGTATTATTAAAACCCATACAGAAAATCAGGATTGGGATCTCTGCAAAGAACTAAATTCTCATTGTCCGTCAGCATCTGTTGTGTATTAGGATTAACATAAGTATAACCATTTCCATCTTTCATGAACGAATTTACACTAAATGTCTCCTATAGAACTGCCTCATTGATATAATTACGGAAAGAAGAAAGACCACCTATATCAAAATGGATTGATGTTCATAGCTTTTCCTGTAAGTGGGTTATTAGGAATATTACGTACCAATTCTACAATTTTATTCTCTGCATAGCAAAGTAAGCATCGGAGAATAATTGAATTCACCAAGGAGAGATTCGCATCCAAAGAAGCCTCTATTCCATAATTGTTTACTTTTTCCTGCATTCACGTAAAAATATCTATATCCACTATTCGGGTGCTCTGAAATTTAAGTCGATCGTGGGTGTTGGCATTATAATAAGTAAGGCCAAAGCCAATCTTATTGTTAAAGAAACGGAATTCAAACCGATTTCAAACGATTTTGTTTTTTCAAACTTTAGTTGTTAATGGGTAACCCAGGATTAATATTTACTCCCCACCCGGACTAATTGGATAAGATGGTATTGTGATACCACAAATACAAAGGAACATTACCAACAGTAGCATATGAGAGAGACGAAGTTTAGAGAAGGTAAGAATACTCTTAGGAACTCCCTCAGGAATTCCTGTGATAATGAATGAGAGTCCCACAGAAGGATAAAAGAAACTTTTACTTTGGGTGTTTACAAAAGAGAAGTCCACTCATTACGTCCTGTAAAAATCCAAAAAGATCTTCCTACGCCAATCCACAGAAACACTGGTAAACAGAGCCTGAGACTTCATCGCTTTTCCCTCCTGGTATTGAGGTTCCGGTGTCAAGTTGTTAAGACTAAACTTATTGGGACTGTAGCCAGAGTGCAATCGGAATTCTAATTTATTGGAATTCTGCCGATAGTTGAAACTCAGTATTCTTAAAACTTCCACCGGCATTCACAACAAAGCCCCTAGTCTCGAAAACATTCTTTTTGAAAAACTTTGCAATGATATCACCATATCTTGTACGCTTTTGTCTGTTGCCAAAGATAAGAGCCTTTAGTTGAAACCCAGTCAACAAAGGTAAAGTAGAAGTATAGTTTTTGATTTCACTTGTTTTTGTATCTCGGTCTGTTCTAAAATCGAGGCACATTCAACCATTTAGTGAAAGTATATTTCAGGCTTCCTCCCAGAATAATCCGTTCATCATGGGTTGACATTAAAGTTTCTAGGTTGGTAATCCAATAGGGTTTTTGCAGCTTCTCTTCTCGATCGCTCATAAGGCCAGAACTGAGTAGCAAAATCCTCTATTGGGATTATAGCGTTCATATGATTTATACTTATTAAAATTATCACCACGTGGAAAATAGATAAAGAGGAACTATAGGGTTATAATATTCACTCTTGTGACAACATATTCTGAGCCTTTTTGTTCTACATACATAAACATTGCACCACAAAGTAAGTTTTGTCTGTAACATTATATTGTCCGTACATGAGACATTATAACGATCCATTTTATTATTATGAATAATACCATGAGCGTTATAAGCTGCCAAAGAAATATAACTCTTGTTTTCTGATTACCAAATTGTAGTCCTAAACTATTAGAATAACTCGTTCCTGTATTGAAGAAATCTGATATACTATATTTTGCTGACTTTTCAATTTAGGCCCCCAACTGGCAAATTCTCCTCGCATGACTACCATATAGCATTTTGTAATTCAGGCAAGACAAAAGGATGATAGAAAACTCGAATAATGAGAGAAGGAGATACGGGGCTTTCCATCTTTACAGTGCCTCCCCGTTTAGAAGTAAGCATAACAACCCCATTGGCCGCCCGACCTCCATATAATGCTGCAGTGAAGGGCATGGTCAATACTGTAACCTCAGCAATATTTCCATATTGATACTGAAATACCATCACCTTCATCCACTCCACCATATCGTCCATCTGAGCTGACGCACGTTTGGGAACAAACGGGCAGAGGAAATACCATCATACATACAAGGCATTATTGTTTTCATCTGATTAACAGACGATCACCACGCATCACAACCTGGTAGAGCCTCCGGCGCTTGAAGCTCCTGACTACAGTAACACCGGCAATCTTTCCAGACAGCGCATTAGGAATACTCGCTCTCTTTCACAAAGCAATTGACTGGCTTTCAACTTCTGCACATTATAGGCTCAAAGCCTTATCCGAACGCTTGATACCTAAAGCTAGTGACAACCACTTCATCCAGATTTTCGGCCTTTCTCATTTTCACATCAATGGTGCTATGATTATTTGCTGTCAACTGTAATGGATTAACAGCCGATATACGTGAATTCCAAAACTGATTTCTACTGACCTGGCAATTGAATAGCATCCATTATATCTGTATCACGGCATTCCCGCAGCTTTTATCACGAATACTGACACCATAAGAGGCTCACCTTCGCTCATCAATGACCTTTCCTGACATCGTACGTGGCCCTTTCTGGTGGATGCTCCTTCACTTTTTCCCTGCTTTCACCCTATTATAAGTAAGATAAATCGCATACCAGAGATATCGAGACTCAATCCCGTATCTCTGAAAAGCTTGTCGAGCAGCGTATTGATAGAGACGTCTTTCACATTGGCTGCATTGACCATGACCTCTTTCAGTGCGTCATTGTAAAAGAAACGATAGCTCGATTGAGAGGTTATCTTTTCTAAAACAACTCCAATTCTGCATGACTGGAACTGAATTCAACTGTGCATATCCTTGAAAGAAGAAACAAAGGAAACATAAGCAGAATCACCCCACAACAAAAGTGAATTTTCATCTCTCTCATGCTAGATTGTAAAAATTAGACATTGAACCCACCCTAAGGGCAGAATGTTCTTAGTTATTATTCATATAGACAACAATTAAGGTTATAAGACTACGTATCCTTTTATAGCTTTCTCTTTAAATATAGCTGAAAAACAGAATGCAACAGAAGCAAACCACCTGTCATCGTGCGTAGAGTTCCACCTTCTTTCTTTTATTTTACAACTGAAAGGAATAAGAAAGATCTCAACATCGACATTGTTCCGCATGCCTGATTGCACTGAATGAGGAATTATCTTTCAGAGTAGGATGAATTTGCCTCGTTTGATAGAGTTGTTCTATCATCTGCAATCATCATGAATATTACGGAAAAGGAATCAAATGACTGTGCCAAACCGCCCCAAAGGAATAGGATTCCTATCATATCGTCTGTCGATGTATTGAACACGACTTTTGTTTCGGCCGAAGGGTTGTGCCTCTCATCATGATTACCCTCACCCTCACTTTTCCTCAATGAGTCACCCCTTCAGTATGATGTTTCTCGTCATCCGTGTTGAAATTATCACTGTTCCAAGCACCTTTTGGTAGTAAGATGGAGTGTTTTCACAACAAAATGGGTGGACAGTATCTTTTAGCAACCACAAAATAACCTTTCCTTTTCAAGACCACTCTCCGCTGATTATCACCAAATATCTTTAGGTAAGTCAGTCTGTTTTCATTCAACTACACTTTACTTCCATCTGGAAGAACAACTTGTTTTCACTGCAACTGTTCTCACCCTCTATCTGCCCAACAGTCGTGAGAGAAATAAACAGCTGTCACAGAAAAGGAATATCAATCAGGTATAGCAGTTGCACAAAGAAAGCGCTTTTGACAGAAGAAAGGACGCTTTCTCCTCATGAATTCTGGAAAGACATTCATTCCACCTTTGCTGCACCTGCTTAGCGGTAAAGCGTGAAGCCTTTCTCGGTCTTATAAGCATCAACCTGATCGAACAACTAGAGTGCATGTCTTCACTTGAATTTATCCACCATATAACTGTTCGATTTTCTTTTGAACAACGACCAAGTATATAGTTCTTTATAATTCTGTCATTTACTTTTTCATCACGTTTTTACACCTTTTATATATACAATCCAAACCGCAAAAGACTTACTGAAACAAAAGAATAACAAAAAGGAGGTCAGATCAACTCAACACGCAGTGGGTATTTAAGAGCTTTTATAAACTGAACTTCAAACTGCAGGAACAGATATATTCATCATCTCTGCAATTTCTTTATTACTGATACCATGCACATAACCCATGATGAAAAATCTGCCTTTCTTTCTGTCTGGCACCTCAATTGCTCTTCTATCTGGCGTCCCAGTCTCCATGTTTTCAACATATTTTTGCCGTCGCATTATGAGCCGGATTATAGTATTCAATCCTTCTCGTCATACACAGTATTCTCGAATACTATCATGATGACTTGATGCTTAGCACATTCAACGCGCGTGCATAAAACAGCACAAAAGAAAGCATGATATGCTTCTCCCTCGCAATCTGCCTCGTCTGCGCTACATAATTCAACAAAAACATCCTGCACTACGTCTTCAACATCATCACTCGGGCGGCGATCTTGGCAGCAGAGTGCCACGGCTATGTTTAGTCTGAAGACTATTCGGAATTCATTAAGTGTCATATCAGCATAGATTTATTCACATTATTTTGTTCATTGCCACAATACAATTATCAATTTATATGACGATTTCTGAATAAGAATATCACCAAAAACAGATGCCTGACTTACAGGAACTCTACACTGAAGCCTCACAGAGAGAGAATGAGCAACAACAAAGAGAGAAAAGCATAAATGTAAATCTTTATATCATAGCATACCTCAGAAAGTGAAATAGAAAATGAAAACAGCAAAATGGAATTTATAGACAAAATCAAGGAGATTTTTCCCACCATCTCAGTTGAATAAACAGCATAACATGACCCACTTCAGCACAGAATGAGGCTGATGGCAGGACAAAACAATAGAAATAGCGACATAAACACGACTTACTGATGCAGACACTATAAAAGAAAGAGAAATTACAATTTTCGTTTACATCGTGCAATCAACTGACAACAACATAGAATACGCAAACTCGCGAATTTGAAGCAAACCAATAGTCGATTGGCTACAGATATAAAGGCCTTTTGTAAGATTAATCGACTAATAGAGGTAAATACCTACTGTCCGCAACAGAAAAGTAGCCAACTTCAAGAGAAAACCCCAATATTCAACACTCATACATAGTAACGTTGCATCAACTACTAAAGGACTCTTGTCATTTACGACCCCATCAGTCATGGCACACTCGGTCAGAAGTCCTGTGAAAACCCACAGGCAACACGCCGACAGCCGATGGGAAAGGCGGCTAAGATAAGGCTCAATGTTACGTAAATGAACTCAGAGAAATTGTCCTGACTAACTTCTTTCAGGCATTTCCTCTCCAAATGACACTGACAACAGCCACGGAGCCAAAATAACGGTTGGCGCGGCCACGATAAACCCGACGGATAACACCGCACAGCTCTGCCCTGTTTCTTCTAAGTATAAATCGCGCAGACTTGCAGGCAGACTTTGAGATGCCATTCAAGAAACGTTCTCCAAGTACGGCTCCACTGCCTTCATCACTAAAGAATATAGCCCAGCAAGGCGGCTCTGCAATAAATGTGTTGTCCGTCAAAGGCAGCTGCTGGCCCCTGCTCCAAGTATGCGGCGATGCCCTTCCGACTCACAGAACGTACGGGCAGCTGCCAACAGGTCGCCGCGCAACCTCAATGCGTCGGTGGACAACTGAAAACTATCGGCCAACAGAGCTCGTCATAGTTGGGTATAAGGTCTGCTGTGCAACCGCTTCCATAGAAAGAAAGCTGAATATCAGACAGCAACTTGCCGTCTGATAAAGGAAAAGCTCCGTGCAGCACCTGCCGATTTCTGCTGATGCTGATGACAAGGGTTGATACCCTGCGTTTTCCAAGAGCCGACCATCTGTCCTTTTATCTGTCAAGACCCAATCAGTCTCGTGCTTCCACTGTCTGCTATCAATCCTACTCTATCTCTTTACCGCACAAAAGTAGGAATAAAAAGCTAAAAGCAGGCGTAGGAAATGATAAATATTTCAAAATTATGGCAACAGTATGCTGATCTATTCTTTTTATTATTTTTGTAAACCACAGCGTGTCAGAAGTCAGAAATAGAGCCATACTACTCGTATATTCACCTTATTAACGCTTTTCCAGGCACTGCGGTGCTAAAAGGGACAGGACTCAGAGAGTACATTGTCGATTTTGCACCGAACTCACTACTATCATGCGAGCTCGAACGCCGTCGGGTTATATAGAAAAGTCAACAGTGCGGCTATCAGAGACAAGCTGTTCAGCATCACAGGGACAAAGTAATCGAATGCACTGATGCTTTATTCCCAGAAACCTGAATATGTGTTTGACATGGCCTGTACTGCCAGTGAGGCCACAGAACAATATGATGATTTCAAGAAAAACGTGCAACCTTTCTCGACTTTCTCATTGAAAGAGACAAGGCAGAAATTGCCGTTATGACTATTTTGACTCAACTCTTTGAGCACCATGAATGTCTCTGACCTGGAGGCAAGAAAGACAAACAGATAAAAGTGTTTGTCTGACTTTTGCCGTGAACATTCGACACACACTCAACGACAACAGCACTGTCAAAGACACATCAATTATTATCAGATGTGAGCAACAGCTGAAAGCACTCAATGACTATGCCAACAAGCGTTATAGAATATTCAAAGTGTGGTATATTCAACAATGCCGGTGAGAACTATTTCAATATTCTCACCAAGTTTCAGTACAAACTATCAAGAGACAAAAGAGGACATCACGACAAAATACTTTTGAGGATTCCAACGCAGAATCACAGTGGATGTAAAGTTATATCATCGGTCTGTTTATCCTCATTATCTATGCTGTCATTGCCGGACTCATCAACTCGGCTAGTTATCCGCTTCTGATCTTGCTGAAGCGTTTTCCGCACACCAGCCTTTATCAGTCGACGCACCTGTATCAGCCATGACGACCTCAGTCGTATCCTTAGCCTCTGCTCTTAGGAGTGATATGCATGACTTTTCTTCGGTCAGAATTTCATTATCATGGCCCTGGGACTCCTTTGTGGGCTGCTACGTGGTTGTTGTAATTCTCATCTCGTTACTGCTGCGTCTGAGTGGCGAACAGATTAAAAGCAGGTTCCGCATCTATCTTCCACTGATGGCAATGGGCTTCATTGTGATTGCATCTCCGCATGTCCCCGTTCTAACAGCCGATACATATCGCCCTCTGTCCTGTGCTCTTGTTTGCACAATATGGCTGGATAGCGATTAGACATAACAATAATGAACGTTCTGAAAAAGTGATGTCACCTATACTTTACATCTCTCTGACGGTCTTTCTCATCTCATTTGTCTGCGCATGGATGGGTGCTAAGCACACTGCCTCAGTGCGTGCGCTGTTGATATGGTGGATCATGCAGCTGACCTCGTGTTCTGACCATTACCCTGCCTGCGCGGATGGCTGAAAAACTGGCTGAGAAAACGCGAATACGAGAAAAAGATATCACGCAGACATGGTCTCTATGCCATATATCAAGTGGTTCTGCCTATACTTTCCTGTTGCATCTTTCCTGCTTTGCACTCTATTGGGCAGCCGATGTGTCAATCTGAGCGATAAGATTTGGGACATCTACAGGAGAAATATATCAACACTAAATGGTTTTATGCGCAAACATTCTGTCGATAGCAGAGGTCGTAGCCTCTATACTTTATTTTCGCTTATCTCAACCGTACAATAAAAGCATTCCTGGGAATTCACTCGAGAACTCTCGATCTCAGTACGGCTGCAAGCCGTAACATCATCGCCAAGAACGTTGTGCAGGTGGCAGTGTGGGGCACGTGGTTGATTATATCCTTGGCCACCCATATCGACAACACATGGCTTGTTGTCGTTTGAAAAGCTTCTCCACGGGTGCCGGATTTGCCATGAAAGACATTCTGGAGAATATCTATTATGGCATTTCTCTCATGGCAGGACGTGTGAAGATAGGCGATTACATCGTTTTTGAAGGCACACGTGGGCGCGTGAGTTCTATCAATTACACTTCTACAATCGTTGAAGCCACAGACGGTTCTATCATTGCATTTCAAAATAGTCAGCTGTTCACCAAGAGCTAAGAACATGACTCAAAAATCATGGTTATGAGCTTGACATCTTGGAAGTCGGCGTGGCTTATGGCAGCGATATCAAACAAGTGAAGCAGCTTCTTTACGATGCCATAACAGCATTGAAGATTACGGCTAAGAAGCGGGAAGTAAAGATTGTACTGAAGGAATTCGGCGATAATGCCATTACTTTGAAGATACTTGTTTGCGTTTCTGTCATGACACAATATGTTGACGACGGCATCGAATCATGGAATGTTTATGACACATTTGAATGCCAACAACATTGAAATCCTATTCCACAACGCGACATTCATATTATTCATGCAACTCCAGAACAGATGGAGACGGCTGCAAATGGAGGTGCTATATAGTATGAAAAGGAATAACTTCCTTTATAAATATAAGGAATGTTTGATTTATCCTCTTTTTACGTACCTTTTGCAGGACAAGCTAAAAAGAAAAACGATATGCAACCCATATTTATCGCAGGTCCTCGTCATAGAATCGCAACTTTACTGAACACTGTCGTCCCAGTGAATTAGTGAAAGAATAAACCGTAATACGGTATCAATATTATCTTCAAAGCACTCGTTCGACAGGCTAACCGTACGTCAAATCCATCTTTCTGTGGCCCGGGATTGATAGGGGTTTGCAAACGCTGCAGACAAAAGCCGACATGGCCTGCAAATACTAACTGACATTCATGAAAGCTGCCAGGCAGAAGCAGCAGGAGAAAGTGTGCGATGTGCTTCAGATACCGGCGTTTCTGTGTCGCCAGACCGATTTTATTAGTTTGCAGCAGCAAAGACAGAAAAACAATAAATATCAAAGAAAGCACAGTTCTAAGCGGTGCAGACATGCGTATCCTGTGAGAAAGCTATGGAAAGTGGAGCCAAGAAGTGTGGCTTACAGAACGTGGAAACAGCTGTTTGGTTACAACAACTTAGTAGTTGATTTCCCGCAATATTCCAGATATGAAGAGATTGTCTCCGACGGTATCGTGACTGCACACACAGTGTGCAAGTCGCCCTGTGCAGGCAATGGACAGACCTCCGCACTCGAAAGATTTGTTCTTTCACATGTCTTTAGTAGCAGAGCTTTCGGGGCAACCGGATATTTCTTTCGAGGTTCATCCTAATCCTGACAAAGGACTTAGTGACGGCCCGAACATGCTGGAACTTGACAAACTGGAACAATTAATAGGACAATTATTGTAGGCAAATGAACAATATTGACATTGAAAACAGGCTAAAGAATGTATGTGAATGTGGTGCACAAGCACTGAAAGAAGAGGCAGAAGCCATTCTGGAACTTGATCTCAACTCTACGATGACAACTTCACAAAAGCTGTTGAGATGATGGCACATTAGTCATGGAAAGATTATCGTCACAGAGCTAGCAGAGTGGAATACTAGGCAAAGATAGCTGCAACGTTGGCTTCGACAGCACTCCGGCCTTTTTTATCAACCCTTTAGACGTGTATCATGGCGATTTAGGTGTAATGACTTCAGATGATGTTGTGTTGGCATTGAGCAACTCCGGACAAACCGATGAACTGCTTCGTTTCATTCCGATGGTGCTCCACATGAACATACCTATCATCTCCATGACCGGCAATCCCACTCCTTGCTGGCCAAATACAGCAATGCACATAAAAGTTTATGTCAAGAAAGAAGCCTGTCTGCTCAATCTTGCGCCTACAAGCAGTACAACTCGCTGCATTTCGCCATGGGCGATGCATTAGCTATTGCACTGATGCAAAGTGCGTGATTTTCTGCCTGCATGACTGTCGCACAATTTCATCCGAGGAGAGTTGGGCAAGCGACTGCTGACCATCAGCTGCTGATGTTATGCGCACCAACGACTGCCTGTCATCCGCAAGAAAATGCATTTAGGTGAAGCTCATCATATGCGTCAGCAAGGGTCGATAGGGCCTCGGAGTGCTCGCTTGAGCAGACAACAAGTCGCAGGATTAACTCACTAGATGGCGATATCCGACGAGCTATGGAACGCTGGCAGCTGAATTCTTCGATCACACGGTAAGCGATATCTATGACGAGAACGCCAAAGCTGGTGCTGCCTACAACCAGATTACAGAGATAGCAACGCATCATGCACAAACCATAAAATACATACGGTGCGGTCGTTGATGAAAAAGAGAAACATTGCTGGTGTTATCGATCATTACGCTTGTAAAGCGGTGTGAAATTAAGATTTGAGAGAATTGAAACTACTGCATGTTTTTATAACGATGGTCATAGGCTAGCGCACATACGGCCGCAGACCGCTGACTCTTTAATTGCTGAAGATCTCGATGCATGCGTACATTCACAAATGAACAACACAGTGACACTACTGATGCACCGGACAAAGAGAAGTTCGACGACATGTTCAAAGCCATCCAGGCAGGCCCGAAGAGTAGTTCATTTGGAAGATTTAATTTCCGTAATGATTCCTTATTGCAGGTCCTCCTGTTTCCCGCATCTCTAGAGCAGAAAAGCCCAGGAAGGAATTGAAGTCTCGTGCCTCTTCGATGCTTTCGGCAACGCTTCGAACAACCGTCCTTTGAAAGCGCATCACCTCACCGAAACCGCAAATCGGGCGTGAAATCTAAAATTTGACCCTGATTACATTTCCTTGGACCAACTCATGTCTTTCACGAGACCACAGGAAAATCGTTGTCATAGACGGCAAGACAGCCTCATACAGGAGGCATGAACGTGGCAGACTATTACATCAGGGGACTGAGGTTGTAGGTGAATGGCACGACATGCACTGCCGTATTGAAGGCGATGCCGTTAATACCTTTCTGCAGGCTACTCTTTTCTCAACATGTGAACAAAGTGTCCGGACAGAATGTGGCATAGTCGAACAATATTTCCGTGGTATTCATAATGCCAACTACATTCAAGGACTAAAGAAAGACACGTGCAAAACAGCCTGTCATAAAACGGTCGGCATCATCAACCGCGAACCGGGAACAAGCAATGCCATCATTCGGCAGTTTTATCTGTCGGCCATCAACCGCGCAAAAGACAGCATACAAGATTATCAATCCCTACTTTACGCTTAATCATAAGCTGAAGAAAGCACTGAAAAAGGCTGCTCAGAGAGGAGTCAAGGTAGAAATCATGCTCAGCACAAAGAGCGATATTCATTGACCCCTGACTGTGGTTTCATAATGCACACAAACTGATGAAAGCCGGTTGCCACATTTGGATGTCACTCCAGGGCTTTCACCACACCAAAGATTATCATGGTTGATGGACGAGTCTGTACATGGTCGGAAGCGCCAACCTCAACGCGCGAAGCTCTTAGTTGGGACTACGAAGACGCCGTCATCCTCGACAAATGCACAACACAGCAGTTGGACAACCTTTCGACAGTGAGAAAAAGACTGCTTCTATCTCACAGAAAAGACATGGAAAGCGTGGCGTACACCATGGCAGCGTGCCCGAGGTTGGTTCAGTCATCTGCTTGCCCCTTTCCTATAAATATCTGTCAAACAACAAATTTCGATATGGAAGAGAACACAAAACACAGCATGCCACCGCACCCTGTGGAAAGACATAAGGCAGGCAGACCGAAATTGGCTATCATCGACAATAACATCCTGGCCATGGTCGGCTTGAAAACCATACTGCAAAACGTCATGCCAATTGCCGACATAGAAACCTTTCTGCACCTTCAACGAACTTGAAGCAGCCAATCCAAACCAGTTCATGCACTATTTCGTAGCTATCAAATCTCGTACTTGAAAAATCGTACTTTCTTTCTCAACTATAAGCAGAAGACCATCGTACTGACGACGTCAACCAATCCAAACGCGCAGCTCTCCGACTTCAAAAGCCTTTGCATCAACACCTCTGAAGAGCTTCTGGTGAAGTCATTACTGCAACTCGAGCAATACGGACATGCCGGCGGGAAAATCTTCCCGACATGCCAAGAGCACTGAAAGCCAAGCTGCTCAGCGACAGAGAAAATCGAAGTGCTGTCGCTGATTGCACAAGGATATATCAATAAGGAAATCGGCAATCAACTCAATATCGGCCTTACAACGGTAATCAGTCATCGCAAGAATATCGTGGAAAAGCTTGGAATGAAAAGCGTCAGTGCCCTCACCATCTATGCAGTCATGCATGGATATGTAGATATCAACAAGATATAAAAACTAAACAACAACGAGTTAGAGAGCATTAGAAAAAGGATGCACCATGGTGCATCCTTTTTCTTTTATCTCGCTTCAAAGAATTACTTTGCATAGGCAATCGAACGCGTCTCACGAATGACGGTAATCTTCACCTGGCCTGGATAAGTCATCTCATTCTGGATTTTCTGTGGGAAATCTCGTCACTCAGTCTGATACTCTTCATCGTTCATCTGTCGGCACCGACAATCACACGAAAGCTCGCGGCCCAGCCTGAACAGCATAGGGTTTTTGTTACTCCCGGATAACTCATTGCAATCGGCCTCAAGATCGTTCAGACGCTTGATATAGGGCCTCAACAATCTCGCGACGGGCACCCGGACGGGCACCGGAACAGCATCACAGACCTGGACCATCGGTGCAAGCAAAGTCGTCATTTCCTCTTCATCGTGGTGTGAGCTGCTATAGGCATTGCATATATCCGGCTTCTCCTTATACTTCTCTGCAATCTTTTGCACCATACAGAGCGTGAGGCAATTCACTTTCTTCATCCGGCACTTTCCCTCATGTCGTGAAGCAATCCTGCACGCTTTGCTTTCTTAGGGTTCAAACCAAGTTCACTGGGCCATTACCGCACAAAGATTTGCGGTTTCACGAGCATGTTGCAGCAAGTTCTGACCGTAACTTGAACGATATTTCATCTTACCGATGATGCGAATCAATTCGGGATGCAGGCCATGGATACCCAAATCAATAGCTGTGCGCTTACCCGTTTCAATGACTTCATTGTCGAGTTGCTTCTTCACTTTAGCCACAACTTCCTCAATACGCGAGGATGAATACGAGCCGTCGGCCACAAGTTGATGCAGGGACTAAACGGCTACCACGACGACTGGATCGAATGCATTGATAACAGTGCCTCGGGGTGTCATCAACAACTATTTCTACGCCGGTAGCTGCCTCTAAAGCACGGATCTTCTGACCTTCACGACCGATAATTCTACCTTGACTTCATCGTTATCAATATGGAAAACGCTGACTGAATTCTCAATGGCTGTCTCCGTCGCTACACGCTGAATGGTCTGGATAACGATTTTCTTTGCCTGCTGATTGGCATTCAGTTTTGCATCGTCCATAATCTCATTGACATAGCTTGCAGCATCGAGTCTGGCCTGATCTTTCAGACTTTCAATGAGCCGGTTCTCAGCTTCTTCGGCACTGAGTCCGAGAGTTCTCTCAAGCTTGGCTTGCTCCTGCTTCTGCATTTCTCCAGTTCCTGCTGCTTTAGCAGACAGGAGTTTTTCTCATTATCAATACGTTGCTGACTTTGATCAACCTCCATCTTGCGGCGTCCTAATTCTTCCTGACGCTGATTTTAAAGAGATTTCACGTTGCTCAAGCGATTTTCACTCTGCTGTATCTTTTGATTTCGCTGCTGAACTTCCTTTTCGAGTTCACCTTCTTATTAAGGAATTCTCCTTCACCTCAAGAGTTTCTTTTCCTTAACAACGTCCGCTTCCTTGTTAGCGGCCTCAATCATCTCATTGTATTTTCCTTAATGACATAACGGAAAACAGCATATCCAATTGCGCAACCGGCCAACAGAGCAACGCGAGGCAATTATAATAGTCACTACATCTCATTATACTTTAGATTTAAATAATATTCTGTTCAACTATTTCAACGCTTCTTCAATTTCGTAGTCAACTGTCCGAGAATATTCTTAGTGCTCCTATCATTACGCAAAGGCCTCGCGCTCATAGCGTAAAGCTATATCTATGAGAGCCATATACAGCAATTCCTTATCGCTCTTGCGACCTTTTGAACACGCCTGCGTAATTATTAACGGTCGTCGTAATAAAGCTTTGCAGCATCACGATACAGCTTTTCGTCCCTCACGAACAATGTTCACCGGCAACTCTGTATCATAGACATGCAGTCTTATATGCAACTTATCCTTATTCTCTCTGCCATCGCTTCGTTATCTTTCACTCAGTAGCGTATATACATTTATTCACGTCTCTGATCAAGCGTTGCAGCCGTTTCTGGGCGCTTTCCACGTCACCATCAGTCACTTCCAACATCTTGGCCATCTTGAGACTATTGTAATCATTCTGCGCCTGAGCAAGCTTTGCATTAAGCAGTTTTGATTTGTTCTTCCGCTCGTCTACCATGGTATAAAGTTCAGCATTCTCCTTCTTCAGTTCCTTGTACTGAAGAAGCATCTGCCTTACGCGGGTAGAAAACTGGTTGAGAGCATGCTCAGTTGCATCCATAAATTCACAATTTGGTTACAAATTTACTTGATTTAATTGATATATCCAAATTTTAACTCAACATTTTTACAGCATCTATATACAACATGATTACCCCTGATTTCCAAGTAAGAACAATGGAGTTTCCCGGGAATCACATAGATATGGAACAAGAAAACGGCCTTGACCAATATCAAGACCGCCACGAACTTCATTTCTTTTTCACGTCTGCATCTGACGGACGTGGCTCTTTTTAGCCAACATCACTACTTGGAAAGACAAAGTCAGTAATCCATTTCAGGCTGAAACCCAAACGCTTGTCATACTGTCTTACAGCCATCACAGCCTTGATAACGCCAGGATCGCTGTAGTCATTCTTCGTAAACAAGTCTGAAACGGTCTTCTCCGTCATCGTATAAAGTGCTTTCTTCATGAACGAAGGCAGGCGGAGCTTAAACTTCATGAGGTTGCTAACAAGCATCATCAAATCTTGTGAAAAGCCTGAACTGTATCATATATAGGCTGCACATCCTGCAACTCCGACAGTTCTTACGTATGCTCTGATCTATTTCCTTAAAGAAATTATCGTCCATTCCGTAGATTTCTTTTCATCATCTTCCCGGCAATGATTCTTCTCTCCAAGTCCTAATTTGTTGTTCAATGTAGGCACATGAAGTGTCGTCTTGAACGTGCGCAAAACTCAGGTAACATGCCTAAATTGTTGATACCAAGATTAGCTGCTAACGATGCTTTCGAAATACACGCGTATCAGCGTCATGAAGTCTTCCATGCCGCCAACCTTAGCTTCAGTTTCCTTCTTCCCTAAGAGTTTGAGATCCCATACTATCTATTCTGTCAATAATTTTAATGTAAGTTATAAAATGCTTTGCAAAGATACAATATTCCAAGCAATAAACCTAATTTTTCACACAAGAATATTTCTACACTAAACGCGATATATCTCTCACAAAACAAAGAAAGAATGCCATATATACCTGCGCACGAATTTATATGTTAATTTTTATCATCAATCTTTACAATTCAGATTACTTTTTCCTGTAAATTTGAAACAGAGTCCCTCCTCACTCCAAACACACCCCACTTTTTAGCAATTCACAACGCATTGACAATCAACTTTATTACAAAAATCAATAAAAATCAGAATGTAAAATCACGCTAAAAAGCACTCGTATTTTTGCATCGAATTACCCTGCGAAACTCACATCATATCAGCGGATATTCTGACGCAAACAGCCACGCAGTTTTGAGTCAGGTGACAGTGATGATGACCGGAGTTGCGTTGCAAAAAGCCTGAAATTGGAAAAATAAACTCTATTTTTCTGATTTTCTTTTTCTTTGGTCGTACATCGAAGTGTTAAAAAATAAGCAACAATATTTACAAAGAAGAAGAAACAACAGGCAGGAACTTTCCACTTCATGAAAGACTCTAAAGAAACATGATAAAACGAAGATAGCGTTCAGAGATGCTGAAAAGGCACGAAAACGCCAAGCCGATAGCGACAGAACAGCACAACTCATGGAGAATATAAAGCAAGTGAAACTCAATAGACATGAATTTTCATCACAGAACAACCCCATTCAACAGAGAGCAAAGCATGCCCTTATTGAATAAAACTGTTTCAAAGTTTCTGAATTGCAGTATTTTTGTTATCTTTGCACAATCGCATCTATACAACAACAAACAAAAAAACGTATATTCTAATAAAATAAGTACACGATGAGTCTAAAACCTTAGTAGGAACGAATTCAGTGCGTCGGTTGGTTACATCTCAACGATTTCATGATTATCAACATCATTCTCGTTTGTTTTATCCTGCTGCTTCCCAATGATGTCCCGACTATTTTCATAGTGCGACAAAGATAACCGTGTTCACTGCCAATGCAGCTATGGGGGTTGTCACAATACTTCTTCAATACAATCGTGCACTATCGCAAGATTGAATTCGACAGGATTATACTCAGAGTGTCGCAATTAGTGGCTCACATGTAATTCTCACTTACGCCTTTCTGAGTTTTCTCTGCCCACGCGAAAACTTCTTCCACATATCGGTACTCTACGCTTTCACGAGCTTTGCACTCATCATGCTCAGTCGTTTTGCCGAACGAGGAATACTGAATTACCTGCGACAGATCTGGTCACAACTCACGCAAAGTGCTGTTTGTTGGGCATGACCGCTCGCTTGCCGAGCTTTACAAGACAAATGACAGGAGACCCTACTATGGGCTATTCTGTACGTGGATATTATGCCAACAAAGAGATTGAAAACTGTCCGAAATCCTTTCGATATTTAGGCTCACTCAAAGACTTCGGCACTAAGATGGAACAAGAAGACAGGGCATTTGCCGAGGAGATATTCTGCAGTCTGAGTCATGACTCACAATGATTTCATTGCACAGATTATGAAATTCTGCGATGCCAATGTCATCCGCTTCTACTATCTCCCGCGTACATTTGGAACCTATCGGCTACGCCTGAAACCCTGAATTCATGCGCGACTACATGCTATATACAAACCACATTGAGCCACTTTCTGCAATCATGAGCAATCGGCTCATCAAACGGTCTTTCGACATCGTGGTATCAGCAATTGCATGCCTTTGCCTGCTCCCGCTCATCCCTATCATTGCCATCATTATCAAGCTCCAAAGTCCGGGGCCGACGTTCTTTGTGCAAGAACGCACAGGGTTTGAAGGGAAATCATTCAAATGTTACAAGTTTCGAAGTATGCATGTCAACAAAGAATGCCGACACAGAACAAGCTACCAAGAACGATCCACGCAAGTTTGCTTTCGGCAATTTTCATGCGAAAACCAATATTGATGAACTGCCACAATTCTGGAATGTGCTGAAAGGTGACATGAGTATTGTCGGGCCCCGACCTCACATGTTGCATCATACTGAAATCTACAGTGACTTGATAGACAAATATATGGTACGTCATTTCTGTAAGCCGGGCATCACCGGTTGGGCACAGGTTACAGGCTACCGAGGGGAAACCCGGGAGCTATGGCAGATGCAAGAGCGCGTGGAACACGATATCTGGTATATCGAACACTGGACTTTCCGGCTTGATATTTATATCATTTTCAAGACAGCCTACAGCATTATCGTACCCGACAAGCACGCTTATTGACAAAGAACAGAGTTATAAACTAAATAGAAACGAACATGAAAGGGATTGTTTTAGCCGGTGGTTCTGGCACCCGTCTCTACCCCATTACAAAGGGTATCAGCAAGCAATTGCTACCTATCTTTGACAAACCGATGATATATTATCCGTATCCGTGCTGATGCTTGCCGGCATCAAGGATATCCTGATTATCTCTCACTCCATTTGATTTGCCGAGCTTTAAGCGCTTATTAGGCGACGGACACGAACTTGGAGTGCACTTTGAATATGCAGAACAGCCCTCTCCGGATGGTCTGGCACAGGCCTTTATCATTGGAGAGAAGTTCATTGGAGATGATGCTGTGTGCCTTGTTTTGGGCGATAACATCTTTTATGGAGCCGCTTTACAGGACTACTCAAAGAGAGTGTTGCCGATGCAGAACAGAGACAGCAGGCCAGTGTCTTCGGATATTATGTCAATGATCCGCAACGTTACGGCGTCGCAGAATTTGATAAAGCAGGAAACTGCTTGAGCATTGAAGAGAAACCGGAGCATCCGAGGAGTAATTATGCTGTTGTTGGCTTGTATTTCTATCCCAACAATCGTCATTGAAATCGCCAAGAACATCAAGCCGAGTGCACGCGGCGAGTTGGAAATCACGACCGTAAACCAAGAGTATCTGGAGCTGAAGAAACTCAAAGTAAAGTCTCTTCAACGTGGTTTCGCATGGCTTGACACCGGCACGCATGACAGTCTTTCTGAAGCAAGTACATTCATTGAAGTGATTGAAAACGTCAAGGTTTGAAGATTGCATGCCTCGAAGAGATTGCGATACTGACAAGGCTGGACTCAAGGAAGAACAATTGATTGACAACGCAAACCCATGTTGAAAAACGGCTATGGGCAATATCTCATGGAGATTGTAGAAAGATAAAAAGAGTTTAGAACTAATATTTATAAAAATCTAAATATAACTGACATCATATACTAGTTAATTGTTGATTTATGGACAATAACAAAATAACAACAGCTGAAGAAAATCAGCAACAAGAGGTAAAACGCCTATTCAATTTCCGGGCAATATATACTTCGCTCATATTGAATTGGACATGGTCTGTTGTCTCTATCCTTGTCTGTCTTGCAGGTGCTTATATCTATCTGAGATATTCAACTCCTGTATATCAGGCTTACGCAAAGCTTCTCATTAAAGACGAACAGAGTTCACGCAGAGGCAACAGCATCCAGAATTCCAATAACCTTGGAATGATTTCAAACCCAACGGCATTGATAATGAAATGGAAATCCTGACTTCTCACAGTCTGGCACAAAGTGCTGGAGAGACTTAGCTGTATGTGAGCTACAGCATAGAGGGTAAGTTTAAGAATATATTATTGTATAAAAACGAGCCTCTCAAGGTGGATTTTGATCCGATTAACTTAGAGAAATCAATAATCCGTTTGAGATGCTGCTCACATTCGACAACGGTAAAATATCATCTCACTGGGTACTTATTATGCGCCGATTGACGACATGCACGCTCAATGGTCCTTACTACATTGACAAGACTTTCAGCAAGTTTCCTGTAGCAATCTATACAAGGGCGGGCATCTTGACAATTACGGAAAACCCTGCACCCGATGCCGTGAGAATGACATCTGACACGAAAGTGCACATTGTTCTCAACTCTCCGAATAATGCAGCCTATCAATATCAGAGGAGCATTGTCTGTCAATCAGACTTCAAGGTCAACCATCATTGCGCAGTTGACACTAATAGATATCAATCAACAGCGGGCTGTTGACTATCTGAAACAACTCGTCCATTTGCTATAACCGACAGAGCCAATGAAGACAAGAATCAAGTGGCAATCCGTACGGAGAAGTTTATTAACTCACGCTTAGAGAAGATCAATTCAGAGTTAGGACTGACAGAAGGGCAGCTTGAGAACTTCAAGAAGCGAAATAATATGGTTGAATTGAAGATGAATGCAAGCAGTGCTTTCGACAATCAGACACAGTTCAGCTCAACGCCTCGACCGATGCAAACACACAGATTACACTGCTTGATGAGATTGCAGCCTATCAGAACAAAGAGGCCAATCGCTATGAACCCATTCCAGAAAACATATGGCCCGCCAGACCAGAGTACCAGTTCTTTGATCAATAAATACAACGAGATTTCATTGAGAGAAAACGCCTTCTGCGCAGTGCAAGTGAGAAAAAGTCCAACTCATTCAGCCTCTGACCTCGCAACTTGATGACTTTAACAACAGCATACGTCGGCTATAACACAAGCTCAGAAAAAGGCTTGGAAATCCAACGTAATGCCATTATGAGTCAGTTCAACAAATAGTAGTGGACAGGTTGAGAAACACCTGAACAAGAGCGAATTCTCACCGAGATCGGAAGACAACAGGAGGTGAAATCAGGCCTCGTATCTCATGCTGTTACAGAAGAGAGAAGAGAATCCATTTCGCTTGCAGCTACAGCTGACAAAGGAAAACCTCATTGATGAGCCTGAATTCGAGGCAAAGTCAGCCCGAATAATTCCATGATTTATCTCATTGCGCTCATTATTGGCCCTCCGTTCCTGCCCTTATCATCATCATTGCCGAGTTCTTCCACTACAAGATTGAGGGCAGAAACGATGTGGTTCAACTGACAAAGCTGCCTATTTTTGGGTGACTGTCCTGATTGCAAGCGACCAAGCAAAGACCAAGGCAGACGTCGTTGTCCATGAGAATAAGAACAACCTAATGGAAGAAATCTTCCGTGGAATGCGAACCAACCTGCAGTTTATGCTCAAGGAAAATGAGAAGGTTATTGCATTCACTTCACCACTTCAGGTGAAGGAAAGACGTTTACGGCCGCAAACTTAGCTGTCAGTTTTGCACTCTAGGCAAGAAGGTTATCCTCGTTGGTCTTGATATCCGAAAAGCCTCGTTTGGCCGAGTTGTTCGAAATCAAAGACCATCATCACGGCATAACAAAATTGTTAGTACATGAGCATCCGACACGCGAGAGAAATTCTTTCACAAGTATTAGCCTCTGGTGTCATATGACCGATTAGACCTGCTGATGGCAGGACCTATTCCTCCCAATCCTTCAGAATTGTTAGCAAGAAAGAGTCTTGACAATATCATTGATGAACTAAAGGAAACTTATGATTATATCATCATTGACACCGCACCGAGTGGTCTGGTAACAGATACACTGCAACTTTCACGTATCATAGATGCCACCGTATACCTCTGCCGCGCTGACTATACAACGAAAGATAGCTTCATGTTGATTAACAGTTTGGCTGCTGAAAAGAAACTTCCCAATATGTCTATCGTCATCAATGGCTTGGATATGACGAAGAAGAAATATGGCTATTACTATGGATATGGCCGCTACGCACACTATGGACGATATGCAAAGTATGGTTATGGTTCATATCATAGCGACTCATATATGGGAAAATCGTATAATTCTTATAGCAACTATGGAAAGCTACGATAAGAGAGATGGTGCATATAGAGGTAAGAACGACAAATCAATCAAACAATAATGAAAATCGCAGTCGATTTTGATGGCACTATTGTAACCCATGAATATCCAGCTATTGGTGAAGAGATTCCTTTTGCAACAGAAACTCTTCGCCAACTCACGGCAGAGGGCATCAACTCATTCTATGGAGTGTAAGAGAGGAGAAACATTAGATGAAGCTGTAGAATGGTGCAGGCAGCGTAGGGTGTTGAATTCTGGGCTATAAACAGAGACTACCCTGAAGAGACCGTCGAAAACAACAACCACTATTCCAGAAAGCTGAAAAGTTGATTTGTTTATCGACGACAGAAATGTCGGAGGATTACCTGATTGGGGACAAATCTATCGGATGATTCATGACCGCGTGTGCCTCTCTCATCTTCCTCAAAGAGCACCTGCACAAGGACTTCCACAACATTCTCACAAGACATTGGTGGCAGTTCTGAGATAAAATAAAAGAGCTTTGTACAGCATCATTTGGATAGCCGCACGCTTTTTCTTTTTCTATTCGGGCGTAAATTCATCTTGAAAAGGCTTTTGCATTTGCTCAAAATCCTTACCGGCTTCCTCCGCTTCTGGATATGTCAAAGATGAGTTCTTCTTTTGCCCACTCGCATCCGCACTACTTGAATGAGGACCGGAAGCAGATAACTAAAGAGGAACTCAAATACTAAACTATGGACCGAAACGCCACAGGCCGTAAGTATGTTTTCAGTCTATGGATTAATAAATTGATTAAGCAAAATCAGGCGTTTCATAGCATAATATATATAGGAATACCATAACATGGCAAGGTTCTCCCTACGTGATAAAACAAAAACTTTAAATAATGGCGCAACTTCACTGAGAAGGTCTCTGCATAATATCCTATCCCTGAACGGACGCGGTTTTCCTCCCGTGCATACCGAAATTACCCCGTTTGAATACAACTCCAAAATTGCATGTTCATAAGAACGCGCGCGCTTCGTGAGCTCAAACGGATATTCAGAAACAGGCAAGCCCAAGACATCACACACACAGCCCGAAAGCATGAAATGCCCTATAGAAACCGAGCTGCTGAGCTAATGATCAACTGCGCCTTCCTTCATCACTATTCAGCACATCGCGATATTGATGCAACATCAGAGCCATGTCACAAATCTGCCGCAATCCAACACCAAGTTCGATGAAATGATGATATAAATGCAAAAAAGTGAAAATGACATTCTCAACAGGAGACAAGGTCGGTATGCTAATATCGCCAACCTTTATCGTATAGGGGAGCGCTGTGGCTCACCATCTCGTCAACAACGCTGCACCCTTGGTGATATGAAACTAAGCAGACAGAAATGCAACTCGAAAAGAATTCCCTTATATTCGAACCCAATATGCTGCTCCCTATCGTCCTCGTCATCATCATGAAACGTTACGTTCCAGGCTTCACCGATAAAGCTCCGTGCCTTTCAAAGTTCGTTTGTCACAATAGAAATCAATGTCGCCGGCCTGTCCATTAAAGGCTGTGGATAAAACTGAGCTAACAGTTGCCCCTTTTACACTATGAAATCTATAGAATGCGCCCGCAAGAGACAACAAAGTTCAGCCAAGACCGCATTAACCTTAAGATTCAGACTTGATTTTATTCTGATAAACGAACGCATTGATTGCATCTGACTTTGCAAGACGTACTTTGATAACGCTCTTCTGACAACGCCTGACGAATAAACCAACCACGGTCTGCCGCTTTGCCCTCGCATCAAAATGCTGATAATCCGTAGGCATCAGTCCACCCTTTTTCAAGTCTTCTCCCCCAAGAGCGGCCTCGAACCATCGTCAAAAGTGCATGTTCATTTGTCATATAAAACCAAGTAAACTTATTCAATCTCCAGCATCACTCGTGTCTTTCCTCCACGTGAACATCAAGGCGGAATACACAGAATCCCTGAAACAAACTCCGGAACGATTTCCTTCATCTTGCTCACAATCTTCATTCTCATCATAAGATTTTGCAAGTTCTACTAAAAGCATCGATTTCTGACTGACCCTGTCTCAAGTCGTATTCCCTTTACCTTTGCTATCCTGATCTTTTCATGGAAGCTTGGTAAAGTGTTCTCCGTGTTGCTCAAGACCTCTTCATAAAGCTTCTCACCAGGCCTCAATCCCGTATAGACAATCTTCACATCCTTAGCTCCACTCAACTGTATCATGCGGTGCCAAATCTCGCAATCTTAACAGGCTCACCCATGTCGAACACGAAAATCTGTCCACCTCTGCCGGGTTCCTGCTTCAAGTACGAGCTTTGCAAGCCTCCGGAATCAGCATAAAGAAGCGAATAATCTTCGGATCTGTTACTGTAACCGGACCACCTGCCTTAATCTGTTTCTCAAACAGTGGAATGACAGAACCTGTCGACCCCAAAACATTGCCGAAACGTGTCGTGACAAACTGTGTCGGAGGAATGCCCTTACAGCCATTGGCCTCGTAATCTCTGACGAGTTTTTCATTCAAAGCCTGTGTGTAACTCGCAGATACGCTTTGAACAGCCCATTACATTCGTTGGATTTACAGCCTTATCCGTACTTATCATGACGAACTTTCTTCACGCCATACTTCACACTTAGGTCTGCAATAACCTTCGTTCCATAGACATTGTTCTGAATACTTTCACCTCGGATTATCCTCCATCATGGGCACGTGTTTATAAGCTGCTGCATGGAAAACATAGTCGGGACGAAACTCATCAAACAATCGTTCCATGCGTGCCTGCTTAGTGATGCTCGAGAGAACAATCTTACATTCCACGCCCTGAAACTTGTTCATCATCATCAATTTGATATCATGTTGCGGTGTCTCTGCCTGATCAATCAGCATCATTGCAGCAGGCTTGAACGAAGCTATCTGGCGCACCATCTCACTCCCAATGCTACCGGCCGACCCCGTTATAAGGATTTTCTTATCCTTCAACATGTCACCAACAGATTTCATGTTAACGTTGATTTCATTACGAGGAAGCAGATCGTTGATACTCACCGGCTGCAGATCATGCACATCTGTCTTACCGTCCCATTCCTTCGTTTCTGGCAACATTAAAATCTTTATGCCCGCATCTATCAGCAAATCCTGCAGAAACGCATCCTTACGGAAACGCTCATTCTGTAATGGGAAACAAGAACAGTAGATATACCTTCCTTTTCTCATCACCGAACGAAGCCCCTCGCCTACTTGATAAACATGTCTCCCCCATGAGCAAACGCGACTTATATCCCGGATTATGACTGATAAAACCTTTCAGCAAATAGCGTGTAGGTTTCTCGCTCCGAATGTTCTTTGCCAAGGCAACACCACCATCTCTGACACCATAAATCAGCGTTTTTGGCCGCCCCCTCATTGGCAAACGAAACATCATATATTGATTTGATAACATACGCGCAGCCCACATTGCCATCTGTTGCCAGCAGATACATGGCCACAAGTTGACGCCCCTGAAGACGTGGTACAAAACTCAAGATCCCAACTGTAAACCACGTAGTGCATTATCTCTGCTACTATCAAAGACGCCTCATAGCATAGCCCACCCGCTTCAAATCAACAAAACTTGAATAGCGAATAATACTCGAATAGGTATGGAATATCTTAAAACCTATGAGGTTGAAACATATGTAGGTGAATATTGTTTTGGTCAACAAAGCAATATTGCCCTAACGTGACAGCACCACGGTAATAAAGCCAGAAAAACAAGAATACCTGACAGATAACAAATCAAGATATCCATTGCCAATATCGCCCAATAGGGCAATGACTCTCTTGGAAAAATACCAATTCGTAATCTTATTGAAAAACGTCATATGACGAAATATCAATTAGTTTAACAGCAAACAGAATCCTTTATCGTGTGGATTATTCTGGCCACATCTTCATCTGTAAACTATAGGGCCACTCGGCAGACAAAGTCCGCAATGGAACAATTCTTCACTGACACCATTGAGATATGCCGGTGCATCCTGATAGACTGGTTGCCTGTGCATGGGTTTCGCATAACGGTCGACTTTCAATGCCGGCCTATCAAGATAGAGCCGCATTGCCTCCACATTGGCGTTTGGTTCACAATCCGTATGTGCCGTCGAAGCCTGATGAACAACGCCAGCAGCACCCCTACGGCCCCTTTTACGATTGTTTTGTAGGCATTCTCCTGCCCTTTCACCTTCAAAACCGGGGGCTATCGTTATCGTATTCAGCCAGAAATCACTGTCTGTGCGCTCATCAGGATTATCAGTGAAAATCTATGCCTTCAACTTCCTTTGAAAGCCTCTTCTGTAAAGCTGGGCGATATGCTGATGATGACGATATGCTCGTCTCATAACCGTCATCTGCCCACGCCCAATGCCCGCACAGATATTACTCATGCGATAGTTATAACCGATTCTCCGTATGCTGATAGTAAGGATATGACTCACGTGCCTGCGTTGCAAAATACATCACCCGATTGTAACTTTCGCCGTCAGGACATACCAATGCACCGCCACCTGAAGTCGTAATCATCTTATTCCATTGAAACTAAGCACACCATAACGGCCAAATGTGCCGACCATCTGACGGTCATAACGCGAGCTAAACTCTTCGGCTGCATCTTCTACAACAGCGATATCATAACGCTCGGCAACGGATAAAATCTCATCAATCTTAGCCGGCATACCATATAAATAGACAGGAACAATAGCCTTAGGTTTACGTCCCGTCTTTGCAATTCTGTCTTTGATGGCCTCTTCAAGAAGTTCAGAGACATGTTCCAAGTATCGCTTTCTAGAATCCACAAACACCGGTTTAGCCTCAAATATGTAATGGGATGCGAGGAAGCTACAGAATGTAAACGTCTGCACAATGACCTCATCCCCGCCTTTACACCGCAGGCTATCAATGCCAAAATGCACAGCTGCCGTGCCGGATGAAAGGCTACAATGCGCTTCTGCTGCCCCATAAAAACTCTCTAAATCTTTCTCAAAACCATTTACGTTTGGGCCAAGTGGTACCACCCAATTGGTGTCGAAAGCTTCCTGAATGAACTTCATTCTCTTGGCCACTCATATGAGCCAAACATAAAATGCGTGTGTGTCATATATTTAACAATGTTTATCATCAGAAACTACACACATCTCTTTTCTTATCTAAAATCCTGCAATTCTATTTTTATCTTATTCTCTCCGCTCAAGCCATGACAATACAACCTATCTGAAACTGCCCTCTGCGTGCATGTTTCTAAAAGAAATACTTCCTTTCATTGCATCGTCATAAAGCGTTAATCCTTTAATTATGTATGATTTTACAGTTAAGTAATGTAAAAAGACAAATTTACACATAAGTTTCGATATATAGCGTCTGTTTTTGTCATAACTATAAAGGAATCTCCCTACAAAGAACAGAAAAGCTTCTATGAAAGCTAAACAGAACGTGCGTTTCATTATACGCTTATGAGCAAAACCAACACCACTGAAAACGACCCTCATTTTGTAAACATTATCACCCTGTTTTTAACTTTTCTACACATCGACAAATAGAAGAAAGAAAAGCAAAAAATGAACATAATATCGCAATCTCAAACTGCCTGACTTGAAACTCCATGCACAATGTACTGTAATTTGACTCAAACCACACAGCCTTTTGAGTCAAATCACGCGCTAATCTGATGCAAATCGCAGTGTCATTTGATGCAGATTGCAATGTTTTCAACGTAATTTCACCTCACATTTCGGCTTAAGTTCAGCAATCATCTGATTACCAAAGTATTACAACATCAAGAAAAAACAGCACGTATTTGGAACGAAGGCGACTTCCATTTCAAATGCGCGAGTTATGAGAAAGCAATTGTAAATATCCTTGAAATATATTAACACATTATCCGCTTACGAGGATAACATAAAATTACGACAGCCCTTATCAGATAGCATTTCTGCGTCAGAGAGTTTCGTTTTCCAATCATCAAGAGATGCGAAAAGGCGCAGTCTACTACCTCACTGCGACTTTCTTCCCCTCTTATATAGATACCTTTCGGCAGCTTCTTTAGAAAGGAACCACATAACGCCCTCCAAAGTGTAGATGCGCTCTGTTCTTTTGGCCCGAAAGAGATATGGAAGGCAAGCTCAAAGTGAATGTTGCTCAAACGCAAAGCGCCGGCCCGAGAGGTGCTTTGCAAGAAAGATACCACCTGAAAGCATCCAATCTTATCTTCTCTTTGCCTTTTCGGCTGAAAGAGTCTTCTTGTCACCAAAGAGATAATCTCCTTTGAAAAAGATCTTTTATCAGAATGATATACCCCATGAAAAGTTACTCCGGACATCGTATGCTCTAAAGAAACATCTTTCTTAAAAATAAATCTTGCAGAGTCCAAAATCATGGATATCATCTTCAACATCATCTAATTTTACCACAAAGAAGATAGGGGCGTATAGGGCTTTAAGCGAAGCTTCAACCTTGGTAAAATGGAGCTTTCCATCGGTGAATCCTCGAAGGAATGGAGCTACAGCACCCTGCCCAAACACCTTTTTATAATCGGGTACATCGAATGGAAGCATCAATGTGTTGAAGCAATCCGACTTGAAATGGCGTTTCAAACGCACATAGGCTGTTGCATCAATGCACATACACTGAAGCGTATCAGACAACAAATAATCGGCTGTTCTCTATGTGGTAAAGAAATTCTACCTGAGCATATTTGGCTGCATTTTTCATCTAAAACATACACATATTTTCCCTATCATAACCCAATACTTCTCCCTCCAATGGAGACATTCAAGACGCCATTCTCTTTTCGCAAAAGTCACACGATTACCCTTATTGATAAGGTAATTGGCTTTTCAAAAGTCGAGGATATCTCGAATCATAGCAAAAGAAAACGACGAGATTCATCGGTATGTTCTGCCGTGAGACTTTCTTTATACACTATCTGCCCTCTTGCTTTCTCGAAACGCAACAGATCACACATAAGTAAGACCTCACGAAACGAAGAATGTTCCTGATCCTTCTAAGAAAGAGGAATAAAAAGAAAAATGCACCATTTGTTGATAATGAGAGCCATAGAACTGATGCCCCACACGCCCTGCGCCATGACATATAATCCACCATCGACAAGTTCGCTTTACATGGTCAGTAATGTCCCCATAGGTCTGAAAGAAGCTTTGTCCCCAAGAGTAAAATGGGAAGAAGGAACATCAAAAAGAAATAATAAAAGGTTGTGTTTCATGTTATGGTATTTTAGACAAAAACTAAAGGCCTTCGCAACACCAACGCGTCACTTTTAATCATAATGGCCATGCCCGGCACCTCCTTCAACAGATAGTATTTCTTATTAGAACGTACCAATCGCCCGGTAAGTCCTTTCAACGGCCCATGCTTCACGAGTACCCTATCGCCTTTTTTCAAATGGGCCTGTTCCTCACTGAGATACTTTCGCATCGTGAGTTCAGGATTACACATGGCCCGGAAACTCAAACATCTGTACGGCAGGAATCTCATCAGCTTTTTGTTTTCACGGCTCTTTGTGACCACATCATCTTGAATGTGATGCCAAGACATATTTGCGGATTTCCTGTTCGTCCCTATCTTTCTTCAGAAAGATAAGATTACGCACGACAGGACGCAACACCCGCTTGACCTTATGGTTCTCATCTTCGATATCAACATACTCTTCAGGGATGAAAGTTTCAAGTCCTTTTTCATTGAAATAAGCCGCTACCGCTTTCTGCCGAACAGTGAAAAGCTTGATAGCATACCATGGAGTACGATCGCTCATAGCCGTTTCTGGCTTCATTTCTTTATTGGAAAGTTCTGTCGTTGGTCACTTTTTCGTCCATCGTATGCAATCAGATTTAAGAGGATTAGAATTCACTTGTGAAGTGAAACGAATGTTCTTTGAAAGTCTTGCTGGGCCATAGAAAGTACATAAACCACTGTCAGCAAGGAACATCGCGCCCCTCTGTATCCTGGCCATATACTGATATTTACGCTTCGAAGTTGTCTCAATTCGGTTTCATCATCGGCTTCCACCCACAGGCCTTATGCAAATGCACAGGTTCCCAGCGGCATTTGGCGTTATATTCATGCTCCAAACGATACTGGATGACTTCAAACTGCAACTCGACCGGACAGTGCCTCACTAATCTATGACCATTGAACTGATTGATAAACAATCAGGCTACGCCTCGTCCATCAACTGTTCAAGCCCTTTCTGGAACTGCTTGCTCTTCATCGGATCATCATTTTCAATATATTTGAACAATAACGGAGAGAAGCTTGGAAGACCGCGGAAATGCAACTGTTCACCTTCAGTCAACGTGTCACCTATCTTGAAGATCCCATTATCCGAAGTCCGACAATATCGCCAGGATAGGCTTCATCAACCGTACTCTTTACGCTGAGCCATGAACTGAGTGGGCGAAGAGAAACGGACTATCTTGCCTGACGCACATGCAGATAGGGCTGATTGCGGACAAACTTGCCCGAGCAGACCTTACAGAATGCAATACAACTGCGGTGATTGGGGTCGATATTGGCAGTAATCTTGAAAATAAAACCAGTGAATTTCGGTTCTGTAGGCTCAACCATTCGCTCTTCGGCCTTAGTTGGTTTAGGGCTCGAGCAATATCAACGAAACAATCTCAATAGTTCTTGCACACCGAAATTATTGAGTGCCGAACCATACGGGAGCAACCTCAGCATTACGATAGGTTTCCTTATCGAATTCAGGATATACACCGTCTACCAATTCAAGGTCATCACGCAGCTGTTGTGCCTCACGTTCACCCACTTTTTCATCCAACTCGGCAGAAGCTATGTCTCTAGCTGCCTTTTTCTGTCACACGCCGTTTATCTGGTGTGAAGAGATTGCCGCTGTTCATAGATGTTATATACACTCTGAAACGCTGTCCTTGACCTATTGGGCCAGGATAACGGACGCACTTTCATCTGTAATTTTCTTCAAGTTCATCATACAAAATCAAACGGATCACGACCTTCACGATCCATTTTGTTGATGAAAATAATAACAGGTGTATTGCGTAGCACACTTCCATCAATTTTCCTGGTTTGCGCCTCTCACCTTTTGCACTATCCACGACAATGATTGCTGAGTCTACAGCTGTCAATGTGCGGTAAGTATCCTCGGCAAAGTCCTGGTGTCCGGGGGTATCGAGAATGTTCACTTTGTAGGGTTCGCCTGTTTCTCCATCAGGAAGATAATCAAATTCCATGACAGAAGTAGACACAGAGATACCGCGTTGCTTCTCAATATCCATCCAATCTGACGTGGCAGTCTTTCGGATTTTTATTGTTCTTAACAGCGCCAACCTGTATCTGCCCACCGAAAAGCAGGAATTTTTCTGTCAACGTAGTCTTACCGGCATCCGGATGAGAGATAATCGCGAAGTTCGCCTTCTTTGTATTTCGTTCATATCAATTATTCTGAATTGTAGAGCAGCAGCCAGAACTAGCTATAATCAATGCAATGCTGCCATGCACTTTTTCAAACTGTCGGTCCAATATGGTATTTTGATACCAAAGGTCTCTCTTAATTTTGTCTTGTCAAGCACTGAATAAGCAGGGACGTGACTGGGCTGGGAAATTCACTGCCTGACATGGCAGAATATCACAATCTGTATGACCCGCCAAACGAGCTTTTTTCTTTTCGTAAAATCAAACCAAGAACAAACACCTTCGTTGCTGAAATGATAGATACCTCATTGCCATCGAACTTACGGTTTTCATATGATATCTAAATAACATCAGCCAAGTCGCGTGGCATAAGTCAGGAGTTCCACACTGGTCGAAAAACACTTTTTAATTGAGGTTTTGCAGCCGTCAAACCAGCATGGTCTTGACAAAATTTTTCCAAACTCAGAGTAGCCAGCTGTTCTGATGATGAGGTGTTTTCACACCTGTAGCTTGTATCTTCTGCTCGCCATGCAATTTGGTCAGCCCATAGACACCTGTCGGAGTGCCTTTCTGGTCTTCCTTGCACGGCGTGTATTATAGGGTCGCTCCAAAACATAATCTGTACTGATATGAACTAACAAATCCACTACTTCTTTTCATTAGCTTTGCGAGATTCTCTGGGCTGTTGCATTCAGTGTCTCAACAATGCTCACCGGCGCTCTCTGCAGCATCTACGTTAGTCCAGCAGCACAGTTGATGATACACTTCACATCACTGCTTGACCATCTCTGTGAATAGCATTGAGGTTTTGTAATGTCTAACTTTTTGATAACCATCACAGACATCGGTGAAGATATAATGGTCGTGACTTGCTTTTGCAACCAATTGTATCTCGTTTCCCAACTGTCCGTTTGCACCCGTTATTAAAATATTCATACGCTTGACAATCATATCATAAATTCGCAAGCCTATTCCTCGCCGAAAATCCAAGCCCTCGGTTTCGTCCTTTATATAATAATCACTCAAAAGACCGATAAAAGTTGTAATCTCTCATTAGCATGTTCTGTGTCAGGAGAAATTTCCTTTTGCTGCATTCTCAACATCATAATGCCATAAAGTGCATCAAGACAGTTTCTATCTCACTTATATCCTTGTCTCCTTTGTTGCGCAATTCAACGACGAAAGGCAACACCTTATAATATTCTAGCATTATAAACTAGGAACTTATTGCTTTGTAAAAGGCGATTATGAAGGTCGACCATATCGCGGACAACAATAGCATTGATATTCAAATGCCCCACTTCATGCTTTCCTTCTTCATTCATCATACGAATTAAAGTTGCCAAAACCAATCGGCCTCTCTCCTCCTTTGTTCATCGGTATAATCCGAAAAACTTACTGATATAAGCTTTTCGGATTAATGGAAGAGAACATCCCATCGCACGAATGACATCCTCCATCTGCCTACATATATAAGCAGATATTCTGCAATAGATTTCTTTCTTAATTCTTTTCGCTATGAACATATTGAAAAATATACTGTTTGTTGTTTTAGCAGTTTACTTCAAAGAAGCAAGTCCTGGGAGATGATACACATTAAAGATTGTCCCGATAAGAGCTATCAATGAGAAAAATAATGACTATAGCTTCCTATTACCTTGTTAATAATGACCATTCCATGTCATCAAACTTTCGTTCGAATCTTGTCTACCAACCATGTCAGCCCATACCACCAGAGCAATGCACCAAACAAAACACTCACATAACCTATGCACATTTCTACCTTATGGTCGGGAATTACGAAAGCAAACAGGGCAAAAAGCATCATGAAATAAGGCACTATCAGCAGATTACTGAATGTTACGGCAAAAGCAGTCAATGTATTATGCCATAAAGAACTACGTCATTCTCCGCTACTCTTGTGTGCATTCTGCATGGGATTACTCGATAACTGTAAATTCCAAACAGCAATATAAGCACACCACCGAATATCTGAAGATAGAACTTTGTATTAGGATTTTTGACAAAATCAATAACAAAACTCATTCCCACGCCTCGTTAATACAGCATATATCAAATCACTAAATGCTGCACCAACTCCTGTGACAAAGCCAAACCAACGACCTTTCTTAAGAGTACGGTTAATGCAAAGAATACCTACAGGCCCCATTGGAGCAGATGCAAGTACTCTATCAAGATACCCTTGAATATGAGTTCCAGGATGTTTTATCTGAAAAGGAAAAGTGCCACATTCATAACAGGGTACAAAGTTAAATAGAAAAAGCAGATTGCAAAAAGGCAATCTGCTTAAATATTATTACACTCCCAACCAACAGCACTCGGCACCAAGTACAGCCGCACTCGATCCTTTCAGACCGCTGATGAGGAATTTCAGCTCTATTCTTAGAACACTGCCAAAGACATGCTTATATAGCTTTCAACAATGGTTTCATCAATAAATTACCGGCTTTGTCAGTCCTCCAAAGAAAATGAAAGCTTCAGGACTTGAGAAAGCGGCAAAGTTTGCACAAGCTCTCCAAGCATTCTCTCTCGTAAACCTCTATACACATCGATTGGCTAAAGCATCACCTTTTCAGCAGCAATACTGACATCCAAGGAAGTAATATCATCGGCATTCATATCACGGAGCAATGAAGGCTCATCGCTTTTCGACGAATTCACGTGCCGTACGAGCTACACCTGTTGCTGAACAATAGGCTTCCAAGCAACCATTACGGCCACATCCACAAGAACGTCCATCTGTTGGACGCATGATTACGTAGCCCTAATTCACCGGCAAAACCATCACAACCGTAGACCATCTGACCGTGATAACAATTCAGAGCCTACACCTGTACCCAAAGTGATAACGATAAAGTTCTTCATGCCACGTGCTACACCGTAAGTCATCTCACCAATTGCTGCTGCATTCGCATCATTAGTCAGCCCAACAGAATTCCACCAAGGCGTTTACTGAACATATCTGCCAAAGGAACTATACCACTGTGTCCCCAAGAAAGATTTGAGCAAATTCTAATTGTGCCCGTATATTAATTGCCATTGAGGGCACCATTTATCCCCATCGCTCTTTAATGGTATCAATATCCGCCAACCTCGATCAATAGATGATTTTCAATGCACTCAACCGAAGCATCAACATAATCCTCGACATTATCAGAACCTTGCGTCTTTGATAGCAGTTGTAGCCTTTAATCTCACGCGTGAGTCACACAATCCTCGAACACAGAGTGGTACCTCCCAGGTCAAGACCTATTACATACGGTTTGATTGTTTCGTTTGCGTTCATGTTTCTTCTGTATTATATTGTTTATTATCTATTGATAGCAGGTAAACTCTAAGCAAAGATATTATATTTCTTCGATTATTGCAAATTTTTCGATAAAAACATTATTCAGAACTGAAGTCTGCCACACAAGATGACGATACATGCTATACATACGAGTCGCGACGACATAGCCTTTCAAATCGCCATTCACATCTACTCACCGGCAGATAATTACAACTAGCTTTTCTCAAATTTAGCATCACATCAATCATCTTATCTTCCTTAACAAGAGTCGCAGGAACCGGAGTCATGATATCTTTCACCGTAAAGCGATTATACAATCTCAGACCTGAACATGATGTGACGAATCTTGCTATATCAATTTCTCCAAGTAAAATCTCCGGCATTAGTCCAAGCACAGGAAGGAAAACTGCGTATGACTCTTTTGCTAATGGCATTTATCAACTTCCAAGTGGCATATCCGGTTACTAATGCAACTGACGGTCGATAATACTATCTAAACTCATCAATGTAAGGATAGCTTGATCCGTATGATGTGTCAGCAACTTTCCTCACGAGCCAATCGCATGCCATAAGATACTATGCCGTTCGAAGATGTAATGGTCAGATAAGCACCGATGCAAACTATCATCAGTGGGATAAACAGCTGATAACCTGCAGTAAGTTCCGCTATCAGGAATATCCTCGTAAGGGGTGCCTGCATCACTCCTGCCATCACTCCTGCCATACCCATGAGTGCAAAGTTCTTTTCGGGGGCATACACTCCAATCTGATAGATGTTCCATACACGGGCAAAAGAAGAAACCTGCAAAACCTCCGATAAAAAGTGAAGGGGCAAAAGTTCCACCACAACCACCAGCCCCATTGGTTGCCGAAGTCGCGAAAACCTTTGTCAGGACCACTAATCCCACATACACAACCAGCAGATTACTGTGCCCATAGAACATTGAACCATTCATCACCTGCTCCCAATCGGCGACAGTTCTTCCGTTTAGAAAGACATTGACCATGCTATATCCCTCACCATAAAGCGAAGGAAAGAAGAATATCACACACTAAGCATCAAGCCACCCACTATAAGTCTCAAATAAGGATGACGCTTCATGCCTGCAAACATATTTTCACACGCCGTCATTGTACGCATGAAATAAAGGCCGACAAACCCGCAGAAAACTCTAATACAATATAGGTGGGACACGCTGAATATCCCAGCGCACTATCCATATGATAGGTAAAGAGAGCTTCACTGCCTACAAAGATATAACTAAAGCATGTTGCCGTGACACTGGCAATCAATATCGGAAGCAATGATGCCATAGTCAAATCGAGCATCAATACTTCAAGTGTGAACACCAGACCCGCTATCGGAGCCTTGAAAATACCCGCAATGGCAGCAGAAGCACCACATCCAACCAACAGCATTGCAGTACGGGCATCCATTTTGAAAAGCTTAGCAAGATTGCTTCCTATGGCAGAACCCGTAGAGCACAATAGGTGCTTCAGCTCACCGAGCCACCAAAACCAATGGTAATGCTGGATGCAATGACCGACGACCAACAGTTATGCACTTTCAAACGCGACCGCTTTGTGGCAATAGCATAAAGCACTCGTGTGATACCATGCGAGATATTGTCCCTGACAACATACTTTACAAACAGGGAGGTAAGATAGATGCCCACCATAGGGGAAAAAGCAAAGCCAGTTAAAGGTCGTAGTATCGAAACCTGCGAAAGCAATTGCTGTATTTCTTTGATGATACTATGCAGCACAAAGCCTGCCACCGAAGCGAAAGAAAGACTTATGACAATGCAAGAATGAGCGTCATCTGTCGGTCTGACAGATGCTCCATTCTCCATTTTCTTAATTCTGAAATCTTCAAATCTACTGTATCTTTGGGTGAAAACTACTTCCTAATCACTGTCACACCATTACGCCCCAGCTTGATGATAGAACTCGGCGTGTGAGGCTTTATGTTCCTGTCGGCGACCCAACACACATAATCAACAGCATTCAATATTTCTTCACTGATATCCTCATAGTTCGCAGCCGCCGGCTCACCACTAACGTTGGCACTTGTACTGACAATCGGCTTCTGGAAAATCGCATAAAGTTCCTTTGCTGAAAGGTCTCGACGTGATGCGCATTGCCAAACTTCGTCTTCAGCCACTCAAGTTTTCAGCCACATTCACGGCATCATCAAGAATCACAGTCGTGGCTTTATAGCAGCGTCCAACAATTCCCAAGCCACATTGGGCACATTCCTGAAACAGCGTTGCAGGCGCGCATCCGAGTCAACAAGACAGATCAAAAGCTTTCGAATCATCGCGTCTTTAATATGTAAACTTTTGGCCACGAGCCTCCTTATTGGTAGCATCACAACCAATTCCCTCACAGTATCCGTTTGATAAAGTATCACGCACCTTTCGCCACATTCAAACTGCATTCTGACATCTTCTTCTCTTGTCATATCCCAAGTGATTTTCATCTGCAAAAATAATATTTTTCTCTTCTCCTCAAAAACAGCGACCTACTTTGTCAGCATTCGAAAGCTTTTTACCACGCATGCCATTCAAGAAATCGCGTGCATTCATGCGCCTTTCCTGCCATCTGCAGCCAACACCCAACCAAGACACGCACACATCACATAAAGATGCCCTCTCTCAATCTTTTATGCTCCCCGTTTCCTGCTCTCCTGTGGCTGAAGTCTTTGCAGTCTTGAAGATTTTAAGCACACTTGCGCTGACCATTCTCTTCATGCGTCCAAGTTCTGGGGAAGGACTCGTCCCCGCACGAAATCATAGACACGTTTTGCAGGCATGTCCAATCAATCTGACAAGTTTCCTTGAAGATTTTTCGGAGCAGTTTTCAGTTCATCCTCACTGAATTGTGAGAAAATCTCCCGCGAAATACTGTCGATATTCCCATTGTTCTCAAGCATCTTGTCGATAGTTTCAATGGCAATCTCAGCTCTAAGTGCATCAACCCGTCATAGACATATTCCACATCCGCCTCATCGGAATGGCAAATGCTTCTGCATGATAATCTTCCTGTATCGATATCCTTGCAGAGAAGAAAGCTGTGCCAACGCCCGCTCGGTCTCCATTGATAATCGCCCAGTTAATCGGTGCTGCACCACGGTATTGGTGGCAACAGCGCGGCATGCACATTGAAAGTTCCAAAAGCGTGGCATTGCCCACACAATCTCGGGTAAAATGCGGAGCCACCACCACCTGCAGGTCTGCTTCATAGCTGCGCAACCTCAACAAATGCAGGATCTTTCATCTTTACAGCTGCAACACGGTATTCCATGTGCCACAGCATACTGTCTTCACCTACGAAGGCTGCGTAATTGTTCCTGGTGTCTGCCAACCGGTTTTGTCGGGTTGTGTAACCACAGCCACAACATTATATCCACCTTTCATAAGTCGCCGGAAGAATGCCACGGGCAAAACTCAGTACCCATAGCTATTCTGAGCTCTTCCTTTTTCATTTCAAAAGATGCTTTTATACCGCAAAAAGTAATAAAATTCTTCTGATTAACCATGCTATTGGACGATTGATTTTTGAGTTCAGGAAACAAAGCTTTTCAAGATATTCAAATGCAAAACTTCAACTGTAAAGATAGAAAAAGACCTTTTGAACTTTATGACTATCAACCTTTTCAAACGGGTTTATATCATAAAACTCAAGGTCTCAACTCCAACCCTGTAGTTCTGAACCGCTAAGTCCAAGCTTCCATGAAGTATATAAACAACCAATCTCAATCTTGCGCTGCACTTTCTGCTCCGTTCTTTACGACTGGCAACTCTATTTCACACACCATTCAGCACCTTGGCACCGGATCTTCTCGCGATCACATCTTCCCGGCAGAATATAACTCTGCTGATAGTTGGACAGAGAACTCTCTACGAAGATAATGCTCCTTCTTATTCTCTTCCTATGCTCCAACTTGTTCTCATGGCAATCTCAAGATTACCGTCATCATCAATGTTCACGCGGCAGAACTCTTTCTTTATTCCCGGCACTGCAACTCCATCACGAGCATTCGGTGTCTTTGACGTTAACTGCAGGCGCAGTAGAATTCATTCTCGACAGCTGAATCGCTAAACAAATCATTAAAATGCATTGTCCAACCAATTGTTACTTGTACGCATTACTGGAAACAAATATATTAAATACTCTCCTATTATATTTTTAATTCCCACATTTTTATCTTTGATCTCAGCCTTTCAGCTTTGAACCACTGTCTGATAACTGCAACATGCCACTGCACAAACCATGACAGAATGGCTTAATTTTGAATTTATTTAATCTGTTTTACTGACAATATGCGCAAGATTGGCCAGAATATATTAATATGGCGATTTCTACAGTGTCATCGCCTCATACTGCTATGAGACCGTTTGAGAAGGTTGACGTCTTCATGCCCTAGCGCTGTTTCAAACCGACTGTTTACCTCAATACCAATGCACTCGGATGCTGAAACAGCACACCGCTCTGCATCTTCAACCCTACATCCCCACTCAACAAGAACGGCAGTTTTGTCCCTCATAGGCGTTGAGCAACGACCAATCAAACTTATTCTCTCGCTGTCATTGTCTCGCATTTTGGCTGTGAAAACGCAGCAAATCAGCATGTCTTTCAGCACTGCCTGCGCCGATCAGCTGCAGTAGCTACCTTATCGTCTTGATAACTTTATGCCCGCCCTGATATCAGGGTCGACACTCCGCCGAAGATTATCAATCACCGGACTTTCTGCTCCATCCAACTGCACATCGTCGAGATTATAGTTATAAATGCGTGTGATGATATTCTGTGGCATGTCATTCAAGAAGACACCTGCACGCTTATATGGTTCATATCATCTGTTCTCCGTGAGCTGTTCCGCATTGTTTCTGATAGCGGTCTCTGCTGTAATCAGGAATAATTCCCACCATACTCGAAATCATCTGCACATAGCGTGGCGAGTCGGTACAGAACACAAAGCCTATCATATCAATGCTCCAAGCCAGCAACTGCCTGATGTTTTCTTCATCACGCACCCTGCAAACCTTTATCAGAAATCGTTTTTTATCACTCATATCGCATGGGGTTTGAGTTCATGAACAAATGCTTTCAAAGCCAACCCAGGGTCGTTCTGCCTCATCAGGCATTCACCTATCAGCACACCTTGATAGCCGACAGCATGCAACCTATTTGCGCTCTCGGCATCACCATCACCACTTCCACTCACCTTGCAAGCCTCCACGGCAGCTTATCGGCTAATCTAGCTGGTTTCGACATCAGTAACCCATGCAGAAAGGTCGCGGTTACTGACACCCAAAACGTCTGGTTCAAGCGCTGCATAGTCAACTGCACTCATTGTAGCACCGTCAACATCACTTCCAATCCCAACTGATGAGCCAATGCCAACAGGCGTCTGCACTCGTCTTTTCGGCAGACACTCCGCTATCGTAGCACCGCAGAAGCTCCGCAAAAGCGTGCTTGAAGGAGCTGATAGTCGTCAACAATGAAGTTACTATATAATATAGGGTAGACTCACCCCTGACAGCTCTTGCCTCCTGCACAAACTCATCGTAGCCTGCGAAAATAGTCGATATCGGTCAATATGCTCAAGGCCGTAGCCCCATTCTTTTCATAATCCAACGGCACCGTTGAGGCCTTGGCATGCTCATTAATCCAACCTCTACCGGGCGACTTGCGCTGAACTCTACCAACAACACCTATCTTGAAGCTTGCAAAGCAGCCCTGAAAACTATTAGGGGAGCAAGCCATTCTTTTTCCTCTTCATCTATCTTCTGGGCCACCAAAGCAAAGCTGACGCGGCGAAACAAACTGCTTGCGCTGGTCGGTCTCAGCTATGCTTGTGGGCGATAATTTCCTCTAATATATTCATTTTCAATTTGTTTTTATCTGAGATTTCCTTGCAAAAAGACACCACCTCCTGACAGCAGAAACATCTTACAGACATGGCATCGTGAACCCAGCTTTCTCTTTTATCATGCCGAGACGGCATATCACAGGGTAAACAGCGTTTATCAAATACGTTTAAAATACATTGTTTTTCCATATCTGCCGACAGAAATCAAGAAGAAAATAGGCGCAAATCAAAACCCAGCAAGTTTTCCAATCGACTTTTCCGTCATTATAAAGCAAGATAAGTATGGATATGCCGACCATTTGAGATTTCCTTACAACGTATCAAAGAAAGGAAAAACAAGGCCACATGAAGCTTTTACCACCTCATTGATGTCAATATACTTTCATGTAAGATTTGGAATCGCCTTCACAAAAACATTATCTTTGTGTCCGAGAGGCTGCAAACGGTTCTCCCTTTTCAATATCTGAGTCCTTCATCTCTTGGAAAAGGCAGATAAACTCATATCAAATCTTGTGCCAAAACCTATCAAATCACGGCCTAATCTGCGTCAGAACACCACGCAACTCGATAGAGAACACCCAATCATTTGATGCAAAACAAGCTGATTGGCGTTGGCTTACAGTCATCACATTGGCATAACTTATCTGAGTTTTCATACATCAAACCCAATAGGTTCCTCGGCGCCAAGAACAGCTCACTGTCACCTCGCATAAAAGCCCTTTCTTGTAACAATCAGCACTGTCGGCCCATCATAGGAAGACTCCACACGCTGCAATTCTGCAAAACCAAAACAATTCAATCTGTTTTTCAATCTCTGCTAATGTAACCACATGTAAACCGTTTTTAGAGTAGAGAACGCATAATTAGAATGCCCTGCGCAAGTATTTTGCTCAAAAGAAACCTTGCCATCTGAAAAGACGCACCAGATTATCCGACAAGATAGCCTACACCTATCGGGCGATTAAAGTGAACAGGAGCGAGGTGATACCTGTCTGAGACTAAGCTCTACACTACAGATGAAAACGACGCAGTATCGCCATCACTGTTGGCAACGCGACTGTCTTAACCTGAAAGACGAAATCGAAATGATTAACAGCAACAGCCAGGCAGATTGAAAGCGCATATGGACATCATGGATGGCGTGTTCGTGCCCAATATCTCTTTCCGGTTTTCCTGTTCTGCTCGAGGCTGTAAGCAGGTGTGTAAAAAGCGCTGGATGTGCATTTTCATGATTGGCCATCGAACAATACGGTGAACAGACTGCCAAACTCGGTGCCGCGATGATGAATGTGCACTGCAGAAACACTGTGCTGCATCTGCACCGAGCATGCCAGCAGATCCATGCTGCCGGCATGAGCCACGTGTCACCCTGAACCCTTCAACGCACTGTGGCATGCTCGAAGATATTATCTATGATGTCGACATGAGCCTATTGCGCAGTGAGTGTCAATCCGGGCTTTGGCGGACAGAAATTCGTGAGCACCATTCGCAAAAGTGAAGCGTCTGCGCAAGATGATTGACGATGCAGGAACGCATACGCTTATCGAAATTGATGGTGGGTGCAAGGCGAAACGGCGCCACGATTGGTGAAAAGCACGGCGCAGATAGTGCTTCGTCGGTGCGAAACTATGTGTTCAAAGTGCTGACCCTCATGCGACCATTGGCGCGCGCTTGATTGGAATAGCTACTATAAGCATCTGTTTCCAACAAACAAGAACCCTCGCGCAGGCCTGCCAACGCTACGCTCCTCTGCAAACGTGGTTGATTGTCTCTCACCACATCCTGCGACGAGTCGAGGATAGCATAGCGCCATGCGACCGAGCCGTGTAATGTTCATGCCCATTGGTCATGTCAGCGATTTCGCTTAAATAAGCTGCTGATAGAACCGCCCTATCCACGACTTCACGCTGGCCTGTTGCCGGCGGGAAATTCATCAGTTTTCAGACATCTTCGCAGCAACTGTGTGTTGACATATTCCACTTTCTATGTCAAGCGAAAGCAGTCTTTGGAACCGATGTTCAGAAGGTCGTTATCGGAGGATGTATCAACAATCTTCTACTTTCACGATAATGGTCCATGATGACGTTATGAGCAATGCGCATGACCCAGCTCAAAACTTTCCTCGGTGAATACTCCTTGTTGCAGCTTGGTAATGACTTTTGAACGTCTCTTGAAAGGATCATCAGCGATTTCGCGGTTATGAACGACAATAAGATATAGAATAACTTGGACTGATGGCGTAATAACAGTTCATCAAACGCCCGGTGTCGCCATTGACATCAGTCTCCCGCTAACTTCTCATCAGTCATTACATTCAGATTCTTCATTCCTTAAAACTTTAATTCTGAGTAAAATTGTTTCCCTGGGCGTCGTGTTTATAATGTTTTCAAAAGTTATTTTATCCTCATGTAGACCACGCATACAAACTGAAAAAAGTCAACTTTTCTCATCGTTCAATGTAAACACACGCTGCAAAGATAGATGAAATTTCATTCTGCCATATTTCGAACAAAAAGAGGTTGGAGCAGGAAGCTTCAACCTCGAGGCGATTAAAAGCTCTAAATCATCAAAAATATGTGACAAATATAACCCTTATGAATGGAAAAGCAAATTTTCATAAGGAAAAAGTCATTTTTAACATCTTAAGTGCATCCCAAAAGACAGAACATCCATCACACAATGAGTTTAGCCCAACACATCAAACCATAAAATACACCTTAAGCCAGCATATCAATATATCTTATCTCCCATAATAAACCTTTCCTGTCTCACTTTCCCAAACGATAGAAAATACATTTCAGTCCCATGACTCCTTTCAACGATAATGCTGAACAATGCCCTTCAAAGAGACCATAATAAAACATTAAAAACAAAACCATAAAAGGGAACAAAAATGTTTATTCCGGCAAAACAAAATGCAATATAGGTATATTATTTGCAATCTATAAAATTATTTATTAATTTTGTCAGTGCAAATTACTAATCTAATAAAACAGTATGTTATCAGATGAAACCAATTCGCATTGCGTTTATTGAGTCTATTGCTGACTTTGTAGAAATCTATCTGCGCAGACAATCAAAGGGAAACGTGAGCGACAAAGTCCGGCGAACCTGTTATCAGAGGACGGTGATGGAGACTGGAAGTCAGAAATGGCGTTATCACTGACCTTGATGGAAACTTTTGTTCTCAATATGAAAGGGAACATGAAAGAACATTACACGTGTCTTATGTGGGCATGAAAACTCAGACACTTGAGTGTTGCAGGAAGACCCACAGTCAACGTCGTTCTCCAAGCGAAGCAACAAGTTTGAACGATGTTGTCGTTATCGGCTATGGCTCAGTAAAGAGCTAAAGACATCACCGGTTCGAGTGTCGACAGTCAGTGTGGGGCTGCAGCCGACACCGGTTGCCTCTGCTTCGAGCTTTGACCGGCAAGTTAGCCGGTGTTTCAGTGGCTAACATCAGAGGGTTCTCCTGAGTAGCAACGGTGAAAATTCGCGTGCGTGGAGGTGGCTCTATCACGCAAAGTAATGACCACTGTTTATTTGTTGACGGCACTGTTGATGACATCAGCAACATTCGGCTACGGATATCGAAGATATTACCGTGCTGAAAGATGCTTCTTCAACTGCAATTTATGGTAGCCGAGGTGCAAATGGTGTTATTCTTGTCACGACCAAAAACAGTAAATCAGGTAAAGTCAACGTGGTTATACACGTATTACAGCTGGAAGAAACTTGCCAGAGAAGATGGGATGTGCTCTCCTGCTGACTATGCAAAATGGCAATATAGCTTTGCCTTTGCTCCAGAACGACAATAATCCAAACAAAATCGCTCCTATACAGACTATTTTGGTAACTCCAGGGGACATTGACCTATATAATAATGTGAAAAGGAAATGACTGGCAGACATGACCTATGGTCGCATCGGTCATACCTATAACCACAATCTCAGCGTTACAGGTGGCAATGAAAACATTAAGTATTCATTCAGTTATACACGCTAACGACAGGCAATCATGGTAGGTTCGAGCTTTCGGCCTGATAACTTCAGTCTGAAACTTAACACAAAACCTTCTAAAACCAACGACTTTTGACCTGCAAGCCCCTGCTGGTGACACTGATATCCGTGGTGGCGGTGCAAACGATTCTCAGGAAAATTCGATACAGACAAGCGCTTAAAAGATACGTTATCTATCCTGTTATCCCGTTGCGAGACGAGTGGAGGCCAACACTTCATTCGATGACAGCGACATGAACATCTATGATCCCGCTCACCTCTGCAGCTGATAACGATCGGAAAAAGCAGAATAAGAACCTGGAATAGGCTGGATTTCTTTCAGTTTGAGAGATTATCAAGACATCTCACGTTAAGACCGAATTCGGCTATGATTGTATACATTGTACGACAAACGCTGCTTTGGTTTGACCTCCTTATCAGGCTCGCAACTATGCTGATCGGGCTTTAGCCAATCATCCATTAATCAGTCATGCAATGATGTTCGCGAAAGGTTCCGCAACACCAACACGATTAACTATGACTTCAAAAGCCTTTTCAAAGACGAAAGACCACAGTCTTAACATGTTGCTTGGACATGAATATGTCATCACAAGAGACATGAAAATATCAATCAGGTGGTAGGCTTTCGAAGACTTATGACGCTGCTACAGCATGGCGTTTGTCTTCACAAGGAACAACATCTGCAACAAGTGACTTCTATTATCCTGATGACAAGCTGCTCTCTTTCTTTACCCGTGCCAACTATAGCTATAAAGATGAAGTATCTGTGAGCACCACATTTCCGCATGATGCCTCCTCAAAGTTCTCAAAAAGGAAACCGTTGGGGTTACTTCCCTCAGCTGCTTTGCATGGCGAATCACAAGTAGAAGTTCATGAACACGGTACGAAAGTGGCTCGATGACATCAAATTGCGTTTCAGTTTGGGTGCAGCAGGCAGCCTAGTAATATCCTTCAGGACAGCTCATTCAGGAATATAGCCCTGAACTACCCGCTCCCAGCATGCCGGTGAATGCTTTCACCCACCCAGACCTTCAACTTCATAGCTAACCCTCAGTTTGAAAATGGAGACCACAATCCTCACAACATCGGATTGGACTGGACACTGTTCAATGGCAAAGCTGAATGGAAGCTTTGAGTTCTATAAAAACACCACAAAAGACTTGCTGATAGCTTTCCCTGTGTCAGGAACCGGCTACGAATATCAGTATAGAAACCTTGGAAAGACTCAGAATGTAGGCTTTGAAACAACGTTCACTGGCAGTTATCAGTAAGAAGAAATTTGGGGTATTGACTTGAGTGGAAACATCAATTTTTAACAGAATAAGATTAAACAACTCAGCATTAAACTGACTTCTATCCAAAGAGACACGTTGGGCGTCAAGTGAAATTGATCCCGAGTACATTGTAGCCGTTGGAGGTCATGTCGGAGAAGTTATTGGCTATCAGAATGCAGGTAGATATGAGGTTTCCGACTTCAAAGGATATGATGCTTCGACTGAAAAATGGATATTGAAAGACGGTGTTGATGCAGTGCTATCGTTGTGAAACTTCGTCCGGGTTCTTTGAAGCTGAAAAGACTTAGACGGTGACATAAAATTACCCCTAATGACAAGACTAAGATCGGTGATGTGACCCCAACTTGCTTTGGCGGTTTCAACATCAACGTACGCGCCTACAACTTCGATTTGGGTGCACAGTTCAACTATTCTATCGGCAATCAGGAATACAATGCCAGCAAGATTGAATACACAACGACTGGAAAATACATCTACGCAACATGATTGACGTCATGGCTGAGCGAAGACGCATGGACTAATCTCGACCCAGAGAACAGGTTTGTTGTTGCAATGATCCCGTGCGTTTGGCAAAGCTCGGTGAAACACAACCATGTGGTCTCCCTTCATGAGTAAGATGGTGTTGACCGACTGGGCCATTGAAGATGCATCGTTCCTACGCCTCAACACACTCACCTTGGGTTACACCTTGCCAAACCACTTGACTCGCCGTGTCGGTATAAACAGCCTCCGTTTATATTGCACAGGCTGAAATCTGTTCACGATTACAGACTGTTCGGCTTCGATCCAGAGTCTGATGCGGTCAGAGAACATCCCTCACGCCTAATGTTTGACTTTCAGCATACCCCCAAGAGTCGTTCATTTGTCATCGGTATGAATCTTAATTTTCAACGAATTCTTATGAAAAATATATCAACTATACATTATTGTCGGCCTTCATTGCTGGCATGGCACTGACTTCTTGTGATATAGATGCGCCCACGCAGTCGTCCCTGACTGAGTCAACTACCTTTTCAACATACTCTCTGGCAGAGGCCGAAATCATGTCGGTAGACGTTTCTTTCGGTGAAACCAATTCTACTCGTGGCCGCTTTCTGCCTAATATGGTTTGAACAGTGATGTGGAAGTAGGCAGTGGAACCTATCCTTCAAGACCAATGCCACCAACGAGAAGCAGGCTCTGTGGAATTATGACACCGGCAAACAACCTAGACGAATACAAATAACAACATTATGCTCAAGTTCTACGAAGAATTGAGCGTGCAAACCTTACTATTGTCGGCATCAGAAAATATGGAAACATAGAAAAAACCTGATGGCGCAACTCTTAGGCGAAGCTTTTGACCTAAACGACAGTTATCTACTCCAGACTTAACGAAGGCTTGGGGCGATGTTCCGGCACGCTTTACGCCTAACAACAACGATAACATCTACCTGCACGCACCAACCGTGACTCCATCTACAAGGTTCTTTTTCAGATGAGTTTGAAAGAGGCCAGAGATTGTGCTACTGGCCAAATCAAAGTTCAATTACCAAGACAACAAGCGCGTCAGCAGGAGTTTTGTAAAGCTTTGCGTGCCCGTATGGCGCTTTATGCAGGTGGCTATGCGGGCTGCGTGGTGACGGTTTCAGACTTTCGAAGACCGGAACTTGCTCCCGAAAAAGATGTATGAAATTGCACGACGAGGAATGTGAAGACATCATCAATGCCAAGAAAAACGAACTTGGTTCATTCAGGGAGAACTTCACAAGAAACTCTGTCAGAACAACGCCCAGCAGGCGGAGAGGTCTTTGGAGAATACCTTCTCCTCGGGACGAGGCCGTGTTCTCTACACTTTGGGCGTCAAACACAATGCTAGGAGCCAATATACAGGCCAGGCACAAGGTGGCGTAAACAGGCCTACTACCGCTCACGACTATGACACTGAGACGTGCGCCGAGACATCCTTGCGTGCCCTACGAATGGAGCAAAGAGCTTGACAGTAAGAACACCCAGCCAGTGCGATTGAGGGCTATCAACAAATGGTGTTTCGGCAAGTTTGCGCTATGAATGGATGAGCCGTGATTGTCACATCTGCAATGACGATGGCGTCAACTGGCAATACATGCGCCTTGCCGACGTCTATCTGATGGCAGCAAGCCGAGAACGCGCGCGCAATACCGCGAGGCATGGACTATATGGAGCCAATCCTGACGTGCCTTGCCTCTGCAACTAAGGTTGCGCCCTCAAAACAAAGTACACCGCAAGTAAAAAGCCTTCTTTGAAAGGCATCGTGAGACAGCGTGCTGGGTTGCAGGAGAATCATTGCCGAGGCTGACACTCATCAGATGGGGTATCATCGACAGCTAAAGATGGCTGAAGAGTAGGAAAACTCAATGCCCTTGCCCATAGCGCACCGGACGTTATGCAGGCCTGCCGACAAAAGTATATATCAATGCCACTACCGATGCCAGAACATCCAAAATCTATGGACTCAACAGGAGAAGACGACAACACCAGATACGGAACTGAAAATGCCAGTTGGACATCGAAGAACTGGTTCTGAACAACAAGACCGGCCTCAACGATCTTACCGAAGACTGCATCCAGGGCCTTTATGTTGTCGAGCCAAAAGCACCACTGTCTGTGGCCTATCTGGGAGACATTCATCAACAGAGCAATGGAGTGCTCAACAATAATGGTATCTACGGACGAATTGTCTGACTAATAAAACGCAATAAAATGAAAACAAATCATATTAGTCACCACATGTTTGTTGGGCGCTTTCCTTGGGCCTGACATCCTGTGACAGTCCTATGGAGGAAATCAAGAGATACTCATTTTTCGACAGAGTTTTTCCTCTCCTATCGGACTCGAAGCAAAAAACATCGGAGAAAGAGTGCAACACTGAATTGGACAGCCTCATCAGGCGTGAAAAAGCTATCAGATTGAAGTTTATGCTGACGACAGTCTCACGTTTACAGCAGCCCCATACTCACGATAAAGGTAAACAATCCGACGCTTGAACTGAAAGAACCTTGTGTATGATACGAAATATTCTGCACGTGAATGGCATCGACTACCGCTGATGTTTCAGCGCAATTCCAAATGGAGCGAGGTTTATTTCCGCACCAATGCAGCAGCTTCTCAGCCTTTTTCGCTCGAAGACATTGGCGACAAGGATATCGTTGCACATTGGCCTGCAGGCGAAGATGCTGACAATGTCATCGTCTTCAAAAAGACTACGGGAGAAAAGTCACAGCATACGCGCTGACGAAAACGATAAACCAACGGCCGTGCACATGTCACAGGACTGCAACCTGAAACAGAATACACGCTCAAACTGTCACGCAACGGCAGGAACGCGGTTCAAAAGAGCTTTGCAAACTATCGTTGATCTCTCAGGCGCAACATCGTTCGCTCTTCTACTAACTTCAGTGAAATGCTGGAAAAATGCCACAGCCCATCAGATTTTTGCACTCTACAACGGCACCTACAAGATTAGTGCAGGAGCAGGAGAGACGGTGCCGGCGCTGCGGTTATCAACAAAGACATCACTATCAAGGCATCTATCCAACCTCAAAGCCCAAAATACAGGGGCGTTTTCCAAATGGAAGACGGTGCCGGACGGCGCTGACTAACGTGATTGTTGACGGAACAAAGAAATGCCACCAACGATCAATTCTTCAACTATAAGCAGCAACAACCTACAAAAGCACTCGACATTAACAACTGCAGAATTCTATGGCGCTGTGAGCGGAGGAACGGTCATGAAGGGTTTCTATTATGTCAGCAGTAGCTGCTACAATTAGGGCTGTCAACATTTCGAAATTCATATATTCACGACATCACCTGCGATGGAGGATATGTTCGACTGTCGAAAAGGCACATCAAGACCTGGAATATCAACAACACTCATCTACAACTGTGCCAGGAGCGCGACTTCGTGCGCGCTATGATGATGCTGCAAAGGTTTCAACAATCCGTTCCAGAGATTAATATCACCAATAACACGATTGATAACTGCATGAATGGCGTGAACGGCAAACGCATTCTCTACGTGAGATTTAACGGTAAGAAAGCAGGCCAGCATCAAAATGGCCAACAACCTCATCACTGAACACGCGGGCTGTGTACACCAATCAGAGCCACGACTTCACGCCCGAGTATAGCAACAACTACTATTTCAACTGCACGAATGCCAATATCTTTGCGCCAAGCGACAGTGAAACAGTCTCTACTGGAATGGAGATACGAGTGGCAGGAACGGCAGTGACCCAAAGTATAAGCCCTTCAAAAGGCGATTTCACTATCGGCAACGAGGAAGTAAGTAAGCTGAAAGTAGGGTGCTACCGCTGATTTGTTCATAACGACATACATGTCAATCCGAAAAGGTGGCTCATTGAAGAGTCACCTTTTTCATCATCAACAAATCAAAGATTGCAAAGCAGATTTCAACACACGGCAAACAAGCTAACTTGCGTCAGATGAGCGCATGATTTGACGCAGATTACAGTGTATTTTTGACGCAAAACACACGCTCATCTGACGCAAATCAGAAAGCAACTCTTATCTGATTGATTTCCAACTTCTTACAGCGTAGAATTTCCAGTACAGGGACTCACCTTATAAAACTGTATAGGTCATAGGCTGATCCCAAAAGAAACCGTCAGCAAAAATCCAAACTGAATAATGCGGAGGTTATCTGCAGACAGGCCGATTAACTTTGAAAACGCCATGAAGACATTGGACTGAGTCCCAATAAAGATGTCAGCATATAGATAACAAACATTGGTGTCCGACAATATAGGATAAGCCTTTCAGCCTATCCTTTTTCGTATCATAGATAATAGAGGAAAGCGATTTACTTCTTATCTTCTTTCGCCTCTTCTGCCTTTTTCCACTCTTCTGAACAGGCTTTTTACGCAACAGAAGTCTTCTTTGACAGCAGGTTTCTTCGCTGTTGCTTAGCCTTGCTCTCCTTCTTATTGGCATTCTCAATCTTTTTCGATTTTAGCTAACAGACGAACGATTTCTTATCCTTCATGGCTAATTCATCGCCTTGATTCTTGATGGTTGTCAGCAGACTTTCAAGCTCATCATTGTCGATTCCGTAGGATAAAGGTTGTTTACACGGGTGATGAAGTCGCCCAGAATATTCATATAGTTGGTGAAAGCATCGAAAGGGACTGCTGTATGCTACAGTCAACGCCCACGTGTGGAGGCTTCGTAGTCATGAACCTGAGATTGTTGCTGGCCTGAAGATAGTCCCAATCCTGATTAATCCGTGCATCGTTGGCTATACGAACACGGTCAGCAACGCTGTAAAAGCTTATTGAAAGCCCTCACGCTGCATAGGGTTTCCAAGCCACGTACTGACGTCGCGTTCCTCATCTACCCAACTCCAAAGTGTCGGGCACATTCAAGCGGTCAACGGGCTTAAACTTATCGCATATCTCGGTCGGAGTAAGAAAGTGATGTCCTTTTTCTTTGCACTAGGCCGGTAAAGCCTTGATAAATTCAAGGATATTACTGATAGTGGCTGTGCAATTCCCAATGCAGAGAGCTCCATGAAAGATATTAATAACCTTCTCTTGCTCCGGGGAATGAAGCGATTTCGTCAATATAGTTGTCTGCAAAGAGCGGATAACCAGACCAACTGCTGTTGTTGAAACGCAATGAAATATCATCGCTCAAACGGATGTCGCGCAGTAATAATTTCGGGTTAGGAGCCAATGCACAGCTATAAACATAATGCGGAGACTTCCAGCCTAAGACATGCTTTGCCCCTTCTGTGAGCATTCCTTTGAAGCCCATCTGAGCCACTTGAAGGCCGATGTCATCGCTATAGATGAGTGAAGAGTTGCGGGTACCTTCGGAGATTGCCGAAATATTCTTTATCTTGGCACACTGGCGCTTCACTTCGGCTGCAAAACACTCCTCATTGACAAGTGATGAAAGGCCGTGTGAATAGGGTTCAGCCAAGAACTCCACACATCCTGTTTCATTAAGTTCCTGCAATTTCTCAAGCACTTGGGGTGCATGTACCTCAATTGCTCCATACCGACACCACTAAGTGAAAAAACGGCTTGAAATAATCGCCGTTATCCTGATCATTTCAAGCAGAGTGTTGAGTGCCGGCATGTAAGAACGTTCGGCAATATCCGTGATACTGTTCTCGTTCTCATAGTCATCATAATAGTAATGATCAGTTCCAATATCGAAGAAACGATAGCGTCTCAGATGAATAATATGATGTATTTCGAAATATAGGGCAAATTGTTTTCATATTCTTTTTCTTTGATGATTATTTGGTCAAATGTTTATTATCAGGATTATTTCCAGTAAGTGTACGCTCGTAGAAAGCTCGCGGATCCATACTCCTACCTTATCCCAGTGATCTGGTCAACCTCTTTTTACCCTCAACAGAGAGATAATCGAAGAGACTTTCATTACGGCAGATGCTGTAGATGGCGTCGGCAAGTGCATGGATATCCCAATAATCCACCCTTTATGCAATTGGTCAATATCTCGGCACAACCACCTCTGTTTAGAGATTATCGAAGGCGTGCCGCACTGCATAGCCTCAAGTGGCGAAATGCCGAAAGGCTCACTCACCGAAGGCATCACATAGACATCAGGTCCTTCAGGCATTCATATACCTCCTTTCCACGCATGAAACCAGGGAAATGGAAACGGTCCCGGCAATGCCACGTTCTGCCGCAAGAGATATCATCTGATCCATCATATCACCCGATCCTGCCATGCAGAAACGAACATTACGCGTGCGGTGTAATACCATGTTGGCAGCCTCGACAAAATACTCCGGGCCTTTCTGCATCGTCAGACGACCAAGGAATGTTACGACTTTCTCTTTGCCCTTATGGTCTGGGCGAGGGATATCTGCCATTCTTTCTGTAACGGATAGACGGCAGTATGCACCGTAAAGACCTTGCAGAGGATCTTGATGATACTGATTGATAACTGTCTGACGAGTGAGTTCACTCGACGCACATAATGCAGTCAGCATAATCCATTCCGTTCTTCTCTATACCGTAGACCGTAGGAGTTTACCTTGCCTCGACTGCGGTCGAAATCAGTGGCATGCACATGAATGCACAATGGTTTTCCACTCACTTGCTTGGCATGTATGCCCGCAGGATAAGTCAACCAATCATGTGCATGGATAATATCGAAATCGAGAGTTCAGGGCTACAACGCCTGCAATTACAGAATAGTTGTTAATCTCCTCATGCAGATTTGAAGGATAACCACCGGCAAACTCCATGCAACTGAGGTCGTTCACATGCATGTAATTGAAATCCCTAGATGTGATCACGCAGTTGATAATAGAGTTCGGGAGACATAATATTTCCCACTCTGCCTTTCACATAGTCATAATTCACATCACGCCAAGCTATTGGCACACAGTTCATGGCAAGGATATTTGCAGCCGTACGGTCTTCATCTCCAAAGGGTTTAGGCAGGCAAGCGTGATATCCATATCACCCAGTGCATGTAATCCCTCTGTAATTCCATAGTTGGCTGTAGCCAAACCACCATAAACATGAGGAGGATACTCCCATCCAAACATCAAAACTTTCATTTCTTTTCCCTCCTCTGAATTAAAGTTATAACGTTCCAAAAGTTCGAGTGTACGTAGTATTTCCGCTACATTCATGGCGAAAGAGATTGCTCCGCGCCATTGAACGGTGGATTTCCATCAAAGAGTTCGAGGGGATTGTTCCAATGCAATGCTGGAACATCTGATCTTCATAACCTACCATCTGAGCGTTCAACAAAACTTTGTCGTGTACGCTTATAAAGCTTCAGACAGGGCTCCCATGTAAAAGCCCCGAGCCATGGCTAAGCCGTTCCTTGGTGGTAAGCATAGTCGCGCTGAGCCTGCTGGACCGGTATACATTGATTGTAACCTCCGCTTTTTGGAGAGAGCGAACGCAAGCCTTTCGGCGTCAGAAGCTCACGTGTACAGACATCAAGTACACTCTTTCTTCTGCGCTTGAGTCAGTGGAGAATAGTCAAAGAGCCACGGCAAAAATCATGTTAGGACGCACGCTCCAGTCTTGTGGTCCGCCATTGACATAATCAAACAGATAGCCGTATTCGTTGAAGAACACCTTGCTAAACGACTCTTCACACTTCGCTGCAAGCTGTTTCGAGATGAGCTGCATAAGTCTTATTACCGGCTGATAAAGCCATCGAAGAACAGAACTTCAAAGCGTTATACCACAGCGCATTAAACTCTACAATATATCCTGTACGGGCAATAATAGGCTTTCCGTTAGCACAGGAATTCATCCAAGTGACAGCCTTTCCCCGTCCGTCGGTATGAGAAGTCCATTCTCTCACTTCCAAATTAGGGGTGCTGACCAGTTTCTATGAACTGAAGAATGGTCTTTGTCAGCTTTCTATAACGCTTCAAGCACGCCTCAAGACCAACATCCTTGGCATATTGCTGCAGACACCAAATAACCCAAAGCAATACATCGGGTTGTTCTATCTCTGCAATTTTCACAGTCAGTGGCTTACCTTCCATGAATTCCATGAGTCCCCGTTCAGCCGTTTTTGAGGACGAGTTCAAAGTATTCCTGCCCTCAATGGACAACGTCAAAGCCAGGCAAGGCTATGAACATGTCGCGCAGCGGCATTTGAACCACGGATAACCGGCAGGGATATAACGGTCGTCATTCTTCTCATCGAATATGGAATTGATGGGCTGCATTGACCAACAATGAAAGAAGTTGTCGCGCGGAGTGCGTTCTTCAGCTTCTTTTTCAAACAGTTTTTCAATGTTGAAGACTTGATTTCGACGTTGATGCAGCGAAAACGATACTCTCCCTTTCTTGATATTCATTTCAAAATAGCCGAGACATAGAGGTCTTCGTTTGAAGCATAGCCGTTCCTGCTCTTTCGGATATTCAATTCCACGATACCAATCTGGCTGGAAGATAAATTCATTACGCTTGCTCAACTGCATATAAAGCTCGGGATAACTCGGATACATGCATGTTTTAATTCCATTGTCTCACCAATTGATAGTCACGATTGGCAATAGAATTCTCATGAGTAAGCTCTCTCACGCTACGAAAAGCCAAGAAAGGACGCAGCCGTAATGTCGTAGCTGAATGCGCATCAACAAGCGTATAGCGGATAAGAATCGGTCTTCATAGTGCTGAAACACTACTTTCCGCTTCAGAACAACGCCTCCAACACGGTAGACGGTTGTCGGAACCTTGATACAATCAAACTCACGGATATGCTTATGACCGTTGGGACTGTAGTTATTGCCTTGGTATTTGTGCAGACCAAGGTTGAATTCTGCACCATGCTGAACAACTGTAACATCCAAAGAAGACAGCAAAACATGGTTTTCATCGTCAAGTTCCGGTACGGGAACCACCAACAAACCATGATACTTCCGGGTGTTTACAATCTACAATTGTAGAACAAGAGTAGGCACCGAGAACGATTCGTTCGAAGCTAACTCGCGTTGCAACGACTCTTCTAAATTCGTCATTAATGCCTTTTCAAATTTTAGATAGCTCATAGTTATGTACTAAGGTTTATAATTATTCTATGTGTTTTGGTAAGTGGTAAGACTCAATGTCTACTTGTCTTCAAAGTTAATTAAATTCATCAAGAACACCAATAAAATAATAGTCTTTTTAAAGGAAAATGTTTCTGATTCTGCAAATAGCATATTTTTGTCAAGAAAAGACAATGAATTCAAAAGAATTTTATTAAATTTGTAGCGCTAATAATCAAGATTGTACTTTTACAGAAGGACGATGATGCTAAATCAAGATAACACCAAGAACGAGGTTGTCAAGGCTCTTATATATCTATGGGGACCACTTCCTGTAAACCAACAGAAGACATTTCTGGACAACATGCATATCAGAAAGTTTGCAAAAGGCCAGATAATCTATAGAGATATTGACGAACCCAACCGCATGAAACTGCTTATCTATGGCAAAGTGAAAGTGTTCAAAATGGGCATTGGGGCGCAATCAGATTATACGTGTAGTCAAACCGATGCAATTTTTCGGTTTCTAGAGCCACTTTGCAGAAGAGCCTTATATGACCTCGGCTATGGCTCGGAGGATTCCACCATTGCTTATGTAGATATGAGGTCATTGTCAGACTGATGAAAGACAATTTCACTATCAATCTTTTCTTTTCTCAAAAACTTATCAAAAGAATTAGGACGATATCGCCGATCATATCGTAAACCTTACACAGAAGCATATCCGAGGCACGATTAGCTGAAGCATTAATACTACTGAAGATAACTACGGATTAGAAGAAGATGGTTACACGCTGAGCATATATCTTAGTTGAGAAGATTTGGCAAGCCTTTCAAATATGACGACAAGCAATGCAATCCGCACCCTTTTCTGCCTTTTGCTAACGAAAAACTCATCGCCATTGACGGACGTAAAATCAAACTCCTTAACACCGAAGAACTCAAGAAAATCAATAAAATGGGGATGAGAATAAGTCTTGAATAACTATCTAAGAGAAGTTAAACGACATGAGAGACAGCTCTTGATTATGCTCTCAAAGATTTCAACCTATCAACGCTCAACACTTCCTTGATTTTTCTCCTCCATGGGCAACAAAGCATCAACCCAATGGATTACAGAACCACGGCGTTCCATACCTCTAAACCAAGTCATCTGGCGCTTGGCAAACTGATGAATAGCTATCTCAAGACCACGAAAACATGTTCTATAACTTGTCTTCCCCATGAGATATTCTGTGACAAATTTATATTCCAAGCCATAGTAGATGAGATTTTCTGCCGGAATACCCCTGTCAAGCAATCCTTTAACTTCAGCTACCATACCATTTTTCAAGGCGCCTCTTTCAGCCGATCACTAATCTTGGCACGCCTTGCATCGCGATTAATATCCACCTCTATAATCACAGAATCAATAGAAGGAACACACGATTTTCCATGGGATGTCTGAGGTTGTAACTTTCTATTTCAATAGCACGGACGGCACGTTGGCTAAGAGTCAACATCTGTCTTATTATGCATCTTGTTCCCATCTTGTGACTTCAATTCTGCCAATATTTCTGTCAGTTCACCAAGTGATTTGCCTGCAAGTCTGTCACGTAAAGCTTGATTTTGAGGCACCGGTGAAAGATGATATCCCTTGAGAACCGACTCTATATAAAGTCCGGTCCCACCACAGAGAATCGGCTGTTTGCCACGCGCTACAATATCAGTATACGCGCTAAAGAAATCTTCCTGATAGCGAAAAAAGATTATACTTCGTGCCTGGTTCACAGAGTATCTATCAGATGATAAGGTATTTCCGCCCGCGAACCACATAATCATCTAAGTCTTTTCCGTGCCAATAGTCATGCTGCGATACACCTGTCGGCTGTCGGCACTGATGATTTCTGCATCAAGTTGATAGGCCAAATGAGCAGCAAGGTCAGTTTTCCCGGAAGCTCGTCGGGCCGAGAATTGTAATCACGGCCGAACCCATTCACATGCTATTGTCATGACATTCATTCTTCATGAGGACAGTTAATATCCCTGCCAGCAAACTGACAGGGATTATATTTTATCCGTCTGTTACCCTCTCTCCGAAAGAACAGCAGATGAATTCAAGCCAGTATTACCTAATTCAGCGAAGTACTTGATTGTACGAACCATCTGAGAAGTATAAGAGTTCTCGTTGTCATACCAAGAAACAACCTGTACCTGATAGGTATCATCGTCAATCTTGCTTACCATTGTCTGTGTAGCATCGAACAAGAGCTGAAACGCATACCGATGATATCAGAAGAAACAATCTGATCCTCATTGTAACCGAAGCTCTCGTCAGCTGCAGACTTCATTGCTGCATTGATACCTTCAACCGTAACTATCCTTGCCTTTACAACAGCAACGAGTACTGTTGTAGAACCGGTTGGAGTTGGAACACGCTGCTGCAGAACCGATCAACTTACCGTTCAACCCAGGAATTACAAGACCGATAGCTTTAGCTGCACTCTGTTGAGTTAGGAACACATTGCACCTGCACGAGAACGACGAAGATCACCTTTACGCTGAGGACCATCAGAGAATCATCTGATCACCTGTGTAAGCGGAATGGATTGACATGATACCACTCTGGATAGGAGCATAGCATTCAAAGCTGCAGCGCAAGAGCCAAGCAGTTGTGCAATGATAGCATGCAGATAACAGTATCAGCTGCAGTCAGAGTCTTGTGGTTTGTATGCTGAATACGATTGTAGGCAGATCGTTACCGGCCGGAGCAGAGATAACAACTTTCTTTTGCGCCTGCTTTTCAAGTGAGCAGAAGCCTTTTCCTTAGATGTATAGAAACCTGTGCACTCGAGAACAACGTCTACTGTATTAGCAGCCCATGGGCGGTTAGCAGCGTCTTTCTCAGCAGAGATTTGATTTCTTACCATCAACAATGATAGAATCTTCTGTTGCCTCTACAGTGTGCTTGCCCTCACCGAACTTGCCGGCGAAGCCACCCTGAGCGGTATCATACTTCAACAGATGAGCGAGCATCTTTTAGGGACTTGTCAAGTCGTTGATAGCAACAACCCTCATAACCTTCTGCCTCAAACATCTGACGGAATGCGAGACGACCAATACGGCCAAAGCCGTTAATAGCTACATTTACCATTTTAATTTAATATAAAGGTTTATAAAACAATATTTTTATCTTTATTTCGTAACATTTCGTCTATTACGATTGCAAAGATACAATATTTTTATTTTTGCAGGCAAAGTTATATTAAATATATTAAAAATATGGACTACTTTTAGCATATGGCAACGTGATTGGAGATTACAGCAATTATTGTAAACCCGATAGGACAAAAGCTTATACCATACGTCTTACGAAGTCAGGCATACATTATTAATATTATAAATATGGGTAAATTCTATTCAAGAATTCAAAGAGTTTGCCGTCAAAAGGCAATGCAGTCGATATGGCTGTCGGTGTTATCATCGGCGGTGCTTTCGGCAAAATCGTTTCCTCTATCGTTGATGATATCATCATGCCACCGATAGGTTGGCTCATCGGCAGTGTGAAAATTCAGTGATCTGAAAATAGAAACTTCCGGGCTGTAAAGCTACCGGTATTGAAGAAATGCAAAAGCGTTTCCATCAACTATGGCAACTTCCCTGCAGACCGTTTTAGACTTCCTCATCATTGCTTTCTGCGTGTTCTTGCCATTGAAAAGGCATTAACAAACTTGCAAGAAGAAAGCCGAAGAGCCTGCAGCCCGGCCCCGGAACCAGAGCCGACAGCAGAGAGAAGCTGCTTACTGAAATCCGCGACCTGCTGAAAAACAAGTAGACCATATACTGATTTCACTAAAGATAAGAAAGTCTGGAGCTGCAGCTCCAGACTTTATTTACATACACCCTTCTCATTACAGAACGGATGGCATCAGAACCGTAATCTTTCACTCTTCAGCCTTGTTCGCCCGCTTTTTGCTCGGCAAAGAGTTGCGTTCCCAAAACACACCATCGGCATACCCTGAATAGTTTTTATCCATATCTGCCTGCAGAAGACGCTTAGCTGCCCACAAACAATATTCCTCATTGATTTCAACACCACGAATTTCGGTTAAGTTTTCTTGCCACGAGCAGCTAATGTACCACTGCCCAGAAATGGATCAAAAACCCTGTCTCCGCTTTTTGACGAAGCGAGCAACAGCTTGGCAGAGAGTTTTTCTGGCTTTGAGTGGGATGTTCTGTATTCTCCGGCATCGACCAAACGGCACACTGATATCATCCCAGAAATTCGACGGACAGGGTAAACCGATACTTTCCATCCTCCGACTGCTCCCAATCTTTAGGCTGTCCCTCTATCCGATAAGGCGCTCTTACCCTGCGCTTAACCTTCACTGCATCAATATTGAAATAATAATCTTTGGGATTTTTCACGGCAAACCAAATGTCTTCCATGCCGTTTTTCCAATTCATCCGTGCTCCTCTCCCCTTTTCCCGCTGCCATGTAATGACGATTTATAACCGTCAACCGCTCTTCAATGACACGCTGCATCGAAGCACTGCACTTCCAATCGCCACACATATAAAGCGACCCATCAGGTCGCAGTTTATCGCAAACCTGCCCAAACCAACTACGCAGATAGTCCTCATAACCTGCCGACTTCATAGCTGAGAAACGGTTACCATTGAAATCTTTATCCAGATTATATGGCGGATCAATCACGATAAGATTGAAGATTCATCCGAATAAGCCCCAGACAATCCAGCAAGTCGCCATGAATCTATCACATCATCAAAAGTCCCTGACTTCAGATCTTCAATGCTGTTCACCTTGATTGCAGCAACATGCGTTCACCGCCCGATATCGTCAGCGTCTTATTCCTACCTGCTCATATTACTGTCATTCCAACGTTACTAAAGCCATTTGAAACTTCCACATGCAACATCTTCATCCATGACACACGTGCATTTCATGTAGCAAAATAAGAATTTATCTCGAATTATGCAAATGAAGAGAGGGACATATGTAAATTTATAATACTGTTTTTACCCCTTTTCAGAGCAGACCAAATAGAAATGAAAAACGCATTAAAAAGAGAAAACAGGCATCATCTTGCAAAAGAAGGCTATTTCAGTCAGACAATTTGCTGAAATAAGTCAAATCAGCCCCTCACTACTGTCATTTCATCAGTACAATCTGCATCATCTGTTGCTTAATATAAGTCAAATGCAGTGTAATTCTATATGAGATGACTTGATTTTTCATTATTTCTTTGCAGCGCAATCTTTATCATTTCACGTAACCAACTGATAGCCAGCATCTTGCTTAAAAGTGCTCAAAAACGGGCGTATTTACAGCCAAAAGATTTTGTTTTTCAAATACGCGAGCTATGCAAAGGCAATTTGTAAAAGATTTTAAAGGTAAAGAAGTTAAAAGGAAAAGCATAAAAAGAAAGAAAAGAAAAGCAGGAAGAGAAGTAACATGCAGATGCACACATTGCATCACACACCTCTCTCTTGCTTCTTAACCTTTTTATCTTTTTAGTTTTCCTTTATTCCCACTCGATTGTCGAAGGTGGTTTTGAGGATATATCATAGCAGACGCGGTTGACACCTTTACTTTTCGAATGATTTCATTAGACACTTCGGCCATGAAATCATAAGGAAGATGTGCCCAGTCTGCCGTCATTGCATCCATCGAAGCTCACTGCACGAAGGGCAACTGGATGCTCATATGTACGCTCATCTCCCATCACTCCAACTGAGCGAATGGTTGAAAGCAACACCGTTCCTGCCTGCCATACATGGTCATAGAGCGGGCTTCCGTCAGGCATCTTGTAGTTGTGCATCTTCTCAATATAGATGTCATCAGCATCTTGAAGAATACGAACCTTCTCGCGAGTGATGTCGCCAAGAATGCGAACTGCCAAGCCCGGGCCGGGGAACGGATGACGTTTGATGAGACGTTCAGGCATACCTAATTCATAACCCACACGACGAACTTCATCCTTGAAAAGCCACTGCAGCGGTTCACAAAGCTTTAACTTCATCTCTTTGGGCAGTCCACCCACATTGTGATGACTCTTGATCACCATGCCCGTAATACTCAAACTCTCAATACGGTCAGGGTAGATTGTGCCTTGAGCCAACCATTTTGCATCGGTAATCTTCTTGGCTTCAGCATTGAACACCTCTACAAAATCACGGCCGATAATCTGCGTTTCTGTTCAGGATCAGTCACTCCGTCAAGGTCTTTGAAGAACTTTTTCACTGGCATCAACGCCTACAACGTTGAGTCCTAAACCCTGATAAGCCTCCATGACCTTGGTAAATTCGTTCTTGCGAAGCATGCCATGGTCAACGAAAATACAGGTAAGATTATTTCCTATGGCTTTATTGAGCAGGGTTGCACACACAGAAGAGTCGACACCTCCCGACAAACCGAGGATTACGCGGTCGTTACCCACTCGCTTTTTCAGGTCTGCAACGGTGCTTTCCAGAATGAAGCCGGGCCCATTCCTGCTTGCTTCCACAGATGTCCACCACGAAATTGCGCAACAACTGCATGCCTTGCGAGGAATGATATACCTCCGGATGGAAACTGATCACACCACACGCTCTGCTTCATTGGCAAAAGCGGCATACTTTACATCGGAGGTTGAGCCTGTAACCTTAAAGCCTTCAGGGATTGCAGTGATAGTATCGCCATGGCTCATCCATACCTGTGAGCCTTATTCAAAACCTTTGAAGACAGCGCAATCGGTATCAATGGTCTCAAGATTTGCACGACCATATTCGCGCGTTCCCGTCTGTTCGACCTTTCCCCCGTTAGCATAAGAAACAAACTGAGCACCATAGCAGATACCCAGAACAGGTATTTACCAATGAACTGGCCAAGATCTACCTGAAAGCTTCTTGTCATGAACCGAATAAGGGCTGCCACTCAAGATGACACCAATGATATTTGGGTCGTCTTTAGGAAACTTGTTATAAGGCAGAATTTCGCAGAAGGTGTCCAATTCACGCACACGACGGCCGATAAGCTGTGTGGTCTGTGAACCGAAGTCAAGAATAATTATCTTCTGTTGCATAGTAAATTGATATAATTAGTATACTTTTTGATCATTGTTTTCAGACGCTCGATGAAGGCTTTCCGCCTGTTCAAGCGTGTCGAGTTTACCTACATCCATTACATTCAAGATCGCTCTTTACACTATAGCCTTTTGACGCACGTTCTGTAAATAGAAATCCATGATTGGAAAACGGTCAGGATAAGCATCCATCAAAAGCGAAAAAGCTGCGGAGAAAACGAGTGAATGCCCGAAAGTACAGCATATGGAATTGCTTTGCAGGTCATCTCACCGATGCCTTCCTGCACCTCTTTGATAAGGGCTTTTCACCTCACCTGTTTCGATATTTACCCATCCCACAAGTCGCATTTCATGATTAAAAAGCAGATAACGCTTGGTCTTTCGCCAACTGACGAGCAACACTGCACCCGGCTCTTCCTGAGGGATGCCACATGAAAGCGCACATCAACTTCAGTGGTCTGAATTGTAGAATTTCCGAAGGTCAACATTACCTCAATATGTCGACATTATGAATTAAGATAGGCTCATTAAGCTTAAAAAGAGAACGGGCAAACTTAATGCCTCCACCCGTCTCAAGCAGTCCGGCAGTTTCATCACTGATGCAAATATCGAGCTGAAAGTTATTGTTTTCTTTCAAATAATCCGTTATCTGATTGGCAAAATGATGCACATTGATGACTATTCTCTTAAAACCTGCATCCTTCAGTCTAAGGATAACGCGCTTCAACAGAGGCTCTCCTCCCACTCTTACCAAAGCTTTTGGCATGCTGTCAGTAAGCGGTTTCAGGCGTGTTCCCATGCCTGCGGCGAAAATCATTGCTTGCACTCATTCAGAATTTCAATGCCTACAAATTTAATTATTTTCTAGTGATTTGGCAAAATTAATCTATGCTGTTAACGTCTCATTTCCTGTGCTTCAAGCACCTGTTCTATGCCCTGTTCACGATGCGGATGCGCACTTCAATGCCAAACTTGTCATGAATATGCTCTGCAAGATGCTGTGCACTCTAAACCGAACGATGCTGACCGCCCGTACAACCAAAGAAAACATCAGATTAGTAAAGCCACGCTGTACGTAACGGGCAACGTGATGATCGCCAGTTTGACAGACACTTTCCAGGAAAGTGAGTATCTCTCCGTCGTCTTCGAGAAAGCGAATAACGGCATCCAAGCCCGTTAACTTCTTTGTAAGGTCTCATATCGCCCAGGATTATGTGTACTGCGACAGTCGAAAAACATAGCCACCACCATTGCCCGATGGGTCTTCAGGAATGCTCACGATAGGAAAGCTATTCACCTGACTCACCAAAGGCCGCTACCATCATATTTTGAGAACGCAGCAGGCCGCTGTCTTGAGGATGCGCTTCATATACTTTACTGTCGCTGGTTTTATAGCCATCAGAACGCGACACGGCCGATTTCTCAATCTGTGCAAACTGAGAAGCCAGTCACGGCGCAACATATTCATCAGTATAGGGTAAGGAAAGAGTTCAGACTATTCCTTTAAAGAGTCTCGCAGATTATCCATTGCGGGCGGAATTGAGTCGAGGAAATGCCTCTTACGCTCAAAAATAATCACGAAACCCATATGCCTAAGCACCCTGAAGCGATGCGAAACAGCACGAAAAGACTCAGTGTCGACTCACAAAATGACGCACACTTGGAACCTCGGTATATTAAGCTCCAAAGCATCGTAGTATTCATAGACCAACTTTGCGGCGAAGCTTAAGGAATACGTAGAAGCCTGCCAAAGGAACGATGCAAGGTCATAGTAGAAAGGTCCTTTACGGCCACCTGCAAATCAATGAAGTAGGGGGTCACCCTCATTATCACAGGTAATGTTGCGGGCTTTAGAAGTCGCGATAGAGAAAACTATCCCCACTTCAGCTGCCAAGTCCTTGGCAAACATGTGAAATTGGCTTCAAGTGCTCAGCTCATGGAATCGAGTCCAGTAGCTTTTCAAGAAGCAATATTTGAAATAATTGAGGTCGAACAGCACACTTTCCTCATTAAACTCAGCTCGGATAGCAGTTATTCCAATCAAGACCACGGGCACCCGTATCTGAAAAATTAGGCAAAAGCACGGATGGTTCTTATGAGCAGCTGCTGTTCATGATTGTAACGTCCTCCTGCTTCACGTCCTCCTGAATGGCATCAAACAGAGATGTATGTCCCAAATCAGTCTGCAGATAACGTAACTCGTCTTCACTCACGGCCAGAACATGAGGAACCGGCAGCCACGCAGCGCATGAAATGGCGGTCAAGATAAATGAAAGCATGATTTTCATCGCGCTCGTTCCCACCACTCCAATAACGCTTTTCGCCATCATCTCCAATGAAACGATAGTATTGTCTGCGCTACTGCACCCGGCATCTTCTATAGTGGCAGGCTTTCACCTTTATACTCGTACGCAAAGTGGTTAGTTTTTTCCACGATTATTTGAATCTGTCCTTGTTCTTACGGGTTATCTTCCCATTGTGCAAAGCAATGCATCGATGAGCAGTAGTCATCATCATGATGCCTAATGACATAAAGAATGACTTCGTGATATAAAAGAACAAAATGGCTACAAAGGCCAACAATGCCACGTGTCTTCAATCAATTTTCACTTTCATATTGCAAAGATAGGAATAAAAGAAATAAACCTCAAAGCGAATAGACAAAAATCGGATGTCATCGACAAACTCGATTTTCAAAAACAAAACTCACTTAAAAACCCTAATCCTAAACAAATCGAAAAATATCTTTCTCGGATTTAACATCCACACTTTTTATATCTCTGTTTGATGCAAAGATAGCAAACATCGAATAGGTTCAAAGATATAAATCGTTCTTTTATTTTTATTAACCCTGTAATCTATATTCAGTGACATTTTACCACGAACAGAATAGAAAACCGGTTCACTCTGCAGAGTGAACCGGTTATATTTTGGGGATTGTTCTCTAACAAACAAACTGCCGTGTTGAATGTTCAGAACAACTCAGATATCATTTACATCATACCACCCATACCAGGCTGTGGTGCCATTACAATGTTGACTGAGGCTCCCGGTTTTTCTGTAACGCCACTCTGTTGTCAGGAACAAGCCTGCATAGAGGCTGCATTCTCGCGCAACACGTGCAACTTTGCTCGACGATCAATGATACCTGCTTTGCGCAGATCCTCATACTCATCAGTGCGAGCACTATCCGAAGTCACCTTTCACCCTCAAGAACCTTGTTAACAACTACTAGAACCTTCACCGCCTCAGTATTGGCAACAATCTGACGAAGTGGCTCTTCAATGGCACGCTCTACAATCTGATACCAGTCTGCTCATCAGCATTTTCTCCCTTAAGATCTTTCAAGGCTTGAGTGCACGACATAAGTTGTACCGCCACCCTGTCATACAACACCTTCTTCCATGGCTGCACGGGTAGTACACAGCATCGTCAGCATGACTCTTTCTTTTCTTTCATCTCAACTTCAGAGTTGGCACCAACATAGAGCACTGCAGCCACGCCACTGCCAACTTAGCCAGACGTTCCTGCAGCTCTTTGTCGTAAGAACTCTTCGTATTGGCAATCTCCGTTCTTGATCTGAGCCACGCGATCTTTGATGCTTTCCTTGCACCTGCACGTCATCAATCGTTGTGTTATCCTTGAAACCGTAACTCTTTTTGGCAGAACCACACATTTCGGGCGTAGCCTGTTCTAAAGCTTCAAGCCCTTATCTCACTGATAACAACACCACCTGTCAACACGGCAATGTCTTCCAACATGGCTTTACGACGGTCGCCAAAGCCAGGAGCCTTGACAGCACAAATCTTCAAACCACCACGCAAACGGTTTACAACCAATGTCGTAAGTGCTTCAGAATCCACGCCTTCACTATCACCAACAATGGGCGACTGCTTTCAGCTGCAGGCTGAAGCATAGAGCAAGAAGTCTTTAAGATTACTGATTTTCTTGTCATGAATATAGATATGGATTATCCATCACACACTCCATCTTGTCGGCATCAGTTACGAAATAACCACTCAGATAACCGCGGTCAAACTGCATACCCTCAACAACACCGATGTTGGTATCACGGGTTTTGCTTTCTTCGATAGTGATAACTAACGTCCTTTGAAACCCTCACGCATAGCATCAGCAGCAGCTTTCCTAGTTTTCAGGATCATTGTTGGCAGAAACTGCTGCAACTCTGTTCTATCTTGTCATAGTTGTCACCAACCAGCTCTGCATACCTTTATAGGCTCACAACAGCCTTAACAGCCTTGTCATACCACGTTTCAAATCCATAGGATTAGCTCCTGCGGTCACATTCTTCAATCCTTCCTGCAGCGATTGCCTGCGTAAGCATCGTTGCAGTGTCGTTCCATCACCGGCATCATCACTTTGTCTTGCTGGCTACACTTTTATGCGTTGTGCGCCGTATTCTCGAAAATGATCCTCAAGTTCACTTCCTTGGCATGTAACACATCGTCTTTGGTAATCTGAGGAGCACCGAGTTCAACAACACGCTGTACCCTGTAGGACCAAGTGTAACTTTCACTGCATTTGCTAACTGATCAACGCCTCTTCAAGAGTTCGTGCATCTACATCATATTTTATCTCTTTTGCCATAATGAATTATTTCTTATTATGATCTTTTGAACTTCATGATTTGAGGACTTAACCCCACTACTGCCAGCACATCACTCTGGCATGCATAATCAGATATTTCTCACCCTCATATTCGAGTTCTGTTCTGCATACTGCTATAGAGAACAACGTCGTTCCTTCTTTTCAGAACCATAGCCTCATCTTTCGTACCCTCTGCACGGCACGACTTTCCACGTTGAGGTTTCTCCTCGCTCGTGTCAGGAACAATGATACCACCTACTTTTTCTTCGCTGCAGTAAAACCAGCACTCTGTCTGCTAATGGTTTAATGTCTCATAATGATTATATATTTAATGTTTCACTTTCTTTTGACACCTGCCTATATGCAAAATGTGCCAACGATGATATATGACAATTTTGGCAGTGCTATATGCCATATCTGGCAGCAAGAGAAAATGAGCTGATGAAAGCTCAATCACTCTGATCGGACTTTAGTTTTGCAGAGATAAACTCTGCCATTTTCGCTGCTCCTTCAGCCGTGGGATGAATGCCATCCGGCCTGCATCAAGTCATCAATATAGGCAAGGCTGTGTGCAAGTCAATGACCTTGCAATGCCGTTTGCGTGCAACGCTGCGGATAACAGGCACAATGGCATTCACAATCTCAGAGTCGTTGATATTCCAAGTGGATTTGAATGCAGGGATTGTCGTTGCCAAATACACCACCAGGGATGAGCTGGAGAGTTTGAAAGTATCTACTCATTACAACAAATCAGCCTCGAAGTCCGCACCGAAAGCGCCAATTTTCGGGCTTAGAATCATTGGTTCCAAGCTTTCAACACGACAATATCGGGATTGAAAGCCTGCATCCCATCATGCCAACTCGTTGACATAGGCTCAATCTCCACGAGCGAAGCATCGTGCGAGAACTGACACCAAAAGTTTCTCACAGTATAGCGCTTGCTAAGCAGTTTCTGCAACACTGCTGATAACCATTGGCACCTGCCATGTAAATGCCATAACCCATCAGTGATGCTGTTGCCTATACAAGCCACTACTGAACAGATTTGCGGAGTGCCAGAAGCTCGATGAAGATTGAGCCACGAACTCAAATCACCCAACAATTGCAGACGTTTACAGAGAGAAGCCGATGAACTCCCTGAAATCGTGCCCACCTTTGGGATAGACAAAGAGTGCACAGCATTGCCGTTACGATGCATGGCTGCATAGTAGGCTATACCATTCAACAAAGGATTGACCGCTTTGGTCATCGTTGGTAAACGAACAGAGCTGCTTCAGGAGTGAGATGAGGCCTCACATATCGGTCGGCAGAGAAATGCCCATTTGTTTCTTTTCCAACCGTCTTTGACTGCATTCCTCCATGGATGACAGATTTACTGCATTCATGGCATTGGGAGAAATGACAGGATTGAACAGCAAAGTAAAGTCAGGGCGCACGGCAAAAGCCGATTGTGTGGAAACGACAGAAGCGGCATATCCACCCATGCCCCAACCCATTATACCCACATCATAGGGGTTAATGCGCCGACTGCAGCACTGTCACGGCACCATTTTCACGGCTTTCTGCATCAGCAACAAGTTGAGAACGTGCAGTCAGGCAGACTGCACTTCACGACAAAGAATGAGATGCCACGCTGAACAAAAAAACTTGCCCAATCTTTAGCCTCGATTTCCTGCACATTCTGTGTGTCGGCATCGTCCCACAAAGCCACAACAGCACGTCCCGAAGGCTGTTCAGGGAAGAAAGCCACGAGTGTTGAAGACGAGCTCGGAAAGAGTTATCTCCTTCCTACATACATCATGTTGTGCATGCAGTGGTATAACGAACCCCAACAACATTAAAGTCAGCAGGTGTTTTTACGATGATTTTCATTGTTCAATGCGATTAGAATATCCCTCACAAAGGTAATTGTTTTTATCCGAATAAAATGAAACTACAGCATAAAAAGCCAACGACTTATTGGGAAAAGATATTCCTTTCATAGCCGAAGAGCGCTAAACCACTTTACCGACATACATGGCATAAAGATCAACAAAGTCTCCGCAACTGTAAACTTCTTTTCAACTCAGATTTGCATCTCGCCTCGAAAATTCTATTATTTTGCATCGGGGAACGCAGAAAGGTGCGTTCCCCTTTTTGTGCTTACCGCCAAACGGCATTGCGACATGGCTTGAATCTGGAGTTTAATTGCCTCATATCACGTTGTAACTTGCATCAAATCACCGCATAAGATGCCACAGATTACTAGTTGTTTTGACGCAAATCACATTGCTTCCCAGACAATATGGACAAGTAAGGAGATTGCCCATAGCAGACGACTCCGCCTGTCTGTAAAATGATTTGATTATTTTATTAATAATCATAACGCACCTTTCTGTCTTTCTCCATTTGACAAGTAAGAGCAGTGCCTGCCTCTGTGGAGTCATGAAAAGACCGAAAAGCACGTAAAAATGTCAGTGTAATTCAATAAATATAAATTAATTTCTTCCTATCTTTGCATCTACATATATAATAATGTGTCGCTACGAGCAGGCTGAAACCATTCTTGAAGCAAGCTGATGCGATGCAGATAAACTTCATTTTACAACTATTCATCTGATTAAGGTAGACGTATGAAAGACTTTTTCAAGAATGTATTCGCCACCATGTTGGGGCTTTTCTCTCGGTATCGTCATGAGTTTCATGGGATTAATGTGTCTTATAGGCATCATTGCATCCTCTTCATCAACCACAAAGATTGAAGACAACTCGGTATTGGTGCTGAAACTCGATGGCAGCATGACCGAACAGAAGAAGAAAAACATGATGAACAGCCTGCAAGGGATATCATCATTGAGCTTTCGAAGGCACGATGAAAGCTCATTAAGAAAGCGAAAGACGATGACAAAGTGGCAGGTATCTATCTTGAAGTCGGACAGTTTGGGAGCTGATCTTGCACAAGCAGAAGAAATAGAGAAAGCATTGCTTGACTTCCGAAAATCGGGCAAATGGATTATTGCCTACGGTGAGAACTACAGCACACTGGGCTATTATTTAGCCTCGACTGCCAACAAAATATACCTGAATAAAGACGGTATGATTGAATGGTCGGGTATTGGAGGCGAGAAAGTATATTATAAGAATTTGCTCGCAAAAGTAGGTATAAAGTTCGTCACTACAAAGGTGGGGAAATACAAGAGTGCTGTAGAACAGCTGACAGCCGACAACATCAGTGATGCTGACCGCGAGCAGACTCAACGCTATCTTGACGGCTGGTGGAACACCATTCTCGCGACTGTAGCCAAGAACAGAAGCCTCAACAAAGACAGTCTCAACGCTTTATGCTGACTGCGTTATCACGCTGGAGGCTCCTGAAAACATGCAGAAATACAAGTTGGTTGATGGACTTATCTACAACGACCAGATAGCAGACATCGTCAGAAAACAATTAGGAATAGACAAGGAAGATGATATCAATAAACTCACAGTTGACGACATCAACGCCGACGATACACCGGTAACGGGAGAGCATATTGCCGTCTACTATGCCTACGGAGACATTGTCGACAAGGCGTCTCCACAAAGTATTTTCCAGGACGATCGCCAGATTGTAGGCAACGACATGTGCAAAGATCTGGAGGATTTGGCCAAAGATGACGACGTGAAAGCCGTGGTTATCAGAGTTAACTCGGGGGTGGTTCAGCCTATGCATCCGAACAAATCTGGCATCAAATCAGCGAATTGAAGAAAGTAGCCCGTAGTTGTGTCAATGAGTGGGCAGCTGCTTTCCGGCGGATACTATCTCAGCAGCAATGCCAACTGGATAGTTGCAGACCCAACGACCATTACCGGCAGCATCGGTATATTTGGATTGTTCCTCGACAGAAGTGAACTCTACACGAAGAAATTAGGGCATTAACTATGCAGAAGTGAAGACTAACCGCACTTCTGTGTTTGGAGCTTCAGTCATCCTTTCTACCCGGAGCAGCTTTCATTGCTTCAGAATAATGTGAACTGAGGCTACATGCTTTTCAAAAAGCGCGTGGCAGAAGGCCGCAAGATGACTATGGAGCAGGTGGAAAAACATAGCACAAGGTCGCGTTTGGTTAGGGCAAGACGCTATCAAACCGAGCTTGTCGACCAACTTATGCGGTTGATGATGCCATTGCGAAAGCGCCAAATTAGCTAAGATGAATGACTATGAAACCGCTTCCTCACCCATCTCCGTTGAGCAATATGGGAGCAGTTGTTAGCAGTTATGTAGGCGGTGATGACTTCGCTCAACGGTAAGATGCAGGCTTACTTTAGGCGAGTTCTATGAGCCATTCAAAATCATCAACGATGCCAAACACATGGATAAAGTGCAGGCACGCATGCCTTATATCATCAAAAATAAAATAGGGATGAGGACAGAAGGAGACTTCATACACATCAACGAATGGCTGCTGCCACTGAGCTGGTTTTTATGGACTTGGCGTAGGAATTCGCAATCAGTTGTTCAACATCGGATTGCTGAAACAACACGACTATGACATTCTATCATCTCCGTGGGGAACATCACAGTAGGCGGTTCGGGTAAGACTCCGCATGTGAATACCTCGATTCGCTTCGCTGAAAGATAAGGCTAAATGGCTGTTCTGTCACGGGGCTCAAGTTTGAAAAAAGCCATGGCTATGTGCTGGCCGACAACGAGTCGACAGTGCAAGACATAGGAGATGAACCTTATCAGATGAAGAAAAATTTGCCGATGTGCACATTGATTGACAAGAAGCGTGTAAATGGCATTGAACGCTCTCACGGGTGATGCCGAAACAAACGACACCGACGTTATTCTCCTGATGATGCTTTCCAGCACCGCTATGTGAAACTCGGGCATCAACATCCTGCTTGTAGACTATCACCGACTGATTATCTATGATAAACTTTGCCTGCCGGGCAGACTCCGTGAACAGCAGTCGGGTAAGAACCGCGCAGATATTGTCATCGTTACAAAATGCCCTAAAGACCTTAAACCGATGGAGTTTCACGTCCTTACTCAAGCCATGAACCTCATCCCTATCAGAGTTTATTCTTTACAACGATAGAATACGACAAACTCAAGCCCCTCTTTGCAAAAGAAAAGCCTCTGCTTGACAAGTGCGAACTGCTGACAAACACATTATGTTGCTTACAGGTATCGCCTCGCCCAAGCAGATGATTGTTGACATGAAACCTCATGTGAAAGAGATTACGCCACTGACATTCGCCGATCATCACCGGTTTAAGAATAAAGATATAGTGAACATCAACGATACTTTTCTCATGCCATTGAGGTGAAAAAGATTATCGTGACAACAGAGAAAGATGCTACCCGACCTCGAACAAATCGAGGGACTGAGTGAGGATGTAAGGAAAATCTCTATGCGCTCCTATCAAGGTGAAAGTTCATGCTCAATCAAGAAGAAGAATTAACAATAAAATCATAGACTATGTACGAAAGAATTCAAGAAACAGCATCCTGGTTAAAGGAAAGGATGACCACAAGTCCAAAGACAGCCATTATCCTGGGAACGGGCCTCGACAATTAGTTCAGAGATAACAGATAGCTACGAATTTCTTATAGTGAGATACCTACTTCCCGGTATCGACGGTTGAAGGACATGCCGGAAAACTGATTTTTCGGAAAGCTTGAGGCAAGGATATCATGGCCATGGAAGGCCGTTTCCATTTCTATGAAGGCTATAACATGAAAGAAGTGACTTCCCAGAGCGCGTAATGTATGAGTTGGGAATTGAGACTTTGTTTGTCAGCAATGCTTCAGGTGGTATGAACCCCGACTTCAAAATCGGTGATCTGATGATTATCACCGACCACATCAACCTCTTCCCGGAACATCCTTTGCGTGGCAAGAACTTTCCTACGGGGCCACGTTTTCCCGACATGCATGAGGCCTACAACCATAAACTGATTGCGCTGGCTGACGAGATTGGCAAAGAGAAAGGAATTCGATTGATGCACGGTGTCTATATGGGGGTGCAGGGACCGACATTCGAAACGCCGGCAGAATATCGCATGTATCACCGCATGGGGGCAGATGCTGTCGGCATGAGCACTGTTCCAGAGGTGATTGTAGCTTGTCACTGCGGTATCAAGGTGTTTGGCATCAGCATTACTACTGACCTCGGTGGCTTCGACGTTCCTGTTGAAGTGAGCCATGAGGAAGTACAGAAAGCAGCCAATGAAGCCCAGCCTAAGATGACAGAAATCATGCGTGAGATGATTCGTCGCTCGTAAAAACAAAACATAAGAGAATGACAGAAATCTCAAAACTTGGTGAGTTTGGCCTCATTGGACCGACTCACCAAAAGATATTCAGATTAAAAATACAAGCACCCAATATGGTGTGGGCGATGACTAGTGCTGTGCTCAATGTCCTATCCCCTGAAGTGCTTTATCACTCGGATATGCTGATGGAAGGTATTCATTTCGACCTCACCTACACCGACATGCACACGCTGGGGTATAAGGCTGCAATGGTCAATATCAGCGACATATTCGCCATGAATGGAACGCCACGCCAATTGATTGTCAGCATTGCTTTGGGCAAACGGTTTACAGTAGAAGACCTTGATGCTTTCTATATAGGAATGCGTGAAGCCTGCAGCAAATGGGACATTGACATCGTTGGTGGCGACACCACATCTTCCAGAACGGGCTTAGCTATCAGTATAACCTGTGTAGGTGAGGCTCCGAAAGAATTGATTACCTATCGTAATGGTGCGAAGAAACAGATCTTATTTGTGTCAGTGGTGACCTTGGTGCAGCATATATGGGATTGCAAATTCTTGAACGAGAGAAAGCAGTCTACTATTCGCAAATTGACGACTATAATAAAAAGGTACGCGAGGCACAGACTCATAAAGATGAAGCTAAACTCAAAGCGTTGCGTGAACAGCGCTCAAACCGTGGAGGATTTTCCAGCCTGACTTTGCTGGGAAAGAATACCTGCTTGACCGTCAGTTAAAAACCGAAGCAAGGGGAGACATCATCGAAAAGCTGCGGGAAGCCAATATCAAACCGACTGCCATGATGGATATTTCAGATGGATTGAGCAGTGAACTGATGCACATCTGCAAACAAAGCCAATGTGGTTGCCGTGTCTATGAGAAAGAAACCTATTGACTATCAGACGGCTGTCACCGCAGAACAATTCAACATGAACCTCACTACCTGCAGCACTCAACGGAGGAGAAGACTATGAACTGCTTTTCACGGTTCCTATCGGAGACCATGAGAAGATTAAGAACATAGAAGGTATTCGGCTGATAGGCTATATTACAAAGGAAAATCTCGGTTGCATGCCTCGTCACACGTGACAACAACGAGTTTGAGCTTCAGGCACAAGGCTGAATCCACTTCGCGATGAAAAGTAAATAACAACGGCTTGGATATAAAGAAAACACAATAATTTTATGGGTAATAATCCCTGCATGTAGTTATGTTAATAAATACAAACTGCAAGTATTTTCTTTATATCCACTGCTTGTTTTCGATAAATATTTCCTACCTTTGCACGCGCAAATAAGCGACATGGTGCCATAGCTCAGTTGGTAGAGCAAAGGACTGAAAATCCTTGTGTCCCCGGTCTCGATTCCTGGTGGTACACATATTAAGCAGTCAGAAATGACTGCTTTCATTGTTTTTACACCCTTATATAATACAACAGGAGAGCAAAGAACAACTATCCTTACTCCTATCTCCGAAGATGACCATGCCCCGTTAGCCAACAGCTTATCTATAATTCACTATATTCAGCTTCAAATTTGTTCTCCGGCATACCCATTCGTTTTCTAAGACCGTACAGACAATCATCTGAATATCTTTTATGAATGAATAATGATGAAGATAATGAGCGGTTAAGCTGAACTTTATCGATAAATTACATTATCATTATATTCTTGCACTGTTGTAATACCCATTGGGAGTCCGCTTCTCCCCTTTTTGTAATGCTTTTCATCAACAGCTTCCAAAATATCCTCTTCATTGCGATATTTCAAACTGGCAGGGCCTGTAATACCTGGGCGTAAGAGCAGAACCTCACGATCTTCACCCTGCAATTGGTCTGCATAGCTTGCACATCTGGCCGTGGACCAACAAAACTCATATCGCCCTTTCAATACATTCCACAATTCAGGTAACTCATCAAGTTTATATCTCCGAGTTTTTCTCCTAATGGTGTAATTCGACTTTTGTTCTTGAGAAGCAATAGAAGTTGCTTCAGAATTGCGACTTGCAACAGATGCTTCAGCTTTCACAGTCATTGTCCTGAACTTATAAACCGTGAAAATCCTACCATAACGACCAACGCGTTGCTGACAGAATAATATAGGCCCAGGCATCTTTCCATTTGATAAGCAAGGCCACAATCAATGGGACTGGACCAAGAACGATTAGCTCGACAAGAGACAACCTTACCAAAACAGCAAATTTAAGCATCATGATTTCGGTAGATATTCCACTAAATGGGCTTACGCCGTTGCTGTAGTACTTTATTATTCTAATATCATTAACAGCTTGGGCAGATTTCAGTTACAACAGCATTATTTGGGAGCAATAGAACCAAACATACGCAGATGTAGATGTCCGGAAGGCTATCTTCGTGGCCTCTATTCCCATTAAGCTGATTAATTCCCTGCCTCACGATATTGCATAATCGGGTCATAGATCGCATAACATTTCCAAACAGAAAACACGTGCAGAAAGAGTATCCTATGATTTCCCATTATCATCAATGACAAGATAAGCATAAAAGGCCTATTCCTTACCAAGGAATGCAAAGTCACATCAAAGATGATGAGACGAGGCATACAAATGCATTCGGGCTGTCGTTTGAAGAATTGAGTCAATGCTTCTATACGCTCTACAGTCAATGGTACAATGCTTTCCCTATCACTACTGGTAATTTATGAGACATAATCGAAAGCAGCCATGCATTGACAGTTTCAAATATCGTCCATATCCATGAACAATATGCACGCAAAAATGGGCAGATTATATAACATGATGAGAGAGGAAATATATTCAAATATTAAATGACAGTATCTTTGTCTAACTCTATTATCATCATTAAAACTTTCTGCTTTTTAATTTCATCTCTTTATTTCAACTCTTGATACATCTTTATCAGTCCTTTCCATACATCTTTCTGCTCTTTATTTTTGCCTTGCGTACAATCTTTCTCTGTATTTACATCCCATTCTTGCCTTATGCTCCAGCATCACTTCATCGTCATATACAAGCGCATCTGCATCATGTGATCGGATAATCTGCCATTCAAAACCATCTTTTGATATTTCATTGCAAACTCATTGAGTATTGGTTGATACTAGGTAATTCCATACAACCCGCCTGTAAGGGCACATTCGGAAATCCTCCTCATAGCTGGGGAAACCAGACAGTCTGCTTGTGACATATAAGGACGCACATCACTCTGCAGCCTACAATCACTTGAGAAGAGTTCATCAGATAATTTCTTTATCCGAAAACGGCAAATAGGTCTCCTCTCAAAAGAGCCCGACAAGCAGCAAGCGAGCCTCGAAGCCGCCTTCATGGCCGACACAAGTTCTGCTATTCCTTTATCTCGTACGATGCGGCCAACAAAGCATAAAAGTATAACTTTCATGTGTATGTTTTCCTCCTTCTTGAAAAACTCGGTGTCAACTCACTTTATGTCACAGTGTACGTCATCCAACGGCTTATGAGTAATACCATCAGCTCAAACAATGCAAGTACGCTGTACTTTCGGGAATTACGTTTGTTGCATAAAGCATGTAACTCGTTCCATCATCTTAAGTAAACGAGCGCAACAACCCGGATACACCTTTGATAACGTAACCCTGTAACTGTGTAGATGCGATGAGGGACACTAGCGCAAAAGTATGCAGCAATCATGAGACAGCAACCACCTTTCGGGGTATTGCAGTGCACGTACCAAGGTTTTTCTTTACGGAACAACCTGTACAGAAACCACAAAGCTCTTATATCTTTTATTAAGCTTATCGGCCTTTTACTAAGGAAGCATCAATAACCCGTATTCCTCACGCTTCCCTGACTTCTCTAATACGCCCGTACTTTTGCAACGCCAACAACGTCAAAATATTGATTTAAGTATTTTCAACTGACCTTTCAGCAGACCATCTAAAGAGATATCTGCTGTTGTTACTCTAAATAACTTTTCTACAGGTATTTTCCAATGTCTCTTGTATGTTATAAAAATCATGATATACCGACAACACGCTCAGTACATTTTTCGTAAGCCATTATCATCTTGTCAATATCAAAATTGTTTTGCCCTCACAACAAGCATCTGCTACTTGCTGATAATATTGGCTATCCTACTCAAATGTTCAACCCTCGGCAGCTAACCCCACGAGCATCCCTGCGTGTTCAAAAAGAACAACTATAGCCTTCTGTCACTTTCTTAAACCATTCTACCTTTTACTTTATGATGAAAGGCTTATGCAGCTCATACCTTCAATATTCGACAATGATAACCTTCCCAATGGCTCGACATCACAATCATATCCGCAGCTCTGAGCACATTCGGTATGTCCGTACGTAGGCCCAGAAATCTCACCCTGTCACCAATACCAAGTGTATCAACCAAATGCTTTACAATATTCTGGCGTACGCCAATACCTGCAAACCAGACTTCAAACTTATTCCTATCCAATAAACTCAAAGCTTTAACGACAGTATCTTGATCCTTTGCTCTCTAAACCCTGCAACCATCAAAGATCGCCTTTCTATGCCCTTTCAAAGACAACAATTCCGCATCGGGAGCAGCCCTCACTGATACTTTTCACATCTATACCATTATTAATCGTAGAGATATGATGATATCGATCAGAAGATTTATCTAACCATCTCCCCGATATATTCCCGTAACTTCTTTTCTGCAACTTTACTGATACAGACTACATGAGCATATTGTCCATATCATCCAACTCTCTAGGAGCACACCACTTCCAATGCGTTTGCGATTGAGTAGTATGCTCGGTGAGACAAGCTCCACCGAGCATAACACTTTAGCAACAGCAGCGAAAAAGCTGTGGGAAGAATATGTGTATGAACGATATCATATCCTCGCATTATCTTTTATCAATTTCAAGATATATAAAAGGATTATAGACTCCACGTCCCAATCGCATATACTCTTGTCTGTGGGACTTCTCGCCTTAACCTTTGCATCAAGTGGAGTTTCCACAATTCATTAAAAGACACATAAATCCACGATATGCCCTAAGGACTGCAATCTGGAATCATATTAACGATCAACATCTCTGCTCCTCCCATTTCCAAAAGACGTAACGACTTGTAGTATTCTCTATATTTCTAAATAAGCGCTGTCTAAATCGTAAATAATCTAACAGAGCTCGTAACTATATTTTTAGAGGTAGGTCCAACATCAGTCATCTCTTATATATTGGACAAGTTGCCCGTGGGCTGTTTCTCCGCATAACTGTTATAGCCTTTAGTTAATCCATCTGGTTGGTATTCCACTGCATAAATCACTTTATTAAAAGTATTCTCAACTTAAACAACTTAGCAATGCGGTTCCATACTAATATCTCTGGGACGAATCTCTCATTAGGAACTCTGGAAAGGGAACTGTCGCAATATATCGGTACGGAAAACTTCTTTCATATCTCCTGTAACCCCCAATTTATATCTAACTAGCAATGGAAGACTCTTCTATGACCTCTTCCTGAAGACCAGAGCCAATAATTCTACCTTCACTATCAGCATCTAAACCACAAATTCCAGCAAAGTTTGATCTCCTGAATTTTTAGCATATTCCCAACAATGTAACCCTCAAACTTTTAGAGGGGAGTGACATCATCAGAATCGACAATAAAAAGTCTCCTGTTGGTGAGAGACTTACTCTTTATTAATTGCACAGATGTTTTCCCTGTTTTTCTGTTTATAGTAGATAGAAAAACGAACTTAAGCAGACATGATCTTCGATATTTGAAAACTATTTCTCGTATAATCGGTAGAACCATCATTCACGATCAACCATTTTCGAAATTTTTATATTGTTGATCAACCAGACTTTGATAGTTGACGCCCGAAAAGCCCCCTATTATATGTTGAGTAGATTGTTATCCGTATAACCGATTCCACATGTATTCTATCTATCATCACAAACAGAAACATAATAATAAAAAGTGTAACAGCAAAAAGAGGAAATGATAATTGAAAAACCAATCACAATCATCTTCCCACAAATAGGTCGCAAAATAAGTTCATTCCATGAAAACAAATAAATAGAAAGCACATGGAAGTCGAAAGAATATTGACAATCTTTGATTTAAAATTTAATTCTAGAAAAAGGCCAATACCAATAATAAAGATTGGAAATGATAACTATAGATTAGTATACGTAAAGAGTCGTCCAGAAACGGAATAGCCGAAACTGGTTAAAAAGGTATCCCACAATAGTTTTGAAATATAAACCTATCAGAAAGATAGGAAAACAGTTTTATAAAACTAAACTGAATTTATCACATATATTTCCCTCACATATCGCCAGTAAATATAGTATCATAAAAGAGTATGCAGAATAACCCTCTGCCATCCAATCCACACCATTAAGATTCATCCAACCATATTGTTTGGAAACTTAATAAAGAATGAGTATCGTCTTGAATTGAGTTTGTGTCAGATTTTTGACAAAACACATTTAAAGCGGGAGATAATAAATACAATCCTATATACGCTTTTACAAACCAATAATCATTATGATTAAAACATAAAAATGGTAGAAACCACTTGTTAACTAAACATTCCTTCTTTTAAGCAGAGTGAAAATAAGTAGAGAGAGAGACTTGAAACAATAACTTAATAAACTCTCTTTCTCAGACTAATACCAAACCAACCAGACAGTAGAACAAATACATTGACACAGACAACAGAGAAACCATCTCAAAAATATATAAACATGAAACTGATTTTTGGACATACATTTACAAGAATGCCATCATGTATTGATATCAATAATAGGACATGAACAAGCATCACTAAAACATAGCGAAGAGCCGTAATAATTCCATGTTAGAACTTCATTGTATATTAGCAATTATAAAATTTATTTTGTGTCTGTATCTAAAATCATATTCATGTCATAAACCCATTCTGCACCTGTATGCCCAGGAGTAAGAAAAGTTTTATAAGGGTATAAAATTCCAGTCTGGCTCAAGCACACAGTAGACGTGAAAGAACATATACAAAAGATAACAATAAAACAAATAATGTATATAATTTCATCTCTGATAAAACTATATAAGATAATATTGAAATGGGACCAATCACATAATACCATGAAAGGCGACTCTCATTATCTGAACGCATGAAGATCAATAATAATATTGCACAAAAACAAGGTCATATTCATTAACACAATGGTTTAGGCTCCAGGAATTGCATCATACTTGTATAGTACCAAAGCCAAGAAAACAACAGCTCTATAAAATATTCATCTGTGTACCCACATCAATACTATAATCAACATTTGCCGAAAGTTGCGCAGCACATAGAAAGCGGTAAAGGACTATAAATATCAACAAATTTAGTGGCAACCTCGATAGTCCTATCAAAAACATATAATCATAATACCAATAATAGCACCTTTGAATATTTTTAGAATAGGGCATGAAATACATTGGAAAAGAATATATGGGCAGAATTATGGAATTACAGCTATGAACCAAATAAATAAAAACCGCCATGATCTTTTACTATATAACGAATACCGAGCCAAGTTGTTGTCGCTCCTAATATTTGACGTAAATAAGTAAAATGTAAAGAAAAACCATAGTCCCATAAAAACTATTAATGCCAACGGGTAATTTTCTGTATAATCTCTAGATTGATAGAGTAAAAATAAAATTGTTACAGTAATTATAAATATAAAAATATAAAGGATTAGGCAGTATATGATATGCACAAAGACAGTCAAGCCTCATCCTTTTCACCACTCACTAAAATTGAAACCATTTGTATTAAAAAGGATTAGCATCTGTTCTAATGTCATCAGCAATACTATCAAACAAATCACCATACATATAACGGTCATAGCCACCCAACATATCAGAAAGTCCAACCAAAAACAAAGAATAATTCATATGAACTTAAAAAGATGCAACTTTTTATTCAAAAAGATGTGATACTTAATATGTGAAGAACTATAAGTAAGAAAAGAAACAAATATAAAATCATATACTATTGACGAAAATAAATCTTTTGTTATTATCTTTTATCATGATGCTTTAACACAAGCCATTTGAGCACTTATTGCCATTTTCACAATACTTTGTTCTTTATTTTAAAACACCTAACAATATGGGGAACAATCTCTTTACATGAATGATATCGAATACAAGACTTACCATTTTCTGTGAGTATATTCTCAGCATAAGATGTACCTATTACAAAGAAGGCCATTTGCAACAGCATCAAGCACTTTTACCTTTGTTCCTGTACCCACATCTATTGCTTACTTGTATGTCGTGCTTCTGTGTAATCTCTATGTAATCTGGAGCAAAACAATATGATTAGAAGTGAATCCCTTTTAGTGTGTGTTTCTCATTCCACCTCTCCCATCCTTTTCCCTAAAAATGTTATTTCGTAAATCCCTTCAACTAAATATCAGTTTCAGTCTTTCTATTTTCAGACAGAAGTTCATCACTGCTATGCTGACAATAGAAATCATATCTGCCTGTGAATAATAGTTTAACTTTGCTGATGAAAATTTATTTCCTGATTTTCATTATATGCATAAAGAGGATGAGGGAGAAATAAAACATCTGCTTGTGGATTTATAGTTTCCAAAAAGTCAGCATCGGCCTTACCAACAAAATGATAAAATTATCCCTGGAGAGAAATTCTCTCTAAATTTCTATATTGCCAAAAAGCAATGTGTATTTCAAAGTTTGACACTCGAATAGTATCCATGGAAGTCGCATTTCATAATAAAACAAGGATTCACAATCTGCATAGTAACAATTGATTTTAGACTTAATCTGTAGAGCTTAATTCTACAATTTCCTCCCATAAATCCAAAGTATATCAGGCCTATCTTTTTCTATTTCCAGATACAAGCATTCTGATTCTAACCGAATATATGCAAGGTAGGAACCTCAATAATATACGTAAACCTAAATGCAATTTGAACATCCACTTTTATCCACCACGGTTTTCTAAGTAACAATCTTAGCATGCAATTCTTCGTCGATTCGTAATTTAATTGTATCACATTATTGATATTAAAACTATATATTTAAACTGACATTCTTTATTTCTCTGCAACCTCATCAAATGATATGTCAAAGTGACGCATGAACATTATTAAAAGTGTAAAAGAGTAAAAATGCCTGCAGATGAAACTATTGATTATGTTTGTTATTTAGCCCAAGCTGTAACGAATAAAATTTTTAACAGCAGGAATGCAGAACTTTAATGAAACATCTATTATACGCACAAGAACTTCTTTAAGATCCAATTGATACCCATATTTCACATCCACTAGTTGTATTAAATAGATGCCCAATCTAGGACAGTTTTAGGATTATTATATGCAATACTAACAATTCTGTTTAATCTACTCCAGCATTTCAGGTATATTTTTCAACATCATTTGGTATGGAATATCGTATCTCATCAAAATTTGTTCATGTTCTATAGGTTCTCGTATGAGAGACACTTGTCAGCCGCCCAAAATTATAAACAAAACAAAATGTGTGGTGCTTCACTATTCTGGGAAACATTAACCTATATTCATAATCATATCTTCCTCACCATCTATCTCGTAGAAATTGAAAGATCCTCCTGTCAAAATTTCGTCTATACACTCATCCCACGACTTGGCGGTAACAATAGTTATATTTCGCCTACACTCTTCAAGAGACAACTCTATGGTACATCGGGCTTATCTGGGAATCCAATAACAATATTCGTATCCTGCGTAAGACTATAAGCGTAACGCATCTTTGTCAGAAGAATCATCATTATCACAGAAACAAACCCAAGTTCTTGTTGCTTCTCGTACTCCACAAGCTCACGAGTTGTATTTATTCCTTCATTCATTTGTATGAATAACTCTAACGATCATCCTTTGTGGCATACTTCATCATATCAGCCCAGATAGATTCAAACTCTCCATCGTCAACCAATACCCAACTCAATATCTCGAAAAAGCTTTGATTCAGGATACTATCTAAACATTCTCGAAGACAATGCTCCCCATTATATACAGGAACTACTACAGATATATGTGGTTTCACTCTTTTATGTCATTCCATTCACGTTTCCATCGTCTCCAAATAAGGCGGCCAGGTTCTTTATTTGAAATAACTTTGCAGGATTTCCTGCATGGTAGTACTTTCCTTAATATCATTAACGACAACTCACCAGCACCAATTGTTGCACCATCACCAATTTCTTATATCCTCCACAATGCAGACGAAGGACCATAAACATTATTTTCCAACTTTAGCAGCATAGAAAAAGAACTCTAATAGTTGTATATTGATAAATATTCATTATCGTCAACTATAGTTGACGCATTTACTACAACAGGACCTCCATGAGCAATATGAAATCCATAAACCAATTTTTGTATTTCGCTTGAATTGAGATCTCGACAGGAACCCATATACAAACATAGAAGCTCGCTCATTCTACTTAAAAAGATAATTATTACAACTTGATAATCTAGTGTAGAAAAGAAACCTAAACTACCTCATCTAAAATGTTATAAACCATTTTCAAAATACTTATCTGCATTTCCACGAATCCTATAATAATCTACTCCTGTATATAATCTAAACATTTTATAAGTCATAATAAAACAATTGATTTTTAATTACTACAATCAATTTATTAGTGTATTCCAAAAATAAGCAAACTTTCTATATACACCCCATAAACAGAAATATGATAAAGGCATCGCTACTGTCCAGTAAATATGGGAAAATACAAATTTGAGAGGTTCACTTAGTGCAAAAGATCTGGTATAGCAATGCAAAAACCATAAAATCGTAATAATTTAATCTAAAAATATTTGTAACTCCTATATATTCATTGATGGAGAAGAATGACCAAGAATATATGCCCAATAAATACTCTTCAAACATATGATACTACATAACACTCACTTATACTAATAAAAATCCAAATAAGATACATATTATAAAAAGAGAAAAGAGACAAAGTTTTTGATAGAGAAATTCATATTCTATATGAGATATTTCTCAACCTCCGATATCAAGACAAAATATTTACACATATAGCTATAAGATGAACTACATATCCTTCTCTCAATAAAGATTGAATTAACATAGAGACTCTTCCTGCCCATGGAGCATATTCTTTGCACACTTCATAGTTCCGATTCGATAGAGCCTGGTATTTACCAATACAAGATAAAATATTATATAATTGTTCCCTGAGGTCTCTTCCAATCAACTTCTATAACAGGATTATAAACCTATTAAATTAACCAGCTTTCGATTGGTGCATGCCCTATCATACTGCATCCAGACAACATTGCTTTCCAATATCTCAAATCAGGTTTCAATATTCCAGCTCTACTTGGATTTTAGATCACTTTTGGGGAAAACAAACCACAATTTTGTTTTCAGACATTAGCATGTAATTTTCACTTTGTACACACTACTGTCCTTATCATCAAGAGTACCATATATTCAAATTAGAGGGTGGAACTCATTAATTTTTGTTCTTTGTAAAGCAAATCCACAACATCATGATATTTTGCAAAGCGTCTTCCCATCTCAAATATATCATACTGACGATTCGTCAGTGATATTTGATAGAGAGACGCCTGAATACCCTCAGGTATCCAATAAGCATGAATAGATGTTTTCTATTTATCATATCTACAACTTGCAGACTTGTAACAAAACAATATGTACATCCAGAGCCTCAAACTATTATACATCTTATTCCAGGTTGAGGGCCATGTCCCAAAGTATTGAATTATCTCAAAAAGAACCATAATAAGGAGAAGAGCACCCTATAGATACCCCATTCGCTGTTACATATCAAGGCCTCTTCCGATTTAACAACGCAAAGGAAGAAAAACTATGCACAAAACCGATAAATCAGTAGGGCCGCCTCGTAGCAAAGCGCGAACATGCCAACGATAAGAAGGAACAAGTTCTTTTTGTTTTGACCCTGCCATCTACGAAAGCATCAATAAAACTAGCATAAAAACTCGAAATTCTTTTCTGCCTGACTCTCTATTTTTAATATAAAACTTGCATATTCTTTTCAAGAAAATTGGAAACATTTAACTAAAATCATCGTCTTGAATGATAATGTTTTTCCTCTAATTGAAATACCCCATATCTTTTAGCCTTCGCTATATATGCATACAAATAAATTTTTTCTTCCATAGGAACTTTCTAATATCCAAACAATATTTCCAAACTGATTATAGAATTGCTCTTAAAAACACCTGAGTGCATGAGATAAGCACCTTGTTGGGCAAGGATCTGAATTTTATATGCTATCATGAGTCACTTAACAATAAATTCAGCTTTACTTTTCATCCAAACTCCTGTCTGTAGAACCACTGTTCCACGCATATACATAACTACACAATTTCAAAGATACAACCCGCTTTGCAAAAACAAGACTTGGATTGTGAAATAATCTTCGCATGCTTGATCCCTGGCAAGAAAACGCAAATGATTATTTTCTATAAAACTCTTAGAAAATAAGTGTCCTCACACACTACCTGTAATTCCGCCATTTAACAGGATATATTCTGTAACAATTGGTTATATGATCGGACTTTAAAGATTTCTCCTTTCTTATTAGAAAAACCCTCAACACTACCTATTAAAATCTCGATATCATAACCCTTTCAGCTTCTTGCAACATTGGAATAATACATTTTGAGGAGAGTCTATCATCAGAATCAACAAATAAGATGTACTTTCCCTTTACATTTTCCAATCCTAAATTCCTTGCAACTGACTGTCCTTGATTCTTCTTAGAAAATAGTCGGATATTCGTATATCTGCTTAATAACTCCTGGCAAAGCATATAACTCTATCTGTACTACCGTCATTTCACCAAAATTATTTCAAAAGATCCTCTGATATATTTTTGTTGATAAAGAGACTCAACACAATCTCTAATGAAAAAGTTCTCGAATTATAAACGGGAATAATAATAGAAAGTAAAAAGTGGTATAACGACACAATCATTTATATAACAAGACATCAGATTATCCTTCTCAACCACATTAACACCCGTGACAAGAAATCAATTATTCGAGTAGTACAATATCCATAGAAGCAGTAGATTTTATTATCTGATCCAATAGAATCAAAACGAAGGACTGAATCTAATATTCATCCAACATTTATTCATACTAAAAAAGAGGGAGATTCAAAACCTTCTGCAATTAATTATGCTGTTTTCTCCGTAATCCCTTTATCTCTCCTTATTTGTTGTAAATCTGATATTAAAGAGTAGAGAAACAGCAGTATCTTCCGCCTGTCAGAGAAAGTATGAAGCATCACATCATCATAAATATTGAACACTTGTGCGTATTTGGCAGTTATAAACTCCTGATAATCTGTTATAATATTTTCCTCCTGTATAACCTTTGTCATTGATACTATCCTATATTCACCATGTAACCTACTATAAGCCAATTTTGATGCCATAAATTGAAAAACCTCATAAGCTGTAAATATCTTTACCAATAAAACTCACTCATTGTAAACATTCGTATCGTCTTATAATCTATACCATAAATCTGTTGAAACAGATTTGTATACATCATCTGGAAATATTGGGAACTCACTATTTCTCAGTTATGCACAATGGTTATCCAATACAGCACCAATAGCACAATCAACATGTTCTATACCATCTAAACTCCCCGTAATAATCGTATTCCCTATCTATAAAAGGAAGTCCCCACATATAAGATTACAGCATATTGGTCTTTATCCAGGAGATTTCTCTTATTCGTATCATCCTCTTCAAACGTTACTACACAAATCTCATCTATAACACCTCAAAGCTGCTTTTCCGTTCCTCTGATTTTATAGTATCATTAGTAGCCTGATCCGTCAATAGAATAATATGCGCATTAGATTGTAACGCTGTAGCGACCATGCCAGCTCAAGCCTGCTCAAAATAAAGACCTCTATTGACTTATTACATCATAAACTATTTGTAATTTCATCTTACAATATTGCCTTAAACTCTTTATTATTTAAACGATGAAAGTGCTTTCTTTAGTTCTTCTAAATATCCACGACCATAATCTACGATCCGGTTCCAGATAGCTACCTCACCCCATTCATTCCACGATTTTCATGAAAATAAGATTTTCTCGTAGGGCTTTGCCTACTACATTTCGCAAACAACCTTTACAGAAATCCCCCAAATTTCAGGTTCCATGCTCTAAAGATAGTTGCAATTTTACCACTTCGCAGAATGATCCCAGTTGGGATATACATGGAAATGCTGCCATGGGAGTATATTTTTTATGAAGAAAATTACACTAATCTAAATAATTATTTCCAAACGACTCCGCCAAACTTTTCTAAAAGTTCTAAAGAAAATATTAGTACGCGCAGTATAAACGACCTCCCTAAAAATCATCCATCAAATCATCAATTATTCCATCAAATCCCCATCGAAAATAATTCGTGTGCTTTTCTTCCCATCTTTATTCTAAAGGCACAAAAATAAAACCACCTAATCCTTTTCTCCTTTGCTAATCTATTCCATAAGTCAAAAAGAGTTTTGTTTTGGAGAGCAAATTGTAAGGGCAAATACAGCAAATAACAATTTTCCACACGTATATCTTTTGTCCTTAAAAACAGGAAGTAAAAATTAAAATGTTCAACATCATCATCCTCGCTCGATATTTCTTGTTCCAAAAGAGTCACAGCTGCATTCCAAGCATTCTTTGCCCAGGGCATGGATTAGCCCAACAGACCGGGAATTCCATATTTGGCTTCCCACTCTACAACATCCCTCAACACTTTGCCTCAATACATATGCCACTGCTGGACCAATAATGCCAATACATAAAACTTTCTATTCCTCGCATCCTTGGCAAGCATAGTCTGTTTTGTTCTTTGTTTCGAAACCCCAAGATCATAAAATCCCACTCCTCCAGGAAGTTTGGGCTGATAATGCCTCAGAAATAAAGGTTTAGCTCTTTGCAACATTTGTCCATTCGGTAAAACCAGGTTCCCACCACTTATCATTAAAAGAAGTAGGATAATATTGTGGGATAAAAGATGCAATTAATCTTAGCATAATATATCTATGTTTATTTTCTAGTTAATTGAAGAATTTAGTCAAATATGCGAATCATTAACTATTCTTTTTCACATTTATAGGTTGAGATATCAAACTTCATCAGACTTTCTATATAAGTTTCTAATACTTCCTATATCAACTAAAAGATGACAAAGATTATCACCGTAAAGGACGATTTACAGATGTTTGATCCCATAGACAACATCCATATGTTTTTGTTTAAACTTATCCGAGTACCAAATAAAGAAAGGTATATCATACCGACTACTAAGTAAATTTGCATTAATACCACTGCAGCAACTCTCTCCTCTGAATCCTGTAATCAGTAGATTTCTTCCCCATGGTCTCGATAAATAAACGAGAATAGATTCTGTTTTTACTATTAAATATTTGCTCCAATACATAACTCATTATAATAGGTTGCATTGTCATAATATGCTATTTCTTGTCTCTGGAACTATTTAAAAATCCGATTTATTTCGAATCTCTTCGAAGAAAATCTACAAAATCTTTGTATGTGGATACCTGTCGCTGGCATTTGTATGCTGTCCCATTAAATGGAAATATTATAAAAGTTCAATTTGCTCCACAATTTTACATTCTTTTTATAAAGTTTTCTATCAATTGACCGTCATAATCAAAACTTCTCTGATTAGTTTTGTGTATGATATTTGAGTAATAACACTGTTATAAAGTAAACTGTTCAGCGACAGAGCATGCAATATTTGGAGAATCTTCTTTCTGATTATCCCAAAATAGACATTATATCCAGCACTTTTAAAATTCTGGGAAATAAGGGTACTTCATACCACCGTTCTCCTTCACTTACACTATTGCAACAGCATACATTATGGATGGCTTTATTAGTATGTGCATACGGAGAAACTACATCACTAAACACAGACAAATTTCCTTTTAACTTTTGTTCTCTCATTACAGGAGTGGATTTTAATGAATCATCCATATATACCAGCATGCCTTTTAATAAAGGATTCACCCTATAACCACATAATATTAAGACTATCATTGCCTATACCTACAATAGTATTATTCTTATCCATATTTTAAACTTTACAGAAACAGAACGTTCCTTGATCAGTGCAGCTACCCCAAACTTTTAAGCGCATATATAAGTAACTAAAGGTATCATGTGGCTGGGTAAAAGTCATTATCATCCAATCAGCCACATCATCACTACTGCCTGCTGCGAATAACTTGAAATAAGTGAAGCATAAGCACCTCTATCAATAAAGGCAATACAATCATTGAGATTATAATCTTATTCTTCTTCTCGTATTATTAATTTTGTTTCTATTTTCAAGAAGAAATGCTAATGATATTAAGCATAAAGTTACTATAAAAGTTTGTAAACTATTATAAGATAGTATATAAGTTTTAAGGAACTCTGAACTTTCCCCACTATTTGTTTCAGCCACAAAGTCAGAATATAAGGAGATAAATTCAATTGAAAAATTTTGATGAATCAACAACTGGATGAAAAACAAAGAAAATAAGAAACTATAAGATACATACAAAAAACCATTTTCTTTAATTACATCTATTAATACAATAAAATATATGCTGTAAAAACAACAAGACTAAATCTTTCTAAAATATCAAAATAAGTTACAGTAGAATCACCAATTATCTTTCCGTAAATTTTGGTCAAATTTTCATATCCCATTGAAATTATAAAAGCAGAAAGAATGAAAACTGATGATATATTGGAGAAAAATCTAGATAATATTTTCATAAACATTGTATTATATAATTAGAACTTATTTTCTTTTTACACACCATAAATATTGAAAGGACCTCATTCTATAAATATTTCCTATAATTGTACCCAGGTTTCCGGATATATCGCAGCAACAACATTATGAATAAATTCCGTTGGGCATACTGTAATACCGTTCTTTGTACTGCCAGGCACCCCACCATCGAAAAAGTAGAACTTGCATTTATATGATTAGTACATAGTCATCAATAGCATGTCTTCCATGATTTATTCTTTTATTACATTCAATAAAAGTTGGCATTAAATCTTTATATTCAGCTTTACACCATGTAATATCGTCTGAAAAATATAAAAATGTGCCTGTTTATTTCTTTTCAACATATAGTTGACTCGCATTCTCGTAATAATTAGTAGTTGCAACTCCCTCCAAACTGATAATAATCTGTAGGACCAATATTCAGATAATCTCCTTCTAACATGAAGAGAAACACTGTTTGTATCTTTCTTCATTGATTTTGCAAGGTCTATAAAATTTTATCTTCTTTTGCTATTCTAAATGAAAATGTATTTAATACGTCCTGCTTTATTTGCTATTAAAATATTTTTCACTATGCCACCCTCCTTTATATAATGTTATCCCAAATCGGGTTTTCTTCTTTAATATTGATTCATTATAATCATAATTTTGAGGCTCGAAACCATATTTATTCCTAAAATGTGAAAATATTTCCTTAATCTCGGATATTCTCATAAAGCTTGAAGAGCAGAAGAATTAGTTTGCAGTCTCAGAGTATTTTAATATCAAAAAGCTATCCAATTCCGGAACCATTGTGATTACTGAAAGCCCCTTATAATACATACGCATTTACTTTGGGAACGAATTTCTTTTGACATATAAAATGCATACTGTGACATCTGGATTTCAAGACCATTAAAAATAAGAACTATATCCATATCTAAAAATAACTGTCCTAATTTCTATTTTACCTGAACCATTTTGAATTTATTTTCTACTCGGTTCAAACCCTATAAAAAGACTATCATAAAACAAAGACTTCAGTCAAAAAGTATATTAAATATAAACGAAGAGTCCCATAAGACATACAGTAAGTGATGATAACAGGCGGTATCACTAGCGAGTAAGCTAACTTTAATTATAGGGATATAATATTTTGAACATCTCTCAACATCAAAATGAGCAATAATGATTGATAATCCATAAATACTATAAATAAATACAGATCGCTGCCCCTAAAAGAGATAAAAGTGAGTCGTAGGATTACCCACATTAGCTTTTGAGTACAATATAGCAAACTACAAGAGAGGCATAATTTAAAAACTATCAATAATATTCTCCCATTTCATCCGGACCTATTGCAACAAAATCCATAAGAAACACTGTTGCAAAGTCTTTATTAAACATGTAATAAGAGTTATATATTATAAAGATTTCCGTCCATGATGGATAATCATACAGCCATACACTTTCAGAATAAATTTCACTTCAAAAAGTAATGGAAGAATTCATTAACATTAGCAAAAAGAATATTTCCCAATATAATAAGTCAACTTATACATTGTATGATATTCCTTGTTCGCATAGTGTTTACACTTTGAGGACGAGATGCTGCAAGGAAATTGCCAACAAAACTAAACACAGCATTCTCAATTTGGGAAGATATGCTCTGGCTGATGTAAAAAATCGGGCCGAAAAATGATTAACAATATTGATAGCTTCACGTTGCAGATATCATTGACAGCCCACCAAAAACATTCCACCCCGCATAACTAACTAAAGAAATATATAAGTTTTTCTCCCAAAACCATTTAAATCTACATCTTTATAATGCTTTATAAGTATAAATACGATAAAAAATCTGTTCTATAACAATATTAAACATAACAAAATGAAAATAATATCAATTTATCATATGATATAATGGAAATACCTATACGATTAACAATTTTATAAAGGCACTCATATAATCCAAATATAAGCAAACAGACATTTTCTCATGTGAGATAAGAGGTATTAACAGGCACCCTATAGATATCATTAATGTAAACTATAGAAAACTGAAAATGTCCAAAAAGTTGCTACAAAACGATCTTGAGGAATAACATGTTTAGTGTATAAAACCATAAGCCAACTATTTTCACCTACGATAAATAATATAATTGCTAATATAATATGCAAGTTTAATGAGGTAGAAACAGGTATTTTGCACAAATCTTTTTCTTCTTTCCTGCAAAGGTTATATTGCTGGTTTGTTGTAGAAGCTAGTGCAGTAACGAATGAAAACATTCCAACAACACCACCTACGACATTATAAATACACAGTCTGTCACCCCAAAAATCCGAAGAATAACACGAGAAGATAGACTTATTCCCATCACGAGAATAGATCTCATATATAACATCAAAAGTGTTTTTAACTATCGCTCTGTTATTACTTGCTCGCATATGCTCATCTTTTTCTCATTACATTATAAATAAGTAATGGTTTCACAAATCTGGAACTTCTATAAAATATAAGCATTAATTACTGCTCACGTATTTACAAATTATACAACTTCACCTCCCTACCGAGCAAGTCACTCAGGGGGAAAACGATATCATGCAGTTATCCGCATCTGACTGATAATTTAATACCAAAAGTCCGCAGAAGCTACTATAGTGAATACAAACACCATAAGCATGAATCGTAAGTTGACAGATTATGCATAATTTAGTCTCACAAAGATAAACTTTTATTATGAATACGACAAATTTATCCATAAGAAAACGAAATATTGACGAAAACAGACAATACAAACAAAGTTTAACAAGCTATTAAAAAGCAAACGCACACTAATACTGTTTCTATCTCTCAAACGACCTCATACACCAAAAGACACAAGCTTCTGTAAGCTCCAACTGTCGTCTTATAAAGCAGCACCCATATATTCAAAGAAACCGTTCAAATCAGTGGGAAATATTTGTATATGTCAGGAAAATGCGAATATTGCAACTGAAAACGGACAACGGACACTCGTCCGCTCTCCAACAGCATTATCAACAGAAAGAAATATCTTTGGGAAATGGAACAGACAGAATTTCATCATAAACTGCAAATTCAATTGAGATTTACCGATGCCGATCAGTTCGGACACATCAACAACACGGGCCTATTTCCAATATGTATGACACGGCAAAGATTGACTATGTGCGCAAAGTGTGCAACATTCTCAAAGGCAATCATGCCATTTTTGCAGTCTCATGTAGAAGCTGACTTCCTCGCCCAGGTGCACAGTACCGACCGAGTTGAGGTGCAACCACGCACACGAGATTGGGACAAAGAGTTTCACGCTTATCCAACGCCTTGTAGACATCGACACACAAGAAGTGAAATGCATCGGTCGCACTGTCATGGTAGCCTTTTGATCTTGAACGGAACGAGTCTATTCTCATGCTGCCCGAATGATTGATGCCATTTGCAAGTTCGAGGGCGCGATGTAAGGAGAAAAGTCTTTGAATGGGCAAGCTATCCGGGGAAATTAAGATATTTTTACAGATTTTTCCACGCATCATTTGTGAGAGCCGCAAATAATGATTAACTTTTACGAAATCATTCATTATTCGAATGAATATGCTGGAGGCAAAGACTTATAAGGTATGACCGTCGGGCAAGAAAAACAGAATACAAATGCTCTGTAAACGAACAAAAAGCAGCATGGGCAGATAGTGAGACATGCACATGCTTAGTAACAACAGTCTCCAACAACATTAAACACATGGACAACGAACAACCTAACGAGCAAAATTTCACACCGCAACAGGAAGCCTCAAATCGAAAATGAAGTAAAAACCGCATGCCAGGAAACCACACCTCCATGCCTAAACCTCAACAACAACCTTTGCACTTGCCATCTTCACAACCGTGTGTTGCCTTCCTTTTGGCATTGTTGCTATTATCAAGGCCAGCAAAGTCGACAGCCTCTATGCAACAGGACATTATCAGGAAGCAATCGCTGAAGCTGAAACTGCCAAGAAATACAGCACTTACGGCATTGTCTTTGGCTTTTATTATTGGGGCCATTTATACTATTCTGCAATTCTTCTTGGCTTACTCTAAAATGCACTGATTGTGAGTAAGATAAAAATTGGGGCAGTCATCTCTGCGGTGGCTGTCGCAATCTTGGCTCTATACATCGCCAATCCTTCATCTTATCAGCTTTTGGGCCCAAATGCCCTTTCAAACTTCTACCGGGCTTGATTGCCTCTTCATGTAGCAGTAACGCTTTTTCCCATGCCTTCTGCATGGAGACTTTTTGCATGCTATCGCCTACAATTATTATCTGATTTACGCCCTGCCTCTATGCACTTTCGTTCCTCGTAGCGATGGCCCTACCGCAAGGAAAAATATAAAAACAGTCTGAAAAAATCATTGAAAGCAAACCTGCTGTATGGCTTTTTATGTCATTACATTCTTTTGCATGGCTGATTGTCAGAAACCTCTATCACATTTGGAAACATGGAAACAAAAATCAAGTAGAATCAACTCATTTGCATCTACGCTAATCGCTCTGCCCTGATGCTCACTTGATAGCATCAAAACCAACTGACACAAAATGGACTCACAGCTATGCCAGCTTGTTTATGTCACAGCTGAAAGACCCAACCATCAGTATCATTCTTCGATTCTCACAGGTCATTTAGGTATCGACCGCCTCTACGTCGGTGATATTGGCTTGGGCATTCTGAGCTATTCACCTATGGAGGATTGGGCGTTTGCAGGGTTGATTGACATTTTCATCATCATGGACAGAACCAAAGCGGTCAATTTCCAAACCTTTTTGAAACCACAAATAAAGGAATGAAAAGCTCCTGTCGCTCCTAAAAAAGAGAAAAGAAAAGGAAAACCGCTTTATCGAGATTTCTCTGCCTTTCTTTTTCTGACGTGGGGCTTATGTCATATGCTTAAAGCCCACCGACAACGAAATATCCTTTTTATCATTTTTCCGTTACAGGATAACTTTCATTCCACCTTTTAGATTAACCACCTTAAATCCCATTCTCACAAGAATATTTGCTGCGTCATACTGCGTCTCTCCAGAGCGGCAATAAACATAGTCAGGCTTTTGGAATTATCCAGCATTTTCCCGCTTTTTCCTTTGAAATCGGGTTGCAGGACATCGATATTCACTGCATAAAGAATAGTGCCGGTGGCATATTCTCCGGCCGTACGTACATCAAACAAGCTGCACACTGTCTTTGTAATTGCTGATTGAAAGGCCTTTGCGTCCACACTTATGGATATTCTCATTCTGAGCACACGTAGTCAATGCCGAACCCAACAGCGCCTAAAAACATCTTGATCTTTATTCATACACTTCTTATATATTTAGTAAATATTTTCAAAAACACATAAAGAGAACTATTTTCTCTTCACATCAGTCCTCATCTATGAATTAGTGCAAAGGCAACAACCTCAACAAAACGAAGTAACAATTAGTCCGAAAACCGGTTAATAATGGTTACGTATGTTTTTATAACATATATATGTCACATTTCAAAGTAATTCATTCTTTTCATCAAATTAAAAAATCGTTACCTTTGGCAAAAACAATGAGGACACTAATATGAAAAAGATAACCGCAGAGAATTTTTGATGAGCTTTATGTCGACAAGATTGAGTTGGCAGAAATCGACAAATTTGTATGCTAACGAGATGAGCTGACAGATCTCATCGCTATATAAAAAGGCATGTCAGGTTCAAAGACTATCATGCTTAAATTCGAGGAATCACTGTCTAAATTAAGTATCCGGAGAAAGAAAAGCTATTGCCCGCTATATTGATTTGAACCGAAAAGCCATCAGCGGACTTGCATTGAAGATGGTCATCACGTGCAGCTGCCAACTATTGCGACACTTACAGCTACTGGCTATCGAATGATCAATAATCCCTGAAAGATTGTAGCTTACCTGCAACGCATCAAGAAGAAATACATCAAAGTTCCATGAAGTGTTTGAGGAAAACGGGAAGTTTGGCATCAAAGACCATGAAGGAAACATCCTCGTTCACCCGCTTTTACGATTTTCTCCGCACGCCCTCACTGTCTATAATCGATGACCTCTGCATGATGCCTGTCATTGCAGAGAAGAATGGGAAAATGGGACTTATTCTGCCCGATGGAAAAGACACCATAATTGCTGAATTCATTTATGATGACATGCAATTGCGCAGTGAACCGCCTTACTTTGAGGCCATTCAAGGGAAAAAACATACGCTGATTGACAGATATGGAAAGAAAAGATAAAAGCCAACGAGCTTTCTGCGCCCTCTCCATTTGGAGCGGGCGCAATTGTTTTTCCTAGCTTCATATGCCATAAAAAGCCTTTTGCCTGCTCCTCCATTTTGTAAGAATAAACTACAAATAAAACAGTACTGATTTTTCGGAGCAAATAGAAATGAGAAATAAAAATATAAGACATTTCTCATCATTTCATGCACATAAAATCACCATATCCCTCACTTGAAGTTGCAACATGAGTCATTTCAGACTGCCAAATGATGCATTTCACAGCCCAAAACAATACAGATTACGAGGTAATCTCACGTTATTTTTGCAGCATTTCTCCACATCAAATGATGACAACACTCGCCTAAGAATACATAACAACCTGATTGTCAATGCTTTGATTAAACCACCAAAAATCGCGTATTTGAAGCCAGAGAGGTTTTTATTCAGAATGAAGGCACTCCTGAAAGGCCTTTTTGTCAAATAAAGCGTCTGAATTTCAACACGGGTTCAAGCAGTCTTTAAACAACATCCATGCAAGCCTTTTTCTAACTCTTCTTGTCCTGCCTTTCGTGCATTCTGAACATTGAATTTTCCATGCCATTGACACCAATATGGCAAATCATAAAGCAACAGACCATGGAGAGCTCACCGCATAAACCGAAAACAGACCTTGCGAATATCTCCTGCGATACGCACAAGGTCTGCTTCTGTTTCATTTCTTAGTTTCATAAGAAAAATCGAAAGATGAGACATTCTCTTTGTCTTCATCCTTGAGCCTCTTGTCGGATTCGAACCAACGACCCCGAGATTACAAATCACGTGCTCTGGCCAACTGAGCTAAAGAGGCGGGGTGGGCAAGCTATCCTTATCGCGTCGCTACAACCAAGTACTCTTTGCACGTTCCCTATCCTGGGGGATTCCGAGGAGCTGACCGTAAGGGACTTGCCCATGTTTGCCTTTTTGAAAGCGGGTGCAAAAGTAGTTATTTAATTTGTAAAAGCAAAAAGAAAGATTGGTTATCTCTATTCTTTTAACGTCTGTTTACTAAATCAACCACCGTTATTCCGGCACCTCCAAACCGCACATGTTCATCTGCATAATGCTCTACATTGGGCACAGTGGCAAGATATTGTTGAATGAGATTGCGCAGAATTCTCATTGCCTTTTCCATGCAGAATGCGCACACGACTCATGCCAACCAGAATGGCATCATCAATGAAATACTGCACTGCATTCAAAGCTTCATCGCCTCATGCCACGAACATCAAGATCTTGATGGAAATTCTTCATGGTCATCAATCGTATCGCGTGTGTGCACGGCTTACTTGATAGGCGGTTTCATTGCTCCGTGAAGGTTCTTCGTTGCTTGGTGTCACCGACTCCAAACGATGAAGCCGCATCTTCGAACGCATATCTCCAAAAGACAACCGTATACATCTGGCCATCAATCGACTCAATGACACCCTGTGGACTTCAATCTCTGATGCGCACAGTATCACCCACAGCCAAGGTCTTTTTCCGCCTTATCGACAGAGAGTTTTGCTGTAAACTCCGTCTGCTTTTTGAGGCTGCAAGGCCTTTTTCAGCCTTCTCCCTGTTTGCGCTTTTCCCTGCGCTCCTTGCGTTGACGAAGTTGCTCAACTTTCTTTTCAAAGTCATCATCCGACAGCAAATCCATGGGACTTTCTGCCTCCGAACGGCTGCTCATCTTTTACAGCCTGTTCAAATTGATGAAGTCTTCACGTATCTTCTTCGTTGCTTCTTTCTCGGCTTGGCGCTCACGAATTTCACGAATGGCATTCTCTATGCGACGGTTATCTCACGAAGCAGCTCCCGAGCATCGGCTTTTGCTTTGCGCAACTATCTCGCGACGCTGTTGTTGAAGTTCCTTGATTTCCTGCTCATAGCGGCAAATCGTCTCTCCATATCCTTTCTCACGCTGATGAATAGTCTGGCGTTTTCCTCCCAATAGCGCTTATCACGCACAATGTCCTGAAAGATACTTGTCGCTCTGAATGTAGTCACTGCCCACGATTTCCGAAGCTTCAGCAATGACGTCTTCGGGCAATCCTATTTTCTCTCGCAATCTCAATGGCAAACGAACTTCCCGGTCTCCTGATGGCCAATTGAAAGAGAGCACGCATCTCATGGCGGTCGTAGAGCATGGCACCATTGACTACCCAGGATGCGTATCGGCGAAATGCTTTAGGTTTTTGATAGTGGGTCGTGACGACCCCCACGCACCTTTACTGCAGAATTTATCCAAGACACTTCTGCTATGGCACCTCCAATCTGAGGTTCCGTACCCTGTTCCAAACTCATCTATCAGTATTAAAGTGGCGGTCATTAGCCCGCTTTCATCACGTTTTTCATGTTGAGTAGATGCGAAGAATAAGTTGAGAGGTCGTTCTCAGCTTTGTTCGTCGCCGATATCAATCATCACATCGTTGAATATTCCACAGGTGGAACGCTCACTGACAGGCACAGGGGACACCGCATTGCAAACATATATCTGCAACAGTCCGACTGTCTTCAGACACACTGATTTACCTCCTGCATTAGGGGCCGGAAATCATCAGGATATGCTTCTCTGACGTCAATGTGATACGTAAAGGAACAATCTTTCCACCACGAGAAGCCAATTGTTTCTCAAGCAAAGGGTGGCGAGCTTCTATCCAATCTATGTGGGGAGTGGCTTTCAGCTGAGGAGATATAGCACGTAAAGTTTTACCCAACTGCACCCTAGCCTGCAGGAAACCATGACACCTAAGAAGTGGAAAGAGTCGAGAATCTCACGGACATTCGGACGAACATGCTGTGTAAGCGCCGTTAAAATGCGAATCATCTCCTGCCGTTCCTCGCTTTCAAGCTCACGGATATGATTGTTGGCCTCTACAACTTCTGTCGGTTCGACAAACACAGTGCGCCCTGTTGCACTCTCATCATGCACAATTCCATTGATACGACGCTTCAATCCTGGTGCTACAGGGATAACCAAACGACCATCACGCACGGCAGGCGTGACATCTTTATCAACAATTCCTTCAGCCTGAGCAGTCCCGAAGAATAGCCATAGGAGTGTACGTGAAACCGAGCCCTCGGCACGCACTAATCCCGCGCCGAATGCGTTGTAACTCCGGCGAAAGCAGTATCACGCATAGGACCAAACTTATCACTCATCTGGTCAATACGCTGCACAAGATGGGGGAAAGTGGCTAACCATCAGCCAGAAAGAAAAGAGTGCCTGCTCCTACTCTTTTTGCTCTGATTGTCGGGATGAAGCATCTGTACAATCCGATGAATCGTGTCAAGAGAGCGACGAAGATCAAAGAACTCATCCTCCTCCAAATGTGTATTGGCTATGAGTGCACGGCTAACACTCTCGCGCACATCATAAATGTTACCAATGGAAAAATCTGGATTTGCTTCAAGAAGCAGACGCAGTTCGTTTGGTCTCAGCATGCCACTCGTTCACGGTCTCTGCATCAGATGAAAAGGTCATCTCATCAACCTGGCTCTTTCCCAAGGATGAAAAGGCAACGTTCACGTAACATGGAACGGACTTCTGTAAATCCAATCTTCAGCTCAAAATTTTCAGGATATATCATAACGCTTTTATCAGTTGCAAAGGTAATGAAAAACCAAAAATAAGACAAAAAGTAAAGATGATATGCATATATGGTAGAAAAACCTTATCTTTGTATTGTTTTGATAAACGTACTTTCAGTTGATGATTGATTTTAATGCCATTACTCAGACAAAGGCATTTGCTCGACAGACGGCGTGTTCTTGAGTATGTTATGGATTGTAACCTTTGCATTGGTGATTTATGCACCTCAGACAGACCTCGGCGGATTGCTTGTTTTCTCCACCCTCTCTTTGTAGCGTGGCGAATGATTAAGTTCCTGCAACCATGCGCTTGACGGCGTTATGAGTTATCGTAAGGCCCTGTCTCACTGCATTTACACATCTTTTACGCCTCCTCCCATTTGAGCAGCTATCTTTATCTATTTCAGGTTCTTCGATAACGGCCGCCTTTGGTGTAATGAATACTGCCGTGCTCTAGATGATGCCTCTTTACAAAGAGAATGGTATCAGTACAAGGGCTGACCGATGGCTTGACGCTCTTGAAGCCCCTTACCCCATGGAGCCATCATTTCTGATTATCGTCTAGTGGAACACTGATAGGTTGGTTCAGTTCATCTTTATTGCGTTCTTTGCCAAACTCAAACGTTGAATTATTTATTTAGGAACAAATGGATATAATAGTTGTTATCCCTCTCTATAATGAGGAAGAATCGTTGCCCGAACTCCATGCGTGGATTAAGCGTGTGATGGAAAGTAATCAGTTCAGTTACGAGATTATTTTCATCAATGATGGCAGTACAGACTCATTCATGGAACGTACTGAGGACTTAGCCGGCAAAAATCCGAATGTATAGGCATCAAATTCCGTCGCAACTACGGTAAGAGTCCGGCCCTCATTGTGGATTTGCTGAAGCTGAAGGTGACGTTGTCATCACGATGGATGCTGATCTTCAAGACTCACCGGATGAAATTCTAGAACTCTATCGGCATGATTGGGAAGAAGACTACGATCTTGTTTCGGGCTATAAGCAGAAGCGATACGACCCATTGTCAAAGACATTGCCCACTCAAACTCTTCAATGCCACGGCACGAAAGATCAGTGGTATTCATAATCTCACGACTTTAATTGTGGACTGAAAGTCTATAAAAAGGCCGTCGTAAAGAACATTGAAGTCTATGGAGAGATGCATCGTTACATTCCATACTTTTGCAAAAATGCAGGCTTCGACTGTATCACAGAGAAAGTAGTACATCAAGCACGCAAATACGGTAAGAGTAAGTTTGGTTTGAACCGCTTCTTCAACGGCTATTTGGATTTGATTACACTGTGGTTTCTGAGTAATTTCGGCAAGAAACCGATGCATGTATTCGGCTTCTTAGGCAGTGTGATGTTCTTTATTGGTTTCATTGCGATTATCTGCATTGGTGCAGATAAGGCTTTATGCGTTGTTCTATCACATTCCACAGCGGCTCATCACCGACTCTCCTTATTTCTTTTATTGCGCTGACAATGATGCTTTTAGCAGTCAGTTTTTCTAGCTGGCTTCATCGGAGACCTTATCAGCTGACAGAGTCCGAGCAGAAACGACTACCAGATTGAAAAGAAAAATCTAACATAACAACTTTGAAGTAATGGAAAAGAACAAATATAGCCAAAAGCAAAAGTCTCATGCTCTTAGTGGTCGGAGCACTTCTTATTGCCGGTTGTTCTACGATAGACTGTCCGCTCAACAATCGCGTATACAGTAAATATAAGTTGGCCGGTGATGTGAAAACGCTTAATAGTAAGATGACAATCACGGCCAACCTACATAATGGGAACGACTCCGTCATTATCAACCAAGCAGAGAAAACCGATAGTTTTGAACTGCCCATGAGCTACTAGTATGCCCATAGATACTTTCTATCTTGATATTAAAGGGAGGTCAAAGTTACAGAGATACGATTGCTGTAACGAAGACCGACATGCCACATTTCGAGTCTGTAGACTGTAGTCCGGCTATATTCCACAAAGTAACGGCAATCAATTACACACAACATACTATCGACTCGATTGTCATTAACCAACCAAACGTAACCAAACAATGTTACAAAGAGCACTTTCCTTTATCTATTTCAAGAGCGCTGATTTTTAGTCTGTTGCTCGTGCTCCCAGTATCCGTTGGTGCACAGCAGAAAAAGAAAATCATTGCGGTTGAACAAGACACACTAGCCTTGTTCCGTGGCATTGCGGTGTCTACTGACTTGGTTGGCCCTGCACAATTGGCTTTTGGCAGTTACGGACAGTATCAGGCTGCTGTACGACTGAACCTGAAAGATAAGTGGTTTCCTATTTTTGAATTCGGTTATGGCAAGGCCGATGCCAAAGATATCACAACGAAGTTGGCTTTTCAAAACGAATGCACCATATGGTCGTATCGGTATGGATTGGAACTTAAATAAGAATAAGCACGACATCTATCGCACTTTATGGCGGACTGCGATACGCCTATACTTCATTCAAATATGATGTAGACGGTCGTGGTATTACTGACCCCGTTTGGCGCAATCAGATTGACATTAACGCGCATAATCAGCAAGCAAGCTACCATTGGTTAGAGTTCGCATTCTCCATTGACGCAAAAATATGGGGACCATTGCGAATGGGTTGGAGCGTACGCTACAAGCGAAGACTCTATCATACCCATGCAGAGATTGGACAACCATGGTATGTTCCCGGATTTGGTCGCAGTGGAAACAGTCGCTTAGGCGGTGAGTTCAACATCATTATGGAATTATGAGAAAGGGAAAGAAAATATATATTCAAGCAGCATTCCTGTTATTTTTGGTCGTTGGTACTATCCTAATTATTCGCCAACAGCAGGATATGCCTTACCAGCACAATGAAGGTTTTATCTTTGGTACGGTGTATCACGCTACTTACCAGTATGACAAAGATCTCAACAAAGAGATTGTTACTGAGCTAAATAAGGTAGACGAAGAGTTCTCCATGTTCAACAAGCGGTCTCATGGTGACTGCTTTCAATCAAGCGTCGACAGATAGAAGCCAGCAAGATGTTCATGGAAGTATTGACTCTTTTTCACAAGCAATCAATAAAGAAACTGACGGTGCTTTTTGACATCACCGTAGCTCCTTTGGTGAATGCCTGGGGCTTTGGCTTCAAACATCAGCAGCTTCCCAATCGGCAACAAGTTGATAGTTTGCGTGCTGTTTAATGGGCATGCAATATACAAGGTGGAGCATACAGGAGAAAAGAATATCGTTAAAACCGATCACAGAGGCTTGATGCTCGACTTCAGTGCCATTGCAAAAGGCTATGGAAGTGATGCGGTTGTTGCCGTGATGAGACGTCGCGACATCAAGAACCACATGATAGAAATTGGTGGAGAAATTGTAACCAGTGGTATAAGTGAGAAGCGCTTGCCATGGAAAAATAGGGCGTTACCAAAGCCGAGTGATGACAGTCTTAACACCAATCAAAACCTACAAACGGTACTGAATGTTACCGACAAAGCAATGGCTACAAGTGGGAATTACCGAAATTTCTATTATAAGAATGGCAAGAAACTTGCCCACACCATTGATCCACGTACAGGCTATCCCGTACAGCACAGCCTGTTATCAGCAAACTGTCTCTTGCCCACAGTTGCGTTGAAGCCGATGGCTATGCCACTGCTTTCATGGTACTTGGCATAGAGAAACCAAGGCTGTTTTGATAAACATCCTGAGTTGATGGCCTACTTTATCTATGCTGATAAAGACGGGAAAACAAAAAGTTTGGTATTCGCCTTCTTTGGAGAAAAACGCTTGTAAAATAACAAACAATGGAGAACGACCTGCAATTATACAGTCAATTATTAAGTCTGCCACTGTTCCAAGGACTTGGCAAAGCAGACTTAGAAGAGGTCGTGACCCACACAAAAATTAGGCTTTCACAAATTTGAAACCGCCAGATTATAGTCTGTGAGAATGACATCTGCAACCAGCTTCATTTTCTTTTGAACGGTCAAATAGAAGTAACAACAGTGTCTGCCGGGCACAGTTATCAGATTACAGAGTCCATTATGGCTCCTGAACCTATTACAACCTGAGCGTCTGTTTGGTCTGACACAACATTTTTCCAAGACGTTTAAAGCTTTGTCTACCTGCAACATTCTGACTGTTGAGGAAAGATGAAGTCATACGGTTAAGTGACAAGTTTCGATTTTCAGGATTAATCTTCTGAACATCCTTTTCCACCTATGCTCAAAAGAATGAACGTATGTTACTTCGACAACATTCCAACCTCTCTTGAAAAGTCGCATTATCTGTGCCGACCGTTGTTTACGGCCTGCAGGACGAAAAGACCATAAAAATAAAGATGACACAGTTGGCATTAGAACTTAATGACAGCTGACGTGATGTAATCGAAAGCATTGAATCATCTGAAACAAAAGGCATTTTAACACTCAGACGCAATTTTATTGTCATTGAAAAATTGAAGATGCTCTACAACAAACCCGGATTATAAAACAAAAGTTAGTATGAATGAAATAAAAGAGAAAGAAAGAAAGAATCCATTCTTTATAGATTATGGTACGCCACACTACACCGTACCTTTTCGATAAAATACAGACTCTGACTATGAAGAAGCTTTTATGGAAGGCATATGTCGCGACGATGAAGAAATTGACAAGATTGTCAACGACCCAGAAGATCCGACGTTTGAGAACACACAGCCTGTGTTGATTTAGAAAACGGCGAGCATTATTATGACCTACTCGACCGCGTTTCAAAACGTATTCTCGTGCATGCTGGAGTGCCGAAAACCAATGATGCACTTGACGCTTTGGCCCAGAAAATGAGTCCTATTCTCACTAAACACGCCAATGATGTCAGCCCTAACAAGAAACTTTTTGAACGCATCAAACAGGTATATGACCATCCCAATCGCAGTGAGTTAACCCCGAAGAGCAGATGTTGCTCAACAAGTTATTACGATGGCTTTGTCAGGAGTGGAGCACTTTTGGACGAAGCCGGTAAGGAGCAACCCGCAAGATTACCGAGGAAACAAGCATATTGGCATTGCAGAGTTCTCACAAAACTTACTGAAGGGAAAACCAAGGCCTATGAACTGTATATTACCGATGAGAAGCTACTAAAGGACTTCCCTGATATAGCCAAGGAAGCAGCCGCACAGACTGCAAAAGAGAAAGAAAAAGAGGGTTGGATATTCACTCTTGACTTCCCAGGCTATACTCCTTTCATGACATACGCTACGCAACGCGAGCTGCGCAAGCAGATGTACATGGCTAAAAACACAGAATGTACACACGACAACAACGAGAATAACCTCGAAAATATGCAAGCGACTGATTAATCTCCGCCGAGATGGCACAGCTGTTAGGCTTCGAAAACTATGCCGACTATGTTTTGAAACATCGCATGGCAAGCGATACAGCCTCACGTATATCAGCTGTTTAACGACCCTCATTGATGCCTATGAAACCGACAGCCTCAATGAAGTGAAAGACATTGAGAACTTGGCTCACAAGTTAGAAGGCGATGATTTTGAAGTAATGCCATGGGACTTCGGTTACTATTCGCATAAACTCCAAATGGAGAAATATAATCTTGATGCCGAAATGCTACGTCCCTACTTTTGAGCTTTCAAATGTAATCAGCGTGTTTTGTTCGCCACCCGTCTCTATGGCATCACATTCAAACCCAACGACAATATTCCTGTCTATCACCCTGACGTAAAAGCGTATGAGGTTTTCGACAAAGACGGCAGTTTTCTTGCTGTTCTCTATGCTGATTTCACCCTCGCAAAGGTAAGCAAGGCGGTGCGTGGATGACTGAATTCAAAGGGCAATGGATTGATCATAAAGGCAACAAATAGTCGTCCTCATGTCAGTTTGGTGATGAATTTCACTAAACCTACAGCCGAAAAGCCTGCACTTTTAACTCTCGGGGAGGTTGAAACGTTCCTTCATGAGTTTGGTCATTCTCCATGGAATGTTTGCCAACACCCGTTTCGAAAGTCTCAGAGGCACAATGATGGTGGGATTTTCGTAGAACTTCCGTCACAATTCATGGAAAACTATTTCGGTAGAGAAGGACTTCCTCCGCACCTTTGCTTTCCATTATCAAACGGGAGAGCCTATCCCCGACGACCTCATCGAGCGCATAGTCAAAAGCCGTAACTTCATGACCGCTTATGCCTGCTTGCGCCAAGTGAGTTTCGGACTCCCTCGATATGGCCTACTATACCCAAAAGAAACCCTTCAACGAAGACATCATTCCTTTGAAAAAGAAGGCATGGAAAAAGGCTATGCTCAACAAGCAACTACCTGATACATGCATGACCGTACAATCCAGTCATATCATGGCAGGAGGCTATGCTGCCGGTTATTACAGCTATAAATGGGCAGAAGTACTTGATGCTGATGCATTCAGTGTATTCAAGAAAAATGGTATTTTCGACCGAAAGACAGCCCAAAGTTTCAGGGATAACATTCTCTCAAAAGGCGGCACAGAGCATCCTATGACACTCTATAAACGCTTTCGCGGGCAGGAACCGACAATTAAAGCCCTGTTAGAAAGAAATGGAATCAAATAAAACACATCACAATATGACCGCTGAAGAAAAACAGCAACAATTAGACAACCGCTATCTTCGTATGGCACTGGATCTGGGCAGAGAACTTTTATTGCCTGCGTCGGCAGGTGGAGCCTTGGTCGTTAAAGACAAAATGATTATCAGCGACGGCTACAATGGAACCCGAGTGGCTTTTTGACAATGTCTGCGAGGATGCCAACCAAGCAACTTTTCCCTATGTTCTGCACGCCGAAGCCAATGCAATCACCAAATTGGCTCGCAGCAGTAACAACAGTGACGGCAGTACGCTTTACGTGACAGCTTCACCATGTATCGAATGTGCAAAGCTCATCATACAGGCTGGTATCAGGCGTGTTGTATATGCAGAGAAATACCGTTTGAGGACGGTATTCATCTTTTACGCAAAGCAGGAATAGAAGTGATTTATATGGAACAAAAAGAATAACCATGGAACAGAAGAAAATAATCGGTGGATGCCACTCATTATGGCCTCTGTGTCATTGTGGGTATCTTCATTGGAACCTTTATGCCAACCATTTCTCGGGCAACCGACTCAACATTATCAATTCTGGCAGCAACCGACTCAATAATCTCTTGCACATCATTGATGATCAGTATGTCGACAAAGTGAATATTGATTCGCTCGTAGACAATGCCATTCCGCAGATATTAAGCGAGCTTGACCCTCACTCTGTCTATATCAATGCCAAGGATGTACAGGCAGCCAACGACGACTTGAAAGCGCTTTTTCGGGTGGGCATTGAATTTACCATCCGACAAGACACCATCCACGTGCAGAATGTCATTAAAAATGGGCCTGCTGACCGTGCCGGCATCTTGGCTGGTGACAAGATTGTGAGTGTTGACGGCAAACCGTTCGTGGGCAAAACCGTTACCAATGAAGAGGCCATGCGCCGCTTGAAAGGGCCTAAAGACACGAAAGTGAAGATCGGAGTAAAGCGTTATGGGCAGAAAGCCATTAAATATTTCACGGTAACACGCGGTGAAATACCGACGAAGAGTATTTCTGCAACCTATATGCTTGACGATAAAACAGGCTATATCCGCATCAAGAACTTCGGCGAAACAACCTATCCCGAACTGCTCATTGCATTGGCCAAACTTCTCAAGAGCGTTTCAGCAACTTAGTCATAGACCTTCGCGACAACACGGGTGGCTACTTGAACAGTGCCGTGCAGATAGCCAATGAGTTCCTTTCGAAGCATAAACTCATCGTCTACACCCAAGGGAGAAAGAGTCCCCGACAAGATTATTTATCAGACGGACGCGGCAGTTATCAGAACATTCCACTCGTTGTGCTCATCAATGAGGGTTCTGCTTCGGCGGCAGAGATATTTGCCGGTGCCATGCAAGACAACGACCGAGCCACGATTATCGGTCGACGTTCGTTTGGAAAAGGCTTGGTACAGCAGCAGATTGGTTTCCCTGACGGCAGTATGATCCGTCTGACGGTGCATCCGATACTACACCTTCCCGGGCGCTGTATCAGAAACCATACACTAAGGGAGAGGATCCTCAGTATCAACAAGACCCCAGGTCACGCTATCAGCACGGTGAGTTCTTCCGTCAGACAGTATCAAACACACCGGCCCTGCATATCATACGGGCATCGGACGCGTCGTCTATGGCGGTGGCGGTATCACCCCCGACATCTTCGTACCAGAAGACACTTTGAACATCACCTCTTATTATAAGCAGGCTGCCATGAGCGGACTGATACTCCAATTTACCTACACCTACACCGATGACAACCGTATCAAGCTCAACAACTTCAAGGAAATGATGCAGCTTAGTGACTATCTTGCCAAACAGAACATGGTAGATAAGTTTGCCACCTATGCCGACCGTCATGGTCTGAAGCGTCGCAATCTGATGTTACAAAAAGAGTCATAAACCCTCAACCGCTACATCAACAGCCGTATTATCTACAACATGCTTGACGAAGAGGCCTGAATGAATACATCAACCAAGACGACCTCTGTCATCTCAACAGCGCTACGTGTTCTAGAAACAATGCGGCTTTTTCCTAAAAACCAGAGAAAAAGCGCCAGAGAAAGGTTGCCATAGTGCAAGGCTACAATCATTTCAGCCTGCAACGCCATTTCATCGCCCATGCTTAAAAGCGAACTGCGACAGCAATGAAAGTCCTCGCCGACAGTTCACCAGTAACCAATCTGCGTGAACAGTCGCTTGCACCTCGTCAACAAAGTGCTCCGTCACCCAGTGTCAACGCGCAAAGACCATTCTTCTTTACTATTCAATGGCCGACGAGGTTGATACACACAACTTGGTTCGACCTGCTTCGCGAGCAAGGAAAAACGGTTTTGCTGCTCTGTAACATTAGCGCACGAACTTGAAATCCGACGCTATGAAGGGCCAAAGAGTCTGCAAGAAGGCAGGGCTTTCCATATCATGGAACCCACAGGAGCTGTTTTCACACAACTTCACACCATTGACCTCGTGATTGTTCCCGGTATGGGTTTCTGACCCTACAAGGCAAACTGATTGGGGGTGGGAAAGGCTATTATGATCGTTTTCTGAGGCTCGTTCCCCAGGCTTATAAGCTCGGTCTGTGTTTCGATTTCAAAAAGTAGCGTCTGTTCCAACCGAAGATACAGACGTAAGAATGGACGAAATCATTTGAAATCTTACTTGGTAAAATTCATATCCCTATGAAGAAAAACATCATCATCATCTTTTCTTAGCCTGCTTATCAACAGCAATGAGTGCACAAGAAGAAAAGGGAAACTTTACATCCAGCCCAAAAGCAGGCTTCAACATGGCTAAGTTCGTCGGCAGCGGACTCTGTTTACAAGCTCCAAATGGAAAGTGGGTTACGAGGTAGGAGCCGAGGCCGAATGAGTTTGTTTCCAACCACAATTCACTCTCTTCTCGATTGGAATACCGCCAGATTGGTTGCACCTTCGATTACAAAGAGACTGCCAGTGACTCACAATTTCTGAGAGGACAAGGAACTGGAACGCCTCAACATGAACCACATTGCACTGCCCATCATGTATAACTCTATATAAAAACCCCACCCTTGCTCTCAAGATAGGAGAGAAGTCAGCGGTCTGCTTTCGGGCCAAACTGCATGAACATGATTATGGGAGAATGGCTGATCCGCAGGGCACAATGGATACAGTCCAGATGATGATGTTTCTAAGTACGTCTGGCACGACTATAACGTTCATCAGACCATTGAGAAGGAAAAACGATTTCAAGCGTTTGGCCTGCTCACATACCTATTGGTATCAGCTATGACTACAAGCAGTTTGTGATGACAGGCATCGTGCATATCGACCCCAACCGCCTCTATACGTATGACAAAATATACATTCCCGGCGGTGGAATGTCTGACAAACATGGCCTGCGAAACTTATACATTGGCATCACGGCAGGCTATAAATTCAAGCTCTGAAGCAAACAGAAAAGTCTGAATATCGGCTGATATAGGGTATCAACTGCAACATATAGGGATTGTTCGCCAGCATTTAGGGATTTCCCTCACCCTTAAAAGCCTAACAATTCCTATTTTTGTAGAAACATAACTGCACTCGACAAATTATGAATTCATTCACTTTGCACTCGTTTGCACATATCTTTGTAAAACATAAAGATCATTAGACTATCGAAACGAAAACCACTAGATTTTAGCATTGATGCTCACACTCTTACTGACGGCTCAGCATGGAGGCAATGGTCAAAGACAAGCGAACTGTTGAACGAGGAATGACAAACAGGAAGTGATGAGCATTCTCGGCACCCCGAAAGCCCTCAAGTTTTGACCAGACAGGAACACGTTGGGAATACATCAAAAGCAAGTTGTTGATCCCTACTGATGTATATGCGTGCAGATCGAATTCGACAACCGCGACCGCGTTGTCAACTCATCAGGAGACCATTATCCCGCGGCAGACGGGCAATCAAAAACAACACGATCATCGGCAACCCTACTGATGAATTCCGGCGTCCCTACCCCGGTTTCTACGATGATTGTCTATGGAAAACGAGTTTACTACTACCTATGACCGAATGAACAAAAGCAAACTTCGACGACAACAGAATGGCACTCTTGAAGTGGCCTGCCTGAGAAGTCTTTTCACCTGCCGTCAAAAGTGCACAATTATTGAAGTTGTTTTCATTCAGCGATGGCAAGTTGAAAGCTCTCCGTCTCAGCGGGCCCGACAGATTGTAGATCCACAGAATGCCCTACGTCATCTATCAGAGTTTCACTTTCGACAGCGATAAAGATAAGGCGGCAAGAATTATGCATGAGATGCAGATGCGATAAAGAATGATACGTGATGAAAGCCTCGATGAATTTTTCAAGTCCCAGAAACAATTTCAAAACTCAAAATCAATTGGCAATCAACTACTTTCACAAACAACATTCTGATTTGCGCCAAGTTAGCGTGTAATCTGCATCAAATCATCGCGCCATCTGCGTCAAGTTACGCGCTGACTCTGACGCAAATCAGAAACCAAAGTAATGCACATTGAAAAACGATATCATTCACACTGCTTTTTCATCTCAAAAACACAGCCTTGCTTTTTCCCGACAAAACGCAAATGAAAACCATATGAAATGCCTGACAGAAAAGTAGGAGAAGAAAGAGATACACAAGCTCATCGCCCGTTGGTCAACAGAACTTGATATCGCTGATGATGAAGCTTCCCACCTGACTGTTGAGCCGTTGCACCAACTTCTGACGCATCATGCTGAGGTCTTGACGTAAAGCGGATTGAGAATCTTTACAAACAGCGTCTGATTCTTAATGAACTTATCACCTGTATAACGGGCTACCGTGGGACCAACCACGCATCCCATGACGCAATCAACCGCTTTGCAGGAGCGAGTCTCAAATCCTTCCTTGCGAAGTACGGTCTGAAGGATATCAGCCAATGATTTTACGTCGCGCTTGAACATCAGTCTTTCAATTCAATTTCACCTTGCTGACCGAGAAAAGCCTGTAATCGAAGTCGCCATTAGCAAGAATTCGGTCAAGATGATCACGGTTGGTGTCGGTTATAAAGATTTGTCCGAAACCCTCTCCCCCCACAAGTTGCACTAATCTGTTCAACGCGGTCTGGCATCAAGTTTGTCGAAAGATATCGTCGAGAGCAGCAGCGGAGTGCTGTCTCGAAGTATGGCGAAGGAAATCGAATTGTGCCAGTTTCAAGGCCAAAGCATAAGTCTTGTGCTGCCCCTGACTGCCCTCTCTCTCATCTGATAACCATCAAGAAGCATCTCAAGATCATCACGATGCACGCCATGAAGTGAGTAGCCCACCGCCCCCGCCTTTATAGCGGTCGCGCTGCATGGTATCGAGCAGAGAGCCGCGCTGTCCATGCTGAAATATAATCTCAAGGAAACCGTTTCATGCCCACCTGAAATATGACTGCAGATGTTCTGAAACACCGGACAAGTCGCTTAACGAAAGCATCACGCTCTGATAGATAACTTCTCCGTTCATCGCCATTTTCGCTCTTCCCATATCTCAGCAGTGCTTTGTCGGGCTCATCCTCCATTTCAACAACGCATTACGCTGCTGCAAAGCCTTGTTATAGGCCGAAAGAGCCTCGATATAAGCATGGTCATACTGTGAAATCACAAGGTCGAGAAGGCGTCTCAGGCTCCTCACCCCTCCTCAATCAAAACAGAATCCGAGGGCGAAGCAAACACAAGCGGTATCAAACCGATGCTGTGACAGTTCTGCGATACTCCTTTTTGTTGCGCTTGAAGTGTTTCTTCGTGCCACGCTTCATACCACAATAAATCTGCTCTTCCTCTCCTTCATCCGTTGTATAGTTTGCTTTCAAGCACCAGGAAATCCTGATTATGCATGATTACTTGCGAGTCAATGGGATTGAAAGCACTGCGACAAAACGAGAGATAATGCACCGCATCAAGCACTGTTTGTCTTGCCAACTCCATTGCTTCCTATAAAGCAGTTGAGTTTCGAGACAATGAAATTGTTGCTCACGGATATTCTTATAATTGAGATTGAAAGTCTATTGAGTATCATAATCTTTGTTTGCAAAGTTACCGTTTAATAGCTGAAAAACGAAAAAGAATGAATAAATTTCAATATGTGAGAATATTTACGTACTTTATGACGGTCTCATGCCTCCCTATAAAGGGAAGAAACACCGCACTTGAGAAATAAATAAAACAACAAATAACAATGGCAAAACAAAATGAACAGGAGTGCCTCGACAATGAGACTTATCAAGTCGGAAGCTTTTTTGATAAGAACAAGAAAGTCATCATTGCTGTCCTAGCAATTATCATTATTGTAGTAGGTGGCTTCCTTTACAAGGCTTATGTGGCTGAACCACGCGAAGAAAAGGCCAGCACTGAACTTGCAAAAGGCCAGGAATACTTCAATGCTGAACAGTTTGACAAGGCTCTTAACGGTGATGGTGCAGGCTTTACCGGCTTATTAAACATCATCAACAACTATGGAAGTACTGATGCTGCCAATTTAGCGAACCTCTATACCGGCCTCTGTTATGCCAACTTAAATAAATGGAACGAAGCCGTGAAGCATCTTGATGAATACCTCCTGCTGATGATGCCATGGTAAGTCCGGCTGCCGTAGCAGCTCTCGGCAATGCCTATGCACATGTTAATCAGTTGGACAAGGCTGTCGACAACCTCAAGAAAGCAGCTGACATGGCTGACAGTGAGGGCAGAGACGGCGTCAACAACTCGCTTTCTCCTACTTTCCGCCTCCAAGCTGCAATCCTTTTGGAGAGCCAAGGAGAAAGATGACGCACTGAAAAATATATCAGACATCAAGAAGAAGCGTAAACTCTGCGCTTGTTCAGAGCCAGAGATTGACAAGTACATTGAAAGAGCATCAAGATAACATGGCAACTGAATTACATCATCTGTCTGATTACGATGTCAACACGGTGCCTGATGCAAGCAACATGTGTTTCGGTATCGTGGTGGCCGAATGGAATCCGGAGATTACTGATGCCTTGCTTGACGGTGCTATGACGACACTGAAGAAGCACGGGACACTCCCGGAGAACATCCATGTGAAGACAGTTCCGGGAAGTTTTGAACTTATCTACGGTGCGCATCAAATGGTGTTGCGTATGGTGGTTACGATGCTGTCATTATCTTAGGAAGCGTTATTCGCGGTGAAACTCCACACTTCGACTATATCTGTCAAGGCGTAACCGAAGGCATTGCACGCTTGAATGCCACGCAGGAAATCCCTGTTATCTATGGTCTTCTGACCACCAACGACCTGCAACAAGCACAGGATCGCAGCTGGCGGTCGATTGTGAAACAGGGTGATGAATGTGCTGTTGTTGCAATTAAAATGGCTAAGTTCTAAGCAATAAGATGAAACTTCACCAATTGTTACAAGCTTATGAGTTCGATGAACTCATGCCGGTAATCAACGAAATGTTTCCCGGTACGGCCAAATATCGTAACCTTTGAAGGTCGCTTACGACATCATGGTCGGTAGGCGTCCTGCTTTCTTCGAGCAAAAGTATTCGCTATAAGCTCATCAAAGGCAAGGAGAAGAATAGTATGGGATAGCTGAAGATGCCAATTTCAATGGCACTTTGGGAAGTTATTCCCGGCAGAAGTTCTCGCGAGAAAGTGAGTTGATCTCAGTGATGTAGAGATTTTTAGCCAACTGTTTAGTCAACATGTGTTTCATCAGCAAGTATCCTCGCCTGTTTAGAAGAAGCCACACAGTAGGCTCTTGAAAGAATAAAACGAACATTATTCATATAGAAAAAGAGATGAAAGTCGATGCTTTCATCTCTTTTTTGCTGTTATACCCCACCCAACGGACTATAAAACCATCAGAACAAATCTAAAACCTTATAGCTTAAAGAACAGAAAGACAGCATCCGCTCTGGGCAAAATGCTGTCTTTCAACTATCTTTCGGGCATCCCAAAAGCCCGACTGTTCATTGCTTAGTCCTTGGCGACGGCCATACTGTTCATCAAGATTGAACAGAGAACTATCACCCATTCGCTTAATACGGTCTACGATTCCGCTTGCTGTAGCCTCTTCATCTACCTGCTCACGAACAAACTGCCAGAGGAAACCTGCGTTGCATTATCTCCTTTTTCTGTGCCTGAGCGAGCAAGTTATTAATGCTTTCTCACTGATCTCACACTCGTAGGGCATAAGCATCTTCGAATGCATTGAGGGGACTCTTCCCATGTTTTCTCACGGCTTCAATAGTGTTCACCTCAGCCGTTCCACCACGTTTGATGATGAAACTTGCCATTTGATAGGCGTGATCCATTTCCTCTGCACTCTGCTTTTTCATCCAAGTAGAGAAGCCATTATACTTCTTTCTCGAAAATAGAAAGACATTGAAAGATACAAGTTAGCTTGAATAAATCTGCAGACAATCTGATTGTTGAGTGCTTTCAAGTGAATTTGAAATCATAATCTATATTTTTTTAATTGTTATCTGATGAGACAAAGATACATAAAAACAGGTATCTTATGCTCAACAAACCATTTCTTAGCTTTTTTTATCTATTCACTACGCTCTTTATTCCTACATTCCTTCTTTCTCTGCAAGGTCGACTTCCGAAGCCTCATCACTTCCTGTGTCAAGCTGCGTGTCCTTGGATATGGTTATTCTACCCTGGCGTGACACCTTCATCAGCAATGGGATATACTCATCACTCATTTTATCCGGAGAGCCAACACTTGCTGCAAACAAGAGATTATCGCCCTCGGCACGGTCAAGAACAATGCCTACGAGAGCACCGTTTGCATAGGTTTTCCCTACGTAGGAACTGAAATCAGACTTCGTAAACGTACGGTTGAAGAACTCACTACCGTCAGCGCGCAGAATGCGCACAGTAATCCGGTTGTCATAATACTTAGTATCGCCATCGGCTATAACCGGTAATGAAGGGTCAGCACACGCTTTGTCTCAACCGTGTAGACTGTTCCAACCATTCAACCTTACGGCTGTGCATAATCACCGGTCTTCATAACCTGACGATGCGCTGCAGCTACAGGCTTTTAGTAATGATAATGCCCTGTATTCTTCTTCTCCTGCAACTCATCAAGATAAGCTACTGGCAACGCAAAAACAACAACAAACTATAATATTTTTCATCTCTTTCATTTTTCATTACGATGCAAAGATAGTAATTTTGCCAAAATAACAAAGGGAAATAAATGTTTTACAAACTTATCACTACAACAATAAACCATGAAAAATGCGGGAAAAACGAATATGGAGCATATTATCTTTGCAGTATCTAAACTCCAACTGATTAATGAAAATAAACAGTTCATCTATACCTTCCTGCTACTCCTATTCATGCTGTCAGGCTGCAAAAAGGTAAGCTAGGAACAGACGCAAAAGGCCATTGATACACATTCCAATGCTTATCAATGAAGTGCAAAAGTGCTCCAAACTGTACAATCGTAGAACACTAGACTCTCACAAGATTATCACCTATGATGACCAGAAAACTATTGAAGGGAAGCCTTCAATCAGGATATCAATATCGACATTCCTATGACAAAAACGCAGGGTAGCTACACCGATGGACGCCACTGTGAAAAGCTATATTGACTTCTCAACCTTTAGTGAAAAGAACGTCAGACGCAACGGAAAGAAGATTGAAATCACGCTTCCTGACCCGCGTGTCACTGTTGACAAGCACGAAGATTGACCATGAACAAGTGAGAAGTTCGTCAACTTCACGCGCCCGACTTTACAGATGCCGAACTTTTCTGACTTCGAACGTCAGGGACGTGAACAGATATTGAAAGCTGTTCCACAAACAGATATCCTTGAAAATGCCCGCATCAGTGCCATAAGCGATCCTCGTTCCATTACTTCAACAGTTGGGATTTGCCGAGCAAGATATTACCATTCATTTCAGAAACGACCTGCACAGCAGTGATATCCTGACACTGATTGACAAAACATTTGAGCATGGAAAAATAAGAAACAAAATACATTTTTGGCACATCATCTTCAGTCGGCTGTTCGCAAAGCCATTCTGATGATAACGCTTATCGTGGTTCTGCTGATAACGATAACCATTGCATACGCTGATAACAAACGGAACAAGTCTGCATATCAAGCAAAACAAACAGATAGACCTTATCTGACACCGATCAAAAGCATTGAAGAAATCGGCGAATGGGAGTTTCACAGCTGACAGATGAGGAACCTCATAGACACCGTGAAGCATGGTTTCTTCTGGCGACAGTGAGCTTGCACGCATCTATTATGGCACCTTGAGATTAGGTATCAACCTGCATCAAGCGCCTCCTGACTGGATGAGTTCAAGACAAAGATACACCCTAGACTGTCACTTCCTCCCATTCAACTGCTCGACCAGGACTTCATTGATGAAGCACGCATCAAAGCTTTCTTTGAGAGTGGAAAAGTGGACAGAAAGCGACCGCAAACAGCTTTTTATGAACGCATACAGCTGCATGAAACAACGTGCAGCTTAACGCCTGCAAACATAGCAGCAATCGCACAGGCAATGCCCGACAACAGATAGAAAACATGATGAAAAGCATGGCTTCAAGAATGTAAAGACTGGCTTTGAAACAGACAACAAATATCGAATAGAAAGGCCTGATAGCATCACGCCATCGGGCCTTCTCTCACTAAATCAACAAAAATTAACTGTCCCATTTACGGGCAATTTGTAATCAAATAATTAATCCACCCAAACACAAAAAAACTTCAAAAATTACCAAAACACTTAAAACCTAAATATATATGTAACCTATTGAAAACCATGTTTAATTGCTCTCGCCGATATCACTACTGACTTGAAAAACCGTCATTCATGAAACGACAGCACGTCTGGAACGACAATACAAAGATAAACTAATCTCGCCTGTCTCATTCTATATTCCTGCTTTTTCTTTGACAACCAGTGAGCAAACGTTTGCACAAAACAGCATGAGAAGACTGAAACAGGAAAATTACAACCCATGAACAGTACACCATATTTTGTAAATAATATCACCCTGTTTTAACACTCTGGAGTGAGGCCTTCTATGAAAAAGCAGGGGAAGAAAACAGCAGTTATTCCGCAATCTTGGGAGAATAAGCTCATAATTCCGAAGCACTAAGGTTGTGATTTGACTCAAAACACGCAGTTGTTTGCATCGAATGACGCACCTAGATGAGGCAGATAACGAGGTAATCTGACTGAATTACATCATTTTTTCATATGATTTTGCCTTTCTGACTTAAGAAACTCGTAACTCACTTTGATAGACAACAGCTTTACAACCAGCCAAAAACAGACGTTATTCGGAGCGAGGAAAGTCTTATCTAAATACACGAGTATAGTAAAGGCATTTGTAAATATACTTGAAAAGAATTAACATATAATCCGTTTCCCAAGCAACGGCCCTATACGCCAATGCCACCAATACTATCTTCACTATGATACAGTCTTCTTAAATGCCATACTGCACATGGCAGTCTACACTGAAAAGTAAACACACAAACAGCTTTGGTGCTACTATCTACAGCTTTACAGATCGCAGTGGGAAAGCTTTTTCTGACTTTCCCATATAAAAATCATAACTTTTCAAAGCAAACAGAGGCTGCTCCTGAACGAGATGAAGAGATGACAAAAACGGCTTTCTGCATGAAAGGAGCATGAAAGTATCTCCTCGAAATCGTTCTGCAAGCGAACTATTTCTTGCTTTCCAACAAGACTGTATCTGATTTCAAATCAATGCCACGCGCCTTGAGTTGCACCTCTGCCTTCATGCGCATTCATCTTCACAACAACCATACATCGGCCAAAGAATGCCTTTTCGTTTCGTATCCTGAAACGCTCCATAGAGGTCTGACAGCCATTATCTACGCCGACAATCTCACCATTTCCTTCTGTTTCGAAATAGAGCTGATGCTCTGCCCAAGGGCAACGCCGACCGTCCTTATCAACAACTTCTGCCTCAACAAAAGCCAAACCGCCGGGTTTACAGATGCTATGTTCAACTGTCAAACGAATGCGATCGGGTGCTCCTGCCGTATGGATTTCTTCCTCACGCACGGCTTTCCATGCTCATAGGCAACGACTTTCACACTCCCCGGCTCATAGTTTACGCGCCATTTCACATGAAATTCATTTGCTGTTTCAGGCCCTGACTTTTTGCCATTAACGAACAATCTAACAGCATCGGCATGATTGAAACACACACATATCAATCTGCTGTCCGGCTAACCAGTTCCAATGAGGAAACAGATGTAGCACCGGTTTCTGCGTCCACTCGCTCTGATACATGTAGTAGATATCCTTCGGAAATCCTGCAAGATCAATAATACCAAAATAGCTGCTGCGGGCCGGGAAGCCATAAGGTGTAGGCTCACCAAGGTAATCCCATCCCGTCCATACAAACTGTCCGCTCACGAAATGATTGTTCTAACCGCATTCCAAGTGCTTTGCAGTGCTACTCCATGAAGCGTGCATGCTATCATAGGCACTACACATGAAAGTTGGATTGGAGTCAGGAAGCCACCACTCCTCCGGTGCTTTATAGACAGAGTCACTTGGCATCATATAAAAACCTCTTGTCTGGAGTGCAGAAACAGATTCTGTCATGATAAAAAGGCTTGCCGGGAAAGTTCTTGGGCAATCTTTTATATTCTTTATATGAAGTTATAGCTCATCAGGGTCTCAGGCACTGTTTCGAAGAGAAGGTTTTCGGCGACGTTCTATTGCAACCCTGCCGTCACAGGGCGTGTCGGATCGTTGCTTGATGATGTCAACCAAGGCTTTTGTCAGTTGCGAATTGACATTCATCCTGCCATCATCAGTGCTGTTTGGAGCAATGGCATGTCCTGCATTGAGAATGAGATTAGCCTTCGCTGATCAATCGATCAGCGTCGGCAGAGTCCCATTGCTCCAACACTTCATTGCCAATGCTCCATATCATGATACTTGATGATTGCGGTCACGCTCGCCCACCGTCGGAAAGGTCGCGCTCAAACCACTGGTCAAAGACAGCGGGAATAATCGTATTTTTGTTTTCTTCGATGCCACATGTCAAAGCTTTCATCCATCACAATGAAGCCCATGGAGTCGCAAAGTTCAAGAAGTTCGGGAGCAGGAGGGTTGTGAGCAGCGAATGGCATTGCACCCCATGTCTTTCAACAGTCTTAATTGGCGATAGATAGCGACGATGCACAGTCAGCTCCTAAGCAAACTGCATACGTGATTGCAAAACGCCACTGATTTTGTGTTCTTCCATTCAGCCAGAAGCCTGTTTGAGCATCGAAATGAAACGAACGAAAACCAAACGGCGTATCATAGCGATCGAGAACTCTACCACCTTGCACGATTTCCACGCATGAAACGTAACGATAAGGACGTTCTATTGACCATAGTTCCGGCTTATCTACCTGCATATTCTCTCGAAAAACAGCAGGCTTATTGGGATTAACCGTCAGTTTACGCAGCACTGTTGACACGACCTTCAGTGCTGAATTGAGTACGGTATTGCGCACAGTTGCAGTCTCAGAACGGCTGCCTTGATTGTCAATTTTAATCTCGGCACAGACCTTTCCGTCTGTTGTTGCCCTGACAAACGTACCCCAATGTGCCACATGCAGCGCATTGGCCGTCACTCAACAAACGTGACGATAGATGCCACTTCCACTATACCAACGGCACATTCGGCTGCTCACTGTTGTCCACCTGACTGCCATCACATTGTCTCTTTGCCTTTGAGATACGGCGTTAGTTCATACAGCGATAACTGATGAACTATAGGGACGTGCCCAATAAAATGCCCATTCAAATAGACAGAAGCATTCATATACACGCCGTCGAAATCAATAAAATAATGTTTATTCCGGGTCATACGAGGCACATCGAAAATGCTTTTCGATACTCACGCAATGCCTCCGGGCAATGCGCCACCTGTGGCTCCTGACGGATTGGTTGCTTGAAAAATCGCCTCCCAACAGACTCAGATCATGAGGAAGCGACAAGCGTCCCCAAGCGTTGTCATTAGTTAGGGACGACATCGTTACCGAGTCCTGTAACACAAAAAGCCAGTGATTGTCAAACAGTTTACGGTCAGCAGCAGAGGCTGTGACCGTAAAAGACAATGCAACAAATAAGAAGATAGATTTCAGTTTCATTTATTTCAATTTAATTTTCAGTTTCTTCCCGTAGTTCACAATTCGGCCATCCGCTTCATCATTCAATGCATCCACCTCAAGTCAGGGATGGCGATAGACCACCTTTGAAACGGCGCACTTAACATGCCTTTTCAAAGCTGCCACTCCGCTCTCCTATCGTGAGTGTCTGCGTTTTGTCGTCATATAAGAAAGGAATGGTTGCATACTTTCCCTGTTCATAATTATAGTTTGTTCCTTCATCTTCATAGAGTGTAAAACGTCTATTTTTTCCACATATAGATGTAAACATGACTGTTTCTAGGGCAGTTGAGGGAAGCCGTTATTTCGAGAACTTTCCCTGATTTTCAGTATCATAGGATGATTTCATAGATGTGCAGGTCGCCACCCATATGTCGCAAACAGCAGTTCGACAGCTTTGAGTCTTGTTCGTGTGCCTGATCCATAATCGCACCAAGCTTTGGGGTGACAAAAGGTGCCGAGTCACCATCGGTAGTTTGGCGATTGCAACATCATCGGCATGCGCAAACCACACGCTTTGATTGCATCGAAGGCGGCATAGGTGATGATATCGCTGAAAGCAAGAATGGCATCAGGACGTTTCTCGCTTTGAAGCAACTGCAAAGTAGCCTGCCGTGCCTCGTCAAAAATCAATTTTCCCACACAACACCAAATCGCGATCTATGGGCAAACGATGGTCGCGCAAGGCTCAAGATAACCGTGTTGCGTGCTCGCTTTCACCATGTCAAGGTGGTTTGGCCCACCAATGAAAGGCACAGCGTCGGGCACCTCTTGCAATGAGATGGGAGGAAGCCTGCGCTGCCCTCATCACCGTTGGCAACCACCTGAGAGAACTTTGTGCAGATGGTATGGGCGAAAACACGACGGGATGCCATTTCTGTGGAGTTGAGATAGTGCTGATAGTCCACCGTGTCCTGCGCCAGCAAGTTTATGATGCCTCCATGCATGGAAATGAAGTCAATGGCTCTTTTTCTTCACGCAGATGACTTCTCGTGACTGCTAGGGCACTGATGACCGAATAACCATTTTCGCGAGGCATAATCCTCTGCCGTCAAGCACCCCGAAGCATAGTAATGGTGATGAGATTAGGCACTAATCACGCCTATCACACGTGAGTGCTTCCCTGCGTAAGCTCTCCAGCAAAGGGATTGGACGATAGTTCATCTGCTTGGCCAAAGCCTGCACCTTTGGCTTTCTCATTTCATCCCCAACCTCATGACTGCCCTCGGCAAGGCTCACGACACCGTGGCCATGTTACACCCAACACTTCGGCCAGATCTTTCTAAGGATGTCCCACGCTGTTTCATGCTAAACTTATGCTTCTTTGTTTAACTTTATAGCTATTCAAAGTGACTACAAAGATACAAATAAAAAGTAAAACAGCAGAAAGAGATGAGTGAAAAAGACAAAAGCAAGATAAACCCTTTTCCCTGTTGACTTTCAATATGTAAAGAAAGACGTTACACAGGTCTTGAAAATCGAGCGAAGAAAATGAAAGCGTTGAATGAAAAGCTTACTTTTAAGACATGAAGAATGAAAAATGAGCTGAAATTCATTATATTGTCTCTACGATAGCCATATTACAACGCTATAGGTCAAAAACACAGTGCCGTTTGAGGCAAAACAAGAGGTGATTCAAGTTATTTCAGCACCTGATATGACGCAAATGCAACCAAATTTCACGTTACTTTCATCGCTTTTTCATGATTTCATCTCATCTATTTGATAGTCAAAACATTAGCAAACAGACTCAAAACTCATGTATTTCCAAACAGAAAACTCCGCGTTCAGAATAACTCAAGTATCTGAAAGCTGTAAAATAAAATCAGAAGATGCCAACCACAGATACATATGCAGAGAGACTCCGAAAATCAAAATGGGATACTTCGCAGAATCAACCAAACTGGCTCGCAAGGCATATTTGTGGCTTCGTGAATAGTGTTGACACCAAGCTTACGAAAGATGTTCCTTGCGATGTGACACTGTATGGAAGCTCGAAAACCGCTTTTTCTGCAATCTCACGCGTAGTCATTCCAAGGGCTATATCCTTCAGTATTTCGTTTTCTGTAGGTGTAAGTTTGGCGCGATCTGGACGCAGTTTCCATCGGCACAAGCTAACATTTCGGCCATCCGTTGACAGATAAAACGACGCCCACGAACGGCATAACTGGCAGCTTCGCGCATCTCCCTGAAGACTGCATCCTTTAGCAAGATACTGAAACGCGGCGAAGTTGCAATGAGCAACCCGCACGAAATCAACGCTCAAACTCGCAGAAGAGCAGCCATCTTGCTTCAGCGAAGCGCTCACCAGTATGGAAAGCTCGGCATATCATTGATATCAAACAGTGTATAGTCGAGAACTATCACCCGATTGCCGTCATTCTGCAAATGCCAGAAGCAGTTCGCTCTGTCTCGACATACTTCGTGGTCATCGCCATTGAAATCACTAAGAACATACACCAAGCCTGCCTGAGTGATGTCTTGCTTATCAGCTAAGAGAATTTCCATACCTTATTGATTTTCATACAAAGTTAACAAAACGGCAGAATGCAAGAAACATGAAGCTAAGAAGCTCGATAACTGACAGTCCTTTCCATAGGGGAACCAACATTTTCAGCTAGCTCAGAACGTCACGCGAAGCATGAACCTCGACACTATTTTTCTTGGCTGTCGAGGGTATTATACTACAACGGTGCACATACTCCACGTGAAGAATCTTGAAAATGTTATGAAGTCCGCCACAACTCCCATAAGCGGGTCGCTTCGCATCCATGACATAACTCGCCTTCGGGGAAGCTCCATAACAGCAGATCGCCTGCATTTAGCCAGCAACGCTGATTGTTCTTGTCGGTCAGTTTGCCCCAAAGTGTCTTCACCCGATATACTCACGCTATTTAAGTTTCTCAACAGAGGTATTCTGTTGAGGAGCTTTTCTATTCAAATCCCAGCTCACATCAAGGCTCGCATAGCGGTCGTTAAGGAATCCATGTTGTTAATCATGTTGGAAAGTCTCCTGTACGATGTAACCCGTTAGCTGCGGGCATAATCAGCAGTGGAAAGGCAATTTGTTCCATTGAGCGCCGGCCTTTACATGGGCGTCATCTTACGCCCATGAGTTCATCCCGAGCGCTTATAGATAGCAGCCTCGCGTGAAATTATACTATAATCACCACCAAGGAACTTGACACTCATCGAATGTCCGAGGCTAAACACGGGCGCATCAAGGTTGACCGAATACGACGTTGCTTGTGTTGATATATGTTCTGCCCGAGCGAGCTTGGAAATTCATGCTCAGTTCGGTTGTTCGCAAAGTCTTCACAGGAAACAGAGTGTCTCATTGGCGTCGTCCTCTCGGTCTTCACGCCTATGACCGGAACGCAACTCCCCACCTGACTCCCATTCAAACCGAAGCTGTTGACGGTTATAGCATCATCTTATCAACCTTCACCCACTTGAAAGCAGTGAAAAACATTGTCCTATCTCGTACGCATGAACTTGTCGGAAGGCGATATGATATCATAGGTTGAGGTGAAAGTCAGCGTGCGTTTCGGGAACTCTCGCGGCAGATAGTCTTTCTTGTTGAAAGAGTAAGTCACCCTCACCTTTATAATAATTGCGATGACTTTTTCCAGCCATGCATAGTAACCGGAGAAGAACCAACGCTTGTTGAGGTTGGCAGTTGTCCGTGCACTGGACGCGTGTTCGCAGCCCATCGATGAAGTTAGAGGTAGTGTATGGTGTTGATTGGGCCTATATTCACCTTTGCTGGGATGGTCTCAGATCGCCCGTGTTCTAACAAAGTTTTCTATCAAATGCTTTTTGCCCCGGAATATGATGTATTCTGAGCTTTTCAACTGCTCTATTCTGTGAATGAATGCCTGCATTTCTCCTCACTCTTAGTGAGTTCCACCGTGCGATACTGATTCCAGAAGGCTTCATCGCGCATCATTGCATTGAGCTTCCGCCGTAGAGGCTTTCGCCTTTGAAGAGTTGTTTGGGCAGTTCGTCAAAGCGCATAATCGCTTAATCGCGTCGTACGCTACATGAGTGCTTTTCGACATGAAGTCAGTAACTTTTCAGCCTGCCACCATGTCATCAACACTAGAGCCCATTCGCCATTCGGCACTTTGGTGTATTCCGCGTCAGTTTCAGGTTTTCAACAGTTAACATCGTCTGCTGAGGTATTGAGAAGTCGCATCTTTTTCAAATGGAAGTGTGAGTCTCACAGATATATAGTTCTCCTCGGAAGCCAAAGTCCTGCTGGTTGTTGGGCAAGAACTGCAGATGATAGCAGAGATCATGGTCTACATAGACCGTATCTTCAATGTAGAAACGATAGAACGAAATGGCATCCTTGCCAATAGGACTGGTAAAACGGGCACTCGAAGCAGACGCACCTGACCGTCGTAAAGGTCGACATCTGTGAAGACATCTTTCATGACCGTATTGAGAATATCACCCGTTTCAAACAACTGGTTGATGCCGTTGGTCTGTTGTCCCAATATGATATCCTTCTCGGTTTTGGGGTTCTTGCGATACAGATGCTGGCTAACGGTTTCATCAACCGACAGGGGAAGTATCAGTTTATGATTGTAAGGGCTGGTTTCTATCTGGTCAATGAGCCATTGTTTATTGGCAAAAAGCCGCTATTCTATATCGACAGTGCTGAATGTCATTGACTGCCATTGTAATCTTCTGATACTTGTTAGTACTGATAAAAAGCATGGTTGTTCAAGTCTGTTTTCTTCGGCAGCAATCACACGTCCCATCAATTCGACCGCAGGATTATCCTTTTCTGCTGTATCTCGCTGCGCTTACTTTTACAACAACTCCTTTCACGTGCGCGTGTCAGACCTTCAACTTAACGTTCAAGAAGGCGTCTGAGCCTGGCTTTATGGGTGTATTCCTTGCTCTCGATAACCTACTGCACTGATGGTCAATATCCAACCTCATGCACGGTCAATCGTAAACTTTCCACTTGCTATCTCCACTCACTGCAATGTGGTGTCCCTTGTAGGTCGCACTCGGATATGATATGGTATCACCGGTCTGGGCATCGATTACGATACCTTGTATCTGTGCTGTTGCCGACAAAGATGCCGTCAAAAGCAACAAAAGACCTAATATATTTCCTGAAAAATCATATATCTCTACCTATTTATACGTTATTATCTATAAAGAGTTGAGGATATCCGTGATAATCCCATTGGCATCGCTCGTCATACTGCTGTTCTGTCCAACCTTCTCCCCTGAACCACACCGTTTGGCAAACCAATCTCATGGGCCGGTTCGATATCTTTATGGATACTATCTCCAACGACAACGACTTCCCAGGACGTAATCCGAGCCGCTCTCACACCCAATCTATAAATTTTTGGATCAGGGCTTTCTGATGCCGACGACGGCACTTTCGACAATGTCACTCGAACAGATGAGCAAGTTCGAATTTCTTCAAAACGGCACTCACATTGCCGCAGAAATTACTCACAAGCACCATAGGATCAATGCTCATGTAAACGTTCCAACACTCGCGACTGTGTGTGGTTGTTGCAACCACTGGCATAAACATCTTTGCAAAAACGGACTGTTGAAGACGACAGGATGTTGTCTCATCAACATTCAAACCTCCTGCCGCCTGAGATATTCAAACTCCAAACGCAGCTTCACTTCTGCGTTTTTGTGAAACGTATCATCGGGCTTTATGAGCGAAGTTCTGCCCAAAGTGCGTTCTCCATAGACATAGGCTTCACGGAAACAGGCTTCACTTTATGGGCACTTGCTGACGCTCATAAGCATGCCAGCACTTTTCCCCAATGCTGACCGGCAGTGTCAAGTGTCGCACCACTAATCGAAGATATATCCTTTATCATTGCTTTTAATTGTCTTGAAGAGGAATTTCTACGTGAAAACCTATACTATTTCCTCGCCAAGTGACTCACAAAGCTGCTCATGTGCGGTGCATGAACATACATGGCACTCATGACGATGATTTCAAATAGCGGATAGAGCCAAGCATGGTCACTAAGCAGGCTATATAACAGTACAATGGCCCGCAAATTGAATGTCAAGAGGTTGGGTATATTTCATCAATGGCCGAACCTGTAAGGAAATGCTGACGCAAATCCTCGTCTTTCGCACTTTCATTCCATTTTTTAAAGAACTTCTGGAAAGCCGGAGTACGCTTTCTCCTGACTGTGACAATACTTTTTGCATATTGGAGTAAAAGAGTCGGTCCCAGAATGCACCTTGCTCAGGAAGTGCCTTCAATGTTTCGATTTGCTTTTTGATAACTGTCGAGTTCACTGCCCTTTTCTCCTTTTAAGAAGAACACAGATGTATCTGCTCATAATAATCCGCCAAAGAACTTTTGGGGGAGAATGACAAAGGAAGCCTGCAACGTCTGCAAAGCATCCAACTTCCTATGCCCCAATTGACATCTGTGTAAGGAATTTGCTGATGATAAAGGCGCATTGCAATGGCACAGTAAATGAAAACAAACCATACATCACCTGAAAACCCATCGAGCATTCGGCCTATCAGCGTTTTCTTTCCAGCGAGACGAGCCATCTGTCCATCAGTAGAATCACATGAAATTGGCCAGCATCAACAATACCACTCCTATGAGATTATGCGTCAAATCGGTGTAGTAAAACATGCAACCTGCCGCCGCTCCTAAGATAATTGATAATATAGTAATGACATTGGGATGTATATTCAGCTTGTTCCATAACAGTGCAAACACCAGTCCCTATAGGGCGAGTGAAGTGCACATCCAACCATTCTTCCGTATCATCCGACTTGAAAGAAGCTCGTAACAACTCTTTGAAACTACTCATAAATGTTTGTTTATTTTTGTTCTTAATACGTTTAACAATGGCCTCAGATGCCTCATCCCGACAGCGGGAAAAGCTCGGCCAGTCGTTGAAATCAATGATATAGAAAGCTCCCGAGGCCGTAATGATTGCATCACCACCATAGACTTCCACCCGTGAGCATCGCAATGGCCTCTGCTGCAGCCTGCAACCCTGCAACATCAAAAAGCCATAATGCTGTGCTTTACCATTCATTTCTTCGTCTCCGAACTTGATATTCCGTCGTCATTAGGATAGAAATAGCGAAAGAAACCACCCTGAACAGCATAGAACTTCACTAAATCACCCGGCACATGTGCCTGAACAATCCAGTTGGTTATACCCCGAAAAACGAATGAAGCCTGCTGTTCGGCCAGTTCTGCACGGTCTTTACAATAGACCACATCACCTTTATGCTGCGCTGACATGTCACCTCTTTTGAGCCAATAGCCGTCACTTCCTTCTGAATTGGGCACTGGAATACCCTGCTCCCTCAAAGCAACATCAAGCAAACTACGCTCGCATCGCTCAATCCCGTAGGCCGAATTGATAACCAACGCACCATTATCTTCCCTTTTGCTTTTCAGCAGTTCGCTGTCCGCTATGCCGTGCCATTGACACATATACATCGGCATCTCTGCTGCAGAAAACCGTGTTTCATCAATCATTCTGACCGATGTGCCAAGACCCTTCCATGACTTGTTGCAGTATAATTCGGTCTTTTTCTATCGAGTTCGGCGAGAAGATTGCATCACGCCTTATTGCTAATACTTCATTTCAAGAATGCTTCTGCCTTCAATATATCAGTCAGCATGATCCAGCATCCATTATCTTAGAGAAGCGGTGTTCTTAAGTTTCGGCCATCACGAATAAGTCCACGTTGGAAGCTCTGCATGCGACTCTCACCCTCGTTTCATACAATCATCGAGCGTTTCAAAGGCAGAAGGCGTCAAACCATAAATGCCCCCGGAGATAAATTTGCATTTTCTTTCGCGGTCATCATCCAAGAACCCCGTGATATTCATGACCCTCATCAGTATCTACATAGAGTGGTTTCTCATCATCAATGAAGTCAGTAACCCCATCAAACCCTCGCTTCCCGACAGGCCAACTGCTGTCTGAATGCACGCACATAGGGCTGCAAATTCATCCTCCTTGAATATCGTATCCACCGTCGTCATCACGAAAGGAGCCGGCTTCATGACCTTACTTAATTCGTAGAAACTATGCATTGAGCTTGGTGTTGTCTTCACAATGAAGTTCAAAGGACTGGTCTTCCAACAAGACCATCCTCTTCCAAATCAAGCAAATGACGACTTACTTCCGTGGTCAAAGCATTACATATCACTGAAATCTGCTCTGCTTCATTGTCCATGAAAAATGTCGTATCGACGATTCATCAACCGTTCATCTCTGACTTTCACCAACGGTTTAGGGGACTTTATGCCCTCTTGTGCCAGACGAGAACCCTCTCCTGCCGCTATAATTGCATAATTCATTCAAATCAATTTGTTGTACTAATATGCCACAAAATTACGCAATATATATGAAAAGTAGAAAACTTTTAATTACTATTTTGTTTTATAAACAGATGAAGAGTCTATGAAAACCAACGAAAACAAGCAGGATTTCATCAAGCTTTACAATAAAGGAACGGAGTATGGCTTTGTCAAATCATTCCACTTGAAGATATACATGAGAAAGGTTCCCAACCATTTGAGATTGCAATCCCTTTTCTTTTCATCTTGCAATCACAATTTAGCAAACAGCTATTGTGAGACCTCATGAAAAGTCTTACCTTTGCAACGAAAATCCAATAAAAACATATTAAATCATTAAATATCACACTTATGGACACAAGTATGCTCATTTATCCTCTTTTAGTGTTTGTCATCGGATTTGCAGCCATGATATACATGAAGACAAAGGGACGCAACACAAAAGGTAATTATGTAGTGGCCGGACGCCAATACATAAAGAAGTTCTACCCAAATCTCGATGTTCAGCAATATGAAATCGTAGAAGGCAAGATTACTTACAGTATTACAGCTGTGCACATTCCGTGCTCATCGCCTCATAACCTCAAGTGAGCTTTATTTGTTTCCCGTAGTCCGCAACATGGCAGGTACAAAGCTCAACACCTCTGAAGGCTTAGAAGAACACAACGAACATATACCCGTCTTGAGTATTCAACAAATCGGAATAACAGAAAAGGGAGATAAAATGGCTTTCGTTGTCAGGGGAAAAGAAACCGTAATCAACTTCAGTAAGCGCAACTCTTTCAATGAAGATCAGAGTGAAGAAGTCAGGAACTTTGACAACGATGGCTCAAGCAGCCGACAACTAATAGGTCTTTGATGTTTGAACATTGAGGTTTGAACTTTAAATTGCCTCTGATGAATAAGCCATATCCCAAAGTTCAAACCCCAATCTTCAAAGTTTAATGTTTAATGTGCTTGCGAACAGCTCCGAAACAGTCTTTCCATCCGCAGCATTCCATTTGGCTTTCACTTCTTTTATCACGTTCCCCATCTGCTTCTGTCTATACCATCAGGATAGGAAGCAACGATGAAAGCCTCTATTTCTTCGTCTCTGAGCTGCAGGAAGCAGCGCTTCAAGTATCAAGTGATTCGCTTTTCTTTTCATTCTCGGCAAGGTCATTCCGGCCCGCATCAGCATACACTTTTTCAGACTCTTTGCGCTCTTTCACGCCATCTTACGGATAATCTGAATCTCGGCTGCATCATCTAAAGTCTTGGCGTCTTTTTGCAGTATTGAATTTCAGAAACTCACTTTCAAAAGGCGATAGACAGCAGCCTTTTTCTCACCTGACTTCATCGAAGTCATAATCATCTTGTTGATTTCCTCGTTATACTATGGTCGTTTAGTATTTAATTTGAAACTTCAGTTCATTTCCAACACCTGCAAAGATAGAAAAATAATCAGCGAAAATGACCTCTAACGACTGCTGAGATAGTTAAAAGACATTTTTATTTGATGTTGACATTATACAGCTCTTTTTCGGCCTCGTCATCACTGTTATCGTCATATTTAATCCATCGTCTGCACGTGCCTTTCAGCACAACATTGCCTGTTCCGTCAACGGATGTAGTGACCGTTCCGCAGTCTTTCACCCTCGCACGGATATCACCTGTGCCATCAATCGACAACTTCACGTCGGGCACTTTGACCATCGACAGCTTGATATCGCCCGTGCCATCGAGTGACGCATTGACCGACATTGCCTCGAGATAACCAATGCGAAGGTCGCCCGTCTCCGTCTACAAAGCCCTTGAAATGATCGCAGACCAAAGTGTCAATCTGTATATCCCAACGCCGTCGATTGTGAGATAAGTAGTCGGTATCAATCTTCTTGGCCTTGAAATCAGATACACCTTTCCACCTTAAGTTTCTGATCAAATCAGGCCACTTACATGACATCCACACCACTCCGCTTGTTTCCAAAACAGGCTGAAATCATCTTTTTCCTCCATCTCGATAATGAGTTTGTCGCCCTTAAAGCTTACCCGCATAGCTGCTCAACCTCGGCTTTTTGGGTCACAAGACGAATGCTCATCGAGTCTGATTGCGTATAGATAATATCACCAACCAAGTCGGCATCAATCTTTCGAAAAATATTGAGCCTTGAGCACACGTGTTACTCGTGGCCTGCTTAGGGTTTACCCATCTAGCACGCATATCACCCGAACTTACATGACAAGAAGACAAAAATAAAAGCCCAATCGGCCCAGAACAAAAACAAAGAGATACGTTTCATAAGCATTTTTCTAATTATTATTCCTGCCATTTAGACGCAGCACATGCATGAAAAGTTGCAGGAGAAAACAAAAATAAGATAAAATTACTTCAAACATCAGAAAAATACAAAGAAAAAGCCGTAACTTTGTTTCCCAACAGACAATAAGCAACATGAAAGCCATTACGACACGATTACGGCAGCGCTCAATGAGCGCTCTTCAGCAGAGAAACGTGAGATTTTCCCCCGCTTTTTCAAAACCGGGAAGGGTGAATATGGCGAGGGTGACAAGTTCATGGGCGTCACTGTGCCCAATGTGAGAGCCGTTGCGAAGTTGCATAAAGACATCACACGATGAAATCAAAAACCTTGCTGGACGAGCGAATGGCATGAGGTGAGACTCTGTGCACTCCTCATCATGGTGGAGAAATGCTGAAAGCAGATGACAACGAGCGGCAGAAACTCTTCAATCTCACTTCTCACAAACCCGACATATCAACAACTGGGACCTTGTAGACCTATCCGCCTGGCGCATTGTAGGGGGTATATTTGCTTGACAAATCACGCGAAAATCCTCTATGAGCTCGCACAAAGCAGCCTGTTATGGGACAACCGCATTGCTATCGTCTCTACCTTTGCATTCATCCGTGAAGGTCAACTTGAAGACACCCATGCCCTCTGCGACATCATGATGCAACATCCCCACGACTCATGCACAAGGCATGTGGCTGGATGCTTCGCGAAGCGGGAAAGCGCAATCCGCAACGCCTTTACGACTATGTAGCCCGGCATCGCCACAAAATGCCGCGCATCATGCTCCGCTATGCCATAGAGAAGTTCTCACCCGAAGAGCGTAAAGCCTTGATGAAACCATAGAAAGAGCGAGGTAAAGCAGTTAGTGCTTTTTAAGAAAAACTCAAAAATACTGACAACTTCAATCTGAATGTTTTTCAACAAAATTCAGTTGACCATCCAACTCGCGTCATTACAGCGCACAATCTCTGTCGAAACACCTTGCCATCTGCGTCAGATCATCACTCAATTTGACGCATATTGCAGGGCCGTTTCATGTGATTTTACAGGCTTTCTACAGCTTTTCATGGCATCACATCATACATATAATGAAAAAGGGAAAGCCCATGAAGACTCTCCCGACAAAAAGATAATCAATTTCAGATGCGAATGCAAATCTAATACGAAAAACAATTTACAAACAGAGCCATCCAAATCACAATGCTTCCACAAGGAAACAGATGTTGATTTGATTGTATTTCATGGAGCATTGGAAAGCTGTTTGAACCATATGGACAGAAACTGCTGCCCGATAACCGCCACACGAACAGTCGGTCATCGGGAGAAAACACTCCAAACTGCATTTGATTGTTTTTAAGAATATCACTTAAAAACTTCAACTTTACTTTTTGTCTTCTTCAGTTTTTACTATCTTTGCACATAATATATATTGAGACAAAGAATGAGATGAGTAATTTGGAACTGACCCATGTTCTGACATAGACCGTAAGCAGAGCTGCAGCTCCGACTCTTTCAAGGGTTTGTGTCATCATCATCGTGACGGTTATCCGTTACCCGGGCAAGGCGCTCGAAGAAATCATCGATTTGTCGCGCGCTATCATCTTTCCTGGCTATTATGGAAAGTCGAATATCAACACACAGACTATTAGTATCACATCGGAGTCAATGCCGAACGCTTGCAAAAGCTGCTCGAACAGATTTTGGCAGGCCTCTGCTTCGTTGACATGTGTGAAGAGCCCGACTATGATAAGTTCATGGAGCGTAGAAACAGGCCGAGACAATCTCTATTCAGCTTATTTCAAGACTGCCGGTCATACGCAAACTGCTCGCCACAGACGTAGAAGCAGCCTACAACGGAGACCCTGCAGCCGACAGTTTTTGCCGAAATCATTTTCGTGTTATCCTGTCATCAAAGCCATGACCAACTATCGCATTGCCCATGAACCCTATGCGAGATGCAAGTGCCGCTGATACCGCGAATGATGACCGAAATGGCCCATTCTGAGACAGGTATTGATATTCACCCGGGTGCATAGATTGGTGAATATTTTCACGATAGATCATGGTACAGGTGTCGTCATTGGCGCCACCTGCATCATCGGCAAGCATGTAAAACTCTCTATCAAGGTGTCACGTTGGGAGCCAAGAGTTTCCCACTCGACAAAAGACGGAAAACCCATAAAGGCATTCCACGTCACCCCATATTGGAGGATAACGTGGTGGTCTATTCCAACGCAACCGTGCTGGGTCGCATCATATGGCAAGAGTTGTCATCGGAGCGAATACATGGGTGATGGAAGACATGCGTCCCAAGACCAAGAAATACAAGAAAATCAAGAAAGATATAATAGATATTCAATACAACAATGGGAACAGAATTTGAACTCATAGCCAAGACTTTCATGGGACTTGAACCCGTTTTTGGCTCAGGAGCTCACCCAGTTGGTGCCAACAATGTACAGACAGGCCGTCAGAATGGTGTCGTTTACAAAGTGATAAGGAGATGCTGTATCAGCCAATTTCCAATTGCATACGGCCATCAGAATCCTCAAACCGATAGCTCACTTCAAGGCTCGCTCGGCAGAAGATATGTACGATGAGGTCAAAAATAGACTGGAGCCAATATATAGAGAAAGGAAAAACCTTCAGTGTAGACTCTGTTGTCTACTCCGAAGAGTTTCGCAACTCGCGCTTTGTCACCTATAAAGTGAAGGATGCCATTGTTGACCAATTTCGCGAAAAGACCGGAACAAGGCCGAATATCAGTGTCAGCAATCCCGACATTCGCCTCAACATACACATTGCCGAGGACGATGCTACGCTGAGTCTTGACCTCAAGCGGTGAGAGTCTTCACCGTCGCGGATACCGTCAGGAAAGTGTAGAAGCCCCGCTGAACGAGGTTCTTGCAGCCGGAATGATACTCATGAGTGGCTGGAAAGGCGATACAGATTTTCATTGATCCTATGTGTGGTTCGGGGACGCTTCTCATTGAGGCAGCCCTCATTGCCCGTAATATCAGCCCGGGAGTATTCAGGAAAGAGTTTGCATTTGAAAAGTGGCCGGACTTTGATCAGGAGCTTTTTGACAGCATATATAATGATGATTCCCAGGAGAAAGAGTTCACACATCACATCTACGGCTATGATGTTGACATGAAAGCTGTCAATACTGCACGTCTGAATGTCACAGCAGCAGGACTCTCACAGATAGTAACTGTGGAACAACAAGACTTCAAGGATTTCAAGAAACCTGCCGAAAAGAGCATTATCATCACAAATCCTCCCTATGGAGAACGCATCTCTACGTCCAACCTTTTAGGCACTTATAAGATGATTGGTGAACGCTTAAAACATGAATTCGGAGGCAATGAGGCTTGGATTTTGAGCTATCGTGAAGAACATGTTTCTGACCAGATAGGTCTGAAGCCAAGCATCAAAGATACCACCCATAATGGCAGTTTGGAATGAATTCGCAAGTATTCGCTCTTGAAGGCAAGATGAAAGAGTTTGCGCAGAGGGAGGTATCGTGAAGACTGCTGCGAAAAGAAGGAAATGGCACAGAAACACCGCTTCAAGAAGAACTGAGAATTCACCAAACGACTCTGATGAAGAAAGCAGCAATGAAGAGGGTAGATATCCGCAGTTTCACCTTCCATAAGCATGAGATTGAAGGTTTTCTGACAACCGCAAAAAGCGTGGTGTAGAGAGAGCATGATAATGGTCGTGACAACGACAAAAAGCGTGAGAAACGCAACAATCGCTTTGGTGGACGCGATGAAAGAAAGGGTGGAAAGCGCTTTGATAAAGGCGGGAAACGCAGCGGTTTCAGTAAGGGAAGATCCCATTTTTGACAAAGAGGATTAAACAATGAGAAAGTTTTTCATACTGATATTGACGATGGTTACGGCATTGACAGTTCATGCACAGGAGTTAAAGCCTTTGACTTTAGAGGATTTGAACTTTGGAGGTACGAACTATCACAACATGATACCCAAGTCACGTTACACCACTTGGTGGGGCGATGAGCTTGTGCATCTTGACGTAGAAGCGTGCTATCTGTCAACAAAGGCAACGGGAAAAGAAAGCAAACTGTTTTTCGCTTGCAGAACTTAACAAGTGGAGTGGCGATGATGCTTCGTCATCTCTCATACATCAAATTCCTGGAAACAGGGAAAGTCACTTTGTATGGCTCAATGACGGTAAACAGCGCATATTGTTCGATTGGAAGAGCAGGAAAGCACTGTGGAAAGGTACATCAGTATGGCAAAGGTGCGCAGGCACAAGATTTCAACAGTGTTTCCAAGGCTTTGGCCTATGTGAAAGACAATCAACTTCACGTGGTCGATGCGCATGGAAACGACCATCAGCTGACCACGGACGGCAGTCGTGAAATCGTTTATGGACAGAGGTGCATCGCAACGAGTTTGGAATTACGGGCGACTCTTTCTGGAACAACGACGGAACTCAACTGGCATTCTATCGCATGGACCAAAGTATGGTGAGTGATTATCCGCAGGTTAACATTCCCGAACTCGATTGAAACCGGCCGAAGGCCAAAGCCGTATCGCGATCACTTTGAGCCAGATAAATATCCCATGGCAGGCGAAAAGAGCTAAAGTGACCGTCGGCATCTACAATCTTGCCACAGGAAAGGTTACTTATCTTGCTGTAGAGACCCTACCGACCGTTATTTTTACGAACATCGCTGGGCACCATGACAACAAGACGCTTTACATGTTTGAACTCAACCGCGACCAGAATGACTGCCGATTGATGAGCTATGACACCACAACCGGCAATCCGATTTGCAGAGATTTATCATGAAACTGATGCAAAATATGTAGAACCTCAACATCCCATTACTTTCCTTCCATGGGATAACAACAAGTTTATTCTCTGGAGTCAAAAGGACGTACATGCATCTCTACTTATATAATAAGGAGGGGAAAGAGGTTTTCTCAGCCACAAAAGGAAAGTGGGTTGTGATGAAACTCTTAGGTTTTGACACTAAAAACAAAACGGATTTTCATTGAAGGAAAATGCGTGCAGTCCCATTCAGAAGAATATATTTGCACTGATTTAGCAACGGTAAGCTAGGCTTTAATTGATGTAAATGGTAAAGGTTGGCATTCAGGAAGCTTGAGGTAAGTGGTAAAATACATCGTTGATAACTATCAGACGCCCGATATTCCCCGCAACATTGCTATCGTGAATACCACAAATGGAAAGTCAACAAGCTTATTTCTAAAGCGCTAATCCATGGCAAGGACATACGGTTCCTACCTATGATTGTGGCTCAATTAAGGCAGCTGACGGCACAACTGACCTTTACTACCGAATGGTTAAGCCTGTAAATTTCAATCCAAATAAGAAATATCCCACCATTGTTTATGTCTATGGAGGCCCTCATGCCCATAATGTTGATGCACGTTGGCATTATTGCAGTCGCGGTTGGGAAACCTACATGGCTGAGAAAGGCTATCTGCTTTTTCATTCTTGACAACCGTGGAAGCGAGAACAGAGGCAAGGATTTTGAACAAGCAACCTATCGACATTTGGGTGAAGAGGAAATGAAAGACCAGATGGAAGGCGTTAAATTCCTCAAGACTTTGCCTTATGTGGATGCACAACGCTTAGGAATACACGGTTGGAGTTTCGGCGGTTTCATGACCATAAACCTAATGACTACCTACCCGGATGTATTCAAAGTGGGTGTAGCGGGTGGCCCGGTAATCGATTGGAAATGGTATGAAGTGATGTGTGGAGAGCGCTATATGGACACACCGCAAGCCAATCCGGAGGGTTATGCGGCTTGTAGTCTGCTGCCAAAAGCCAAGAACTTGAAAGGGAAATTAGAGATTATCATCGGTCTCAACGACCCTGTTGTTGTTCCACAGCATGCATTTCTTTCTTGAAAGCCTGCATTGCAGCCGGTACCCAGCCCGATTTCTTCTGTCTATCCCTGGTGAACCCTCGCAACATGAGAGCGACATCAGAGCGTGCATCCGCACGAACGTATCAGCTCAGCTATTTCGATTATTTAAAGATAAATTCCTATCATGAAACCGTTGTTGTTAGGTGGAGGCGGCCGCGAACACGCCTTGGCATGGAAGATTGCACAGAGCAAAAAGTGTGACAAGTTGTTTATTGCGCCAGGCAATGCCGGCACAACTGACTGCGGTGAAAACGTCAATATCAGGCTGATGACTTTGAAAAATTAAAAAGAATTTGCTGTAGAGAAAGCTATCGATCATGGTAGTTGTCGGTCCCGAAAGATCCATTGGTAAAGAGGAATCTACGACAGTTTTTAAAACATGATAAACGGACACAACACATCCCCGTGATTGGCCCATCAAGGCCGGCGCCGTACTTGAAGGAAGCAAAGATCTTCGCTAAAGGTTTCATGCAACGCCACCATATTCCAACCGCAAAGTATCAGACTTTTGATGGTACAACGCTTGCAGAAGGGCTCCAATCCCTTGAGACCTTACAGCCCCTTACGTGTTGAAAGCCGATGGACTCTGTGCAGGAAAGGGCGTATTGATGCTTCCAACACCTGAAGAAGCAAAGAAAGAGCTACGTGAAATGCTTGCAGGCATGTTTGGGAATGCCAGTGCACAGGGTGGTCACTGAAGAGTCTTTTGAGCGGTATTGAATGCAGGTTTTCGTAGCTCACTGACGGTAAAAACTATAAGATTTTTGCCTAGCCAAGGATTACAAACGCATTGGAGAGCACGACGCAGCCTCAATACGGGCGGTATGGGGCAGCGTTTCACCTGGTTCCATTTGGCCACAAAAAGAGTGGATGAAGAAAGTGGAAGACCGCATCATTCGCCCAACTGTTGAAGCGTCTTGCAGACGAGGGGAATAGATTATAAAGGCTTCATCTCTTTCGGGCTTATCAACGCTTTGCCGGCGAACCCATGGTTATCGAATACAACTGCCGTAGCGATCCAGAGACAGAAAGCGTAATGCTTCGCTTCGAAAAGTGATATCGTAGACCCTGTTTGAAGGCATTGCTCTGCGGCGATCTTTGACAAGCGGGAAAATCGAGTTCGATGAACGTGCAGCAGTTCTGTGGATGCTTGTCAGTGGTGGCTGTCCCGAGGCATACAAGAAAGGCTATCCTATCACTGGCTTTGACAAGGTGGACGGAAGTATCGTCTTCACAGTGGAACAGCCTGCAAAGATGGCCGCATCGTGACCAACGGCGGACGCGTTATTGCTGTTTCATCCTATGGAAAAGACAAGGAAGAAGCCCCTGCAAAAGAGTTTCCAAAGGAGCGCACAGAAAATTCAGCTTTACTGATAAATATTTCAGAAAAGATATAGGCAAAGACCTCTAAATGACAAGGAAAAGAAGACAGGAAAGAATAGCAACAAGCAGGCTGACATCGCTTTGATAGCCCTCTTTTATGGCGTTGTTAGCATTGCTGCTTGCAGGCGCCGTTCAGCAAGCGATTATGGGTGCAGACTGCTCGTCTTTTCATTGCCACAGAAACGATAGCCATGCTCAACAACCACTATTCGCTCACCAGAGTGTATAGTCGGATGCTGTCATGTACCCACTTGATGCTGTCAGCTGCGGTTTGTTCTCGTGGCAATAAACACAAATGAAAAGCATTGTAACCCTATGCTTCATTGCTTTCTATTTCATCATCTTCCAAGCCTATCAAAACCGCAGAGGAGCAGGCCTCTGTGTTCTATGCCTTTTGCTATGATTGGCATTGCCAGCATCTTCTTCGTCAAAATTTCTATTTTGTTCCTTTCCTTTGATTGCTCTGCTGCCCACATTTTGGCTCTCAGTCTCAGCACCTTCACAGCGTCCATCCTCGGATTGCTGTCTCTACTGGTTCGTGGCAGGCTACTATGTTCTACACCCACAATCTTCCAAGCCTGCTTTCCCACTTCACTGAACTTGCAGTCTTCGGTGACATCAGCAACTATCAGCATGTCACCGAGCATCAGCTCGCTACCTTCTTTCTTCGTTGCTTTCCTTGACCGACGGGGATTATTCATTTCTACGCAACAGCTATAAGGACAAAATAAAAAGTCCGTATGTTCTGTGAGACGTTTATTACCCTGCATGTTGCCACGATGCTTTTCATCATCTTTGCAGCCTCAGCACTATGATTTTTCTCATTCACATCACGATCATTACCACTGCAGTATTATTTGGACACTTCCTTGCATTGACCCGAACATGGCTCACCAACATAGCTTTTCATCTGGTCATCGTGCTCATATTGCTGCTCACAGCTTATGCAATTTGCGGACGCCATCATTGCTTTTTAACAGACTGCGGGCTATTGGGGCATGCTCCTTTCTGCCTTTCTTGCCGGCAGTTTCTTCCCCTTCAGCAGTGAGGCTGTCATGTTGGGTTTGCTCGCAGCAGGACTGAAACCATGGCCTCTCATCCTTTATGCGACCGTAGGAAATGTCATGGGTGGGCTATTCAACTATGGCATCGGGATACATGGGGAGCGCATGGACTGATTGAGAACATCTGCACGTAAAGCCCGAAAGTCTCAACAGCACAGCGCTTCATGGCCGGACACGGCGCATGGATGGGCTTCTTTTGCTTTCCCGCTCATCATCGGGAGTGCCATTACAATCGTATTAGGACTGATGCGTTCCAACCGTTTATCTCGACGATCAGCATCACTGCAGGAAAATTCCGCACGCTAGTCTTGTCCTTGCTTTCTCGGCAGCAACCCCTGACCGCTTGCAGTTTTTCATCCCCCAAAGTCAGCCGGGAAATTACCGAAGCTATAGAGCCGTTGCGCTATTTCACCCAACAGATTGCCGGCAATCGCTTTACGGTTGTAACGATGGTTCCAGGCGGAATGAGTCCTGAAACCTATGAGCCCACAGCCCGACAAATGGCCAATCTCAACGAAAGTGCACTCTACATCGAAAGTCGGACAGATAGGTTTTTGAACGCACATGGATGGTCAAAACTCAAATCGAATGCACCTCATACACGATTTATAGACACTTCAGAAGGCATCACTCCTGCACAGACTATCAATGGCATTACAGACCCCCACACCTGGATGAGTTGCCGAAATGCCAGAGTGATTGCCCGCAACATATACCTTTGCCTTGAAACAGACAGATGCCAAAAGACAGTGCATATTACAAGAAAAATCTACAGAAACTGCTTTACCGTCATTGAGCAGACCGACAGGGAAGTAAAGTCGTATTGGCCGGAAAAATCAAAGGCTTTCCTCATCTATCACCCCCATACTTACGTATTTTCGCACGCGACTATCAGCTCACCCAAATCTCTATCGAAGAGGAAGGACGCGAGCCAGTGCGCAACCAATTACAGGGACATCATCCGCTTGTCGCGCCAGCAGAAAAGTGAAGACACTCTTTATTCAAAAACAGTTTCGCCAACCGCACACAACTATCGTTTCACAAGATACGGGGATCCCATCTACCGAGATTAATCTGCTCGATTATCATTGAATTCTGCAAATGATAAACATCGCACGAACCATAAAATGAGCCAACCCATCATACAACTCCATGACATCACCGCTGCATACCCAGAGAAAACAGCGCTCAAGAATGTCAATCTGACGGTCTACGATGACGATTATCTCGGCATCATCGGTCCCAACGGAGGTGGCAAAACCACCCTCATCAAGATTATCCTCGGCCTGTTGAAGCCCAAGGGAAGGCACGATTAACTCTTCAAGAACGGCCTGCAAGCTGACCATATCCGCATGCGGTTATCTGCCGCAATACACAGACATTGACCGCCGATTTCATCAGCGTTGAAGACGTTGTGCTCTCGGGATTGAAGAAAAGGCTTTTCCATGGCTATGACAGATGCCCAACGTGAACAAGCCAAGGAAACCATCAACCGCATGGAACTCGATGATCTACAACGGCAAACCTATAGGGACATTGAGCGGCGGACAGCTGCAACGCGTGCTTTCTGGCGCGTGCCATCGTGCAACAACCTGACGCTTATCCTCGACGAACCCAACACCTATATTGACAAACGCTTTCAAGAGCAGATGTATGAAAATGCTGAATGATCTCAGTCAGCAACGTGCCATTGTCAGGGTGAGCCACGATATTGCGGAGATACATACACAAATGTCAAACACATTGCCTGGTGTCAAGAGAGTCTGCATTACCATGAAAACAAACTGACCTCCCTAGGAGAAGTTAGAGGAGCATTTCCTTAAAATATAACGTCGAATTACCTTATTTATATTTCATTCTCTATCACTTCGCAAGCTTTTAAAAGAAGCTTTTTATAACTCTCCATGCGTCACAATCTTCCTTTTATGGGTGAAACCATGCAGCTTTTTATGAAACCATGCGCATATCAACCTGAAAGAATAAAGAAGAGATTAGTACTTCATCCTCATATTTGTAAAGATTATTAGTCAAAAACACCTTGAATTCTGTGATTTAGAGAATAGTGCAAGAAAAGCACTCATCTCTCAAAACAGCGACATACCACGCTTTTGTGTCTTTTTCAACTTTCAAATCTGCAGCATGCGTCGCTGTTTGATGCAAAAGACGAGATCATCTGACGCATTTCAGCACCCAACATGACGCAAAACACAAGACTTTTGCCGTTATTTTTCTCCTTTTCCTTGATTTTTCTCTATCTTCCTGATTGCCAACACATTAACAAGTGGGCTTAAAACTCGTGTATTTTTCAAACGAAAAGGTTCCTGTTCTGAATATCGTAAGCATTTGAGACCTTTTTGTAAAATAAAATCATGAACATGGAGTTGACTCACAGAAAATCTCTTCACCGCAAGTTACAAGTCTCAAAGTCCCAACTTATTGCATTCAGGCGTCCTCTTAAGCAATTCAAAATCAAAGACAAAATGACTCGACGGCGATAGAAACACACAAACAACGCCGCACAGGTTCACCCATCCTGATATTTCACTGACAAACCACTTGAGTGAAATATAAGCAGTTTATGTTCAACAAGACAAGCGGAGTTTTTCATGAAATGTATTATCTTTGCATCACTACTTTTGAAATAATACATTATTTTAAATAAATGAAACAGTACAAGTTAGGTGAGACAATGTGCTGGGGTGGCTTGTTTTTCGATTGCCGCCTTTGTCTATTGCTCTCACAATCGAACCGACAGCCAGCTTTTTGGGACTGCTCAGAGTTTATCACAACAGTTACAAACTTGAAATCGGACACCCACCCGGGGCACCGTTCTTCATGTTAACGGCCAATCTCTTTTTCGCAGTTTGTCAGCAATCCGTCTGATGTTGCACGCATGGTCAACACGATGAGTGCGCTATTGAGTCGCTGACAACCATTCTGTTCCTCTTTTGGACGGTGACCCATCTGACACGGAAACTGATACTGAAAGACTGGAGTGAACTCACTACGGCAAAGATGATTATCATCGAAGGAGCCGGTCTTGTGGGTGCACTCATCTATGCTTTCAGCGATACCTTCTGGTTTTCAGCCGTTGAAGGCGAAGTTTATGCCTATTCATCTGCCTCACTCGCAATCGTGCTTTCTGGCTCATTCTGGAAATGGGAAGACCATGCCGACGAACTCCACAGTGACCGCTGGCTCGTGCTCATCACCTATATGACAGTGCCTCCGCATCGGTGTGCATTTGCTCAACCCTGTGTATCCTGGCTATCGTTCTCGTGTTCTGCACTATCGCAAATTCCGAACATCGAACTGAAAAGGCTCGCTCATTGCACTCTTCATTTCATTCGTTCTTGTGGCTGCAGTGCTCTATGGCGTAGTGCCAGGTATTATCACCGTGGGCGGTTGGTTTGAGTTGTTGTTTGTCAATGTGCTTGGATGTCCGTTCAATACAGGTGAGATTATCTACATTCTTCTGCTTTGTTGCAACTGTGCTTTGGAGCCATGGCGAAAGCTATACCGACAAGAGTGAGAAGCGAAACCAACATCTCGTTTGTTGCTTCTGTGGCTATGTTGGCATTCCATTCTATGGTTTCGCTGGTCGGCTGTGGTCATTGCGTCGTTATTCTGCGTCATCTTGGTTTGCACTGAACCACAAAACACACTGTTGACAAGAAGAAAGTGAGCTATGTAACTGCACGCATCAAGAACACAACTCCTGCTCTGCATGCTGATGCTGATGATTGGTTATTCGTTATGCACTCATCGTTATCCGCTCTACGGCCAATCCTCCGATGGATCAGAACTCACCGGAAAGACATCTCACCTTTGGGCAGCTACTTGAGTCGCGACCAGTATGCAGACCGTCCATTAGTTCATATGGTCAGCTTACACTTCACAGTGTGGCACTGCAGTAGACGGCAATATGTAAAGCCAAAGATGACAGAAGGTGCCCCCATCTATGCCCGCAAAGAGAAAAGCCAACGCTGATGAGAAAGACTCATACTTTCGTTCGTAAGTCACAAGAATAAATACCAATATGCGCAGAACATGCTCTTCCCACGCATGAAAGCGACCAGGCATCACGCACGGCTTATGAGCAATGGATGGGCGGTGTTGATGGCTATGATGTCGCTTTTGATGACCGCTGTGGAGAGCTCTATAACTGTAAAGATACCGACCCGAGTTGAGAATATCCGTTTCTTCCTTTCTACCAGTGTAACTTCATCGTGGCTGGCGCTACTTCAGTGGAACTTCGCCGGACGTCAGAATGACATACAAGGTAATGGTGAACTTGAACACGGCAACTGGATTACCGGTATTCCGTTTATTGACAATGCTCGGTTAGGCGATCAAAGCAAACTTCCAGCCGATCTGCAAAACAACAAAGGGCATAACGTGTTCTATTGTCTTCCACTTCTTCTGGGAATCATAGGACTTTTCTGGCAAGCATGGCGTGGAAAGCGTGGCATCCGACAGTTCTGGGTGGTGTTCTTCCTATTCTTTATGACGGGTTTGGCTATTGTTATCTATCTCAACCAGACTCCAATGCAGCCACGTGAGCGTGATTATGCCTACGCAGGTTCATTCTATGCGTTTGCCATCTGGTGTGGTATTGGTGTGGCTGCAATCTATGATTTGCTCAAGAAGTACACCCATATCAACGAGAAAGTGCTGGCTACTGCCGTTTCAATCTTAGCATTGTTGGTTCCTATCCAAATGGTGAGCCAGACATGGGATGACCACGATCGCAGTGGCAGATACACCTGCCGAGACTTTGGGCAGAACTATCTGATGACCTTGCAGGATAAGGGTAATCCCATTATCTTCACCAATGGCGATAACGATACGTTCCCACTTTGGTACAATCAACAAGCAGAAGGCGTCAGAACCGATGCCCGGGTGTGCAACTTGAGCTATTTAGCTACCGACTGGTACATTGACCAGATGAAGCGACCCGCCTATAATTCGCCGGCTGTTCCTATCAGTTGGCCACGCATAGACTTCTGTTCGGGTACGAATGACTATATCACTGTGCAGCCGGATGCTAAGAAACAGATACTCAGTTCTACAAGGAAAACCCCGCACAAGCTAAGGCTGCAGTTTGGTGATGAACCGTTCGAGCTGAAGAATATCATGAAATATTGGGTGCGTTCCAAGGATGCCGACATGCACTTTATCCCTACAGATACCGTGTATGTAACAATAGACAAAGAAGCCGTAAGGCGCAGTGGAATGCTCATGCCGTCTGATTCTATCCCCGAAAAGATGGTGATTTCGCTTGCAGGTAAGAACGCATGTACAAGAACGACTTGATGATGCTCGAGATGATTGCCCAATGTAATTGGACACGTCCTATCTATGTGGCCCTCACTGTGGGTGAAGAAAACTACATGAACTTAGGTAACAACTTCATTCAGGAAGGTTTGGCAAACCGCATTACGCCGTTCACGACCAACGTTGATGGCAAGGTTGTCAAGGGAATGACCAACTTTGATACGGCTAAAACCTATCGAAATCTGATGACTCGATATAAGTTTGGCGGTCTGAAGACTAAGGGGCTCTATATTGATGAAACCGTAATGCGCATGTGTTATACCCACTCGCCGTCTCTTTGCTCAGCTGGCTAAACAGCTCATCATGGAGCATAAAGACAAACAGGCATTGGCAGTTTTGAACAAATGCGTGGCAGAGATACCTTCTTACAATGTGCCCAACAACTACGTAAGTGGCAGTCTTGACCTCGCAGAATGCTATGCTATTCTGGGCCAGAAAGCCAAAGCTAAAGAGTTGTTCAATGATGTATGGAAGAACTCTACACAATATATGAAACTCGTATCTGAGTCTTTGACGGTAGCAATACTTGCTCAATCCATGAGCGACTGTCTACGCGAAATGTCGATTATGCAGGAGTGTAATAAAGTGGCTGTCCTCATTGATGCGAAGCTTGCACAGCGCACGAGACAACAGTTCCAGAGCCTGTTTAATATGTATCGTGGCAAGGGAGGCATACTTCCAAGCCACAACAACTGAAGCATAGAGAAAAAACAAGCGATGATTATAGAGCAACCCGCAAAATGGTTGCGCTGGATTTATCCCGGTGCGACTTGGAGAATGGACAAGAACGAACATTCAGTCTATCTGACGTTCGATGATGGTCCAATCCCCGAGTCGACACCGTTTATTCTGAAACTCTCACGAAAAATACAACGTCGGAGGCAACATTCTTCTGCGGTTGAGAGAATGTGCTGAGGTATCATGATTTGTATAATCAGATCCTCGAAGAAGGTCATCGGGTGGGCAACCACACATTCAATCACATCGGATCTTTCAAACATTGGACCATCACCTATGCTATCAATACGCACAAAGCCGATGAACTGATACACTAAATCTATCTCCCTGACCACCTCACGGGTGGATGAGAATGTCGGTTTATTGGTGGATGAAGAAGAAGTATCGCATTATCATGTGGGATCTTTGTTACGCGATTACTCCAAATGGTTGACCGCAAAGACGTGGTTCAAATGCAAAACGCTATGCAAGAAATGGCTCTATCATCACTTTTTCACGACTCATCTGAAGAGCATTGATGTTAAAAACAGCCCTTCCAGAGTCACTGAATGGTTAAAAGCGCAAGGATATGAATTCAAGACCTTGAATAAACAAGACCTTACGAATGAAATAAAAGCCGAAGCACTGCGCCCTCGGCTTTTTACTTGTGGCATAGCAAGGCTGACAGCGTAGAGAAAGCTACAGCAGACCATGTGAAACGTTGGTTAAAAGAAGGCAAGTAAAGTCTAACATGGACCATATGGCCAACTATATGGAAAAAGCGACTTGACCCCGATTATTAATGGAAGGTGCCCGCAGTATCATCTGTGTTGCCTTGAATTATGCCCCTCATAACTACTGTTCTGACAGCGAATATCAACTTGCAGCATATGCTCGGACAAGATTATCATGATCATGAAAGCCAAACCGCGCCGGTTGGCAGCAAAATTTACTAGTGAAGATGCTTTGATAAGCCAAAATCCAGAGGCACATAAATGCCGCATCTTTGTTGATACTAAGCCCTATCTGAACGCTATTGGGCTGAAAAAGGGCAGGGTTAGGTTGGACAGGAAAGAACCATCAACTCATTATTCCACATGCCGGAAGTATGTTTTTCTTGGTGAAACTTGTTGATGAAGAATCGATCACTCATCAACCGGTTAAAAACCGATGCGAAACTGCTGTCAAATGTATTGAAAGCTTGCCCAACAAAAGCTATCATTGAGAACTGCGCAAACATGATGCTGAGAAATGCCCGTCCTACCAGACTATAGAAACAGAAGCAGCTGAGCGAAGCAACTGCCAGAATCGGCAACACCATCTATGGCTGCGATGCCTGCCTGAAAGCCTGCCCGTGGAACAGATTTGCAACTCCCAATGATACGCCTGAGCTGCAAACCGCCGAGCTGAACTTCTGCAGATGACACGCCAACAATGGGAAAATCTCAGCGAAGAAGAGATATAGAAAAACCTTCAAAGGGAGTGCTGCAAAAAGGGCGAAATATATAGGTTGATGCGAAATATTGAAGCAGCGGCTTGCTTTTCTCGCGAAAAACAATTACCTTTTTATCAAACAAATCTAAAGATTACGAGCAAGAAAAATAACAGTTACAAGGCCATGTCTGTGCTAGAGAGGCTTCTTCGAGGCTTTTTGCCAATGGCATCACAGACCGCCGACCTTAGGGAAATGACTTTAAGAAGAAGCATAATCCGCAAAAATATCAAGCAGGCATGCTCGAACATTATGAGGAAATCAGTGCGCATTTCCTCGACATCATGTTTCCTGCTCTGGCGCGACTCAACTATCCGGATGAAAAGAAAATGCAGGAGAAACTGAAGAAAGAGTTTACTGACAAGCAAGCAGATATGGCTCAATATCTGCGTTTTGCCTGCAAAACCGATAAGCTTTATGAGGCCATGGTGAATGAATACAAGCGCAATTTCAACAGGCTTCTGCAAGGTCAGTTTACCTCTATCGAAGAACATATTGAAGTCTGATCCACGGTTTACAGCTGTCAGTGGTAGATGAGCAGATGGCAATTGTCATCTTGGTGCGCGTGCTTTTGAAGGCCTATGCAGCCGGTATCAAAGCATCAAAAACAGCAAAACGCTCGTTCAATCAAGTCAGCATTTATCGTATGCTGCTTCTGAACACACAGCTCTTGATGAATGACAGTTCGTTCAAATCTGAAGAAGAAGACCTCATGGCTTTGTCTAAAGAAGCATGTGGAAACGAAGCTAATCCCAACGTTCTTCTACTCGTTAGACGAAACCTATAAGAGTTTGGTCAAAGAAGACGGAATCTATTGCAGGTGATGAGCAATCAAATTAGAAAGAGGGACGCGCAGCAGCGACCTTTACCGCCGCATGCACCGTGTGGAATGAGGTTCGCCGATGACTATTATCTCGATGCCGTCATCGGCCTAATTCCCTGGTGGTATCGGTGATATTATCGGTGGACCTGCTTTTCTTGATGCACGTTTATTTTCGGGTCTGATCAAAGCTTTGCGTTCAATCCCTTTGACCCTTTGCTTTTGCTCAACAATATGCTGCAGCGATATCCTCTTGGAATGCTCCCTTTCTATGTTGGTGACGTCAATAGATTTCCATAAGGCCAACAAGAAGAATATGGCACTGATAGAAGGCTTTTGTGAACGACGACAAACAAATCATCCAGCAAGTCAGAAAGCGCATATCAGGCTGCAATCGTATTCTGCTGATAGTCGGCATCATGCTTCTATTTGGGTTATGGTCTCTGTTCAGACAAAATAGGGTGGCCTTCATTTACATAACAGAACATAGATGAAGACCATAGCTAGTTATTTCCTTCGCCTCCTCTAATAATGGCATGCATTGAAGAAAATACATATCAAAGATATTGGTTTCCACAGCGATACGGTCTATTGTGAAGGCACCCTTACAGTGAAATATGGACATCGGATGACACTCATGGCTGTGCCACCAGAAAGAAGGCGTCATGAAATCACTCTACATACTCATCATTCAAAAAGATACATGCAGTTGTCATGACACTAAATGATGGAATAGTATTCTAAAAGTCAATGCTATGATGAATGGGGAACTCTATTGACATCATCTCTATTTGAGTAGAACGCTACACTTTGGATAAAGATGTTTAGGGTACAAGGAATTAATCAAAAGCGTACTCAAAAGAGACCAAAACCTAAAAACAACGAAATCATAGGTGTTCACTTAACAAAAACAGTATGAATGAAACAGACCTTGTAAATACACTCATACGTCACTTACAAGGTCTCGTTTAATTTATTCAAAAGCATCATTCTTTTCTATAAGAAGAAAGCAGAATGACTCGTACGATTATTTCTTACCGCATATCATACACCACCTGCATAGGAGCTCTTGCCCAGCGCATCAGCTTCTTCCATCGCTGAGGCCTCACTATAGACGCGGACAATAGGCTCTGTGTTGCTCTTACGCAGGTAACCCACTTATCAGGGAAGTCAGCTTTCACGCCATCGATGTCAGTAACCTTCACGTTCGCCTGCTTGCCATATTGCTCTTTTCACCTTTTTCCCAAGATAGCATCGACATCTGCTCGAGCTGTCGATCAATACGTCTCTTTGGCCATAAAGTATTCAGGGAAGGTAGCACGAAGTTCACTTTACCTTGCAAACCTTTCTGCGCAAGACTCGACAAGAAGAGGGCTATGCCTGACTCAAAGCATCGCGTCCATAGTGGCTCGATAGATACACACCACCGCTTTCTTCGCCACCAATGACAGCATACCTCTTTCATCTTCGTTGTTACATTCACTTCGCCCACAGCAGAAGCCGTGCGTAAACGCCACCATGTCTTCAGTTTTACATCACGCAGTGCACACGCGTAGAACTGAGGTTGGAACCGTATTCGGCGTATGGCTCAACACATAGTCGCTCACCGAAACGAGTGCATATTCCTCGCCGAACATCTTCCGTCTTCACAAATAAATGCCAAGCGTATCCACATCCGGGTCAACAACAATGCCTAAATCATACAGCCCTTACCTCATCTTTCGCTCATGATAGCCACCAAGATTCATGCTAACGGTTCGGGATTATGTGCGAAATCGCCATTGGCCTCACCGTCGATCATCGTATATTCCACGCCCAAAGCTGTCAGCAATTCGGAAGGATGACTACCACCGACAGAGTTGATTGCGTCGACTCGCTACTTGAAATGCGCATTCCGTATGGCTCTCTGTCAGCCAATTTCAATGCAAGAACATTCTCAATATGACGTTGATTGAAGGTGCTGTCCTCCGTGTATTTGCCTAAATGGTCAACATCCGCAAATTCAAAATTCTCCTTTTCAGCTATCTTCAAGCACCCCGTTCTCCATTGTCTTTTGTGAGGAATTCTCCTCCTGGTTCAACAGTTTCAGCGCATTCCAATGACGTGGATTGTGGCTCGGTCAGTAATGATGATACCACCTGCTGCCTTACTCATACGCACAGCCAATTCGGTAGTAGGTGTCTGGCAAGTCCGATGTTAAGCCGCTCATAGCCCATGCCCATCAATGTTCCACAAACAATGTTCTTCACCATTTCGCCCGAGATACGGGCATCACGTCCCACTACAATTGTATTGCTTTTCAGACCGCTTGCTATGACGGATCAAAAGTCGCATAAGCTGCCGTAAACTTCGACAATGTCGAGCGGGTTCAATGTGTCTCCGGCCTCGCCCGCCAATGGTTCCACGGATGCCGGAAATAGATTTAATCAAAAGTCATAAATATCTATATTATCTTCTCTTTGGTAAGTTAGTTCATAAAGACAAGGATAAACAGCACCAAGCAATTGCTGTTCCCTGGCTGAGCACAATCAGCCGCACCTGGCCATCACCTTCTTTTGCTCAATCTTGCCTAACTTGATATAAGAAAGGGCGCCAACAGACCGCTGGAACCTTTGCTGTTTTATACACAGTCTTGAGGAATTCTCGATCTCAAACTGCGCATACGGTGAACCTGAAATCATCCTGACGTTCATCACATCAGGGGATAGAAGAATAGGGCCATAACGTTGTTTGAAGAGATAATGGAGTCTGCGCATCAGATTGGTTTCTGTATATTTCCAACAACACCGTGGCCGCCTTCGTTACGCCCCAACACCTACCGAAAGCTACGACGAACAATCTGCATATAGAACACCGGAACTGCTGAAAAGCACAAACTGATTCTTTGCACAAGTCTGTCGTCGTGTCTCATGGTGAAACTTCTCTTCTGCAGTAACATTCACCTGTCAATAAGATACCGATTGACTGCCGCATCGCCCGCTTCTCTTTGTCGGCGTAAGTCTCAGAATCCCCACATGAGCAAAAAGCAACAAGCCTACAAGGATAAGTAACAAATATGTAATCTCTTCAATTCTCACCGTTTTATTTTTCACAATGATAGTGGTCACAAGATACGAAAATCTCTTACACAGCCGATCTCGTTATAGTTTTTTATCTATTTCCCAATTTTTAAGCTTTCAAACGATCGCTGAATTTCAAGATAGCACGCAGCTACCGCACCAGCTTCCTTCAGACTCGCAATGCAATTTGCCGCCACTGGCATTCAGGTGTCCGCGCCCTTGCTGAAAATTCGGCAGCCACTCTCATTGCATGGGAAAATCATCAACAGAGCGCATGGCTGGCGACACTGTTGTCGAATCGGTCGTCTCTCACGCAATGAAACCGAGAATTTCAACCTCGAGTACGCAGAGGTTCTTGACCAATCAACCTCCAAAATCGCCTTTTCACAAAATGAAAACCTTTTCATGTCATGACGGCTCACCAGAGAATAGGCTGCATAGTATTCATCGGCCACCGTGAGACATTCGCTCATCGATACTACAGAACCGAATGGCCCATTGGCTGTAGCTGTTGAACACATCGCGACAAATCTCATCCTTGTCGATACCGGGCCAGGAGCAGCATTCCAATGATGGTAAATCTCCGGGACGTGTGGAATTATACGTAGCCACCGGTGTCGGTCATCATACCGCATCAGATCGGAGCCGCTATCTTCTGATTGAGGTGCTCAAAACCACCCAACTGACAAATCACACGGAACACCAACTCACACGTACTGCTTGCCTCGGATGCAAACCGTTACCTACACCCTCGATTGCGGGATTAAGGTGACATCTTATCACGCTGCCGCCGTAGGAACTCTCAACGATTTCACCGCTCTCAAGGCGAGTCATCTCGTTGAAGTCTAAGCAAAACAGCAAATCTGCTCATGACAAAGAGCCTTCACCTCCTCGGATGCTTGTCATAACGCATCATTGTTCACTCCCCGGAAGCCATTTCAGGAAATCGAAAAGGCATCCGGCACGATGATTTGTGCCGACTCCCCACTGCCTCAGGTATTCGGTCCATGAGACAAGCTCCCCAAGGCATCGCCGTCAGACTCTGTGCCTCACAACGATTATATCTGGCATCACGAATGGTGGCTTGCTTTCCACCTCGTGTTCTGGGATAATATCTAATTGCATAATGGCTACAAAGGTAATAAAAAGAACGAGAGAAAAACATGAAATATGATTAGTTTATAAATTCCTTTGATTTTACTTTGACAATACCAAATGCTTAAGATAGTTCAGAACAAAGATTTTTACCTGCAAATACGAGTTTAAACCTGCTTATTAATGTATTGACAATCAAGGACAGAGAAAAGTAAGGAAAAAGGAGAGAGAGTTTTGTATTTTGCGTCATATTAGGTGCTGAAAGTAAGTCAGATTATTTCGTCTTGCATCAAACAGCAACACATATCTTGACGCAGATTACAGCGCTGAAGAGGCACAAGAGGGCGGATATGTTGTCGTTTTTGGTAGAGAGTCAGCACAGCCTCATGGCTCTCCATTCTCTAAAATCACAAAGACGAGAAAGGGTTTCTGGACCGACAGAAATTTACAAAAACAAGGAGCCAGCAGATATCACTACAGCTAAAGGAGAAAGCGATGAAATAGTGCACATGAAATGGAACAGAGAAAACGCGCACCCCTTTCCAGCACAAGAGCCGCGCCACTCTGCATACATTCCCATACCTGTAAAGCTGTAGCCTTTCCCTTTGAACCGAGTCGCTGTTCTGGAGTCTCACAAAATCGTGGGAAAGCAAAGGGAAGTCTCGGTGAAGAGAATCAGCTCACTTTTAAAACAGCTATACCGGACAAACACCTCTATCAACCAATCGCTGACCCTGTCTTACCACGCCCTGACCCACCGGCAGCATAAGTCACGCCAAACCACTCTGCTGGTGTCGAGAACCTTTCACGGTTGCTGTGCCTTCCACCGATGAGTTTGTTGACCATCAGTGAACAAAGAACTCTGCCTTGAGATTGGTCATGTTCTTGCTGGCAAGAAACTCCCTTAAAAAGTATTCCTCGCTGTATTCAAAGTAATCAGGCGTGAAGCCCCATACATTCATGGAAACAGGTGTGATTATCGGATACATCACCCATTCGCCCTGCTCATCTTTATACTGAACTCACCGTCACGACGCTCAATTTCGGTGCGTTCAACAACGGTTGTCAGGTTGTCTTCAGCATCCCTTTTGAGCAGATACACTGATCGCAGTGCCGTTTTCACTCAGTGTGTTTCCTGATGAGCCCACCATAGCATAACGATTTTGCTGTTCTCGGCACTCGCTGAGGAACTTCCCGATAGCCATGAAGCAGTCACGATTATAGAAATCATCATAATTGATGACGCAGAAAGGCTCCTTGATAACCTCTTTTTGCCATCAGCACTGCATGGTTTGTGCGATGCTCTCGCGACCCTCGAACATTTGAAGCCCCTGAAGGTTGCTCATACCCTTGGAAATCACGTTCGTAGGATATGTCCATATTTTGACAGGATTTTCACGGAATTCAGCTCGAAAACTTGGTGATAACAAAAGACTATCTTGCCGAAACCGGCCTGAATAGCATTATAGACGAATAATCCATGATGGTTTCTCCGTTAGGGCCTAAGCCATCAAGTTGCTCGTCTCACTGCACCGCTACCCATCCGGCAGCCAAAAAGTAACAATGTGTTTCATTTTGTTATGATTTTAATGAGTATTTGATGTTTTAAGATAGCACTGTTGCCTGCATGATGAGCGTAGTTCAGGCAGATCTCATACTTTTGCAGACGTTTACAAAAGTACGAATTAATCGTGAAACAAGCTCAACAAAATGGTAATTTTATTCGTCAACGCACCAATCAGAAGGGCATTCCAATGGCAAAATGCAGGCTATGTGCTATCCTCCGAAATTGGCAGATTGTAGAAACCTGATTTGTAAGGAAGATGCAAACCAACCCCAATCCAATGATCGATGTCAAAGAAACCTAAGGTCGTAGTGCAGACCTACCGTGCCAGCCATCCGCTGCAGCGCTATCTTTCAATTTCAACTGACCCTTCGGATGGTCTGACTGATTGTGAAGTGTCCACACATTTCGGCATCAAGCGACTGCACCATAGAGATTACCACAACTCGGAGGCCTATATTCGAGGTTGGCAAGGAAACTGCACACCCGCTTTTGGTCGAGACATGACATGTTGTTGCAGCGGCTGGGAGACAGGCGCCAGTCCCACACTGCGTATTGTAAAAGCACGAATACTGTTGGCACCTCCCACGTAGAAACTGCTCACCCAGGGTGCAACCGCAGAGTTTCTACAAGCTCAAATAGCACCAATCCCAATGTGATTCCACAAGCTGCGACTCACGTCCCACCTCCCAGGTCTTTAGTAAATTAGTCTCAATCTTGAAATACTGAGCATATGGTTCTTGAACATTTTTCTTTTGTCGTTCTTGCCCATTTCTGACCAGCAACAACGTAACTGAGTCGACGTGATATTAGCAGCCTCGCTCACAGTGGTCTGCCACCAAATGGGATCATGATAGTTTTTGTAGACCTGTGCAGATATAGGCCGTAGCGCATCTTAGAATGAACTGTCTCGCTCATGACACTCGCAGATAGTACGCACAAAAGCGCATCGAATTTTGCTGAATGTGACGATATGTATTCATACCCAACGTGAGTGAGCAAACTGATGCAGTGGACGTTTTGATGTCTCGAATGTATAAGGAAAAGTTTCCTCGAAAACGATGTGATCGCGAGCATCCAGCGCGATTGATAACGCTTGTAGAGGCTCTTGAGCAATGTTGTGGTGTGCATGGAAATGCTGATGCTTCAAGAAAGGCATCAACAAGACAGAAAACTTCCAAAGAGGCGTCACCTCCATATTCATAAGAATGAATGTTATCGGCCTTACCACTTTGCCGTGTCCGGTCTGCTATCCATAGGAACCTTTCAGGTTGATATCGAGCTTTTCGCCACCTTGACAGTATTGACGCTTGGGAAACCCCACGACAAGTCCAGGTCTCCATGCGTTCGCTGTGCGCCCAGTAGTTGGTTTCAACGTAAAAATCGTAGGGTTTATCAAACAGACAGTTCAGCTTAAGATCGAGTGCATCACAGGTTGTTTCGACGAGTCACGCGGGCGTAAACTGAAAGTCAACTATGCTGAAAAGACTGTTTCTGAAATCTTATTTGCCGACCAATATACTTGTCGTAACCGAAAAGAGCTCATTAGGTCTGAGTTTCAAATCACGCAGGATTAGCACCTGGTCGCACCCGGAGAACGCCTGCATTGAAATCAGAGCTGATGCAGTTGGACAGAGTTCTCCAATGAGTCGAAGAATTGCTTTTGCGCAACTGCATGTCTATGTTACCAATATACCACTACGGAGGGCACGTGAGGAACAGAGTCAGCCAACTGAAATTTCAGTTGCACTTTTCAGCACGAGAAGTGTATCGGCAAGATAAGAAGCATGTCCAGCTGATAATACACAGCCATTGTTACGAAAAGAGATTACCCACGCGTTTGCGCCCGCATCCAGCTGTAGACATCGAGCCATCGCCACGCTTGACTTTGGCTTCATTCATATGGGCTGCAATGGCCATCAGCCGCAGGACTCACATAAGAGATGCCGTCGAGGGTGAATAGTGGTCCATATCAACGGTGTATCCAATTCTGCTTTGGATTAGTGTTGTGATGGCTTCAAAACTAATCGTTACCACGGAAATATCCATGTTTTCACACCGATTGGGCCACCGATGCACGTAACTCTCGGATTTACCCAACCATCAAAACAGAGTTTTCCAAATGATTTTATAATCCATTTTCCTATCGGCCCCGAGATTCTGAAAAGGCATTCCACACCCAAAGACCATAAGGAAATGGTACGATACGTAAGAACTGCCAAACAAGGTCTCCGTTAGTGCAGGCTGAAGGCTGGCATTTTCATCACGAGTGGTATAAAATGGTCATTACGTACATCAATTTGATAGTTAATCTCGTCAGACCGACATATAACCGATCACCATCGGGCACCTTTCTTCGTGGTAGAACAGGCGTAAGCAGCATTGCAAACCACGATCAAAAGAATATATAAAATCGGCTTATTTCTTTTTCATCACTCTATTCTTGTTTGTAGGGGTTACTGACTCTTTTCTGGAGGCATGGCAGTGCATTTCATTTTGGCTTCCAAACCTGAATAGGTCAGGAAATGCTGCAACCATGTCCAGACAAAACCCTGCAACCATACTGTCCTACGTCACCTTCGTCAGTCATAGCTGTCGCGGTCATAGAAAAGGCGCAGATATTTCGTAGAAGCCCTCGTTCAGATCGATACTCAAAGGAGATGTTACTGAAGAAAGATTCATTCTGAGTAGCCACATCTGCCGGTAGAAAGCTTTTGCCACCACGATTACCCCAGGCGATTGTTCCAGAAACGCTAGCAACTTAAAACGAATAGTCTGTGCGTTGCATGCCGTTTCCATCGCGTTGTTCTACTCCAAAAGCTTAAGTCGAGCGTACGAGGGCATTCTCCCGTTATTCCGATTAATCTGACTCTGCAGGAAAAGCACTTAGAGCTGAGTTCATAGAAAGGCACTTGTGTTATCGGCAAAGATACATGCCCGTCGTCAACATTGTAACGGCGACCTTCCACGTGCCTTTCACCATCGCACTAAGCTGGTTCTGAACTTCACATCTTCAGAGGCATCGATGATAAAACTCAAGTCCCATATCGTTGAGTGTCTTTGACTGATTTTCACACCGCAATCAAACTTACGCTTCGGCCTCGTTCACACCATTGGCAGAAACAGTGGCTTTGTTCTTCTCGGCAGCAGTAATATTGAGCCCTGGGTTCACTCGGATCGCCGTTGAATCTCTGATAACTCGACCATCTTGAATGGTAAATGTCTTCGTGAATTACCGGGCAATGAATATTTCATTTTCGCCGCCGCTGAGCGTATAACGACCCCGTCAAACGCAGATGATCCATCAAAGATATTGCATACGCAACCGCTCCACCCATGGATCGACATAGTTGATTTATACCATTCACGCATCAGTGATATGGGCATTCGTTGCTGATACCAGAAAGCGAGATCCATATTGAAACCGCTCAAAGGTGGACGTACAACCATCGCGTCTTTTCATCCTTGAACTGTGACTTCACGAGTTCATCCAACCGATTATCTGTCGCAAGAGGTGAGTCGCGAAGAACATAGGCTCATGCATCGCGTAGAGCGCATGACATCAAGCTTCCACGCACTCGAGAGATCGTCGACGCCCATCTCATCAGCCCAAAGAAGCAACATAAGCCCGACCGAAAGCTTCCGGAACGCGCACTCTCCTTGGCATCAATAATCATGAAGCTGGCGAGCCCGCATACGCACATTCATGCGCTATCTCCGTCAAGGCCTGAGAAGCTCAAATGAGCTCGAGCATGATTAGCGGACTATTGCTGTGAGCATACATCTGGAAAGTTTCGGAAAGGCAACTTACCGTCTCGTTACGTCGCTGGTGGCCGCTTGCTCGAAAACGCATCTCAACCCCATAGGGCATGCCACCTGACCAAAATAGGGCCGAATTGAGATAAATCCTCACATTGACATTTAGGTCTGTTCAGCGCGCTTTTCACCGACAAACTTCCCATCCGCGGTTCCTTTGAAACCGACAATCTGGACGTGGAATAAAACCATATTGATAACATCCAACGGCAAACCGTGTCAAGCTCTCAACCTGCATCAAGATAACTCACGACCTCCCCGGGCTCGATAGCGTCACCGGCTGACAAGGGCTATCTCATCGCCCGTTCTGTGTCAATACGCCACAACAACGTGCGACCCGTCACGCTTTCTCGGCGTATGGGTATCGACGGTCTCGATATTTCCATCGGGCATTTCGGCGATCGGAGGTTGGCCCGCATCACTGGTACTGGGAAGACACCGAAAGACGTCTCTTGTCTTTCGTATCAATGGTGTTCGCCATCCAATATTCCTGATACATCAGGCATATAAGGAACCACAGAGAGAGAATGTGCATGCGAAGCTGGAACCGATGGATGAACTGTTATGACCGTGGCTAGCCGTGCGAGGTTTGCAAGGTTTACCGCGTATAAACTCTTCAATCCCATGCCGTCAGGCAGACTTCGACTAAGATTGGCAGACACTTTCTTTCGGTCGTCACTAAGAACACATAGATACGCCGCTGCACGACAAACGACTGTAAAATCGAAACATGAGTGAGTCGGCCACACTGATCGAATGCCCTGATGCTCCATTGCTGCAAGCGGCGCAAGGTCTGACCCAAGCTTTATTATCAGCATCATAGAGCTTTTGTCCATGCAACAGAAACCAGTGCTCATCTCAACCGCCTGCCAGCCAAACAGCATGCATACATATCGCGGATTTTTGTTATTGACAAACCCCGAGCTCGATAGACAACCGTCAAGCGACCAGAGAGCTAGAATATGGAACCTGACGCAGTCCAACAGCAACACCGTCTCACAACGAGTGAATCCACCTGGATATCTCGCATTCACCAGTCCGCCATGCGTGAAGACAGATGTTGATGCTACTGACCAACTGATAACCATAGTACCGGGAGCGCATGAACAAAGAAGCGTCTTCTGCCGCAGGAAAAAAGACAAGGCGCTTGGCAGCAGCATCACCTGATTGACGTGCCAGCCGACTTCGTACCACAAAGCCTTGACCTCTGCAAGCAGTGGCGTTCAGCAGTCACCCGCGTCCTCGGTCAAGTTTTGAGCGGAACACCACAGTTGACCACCGCATGTGTGGAGTCTGTGCGTGTAAGAACGTCAAACGCTCGTTCTACCGGATGATACAACCCGCTCGCATCACGGACGTTAACACCAATGTGCCCCTGCACTTATAAACCGAAATCATTCAAACATCAAGGTATGTAACAGCGAAGTCATAAAGTTGTATCGGTAAAAGTTGGCGAAGGTCGCTACGGGTCAGATTGCAGACCGCTGCGTACCCTCTTCAAGTCACGACGATTCAACAAAGCAACCGAATATCACTCGCGCGTGGCCCCGCTATGGATATTTGGCAGACACACGCCACGCACACCGTAGCTTCGCCGTAATATGGTCAAGTGGATACCGAGCATATCGGAATTTGTATGCGGGCTCGACACAAGATGGCGCGGGTGATTTTAAAATCTGTTCCGCCCATCGAACATCAATGCGCCCCCGTGAAGCGATGCGCCCATGCGAGGCAGCAAATGCTGAATGGGGAAACGGTTGGCCTGAGTTTCTGCCCTGATGCTGGCGCGCATCAGCATCAAACCACCTTCGTTTTACCCCCGCTCCCTGCCGACCAAATGCCCTTCATAGCGCTGCGAAGTGAACCCCTCACACGTCCATCACCACCGATGTTATCCGGAATATGGAGTATCTGTTGCAGATCTCTCGTCGCTGGCGGCTGCATCTGCTATTCAACCGCCCCTGTGCGTGGCTGGAGAGTCATTCGCCCCGCAAACGCTTTTGGGTCTGCAAGATGAAAGCCGTTACCCCGCAACTGCAAAAC